>Ga0315912_10000113_pt1 | contig 194580 bp, 142 predicted proteins | sample VfabasoilMG_FD_204469 | JGI IMG/M metagenome (GOLD analysis project Ga0315912, IMG submission 204469) | Garden soil microbial communities collected in Santa Monica, California, United States - V. faba soil | ecosystem: Environmental > Terrestrial > Soil > Garden | place: USA: California...
GTAGCGCCGTAAGCGGCCAGGCTCGGCGGAAGCACAGAAGCCACGCTCGGCAGGCGCCGAGAAACGGCAGTCGTCCCGAAGATTGATTCGGGACACCGGGGCATCCCCGCTACACTCGGCGCATGTTCGGCAAGGTCCTGGTCGCCAATCGCGGGGAGATTGCCGTGCGCATCCTGCGCACCCTGCGCGAGATGGGTATCTGCTCGGTGGCCGTCTACAGCGAGGCGGACCGCGAAAGCCCACATCTCGACCACGCGGACGAAGCCTACCTGCTGGGTCCCGCCCCGGTGGCGGAGAGCTACCTGTCCGCGGATCGCCTGCTCGAAGTGGCAGCGCGCTCGCGTGCCGACGCGCTCATCCCCGGCTACGGGTTTCTGTCGGAAAATGCCGCCTTTGCGCGGCGTTGTCAGAGTGCCGGGGTGACCTTCGTGGGGCCCAACGCGGATGCGATCGAGATCATGGGGCGCAAGCCCGAGGCGCGCGCACACATGGCGCTCGCGGGCGTGCCGATCGTTCCCGGAGGCCCGGCGTCCACGCTGGACGAGGCTCGGGTCACCGCGGGCAGGCTCGGCTACCCCGTGATGCTCAAGGCCGCCGCGGGCGGGGGAGGCCGCGGCATGCGCCGCGTCGAGGCAGCGGCGGAGCTGGCCCCGAGCTTCGAGCGCGCGCAGCGCGAGGCGCTGAGCTCATTTGGGGATGCCACGATCTATATCGAGAAAGAGGTCACGCACGCCCGCCACATCGAGATTCAGGTGCTCGGAGATCGCCACGGTGGCCTCGTGCATCTGTACGATCGGGATTGCTCGGTGCAGCGGCGGCACCAGAAGGTAGTGGAGGAAAGCCCGAGCCCGCACCTGCCGGAGGCCACCCTGCATGGCCTGTGTGAAACGGCGCTGCGCGGGGCGCGCTCCGTCCACTATGACTCCGTCGGCACGTTCGAGTTCCTGGTCGATGCGGAGCACCATTTCTATTTTCTGGAGATGAACACGCGGCTGCAGGTGGAACATCCCATCACGGAGCTCTGCACCGGGGTCGATCTGGTGCGCGAGATGCTGCGCGTGGCGGCGGGAGAGCCTCTCGGTTACGGGCAAGAGGCGATCTCTCGGCGTGGCGCGGCCATCGAGTGCCGGATCTACGCAGAAGATCCTGCCAAGAACTTTCTGCCCAGCCCGGGCCTGGTGGAGCACATCAGCGCGCCCGAGGGGCCGGGGATTCGGCACGACGCCGGAGTGTGCGCGGGCTACCGCATGGGTTTCGACTACGACGCGATGATCGCGAAGTTGTGTGCCTGGGCGCCGACGCGCGCGCAGGCCGTCCAGCGGATGCAGCGGGCGCTCGCCGAATATGAGGTGCGCGGCCTCACCACCAACCTCGATTTTCAGCGCCAGCTGCTGCGTGTGGAGGACTTCGTATCGGGCCACTACGATACCGGCTTCATCGAGCAGCACCGGGAAGAATTGCTCGGCGCTCCGCTGGCCCCTCCGGAGCTGGAGGAGGCACGGGCGCTGGCGGTGTTGGTCGCGGCGCTGGCAGAACGCGGCAGGCCCGCGGCGGGGGTTGCTCCCGGGGCGCCGCCGAGCGAGCGTGAGGCGCCGTCTGCCTGGGCTGCGGCGTACCGCCGGCGCCGCCTGGGTTTGTGAGTCGAGCGGGACCGAGGAAGCGAACATGCAAGGCATCGAACGTTCTAGGTTTGGCGAGCTCGAAGGGCGCGCCGTGGAGCTGTACACGCTGACCAATGCGGGCGGCCTGGTGCTCAAGGTCACCAACTATGGAGCCACGCTGACGGAGCTCCACGTGCCCGACAAAAATGGGCAGCTCGCGGATGTGGTGCTCGGCTTCGAGCGGCTCGAGGGCTACCTGCAGCATGGTGCCTACTTTGGGGCGACCGTGGGTCGCGTCGCCAACCGGATCCGTGCGGCCAAGTTCGAGCTGGAGGGGCGCGTCTATCCGCTCGCGGCGACCGATGGCGCCGATCACCTGCACGGCGGGCGTCGCGGTTGGGACCGCGCGCTGTGGAGCGCCGAACCCGAGCAGACGGCGGACGGACCGAGCCTGCTCTTGCAATACGTGTCGGCCGATGGCGAAGAAGGCTATCCGGGCCGGGTGAACGCCAGCGTGCGCTACACGCTCACCGAACGGAACGAGCTGAGCCTCGAGATGCGGGCCGAGACCGATCGGACCACGCTCATCAACATGGCGCACCACAGCTACTGGAACCTGGGTGGGTACGCCTCGGGCGACGTGCTGGAGCACGAGCTCTCGTTGGAGGCGGACGCCTATACACCGGGAGATCCCGTGGTCCCCACCGGTGAAGTGCGCGCCGTCGCGGGCAGCCCTTTTGACTTTCGTCGCGCCAAACCGATCGGGCGAGATCTCGACCGCGTCGGAACGGAGCCGCACGGCTTCGACCACAACTGGATCGTCAACGGCTCGCCCCACCTGCTGCGCCCGGTCGCGCGCGTGCACCACCCGCGCTCGGGGCGCGTGCTCGAGCTCCAGGCCGACGCGCCCGGCGTGCAGTTTTACTCCGGCAACTTTCTGGACGGTTCGCTGATCGGCAAGGGTCAGCGCTATCAACGGCACGCGGGGCTGTGCCTGGAAACCCAGGCGTTTCCCAACGCCATCAACCTGCCCGAATGGCAGAGCCAGGTGATCCGCCGGCCCGGGCAGAGCTACCGGCAGCGGATGATCCACCGCTTTTCGCTCGCCTGAGCGCGGCCTCCCGATCGCCTCAGGTGCCCGTGCGGCGTTTGCTGCTGGGCGGTTGCGATACCCACTGCGGATCCTGATCGGTCCCGCCCTTGCGCCTGCGAAAGGAAAGCGGAGCGCGCGCTGGCACGCTGATGCGCGTTTGATCGCGAACCTCTGGCTCCTGCTCGGTCCAGAGCGTGCGGCGGCGCCGCCACGCGACGAATCCGAGCATTCCCGATACGACGACGATCGGCAGCGCGAGCCAGCCGTTGGAGCCGCTCGCCTCGCTCGGGCGCGGTGGCTCGTCGGGCATGGCCAACGTCACCGCGGCGGGCTTGTCGAGGGAGCGTGTGACGACGGGCGCTGGCGCTGGCCGCCGGCTGAGCTCGCTCGGCTCGCGCGTGGAGTTGGTGAGCACAGTGACGCCGTGGTCCACCTCGACACGCCGAACCGGGCGCTGCGGAGCGGAGGGCGGAGCCGGCTCAGGCATGAGCTCATGCTACGGACGCGACGACGCGCGGTCCAGGCAAACCCAGCGGGCAACGCCGCGCGCGATGCGGCGGTGCTGAACGGATAGCGCGCAGCGCTTCTCGACGGTAACGCGCGCGTGACGCACCCATGACGAGAAACCGCACGGCGCCTGCAATGCTGCAGTTTGCCCAAACGCCGCGACAGCGCCACTCACCGCCGGCAGGCTGCGGCCGCTCTTCCAAGGAGGTCATACAGATGAGACGAGTCAGGACTCGATCGCGCCAGTACGGTTGCCTGTCGGCGTTGGGCGTGTGGGCCACGCTGGCAGTACTGCCCGATACGGCTTCGGCGTTCGTGAACAGCAGCAACGTGTTCATCAGCGAGCTGCACTACGACAACGTCGGTACGGACGCGGACGAGTTCGTGGAGGTCTCTGGTCCAGCGGGGACGAATCTCAGTGGCTACACGCTGCTTCTATACAATGGCAACGGCGGCGCATCGTACACGCCGACGCTGAATCTCTCGGGTACGCTCTCGAACCAAGGGGGTACCGGCTACGGAGCGCTCGCGTTCGACGCGGTGGGCCTCCAAAACGGCGCTCCCGACGGCATCGCGCTGCTCGGTCCGGGTGGGGTTCTGATCGAGTTTCTGAGCTACGAGGGTGTATTCACCGCAACCAACGGATTCGCCTCGGGAGTCGGTTCCACCGACATCGGCGTCGCGGAGGAACCAGCGCCGGCGCTGGGCCAGACCCTGGCGCGCACGGGCAATGGCAACCTCAATCTGGATCTCACCTGGACCGGGCCGGCGCCAGGTACCAAGGGCGCGCTGAACTTCAGTCCCGGAGGCACGGGGCCCACGGCGCGCACGATCCCGGAGATTCAAGGCAGTGCGGCGGCCAGCCCGATTGTCGGGAACGTGGTGCGAACCACCGGCGTCGTGAGTGCGGTGTTTCCGGGCCTGAATGGCTTTTACCTCCAGGACACGGCGGGAGATGGCAATGCTGCCACTTCGGACGGCATCCTGGTGCTCAGCAGCACGCCCGTGAGCCTGGGCAGCCAGGTGCAGGTGGACGGCACCGTACTGGAGCAGGACGGCGTGGAGACCGCGCTGCAGGCCAGCCTGGTCAGCAACCTGGCGGCAGGACCGTTTGCGGTACCGAACACGGTCGTCCCGTTGCCCAGCAGCACTCTGGAGCGCTTCGAGGGGATGAAGGTGCAGATCGCCACCGCCAATGCCAACCGCATGCGCGTGGCGCAGACCTTTTTTCTCGGGCGCTATGGCCAGCTCACGCTCAGCTCTCCGGACGCGCTCGGCGCCACGGGACCGCTGATCACGCCCACGCAGCTCTTCGATCCCAGCCCGCTCGCAGGGTCTCCCGCGCAACAGCTGCAGCAGCGGCAGCAGGAGCAGATCCTGGTGCTGGATGATGGCAGCGATCTCAATCCCAATGGCGACAACCCGAACCTCGTCCCGTACCTCGGCTGTCAGGATGCGCCCGCGCTGCCTCCGATACGGGTTCTGCGCTCCGGAGACTTTGCCTCCAACCTGAGCGGCATCCTGGATCAAGGGCTGATCACGACGTCGGCGTCCCCGGTCTATCACTATCGCCTGCATCCGCTCGACCTGAACTCCATCACGTTCACACCTGGCAATCCGCGACCGAGCGCTGCGCCCAACCCCGGCGCCAGCTACGAGGTCGTGAGCTTCAACGTCGAAAATTACTTCACCACGTTGCGCCAGAACGACGCCAATGCCCGTGGGGCGTTCGATGGTCCGGAGCTGGCGCGGCAAACCGACAAGCTCGTCCATGCCCTGGTCAAGCTGAATGCCGATATCGTCGGCCTCGCCGAGTTGCAGAACAACGCCGCCGCGCTCGCCATGTTGGTGGACGGCGGTATCAGTGACTCGACGGCGAGCGACCCTGCCGTGGCCGTGACGGGCCTGAACGACGTGCTCGGTGCCGGAACCTACGCGGTGTTGCCGGCGCCCGCCGTCGTGGGTACGGACCAGATCAAGGTCGGCTTCATCTACAAGCCGGCCACCACGACGCCCGTTGGCACGGCGCAGGTGATCCCGGCGAGCGTGGCCGGGCAGAACACCTACTTGACCTTCAATCGGCCGTCGCTGGCGCAAACCTTCCAGCAAAATGCGACGGGGCAGAAGTTCACGGTGGTGATGAACCACTGGAAGAGCAAGGGCTCGGACTGTGATGCCAACATCATCCCGCCCGCGGACGTGGATCTCGAGGATCTGGCGGGTAACTGCAATCTGACGCGGCGGGCGATGGCCCAGGCCATGGTCCAGTGGCTGGCAAGCGATCCCACGGCGAGCGGTGACCCTGATTTTCTGGTGCTCGGGGATCTCAACTCGTACGCGAAAGAAGACCCGATCGACGTGATGCTGGCGGCCGGCTATGTCAATCTGATCCAGCGGGACGAGGGCACGGAAGCGCAGAGCTTCGTCTTTGACGGACGGGGCGGCTACCTCGACTACGGCCTGGCCAGCCCGAGCCTGGCGCCGCAGGTCGTGCATGCAGAAAGCTGGGCGATCAATTCCGATGAGCCCAAGGTCATGGACTACGAGAATTTCTTCAACCAGGTCGGTTGCTACCAGGGCACGAACGAATTTCGCGCCGCCGACCACGACCCGCTGTCCCTCTCGCTGGCGCTCGGTGCGCCGAAGAGCGTGCCACTGCTCGGTGTGCGCAGCGGCCTGGTGACGGCGGCCGGGTTGGTCGGGGTCGCCGCCGTCTCTGTGCTGAAGCGACGGAGACAGCGCCCCGCGCGCAGCTGATCGTCGCTGCTGGCGGTCGGCGCGGAGCTGATGCTGCGGCGGGGCGGCGGCCTGGAGCTGCCGCCCCGTCTGCGCTTCAACGGCGCGGTCGACGCCGGCGGCCGACGATGCCCGTGAGCAGCAAGAGCGCCGTGCCGAGCCCTAACACCGGCGTGGGCCCGAGCAGAGCAAGGCGGGCCGGGGGTGGCGCCGTGCCGCAGATCAGCGAGCTGACGAACACCCAGGAGTCGCCATCCAGGGTGTCGCTGTCACCGATCGCGATCTTGACGGTGTGGGAAGCGCCCGGCGTGATCGCCGCCGTGGCCGTCAACTTCGCCGAGAAGCCGTTCGCCTCCAGGTTGTACGGACACGTCAGGTCTTCGACGCAGGCATTGCTCACGTTGTCCTGAAACAGCGACGGCGTTTCGGTGCCGTTCAGGGAGCTCGTGTGCACGGGGGTGGGCGGCGAAACCCCCGGCACCGTCGCGACATTGAGGCCGTCGACGAAGATCCCCATGCCATCCGGGAAACCAGGATCGCCCCCCTGGCTGTACTCGTCCGAAGCGAAGACGTAGTCGAGCCGGAGCGACGAGATGCCTGCCGGGCAGCGAACCGTGAAATTCAGCGTCGAGACATCGTGCACGTCGCTCACGTCCCTGCCGAGCAGGGCCGCCAGTTGCGCATCGCCGGGGCTGTTCCACTCGACGGAAGCGACCTGCTCGTCGTTGGGTCCGATCGCCGTCTCGGCCAGACCGGAGCTGAGCACGATGCCGTGGTCCACGCCGAGCGATACGCTCCCGCCCCCCGAGAAGCGGGCGGAGGCCGTGGCGGTACCAGAAAATCCGACATTGCTCACCACCACGTTGGGGGCGGCATCCAGCGCGGCGGGCACCTGTGCCACCGTCACACTGGTGACGCTCAAGTCGGCGTGCGCAGCCGCCGACAGCGTGAGCCCCAGCGCGAGGCTGGACGCGAACAAAGAGCGGCGCTGGCGCATTCGTCCTCGCATCTTCATCTCTCCGCGCGAGCGCCCGCAGCGGGACCGCTCGCGTACCTAGCCACCCCCCGTGTCGGCCCCGTTCATTGCGAACGGGACCGATCGCCTGATCGTTCCCCGGACCGAGCGAGCCAGCTGGCTTCAGTCGCCCAGCGCGCGGAAGTCCGTACGGCGTACCAGCACGAGCTGGCCGTCCTCCACCGTGCCCGGTGCCGGGGCGGCCGTCGGGGCGTGTGCCTGAACGTTGATCAGCCACGCCTCACGGCCGAAACCCTCGACCGGGATGACGCCCGTGGTCTCCCAGACGCCCGACGTGATGCCGAAGTTCGCGTCACGTCCGGGCGGAAAGAGCTCCAGGATGCGGGTGGCTTGCAGGGTGGTCTTGTTCAGACGCCAGACGCTGCCGTCGCGGCCCTTGGTAGTCATGGCGGCGCGGCTCTGGGCGGTGCCGTCCTCGTTGATCAGGATGTAGTTGCGATCGATGCCGATGTTGTCCGGGCTGAGCGCGGTGTCGCCACCGGCCGCAACCACGGCGTTGGCGTTGAAGATCAGGTCGATCTTGGTCGACCCCGGCGCGCTGCTGGCCGCATTGGTGCGGTTGAGCTTCATCCGGTACATCGCGCCCAACTCGTTCGTGGTGCCGCTGCCCGTGGTGACGAAGTAGTATTCGTCCGGATTTTGCGGGTTGAACGCTCCGTCTTCCGTCCGCACGAAGCCGAACGCGCCGACGGCATCCGCCGCGGCTTCGAGCTGTACGTCGGTGAGCAGCTGGGGCTGCGGAATCGCCACCCAGTGGCCTGTCATGCTGCCTGCCAGGAACAGCGAGGCCTCGTCGTTGACCCCCGGCGTATCGGAGACGAAGACGTACATCGTGCCGCTATCCAGCCCGTTCTTGGCCATCGGACTCGCGTTCGGGTTGCGGCTCTTCGTGCCCACGAACATGTAGAGCTGGTTGTCAGGGGTGTTGGGCCCATCCTCCATGCCGATCAGCACCGTCTTGTTCTGGCGCTTCGGCTGAGCGAGCGTATTTTCCCAGGGGAAGCGCCCAAACTGCGGCATCGTGTGCAGCTCTCCCACGCCGTCTTCCTCGAAGATCGCCACGGTGAGCCCACCCTTGCCGTCGAAGGTCGCAGCGCCGCTGCTCTCCTCGCCCGCAAAGTAGATCGGGCGGTCGAAGCCGGCCTCCTTGTAGGAAAGGGAGCCGGAACAGAAACGTGCGAACCCTGGCGTGGTGTTGGTCGCGTCCGGCGCGTTGCCCACGAGGGTATCGTTGTCAAAGACCAGATCGTAAGCGCGGTCGCCGGACAGCAGCGTTCCGTCGCGCCCCATGACCAGCCGCGAGACGATGGTGCCACGATTGAGCGGTGCGCCGATGATCGGCTCGCTGGTGACCGCGGGGCTTCCCAGCTCGTGGTTCATGTAGATCACGGTGGTGCCGCGATCCTGATAGGCTCCCAAGCCGTCCGGGATGCCGATCATCTGATACTGCTGGGCCGGATTACTCGTGCGCGGCAAGCGGTCGCCGGCGCTGAGCAGGGGCTGGACCACGTACTCGGGGGACACGGGCACCACATACGGCTTGACCGACGTGACGAAGCCACTGGGCGGCAGCGGCGGAAGAAAGAAGCCGGTGCTGCTGGCTTCTTGAGCGACGCTCGGACTGGCGACGAAGGCGAGGCCCACGAGCAGACCCATGCTGGTCAGCGTTCGCGGACGAATGATATTCACCATGATATTCTCCTCGATTGGTGGGGCTCCGCTCGATGAGGAGCGCGCCCACGTTCAGCGACGGCTACGCATAGTCGACATTGCAACGAGCTCAGGTGAGCTTTGTGTGAAGGTCGAATGGCATTCCCGGCGCGAGTGGAAACGCGAGATTCAAGGATGGATGGCAGTGGCTTGCTCGGGAGTCACCGGCCGAGTTCGCGCCTTGTCCCAGCCCGGTGCAACAGGCAATTTGACTCCGGTTTTCTCCTCGACGGGGACGGTACGGTGGACCTGCTTGGCGCCGCCCAGCACTACGTCTCGGCCCTCGGTGAAACTCTGCGTCCTCACCAGCGCCCGATACGCCTTGTTGAGCGCCAGGGCCCGTTCACGGCTCGGCAGTAGTACTTCGGCGATGTTGCGTCGCAGCCGCTCGCGCGCTTCGGGTTTTAGCCGGCCCTTGGCGTCGAAGAACTTGCGTTGCGCCTCGTCATTCTGACGAAACTCGTCGGCGGCTCCGTTCTCTTCCAGATAGGTGACGTATTCGGTGCCCGTTCCACCGTGAATGGCCAGGTCGGGCACCCCCTCCAGACCGCGCTGGTTCGGATGGAACCAACCGCGTTGGAAAGTGAGGGGCCCCAGGCGCCTGCCGAAGGAAAACACGCCGTCGTCGGTGCGCCCCACGCCCCCGTGGCAGCCGACACAATACGCCGTTTCCTCGAAGGTCTGCGGCCGCAGCGCGCCCTCGGCATCCTCGATGAAGCCCTGGTACCACCAGCCCTGGCCGTTCTCGATGCCGCGTTCCAGGTCGCCCCCGAGGGCCCGGACCTCCGACGGATGATCCTCTTTCTCCTCCGCCTCCAGGCGCGCCCGCACGTCCAGTCGCTCGCCGGTCCACCATTGCGCCTTGCGCGCATAGCGTAGTTCCTTGAGTCGAGCTGCCATGCGCACCCCGGCCGGGGTCGGGTCGAGGTAGCGCACCGTGTGCAAGAACTCCGTGCCTTCCGGAAACAGACCCGCCTGGAGGTGCACCCGGCCCGCGCTCTGTTCGAGCCGGGCCTTGCCCACGAAGCTCATGCGCGTGGAGCCCGAGGCATCGAAACGGAAGCGCACCCGCCGGGCCAGTCCGAGCTTGCCGTCGAGGTCGAGGTCGACCCCCAGCCCCCGCTCCTCGGCGGGCTCGATCCAGACGTCCTCTTGCCGGATCAGCGCTTCGACTACGGCCAGGTTCAGCGCGTACACGGCGGGATCGGACTGCCCGCCATCGCTTTGACGAAAGGCCTCGGGGAGCCGAATCAAGGCATCGCCGCTCGAGCCGTTGGTGGGCCAGAAGGTGCCGGGCAACGGGTAGTATGCGTAGCTGCGCCAGCCCGTGTAGCCACCGTCGCGCGTACGGTCGAAGCCGGCCTGGTCGAAATGGAAGCGTGCGTCGGGCACATAGCCGCTCCACTGGCCGTCGTCCTTGTAGTCCCAGGTCTTGGGCGGTGGAGCTAGTTGGCGTGCGAGGCGAATCTCCCCCTGCGGGTCGAAGTAATTGCTCGTGCGTACATACGCCAGGATCTCTTCGGTGCCGATCACGGGCGCCGCGCGGGACCAGTCGACGAACAGGTTACTCCAGCGATTGACGCGGGCCGCCGACACGAAGTCGTAGCCCAGCTGCAGCTCCCCATCGTTGAGATAGTTTGGCGCGCGCGACGCGACGTGACAGGTGTAGCAAGGGTTGTGTGCCTTGCCGCTCGCATCGACGGTCTTCGTGTAGCACTGGGCGGGAATGAACGGGTTCGGGTTGTGTTGAATGACCTGCTTGAGCGCCAGCGCCTCCGGCACGCCCGCGTGGCCTTCTCCCGCCAGGGCGCGCTCCAGCCGGGGGGACGCGAGCGACGCCAACAGGCAGGCAAGGAGCGTCGAGCAGGGCAGGGCGAGGCGTTTCATGGGCAGCACAATCCAGTGGCAAAAACAGCACGCCAGCAGAGCGCGGCGCCGTCTCGGCACTGGGAATTCTGGGCGACATTTCGGCAACAATGCGCGGCTCCTGCTACACCGCGGTGGTGTTTCACCTGCGTCCGCTGATTCCGTGCCTTGCCCTGGTGTTGGCCTGCGCTTCCCGCGCCACGCCGAGTTCGGCTCCCGCCGGCGGCCCCAGCTCGCCCGCCCGGCCACCTCTGGCCGAGGCCGGCGGCGCTGCCACCGCCACGGGCGCACCGGCGCCGGCCCCTGCGAACGAGCCGGCGGACGCGGCGCAGCAGATCCTCGCGGACCCGGCATTGTCCGCCTACCACGGCTGGATCCGCTATCTCGGGTTCCAGGCCGCGCACGCCGCCGAGCGCTTCGCCACGGACCCGGCCGCCGCCGAGACGGCACGGGCGCGGCTCAGCGATTGGGCAGCGCGCATCCTGGCCCATCCGGCGCTGCTCGGCGAGCTGCGCGGCGTGACGGAATGGGCCTATCTCTCGCCCGTCGATGGCTCCGGCCAGCCCTTCAAGGTCAACATTCCGACCGACTATGATCCGCAGCGGCCGGCGCCGGTCGCGCTCTACATGCACGGTTACTCGGGCAATCATCTCGAGCACGCGACGGGCATGAAAGACCATGCGGGCTACTTCGAGGTGTCGGTGCTCGGTCGTTCGCGCGGGGGGCGCTACCGGGCCCTGTCCGAGGCGGACGTGCTGCACGTGCTCGACTACCTCGCGGCGCACTGGGCCATCGATCTCGATCGCGTGCATCTGGACGGCGGCAGCATGGGCGGGGGCGGCACGTTCTGGCTGGGGTCGCGCTATCCGCAGCGCTTTGCCTCGGGCAGGCCCGTGTGTGGCTATGCCAGCGACAAGCCCATCGGCAACCTGCTCACCTTCCCGATCTACGCCACGCACAGCGACGACGACTGGCAGGTGCCGGTGCTGCACGCCCGCGGCCCCTTGAGCAAGCTGCGGGCGATGGGCGGCACGGCGACGCTCGACGAGACCACCGGCCTCGGTCACGCTGCCTGGAACTACGAGCAGGGCAACGCGCGCGCGGCGGCCTGGTTCCCCCAGCAGGTCCGGCCAGCGTCCAAGGGCGTGCGGCGGCTGGACTTCACCGCGCTCGACGGCGATGCCAGGCGCGCTTTCTGGGCGGAGATCCAGGAGTGGGGCAACGAGCCCTCGCCCGCGCACTTCGCGCTCGAGGTCGGCACGAAAAACCGTGCCAAGCTGCAGCTGGACAACATTGCGCGGCTCACGCTCCGGCTCGCAGAGTCCCCCTTCGATCCGAAGCAGGCGCTGCGGCTGACGCTCTCGGACGGCGCGGTCGTCGAGCTGCCGGCGCCGCTGCCGGAGCAGATCACCCTGGCTCGCGGCGAGAAGACCTGGGCCTTCGAGAGCGAGGCGCCGGACGGCGCCGTGCGCCTGCACACGCCGGGCGGCGCCAACCAGCTGTACGCGGGCGAGCCTCTGCTCATCGTCTACGGCACGGCGGGAGGCGCTACGCTGGCTGCCGCGCTGCGCGCCGCGGCCGAGGTCGCGAGCAAGAGCAGCAACGCCACCTGGCCCGCGCCCAACGGTGAACTCGGCCCCGACGGCGTCGCCCACAACCAGAACCTGTACGGCCAGCTCGAGATCAAGGCGGATACGGCGGTCACGGCCGACGACATCGCGCGGCGTCACCTGGTGCTGATCGGCAGCGCCGCGCAGAACTCGCTCGTGGCCCGGCTCGCTGCGCGCCTGCCCGTGCAATTCGGCAGCAAGATCGTCTTCGACGACGGCAGCGAGCTCGACGCAAAGGACCGCGCGCTCGGCCTCGTCTACTACAACCCCGAGGCGCCGCAGCGCCTCGTGTTCTGGGTCGCGGCGAACGATCCCTCGGCGTACGCGCAGGGCTCGCTCGTGCCCGAACTGCTCGGCGCCCCGGCGACCGGCGTGGACTGCGTGGTGACGCGGGTCTCCGATCCGGCGCTGGTCATGAGCCGCAGCTTTGACAGTCGCTGGCACTGGCAAGCGCGCGAGGGGTCGCCGCTCCTGCCCGACTCGCTGCAGGGGCGCGCTGCCCTGGCGCGAGCCGTGGCGGGCGCGGTGCGCCGGGCTGCCGCGGCGGATTTTGCGCTGGTGGGCTTGCCGGCGACGACGCGCCCGAACGTGTATGAGCCCGGCCAGGCACGGCTCGTCGATCTGATCGCGCAATCCTACTATGAGCCGGTCAGCGTGATGACGCTGACCGGCAGCGAGCTGCGCGCGGCGCTCGGGATCTTGCTGGAGAAATCCGAGCTGCGGCTAGAACCGGAACCGGAGCTCGCGCAACTGCAGGCCAAGCGCGAGTACAAGCTCGCGCTGAGCGCGCAGCAGATCTCCCCGCTGGTTGCGCTCACCCACCTCGCTCCGCGCAAGTATCAGGTGACCGATACGACCGTGGCCCGGGCCCTCCGCCGCTACGGCGTGTCCAGCCCCGACGCGGCGCGAGCCGGCAGCAGCCGCTGAAAGAGTCCCGGCGCGCGCCTCACTCGAGCGGCCCGCTCAGCCGTGCCCCTGCGGCATCCGCCGCGAAAAACAGCGAGCGCGTCATGTCGAAATAGATCGGCACGGTCTCCTTGGCGCGGAGCTGCGCGTAGCCGTCCACCGAAGCCACCACGGTCTTGTGCTTATCGGTGGCGAGATACACGTGCAGGCAGTCCCCGAGCATCTGCACCTGCCGGACCACCATCTGCAGGCTATTGCCGTCCTTGCTGTTGCCGTCGGAGCGCGCGTTCTGCGCGTGGCTCAACAGCTCCGGCCGCACCCCGAGCACCACCTCGCGACCCACGTGGCTGCCGAGCCGTTGCGCGGTTTCCGCGGGGACCGGCAACTTGCCCGAGCCCTCGTCGAAGTACATGCGCTCGCCCTCCTTGACCAGGCGGCCCTCGAGGAAGTTCATGGACGGGCTGCCGAGGAAGCCGGCGACAAAGCGATTGGCGGGGTTGTGATAAATGTCGGCGGCGCTGCCGATCTGCTGGGCGATGCCGTCCTTCATGACCACCACGCGGTCCCCGAGCGTCATCGCCTCTTCCTGGTCGTGCGTGACGTAGACGGTGGTGCTGTGCAGGTTGTCGTGGAGCTCCCGAATTTCCGCGCGCATCTCCACACGCAGCTTGGCGTCCAGGTTGCTGAGCGGCTCGTCAAATAAGAAACACTGCGGGTCCCGCACGATGGCGCGCCCCACGGCCACGCGCTGCCGCTGGCCGCCCGACAATGCCTTGGGCTTGCGTTCGAGCAGCGGGACGATGCCGAGGATGTCGGCCGCGCGCCGCACCTTCTTCTCGATCTCCGGCTTGGGCAACTTGCGCAGCTTGAGCGCGAACGCCATGTTCTCGAACACGGTCATGTGCGGGTAGAGCGCGTAGCTCTGGAACACCATGGCAATGTCCCGATCTTTCGGGGACACGTCGTTCACCACACGCTGGCCGATCTGAACGGTGCCGCTCGTGATCTCCTCCAGCCCGGCAATCATGCGTAGCGTGGTCGATTTTCCACAGCCGGACGGCCCCACCAGGACGATGAACTCCCCGTCTTGAATGTGGAGATTGAAATCGTCGACGACCTTGAGGTTGCCCTCATAGATCTTGTCGACGTGCTTCAGGATCACCTCGGCCATGCGCTGGGTCCGATGATAGTGGACCTGGGCACCCTTGCAAGGCTGGCCGGGGGCGCAAGGCCCGCGGCGCCGGAAATATCTACTCGAGGCGGGTGAGGGCACGGCGGCTCGGGCTGGGCAGTTCGCGCTTCTGCGCAGCGTTCCGTGGTATGCTCGACACCGACGGGGAGGTCTTTGCCGGGTTCGTCGCCGGCAATCCCCCGGCACGTCGATCCCCCCTCCATCCGGCAACTTCCTCCGGCAGCCTCCTCCGGCAGCCTCCGGAGCATCGGCACATGCTCGACCGATTTCCCTACGGCAAAGCTCCGTTCGTTCTCTTGGTCGTCGCGGCCCTGTCTTCGTTGACCTTTGCGGCGACGCACCAGGACAAGCGCCGGGCGGATCTCGTCCTGGCCGTGTTTGCGGCACAACATTACAACGCCTACGTCGCGGCGCTGCCAAAGTTCGAAAAACAGCATGGCGTCAAGGTGGACGTGCAGCGCGTCGACTTTCAGTCGCTCGAAGCGCGGCTACAGAGCGCGATTGTCAGCAATACCGAGATCCCCGATCTGGCGGAGATCTCGGAGGGTACTCTCGGTTTTTTCACGCGTGGCCCCGTGAAGGACTTCGGCTTCATGGATCTCACCGATCTGGTGCAGAAAGAGGGCCTGGATCACCGCGTGGTCGAGGCCCGCTACGCGCCCTGGACGGCGCGCGGCCGGGTCTATGCTCTACCGCATGATGTCCACCCGGCGATGCTCGCCTATCGCCGGGACCTGGTCGAACAGCTCGGCATCGACGTCAGCACGCTGGAGACGTGGGATGATTTTGTCCGCGTCGGGCGCCAGATCACGAGGGACGCCGACCAGGACGGCACCATCGATCACTACATGCTCGATCTGCCGAAGAATGGGCAGTGGGGCCTCTTGATGGTGCTGCGCCAGCGCGGCGTGGATCTGTTCAACGCCCAGGGAGAGGCGGCCTTCAACACCGCCCTCGGCGTGGACACCCTGATCTGGTACCTGCAGCAAACCCGCGGTCCGAACCTGATCTCCTTTGAAGCGGGTGAGGGCCAACCGCTGGCGCAGGCGCTGAGGGACGGTCTGGTGTTGTTCGTGCTGACCCCGGATTGGCGCTCCTGGCAGATCCAGACAGACGCGCCGATGCTTGCAGGCAAGATGGCCCTGATGCCGCTGCCGGCGTTCGAGAAGGGCGGCCGCCGCACCTCCACCTGGGGCATGACCGGCCTGTCCATCAGCAAAGCCACGAAGCATCCGGAGCTGGCGTGGGAGCTCGCCAAGTTCCTCTACTTCAACCGCGAGGATCTGGGCGCGCGCTTTGCCGTCACCAACATCATCCCCTCCCTGAAAGAGGCCTGGGATCTGCCGGAGTTTCAGCAGCCCAATGCCTACTACTCGGGCCAGAAAGTCGGCGCAGAGTATGCGCGGCTCGCTTCCGATGTGCCGCCGATCTTCTCGTCTGCGGTGTACAAGCAGGGGCAGAGCAAGCTAGACCAGGCATTGACTCGCTGCGCCATCTACTTTGATGAGCACGGCGAGCAGGGCCTACGCGAAAAGGTGGCAGCGGAGCTGGATCAGGCCGTCGCCTATCTGAAGATGTGGTCCGATCGCAACGCCGCGCTCGCCCGCGGTGACACGGCCGAGGGCGAGGCTTTGGAGTGAGCATGCAAGGCATCGTCGAGCTCGATACCCAGGGCGCACCGAGCCTGGCCGCGGCAGCGTTGCAGAAGCGCGCGCGCCCACCGCGGCGCTATTACAAGGGCAAGGCGCCCTACGTCTTTCTGGCGCCCTACATGCTGCTCACGTCGGTCTTCTTCGTTTACCCGTTCTTGCGTGCGGTGGTGCTGGCGTTTTACCAGACCAATGGGCCTCGCTCGAAGGTCTTCGTCGGGCTGGATAACTTCGCGTTCCTGCTCCACGACGGGATGTTTCACGCCGCGCTCGGCAACACCCTCGTCTTTACGCTGTGCAGCCTGTTTCTGCAGCTGCCGCTGGCGCTCGGCCTGGCCTTGCTGCTCAACTCGGGGCGCAGCAAGCTGGAGCAGCGGCTCAAGGGGTTTTTTCGGCTGATCCTGTTCTCTCCCAATCTCGTCGGGCCCGTCTTCGTGGGCGTGCTGTTTGCGGTCTTGCTCGCACCCCGCTACGGCCTGGTCAACCGCACGCTGCATGCGCTCGTCGGCTGGGGTCTCGACCGCAAGTGGATCGAGGACCCGTCGCTGGTGATGCCGGCGCTGGTGCTCACCTCGCTCTGGCTCTACGTCGGTTTCAACATGGTGTACTTCCTGGCCGCGCTGCAGAGCGTGGACAAGGAGCTGGAGCAGGCGGCGCGGATCGACGGCGCCAACCCCTGGCAGGTGTTCTGGAATGTCACGCTGCCGTCGATTCGCCACGTGGTGGTGTTCGTGGTCATCCTGAGCACGGTGGGTTCGTTCAACCTGTTTGAGCTGCCGCTCGCCATGCTGAACCGCACCAACGGTTTCGGGCCTGACAACTCGGGTTTGACCGTAATCACGTACCTGAACGAGGTCGCCTACCGCTCGGGCGATCTCGGCCTGGGCTCGGCCGTCGGTTGGGTGGTGGCACTGATGATCATGGCCTGTAGCTTCGTGCAATACCGCGTATCGAAGGTGTCGGAGAACGAGTGAGGGGGCCGCGCCAGTGAATGCTCTACAGTTCACCCTGCTCGCGCTATTTGCGGTGTTTCCGCTGCTGTATCTGCGCTGGCCGCGGCGCCCCCAGCTCGCCTTCGGCTATCTGCGCGGGCTGGTGCTGGCGCTGGCGAGCATCGCGGTGCTCTCGCCGTTTGTCTGGCTGGTCGCCGCCGCCTTCAAGGACAAGTCGGTGCTCAATGAGTACGTCTTTTTCCCGCCGCTGCGCGAGTGGTCCAGCAAAACGCTGAACCTCGACAACTTTCGCAAGCTGTTTGCGGGGGAAATGAGCGTCCGGGGCGTCGTCTACTACTGGCAGTACCTGCTCAACTCCGCGGTGTACACGACCGTGAGCACGGTGCTGCAGCTGTTCTTCTCCTCGCTGTCGGGGTACGCGCTGTCCAAATACGACTTCAAAGGCCGGCGCATGCTGCTCACGTTCATGCTCGGTTCCACGATGGTGCCGGGCGTCCTGCTCCTGGCGCCCGTATACAAGATGTTCGTGGATTTCAGCCTGATCGATTCGATTCCGGGGCTGTTGCTCACCGGTGCGGTCAGCGCCTACGGGATCTTCCTGTTTCGGCAGGCCATCATGAGCGTGCCGAACGAGATCATCGATGCGGGGCGCATGGATGGTTGCAGCGAGTTTGGCATCTACTTTCGGCTGGTGATGCCGCTCGTCAAACCGATGAGCGCCGCCTTTACGATGTTCGTGTTTCTCGCCCAGTGGAACGCGTTTTTCGCTCCGAACATCTTCCTGCAGAGCCAGAACAATCTGACCGCGCCGATCGTCGTGCGCACGTACATCCACATGTACCAGGCGGAGTACGGGGTGTTCCTGGCGGGTACGCTGCTCGCGATCATTCCACCGGCGATCCTGTTCTTCGCCCTGCAGAAAGAGTTCGTGAGCGGGCTGACCTCCGGGGCCGTCAAAGGCTAGAGAGCCGATCGGGCGGAGCAGCTAGGCTGGCGTTCTCGCGTGGGTGCGGAAAAGGCTGGAAACGGTACCGCCGGCCTTTCGGTCCTTGCCGGAAAAATGCCAACATCGGCTCGTGACTCGTTATTGCCATGGATTGCGCATTGGCGTGCACGGAGCTCGCTTCGGGCGGAGGATCGGAGCCGTCGCTGGCTTCGCCGGCGGGCTCGTCGCCTGTGGTGGGAGCGACGCTGGCGAGCGCCCCATGGCGCTCGATACCTCGGGGCAATACGGCTCGATGGTCCCGGCGCTCCGCTGTGACGACGCCGGAGACCGAGCGACGCTCGACCCTTCACAGGTGAGCCTGGCCCGGGCCTATCAGGACCACTTCAAGATCGGGGTGGCCGTCGGTCGGAACGTCTATGGCGGGCGGGATGACGCGGCCAGCGCGCTCGTGGCCAGCCAATACAATCGGCTCACGCCCGAAAACGCGCTCAAGTGGCAATCGTTACAGAACCAGCCCGGCGTGTTCGACTTCAGTCAGGCCGATGACTTCATCGCGTTCGGGGAGGAGCACAACATGGAGATCCACGGCCACACCCTGGTCTGGCACCAGCAGGTGCCCGGCTGGGTGTTCGAGCCTGCAGAGGGCCAAACGATGACGCGCGAGCTGCTGCTCCAGCGGCTGGAGGATCACATGAGCGCGCTCGCGGCACATCTGGGCGGCCACGTGCAGTACTGGGACGTGGTCAATGAGGCCTTCGACGACAACGGCGGGCTGCGCGGCACCCCCTGGCGCATGATCATCGGAGAGGACTACATCGAGCAGGCGTTTCGCCTGGCGGATCGCCATTTCCCCGATGCCAAGCTCGTCTACAACGACTTTAGCATGGAAAATCCCGGCAAACGCGACGCGGTGGCCGCGATGGTGCGCGACTTCCAGAGCAAGGGTGTGCGCATCGATGCGATCGGCTCACAGGGGCATTTCCGCCTGGACGGGCCCGCGCTCGGCGCCGTCGCGGCGTCGCTCGACGCCTTTGCCGCCACCGGCGTGGAGGTACTGGTGAGCGAGATGGACGTCGACGTGCTGCCGCCGGCCAACCAAAATCAGGGCGCTGACCTATCGGTGAACGCCGAGCTGTCGGAGCGTCTGAATCCCTTCACGGAGTGCCTACCCTCGGCCATCGTCGAACAGGCCACGGCGCGCTGGGCCCAGCTCTTCGACCTTTTCGTCCAGCGCTCGGCCGCGGTACACAGCGTGACGCTCTGGGGCGTCTCGGACGCCTACTCGTGGCTCAACAATTGGCCGGTCAACGGTCGCACCAACTATGCGCTGTTGTTTGATCGGCAGTTGCAGCCTAAACGAGCGTGGCAGAGCGTGATTGAGGCAGCGGGCGAGACGCAGTGACACGACCCATCAACGAAGACGGCTACGAGCTTTGGCTGCGTTATCGCCGCATCGCCAATGCCGAGGTCTTGAAGCGCTGCCGGCGCCAGCTCACGAGTATCGTGCCGCTCGGTGAGCGCTCCCCCGGCTCGTCCGTTCTCGCCAACGCCACGCTCGCTGCAGCAGTCGCTGAGCTGCGCGTCGGGCTCAGCGGTCTGCTCGGGCGTGACCTCCCGCTCGGCGACGACCCGAGCCGCGCGGGTGCGCTGCTCGTGGGGCGCAGCGGTGCCGCGGAGTTCGAGGAGTTTCAGCGCCCTTCCGGCCCTGCCGGGGCGCCGCTCGACGCGCCCGGCAAAGACGGATTTTGGATCACCAGGAGTCTTCAGGAACCATCGCGCATCGCGATCAGCGGCGCCAGTGACGCCGGCGTATTGTACGGCGCGTTCCAGCTCTTGCGCCTGCTGCAGACCGGTGACGATCTCGGAGCGGTGTCGCAGGCCGGCGCGCCCCGGCTCGCGCTGCGCGTGCTCAACCACTGGGACAATCTCGATCGTACCGTGGAGCGGGGCTACGCTGGATTTTCGCTCTGGGATTGGCAGAAGCTGCCCGATCACCGCGACCCGCGCTACACCGAGTACGCTCGCGCCTGCGCCTCGCTCGGCATCAACGGCAGCGTGCTCACCAACGTCAACGCCAACTCTCTCGTGCTCACCGATCCCTGGATCGAGAAGGTGGCGGCGCTGGCGGAGGTGTTCCGCCCGTACGGGCTCAAGGTGTACCTGACCGCGCGCTTCAGTGCTCCGATCGAGATCGACGGCCTGGCCACGGCCGATCCGCAGGACCCGGACGTTCGAGACTGGTGGCGGCGCCGGGTCGACGGCATCTACCGCAAGATCCCCGACTTTGGCGGCTTCGTCGTCAAGGCCAACTCCGAGGGCCAACCTGGGCCGCAGAACTACGGCCGCAGCCACGCGGAGGGCGCCAACCTACTGGCGGACGCGCTGGCGGAGCACGGTGGTGTGCTGATGTGGCGCGCGTTCGTCTACGATCATGAGGTGCCCGATGATCGGGCCAAACAGGCCTTCGACGAGTTCACGCCGCTGGATGGCAGCTTTCGCAGCAACGTGCTGGTCCAGGTCAAGAATGGCCCCATCGATTTCATGCCGCGAGAGCCGCATCACCCGCTGTTCGGTGCGATGCCCAAGACGCCGCTCCTGCTCGAGCTGCAGCTCACCCAGGAGTACCTGGGGTGCGCCACGCATCTGGCGTACCTGGCGCCGATGTTCAAGGAGTGTCTGGACACGGACACCGGCGCGGCGGGGCCCGGCTCCACCGTGGCCCGGGTGATCGACGGCTCGCTGCACGGCCACGAGCTCACCGGCATGTGCGCGGTCACCAACATCGGTACGGATCGCAACTGGTGCGGCCATCCCTTCGCTGCCGCCAACTGGTATGCCTTCGGCCGCCTCGCCTGGGACCCGGCGCTGTCTTCTCAGGCCATCGCGGAGGAGTGGCTGCGCATGACCTTCTCGAACGACACGCGGTTCGTGCAGGGTGCGGCGCAGATCATGCTCGACTCACGCGAGGCGGTGGTCGACTACATGACACCGCTCGGCCTGCACCACCAGATGGCCGTGAGCCACCACTACGGGCCCGGGCCGTGGGTGAGCGAGGGGCGCCCGGATTGGACCTCGACGTATTACCACCGGGCCGATGCTCAGGGCATCGGTTTTGATCGCACGGCGTCGGGCAGCGCTGCGGTGGCGCAATACTTCGAGCCGCTGCGCTCGCAATACGGCAAGCTGGAGACGTGCCCGGAGCCGCTCTTGCTCTGGTTTCACCACGTGAGCTGGGATCACGAGCTGGCGTCGGGCAAGAGCCTCTGGGAAGAACTGTGTCAGGCCTACCAACGGGGCGTAGACGCCGTGCGCACGTTCCAGCGCGGCTGGGCCGCGCTCGAACAATGGGTGGATGAGGCGCGCTTCGCCCACGTGAGCGACTTGTTGCGCATTCAGGAGCAAGAGGCGCGCTGGTGGCGCGACGCCTGTGTGCAGTATTTTCAGACCTTTTCGCGCCGGCCCCTGCCGGTCGGCTACGAACCTGCCAGCAAATCCCTCGAAGAATTGCGAGCGCTGCGCCACTACTACGTGCCCGGGATCAACAACCCGTACGTGGCGCGTACCGCCAAGCCCAAAAAAGCGAGCCCTCGTTCGGAGAAACGTTCGTGAAGATCCAAAGCGCAAAAGTCATCGTTTGTAGTCCCGGCCGCAACTTCGTCACGCTCAAGTTGGAGACCGACGCCGGCGTGTATGGGCTCGGAGACGCCACGCTGAACGGCCGAGAAAAGGCCGTCGTGGCCTATCTGGAAGAGCACTGCCTGCCGGCGCTGATCGGTCGGGACGCCCGCAACATCGAGGACATTTGGCACTATTTCTACCGCGGAGCGTACTGGCGGCGCGGCCCCGTGACGATGACCGCGATCGCTGCCATCGACATGGCGCTCTGGGACATCAAGGGCAAAGCCCTGGGCACGCCGCTCTACAACCTGCTCGGAGGCAAGAGCCGAGAGCGGGTCATGGTGTACGCCCACGCCACGGGCAAGGGGCTGAGCGAGGCGGTGGACGCGGTGGGGCGCGCCCGGGACGACGGCTTCGTGGCGATTCGCGTGCAGTCCGGCGTGCCCGGCGTGGAGAGCGCGTACGGCGTGCCGCACGGGGAAAAGCCGTACGAGCCGGCGCAGAAGGGGTTGGCAGAAGAGCAGGTGTGGGAGACCGCCCCGTACCTGCGCTTCATGCCCAAGCTGATGGAGCGGGTGCGCTCCACCTACGGCAACGATTTTCACCTGCTCCACGACGTGCATCATCGCTGCACGCCGATCCAGGCAGCCCGCCTGGCCAAGGAGCTCGAACCGTTCGATCTGTTCTGGCTGGAGGATGCGGTCGCGGGCGAGCTGCAGGAGGGCCTACGCATGATTCGCCAGCACTCCACCACGCCGATCGCGATCGGTGAGGTGTTCAACAGCGTGTACGACTACACGACCCTGATCACCGAGCAGCTGATCGACTATGTGCGCATGCCGATCTCACACGGCGGCGGCATCACCCACCTCTTGAAAGTCGCCGCGTTCGCTTCCATCTACCACGTGCAGACGGGCTTCCACGGCGCGACCGATCTGTCCCCGGTGAACTTCGCGGCATCGTTGCATTTTGATCTGGCCATCAACAACTTTGGCGTTCAGGAATACATGCCCCACGTCGCGCCTGCGTTCGACGTGTTCAAGGTGAACTACCGCTATCGAGCCGGCTATTGCACGATCGATGACACGCCCGGTATCGGCGTGGACATCGACGAAGAAGCGGCCAAGAAGTATCCGTATGTTGCCGCCAGCTTGCCGGTGAACCGGCGCACCGACGGCACGATGTTTCACTGGTAGCGCTGCTGGAAACGCCGTTTGCCGGAAGCGTCGGGGCGGCCGTGTACGGCGATGTGGTTGCGGGCGCTGGCCCGCCGCCGCTTGCCCGCGGGCGCCTGCGAGCTCTGCGCGGCAGCAGCGCGGCGCACTGCATCCAGAGGATTCGAGGGCACGCCGAGCTCGCCGCAGCGGGAGAACCGCTGGCGACCACGCGGAGCGTGATGCGCGCGCTCGACCCCTGTGTCGAACGAGGGAAACCCTTGTGCAATCGTTTCCAGTACGCTACCACCGGGCGCGTCGGCGTAAGCGAGCCTCCCAGGCCTTGGTGTCCACGGGGAAGCTGCTGCACCCGAGTGCCTCTGTCTGAAGCGTCCCGTGTGCGTGACCTGCGACCAGCTGGTGGGATCGTCGACCCCGCATTCCGGGAGTACGGGTGGGGTTCCGGGTACTGCTTCGACGTGGCTGCGGTGTGCGGCGCGGCCGAGGTGCGGTCGCGTGTTTCGCGGGGTTGAGCGTTCGAGCGTGCAGAGCAAAGACCATTGCATCGAAGACAAGCGGAGGCGTAGGTGAGCAGGAGTCGATCGTCCTCGTTCTCCCTGTCTGTCCGGCGGCTGGCATTCTCCGTGCTGGCGCTCGGCGGCGTGCTGTCTACACAGATGCTGGCCTGTGGCAACGTCGGGGACGACAGCTACGTGCCGCTGAACGTGACGGCGCTCAACCAGCAGGATCTGGATAACGCGCCGTTCTGCGTGGGCACCTGCCGGCCCGACTACGGGTCGCAGAAGATCGCCTGCTATGCGGATGACGGTCTCGAGTTCTTCCCGGTGGACGTGCTCAACGGTAACAGCGGCACGATCACGGGGTTCTACGCCTATAATGATGGCACCGCGGACTTCATGCAGGCGGGCCCCGACCCGTATCCCCGCACTGCGATCGTCACCAATGATCCCTCGTCCACCGGCGTCACCAACTACGAGCCCATGGCCGTGCCGGTGAACGACCGCTGCACGCCTGACGGGCAGCCCGGCGGCGCGGACAACGTTCAACATTTGCGGGGTGGCATCTTCTACGAATGGGGCGGTGGCATGGGCCGTCGCTTGACGAACTTCGTCACGGCAGCGACGCCCCCGTGTCTTCCGGTGGGGGCTGGGCCCAACGATCCCGCCTATTGTCCCGACCCCGATCCCCGCATCGAGAGCGTCGCAGATCTGCCCCAGAATTCGACGCTACGCACGGACTTCTACGGCATGGTGGCGGACCTGCGCGGCTGGGAGGGCATCAGCTTCTGGGCGCGGCAGGGGCCCAACAACACGGGCGGCATCCGCGTCTACGTGGGGGATCGCCAGCTCGACGAAGACATCGCCTTTCTGGAGCAAAACGCCGGCCTCGAGCCGATGTGCCGGCGCGCCAAGGAATGTGGCTGCCGCAATCATCGCCCGTGTACTCCCGACACGATCGTGCGCGACGGTGTGGCGCGGGTGGAGCTGTCCTGCTGGGACCCGGCGCTCGGCGATATTCCGCCGTCGCAGCTGCAGGCCCAGGGGGCGCCCGGCGCGGCCTTCGTCAATCCCTATGACATCTGCGGGGACTTCCTGTGCGACGCGATCAACCCCGCCTGGACGATCCCCGATCCGTTGTTTTCCACGCCGGCGGCGACGCCGCCCGGCACGGCCTCGTGCCTGCTGTACAAGCTGACCAACGATCTCGAAGAGTACTACTGCTACGACCCCAAGAAGCCGGAGTCGTTTCCCCCCGACCAGCCGCAGCGCTGCGGCGACGGCTGGGAAAAGGGCGTGACCTTGTCGACGGACTGGCAGTTCTACACGATCCCGTTCACCGAGCTTCGCCAGGAGGGCTACGGCCAGGAGTTTTCGTACCTCGACCTGTCCGCGATTACCCTGGTGCGTTTCACCTGGACGCAGGGCTGGGTCGATGTCTGGCTGGACGACGTTCGTTTCTACCGGCACCCCGGCTTCGGGCGCTGACCCCCTAGTGCATCGACTCCTTCGCTGATTCTTCACGGATTGCACATGAGCTCACGCGCACCGTCTCAGCCCTCGTCCGCCTTCACTCGCGGACATCGGAATTCCGTCCTGAGATCTTCTTTCTTGAGCCTTCCCGTGCCCGGTGCCTGCCGCATCGTTTTCGGTCTGGCGCTGGGCGCGGCCTGCGCCTGGGCCTTGCCGGCCTCCGCACAGGACGCGCCGGCTCCGCTGAAGCTCAGGCCACCGAAGCTGCTGACCACCGACGACATGGAGGAGGCGGGCTACCTACCCGGGTATCGCCAGTACTCGGGGCTGGGTATGTCGCCGTACACCCCGCTCGTGCCGGGCTTGCCGGGCGGCTTTACCCCCGGTTTTGCTGCGCCCATGCCGCAGGAGGACTGGACCTTCACGTTCAGCGGCTTCATGAGCGCTTCGTTGGAAGTGAGCATCGCGGAGCGTGAGAATCCGCAGCCCGGGCAGGCCAAGACGGTGCTGCACACGCTGCCCGTCATCATCGACGAGTACAACAGTTTCACCTCGACCAACGCGCGGCCCGGCAACTGGGTCAACCTGAATTTTAGCTACGGCAACGACGTCGTCACGTCCTCGATCTCGATCAACACCTACAACCCGTCGGGCCCCACCAACTTCTGGCAGATCGGGAGCCAGTACTTCATCAACAACATGTTCCTGCACTTTAGCGTGCCGGAGCTCGAGGGCTTCCGAATTGGTTGGACGGTGGGCTACTTCACCAACAACTACGGCGCGCTCGGCCAGTACGGCGGCGGCCTGTATACGCACGCGATCACGGGCGGCCCGCAGGGCGTCGGTGAAACGCTGGTGATCGAACGCGACATCGGCGGCGGCGTCACGGTGGTGTTTGAAGACGGCCTGATGGGCAATGCGGGCGGCAAGGCCCCGAACGAGATCGTGCAGGGTGGCGGTGACGAAGGCGACCCTGAATGGGCCAGCTCGCTCACCCATCACGCGCACCTCGGCTTCATCAAAGCCGGGGCGACGACTCTGCAAGCTCAGGTCCACTACATGAACACCTGGGCTCAGGACGATCGCCTGCAGCGTAATCCCTCGCTCAATCCCAACGAAACGCCGGCGGACCTCCCCACGACGCGCGAGGTCAACGAGGCCCACGTGCAGGACGGGCGGCTCACGGTGCTGGGCTTCGACGCCAAGATGATCAGCCAGACCTACGGCGTGCTCGGCGTCGGTATGGCGTACATCGACGGCAAGTATTCCTTTCCGCTGCGCGGCGTGACGACCTTCGGCGGTGAGCCGGAGCGGCTGACCAACTCCTGGTGGGGTGTGAGCACCGGCGGTACGGGCACGCTATTGCTCGGCGGCATTTCTTACACCTTCAGCGTCGCGCGCTTCTTGCTCTCTCCGGAGCCCTTTTCAGGGCGCGCCCCCGACATCGTCGTCACCACTGGCTTCGACTTCGGGCGCACCACCAGCGCCGAGCCGACCTACAACGGCCGCCTCCGCTACAAGGGGGGCATCGATGCGCTGTACACGGTGCTGCCCTGGCTCGGCTTTGGGCTGCGCTTCGACGGCGTCGTGCCGAGTTCCAAGGTGCCGGAGCAGACCTACTACGTCCTTGCTCCCAGGATCCTGTTCAAGACGGACTGGGGCTCTCGGGAAAACATCACGCTGGGTTACGTGAAGTGGTTCTTCGGCTCTGAGTCCCACCTCGACGGGCTGAGCCAGCGAGCCAGCGAAGAGATCGATGATTCGATGTTCACCCTCAACTTCAACATGTGGTTTTGAGGAGAGTCTCAGATGACTTCCAAGCCAAGCGCGTATCGTACAGCCTTCTCGCCGCCAGACGCTCCCGCCCCCGGGACGCGGCGGGCGTTCGGCCTTCTTCGCGTCGCGCTGCCAGGTTTGGTCCTGGCGCTCGCCAGTCATGCCTCGCTCGCCAGCGCTCAGGAAACGGGCAAGGAGGAGCCCGGGGTGAAGTTGTCCCTCGGCGTGGATCCCTCGCTGCCGCAGCTCCAAGCGATGCCCGGTGGTGTCTTGCCGCGCCTCGGAGAGCCCCCGGGGGAGGACTTCCGCTTCGACTTCCACGGTATCTTGACGGCGCCGCTCCGCGTCGGCGTCAATCAGCGGGACGTGCCGGCAGGGGAGGGTCAGAGCGACACGGTGCTGCACTCGCCGCCGATCGTTCCGGATGATCTGGAGACGTTTTCGCACACCGGTGTGGTGCCCACCACGTACGCGCAGCTGAACTTCTCCTACGGCAACTCGCTGGTGGTCGGTACGGCGACGATCGTGGCGCGGGAGACGACGGTCTCGACCGGGTTTTTCGATCCGCCGTCGCAGCGCGGCGTGAACGATCTGTTCCTGTCCATCTTCCCGGTGCTCCCGCTGTTTGGGCGCACCAGCATCTACGTGGGCGCGTTCAGCAATCGCTATGGCGTGTCCGGCGAGTACGACGAGGGCCGCTATGGCACCCCGCTGATCGCGCGCATCAACGGCATGGGCGAGAACATGAGCGCCCGGATTCCGCTCGGCGATTCCTTCTCGCTGATGATCGAAGAGGGCTTTCAGGGGCAGACCAACAAGGCGGGCAACGGCACCATCCCCGCCGGTTGGAACGACTTTGCCGATCCCGGCGTGGGCTCCAGCTTCGCGGCCCACGGGCACCTGGGCCTCACGTACCGCAACGCCGTCAGCCTCGGCACGCACTTCGTCTCGGCCTGGGCGCAGGATGACCGCGCCACCGGTTCGACCGCGCCGGACGGTGACATCCAGATTCTGGGTGCCGATCTGCGCCTGAACATGGGGCGCTTCGGTCACCTGTATGGTGCCTTCTCCAACGTGAAGGCCACGAGCGCGCGCAGCGTCGGCCGCATCGTCGAGGTGCTGAACACCAAGGGCGGGCCCGGCCTGATGGCGAACTACCTGGGTGAAAACAGCGGCGGCACGGGCAAGCTCAACATCTTCGGCTGGCAATACGATCTCAGCATCGGCCGCCTGGTGAGCTACCCCGTGCCCTTCAGCGGCGACGGCCCCGACATCTACCTGAGCCTGTTTGGCATCTACACGGGCATCCAGAGCAACGATCCGCTGTACGACGACACGACCAAGCTCAAGTTCGGCGCCGAGGCGAGCTACAGCCTCCTGCGCTGGCTCGCGCTGTCGATGCGCTACGACAACGTGATGCCGGGCAAGGCCGTGGCCATCGGTGCCGTCGATGCTCCCGACGATGACTTCGCGTTCCAGGTGCTGGCACCGCGCATCATCCTGCGTACCGACTGGCAAGCGCGGGATCAGGTCGTGCTGCAGTGGGCGCACTGGTTCAACGGACCGCTCACGACGGTGCGGACCGGCTATCCCCCCGTGGAAGATCTGGCCACGTTACCGGACAGCGACGTCATTTCGATCTCCGCCAACTTCTGGTGGTGAGGGGTTCAGGAGGATTCGCATGTTTCAGTCCATGTCGTTCGCCCAGGCTCTGTTGCTCGCCGCGTGTGCCAGCGGCTGTGTGGGGGTGTCTCAACCCAAACCGGATGCTTCCGCGCCCTCGACCGCGGCCCTCTCCGGCTGCCCCGGCGGTCTAGTCCCCGCCGCGGACGGGTTGGTCGACGACTTCGAAGACGGCGACAACCAGGGCTCGCTGGAAGCGGGCCGTGACGGCTACTGGTACACCGCCCATGACAGCCTCGGTTCCGAGTTCGAGATTCCCGCACAGGGCTTCTCCACCTCCGAAGGGGGTGACAACTCGACGATGTCGGTGCACATCAAGGGCAAGACCGGTTCGAGCGGTGATCAGTCGTGGGGGATCGAGCTCGGCTTGAACTTCAAGAATACGCAGGGCGAATTCTACGACGCCTCCAAGTACACCGCGATCAGCTTCTCAGCCAAAAATGGCTCGAAGGACGCAGACCGCAAGGTGCGCGTGTCGCTGGCGGACGTGAATACCCACCCGAGCGGGGCGGTGTGCACGGCCTGCTACAACCATTTCAACAACAACATCGAGCTCACCAGCGACTGGAAAGAGTACACGCTCGCCTTCGATGACCTGCGGCAGCGCCCCTACTGGGGAGCACCGCGGCCCGAACGCGTCAGTGCCGACAAGCTCGTGAACTTGAACTTTCAGATGGGGGGCGGCAAGGACTTCGATCTGTGGGTCGATGACGTGCGCTTCCTCGAATGTAAGAAGTGAGCCGGCCGGCGTGAGCTCTGGGACGTGAGCGCCTGGGCGCGCTGGGGGGTGTGGGGGCTCGCAGTGAGTGGGCTCGGCCCCGCCTGCCTTCCGCACACTGGCGCGCCCGCCTCCGGTAGCACGGCGGCCCAGCCCGCGAGCGGCACGGCAGCGGCCGGCGGCGCTCGTCCGGGCTCGTCGGCGAAGGTGCCGAGCGGCGGGGTCAGCCTGCTCGGGGACGCGGACGTGACGTCTTTCCAGGTCAGCGGGGCCGTAGCGAAGGTGGCGCTGCGCAGCATCGAGGTCCAGGGTCAACCCTTCGCCAGGGCCGTCGAAGTCGCGATCCGGGAGTCGGCCCAGTCCCCCTGGGAGGTGCAGCTGACGGCGCCCACGCAGGTGGCGCTCGCCAAGGACGACGTGTTGCTCGCCACGTTCTACGTGCGCGTGGAGCAAGAGCAGGAAGCGGGCGGCGGCGAGACGGAGTTCGTGCTCGAACTCGCGGGGGACCCGTACACGAAGTCGGTCAGCTACCCCGTGCCGCTCACGCCCGAATGGCGCCTGGTGCGGGTGCGCTTTCGGGCAGCGATGGACTACGCTGCCGGGCAGGCCAACCTGATCTTCCGGCTGGGGTACTCGCCCGAGACGATCCAGCTGGGCGGGCTCCGCGTCGAAACCTTCGCCAAGAACGTGCTGCTCTCCCAGCTGCCGACGACGCAGGGCCTCGATCGCAAACTCCGAGCGCGGCCGCCCAGTGTAGCTCCGTGGCTCGAGCCGGTGGACGCGGGAGAGCTCGCGTTTCAGATCCGGCCGGGCCAGGTGATCCGCAAGATCAGTCCGCTCGTGTACGGGCTCAACTCGCAGCCGGTGGGTGCCACGGCGGCCACGGTGCGCCGCAATGGTGGCAATCGTGGCAGCGTGTACAACTGGGAGGCCAACTACTCCAACGCGGGGCGGGACTACCAGCACCAGAGCGACCAGTGGCCATGCACGGTCCTGAACATCCAGGATTGCCAGGCCCCGGCAGCGCAATTTCTGGGCTTCTTCGCGCAGAACGCTGCCGCCGGCGCGGCCACGATCGTGACCGTGCCGATGCTCGACTACGTGGCGGCCGACAAAAATGGGCCGGTCCGGAGCGAGGACAAAGCGCCGAGCGCGCGCTTCTTGCCGTCCAAGCCGCGCAAAGGCAAGCCCTTTGCCGCTGCTCCCGATCTGAACGACGGTGTCGTCTACCAGGACGAGTTCGTGCACTACCTGGTGACGAAGCTGGGCAAAGCCAACCAGGGCGGCGTCAAGTTTTACTCCCTCGACAACGAGCCTGCACTCTGGCCGGAGACGCATCCGCTCGTGCATCCCGAGCGCACGAGCTATGGGGAAATCACCCGGCGCACGGAGGAGTATGCCTCCGCGATCAAGGACGTGGACGACAGCGCGTTCTTGCTCGGCGGCGTGATGTTCGGTTGGGCGGAATACCAGTCGCTCAATGGCGCGCCGGACGCGGCCCAACACGCGCAGCTCGGCACCTATACCGACTACTTCCTCGACGCGATGAAGCGCGCCGGGAAGAAGCGCGGCCGCCGCCTCGTGGACGCGCTGGATGTCCATTGGTACCCCGAAGCGCAGGGCAGCCAGCGCATCACCGCCGAGGACGCCTCGCGCTCGACGATCGACGCGCGGCTGCAGGCGCCGCGCAGCTTGTGGGATCCGTCCTACACCGAGAAGAGCTGGATCGCGCAGCAGACCGGCAAACCGATCGCGCTCATCGGCTGGCTACGGGAGCGGATCGAGAAGAGATATCCCGGCACGGAGCTGGCGATGACCGAATACAACTACGGCGGCACCACCCACATCTCGGGGGCTCTGGCGCAGCTGGACGTGCTCGGGGTGCTGGGCCGCGAGGGTGTGCTGCTGGCCACGTATTGGGGTTCGGGCGCGGCGGTCGATCCGCTTCCTCCGTACATCGCGGCGGCCTTTGCTCTCTTTCGCAACTACGATGGCAAGGGCGGTACGTTTGGCGACACCGCCGTGACGGCCAGCGTGGCCAGCGCGGACAGTGCATCGGTCTTCGCCGCGACGGGGCCCGGCGGCGCGCTCACCGTGCTCGCCATCAACAAGCACCAGCAGCATCGCTACACGGGCGTGTTCGAGATCGCTGGGCGCAAAACCAGTCAGCGCATATCGACCTTCATCATCGACCGGCACGGCACCAGCGTGAAGCCCGGCAAGCCCGGCGCGCTCGAGCAGGGCACGTTGCGCTACACGCTGGAGCCGTTGAGTGCCACGCTTTTCGTGCTGGATTGACTGGATTGGGCGATCTCTCGCGTCTCCGAAATTCGCTTCGGTCTCGCCCAATCCAGTGCGCGGCGGTGAGGGTTAGCGTCGTCGGCGTAGGAAGAGGGCCAGGAATGCGCTGAGTCCTAGCGCGAGTGCGGGACCGCTCGAGGAATTTGGGGCGCGGCCCAGGCTGCAGCTGGAATCATCGAGAGCGGCGCCGGCATCGACGGCGGGTCGTGGCGGGGGCTCACACGGCGACTCACTACAGTTCGCGTCGCACAGCCAGCGGCTTGGCTCGAGCTCGCACAGCGCTTGCACCGAACGATAGGCATACGTGAACTGTTCGCGTGCCTCGAGTGGGTCGCTCGCATGATCGGTCGTCCAACAGCCGGCGTCCGTGCGGACGAAGTCGGGAGCCCCGCGCGCCAGGGTACCGAGCAGCGTCAGGTCCTCGGTAAACGCGGCGCCTCCGGAGGAGCCCTCGCTCGTATCGGTGTCCGCGATGAAGTAGTCGTTCGTCTCGGCGCGCACGTCGAGCACCTGACCCCCCGCGTCGAGCTTGAGCGGTGCTCCGCCGCCCGCGGTGATGCTGATCACGGCGTCGCCGGGCGCGGCGGAGTGCGACCCGAGCTGCAGCCGAGCCGGGCGATGGGGCGCGCGCACGGGCTCCGTCAGGCGGATCCAACCGAAGTCGAGGCGAGCCGTGTCCGGGTCCCGGTCGGTGCGCGCTGCGACCACCTCCTCGACCTGATAGACGTCGTCCGCCGACACCGCGAGCTGCCCCGGCGCGCGATAGTAGTAATCGAAGACGATGCGCAGAGCGGACACCGGAATCACGTTGACGCAGTGCCCGGAGGTCAACACCAGATCCCAATCCACGAGCACACCCGAGCAGAAGGACGCGGAGGGCTGGTCCTCGAACGGCTCGTCCTCGCACAGCCCATTCACATCGCCCCAGGTGGACAGCGTGCCCTCGTTGCCCAGGGAGAGGGCTCGCGCATTGGCTTGCGGCACCAGCGCCACCAAGGATTCCTCGAACACGGCGCGCTCGGCCGGATCGACGACCTCGAAGTACTCGCGCCGATCGTCGGCGCCATTGACGAACTCCGCCCGAGTGCCGCCGATGTCCCAGTTCGAAGTCGATGCCTCGGGCGTGCACGCCTGCAAAAGGCCCCCTGCCAGGAGCGACAGCGCGCAGCCCCGAGCTCGATTTCCCACGATGATTTAAACCTATCTGCTGCGGGTCGTACAGACCAGGGCCGCGCCCCCGGAAAAGCGGGCTCGTGTCCCATTTTCGCTCCGTGACGCCCCTGGCCGGCCCAAGGTAGAGTACATCGACGTCCCTTTCTGGACACTCCGGTTCTGGAAAGCCCGGCGAGCGAGCACGACGACACGTGACCTGGATCTACCTGCTTCTGGGCCTCGCCCTGCTCCTGCTGCCCCTCGTGCGCTCGGTGCGCCGAGCGACGGAGCTGTTTTTTCTGAAGCTGCGCGACGGTAAGGTCTACTTCGTGCGCGGCCGCATCCCGCACGCACTGCTCCAAGACCTGGGTGATGTGGCGCGCTCTTCGCAGATCGCCGAGGCCGACGTGTGGGCGCTGCGGCGCGATGGGCGAGCCGAGCTCCGCACCCGCGGTGAGCTGACCCCCGAACAACTGCAGCGCCTGCGCAACGTCATCGCCTCCTACTCGCTGCAGCGCATCATGGCGGGCGCGCGCCCCACGCGTCGCTAGGACCGCGGCACGGACTGCGGTGTGCGAGGCCTGCCGAAGCGTCGGCGTGGCGGACCGAGGGCACGCGGAACGACCCGTCACGCGTGGACAAGCCCGCGGACGCCCCACCGTTCGTGGGTTGGATGGACCCGATGGGTCAAGATGTCCAAATTGACCATAATTATGGTCTATGATAGTCTTTCATATGCCCTGGAAGATCGCGGAGGCAAAACAGAGGCTCTCCGAGCTCTTGCGGCAGGCCGCGGATGAGCCGCAGGAGATCGCCAATCGCGAGCGAGTGGTAGCCCTGGTCTTGGGCGAAAAGGACATGCGGGACTTTCTCGAGTGGAGGGAAGCGCAGCGCGGGGAGTCACTCGCCGGCGCCCTGGCGGAGGCTCAACGGATCTGCGCCGAGGATGGCTACGTTCTGCCGCTCGAGCCACGCCGCGATCGGCTGAACGCGGCGCTCCAGGTGAACGATGTTGGTCGACACAAACGTCGTCAGTGAGCTGATGCGGCCCGCGCCTGACGCAAACGTGGCCGCCTGGGCCGCGAGGCAGGCACGTTTTGACTTCAGCGTCATCAGTCTCGAAGAGGTGTTCTATGGCCTCGGCGTGCGTAAGAATGCACGCCTCTCGGACTGGTTCGAACGATTTATCGCCGCGCATTGCGACGTGTTGCCGGTGAGCTCGCGCATCGCCCGACGCTGTGCCGGGCTTCGGGCGGAGCTGAGCAAGAAGGGCCAGGTTCGAACCCAGGCGGATCTGCTGATAGCCGCCACCGCGGCGGAACACGACTTGATTTTGGTGACGCGCAACGGGCGCGACTTCGCCGGCTGCGGCATCCGGTTGCTGAATCCGTTTACCCGTGGCTGAACAGGCGCGCGCGTCCGCAGCGGGCGCGCGCCCTGCTCGGCGCTAGGCCTGCCGTCGCCCAGGGAGGCGAGGCTCACACCGGCGAGGGGTCGAGCCCGCGGCGGCCCGAGAGCGCGAGCTGCGCCGTGGTCGGCAGCTCCTGGCGAAACAGCCAATAACGGATCTGGCTCGATGGCACGACGCAGTCGTCGATGCATTCAAAGCCGAGCTGCTGATAGAAGGCGACATTGCTCTCCGTCTCGGTCTTGAGCAGGCACACGCCGTGTCCCTGCGCCCGCATCGCAGCAGTGGCGGCGGCCACCGCGAGGCGGCCGTAGCCCGCGCCCTGGGCTGCGGGGTCCACGCCCAGAATCCACAGGTAGCCATAGTTGGGCGCGCACAGGGCGCGCACGCGGGCGGCACACCACGCCTCGTGTCGGGCCAGCCGTAGCCAGGCGCGCACCCCCATGGCCAGCGGGATCCGCAGCATGCCGCAGCACAGGCCTCGCCAGAACGAGGGCTCCATCTGGCTTTGCAGCCAGAGCGCGGCGGCCCGACCGCCGATCAACTCGACGCCGCCCGTCGCGAGCGCATAGCGCAGCGTCGCGCGATACAAGGACGGAAGCCAACGCGCGCGGCGCGCCCCGTCCGGATCGGCCTGCACCAACGTCGGGTCGTTGGCGAAGGCGCGGCCGAGCAACTGCGACGACGCTTGCAGCTGGTCGGCGCAGAGTGCTCCCGGGTTCGGCCTGGCCAGGATCACGCGTTCTCCCTCGTCACTCATGCTTGCCCCTCGCTGCGCTCCGAGCACGAACCCCTCGTGCCGTCGGTCGCCAGCGCAGAATGCCTGACGAAGCCTTGTGCGGTCCATTCGCGTGACGTTCGGGTTTGTCGACGGGGTACGAGGCGCCGACGAGGCGCACGAATACCGCCGCTTCGTGCTTGCGGGCCTGCCAGCGCAGCGAGCCGTGCTGCGCGCCATTCGCGTCTGCTTGCGACAACGGGCGCAGTGGCTTGTTGCCTGGTCTACTTCCAGCGAACCCACACCTTGGGACAATCATCGATACCCCGCGGCGAGGTGCCGGACTTACGAGCCAGTGTCCGGTCCCGGGGTGCCGGCACTCACCGTCGCGCAGGTCGATCGCTGGATCAAGCCTGCCTAACGGCGTGCCTTCGACAGCGGCGCATGGGTCCTGTGCTGCATGAATTTCTTCTGCAAATGACTGGAACGGAGTTTCTCTTGACCGTGTCCGACACCTGGGCTCGAATCGCAGCATGCCACCGCTATCCGCAACGTTTCTGAAGCCCTCGCTCGGGTGTTCAGCGGTGGCGCTCGCGTCCGCGTGCCTCGGATGCGCCGTCGACGCTCGGAGCGTCGATACCCTCCCTGACCTGGGCGCACAGCCGGGCAACGACGCGGGCGGCAGGACACCGAACGCCGCCCCCGGGAGCGGTGCTCCGAACGATGCGGGGAGACTCCCTGTCGAACGCCCAGGGCCGGACGAGGGTGGTGAGCCAGGACTTTCTCCCAATACTCTCGCGGCACTCGATCCGGAGCGCACCGGGTTCATCCTTGCCGGCGGCGGCGGCGACGTGAGCGGAGGCGGTGACTTCAATGGTGATGGCAGGGTCGACCTGGTCGTGACCAATGGCTACGCTACCCGCGCCTACGTGGTGTTCGGCACGGCGACGCCACGCCATCGCGATCTAGCGCAGTTTCCCGACCCGCTCGCCGGCGTCTTGATCGAGTCTGACGGGACATCGAGCAAAGAGGCATCGGCGTGGTCGCTGGCATTCGACGGGGGCGTACGCTTCATCGGAGACGTCAACGGCGACGGACTCGATGACGTGGCAGTCAACGCGGGGCGCTCGGTCACCGAAGGCCTCGGCAATGATACCGCGGTCTGCGTGGTGTTTGCGGACCGTGCTGGAGGTCGCATCACCATCGAATCCATCGTGGCGGGCAACGGGCGAGGCTTCGCCATCCGCTCGCCCTTGATCCTTGCGATGGATGCGGCGGGCGACGTCAATGGCGATGGCCGCGCGGACCTGATCCTGGGGGAGCCATCGCGTGGCGAAGGAGGCAGCGCCTACGTCGTGTACGGCAAGAGCGATCCGTCCCCCATCACGCTCGATTCTATCGATTCGGGCGGCGGTGGCGGATACGTCTACGATGGTCCGGTGCCCGGCGATCAATTCGGCGTGCACGTCGCAGGCCTGGGCGACATGAACGCGGACGGCGTGCCGGACTTCGCCGTCAGGGCGACCAACCAGGGCAATGCCGGCTCGAAGGTCTACGTCGTCTGGGGAGAGCGCCAGAGCGGCGACCGCGTCGCCGTCGGCGAGCGCGGATTCTCCGTGAACCTCGGCGGAAACGGCAATTCCGGCGCGCTGGCGGCGGGCCATGACGTCAACGGCGATGGCATCAACGACGTGCTCGTCAGCCGTTGGTCCTTCAACGACCCGAGGAGCGTCTCTTACGTCATTTTCGGTAGAACGGCTCCGGGTGTGGTGGAGGGCGAGGCGCTCGAAGCCGGCTCTGGCGGAGGCTTCGCGATCTTCGGCGCCCCCGTCTCTTTCTCGAGGCCGACCCCCGGGCACATGAGCCTGGCCGCGATCGGCGACATCTCAGGGGACGGTCGCGAAGACTTCCTCGTGGGCGACGCCCTCGCCACTCAGTCGGCGGTGTATGCCATCTTTGGAAGATCCGCCGTCTCGACCCTGCGAGGGCCCGAGCTGACACCGGACCAGGGCTTCGTGATCCCGGGCTATCAGGCGGAAGACGAGACGGGCCGGGGCGTGGCGGGTGTGGGTGACGTCAACGGTGACGGACTTGCCGACTACGCGGTCACCACGCCCAACCTCCTGTCGGGTGTCCAGTACGAGCCGCCTCGCGAGGCAGCGCACGTGGTGTACGGCCGCACCCGGTTCGACGCAGCGACTCCGTAGCTCCCGGCGCTGTGTCGCTCGCAACGATTGTCGTGCCGGCAACTCCCAGAGCTGCGCGCAGCCGGCCGACTGCGTCTCGAACAACTGCGAGCCGTTGATCGGGGTGAGCGGCCAGAGCGTGTGCTGCGCCGCGAACTGTGCCGCGCCTCGAGCCTTCTGCACCAGCGACGGCACGCGCTGCGTGCAGTGCCAGGGCAACGACTGCCCCAACGGCTGCAACGTGGCGCAGGGGGTCTGCTTCCCGCCTCGCGCCCTGGGCGAGGCCTGCAACGTCGCCCAGCAGTGCGCCAGCGGCGTGTACCTGCCCGACGTGGCCAACGCGCAGGTCAATCGCTGTTGCCCGAGCTGCGCGGCGGGCCAGCTCTGTTCGGCGCAGGGCGCCTGCCAGAATCCGCCGCTGGGCGCGGGCGGTCGCTGCCAGAGCGACGCGCAATGTGCGGGTGGCCTGTTCTGCCGCGATGGCGTGTGCTGCACCAGCGCCTGCGATCGCCCGCGTCGGGGCCGTTCCGCTAGCGCCTGGCCCAACCACTTGTACGAGGCCGACAGGAACCATCGGCTATCGGGTGGATGCAGCCTGTGGCACTCCAGACGTCGGCGTCATCTTCTGCGATGATACGAGCGGCACCGGCACATGTTCGCTGAATGGTCAGGCGGCGGTGACCAAGGAGTGTCACTGAGCGTCTGCACGCGCAACTCAGCGCCCGGAGCCGCACAAAAGCAAAGAGGCGACGAACCTTCGTTCGCCGCCTCCACACTCAACCTTGCAGTCGAGTCTTGCTACTACTTAGGGGTGGTGAACGGGGGCCACGGTGCCGGGGGGCGCCTCGTATGCGTTCAAGCCGAGCCCGTCGACGCCCGTGGTGAAGAGCTTGTCGGGCACGCCCGTGACACCCGTGAGGGTCACGCTGTCGATGGCGATGTGGACCGTACCGGTGCCGGTGAAGGCAGCGTTGGCTCCCACCTGGAGGCCGAAGAACAGCGTCACGCTCTTGTCGTATGCGCCCGGATCCAGGCCGGGTCCTGCAGCGCCAGCGTCGCCGGCGTCACCTGCGTCAGCCACGACCACGGGCGGTGCCGCATCCGCACCAGCGTCAGCCGAAACCAAGGAACGATACTGGGACAGATCCAACACGACGTTCGTCCACACGTTGGGCGGGAACGCCGCGGCGGTCAGGTTCTGACGCGCGGGAGCAGTCCCCGGATAGACGCCGTCGTACGCCGGATGCAGGGGCGGGCCGTTCTGCGAGAAGGTACCAACGAAGAAGTTGTCGTTGTTCTCGAGGGCCATCACCTTCCAGGTGATCACGGCATTGGTAAAGTCGGTCGCTGCCGGCAGGTTGAACTGGAAAATGGCCTGATCCGCCAGGTTGGCCGGGGTGTTGCCGCCGCTGACCGGGACCGCGATCTCGACGCAGCCGTTGCAGGTGGCCAGGCTCGTGTTGCCCGAGCCCGCCGTGCCGCCCGCGCCCGAGCCTGCAGTGCCCGCCGAGCCGCCCGCGCCGGCGCTGCCCGCGCTACCCGCGCTGCCACCCGTGCCCGCGCTGCCACCGGCGCCGGACGTGCCGCCGTTGCCGCCGTCACTGTCGTCGTCGCCGCACGCAAATAGTGCCGAAGCACCTACCAAAGAGATCAACCCGAGGGTCAAGAAACTACGCATTATAAAAATATCCTTTCCGCTCTGCTCAGCAGGGTGGGTCTTAAGCTGGACGAGACATCCCGCCGCGATGTGCTTGGTTGCCCCGCGCCGCATCTTGCGCGGCGCCCCTCGCAACCACACGGGTTGCAACGAGCCCGGTTATTACTACTGATGCAATAGGGCGCAAGGCAAACTCACAACAGTTGTGGTTCTCGAGAGCGAAGGAAACCATCGCCTCAGTAAACTCGGAAACCGAGTAACGCCTGGTAATGTGCACGAGCCGTGCCGGCGATCACATCGCGCTGCACGAAATGTGGGAGCTATCGAAGAAGGTGTTCCGGTTACAGGCAAATTGAATTCGCCGCGCGGCAAATGGCCGAAACCGGAGCGAGATCGACCGCATTTGACCGGGAAAAACGCGACGTGCGATCACCTCGATCGCTACGTGGGCGCTACCGGATGATGTGCCCTGTCGTCACGACCGCGACACGCTGATCAGGCACGACACGAAGATCATGGCTACCCCTGTGTCACCTGCGGCGGCTGTTTCACGGGGCATCTCGCGGCGTCCTTCACCTCGGGGGCGCGCAGTTATCCCCAGTGGTCGCCCGGCGACGCCCAACGTGTCTTCCCGGTGTCGCCCTGCGCCCGGGTGTCCCCTCGTATCTACTCCCCCTCGTCTCTAAACGCGCTGCGGCAATTCGCCGCAGCCAGGCGCGCCTCCCCGGGGCGCGCCTGCTTCCGGCATCACTCACACGTAGCGATTGACCAGGTTCTCGAGCAGCTCCTGGCGGCCGCTCTTCGCCTTGGGCTCGAGATCTTGATCCAGCACCAGCTGCGAGAGCTCCGCCAGGCTCAGCTTGCCCTTCAAGATCTTCTGTCCGAGGTCGCGCTCCCAACCAGCGTAGCGCTGGCGGACGGCCGCTTCCAACTTACCGTCGCCGATCATCTTCTCGGCGGCCAATAGCCCGCGGGCCAGGGTGTCCAGACCACCGATGTGCGCGTAGAACAGATCCTCCGCGTCGATGCTGGGGCGCCGCAGCTTGGCGTCGAAGTTCATGCCGCCGGAGGTGAAGCCGCCGCCCTTGAGCAGCGTGTACAGGACCAGCGCGATCTCGGCCACGTCGTTCGGGAACTGATCGGTGTCCCAGCCGAGCAGCGAGTCGCCGCGATTCATGTCGAGGCTGCCGAAGATGCCCGCGCTGAGCGCGTACGCAACTTCGTGCTGGAAGCTGTGACCCGACAGGATGGCGTGGTTGGCCTCGATGTTCACCTTGTACTCCTTCTCCAGACCGTACTTCTGGAGGAAGGCGAACACGTTGGCGGTGTCGAAGTCGTACTGGTGCTTGGTCGGCTCTTTGGGCTTGGGCTCGATCAAGAGCAGGCCCTTGAAGCCGATCTTGTGCTTGTGCTCGGCCACCAGCGTGAGGAAGCGCCCGAGCTGATCCAGCTCCTGCTTCAGGTTGGTGTTGAGCAGCGTCTCGTAGCCCTCGCGCCCGCCCCAGAGCACGTAGTTCTCCCCGCCGAGGCGGTGGGTGGCCTCCAGTACCTTGGTCACCTGCGCGGCGGCGTAGGCGAACACTTCCGGATCGGGGTTGGTGGCTGCGCCCGCCAGAAAGCGGCGGTTGCTGAACAGGTTGGCCGTGCCCCAGAGCAGCTTCACGCCGGTGCGCTGCATCTGGCCCTGCATGCTCTCCAGAATGCGATCCAGGTTCTTGTGGCTTTCCTTCAGCGTCGCGCCCTCGGGGGCGACGTCCCGATCGTGGAAGGTGAAGTACGGGATGCCGAGTTTCTCGAAGAACTCGAACGCGGCGACCAGTTTCTCTTGGGCGCGCTGCAGCGGATCACCGGGGCGATGCCAGGGGCGCTGGAAGGTGGGCTGTCCGAAGACGTCGTTGCCCTCCCACGCGAACGTGTGCCAGTAGCACGTAGCCGGCCGGAGCTGCGCTTCCATGCTCTTGCCGAGCACGATCCGGTTCTTGTCGTAGTAGCGGTAGGCGAGCGGGTTTTCGCTCTCGGGCCCCTCGTATTTGATGGGGGCGATGCTTCCAAAATAGCTCTCAGTCATGGCTCCGGTTCCCAGGTTGGGGCTGCGCTGAACGCTCGAGCGTCAGCCGTAGGGCAGTATCTCGAAGAACGAGGATTTTTCGAGCGCTTCGGGACAATGCAATATGCTCTCGAGCAGGGCGCGGCCCCGGCTTTTTGCGCACGCATAAACCATTTCGGGTAACGTTTCCAGAAGGCTGTGGTAGAGGGGGCAGCGCCCGGGCCCGGGCCGATTTCGATTTTTGTGATGTGTTCTTGCGGACTTTTCGCCGAATCGTCGCGTTCCGGGGCGGCTCCGCGGGGGAACCGCAGGCACGGAAAAACCGGGCTGGGCCGGGGGAAAATTCTCGGCGGGCGCGTCCCGCATTTCTGCCCAAGGGCGGCCTGTTTTGGGACCGCTCGCGTCTCGCGCCGGTCCGGGCGAGCGTGTAGCGTGGCGGCCCGTCCTCGGCTCGTGCAAGTGAGCGGGCCACGGTAGACGTTCAGGGAGTCGATCGAGTGAAGCACTTCGGCATCAAATCACGGACACGCGGGATGGCTTGGTGGTGGGTCGGCGCGCTGGTGGCACCGCTGTGCTGGAGCGCCTGCATCAAGCGCGAGCCGGGAGCGCAGAACGTGGCGGCTCCAGAGGCCACCGGCGCGGCTGCCTCCGCGGAGACGGGGGATGGCCAGGGCCCGCCCACGGGCAACTATGGCAAGGTGCCCGGGGTCGATCTCCTCGCTGGCGCCAGCATCGACGCCTTCACGCTCATGGGGCAGACGGCTCGCGTCACCACCTCCGTGGTCGACGTGACCGGGCAGCCCTTTGCAAAGGCCATCCGGGCCCAGGTCAAGGAGAAGTCGGCGAACCTCTGGGACGTGCAGCTGGCCGCGACCAGCAAGACGGAAGTGCGCCGCGGCGACGTGCTGCTCGCCAGCTTCTACTTTCGTACCGAGGCCGTCGCCCAGGAAAGCGGCGAAGCGGAGACGGAGATCAACTTCGAGCTCAATCACGAGCCGTACGACAAATCGCTGACGTACTCGGTGCGCACCGGCGCGCAGTGGAAACAGGTGCTGGTGCCGTTTGTGGCCAAGCGCAACTTCAAGGCGGGGGAGGCGCAGGTCGTGTTCCGCCTCGGCTACCCGCCGCAGACCATCGATCTGGCGGACATCAAGCTCGAGAATTTCTCCAAACAGCTGACCTTGGCAGACTTGCCGAAGAGCAAGTCGTCGTACGCCGGCATCGAGGCAGACGCGCCCTGGCGCGCCCAGGCAGACGAGCGCATCGATCGGCTGCGCAAGGCCGACTTCACGGTGAAGGTCGTGGGCAGTGACGGCAAGCCCGTCTCCGGGGCCAGCGTCTCGGCAAAGCTCACACGCCACGCATTTCATTTCGGTACCTGTGCGCCGGCAGAATTGCTGCTCGGCGGGGGCAACGACAAATACGTGGGGCTGATGCGTGAACTGTTCAACACCGTCACGCTGGAGAACGATCTGAAGTGGGAGGCGCTCGCGGATTGGGGCTTTCCGCTCGAACGCGGCGTGCGCGGCGTGGATTGGCTGCGGGAGGCCAACATCGACGTGCGCGGCCACGTGCTCGTGTGGCCGGGGTGGAACGAGTTGCCCGCGGCGCTCAAGCGGCAGAAGGACGATCCGGCGAAACTGCGCGAAGCGGTCAACGCCCACATTCGCGAGGTCGTGACCGCGCTCAAGGGCAAGACGATTCAGTGGGACGTGGTCAACGAGCCGTTCACCAACCACGACCTGCTCGATATCCTCGGTTACGAGGTGATGGTCGACTGGTTCAAGCTGACGCGCTCCATCGATCCCGTGCCCAAGCTGTACATCAACGACTTTGCGATTCTCGCCGGTGGCGGTGGCACGACTCCGCATCGCGATCACTACGAGAAGATGATCCAGCTCCTGGTCGACAAGGGCGCCCCGTTTGACGGCATCGGCATGCAGGGCCACTTTGGCACCTCGCTGACCTCGCCCGACGAGTTGATGGTGCTCCTGGATCGCTACGGCAAGTTCAAGAAGGACATCGCCGTCACCGAGTTTGACGTCGTGATCGATGACGAGGAGCTGGCCGGCAACTACGTGCGCGACTTCTACACCGTGCTCTTCAGCCACCCGGCGGTCACCACACTCACGATGTGGGGCATGTGGGACACCAACCACTGGAAGAAAAACGCCGTGATGTACCGCGGCGACTGGTCGCTGAAGCCGGGTGGGCAGGCGTACCGCGATCTGGTGCTCGGCAAGTGGCGCACCGATGACAAGGGTACCACCGATGCCAGCGGCCAGTTCAAACTTCGCGGCTTCAAGGGCGACTACGAGGTCGTGGTCAAGCGTGGCGACCAGACGCGCACCGTCAAGGGCAAGCTAGCCGACGGCGGTTCTCGCCTCGACGTCAAACTCTGAGATCGATCGGAAAGCATCAGCATGGCCTACGACAAGTTGAGTCTCGCAGGACGGGTCGCCGTGGTGGTCGGCGGAACGACGGGCATCGGGCGCGCCCTGGCGCTCGGGCTGGCGCAAGCGGGCGCCACGGTGGTCGCCTCTTCGCGCCGCCCGGACCAGGTGGAGAAGGTGTCTCAGGAGATCGAGCAGCAGGGAGCTCGCACTCTGCGCGCCGTGTCGGACGTGACCGATCGCGCGAGCCTGGAGAAGCTGCTCGCGGTCACCGTGGAACGCTTCGACAAGGTCGACATCCTGGTCAACTGCGCTGGTTTCACCAAGCGCGGGCCCACGCTCGATTTCGCCGAGCAAGATTGGAACGCGATCTTCGACTGCAACCTCAACGGCACGCTGCGCGGCTGTCAGGTGTTCGGTCGCCACATGCTCGAGCGCGGTTACGGGCGCATCATCAACATCGCGTCCCTGTCTACCTTCGTGGCCCTGCTCGAGGTGGCGGCGTACGGCGCGAGCAAGGCGGCGGTGGCGGCGCTGACCCGGTCGCTCGCCATCGAGTGGGGGCCGAAGGGCGTCTGCGTGAATGCGATCGCGCCCGGCGTCTTCCGCACCCAGCTGAACGCCGCGCTCCTGGATGGTACGGAGCGCGGAAGAGAGCTCAAGTTGCGCACGCCGATGCGGCGCTTCGGCGACACCGAAGAGTTGGTGGGTGCGGGCATCTTCCTGGCGTCGGAAGCCGCGAGCTTCGTCAACGGGGAGGTGTTGACCGTCGATGGAGGGTTTCTCGCGAGCGGAGTCAATCAATGAAGCCGTTCATTCACCCTGACTTCTTGCTGGAGACGGAGACGGCGCGGCGCCTGTATCACGAGGTCGCGGCAGATCAGCCGATCATCGACTACCACTGCCACCTGCCGCCGGATCAGATCGCGCAGAACCATCGCTTCCGCTCGCTCACGGAGGTCTGGCTGGATGGGGACCACTACAAGTGGCGCGCGATGCGGGCGCACGGCATCCCCGAGCGATATTGCACGGGTGACGCCAGCGACTGGGAGAAGTTTGCGGCCTGGGCGAGCACGGTGCCCGCCACGTTGCGCAATCCGCTCTACCATTGGACGCATCTCGAGCTGTCCTTCCCGTTCGGGATCGGCGATCGGCTGCTCAACCCCGACACGGCGCGCGGCATCTTCGACAGCTGCAACCAGAGCCTGGCCGAGCCGGAGTTCACCACTCAGGGCCTGCTCGAGCAGTATCGGGTGCAGGTGGTCTGCACCACGGATGACCCGACAGATACGCTCGAGCACCACCTCTCCCATCAGCAGAATGCCCACCAGAAAGGCAGGCCGGGCGCGCAGCGCACCAAGCTCCTGCCCACCTGGAGGCCCGACGGGGCGATGGGCTTCTCCGACCTGGATGCGTACGCGCTCTATCTCGAGCGCCTGGAAGCAGCGTCCGGCGTTTCCATCGGCAGCTACGCGAGCCTGCTCGACGCGCTCGAGCGGCGCCACGCGTTCTTCCATCAGGTGGGTTGCCGCCTGTCCGATCGCGGGCTGGACATCGTACCGGACGTGCCCTGCACGCCCGAGCGAGCCGAGCGCCTGTTTGGCAAGGCCCGCAGCAAGCAAGCGCTCTCCGCGGAAGAAGCGGACGCGCTGCGCTGGCGCCTCCTGGTGGACCTGGCCGTGATGGATCAGCGCCGTGGCTGGGTGATGCAGCTGCACATCGGCGCCCTGCGCAACGTCAATAGCCGGATGCGGCGCGCGCTCGGGCCCAACACGGGCTTCGATTCGATCGGGGATGCGCCCGTGGCCGGTCCTCTCGCGCGCCTGCTCGACGAGCTGGATCGCGAGAATCAACTGCCGAGGACCGTGCTCTACAACCTCAATCCACGTGACAACGAGCTGTGCGCCGCGCTGGCGGGCAGCTTTCAGGATGGGAGCGTGGCGGCGAAGGTGCAATACGGCAGCGCCTGGTGGTTCTTGGACCAGCTGGACGGGATGGAGCGGCAGATGAATGCGCTCTCCAATCTCGGACTTCTGTCGCACTTCGTGGGCATGTTGACCGATTCGCGCAGCTTTCTCTCGTACTCGCGCCACGAGTACTTCCGCCGCCTGCTCTGTAACCTCCTCGGGCATGACGTACGGCGCGGTCATCTCCCCGATGACCACACGCTGCTCGCCCCCCTGGTAAAGGCCGTCTGTTTTGAAAACGCTCGAGGGTACTTTGGCTTCGATGTCTGAAGAAGTTACGCTGAACATTCCATTTCACGACGCGGAGCTCTCCTTCGAGGAGCGCTCGCGCGACCTCGTTTCGCGCCTGACCGTCGAGGAAAAGGCCAAGCAAATGTTGCACGAGGCGCCGGCGATCCCGCGCTTCGGCATTCCCGAATACACCTGGTGGAACGAGTGTCTGCACGGCGTGGCGCGGGCGGGCGTCGCCACGGTGTTTCCGCAGGCGATCGGCCTGGCTGCCATGTGGAGCACGGAGCGCATGTCTCAGATCGCCGCTGCGATCGCGGACGAGGGGCGCGCCAAGCACCACGAGTTCGCGCGCCAGAACGACCGTGGCTACTACAAGGGGCTCACCTTCTGGACGCCGAACATCAACATCTTCCGCGATCCGCGCTGGGGCCGGGGGCACGAGACGTACGGTGAGTGCCCGCACCTGACGGGGCGGCTCGGCGTGGCTTTCTGCAAGGCGCTGCAGGGCGATCACCCGAAGTATCTGAAGCTCGTGGCCACGCCCAAGCACTACGCCGTGCACAGTGGCCCCGAAGGGCTGCGGCATTCGTTCAATGCAGTCGCGTCCCCGAAGGACCTGCGCGAGACGTATTTGCCGGCGTTCCGCGACTGTATCGTGGAGGCCCAGGCGTACAGCATCATGTCGGCGTACAACCGTACGAATGGGGAGCCGTGCTCGTCGAGCAAGGCGCTCTTGGTCGACATCCTGCGCGAGGAGTGGAAGTTCGACGGCTACGTCGTCAGTGACTGCTGGGCGATCCGCGACATCCATCAGGAACACAAGGTGCGAGCCACGCCGGAGGAAGCCGCGCGCGACGCCGTCCAGGCGGGCTGTGACCTGGACTGCGGCTGCACCTACGCATTCATCCCCTCCGCGGTCGAGCAAGGCTTGCTCAGCGAGGCCGACCTCGATATTTCAGTGACGCGGTTGTTCATCGCGCGCCTGCGCCTGGGCATGTTCGATCCGCCGGAGCAGGTGCCCTACAGCTCGATTCCCTACGAGGTGAACGACAGTCCGTCGAACTCGGCGTTGGCACGGATTGCGGCGCGCGAGTCGATGGTCTTGCTCAAGAACCAGGGCTCGCTGCTGCCGCTGCCCAAAGACCTGGGCAGCATCGCCGTGATCGGACCGAACGCGCACGATCCTCAGGTGCTGGTGGGCAATTACTTCGGCGTCCCATCAGATGCGGTGACCCCGTTGCGCGGCATCCGGGAGCGCGTTTCCGAGGACACCAAGGTCTGGTACACACAGGGCTGCAAGCTCCAGGGCAGCAAGCGCGAAGGCCTGGGCCGGGCTGGCCTGATTTCGGAGGCCGTCAGCATGGCCGAGCGCGCCGACGTGGTGGTGCTGTGTCTCGGGTTGTCGGCGGACATCGAGGGCGAGCAAGGCGACGCCAGCAACTCCGAGGCCGCCGGCGACAAGACGACGCTCGACCTGCCCGGTTTGCAGCAGGCGCTCCTGGAAGAGATCGTGGCCGTGGGCAAGCCCGTGGTGCTGGTCCTGCTCAGCGGCAGCGCGCTCAGCATTGGTTGGGCGGACGAGCATGTGCGCGCCATCGTGCAGGCCTGGTATCCCGGACAGGCGGCGGGGACAGCGCTCGCCGACGTACTGTTCGGTGACTTCTGCCCCGGCGGGCGTTTGCCGATCACCTTCCCGCGCAGCCTGGAGGATGTCCCCGAGTTCACCGACTACCGGATGAAGGGCAGGACGTATCGCTACGCGGAAAAAGAGCCGCTGTATCCGTTTGGGTACGGGCTTTCCTACACCCGGTTCGCCTACTCGGACATCCGCGTAGACACCAGTCAGGTGGAGGAGGGCGGCAGCGTCGAGGTGAGCGCCGACGTGGAGAACGTGGGTGAGTACAGCGCGGACGAAGTGGTGCAGCTCTACGTCAAGAGTCTGGACGCGCCGTTCGTCGTCCCCAACCACGAGCTTCGCGGCTTCGAGCGCGTTCCGCTCCAGCCCGGGGAGCGCCGCCGCATGGCGTTTTTGTTGACGACCCGCGAGCTGTCGCTGATCGATGAGAGCGGGGCGCGGGTGTTTCAGCCGGGCCGCTACCGCATCAGCCTCGGGGGCAGTCAGCCGGATGAGCGCAGCGGCGACCTGATCGGGGAGGACCCGCTGAGCATCGAGATCGAGCTCGTCGGCAGCCGCCGCGAGCTGCAGTACTGAGGATCGCGCCGCGGCCCGCCCCCGCGCGTACGCCGCGGCTCCTCGAGCAGGAGTCGCGGCAACTGCGCTCGGGGCCAATGTAGGGCGTAGGTCTCAGGAGTAGGGACACGGGGGCGCAGCTGCGTCGCGCCTGCGTGCGGCCGGACACGGGTACGGCCAGCTCCGGGGCGCAGCCGGCCGCCCCGGGAGGGTAAATATTGGGGGCAGGAGGAGCGTTGATAGAGCTGGGTGTTCGCTTTTCGCGCCGCTGCCTCGCCGATGGATCCAGTCGCCAGATTTCGACCAAAGTTCCCTCGGCGGAGCCGAGATGGTGGTGACCGGAGCCGATGCGGGGCAGGGGTGCCGCGGTGACTAGTATCGCTCCCTCGATGCGGCCCTGCCCGCAGTGCGGTGCCGCGTGCGAGCCTGATCATCAGTATTGCCCGGGCTGCGGTTTCCCCGTCGGCTCCGTGGTGATGGACCAGGGCGACAAGCTCGTCGGTCAGACGTTGCCCGGCGGCTATCAGGTGCTCGATCTGATCAGCGTGGGCGGGATGGGGCGCGTGTATCGTGCCGAGCAGCGTGCGCTGGGCCGCACCGTCGCCGTGAAGGTGATCCATCCGCACCTGCTCGCCGACGAGAACTCGATCGTGCGCTTCATGACCGAAGCGCGCGCGGCGAGTCAGCTCAACCACCCGAACTCGGTGAGCGTCATCGATTTCGGCAAGACGCAGGACGGCCAGCCCTATCTGGTGATGGAGTTCCTGCGCGGCAAAGACCTGGCGCGTGTCTCCTATGAGCAGGGGCCGCTGCCGTTCAAGCGCATTGCCGACGTGCTGCAGCAGGTCTTGCAAGCGCTGAGCGAAGCGCATGACCTCGAGATCGTGCATCGCGATCTCAAGCCGGAGAACATCATCCTGGAGCCGCTGCGGCGCGGCGGTGACTTCGTCAAGGTCGTCGACTTTGGGCTCGCAAAACTCAAGGCCGATACCACGACACCGAACGTCACGATGCCCGGCATCGTGTGCGGTACGCCCGACTACATGGCGCCTGAGCAAGGGCGCGGAGACCCGATCGACGGGCGCAGCGATCTGTATGGCGTGGGCGTGATGCTGTTTCAGCTGCTCACGGGGCGTCTGCCGTTCGAGTCGGAGAATCCGACGCAGGTGGTGCTGATGCATCTGTCGGCGCCGGTGCCCGAGCCAACGGAGATCGCACCCGAACGCAACATTCCCGAGCCGCTCGTGCGGGTGGTACAGAAGGCACTGCAGAAGAACGCCAGCGATCGCTATCAGGACGCGCTGGAGTTCGCGGACGCCCTCGCCGCGGCGATGCTCGAGATCACGAACGCATCGCAGTCGTCGATCACGTCGCTTCGTCCCGGTGGCTCGATGGAGTGCCCGGCGTGCCTGGCGAACGTGCCGGTCACGCGTTTCTGTTGTGACTGCGGTGAGCGCCTGCCGGTCAAGAGCGAGCGGCCTACCTCCCGGCTCTCGGCAAACCTGCCGCCGCTGCCCCTGCGCCTGTACTCGCGGGAAGAGGACCTGGCCTGGCTCAACGCGGCGCGCACGGAAACCGGCGGGGGCCTTCGCGCGTACCGCATCATTGGCGAGGCGGGCATGGGCAAGACTCGCCTGCTCGCGGAGTTCCTGGAGCACGCGCGCTCCGACGGCGACGTGGTGGTGCGCGCGGGGCCGGACCCGTATGGCGCGGAGGTCGCGCTGTTTACCCTGCGCCAGGCGATGTATGGCCTGCTCGGGGTGAAGCCGGGCTCTGGATCCCGGCGCCAGTGGCGCGACGCTCGCGATGAAGAACAGCGAGGCCTGACCGAGATCTTTGGCAGCGGCGAAAGCCAGCGCGTGGTCCCGGCCAGTCAACGCCGGGACGACATCGATGCAGCGTTTCGCTGGGCTCTCGAGCGTGCGGCGTCGCGTGCTCGCGGTGGCGCACGCGTGATCCTGGCGATCGAGGATCTGGATCGCGTCGACACGGCGAGCCTCGCGACGTTCGGAGCGGCCTTGCGCAGCCGGAGCGCCTCCCCAGCGCTGCTCTTCGTGGTGACGCATTCCCCGCTGTTCGAGCCCAACTGGGGCGAGCAGGCACCCTCGCGCATCCTGGGTGGCCTGCCTCTGACGGTGATGAACCGGATCCTGGGCAACCGGCCCTCGCTCGAGCGGCAGAGCCTGCAGGAGGTCGGCAAGCGGGGCGTCTTGCCGCTGTACGTCGATCAAGTCATCCGCTTCCTGGCCGAAGGCGGTAGTGAGCCACCGCAGCGCCTGGCGGACTTGATCGCACACCGCCTGGGCACCCTGCAGCCCGCGGCACGACAGCTCTTGCAGGCGCTGGCCGTGCTCGGCGAGCGCGCCGACGAAGAGTCCTTGAACGCCGTGCTGGGCGGTGATGTCGACCTGCGCGCCGCGCTCGACCTGGTCGGCGATGGCGACATGATTGAGCGCTCGGAGGGCGAGGTGGCGTTGCGCCATCCCCTGTTCCGCGAAGTGATCCTGCTGGCAACACCCGCCGGCGTTCGCGTCGAGTTGCACCGCCGCACCATTCGCTGGTTCGACAAGCAGGGAGCCCCGATCGAGGCGCGCGCCCTGCACGCCTATCACTCGCAAGAGTCGTTCGAGGCGCTGCTCTTGCTCGAGCAGATTGCCGAACGAGCGCTGCAGCGCGGCGACGAGCCGGCGGCGGTCAACGCCCTGCGTCGCGGCCTCGACCTCTCGCGGCGAGAACTGTACCGAGGGGAGTTGGATGACCCCATGCGCGCCATGGCGATCTTTGGTCGCAAGTTGGGCGACGCGCTCTCGCAGTCCGGAAACTATGCGGACGCCGAGGGCGTGTTGCGAGAGGCGCTGGACATGACGGGGCCCACAGGTACGGATCGGGCGCAGATCCTGGCGTCGCTGGCGCGCGTAGCGCGAGGCCGGCACCGCAAGGATGAGGCTGTGGTGTTTCTCGACGAAGCCATTCAGTTGGCGCGCCGCTCATCGGCACACGCCTTGGTCAAGGAACTGACCGAGACGCGCAGCCGCTGGACGTGAGAGCGCTCGTTTTGAACGCCCGGCCGTCGGTCGCTAGCTCCCCAGCCAAAGATGGGGCACGACGTGGGACTAGGGATACCAGTGTATCACCCTGAATGTTTACCCCTGGCTTCCGGATTGCGAGCGGCGAGCCCCGGCACTAGTCTGTTCTCTCGATGGCTCGCGCCGACGGCTCCCAAGGCCGACTGCTCCCAAATAACTGGTGGTAACCGTGGATAGCGATCTGAGCGAGTCCATTTCAGCATTGAAGCAGGCGTTCGACAAGAGTGGGCAGCGTGCCACACTCGGCGTTTCTACGAGCGAGGTGCTCGGCGCCCTCGAGGAAAAGTTGCGACTGCCGCGCCGGTATCGCGAGTTTCTGCGTGTCTGCGATCCGGTCGAGGTGGAGGTCGTAACGCCCACGGAGCGCGTGTGCCTGCTGCCGTCTGGGGCGCTCGAGAAGGAGCAACTCGGCTTTGCGCTGACCGAGGCGGCGCAGCGGCGGAGCTCTCCATCGGACGCGGGTTGGCGACCGGAGTGGGTCATCATCGGCCACAGCGGTCTGTTGGGCGACCCATACTTTCTGGACGTGTCCAAGGCCGATGCAGAAGGGGACTGCCCCGTGTACACGGCGATGAGCGGTACCGACCTCTGGCAGCCAAAGTTGTGCGCGTCGACGTTCGCCATGTTCATCCGCATCTTGGCCATCAACCTCGAAGTGGCGCAGGGCTTCGACATCGACGACTACGACGTGGATGATGAAAGCCTGTTTCGCGAAGCGGTCGGTCCGCGCATCCGCGAGTACGATCCCGCCGCCGTCAAGGCAGGGCATTGGACGTAGAGAACGCTCCCCGGGCGCCTCTCGCGCAAAACAGCGCCCGCCCCTGACGGGGCGAGGCGGTCGCTGTTTGCGCAGCGAGGGCGCCCGTGTTCGCGTTCTCTCTTTTTTCTTTCTCGGGGGTCTGAGGCAGGCCCCCGCCCCGCGGAGCGGGGCCCCACCCCCGCCTCCGCTCGCTGCGCTCGCGCTGCGCGCGGGGCCCCAACCCCGCTTGCGTTCGTGAGGTCGAGGCAGAGCGCGGGGCGCCAACGCCGTTTGCCTTCCGGCGGGGGACACGTTTGTTGGCGGCGAGCCTTGTAAGGGTTCTTACAAGGTATTCGAGATGGAAGGGGTATCCCCGCCGCGAGGCACCGCTCGCGGACTCGCGGTTGCGCTCGGGCGTCAGGCCTCATGGAAGGAGTATCCCCGCCGCGAGGCACCGCTCGCGGACTCGCGGCTGCGCTCGGGCGTCAGGCCTCGAGGTAGCCCTTCTGGATCAGCTCCAGAAGGATCTGCGACGTCTTCAGGTCCTCGAATGGGGAGGTGTCGAGCAGCGTGCCCATCGTGGTGGCATTGAGGGCTGCCTGGAAAATGTCGAGCTGCTCGGGCTTGAGCGCGCTCAGCTTGGGTTCGAGCGGGAAGTTCGCCTTGAGCTCCGCATCCACCGCGGGCAGGCGCGCGCTGATGTTTGCCAGCTCGTCCTTCTGACGAAAGCCCTCCATCAAGACTTCCTGGACGTTGAGATCGAGGGGGGTCTCAAACTTGCGCGGATCCTCCGGGGTCAGCTCGAACAAGCCGCGCTCCCAGGAGAGCATGCGGTAGACGACCTTCAGCCCGGCGAGCGGCAGGCGCTCTCCTGATTCGGTCTCGGCCTCGACCTGGTGCACGAGGCCGCCGCGCAAATGGATGCGACCCACGCGGCCCTGACTGGTCACGACCAGTGTGCCCGTCTTGCGCGAGGAGCCGAAGAGTTGCAGCAGATCCGGCAACGGGATCTCTTCGATGTTGCCGCTCATGCGAGCGTCGCTCGCCGTGCCGCGCGACGCCGCGCGACTCAGATGCGCCTGCTCCACCGCGTCGCTCAGCGGGGACGCCCCATCGGTGGCGACCACCTTGAGGATGTTACTGCCGATCAGGACGCGATCGCCCTCCTGCAGTTCGGCGTGGGTGACGCGCTCTCCGTTCACGAACGTGCCGTTCGTCGAACCGAGGTCGTCGATATTCACCGAGCCACCGACCAGCTGGATGCGGGCGTGGCGCCGGGAAACCATTTCCTCCACCAGCACCATGTCGAGATCACTGGAGCGCCCCACGATGATCTCGCGGTTGTCTTCCAGTGGGAACTCGCCTCCCTGGTACTTACCGGAGATGAAGCGGAGTGCGAGTCTCATTCTCTCTTGCACGCAGTTACGCCAGGATGGCGAGTAAATTTACCTTGGTAGCGATCGCCCTGCAAGCCACCCTCCACTTACTCGGCAACCTTCGTCCCGGAGTACTTTCCTCAGCGCTTTTGTCTTTGGGGGCCATCATCCGGTCACCTGCGCCGCGCCCTCGCTCCTGCGAGGCGCGCCAGCTTGCCCTTTATATCCCCCCGCCGATCGAGAAGTACCGCCGGATCGTCGTGGGGGCACTACGAGTGGTCGGTTGGCGTGAGGTTATGTAAGTGTAGTTGGCCTCGTACCCGTGTGTACGTCACGGAGCCGCGACTGGTGAAGAGTCGGAGGCCGTCGGAAGCTGGACGGAGAAGGTACTGCCGGCGCCTTCGGTCGTCAGGACCTCGATTCGCCCGCCCATCTCCTGGACGATGCGCTCACTGATCGCAAGGCCGAGGCCGGTACCCTGCGCCCGTGTGGTGAAGAAGGGGACGAAGAGGTTGGCTCGGACCTCGGGCGTGATACCGGGGCCATGGTCGGTGATGGCAATCTCGACACTGCGCTCGGAGGTTTCGGCCCGCCGTGTGCGGGTGGTGATGGTGATGGTGCCCCGCCCGCCCATGGCCTCGCCGGCGTTGCGGATCAGGTTCAGGAGGACCTGCCGCAATTGTTCGGCGTCGGCCCGCACCCGGGGCAGGGCGTCGTCGAACTCGGTCGAGTAGTTGCACCCACCCTCGCGATCGGATGACAGCAGGCGCAGGGTCTGGTCGACGACGGCGTTGACGCTGACGAAGCCCGTATCTCCCTGTTTGGGGCGGGCGTAGTCGAGCACCGAGCGCACCACGCGATCGAGCCGCTCCACCTCTTCCAGGATGATGCCGAGAAATTCCGAGGAGGCCTCGTCCAGCGGGCGGCCGCTGGTCGGCTCACCCAGCAGTTGCGCCGCCCCCTTGATCGCACTGAGCGGGTTCTTGACCTCGTGGGCCAGGCCGGCGGCCATCTGCCCGAGCGCGGCCAGACGTGCCTGCGCCTGCATCTGCAGGTAGCTGCGCGAGTTCTCCACGACCACGGACATCTGGCGCGCCAAGACCTCGAGCAACGCGCGCTCGTCCCCCGAGAAGGCGTCGCTCAGGCGCTCGTCCACCAGGCACAACAGGCCCAACAGTTCTCCCCCCCGCGCGCGCAAAGCGACGATCACGCCGCGCCGATAGGGGCCGAGCAACTCGGCTTCGCGCAGCGCCAGCTCATCCCCCGCCAGCTGTTCCTGGCTCGACTCCCGGCTCTGTTCGGCGAGCCTGCGCTCGACCTCCTCCAGGCCGAGCGACAAGCCGCGCTCGAGCCGCTCGGTCAACGTGCGGATGCCGGCGCTGGGGACACGCCGCGGCGGCTTGCTGCCGAAGCTCGAGCAGAGCTCGAACTCTACCGCCAGGGGTTCATACAGGTAGAGTGCGGCGGCGGTGGCCCGGTGCGAGTCGGCCAGCGCGCTCACGACCACGGCCGCCATGCGTTCGACCTGCAGCACGTGCGTCAGCTCCTGGCGCACGCGCTCGATGGCGCGCTCGAGATCGACCCGTTCCAGGAAGAAGGAGCGGTGCAGGTAGGCCGTGATCTTGTCGCGCAGGGGCTCGAACAACATCAGCATCACGATGCCGCCGAGCACCGCGTTCAGATACATCGTCTGAAACTGACCGAGCACCTGCACGAAGACGTAGAAGATACCGCCGAGGCTGAAGGCGAGCGCCGTGGATACGAGCGCCAGGCCCCCCATTTCGTAGAGATCGACCAGGCGCTCGCGGATCAGTGACTCTGCCAGCACGAACAAGAACACGATCGAGAGCACGGCGCCGACCGGCGGCAGGGGCACGCCGACGAACCAGAGAAAGTCCGCCAGGCTGAAGGCGGTGGCCAGCGCGCCGCAGGCGACCACGAAGCGCACCCGCTTCTGGGTGGAGCGTGAACCGCTGTCCTCGCCGCGCCGCCAGAGTGACCAGAGGCCGGCAGCGAACAGGCCGAACACGTAGGCGATCACCGCACCCCGGACCCAGCTGGCCGTGTGCTCGGGCGACAACACGAGCAACAGCATCGGAAAAAACAGCAGGCCCGCGACGCGGGGCAGGAGCTTGGCGCTGCCCGCGCGAGGCACGAGCGCCTCGAACAGATGCACGGCAAACTGCGGCATCGACACCACCAGCACGGCAGTGAAGTGCGCCCAGATCGGCGAGAGCTGCAGCAGATAGAGCCATTGCGCCAGGTACCAGAGGCCGATGTCCGCGCTGAACGCGGCAAACAGCCACTGAGCGCGTTGCGGCTTGCCCCGGAGCAGCATCGAGACGGCGATGGCCAGCGCCAGCGCTCCGCAGAACAGGGACGTCTGCGTTCGGAGGTCCATGAAGGACGTCTGCGTTCTCAGATCCATGGAGGTAGCCCGGGCACGGGAGGTCCAGGTATGTGTACTACAGGACGGTTGTGCCGGGCGCCGTTCAGCGATACTAGAGAACGTAGCTTGGCCCTCATCAGACAAGTCGTCGTGAGACAGGTAGCAGACTCGCACCCCGGCGGACGCGCCGCGGCCTCACGTCCTGCGCCGCGCAGTAGCTCCGGGACCGGCACGGCCGCGCGCAGCAAGAGCCCGCTCATGGCGCTCGGCCAGCGCTTCTCCCAGCACCGGCGCCTGGATCGCTTGCGCGAGCTGCTGGCGCGCCATCCCGGCGGCGTCACGCTGTACCAGCTGGCGGAGATGCTGCAGGTGGGGCCGCGCACCATGCGCAGGTACCTGAAGGAGATCGAGCGCGAGTATGAATTGTCGCCGCTCCGACCGCGCGGCGGTGGCCCGTGCCTGTGGCGGATCCGCCCGAGCGAGCTGCCGCGCAAGGTGGAGATGCGGCGGGCCCAGGTGTACGCGCTCCTGGCTACGCGCCGCGTCTTCGATGCGCTGCAAGGGTCCGCTTTGTTCGACGAGATCGACATGGCGGTGGGCAAGCTGAAGGCGTTTGCCGATCGACCCGGGCGCGGGCCCAATGCAGGTCTGGCCAACGCCCACCTGGAAGATCGCTTCGTCTATCTACCACGTCTGACGCGCGACTACTCGGACAAGTCGGAGGACCTGGACGAGCTCTATCTGGCGGTGTCGGAGCTGCGTCCGCTCAGCCTGCGCTATCAGCGTGCCCCCGGGCGGGGGGCGGAAGAGCGGCCCCGGCAGGGCCGCGAAGAGCAGCTGTTGATCCATCCGTACGCGTTGGTCTTGTACGGGGACGACGTGCACTGCGTGGCGCATCACGTGCAGAGCCAGGAGATCCGGACCTTCGCCTTTGAGCGCATGCGCGACATGCAGGCGCTGTCGGAGGAGCGCTTCGAGCTGCCGCGCAACTTCCGCGTCGAGGAACATTTTCAGGGGGACTTTGGCGCCCTGTCCCCGCGGGATCCGATCAAGGTGGTGGTCGATCTGGACGCGAGGGTGGCGCGCAGCGCGCGCGACGTGCGCTGGCATCCCTCCCAGAAAGCGGCGGCCATCGCCGGCGGCGGGGCGCGCGTGACCTTGCTCGTGGAAGACCCGGAGTTACTCGTCGGTTGGGTGCTGGGCTTCGGCCGCTCCGCACGGGTGGTGGAGCCGGAGTCGCTGCGCGAACTGGTGCGGCGCGAGCTGGAGGCGTCGCTGCAAGCGTACGACGCTACACCTCGTCCGCGCTGAGGAGGGGGAGCGTGAGAGCGGGGGTGTGGGGGCCGCCTTGCCGCAGCTCGCTTGCGCCAGTTCCATACGGCTCAGGGCTGAATTGACGGTGGTGGGGCTTGGCTTGGCTCGGGTCTTTTGAGGGTCGCGCGCTGCGGGGACCGGGGGGCCCTCGCCGGGAGGGTCACTTTCACGGAGGTTGACTCTCGAAATCTATCCCGTCGCGCTCGAGCTCGTGCGCGCGCTGGCGCCGTATCTTGCGCCGCTGAAGGCGCGCAGTGCTTCGCTTGGGGACCAGCTGGAGCGGGCGCTCATCAGCGTTCCCTTGAATCTCGCGGAGGGCGCTTACAGTCGCGGCAAGAATCGGCAGGCTCGGTATCAGTCCGCTGCGGCTTCGGCTCGTGAGGCGTTGGCGTGCTTTGAAACTGCTGAAGCGCTCGGTTGGCTCGAGCCGCTCGAACGGCGGCTGGTTGCGCTCGTTCAACGAGGGCTCGGCACTCTCGTCCGCTTGGCGCTGCCTAGGCGCTGAGTTGCTGCGCGGGAGCCCGTGTGAACGCCGGGCTCCGCTCGTTTGCGCGCTGTCTTGCCCGGAGAGCCTCCGCGCCGCCGAACGGCCGGCAGTGGCTCCGCACCGCTGGCTCTAGTATGCTCTGACGATGTCTACCCCCGCCCCGCGCCAGGCGACTTGGGACGACCTGCTGGACGTCCGCGACGACCATATCGGAGAGATCGTGGGCGGCGAGCTGCGTGTCCACCCGCGTCCCGGCGCCCCGCACGCGGAGACGACGTCGGATCTCGGCGCGCTGCTGTTGCCCGCATTCCGCTTTGGGCGAGGCGGCCCCGGCGGTTGGGTCATCGTCGACGAGCCTCGCATCCAGTTTGCCGACGACATTCGCGTGCCGGATCTCGCGGGCTGGCGCGCCGAACGCTATCGGCGCCCCTCCACTGGTCCCTACCGCGTCCTACCCGACTGGGTCTGCGAGGTGCTCTCACCGGGCACGGCGGTGATCGACCGGACGGAGAAGCTGCCGCTCTACGCGCGCTGCGCCGTGCCCTGGCTCTGGCTCATCGATCCGGTGGCGTGCACGCTCGAGGCGTATCGCCGAGAACAGGAGGGTTACCTCCTGATCGTCACCGCCCACGGCGCCGCTCGGCTGAGGGTTCCTCCGTTCGACGCGATCGAGCTGGAGCTCGAGCTGCTCTGGGGCGATCGTTTCGATCCGAACGCACCGCGCGGCCAAGAAGAGTGACCTGGCGCGCTCCGCCGGACGACAGCTCTCTCTGGCGCGGGGCTCGGTCTGCTACACGCGCCCGCGGTACAGATTGTAGAACTGCATGACCTTGGTCACGTACATCTGCGTCTCTTCGAAGGGCGGGATGCCGCGATAGCGGATCACCGCGCCCTCACCGGCGTTGTATGCGGCCAGCGTCAGCTGCAGGTTGCCGTTGAAGAGGTTGGCGAGCACGCGCAGGTAGCGCGTGCCTCCAAGCACGTTCTGGCGCGCATCGAACGGATCGCTCACCAGCATGCGCTCGGCCGTGGCGGGGATGAGTTGCATCAGACCCTGTGCATTGGCATGCGAGACGGCACGCGGATCGAAGTTGCTCTCCACGCGGATCACCGCTCGCACCAGGGCCTCGGGGATCTGGTAGAGCCGCGCGGCCTCGCGAATGTACGGGTCGTAGTGTGCGGGCGTGCTCTCCGGCCGCGCCTCGCGCACGCCGCGCGCGGCACCGCGGCTCGCGTTGTGACGAGACACCAGCTGGCCGCGCTTGGTCACGTTCGAGAAGTGGATGACCCCTTCCTGATCCGTGTAGCGGTAGATGTCCGCGTGGGCCAGCGAGCTCGTCAGGCACAACACCAGGGCCGAGGCGAGCGACGACCCGCGGAAAAATGAGCCGCGGGGCAGGGATAGGCAGGCTCGGGTCACGTTCGACTTCACTCCACGTACGAACGGCTGCGATCATTCCCGACTTTACATAACTCCGAGGCGACCCGAGCCCTACACTGGCCGGCGGCCGCTCACCACCCGCTCGATGCCGCCGTAGTCGCGCGCCTGTTGCACGGCTGAAAAGCCGTACGATAGTAGTCCCTTGGCCACGCGCGCGGCCTGGCCGGCCCCGACCTCCAACGCCAACACACCGCCGGGCGCGAGCAGCCCGGGCGCGGCCTTGACCAGGCGGCGGATCAAGGCGAGGCCGTCGGGCCCTCCGCGCAGTGCCGCTGCGGGCTCATGGTCCCGGATGTCGGGGCTCAATGTGGTCAAATCTGCGTCCGACACGTACGGCGGATTGGCCATGATCAGATCGAACAGTGGCTCCGGCTCGATCTCGCCCAGCAGGTCCGAATGGCGGAAATCGAGATTCCAGATCGTGCCGAGCCGCAGCGCATTGTGGCGGGCGACCGCGAGCGCCTCCGGCGAGAGATCGCTGCCGGTGATCTGCCAGGTGGGTCGCTCCTTGGCGAACGCGATCGCCACGCAGCCGCTGCCCGTACAGACGTCGATGGCACGCCCGTGCAGGCTGAGCTCCCGCGTGCGCTCCAGCGCCACGTTGACCAGGGTCTCCGTGTCGGGACGCGGGATGAGCACATGCGAGTTCACGCTGAAGGTGAGACCGTAGAACTCGCGCTCTCCCAGGATGTAGGCGATGGGTTCGTGGCGCCGGCGCCGCATCAGGAGCTCCCGGTAGCGCGCGAGCTCTTCGGCAGCGAGCGGACGCGCGGCATCGACGATCAGGCGCACGCGGTCGACGCCGAGGGCGTGGCTGAGCAGGAGCTCGGCGTCGAGCCTCGGACTGTCCCGCAGGCCCTTCTTTTCGAGATCCTCGCTGGCCCAGCGCAACACCCGCGCGATGGTCCAGGTGTCTTGCCGCGGAGGCTCGGGCGTGGGGTTCATGGCTCGCTGCTTGCCGCTCGGGACTCGGGGACCGCTCCCGGGCAGGGCGCGGGGTCGGGGCAAGTCTTGGGCTGGCTCACGGAGTACCAACGTCCGGGTCTATAGTACAGGGCAGCCGAGCCCTGCGAGAGGCCCCAGCTGGCCTGTGGCGCCGAGTATCGGCAGGCGTCCGGGGGCTGTACCCATCCGCCCGGGCGCCAATCCCAGCGCTGGGAGACCCACAGCCACTGCCCATCCTGCCAGCGGCAGCCGGGGCTCGGAGGCTCGGCGCTCAGCGACTCGATCTGCGGCGCAGGTGGCGGGCTCAGCACGATTTCGCTGCGTGCGAAGTCGGGCTGCGGGTAGCTCGGCACCGCGAGGTTGGGGCCACCGCAGCTCAGCCCCAAGAGCGCCTGGCCGCTCGAGAGCAGAGCGCTCGAGAGCAGGCCGCCCGAGAGCGGCGCGAGCGCCCGCCGGCGCCGGCCGCTCATGGCAAGCCGAGGGTCAGGTACGCCGCGACCAGCTCGGGCCCCACGAGCGCGTAGGCGAGCGTGGCCACCGCCAGGAACGGACCGAACGCCAAGCGGGCGCGCCCGAGGCCCTGAGCGGGCTCGGCGAAGAGGGGATCCTGCGCGAGCTCCGCCTCGAGCTGCGCGCGCTCTTCCCCCTCGAGCTGCTCCAGCGCCGCCGTGAGCTCTCGCCGTTCGGCCGCGACGCCTTCGGGCTCCGGCAGCTGGCCGCGCGCCAGGTAGACCACGAGCGCGGTCACGGTGCCGAGCAGCGACCCGACCAGCAGCGCAAAGAGGACCCCGATCCAACCAAACCAGGCGCCGGTGAGCATCAGCAGCTTGGCATCACCGAGCCCCATGCCGGGATACCCTCGCAGCCGCCGATAGCCCTCGACGAAGAGCAGCCAGACCACACCGAAGCCCACCGCAGCGCCCAGCGCCGCGGCCGAAAGCTCCACCCCGCGCAGCGGCGCGCTGACCAGACCGACGACCGCGCCGCTCCAGGTGAGCGCGTCGGGCAGGATCATGTAGTCGAGGTCGATGAAGATGGCGCACAGGAGGCTGAGGCCGAGAAACAGGTAGAGTGCGAACAGCACGCCGGCGCGCCACAACGGAGTTTCATCCCCGAGCCCCAGCACCAGCACGCGCATCACTGCCAGCGACCACAGCCCACCGAGCAGCTCGACCAGTGGGTAGCGCCAGGAGATCGGTGCCTTGCAGCAGCGCGCTCGGCCTCTCAGCCACAGGAAAGAGAGGACCGGCAGGTTGTCATAGGCTGCGATCGGTTGCTGGCAGGCGGTGCAGTGGGACGCCGGGAACGCCACATTTTCCCCGCGCGGCAGCCGGTAGATGACGACATTGCTGAAGCTGCCAAACAGCAGGCCCAGAACGCCTGCCAGGCCCAAGAGCAACGCCGGGGGAAGGTCGCAGAGTAGCATTTGCTTTCCGGGCCGAAGAACAACTGATACCCCGGTTGGTCATGGCGGAACAAGAGATCACGACCCTATCGCTCGATCGCTACTCGCCGGAAGCGAGGGCGCTGATCGTGGCGACGCAGGCGCTCGCCGATGCTAGCCGGCACGCCGAGGTGACACCGCTGCACCTGTTGTCGCAGTGCCTGACCGGGGAGCTCGGCATCGTGGAGGTCTTCCGTCGGGCATCGAGCAGTTTGCCCGATCTGCAGACGGCGGTGGAGGCGGCGCTGGCGCGCCAACCGGTGGCGCGCGAACGGGCCTGCCTGTCCGGGCTGTTGCTCGATCTGATGCGGCGCGCGGAGCGCGAAGCCCAGCGGGCGCCCGAAGGCCTGGTGGGGCTCGAGCACTTGCTCAATGCGCTGGCTCAAGAGGTGCGGGGTGCGGCCGGGGAAATCCTGGGCGCCTTTCAGATCGGTCCGGGCTCCCTGCGGCCACATCTGGCCATGCTGCGCAACAGCGTGGAGGGGCCGCTGCGTCCGGAAAAGGACCCACACCCCGTGCTCGGGCTGTACACGACAGCGCTCGTGGCCCGGGCGCGAGGCGGCCACTTTGGCCCCATGCTGGGGCGAGACGCGGAGTTGCGCCGCCTGCTCACGATCCTGGAGCGGCGGGAGAAGCACCACCCGCTCCTGGTCGGGGAGAACGGTGTGGGCAAGGCCACGATCATTCGCGGGCTGGCGCAGCGGGTGGCGCGGGGAGACGTGCCGGCGAGTTCCAGCGGGCTCGAGTTGCTCGAGCTCGACGTGGGCGCGCTCGTGGCGGGGTCGCGGCTGAAGGGCGAGCTCGAGGGCAGAGCGCGGAAATTGATCGATTCGCTCACGCGGGAGGCGGGGGCCGTGCTGGTGGTGCTCGGTTTCGATCAGCTGTACGCCGCGTCTTCGCCGCTCGGCGGCCTCGGGGATCTGCTGCGTTCGGCGATCGACCGCAGCGCCTTTCGGCTGCTCGGGACCACGACGCCCGAGGGGGAGCGGCGCATCGCCGAGCGCGATCCGCTCCTGTACCAGCGGCTCACCCGCCAACCGGTGCTGGAGCCGTCGCGCGCCGTGGCCGCGGAGATGGTGCGCGGCGCCGCGGGCATCTACGAGCGGCATCATGGCGTACAGATCAGCGAGGACGCGATCCAGGCCGCCGTTCATCTCGCCAAGCGTTATGTGCCCGACCGCTTTCTGCCCGACAGCGCGTTTGATCTGCTGGACGAGGCGTCGGCGGCCAAGCGCGTGGAAGCGGACGGGTCGCCGTCCGAGCTCGAGACGCCGCTGCGCCGCTTCGAGTCGCTCGAAGCGCAATTGGCGGCGCTGGCCGGCGCCGACGATGAGGCCACGCTGCGCGTGCGGTCGGCGCTGAAGCGGGAGGCGGAGGAGCTGGCGCCGCGAGTGGCCGAATTGCGCAAGGCGCTCGACAGCCGGCGCTCGGCGCGCGCGTTGATCCTGGCGCTGCGGCGCGAGCTCACGGAGCAAAAAAACGCGCGTGAAGTGGCGCTCGGGCGGGGCGAGCTGGTGCGTGCCGGGGAAGCCGAGCACATGACGATTCCGGCGCTGGAGAACCGGCTGGCGCGCGCGGAGGCCGCGGGCAAGGCGTTGGGGGTCGACGCGGGGCCGCCGACGCTCGGCAGCACCGACATCGCCCAGACGCTGGCCCTGCGCACCGGCGTGCCGGTCGCCAAGATGCTGGAGGCGGAGACGGACAAGCTGAGCCAGATGGAAGCGCGGCTCGGGCGGCGCGTGGTCGGCCAGGGCCTCGCCTTGACCAAGGTGGCGCGCGCCGTGCGGCGCAGCCGCGTCGGGCTCCGCGACGCGCGGCGTCCGATCGGCTCGTTTCTGTTTCTGGGCCCGAGCGGGGTGGGCAAGACCGAGCTGGCCAAGGCGCTGGCCGAGTTTCTGTTCGACGACGAGCACGCGCTCACGCGCCTCGACATGAGTGAATACATGGAGCGCCACATGGCGCAGCGCTTGCTCGGAGCGCCGCCGGGCTACGCCGACAGCGAACAGGGCGGTCTGCTCACCGAAGCCGTGCGGCAACGGCCCTATTCGGTGCTCCTGTTCGACGAGGTGGAGAAGGCGCATCAAGACGTCTTCAATCTGCTCTTGCAGGTGCTGGACGACGGACGGCTCACGGACGGTCGCGGCCGGCTCGCGGACTTCACCAACACGGTGGTGATCCTGACCAGCAACATCGGTTCGAGGCAGCTGCTGGAGGGGGCGACGCAGCAGCAGGATGGGGAGGCGGGGGTGGAGGAGCTGCCGCCCTGGTTGCGCACCGAGCTCGGCAACTTCTTTCGTCCCGAGTTTCTCAATCGCATCGGTGACGTGGTGGTCTTCGGCGCGCTCACGCGCGAGCATCTGCGCCTGATCGTCGACATTCAGCTGGACAAGGTGCGCCGCCTGCTCGAGGCCCGTGGGCTCGGGCTAGAGGTCAGCGAGGCCGCCAAGGTGCGCCTGGTCGAGCTGGGCTACGAGCCCGGGTTCGGCGCGCGCCCGCTCGAGCGCACGATTGTTCGACAGGTCCAAGATCCGATTGCGGAGGGGCTGCTCTCGGGCAGCTTCGTGAGCGGGCAAACCCTGAGCCTGGAGCTCGAAGCGGAACGGTTCGTGTTCCGCGTTCAGAGCGCGGCGTGACGGGCGTCAACTGCACTCCTAACGTCCGTCAGCGTCCAACCCGAGAAAGAGCTCGAGCCCTTGATCGACGGCGTCCAACTCGTCCGTGGTGACTTGCCCGAATACTCGCCGAATGCGACGCTTGTCGATCGAACGCAAGTGGTCGATCAGGGCAAAGGATGTCTTCGTGAGGCCGCTCTTACCTGATGACAGCGCGGGATAGAGCGCACCTTCCCCGGGCGTCCCGGTGACGGGCACGACGGCGATCAGTGGGAACCGCTGGTCCGAGTTCACGGCAGGATCGCTCACGGTGATGCAGGGGCGCACGCCACGCTGCTCGTGGCCCACGGTCGGGTCGAGCTCAACCAGCACCACCGTCCCCCGTTCTACCTTCACACCGTCTCCTCCACCCAACCCTGCCCTTCGACCCAGCGCACCGCCTGCCCTGCATTCATATCGACGAGCCCCTCGTCGTCGGCGGGCAAGCTCGATCCCCAGTCTGCGAGGCCCGCCTCTTCCAACTCCCCAGCCTCAGGATGTGGGCTCGCGAGCGAGCGCAGAAGTCCTGCGCGACGCCGATGCGCGAGTTCGTGCTCGACGGCCTCTGCGATGAAGCGACTTCGGTTGCGCTCGACGCGATCGATGCCTTCGACCAGCTCGATGGGAAGGGTCACGGTGACTCGCTCGGTCGTAGCACCCATTTGGTAATCTCCAAAGTATGATCATACTCTCGCTGTGGGCAGGCGCAAGCTCAGAAGAGCTAAGAGTCGTTGATCGCGACAATGTCAGCGTTGCGCGGAGCGGTTCACGGCTTCGGTGCTGGCGGCGCATTGGACGCGTACGGTCTGAGGGACTGGTGTAGCCTCAGCGTAGCCTTCAGCCGTCGCCTCGAGCGTGGTCTTTGGGCTGCGCAGCGAGGTGAACGAGGCTCGACGCCTGGGGCAATACACGCTGATCGCCCAGCTGGGGGAGGCGGTATGGGGCTCGTGTTTCTCGCGCAGCACGCGCTCTTGCGCCGCCGTACCGCTGTGAAATTGATCAGGGCCGGGTCATCCCCGCGCGCGTTCGACCGATTCGAGCGCGAGGTCCAACTCACGAGCCAGCTGACGCATCCGAACATCATCTCGATCTACGATTTCGCAAGGACCCGGGAGGGGGCCTTCTATTACGCGATGGAGCACCTCGAAGGCATGGATCTGCAGGTGCTGGCGGTCGGGGCGTGGGGGTAAGGAGGCGGTCGTGCTCCCCCAGGGACGAAGGGTGCCTCAGCGCTCGAGCTCGCGGCGCGACTCGGCACGCCGCGCATAGTCGACGCGGCAGCTCTCGGGACGCTGCTTGCTGATCACGCACTCGACGAGCGCGCGATCGTAGGGCTCGGTGAGACAGCGCAACACCAGCTCGTCGAACACCTCGTCGGGGCCCCGGGCCAGCGCCGCTTCGAACTTGCGCTGCTGCAGCCAGATCTTGGCAAACGCCAGGCACTCGTCCGGACCGGGCGCCTTGCGCTGACAGCCGCTGAGGCCCCCGCCGAGCATGCCGACGAGCGCGAGGGCCAGCGCGACCCGACAGATCGGGCCGGGTACCTTCTGGCCGGCCACTCGCTTCAGTTGCCGAAGCAGCGACCCAACGCCGTCTCGAGACGGGGCCCGGCGAGGCGTCGGCGCGGTCCCTGCCTCGGGCTGCTCCTCAGGCCGATCCTCAGGCCACTCCTCGTGCGACAGCACGGCGCGACATCGGCTTCGGGGCATCGGAAGAGCGAGTTATATCGCGTTTGCCGGCCGGATGTGCCCTCCACTTTGCGGTGGCCGGTCGTGTCTTTGCGGCGGCAGCACGGTGACTGAGGCAAGACCGCGCTCCGCGCGCGGGTGCGAGCTCCCGAGGACGGGTGATTTGGCGTTGACAGCGTGCGGCGACTCCAGGAACTAGCCGCATCGATGAACTCAGTTCGCTCGAACATTCAGCTGTCCCAGCGCGGGGTCCTCGCGGTCGTGGCGTTGCTCCTGGGCGCGCAGGGCTGTGGGGGCAGCTCGAAGGCGGCGGACGACCCGAGCGCTGCTCCCGCGGGCAAGAGCGAGCTCGTCTGGAAGGACAAGACGCGCGAGCAACGCATGGACTGGATGGGCACGCAGGTGTTTCCGAAGATGCGCGCCGCGTTCACCGGCTTCGACTCCGACAAGTTCAGTGATTTTACCTGCCAGACCTGCCACGGCGAGCGCATGGAGATGGACGACTTCAAGATGCCGAGCCCCAGCCTGTACGCGCTGTCTCGCAAGGACACGCTGGACAAGGCGCGCAGCTATGACGCCAAGACCACCGAGTTCATGCTCGAGACGGTGCTGCCGGAGATGGCCAAACTGCTGGACACGGAGCCCTACGATCGGGAAAAGAAGGCCGGCCTGAGCTGTTTTGGCTGCCACCCGGTCGAGCGCGACTGAGGGCCGCCGCGCCGCAGCTCGCCTGCGCCCGTGCCGCGCGTCGCCGGGTCAGCGGGCGTCCGCAGGGCGCCGACCATCCTCGGGCCAGGCGTGCCGCGGATAGCGGCGCATGAGCTCCTTGCGGATGCTCGGGTAGTGCCGCTCCCAGAAACCGGCCAGATCCGCCGTGACCTGCACGGCGCGCTGGTTGGGCGCGAGCAGGTGCAAGGTGAGCGGGACGCGACCGCTGCACACCGTGGGGCCCGCTTGCATGCCGAAGAAGTCCTGTAGGCGCGAGGCGATCCACGGGGGTTGCCCGCTCACGTATTGCACGCGCACGCGCCGCCCGCCGCGCAGCACCAGCCATTCGGGCGCCTGACGTTCGAGCTCTTGCTGCTGTTTCGGCGTCAGCTGCTCCAGAAACGAGACTTGCCAGTCGAGCGAGCGCAGCTCTTCGAGCGAGGTCTTGGTCTCGCACGCGCGGCGCAACAGACCGCGCGTGCCGAGCGCCTGGACGTGAGCGAAGCCGAGCTCGGGCAGCTCGCGCGCCAGCAGCTCGCTACGCGCCATCAGCGCCGGCAGGCTGTCGTTCTTGCCGAACAAGTTGGCGAGCTGGGCCAGCGCCGCGCGCTCCACGATGTCGGTCGTGGCGCCGCCGGCCGGCGCGGGCCGCTGGCTTTGCTCCAGCACCACCGCGCCCCAGCACAGCTGACTCGTGAGTGTGGCTCGCTCTTTCGTGTCGTCCCAGCCGAGCTCCTGTTTTTCGGTGAGCCCGTCGGAAGCGTAGTCGAGCAGCCACTCCGCCTCGATCGGTGACGCCAGGCGCACGTGCAGCGCGGCGCGCGCCGCCCCGCGCCCCGCGCGATCGCGCGACGGCACCCGGTCCTCGGCCTCCACCGCGATCAAGAGCGGGCTCTGACGCGCGACGCTCTCTTCCACCAGCTGCGCGTTGTGCCCCGTCGCCAGGATCAGCTCGCGGCCTCCCGGCTCGCGCCGCCGAGCCACTCGATCGGGGAAGGCGGCGAGCAGGGCCAGGCCGAGCGCGCGCCGGGCGTCTTCCCCCTGCGGCGCAGCGCCGCCGTGGTCGGGCGCTCCGCGACCTTTGCCCGCTGCGGCGCCGCCGCTCTCCGGCGCCGAGCGGCGCGGGGGGCGGAGCGCGCGGCGGATCTGCTGTTGGCTGCGGCGCACGGTGTCGGTGCGCCCCGCGTGCAGACCCAGCTGGCGCAGGCCGTGCGCGCTGAAGCGCCCCTCTTCCGCCAGGCGATACAGCTCGAGCAGTTGATCCACGTCGCAATCGCAACCGGAGACAGCGAGCTCTCGCGCCGCCAGGCCCGGGTTCTGACGCGGGTCGCGTTCCGCGAGCAACGCTGCGGCCAGGCAGGCCGTGTCGGCGATGCCGGCGCGCTGCCCCTCGAGCACCAGGCGCGCCAGGCGGGGATGCAGCGGCAGCGCGCGCGCCTGGCGCCCCAGCTCGGTCAGCGTTTGCCCATCGAGCAGGCCCAGCCGCGTGAGCAGAGCGCGGGCGCCGTCGAGCGCGGCTTCGCTGGGAGCATCGAGCCAATCGCTCGCCTGGGGCACGAGACCCGCGCCGTACAAGGTGAGCAGCGGTTCGGCCAGATCGAGCCGCTCGACCTCGGGCCGCTCTTGCTCGGGGCGCGCCCGGAAGCTCGCCTCGGTGTACAGGCGCAACACCTGGCCCGGCTCGATGCGGCCGGCGCGACCGGCGCGCTGCACCGCGGACGCGCGCGCGATCGGTCGCACCGCGAGGCTCTGGCGACCCGTCCAGGGCGAGTGCTCGGCGATGCGCGCCAGGCCGGAGTCGACCACGGCCGTGACGCCCTGCACGGTAATCGAGGACTCGGCGACGTTGGTGGCGAGCACGATCTTGCGCCGCGCGGCGGGCGCGATGGCGCGCACCTGCGCGTCGAGCGGCATCTCGCCGTGCAACGTCAACAGCTCGAGCGCATGCTCCTGGGCAAAGCCACTCAGGCTGTCTTCCGCGCGCCGGATCTCGGCAGCCCCGGGCAGAAACACCAGCACATCGCCGCGGGGTGCTTCGCGCACCAGCTTTTTCACCGCGCTAGCGACGCGCAGCTGCAGCGGACGCTCCTCTTCGCTCGGCGGGTCGTGAACAATCGTCAGCGGAAAGACCCGGCCCTGGGAGCGCAGGCGCGGGCAGCCGCCCAGGTAGCGGGCGACGGCTTCGGCGTCCAAGGTCGCGCTCATCACGATCAAGCGCAGCTCTCGATCGTGCTCGAGTTGGCGCCGCAGCAGCATCAAATTGAGATCGGTCGCCACGTGTCGCTCGTGAAATTCGTCGAGCACCACCACGCCCAGGCCCGCGGCTCCCTGTGCGCCGACCAGGCGCTCGAGCAGCACGCCCTCGGTCACGTAGCGCAGCCGAGTGGCTGCGCTCGAGCGCTCTTCGAAACGCACGCTGTAGCCGACGCGCTCGCCCGGGCGTTCACCGAGCTGGCTCGCCACATAGTCGGCCGCCAGCCGGGCGGCGACGCGCCGGGGCTCGCTGACCCAGATCTCGCGCTCGCCGCCGATGCCGGCCTGGAGCAGCGCGCGGGGAATGCGCGTGGTCTTGCCGGCGCCGGGCGCGGCCTCGACGACGACGGCCTGATGGGTGACGAGCGCCTGGAGCAGGGGCTCGAGCAGCTCGTCGACGGGCAGGGCGTCCGGGGTCACGCGGCGGTTTGTAGCCCGGAACGCGGAAGATCGCAGGGGCCGCATGGAATCGCCCTTGGCCCGGGCGCAGATTGTCTAGGCTAGACACACTCCTCGAATCATGGCCGAGCGTAGGCGCCCCGTTGGTCCCCGATCCCGGGCTCGTCCGCCCCGGCCATCGCTGCGCGAGCAGGTGCGGGCACTGGCGGACGCTGCTGCCAAGAAAAGCCCTGCCGCGGCGCCGCCCGAGCCGTCTCGGAAGTCCAGGGGCCCGCGCACGCCGCCTCGGCCCGCGGCGGCGGCGGAGCCGACCTTCGTCGACCTGGCTACCGGCGTGCGGCCGCTGCCGCGCGCCGTACCGCGCCTGACGCCGGCTCCCCCGCCGCCCGGCGCCGCGCCGCCGGCCCCGGCGCTGCCGCGCGCGCGGCTCTGGGTGGAACAGAGCGACGGCGTGGTGCGGGCGCGCGCCGAGGGGGTGCCGGCGCGCTCGGTAGAAGAGCTGGCCGCGGGACGGAGCGTGCCCCGCCGCCAGCTCGACCTGCACCGCAAGAGCGCCGCCGAGGCACGCCAGGCGCTCGGCGAGGCCGTGTTCGAGGCTCGGCGCGCCGGCGTGCGCTGCCTGCTCGTGGTGTGTGGGCGCGGCAAGCATTCGAGCGCGGACGGGCCCGTGCTGCCGGAGGTCGCCGTCGAGTGCCTGAGTGAGGCGCTCGCGGACCATGTCCTGGCGTTCGCGACCGCGCCGAGCAAGTGGGGTGGCCGGGGCGCGCTGATCGTGCGGCTACGACCGCGCTAGACCGGCTTCAGCTTAGTCCGAAGCCCGAAGCCCAGCGAAAGGGCGCAAGCCGACACTCGCGCTCACGCCTTCAATTTGGACTTGCCGAGGCGCAGGACGCGACGGAAGTGCGCGGCGTCCACCGGCTGTACCGACAGCCGCATGCCGCGCTTGATCACCAGCATGCCCTCGAGCTGGGGATCCGCCTTCAGTTGCTCGAGCGAGATGAGCTCGGCAAACTCCTCCACGAATTCGACGTCCACGAGCGACCAGCGGGGCTCGTCGGGCGAACTCTTCTCGTCGTAGTAGTGGCTCTTCGGATCGAACTGCGTCGCGTCGGGGTAGGCCTCGCGGCAGACGCGCGCCACCCCGGCGACGCCCGGCGGGTCGGCGTTGGAGTGGTAAAACAACACCAGATCGTCCAGCTTCATCGCGCGCATGTGGTTGCGCGCCTGGTAGTTGCGCACGCCTTCCCAGTGGGTCTTTTTTGCGCGCGCGAGCGCCTGAATCGAGAACACCTCCGGTTCGCTCTTCATCAGCCAATAGCTTCGTTTGCCTGCCATGGGCGGACAGTCTAGACAGAGGTTGGGCACGCGGTCGAGCAGGGCGATTCGATGCGGTTCGAAGACTTGGTCCGGGCATCGCTGGAGGTGCAACAGACGCGCAGCCGCACGCAAAAGGTGCAGCGCCTGGCGGTGTGCATTCAGGCCCTGCACGAGGCGGGCCCGAGCCAGAGCCTGGAGGCGGGGGTGGCGTACCTGGCAGGAGAGCTGCCCATCGGCCGCATCGGTCTCGGGCCTGCCGCCGTGTACGGCCACGCCGATGTGCCGGCGCGCGAGACGGGCGAGCTGGGCGTCGCTGACGTGGAACGGGCGCTGCGTGCGATCGCCGCGGTGCACGGGGCGGGCAGCGTGGCAGAACGGCTGCGGCTCTGGCTCGAGTTGCTCGGGCAGGGGACCACGCACGAGCAACAATTCTTGCGCCGGCTGGTGGTCGGTGAGCTGCGGCAAGGCGCGCTAGAGAGCCTGGTGGCAGACGCCGTGGCACGGGCAGCGCGGGTCAGTCCGGCGTCGCTGCGGCGAGCCTGGATGCTGTCGGGGTCGCTGCCGGAGGTCGCACGCGCGGCGCTCGAGGGCGGCGAGGGCGCGCTCGCGGGCTACCGGATCCAGCTGTTCCGCCCGCTCTCGCCCATGCTGGCGCAGACGGCGGAGACGCCCGAAGCGGCTCTCGGGGAGCTCGGGCGCGCGGGCTTTGAGTACAAGCTGGACGGCGTGCGCGTGCAAGTGCACCGCTCGGGCAGCGAGGTACGGGTCTTCACGCGCCAGTTGAGCGACGTCACGGCGGCCGTGCCGGAGGTGGTGGAGCAGGTGCTGGCGCTGCCGAGCCCCCGCCTGGTGCTCGACGGTGAAGTGCTGTCGCTGCGCGCCGACGGATCGCCGGAGCCGTTTCAGGTCACGATGCGGCGCTTTGGGCGCAAGCTGGACGTGGAGCGGATGCGCCGCACCCAGCCGCTCTCGGCGTTCTTCTTCGATTGCCTGCACGAGGGGGGCAACGATCTGATCGATCTGCCGACGTCCGAACGCTGGGCGGTGCTCGAAGGGGCGGCCCAGGTGTCGGGTCTGCCGCGCCTCACGGCTGCGGATCCGGCACAGGCTGCGGCGTTCTTCGAGGGCGCGCTCGACGCCGGGCACGAGGGGGTGATGGCCAAAGCGCTGGACGCGCCGTATGCAGCAGGCAGGCGAGGCAGTGCCTGGCTCAAGATCAAGAGCCACCACACTCTCGACCTGGTGGTACTCGCCGCCGAATGGGGCAGCGGGCGGCGCCAGGGTTGGCTCAGCAATCTGCACCTCGGTGCGCGCGCCGAGAGCGGGTTGGTGATGGTGGGCAAGACCTTCAAGGGGCTCACCGATGAGCTTTTGCGATGGCAGACCGAGCAGTTTTTGGCGCGCGAAATCGCACGCGAGGGCGGCGTCGTCTGGGTACGCCCCGAGCTCGTGGTGGAGATTGCTTTTGGCGACGTGCAGGTGAGCCCTCACTATCCGGGGCGGGTGGCGCTGCGCTTTGCGCGCGTGCGGCGCTATCGCAGCGACAAGAGCGCCGCGCAGGCCGACGGCATCGAGGCCGTGACCCGGCTCTGCCCTCAGCCCCTTTGAGCAAACTCGAGTTCCAGGGCCCGGACGGATGTGCTAACCGGACAGCGCGAGTGAGCGGCACCTCCGAACATCGAGCCGAGCCCGTCCCGGAGCGCGCCCTGATTTCGGAGCGCAGCGCTGTTTCGGAGCGCAGTGCCGTCCCAGAGCGCGGCGCCGTCCCGGAGCGCGGTGGCAAGGAGCTGAGCCTTCGCTTCGTGCTGTGCAGCCTGATGATGGGCATCAGCATGGTGCTGGTGCTGTGGAACCTGCAGGACAGCTCGCTGGACAACGCCAACACCGGCAGCCGCTACGCCACCATCGAGGCGCTGGTCGACTACGGCACCTACCACATCGATCAGACGCGCTACGTGCACACCATCGACAAGTACAAGGTCGATGGCCACTACATCTCCTCCAAGCCGCCGACGCTGCCGACGCTCGGTGCGGGCGTGTATTGGGCCTACCAGCAGCTGACCGGGAGGCACATCGCGCGCCACGAAGGCACGGTGGTGCGCCTGGTGAGCCTCTGCACCGGCGGGCTGTGCCACCTCATATTTCTGATCTACTTTTATCGCCTGTGCGTGCTCTTGCTGAAGCGCGAGCTCGCCATCCTGGTCACGATGGCGGGGGCGAGCTTTGCCTATCTGGGCGTCGCGTACGCCACGCACATCAACAACCACTCCACGGCGGCCGGGCTCGCCGTGTGCGGGCTGTATTACGCCTGTTCCATCCGCATGGGCACGGCCAAGGCATGGCACTGGCCGCTCGCCGGCTTCGTGCTCGGCCTATTGCCGGCCATCGACCTGCCGGGCATCGGCATCAGCGGCCTGATCACCCTGTATCTGCTCGCCCACGACTGGAAGAAAACGCTGCTCTGGTTCGTGCCCGCGCTCTTGCCGGGGCTGGTGACACACCTCTGGCTCACCTATTCCATCAGCGGCTCGTTCAAGCCGTTCTACATGAACAGCGAGCTCAAGGACTGGAAGGGCTTTCATTTCCGCAACGCGGGCGGCATCGATGGGCTGCGCGAGCCCAAATACATCTATGCCTTCAACGTCCTGCTCGGGCACCACGGCGTGTTCAGCATGACGCCGCTCTACCTGTTCGGGCTCTGGGAGCTGGGCTCGAGCCTGCGGCACCGGCGCTACTTTCGCGAGTCGCTACTGAGTGCCGTGGCGATCTGCGCATTTTTCGGCTTCTACATCTTCCGCACTCGCAACTACGGTGGCTGGTGCGTGGGCATGCGCTGGCTGGTGCCGGTGATGCCGCTGTTGCTGCTCTACTTCGGGCTCTGGCTCGATCGCGTGCGCCTGGGCCGCGCCTGGTGGGCGCTGGTGCTGCCCGCGTTCCTGGTCAGCTGTTTCAACGTGCAAGACGGGCTGACCAGCCCCTTTCAGTATTCGGTCTGGAGCAACTGGCTGGAGGGCACCCCGAACCTCAATCGGGTGGGCAAGGTGTTCAACGTTGCCAAACCCAAGAAGCGCCGCCCGAGCCGGCCCAGTCCCGCGCCCCCCGCTGCGGCGCCCCCCGCCGAGCCAGCGCCCCCCTCGAGCGACTGACTCTGGACTGACCCTGGCCAGAAGCCAGCGTCAGGCGTTTTCCCGGCGCCGAGCCTGCGAGATGGGTTCTAGCCGCGCGTAAAGTCGAAGGTCATGGTCGCCAGGCCCTTGCGCGCGTCCGGCGGATCGAGCGCCAGGCCATTCAGACCGTTGACCACGCAGGCCTGCAGTGCTTCCGGCGCGGTGCTCTCCGGCAGGCTCTTGGGCGTCGTGATTTTCCCGCTGTCTTCCTCGACCACGAAGCTCACCGCCACGGTGCCCTTGGCGTCGGGCGTCGCCTTCAGTACGCCGTCGTAACAGGTCGTAAAATCGCTCTGCTTCGACTCCAGGAGCGCGCGCGTCGCCTGCCGATAGTCCTCGGCGTTGCGCGCGTGGTAGGAGACGGAGCAAGCGCTGGCCGAGCCGACGAGGGCCAGGATCAGAGCGCAGCGGCCGAGGCCGCCGGCGACACGCTGGCGCGAGCCGCAAGAGCGTAGCTGGGTGCTGTCGATCGAAATCATGGCGTTGCCTCCTCATTGGCGGACGTCTTCTCGATGACCTTTTCCTGCCCGGTCGTCGGATCCACTTCCACCTTCTCCTTGGTGACTTCCTGTTTGGTGATGTGAAATTCCACGCGCCGGTTCTGCTCACGGCCGGCGTCGCTGTCGTTGCTCACCAGTGGCCTGGTCTCGCCGTAGCCGGTCGACGTCAGGCGCTCGGTGGCGACTCCCTTGCCGACCAGGTAGGCACGCACGGCCTCGGCGCGAGCCTTGGACAAGATCAGGTTGTGCTGCTCTTCACCCTCGTCGCTAGCGTGCCCTTCGATGCTGACCTTCTGGACCTGCGGATTCTCCTGCATCACCTTGGCCAGCTCATCCATCAGCGCGAACGACGCCGGCAGGATCTCGGCCTTGTCGTAGGCAAACTGGATCTTCTGCCCGAGCTCGATGCGATTATCTCGGATTTTTACCTGCTTTTCAGGCGGCGGCGGCGCGGGTGGCGGGGGCGGAGCGACCGCGATCCGGATCGGGGTGGTGTCCTGGAACGTCGTCGTTCCGCCGCAGGCGAGTGCCGCCGCCAGGGCCAGGCAAAGCGTGACGTTGGTCGTCGTGATGTAAGACTCTAGCTGCCGTTTCATGGCGTTCCCTCTCTCGGTTCGCGAGTCCATGCTCGCGGCTTCGGGATTCTGACACGGCGCCGGAACTCTCTCCGACGCTGCGCTGGAAACGGTTAGTAGGCGGGAAAGTTGCTAGTCCGTCAAGTTTTGTACCCCCGCGGCCCGAGCGCCTTGCTGGTCTATCGTACTGGGTCTTTTGTGCTCACTCGCGCGCTCGCCCGCTTGCCGTGCGCTGCCTGCCGCGGGCGCTCGATGTCTCGCTCGGCGCTCGCGGGCGGACGCGGCTTCGCGTCGGACGTCGGACGATGGCGCCGGCTAGGCGCAGATGTGGGAGCTCTCTCCGCGCTGTGGGTGCGCGCTCTGCATCCTCGGCCGCAGGGCCCTCTGGCGGCCCCCTTTCGAGGAGCATGGCCAGTGTGGCATCCGTGTCCTAGAGTACTCCCACCATGTCTTCCGTTCGCACGCGTTCAGCAGGGCCCATCGTGGCCATCCTCGGCTTCGCTCTATTTTGCGTGGGTTGTGATCAGGCCAGCAAGCGAGTCGCCGTCGAGATATTGAAGGGCACCGAGACGTTGTCGTTCTGGGGGGACATCTTCCGGCTCACGTACGCGGAGAACAGCGGTGCCTTTCTCGGGCTCGGTGGCGCGTGGCCCGCGCCCGTGCGCTGGTTGGTGTTCACCGGTGCGGCGCTGCTCGTGGTCGCGTTCAGTGCGGCGTGGGTCGTCTCCCAGTTGCGCCGGCAGCCCCATGGCTCGCTCGCGATCTGGGCGATGGTGCTGATCGCTGCCGGCGGCATGGGCAATCTCGTCGATCGCATCGCACGCGAGGGCAGGGTGGTCGATTTCATGAATCTCGGCATCGGCTCCGTGCGCACGGGGATCTTCAACATCGCCGACGTACAGATCATGGTGGGGCTGGGGTTGCTCGTGCTCGGGCGTCGCCGAGAGTCGGCGGTCGTCGAAGGGTCGGGGTGAGCTGCGCCCTCGCCGCCGTCGGCATCTTCGTGGGAGGCCGAGGGCTGCGCATGGGCGGTGTGGCCAAAGCCAATCTGCTCGTGGGAGGCCGCCCCATCCTGGAGCGCACCGTCGAGACGTGTCGCGCGGCGGCGCGCGTCGTCGGGGGCGACGGGGCGGCTCCGCAGCTCTGGCTCGTCGGCAACAGTGAGGCGTATCCGGCGCCCGGCTGGCTGCGAGTGGCCGACGATCCCGCCGGGGTGGGGCCGATGGGAGGGCTGCGGGCGTTCCTGCGCCAGCTCTTGCCGGAGCGACAGCCGGGCCTGGTGCTCGCCGGGGATCTGCCCTTTCTGAGTGTGGAACTGCTCGCCCGCTTGTTCAGCGAGTCGCCCGGCGCGGCGGCGCTCGCCCCTCGCGACGAGCAAGGACGCTGGCAACCGTTGTTTGCGCGCTACTCGCCCGCCGCACTCCTGCCGGAGATCGACGCGGCCCTGCTTTCGGGGCGGACGTCGCTGCAACACCTGTTTCTGCGCCTCCAGGCCCGCGCCGTCCAGCTTGCGTTGTCCGAGGTGGAATGGGCCTCGCTCCGCGACTGGGACCGGCCGAGCGATGTGGCCGCTGAGTGTCCGGAAACGCCCGGGTAGCGCAGAATTGCGTTCGACGGCGTTGCCGTCACGCGTTGGTTACCTCCGGGAAACCAAGCGCGGCGTAGCGTGATTTCCGAGAGCGACGGGCACCGCCGTCCCACATCGGTCGGTGTCTTTCGATCGTACGGGTCCGGGGCACTAGGTTCTCTTTAGAAACGCGACCTAGGGCGCGCCGTCCGTCGTTGTTTCACCCGCTGCTTGCTCCGTTTGGCACCATGGCCACCAAGGGATTCACCGAAACGCAGAAGCAATATTTGGAAGGCCTGGTCAGCGGCCTGCGTGCTGCCCGGCAGGCCCGGCGGTCGCGGTCCTCCGAAAGCCTGGCGGCGCTCGCGCAGGGCCGAGCGGAACGTTCCGAGAGGGCAGTGGAGCCGGCGCTCGAGCCCCCGGTGGTGCCCGAGGGGCCCGCGTGGGCGGCTCAGGATCGGGTCCTTTTGGCGGGGCGCCGGCTCTCCCCGGAAGAAACGCTGAAGCGCCGTCAACCGCCGGAGGATTTCTGGCGTCGCATGGCGGTCCTGGCTCGCGAGGGCCGCTTTCCTCAGGCCGACGAGGTGTTTCTCTACAAGTTTCACGGCCTGTTTTACGTATCCCCCGTCGAGGACTCGTTCATGTGCCGGCTGCGCCTGCCGGCAGGCCAGCTCACGGCTCACCAACTGCGTGGCGTGGCGGATCTGGCCGAGCGCTTCGGCCACCCGATGATTCAGCTCACCACGCGCGGCAACCTGCAGCTGCGTGGGATCACGGCGGGGTCCACCCTGGACGTGCTGATGGGGCTGGCGGCCCTCGGCATCATCAATCGGGGCTCGGGCGCGGACGGCGTGCGAAACATTCGCGCCAACGCCACTGCGGGGATCGATCGGCGGGAGCTCATCGACGCTGGCGCGCTGGCGCGCGAGGCGCAGTACCGCATCCTCTCCGACCGCGCGCTGCAAGCTCTACCCCGCAAGTTTACCCTGGCGTTCGACGGGGGCGGCGCCATCGGCGCGCACCCCGAGACCTGCGACCTCGGCTTCCGGGCGGTGCGTACCCCGGGCGGACCGGGCGTGCCGGCGGGCGTGTACTTTCGGATGCTGCTGGGCGGCGCCACGAGCCACTCGCGCTACGCGCGCGATGCGGGCGTGCTGGTGGCGCCGGAGCACTGTCTGGATGTGCTCGAGGAGGTGCTCGGGCTGTACGTCGAGCACGGCGATCGCACGAATCGGCGTCGGGCGCGGCTCCTGTACTTGCTGGAGAGCTGGGGCGTCGAACGCTTCCTGCGCGAGCTGGAGCGCCGGCTGCAAGCGCGGCTGCCGAACGCCAACGTGCTGCTGCGCTGGCCGCTCGGCGCTTGCGAGCAGCCTCCCGCCCCGGATCCGGCGGCCCATATCGGCTTTCACAACCAGAAGCCGCGCGGCAGAAGCTACGTCGGTGTGGTGCTGCCCGACGGCCACTTGAGCGTGGCTCGGGCGCGGGGCCTGGCCAGCATTGCCAGCGACTACGGCAGCGGCGAGCTGCGGCTCACCCCACAGCAGAACTTGCTCGTCCTCGGCCTGCCCGACACGCAGCTCCACCGCGTGAAAGAGGCCCTGAGTGAGGTCGGCCTCGGCTGGTCGGCGAACGCCGTGCGCGCGGGGCTCCTGGCGTGCACGGGCAGCGTGGGCTGTCCACTGGCGGCCGGCGACGTCAAGCGTCGCGCCGAAGAACTGGCACTGCATCTGGAGTCGCGCTTCAGGTTCGAGCAGCCGCTCAGCATTCGCATCAGCGGCTGCCATCACGGCTGCGCCGAGCACGGCATCGCCGACATCGGCCTCCTGGCGCTGCGAGGTGAAGCGGGCGCGCGCGACGCCGAGTTCTATCAACTGTTTCTCGGCGGAGAGCCGAACGAGAGCCTGCGTTTCGGCAAAGAGTTTGCGAGCGGCGTGCCTGCGGCCGACGTGCCCGAGGTCGTGCAGGGCGTGGTGGCGAGCTATTTCGAGCAGCGCCACGGCCAGGAGAGCTTTCGCGAGTTCGTGGGGCGCCTGAGCCCGGGCGATCTGCGCAGCCTGCTGCCCACGGCACGGCGTTCGCAGCTCGGCTCGAGCGCAGCGGGGCAGATGGAGCGGGGGGCGGGACCATGAGCGATGGCACTGGCCCTCGGGCGCCGCTCGTCCCCGAGAACGCTCCCTTCGACGAGGAGCAGCGCGCGTGGCTCAACGGCTTCTTGGCGGGCGTGCTCGGTCTGGCCGCCAACGAGGCTCGGGTTGCCGTGCAAGTCGCGCAGGCAGCTGGCGCTGCAGCGGGAGCCGCCGCGCGCGCGCCGGACGAGTCGGGTCCAGCGCCGGCCAGCGACAGCGACAGTCAGGAGCGGCGCCTGCGTTCGGCGCTGGCCCAGCTCGACTGCGGCCAGTGCGGCTACTCTTGCCAGGGCTACGCCCGCGCGCTGGCCGACGGCTCGGAGCAGGATACCAGCCTGTGTGTGCCGGGTGGCGCGGCCACGCGGGAAAGCCTCGAATCGATGCTCGCCGAGCCGGCGCGGGCAGCGCGTTCACCCCGCCCGCGAGCGAGCGGCGAGTCGGGGATCTCGCTGCGTGGCGTGCGGCGCGATACCCTGGTGCCCGGCGTTGCACCTGAGGCTCCGGCAGGGCCCGGCGCGCCCCCGGAGCGCCGCCGCGCGCAACGCCTGCGCGTCAAGTCTCAACGCCGCCTGACGTTCGCGGATGCGGGTTCGGAGATCCGCGAGGTGGTGCTCGATCTCACGGGCAGCCAGCTGAGCTACCGCGCGGGCGACAGCCTGGCGGTGTTCCCGCACAACGATCCCGATCTGGTGCGCGCGCTATTGCGCGCGCTCGGGGCGCGCGGGCAAGAGCTCGTGACGACGTCGAACGGCCCGTGCGAAGTCTGGCGTTGCCTGCTCGAGAACATGGACATCACCCACGTCGGCGACGATACCTTGCGCCTGTTTGCCAGCGAGGCCGGCGAGGGGGATGCGGCGCGCGGGCTGCGAGAGCTGCGCGAGCGCGGCGTGCCGAGCGGCTTTGACCTGCTCGATCTGATGGGGATGTTTCCGGCGGTGCGGCCCAACGTCGAGCACGTGGTGGCCAGCCTGGGCACGCTCGAGCCGCGCCTGTATTCGATCTCGTCCTCGCCCAGCCTGCACCCGACCGAGGTGCATCTGGCGGTACGCGTCGTACGTCGCGAGCGCGTGGGGCGGGAACGCAAGGGCGTGGCCTCCACCTTCCTGACCGAGGGCATTTTCAAGGGGGATGATCTGGCCGCGTCGGTGCAGAGTTCGGACCGGTACCTGGCGCTCGACGGCCAGAGCCCGCTGATCCTGCTCGGCGCCGGCACCGGAGTGGCCCGGCACCGCGCCTTCCTCGAGGAGCTCGAGGCGCGCGGCCGCAAGGGCAACACCTGGCTCATTCTCGCCAGCTGTCACGAAGGGGACGAGGCGCTCTACGAGGCCGAGCTCAAGGCGTGGTCGAGAGTCGGCGTGCTCGAGCATCTGGACGTGATCAAGCTCGGCCAGCGCGGGCGGCGCACCGGGCCTCACGACATTCTGCGCCGGCGCGCGCGGCGCGTGGTCTCCTGGCTGGATCGCGGAGCGTGCGTCTACGCCTGCGGGGAGGGCAAGGCGTTCTCGGGTGCTCTGCAAGAGACGCTGGTGGAGGTGCTCGGCCGGCAGGGCAACATGACCGTCAGCGAGGCCTCGGATTTCTTGCACGCGATGCGCCGCGACGGGCGCTACGTGGAGGAGGTCTACTGATGACATGTCTGGAACATGTCCTGGTGAACCCCAGGGGGCCGATCTTTTCCAGTGCGTTTCCGGCTCCGTCCCAGAGCAACGGCACTCCGCGCTTTGGGCACGTCGGGTCGTTGCGGTCGCCGTCCCGCCCACCCATTGTGCCGCCGGCTGGTGCCGGCTCGCTTACCGCCTAGCTTTCCCGGCGGGGCGCAAGCCCTGCTTTTGTAGCCATCGAGGATGAACTCTTGAGCGCCGTTTCTGCATCCACCTCCCGAGCCAGCACTCCGCTCGAAGCTTCGAGCCCTGCCCAGGGCCTGCTCGCCGAGCGACCGACGGTCGTCGTGATCGGCAATGGCATGGTTGGCCAGCGCTTCTGCGATCTGATGACCGAGGGCGAAAATCCGCCCGCGCGCATCGTGACCTTTTGCGAAGAGCCGGTGCCCGCGTACGATCGTGTGCATCTGTCGGAGTATTTCTCCGGCAAGGACGCAGCAGCCCTCAGCCTGGCCAGCGTGGATTGGTACGCGGAGCGCAAGATTGAGCTGTTTCTGGGCGAGCGCGCGGCGCGCATCGACCGCGAGCGGCGCGTCGTCGTGTCTTCCACCGGGCGTGAGATTCCCTACGATCGGGTGGTGCTGGCCACGGGTTCGTCGGCGTTCGTGCCGCCGATCATGGGCTCGGGTCGCCCGGGCGTCTTCGTCTACCGCACGCTGGACGACCTCGATCAGATCCTGGCCTACGCCAAGGGTGCCAAGACGGCGGTCGTGCTCGGCGGCGGGCTGCTCGGGTTGGAGGCGGCCAAGGCCGCGCTCGATCTGGGCCTGACCACACACGTGGTGGAGTTTGCCAGTCGGCTGATGCCGCGGCAGCTCGACGAGCACGGCGCGCGCCTGCTGCAAGACAAGATCGAGGCGCTCGGCATCACCGTGCATCTGAACACGGTCACCACCAGCTGCAAGGGAGAGGGGGAAAACGGCCCGGTGACGGGGCTCACCTTCAAAGATGGCGAGCTGCTTCCTGCGGAGCTGGTGATCATCTCCGCAGGCATTCGGCCGCGCGACGAGGTGGCCAAAGACTCGGGGTTGGAAGTGGGCGCGCGCGGCGGGATCGTCGTCAACGATGCGCTCGAGACGAGCGACCCGGAGATCTATGCGATCGGCGAGTGCGCTCTGCACCGCGGCATGATCTACGGCCTGGTGGGCCCGGGCTACCAGATGGCGCAGGTCGTGAAAGAGCGCCTCTTTGCGGCCTGTTCCACCGAATTTAGCGGTGCCGACATGTCCGCCAAGCTCAAGCTGCTCGGCGTGGACGTTGCCAGCTTTGGCGAGGCGCTGCATCCCGGCAAGCGCACCGTTGTGTACCAGGACATGGTGCGCGGCGTGTACAAGAAGCTGATCCTGAGCGACGACGAGAAGCGCCTGCTCGGCGGCATTCTGGTGGGCGAGGCGAACGACTACATGCGCCTGCTCGATGTCAGCCTGTCTGCGGCCGACGTCGGCGGCAGCCCCGAGGATCTTCTGTTCGGCAAGCGCGGCGGGGAGGCGGTGTCCCACGGTGACGCGCCCGATTCGCTGCGTGTCTGCTCCTGCAACAGCGTGACCAAGGGCCAGATCTGCGCGGCGATCCGCGGTCAGGATGCGCTCACCGCCAGCAAGATCAAGTCATGCACGCGCGCCGGCAGCGGTTGTGGCGGCTGCGTGCCGCTGGTCAACGACATCTTGAACGCAGAGCTGCTCAAGATGGGCAAGGTCGTCAAAAGGGTGCTGTGCGAGCACTTCAATTTCACGCGCCAGGAGCTGTATGAGATCGTTCGCGTGCGCAAGCTGGACAGCTGGCAGCGCGTGATCAGCGAGTGCGGCCAGGGCTACGGCTGCGAGGTGTGCAAGCCTGCCGTCGCCTCGATCCTGGCCAGCGTCTTCAACGCCTTCATCGTGCAGCACGAGACGCTGCAGGATACCAATGATCGCTACCTGGCGAACATGCAGCGCAAGGGGTTGTATTCGATCGTGCCGCGCATCCCCGGCGGGGAGATCACCCCGCAGAAGCTGATCGCGCTCGGGCGGATCGCCGAAAAGTACAAGCTGTACACCAAGATCACCGGCGGCCAGCGCATCGACCTGTTCGGCGCGCGCGTGCACCAACTGCCCGTGATCTGGGAAGAGCTGGTGCAGGAGGGCTTCGAGAGCGGCCACGCCTACGGCAAGGCGCTGCGCACCGTGAAGAGCTGCGTGGGGAGCAGCTGGTGCCGCTTTGGTCTGCACGACTCCGTCGGCTTTTCGATCCGCATCGAGGAGCGCTACCGCGGCATCCGCGCGCCACACAAGCTGAAGAGCGCGGTCAGCGGCTGCATCCGCGAGTGCGCGGAGGCGCAGAGCAAGGATTTTGGCATCATCGCCACCGACAAGGGCTGGAACCTGTACGTGGGCGGCAACGGCGGTGCCAAGCCCCGGCACGCCGATCTCCTGGCGTCCGACATCCCCGAAGAGACGGTGATCCAATACATCGATCGCTTCTTGATGTTCTATATTGCCACGGCTGATCGACTCACCCGCACCTCGACCTGGATCGAGAAGATGGAGGGCGGCATCGAGCACCTCAAGGACGTGATCATCAACGACTCGCTCGGTATCTGCGCGCAGCTGGAACGCGACATGGCCTACCTGGTCGAAACGTACCGCTGCGAATGGGCGGAGGTGGTCAACGATCCTGCCGCACGCGAGCGCTTCAATCACTTCGCCAACAGCCAGGCCGAGGACGACAGCATCGAGTTCATCAGTGAACGCGCGCAACCTCGCCCCGTGGACTGGGCCGCGCCGGGCGATCCCAAGCGGGAGAACGCGCGCATCTCGCTGCCGGTCCTGCAGCGCTCGTGGGTGCGGCTCGGACGCGTGGAGAGTTTCCCGAAGGACGGCGGGCGCTCCTTGCAATACGGCGGCTCGCAGATCGCGGTCTTTAACTTCGAGTCCCGCGGCGAGTGGTACGCCACGCAGAACAAGTGCCCACACATGAAGGACATGGTCCTGGCGCGCGGCTTGATCGGCGATCAACAAGGCGTACCCAAGGTGGCGTGCCCGCTGCACAAGAAGACGTTTTCCCTCACCGACGGCAAGTGCCTGGGCGACGACGAGTATCGGATCATGACCTTCGCCGTGAAGGTGGTCGACGACTGGGTGTACGTGGAGTTGCCCGATGAGGCGACCACCGAGCGCTTGATTGGTCCGGACAAGCTGGTCTGCGTCCAGACGGCGGCCGAGTAGGCTCGCCCCCCCCCCCGCGCGCGAAGGTTTGCCGGCGGGCGCGGGCCCGTCGACGTGACCCGCGCCTTGCGGCAGCAGAGCGCGTCATTTCCGGCAGACGCGGAATAGATCAGTCTAACGGGAGCCCGCGCGCGGGCAACGGCACGAGTGCGCCTCGTGGAAACGCTTCTACCACGTTCGAGGTTGACGCGGAGAAGGGGGCCGGCAAACAACCAGGCCGGGGTGACAGGCCCCGTGCGACTGCTGCCGATGCTCATCCGTACGCCGCGACGCTCGTTCCTCTTGCTCTCCAGCCTGGTGGCGTTGGCCGGCTGCCGGCGCGAGACGGGCGAGTCGGATCAAACATTTCCGCGGGACCAGACCGTGTACGTCGGCGGGTTTCAGTGGGGCCCGCCTAGCTCCTTCAACCCGCTGGCGACCGCGCCCGACTGGCCCTGCATGGTCGGCAACTCGCACAATTTGTTCTACGAGACGTTGCTCGTCTTCAACACGTTGACGGGGGAGATGCAGCCGCTGCTGGCGCAGTCGTTTCAGGTCGAGCCGGATGCCATCCGGGTCGTGCTGCAACCGAGCGCGCGCTTCAGCGACGGCTCCCCCGTCACCGCCGACGACGTCAAGTACACCTTCGATCTCGGACGTCAGCACAAGAGCCTGCGCCTCGCCGCAGTCTGGCCCTTTCTGCAGGAGATCGAGGCGGGGGCGGACGGCAAGAGCGTGCGCTTCGTGCTCGAGCGGGCCCGGCCCAACCCGCTGGTCGTGCTCGATGCCTTGCAGGAGACGTACATTCTACCCCGCCACGTCATCGAGCCGCTCCTGGCGAGCCTGGGCGGGGACATGAACGAGCTCGGCAAGCTGAAGTTTGACGAGCGGTCGATCGGCACGGGCCCGTATCAGATGCACTCGTACTCGGCCGAGAAGATCGCGACCGTGCGCCGCGACGACTACTGGGGCAACGACGTATTTTTCGGTGGCAAGCGCGCTGCCGCCAAGTACGTGGTGCATCCAGTCTACAAGAGCAATGACCACTACAGCGTGGCGCTGCAGCAGGGGCGTCTGGACGCCTCGTCGTCCTTCATTCCTCGCATCTGGCTCAAGGAGAAGAAGGGCGTGCGGGCCTGGCTGGACCGCGCGCCGTACTTTGCCGCGAGCGCGATGCCGGTGGTCTGGATCAACCACCAGCGCACGCCGACCAATGACGTGCACTTCCGGCGCGCGATGGCGTTTGCCATCCAGTACGACGACATTCGCGAGCTGGCCGTCTCCGGCTACAGCGAGCCCGTCAAGCCAGGCCTCGTATTGCCGTTCGGCTTCGAAGGCAAGTACTACTCCGAGGAGGACGCGCAGAAGTACGGTGCCAGCTTCTACGACCCGGTGCGTGCCCGCGCGGAGCTGGCAGCGGGCGGGTACCAGCCGATCTGGGGACCGAACGGGGAGCTCATCGAGACCCGCGATCGCTCGGGCGCGCGCGTGCGCACCGTGTACATCAAGTCGCCGACGGGCTGGACCGACTGGGAGGCGGCGGTGCGCATCATCGTGCGCAGCCTGCGGGCGGTCGGCATCGATGCGCGCGAGCGCTTTCTGGACGCCAGCCTGTATTGGCCAGCGGGGTACACGGGTGACTTTGACCTGCTGCTGGGGACGCCTGCTTCTGCGCCCACCCCCTCCAAGCCCTGGTCGCGCTTCGACTTCGTGCTCACCACCCAGGATTTCGCGCCCGAAGGCCAGAAGGTGTATCGAAACCTGGGGCGCTTCAATGACCCCAAGGCCCCCGGCTACGTCCCGCGGTTCACCGAACTTCTGGATCGCATCCCCACGCTCACCGATCCGGCGGAGCTGCTCGCGGCCTATCGCGAGCTGAACGTTCTGGTCATGGTGCACCAACCGGTGCTGCAGTTCGTGTACCGGCCCGACCAATTCTACGAATTTAGCAACCGCGTCTGGCAGGGCTTCCCCACCGCGAAGGACCCATTCCTGCCGCCGCAGATCCCGAGCTCACGCCTGGGCACGCGCATGCTCTGGCAACTGACCCCGGTGGGCCAGCAAGATCTGGCCTTCTTGCCGCGCGGAACCCAGCCGTGAGGAGCTGGCTGCGCGCTCACCCGACGTTGCGCCACATCGTGGGGCGTGCGGGTTGGTACGTGCTCACGTTCTTCGTGGCCGTGGCGGTCAACTTCGTGCTGCCGCGCCTCGGGGACGCCAACCCGGTCGACATGCTGATGGCGCGCGCGCGCACGAACCTGGACAGCACCACCGCGCGCCAGCAGGAGGAGGCGTATCTCGCGGAGTTTGGTCTGGTGCACGTGGACGACGCCGGGGCGGTCATCCGCGACGCCGCCGGCAAGCCCGTCCCGACGTCGCTGCCGTCGCAGTTCTTGCGCTACGTCAGCCTGAGCGCCCAGGGTGACCTCGGCACCTCGATCTTGCAGCACCCCCGGCGCGTCTCCGAGATCATCGGCAAGGCCTTGCCCTGGACGCTGGCGCTGCAGCTGCCGACGATCGTGGTTGGCTGGCTCGTGGGTAACCTGCTCGGCGCGCTGGCTGCCTACTATCGCGGCGTCTTCGATCGGGTGCTGTATCCGATCGCGCTGCTCACCAGCGCGATCCCCGCGTTTTGCCTGGGCATCATCCTGGTCTACGTCTTCGGCATTCAGCTGGAGTGGTTCCCGGCCGTGGGCGGCTACGATGACGGCATGGTGCCGGGGCTGTCCTGGGCCTTCGTGCGCAGCGCCAGCTACTACTACGTGCTGCCGTTCGTTTCGATCCTGGTCATCGTCGTGGGCCACCAGGCGATCGGCATGCGCTCGATGTGCATCTACGAGCTCGGCACGGACTACGTGAAGTACGCCAAGCTGCTCGGCATTCACGAGCGCAAGATCCTGCTCTACATGTTCCGCAACGCCATGTTGCCGCAGCTCACGGGGCTGGCGCTGGCGCTCGGCGGGATGGTGGGGGGAGCGTTGATCACCGAGATGATCTTCAGCTATCCCGGCCTCGGGCTGGCGATCCTGACGGCGATTCAAGGTAACGACTATCCGTTGATCTCCGGCTGCACGCTGCTGGTCACGGTCTGCGTGTTGATCGCCAACTTCTGTGTGGACGTGGCGGTCGGGCTGCTCGATCCTCGCATCCGCGCCAGCCACGGGGCGGCGCAATAGGCATGGCCTGGTGATGCTGAAAGGCCTGTTTCGTTCCCCCAGCTTCGCGATCGGCTGCGCCATGTTCTTCGGCACGCTGCTGATCGCCCTGTTCGGACCGCTCGTGCTGCGGGTGGACGTGGAGCACCGGGTGGGCCTCGCCTACATGCAGCCGTCTGCTCGGCACTGGCTTGGCACCGACCACCTGGGGATCGACATGGTGTCTCTGTTGATCAAGGGGCTGCGCGCCTCGCTCTATGTGGGGTTCCTGGCGGGCTCGGTAGCGACCGTGCTCGGGACCTTGATCGGGCTGTATGGCGGCTACAAGGGCGGCTTCATCGACGACGTGCTGACGTCCGTGACCAACCTGTTTCTGGTCATTCCCACCCTGATCGTGCTGATCTTGCTCTCCAGCAGCCTGGAGGAGGGGCGCAGCCTGACGCTGATCGCACTGCTCATTGGCTGCACCACCTGGACCTGGACGGCCCGCGCGGTGCGTGCCCAGTCTTCCAGCTTGCGCACGCGCGACCACGTGGCGCTGGCGCGCATCAACGGCTTTGGCACGGGTCACATCGTGCTGTTTCACATTCTGCCCTACCTGCTCAGCTACATCTTCATGGTGTTCATCCTGCAGACGGCGAGCGGCATCCTGACGGAGGCCAGCATCAGCTTGCTCGGGCTGGGCCCCTACGACTCGATCTCCCTCGGCAAGATCTTGAACGAGGCGATCCGCAACGAGGCGCTCGGGGACGGTGCCTGGTGGGCCTTCGTCCCGGCCACCCTGCTCGTGACGGTGATCGCCTTCTCCCTGTACATCATCAATACCTCGATGGAGAGCGTCTTCAACCCAAGGCTGCGTAGATGACAGCTGCGCAGGTGAACGTGACGGCGCCGATCCTCGAGGTGGAGAAATTGCGCGTACACTACCTGACGCGCTTTGGCACGCGCGTGCAGGCCGTGGACGACGTGTCGTTCCAGCTGCGGGAGGGGGAGATTCTGGGGATTGCTGGCGAGTCGGGCTGCGGCAAGACCACGCTGGTGAGCGGCTGTATGGGCCTGTTTATCCCGCCCCTGTACCATAGCTCGGGAGACGTGCGGATCCTGGGCCAGAGCATCGTCGGCATGAGCCGCGAGCAGATTCGTAGAGATGTGCTGGGGCGCCAGATCGCGATGATCCCGCAGGGCGCGCTCAACTCCTTGAACCCGACCCGGCGCATCAAGGACCTGGCCACCGACATGATCGTCAGTCACGACGACCGCGCCGGCAAGCGGGAGATCTACGAGCGTCTGCGGGAGCGCTTCGAGCGCATTGGCCTGGACGCCAAGCGCGTGCTGAATGCCTTTCCGGTGGAGCTGCCCGCCGGCACCAAGCAGCGCGTGGTGATCGGCATCTCCACGCTCCTGAACCCGAAGCTCGTGGTCGCAGACGAGCCCACCTCGGCGCTGGACGTGTCGACCCAGAAGTCGGTGATTCGGCTGCTGTTCGATCTCATGGATCGCGGCATCATCTCCAGCATGCTCTTCATCACGCACGAGCTGCCGCTCTTGCGCCACGTGTCGAGCTCGATCGCCGTGATGTATGCCGGGGAGTTTGTCGAATACGGCAGCACCGAGCAGGTGATCTTTGACGGCCAGCAGCCGTACACCCGAGCGCTGATGGGCTCGATGCTGAGCGCGGAGCCCGGGCAGCGCGGCAAGAAGCCGGTCGCCATCGAGGGGGCGCCGCCCGACCTGAAGAACGTGATCGTAGGCTGCCGTTTCGCGGAACGCTGCCCGAGTGTCCGCCCCGATTGTTCCCAGAAGCAACAGCAGCTGCGTACCGTGCAGCTCCGGCAGGTGCGGTGCCAGTATGCCTGAACGGAGGCCGCCGCCATGACGCTGAAGTTCGAGGCCCGGGACGTGTCGCGAGTTTTTGGTCACGGGAAGAAGGCCAAGCTGGCGGTCGACCGCGTCAGCTTCGAGATCAAAGATCGTGAGATCGTTTCCCTGGTGGGGCAATCGGGCTGCGGCAAGACCGTGCTCAGTAAGTTGTTGCTCCGCATCGACGCGCCGAGCAGCGGGGAGCTCTGCTTCAATGGGCAGCCGATGGCCCGCATCGCCGACCCGCGGCAGCACTTTCGCAAAGTGCAGGCCGTGTTTCAGGATCCATTTTCGGCCTTCAATCAATTCTTTACGATCCGCTCCCAGCTGGAGAGCTGCTTCCATCTGTTCGAGCCAAAGCCCAGCAAGGCGGAAATAGCCGAGCGCGTGGACGCGGCTCTGCTCAACGTGAACATCAAACCGCGCGAGATCGACGGCAAGTTCCCGTTCGAGCTCTCGGGCGGGCAGATGCAGCGCATGCTGCTCGCGCGCATCTTCATCATTCGACCGGAAGTGCTGATCGCGGACGAGCCGACGAGCATGGTGGATGCGTGCAGCCGAGCCAGCATCCTCGACTACCTGATGAAGCTCAAGACGGAGCTGTCCATGACGATCGTGTTCGTCACGCACGACGTGGGCCTGGCGTGCTACGTCTCCGACACGATCTTTATCATGCACCAGGGGCAGATCGTGGAACGTGGGTCGCCCGAGCGCGTCACGGGCGCTCCGCAGAGCCCCATCACGCGCCAACTCCTGGACGACATCCCGGACGTGCACCGCGACTGGCTCGAACGCGACGTACACCGCTCGGCGCCAGCGAGCTGACCGGCTGCTCCGAGCGGTCGCGACCATCTATGCGACGCGCGTCCCGCGTCCACGTCGCACACCTCGCACGTGAATGGAGGGCGTTCGTTGGGTGCCGGGGGTGAGGTGAGTTTTAAATAATTTCCCAAGGCTCGCTTAAGGGCAACGCGCCCTGCCGGGCCCATGCTGAGAGCGGTATGAGTCGACCGATTCTCTTGCTCATGGGCGCCGTCGCCTTCGAAGTGCTGTGGGCCATCATGCTCAAGCTGGCGTCCGGCTTCACACGGCCCTGGGCCACCCTGGTGATGGCCGTGGCGTACGTACTGAGCCTGGTGTGCTTGAACCTGGCCTGCAAAGAGCTCGATCTCTCGCTCGCTTACGCCATCTGGACCGGGTCGGGCGCGGCGCTGGTGGCGCTGATCTGTGTGGTCGCCTTTGGCGAGCCGCTCAGCCTCGAGCGCGGCCTGGGCATCGTGCTGGTGATCGCCGGGGTCAGCGTGCTGCTCGGGTTCGAGCCGACCACCGCGCCGAGGGAGCTCCTCCGATGAGCGCGACGTGTGGGCTTCGCTGGCGTCAGCAAACATGGGCTCCAGGCTTGGACGACGGCGAGCGGACTCTCGGCAGCGTGTACGAGAGCATGCCGGCCGATCCGGCGAGCGAAGTGCCCTGGTATGTCCGCTTGCTCGAAAACCCGAGCAGTCCGCTGGCGCTGCCGGGGGCGATCGATCTGTTCGGTCACGATTGCATCCACATCCTGCTCGGCCGCGGCTTGCTGGCCCAGGACGAGGCCTTCGTGCTCGGATTTACCATGGGCGCCAGTGGGCGCTGCGCGCCCTGGCAGGCCGCGCTGTTCCGCTTCTGCAGCCGGCACGTGTATCAAGGGGCCTTTCGCTTCTCCGAGCTCGACCGCCAGGTGTTCTCGCTGGCGCTCGAGGGAGCGCTCGACGCCCAGGTCGCGCCGCTCGAGCAGGTGGACTTCCACGCCTGGCTCGAGCGCCCGCTCGGGGAACTGCGCGCGGCGCTGGGCGTCAGGCCCGTGCAGCTGCGTGCGTTGTACGCCCGGGAGGCTCGCTGCTTTCCGCACACGGCTGCCAGTCGGCGCCTGCCATTGTCCACGAGAGAGGGGAACCCATGTCCGAAGATCTGGTATCGCTACTGAAACAAGCCCGGCAACAGTTCGCCCATGCGCCGTTGTTTGGCACGAAAGAGGGCCAAGGCTGGCGCTGGGTCAGCTACCTACAGTTTGAGCAGCGGGTCGAGCAGGCCGCGGCGCAGCTGGCTCGCCTCGGCGTGGGCCGTGGGGATCGGGTGGCCATCGTCGGCGACTGGTGCGTCGAGTGGGCCGAGGTGGCTCACGCGACCTGCCGGCGCCGCGCGAGCTTCGTGCTCGTGCCTACCCGCCTCAGCCTCGCAGAATGGCTGTCCATCTTTCGTGATTGTGGGGCCAAACTCGCGTTTGCCACCGAGCGTCTGCACTACGACGCGCTGGAGACCAGCCGCTTCGAGTCGGCCGGAGTCGAGCGAGTGATCGGGCTATCTCTGCCCGGGGATCATCGGGACAGCTACTCGCGCTGGCAGGCGGATGCTCCCAGCGCAGCGCCCAACCTGGGCACGCCCAATCCCGACGACATTGCGAGTCGAATCTATGCGCGCTCCGCCTCCGATCGACCGCGAGGGGTGGGGCTCTCCCATCGGAGCCTGTGCCAGGGGTCGAGGGCGATCGGTCAGCCCTCCCACTCGATCCGGCGCACCCTGGGCGGTATCCTGTCGTTGCGCGGGCTGTTTGACTCGGCCAGCGTCAGGTCATCGCCCCGCCGAGACGGGGACGGTGCGCTCGCGCAGCGCTAGCTCTCGCCTGGGCTGCCCAGAGCGGACGTGACCGCTACCGGGAGCGCTCGAGCGAGGACGCGCGCCGCGGCAGCGCGCTGCGGCTGTTCGGCGCCGCGCCGTACAGGTCGAGCAGGCGAGAGATCACAGCATTGGTCCAGCCGAAGCCGTCCTGCAGCGGGTACTCGCCGCCGCCGCCTCCCTGGCTCTCGTGCAGGTCGTACTTCTCCACGAGCTTGCCCGAGGCGGCATAGTGGTCACTGACGTTGGCCAGGAAGCGAGTGCCGATCTGGCGCGCCAGGTCCGCTTCGCCGTAGCGTCCGAGCCCGACGATGGCGATCCATTGCAGAGGCGCCCAGCCATTGGGTGCGTCCCACTGCTGATCCGTGACGTGAGTCGTGGTCGCCAGGCCGCCTGTGGCGAGCAGGTTCGCGCGTGCGCTCTGTGCCGTGCGCCGGGCCCGCTCGCTGCTCGCGCTACCGACGAAGAGCGGGTACAACATGGCCGCCGTCGGCCCCTGGCGCAGCCGAGCGCGCTCCCAGTCATAGTCGTCGTAGTAACCGCCCGCCTCGTTCCATAGGTAGCGCTCGATGCCCTGGGCTCGCTGCGCCGCCCGCTGGGTGAACTCCCGAGAGGCCTCTGGGTTCCCCGCCAGCTGGCAGCCCTGGGCGATGCTGACCTCGAGATGAAAGAGCAGGCTGTTGAGGTCGACGGGGATGATGGACGTGGTGCGGATGCTGGAGAGGGAACGTCGATCGCCCAGCCAGCGGGAGCTGAAGTCCCAGCCGCTCTCCGCGGCGGCCCGCAAATCGCGGTAGACCTGGGAGGGGCTCCTGCCGGCCGCTGCCTCGACCGTGCTCAGATCCTGAACGTAGGACTCGGCGCGCGGCGTATCCAGGTCGTCCCAATAGCGATTGAGCCTCGTGCCATCCGGCAGCGCGACGACACGGCGCGACGCCGTGTTGGGCCGCAGCCCGCGCTCGCCCGCCATCCAGTAGGCATGCTCCCGCCGCAGCTGCGGCAGGTACTGCGCATACAGCTGCGGGCCGCGGCGCTCGGCGGCCAGCTCGACCATGTGCGAGAAGAACGGGGGCTGGGAGCGACTGAGGTAATAGGTGCGGTTGCCGTTGGGGACGTGCCCAAAGCGATCGATGAGGCTCGAGAAATTGTCGAGCATGGCATCGACCAGGTCCGCTCGCCCCGCGTTCGCCAGACCCAACATCGTAAAGTACGAGTCCCAGTAGTAGACCTCGCGAAAGCGCCCTCCCGGCACCACATACGGCCGGGGCAGCGCGAGCAGCGAGCCATGGGCGGGCACCGCCGGGGTGTTGCGCGCGAGCCGCGGCCACAGCCCGTCGATGTGGTCCTCGAGCGATTGACCCGGGGGTGGCGCGACGCTCTGCTCGGCCGGCGTGCGGAAGTGAGTGCGTACGAAGGCGGGCAGACTGAACTTCGGGTCCTGGCGTTGGGCTCGGTACGCGGCGAGGATCCCGGCAGGATCAGACAGGGGGATCGCGTCCACGAAGGTCTTCTGGTCGTCGAAGACTTGGCCGCGTTGCACGGCAACGAACAGCTCCGCGAAGAGTTGCTCGGGCCCGGCCGGCCACGACGCGACCAGGGGACCGTCCGCGCGCGCCAGGTCCCCATCCACGCTCGTCAGCACGATGCCAGCCAGTACGCACGAGCGCGCGGCTCTCGCGAGCCAGCCACGTCTACCGCCCGCGCGTCGGGGCCCACCCGTTGCATCCGATGATCTACCGGCACAACGACACTCGATTGCAGCTAGCGGCCACCAGCCACCTCTACAATTTCGTGGCCGCGGTGTCGGAGGTAGCCGTCGAGTGTTGCGCTACTCCCCCGGGGCAGGAGTGCATGTCAACTCAGCGCCACCAGAAAGATGAAACGAGGGCGGGTCCGCTGTGGCAGCTCTGCGCAGCGGGGCGGGATGCCCCGAGTACTTCTGGCTACTCCATGTCGAGGACGTCGCTGCGCCGTCGCACCCGCACCGCGCAGTTCTTGTACGAGGGCTGGCGGGAGTAGGGGTCGAAGGCGGCGAACGTCAGCTGGTTCGTGCGCGCATAGTGCATGGGCATGAAACATTGGCCGGGCTGCACCACGTGACTGATGAACGCGCGCGCCTTCACCCGCCCGCGGCGAGACTCGACGACGACCCACTCGTTCTGGGCGATCTCCTGATCGCGCGCGTCCTTCGGGTTGAGCTCGACGTAGGCATCCTGGGGGAACAGCTTGCGCAGGACGGCGCTCTTGTTGGTGCGCGTGCCGGTGTGCCACTGGCTCGAGCTGCCGCGCCCCGTGAGCAACAAGAGCGGGTAATTCTTGTCGACGGCCTCCGGTTGTTTTCTGGGCTCCTCGAACAAGAGGCGGGCCTTGCCGTCGGGGTGATGAAAGCGCCCGTCGGCAAACAGCCGGCGTTGGTCCGCGGGTACCGGCACCTCGCCCTCGCGCAGGGGCCACTGGACGCCCCGCATCTCGTCGATCATCCGGTAATCTTCGATGCCGGTGATGTCACACGGACGCCCGCGCGAGCAGCGCTTGAGGATCTGAAAGGTGGCCTCGGGCGACGACCACTCCTGGAACATGTCTCCGACTCCCCAGGCCTCTGCCAGGAGTTTGACGATGGAGAAGTCGCTGAGGGCCTGGCCTGGGGCCCGCGACACCTTCTTGATCAGGCCGAGGCGGCGTTCCGAATTGATGAACACGCCCTCCTTTTCGCCCCAGCCTGCCGCCGGCAAGACCAGGTCCGCCAGCGCGGCCGTCTCGGTGGTGGCGTACATGTCCTGGACCACCAGAAACTCGAGCTTGCCGAGCAGGTCGATCGCGTCGGCCTGGTTGATCCAGGAGTGGGCCGTGTTGGTGGCCACCACCCAGAGGCCCTTGATCTGGCCCCGGTTGATGCCCTCCATGATCTGATCGTAGGCCCAGCTCGCTTCACTCGGGATGCGCTCGGGATCGATCGCCAGGATCTCGGCGACTTCCGCGCGGTGAGCGGCGTTGGTGAAGTCGCGGCCTCCGAGCAAGCCCGTCGTGTTGCTGAAGAGGCGCGAACCCATGGCGTTGCACTGGCCGGTGATCGAATTGCAGCCGGTGCCTGGACGGCCAATGTTGCCGGTGATCAACGCGATGTTGATCAAGCTCTGCGCCAGACGCACGCCTTCGTAGCTCTGGTTGACGCCCATGGTCCACCACAGGCTGACCGCCTTGCCGGTACCGATGGCAGTGACCAGTTCCTGGATCTGCTCCTCCGACAGGCCGGTGGCGAGGCTGGCGCGCTCCAGTGTAAAGGCGCTCACGTGCGCCTCGAACTCAGCGAAGCCGTTCACGCTCTTCGCGACGAACTCCCTGTCGACGAAGCCCCTCTGGATCAGCAGGTGGGCGACCGTGTAAAAGAGCACCAGATCGCTCTTGGGCGCGAGCGGCAGATGCAGCGTGGCGCTCATGGCCGTCTCGGTCTTGCGCGGATCGACCACGATGATCTTCGGCTGGCGCTTGTTCTTGCAAACGCGCTCCCACATGATGGGATGAGCGATGCACGGATTGGCGCCCACGAAGACGAGCACGTCCGACTCTTCGAAGTCCGCGTAGCTATACGGCGGCGCATCGAAGCCGAACGACTGCTTGTACGCGGTCGCGGCCGTGGCCATGCACTGGCGGGTGTTGCCGTCGCCGTGCACCATGCCCATGCCAAATTTGGCGAAGGAGCCGAGCAGCGCCAGCTCCTCGATCGTGATCTGCCCGGTGCCCAGGAACGCGGCCGAAGCGTTGCCGTGCCGCCCCTGGACTTGTCGAAAGCGCTGCACGAAAAAATCGAGCGCCGTTTCCCAGTCGGTCTCGACCAGCGGCTCGCCGCGGCTCTTGCGCATCATGGGCATGCGGACGCGGTCTTTTGCCGCCAGCGGGGAGAGCGCCTCCCAACCCTTGGGGCAGGCCATGCCCAGATTGACGGGATAGTCGGTGGCGGGCGACAGGTTCAGGGCCTCGCCGTTCTTGAGATGGATGGACAGGCCGCAGCCGGTGGAGCAGAAGCCACAGATCATGGTCGTGGTCCGGTCCGGCGCCAGACGCTGTGGGACCTGACCTAGCCCAAACTGCCCCGGTTCCCGCAGCAAGTCCCGCGTGAGCGTTCCCTGGCGGTCGAAGAGCAGCCGCGACAGGGCACTCTTCAGCGCTCCACGCTCGCTCATTTGCCCACGGCTCCCGGCATCTTCGGCGAGGCCGCAGCCATGAAGAACAGGCTGCGCTCGAGCAGCTCGGCTCCCACCAGCCCGAGGCAGCTGAGCCCGGCCAACACCAGTGCCCCTCCGGAGAGCTGCAACCGCTCGGCCGAGCCGTCGAAGAGCGACGACAAGAACACGGGCAGCACCAGGCCGGCGATCACGCCGAGCACGAAGCGCGCCTGAGTCAGCCGCGCGAGCTCACCCCACATCAACAGAGCGGTGCGCTTGAGATCCGTGACTCGCGAGTTGTGCAGGTGCGCGAGCACGCTGGCGTCCAGGAGCAGCTTGAAGACGCTGGCCAAGATCAGCGCCTGGTACAGGCCAGCGACCGTGCGGCCCGAGACCAACTCGCCGAAGTACGCGGCCGCGCTGAAGACGAGCAGCGTGAGCGAGATCCCGAGCAGCGCACTGGTACCCAGGAAGCGCGGCACCGAATACGACAGCTGCCAGTAGACGCGGCGCGTGACGGCGTACAACATGGCGGAGCAACCCACCCCGATCAGGCCTGTGCCCGCCACCGCGGCGCCGAGCCAGCGCTGCAAGCGCAGGCTCAACTCCGGCTCCAGCGGCGGGAGACCCACGAGGGCGAGCAGCGGATCTGCCCAGGCCCCGGCCGCGTAGGCCACCGCCAACCCGGCGAAGGCTCCGAAGGCCGCGATCTCGCGGCTCATCCAGGAGTGACCCACGCCCATGATGGCGCGAAACCCGTACTGGGGGCGGCCCAGATGTACGGTGCTGGCGGCCAGCGCCACCAGACCGAGCACCAGCGCCACCAGCGCGTGATAGCGCTGCACCGTGTTGGTCGCGTAATACGAACTCACCAGGTAGTTGACGCTGAACGCCCCCACGGAGAGCTGCGTCAGGACCAAGAGCACGACCAGCGGTAGATGGTTGTGCGCGGGGCGCACGTTGTAAAAGTCCGCGGGCAACGTGTTCTTGGGGAACACGCGCTTGGTCTTGTATTCGGTGGTGGGCAGCGTGATGCCCGGGGACGGGGCGCCGGGCAAAAATGCATCGGCCTGCACGTCCTCCAGGATCTGCGCCGTGTCCACGATGCGGATGGCGATGGCTTCGTTCGGGCAGCCCTGTACGCAGGCGGGGGCCTCGTCCGCCGCCAGTCGATCGCTGCACATGTCGCACTTCCTCACGATGCCGAGCTTCTTGCTGAACTGCGGCACCTCGTAGGGGCAGGTGAGGGTGCAGTACTGGCAACCGATGCACTGGTCATCCAGGTGCCGGACGATGCCGGTGACCGCATCCTTCTCGTAGGCGTTGACCGGGCAGCCCTCCATACACGCGGGCTCGATACAGTGATGGCAGGCCGTGGTGACCGTCTGTTGCATCGGAGCGGCCGCGCTGCCCCCGTGCAACAGGCCGACGGCGCGCCAGGTCTCGCCGTCATCCAGGCCGTTCAGGCTGTGGCACGCCGTTACGCACGCCTTGCAGCCCGTACAGCGATCCAGGTCCACGCTGAAGCCGTATTGCTGCCCGCTCTTGGGCTTGGTCACCGGCAGGAGGCTGCTGTAGTACTTGGCTTGCGCCGGCATTTCGCTGCTCTCATGCAGCTGCGAAAAGCGTTCCACCGCGGTGAGCTCCTGCTGCTCGCGCAGGAACTGCTGCAACAGCGGCAAGCGCTTGGGCTCCGTCTTCGGCAAAGGCGCAGCGGCAGAGCCTCCGAGCGGCTCGAGCTCGGCGGTTGTCATCAACATGTGACGATGGATCCGCTTGCCGCAGTTTCCGGACGATTGCGACAAAGTGGATTTCCGCGGACTTCCTCCTCGGCAGGCCGGGTCCCGGGCCCGTCAGATACACCCGTGAAACAGGCATCGGCGCCAGATTTCGGCGGAGATTCCCGCCGCCGCACTACGTGTCGTCAGCATTTCCTGGTGAAGTCCAGGCCGCGGGAATGCGCTGCTTCAGGCTCCAATACAGGCCGGCCCAGCCCAGCAGCGCGGGTGCGATCGACAGCCACTGACCGGTAGTGAGCCCCGCCCAGAACTCGTGCGGCTGGTACGCCTTGAAGAATTCCACAATGAAACGCCCCGTGAAGTACAGCGCCAGGAGCAGGGAAATCAGCGCTCCGCGCGGGCGTGCCTCTCTGCCCCAGGCGCGATCCGCGAGCAGCAGCGCTCCGAGCACGGCCAGCCCGAGCAGCGCCTCATAGATCTGGCTCGGGTGGCGCAGCGGCGGGTCGAGGTAGCCGTCGTAGCGAGGGAAGCGCATCCCGAAGTCGCTGCCCGTCTCGCGCCCGACGATCTCGGAGTTGAACAGGTTACCGATGCGCACCAAGATCGCGCCGAGCGCGGCGGAGAACGTGAATCGGTCGCAGCCCTCCACGAACGACTGCCGGCGCCGGCGTGTGAAGACCAGCATGGCGAGGGCGAGACCCAGAAGAGCGCCGTGGCTCGACAGGCCGCCGCGATGGATCTCGAGCAGCCACAGCGGGTTGTCGGCGAGCCGGCCCCATTCGTAAAAAATCGCATGCCCGAGGCGTGCGCCGACGAGCACCGCGAGCACGCCGTAGAGCACGAAATCCTGCGCATCCTCCGGATCGGCGCCGGCTCGGCGCAGCTGCCAGTCGTAGAGCTGGTAGCCGCCCAGGAAGACGCCGACGTAGAGCAGGCTGTAGTAGCGGATCCCGTCGACCGGCAATCCGCCCCAGCTTGCCGGAAAGTGGAGCAGGATTGGGTCGACGTCCCAGGTGAAGGCGGGCAAGTGGGCGCGGTCTCGGGTAAATGGGCTGTAGAAGCCTGGCGCCGGGCGCTATGCTGCAGGCTGCCGTTCCGGGATATAGGCAGGAGAATTAGTATGTCACTTCAGCGCTGGGCGCCGCGCGTCACTCACAATCCGTCGACTCTTCGCGAAGGGACGAACCCCGGCTCGTTTGCCAATCCGCCGAACGTAGGCGGCCCGCTCACGTTTTCCTCGCCGGATACCCCCGGCATGCCGCCGCCCAGCCCGCGGACCGCTTGGGATTTCATGCCGTCCGGCTGGCGCCAGAGCGAGGGCGGGTGGCAGGCTCCGGCCGGTTTCCGGCCCGTGACCCAGCTGGAGCACGCTCGGCTCGGTCTCATCACCGACCAGATGCGGCGCGTGGCCGAGCGGGAAGCGCACCTGAATGCCGAGCAGGTGCGGGTAGAGGTGGCCGCCGGGCGCATGATCCTGCCCTGCAACACGGTGCACCTCGGCTACGGGCTCGATCCGATGGCGATCGGCCGCGCCAGCGTGACCAAGATCAACGCCAACATGGGGGCTTCCCCCATCTCGTCGGGGACGAGTGAGGAAGTCGACAAGCTGGAGTGGGCGGAGCGCTGGGGCGCCGACACCGTGATGGACCTATCTACCGGCGGCGACCTGAACGAGTGCCGGGAAGCGATCGTTCGGCATTCGCGCGTGCCGATCGGCACAGTGCCCATCTATTCGATGGTGGTGGGGCGCAAGATCGAGGACCTCACCGAGAAGGTGATCATGGAGGGCCTGCTCGCGCAGGCGCGCCAGGGCGTCGACTACTTCACGATTCACGCCGGCGTGCGGCGCGCGCATCTGCCGCTGATCAAGCGGCGCCTGATCGGTATCGTCAGCCGCGGGGGCTCGCTGCTCGCCAAGTGGATGCTGGTGCACGGCAAAGAAAACCCGATGTACACGCACTTCGACGAGATCTGCGACATCATGCGCGAATACGACGTGTCGTTCTCGCTCGGCGATGGCCTGCGCCCCGGCGGCCTCGCGGACGCCAGCGATGCAGCCCAGCTCGGGGAGCTCGACGCCCTCGGGGAGCTCACCGAAATGGCCTGGCGCAAGGGCTGCCAGGTGATGGTGGAGGGGCCCGGGCACGTGCCGTTCGACCAGATCGAATACAACATGAAGCTGCAGCGCAATGTCTGCCATGGCGCTCCGTTTTACGTGCTCGGCCCGCTCGTGACCGACGTTTTCCCCGGCTACGATCACATCACCAGCTGCATCGGTGCGACCGCCGCCGCTTACCATGGCGCCAGCATGCTCTGTTACGTCACCCCGAAGGAACACCTCGGGCTGCCCAAGAAAGACGACGTCAAGCAGGGGTGCGTGGCGTACAAGATCGCTGCACACGCCGCCGACGTCGCGCTGGGCATCCCCGGCAGCCGCGATTGGGACGATCGGTTGACCAAGGCCCGGGCCGCGCTCAACTGGGAGAAGCACTTCGAGGAAGCCTTCGATTCCGATCTCGCGCGCGCCTTCCACGATGAAGACCTGGACGTGGACACCGATTTTTGCGCGATGTGCGGCCACGATTGGTGCTCGGTGCGCATCTCCAAGGAGATCGCCGAGTTCGATTCGGGCAAGGCGGACGGCTACCAGCGCGAGCGCGTGCTCAAGAGCGCCGCCTTGAATGAAGAGCAACAGGCGCTGCTCGAGCGGCGCGGTGTCCTGCCGCCGGAAGAGATCCATCGCCTGGCCAGCAAGACGCGGCGTGCCGTTGCGGCGCAGCCCGGGAAAAAAGCGGCGTGTCACAGCGACGTCGCGGCGCCCTCGGTCGCGCAGGAAGTGCAGACGACTCTGGTGGTCGGCAGCGGAACCCCGTTCCGGGCCGCTCACGAGGTGCTGGTGCAGTTGCGGCGACCGCCTGCTGCCGAGTGACGGTGGGGAACGGGTGGTCGTTGTCGTCGTAGTCGAATCGCCGAGGAGCCCGGCGCCGCTCGAGCTCACCTTCTCCGCCGACGAGCAGGTGAGCATCGGGCGCGATCCGAAGAGTATGGTGCAGTTGCCCGATGCCTCGGTGAGCCTCCGGCATGCTCGCTTGTCGCCCAGCCCGGGCGGCTACTTGTTGGTCGACGAAAACAGCACCAACGGCACCTTCCTGAATGCCGTTCGGCTGACCTCCGGCAGCTCCAGGCCGCTCACGGACGGAGACCGCGTTCAGCTCGGCCGTGCGCGATTGCAGGTGCGATTTCGAACCCCGTCGACGGCGCCGAACTTGGGCTTCTCGACGCAAGACATCGCCCTGGCGCTCGTGCAGGGCGCGCTCATCCAGTCCGGCTCCGCCGTGGCCCCGCGGCTCAGCGTGATCGCCGGGCCCGACCGCGGGGTGTCGCTGGTGCTCGGGGAGGAGCGCACCTACGTGCTCGGCCGGGATGACGACGTGGACCTCCGGCTGCGCGACGAGGATACGTCGCGGCGGCATACGAGCGTGCTGCGGCGCGGCTCGCGGCTCTGGGTGATCGACCTCGGCTCCAAGAACGGGACTCGGCTCGACGGGCGGCCGTTGCGACCCCACGTGGCGGAGGTCTGGGCCGATACCGCCGTGCTGGAGCTGGGCGTCACCCAGCTCACCATCGATGATCCGGTCAGCTCCGCACTGCGTCATCTGGAGCGCGCTCCCGACGAGCGCCTGGGATCGGAATGGCCGGCATCCGCGGCCGCTCCGCCCACCGACGCCTTCGGCGCGACACAATTCGTTGCGACGGGGGCTCTCGACGTCCGTCCGCGGCTCGGCGTCCTGTCCGATGGTCGTCCAGGTTTCGTTACTGCGACGGAGCCGAAGGGGGTGTTGTCCCTGAGCACCAGCAGTTCTAGCTCCGCACCGAGCGCACCTATCGAGGTGCTTCCGTTTGGTGAGGCCGCGCCGCGCCCCAAGAAAGAGCCGCGTTCCAAGTTGAAACCTCGGGTGGCCTGGTCCGCCCTGGATGCCCTGGTGGTGGGTGTCGCAGTAGTCACCATTGCCCTGAGCGCGCTGGCGCTGGCCTGGTTTTTGGCGAGCTGAGCCCCTTCCTGAAGAATGCGGCTCACAGTTCAGCCAAGTCAGGCTAAACTGCGGCGGGTCCATGGGCACTGGGCAGACTCCCGAGCGCGTTCCGGCCGAGCTCCGGCCCCCAAGGCCTGCGCCTCGCGCCAAGCCCATGGCGGGCGCCGCCGAGCAACTCGCCGTTCGCGTGAAGGCAGCAGCGGACGCCGCCGACGAGCTGGCGGCCTGCGTGAAGCCGGCAGCCTTTGCTGCCGAGCAACTGGCGGCGCGCGTCAAAGCAGCAGAAGTTGCCGTGGATCAACATCTGATGCCACAGCATCCGTTGCCCGCCAGGCCGCTCGACAAGCAGACGCCGCAGGAGCGGGATGACGATCTGCAGGCGGTGGCAGCGGCGACCCCCGCGGTGCCTCCCGTGGCTCCGCGCTCGATGCAGCCATCGCACCGGCGGGCATCGGGGCGCTTGCCGGTGGTTCCGGTCGCCGCGCTGCAGGCTCCGTCGCCCGGGCGCACCGATCCGACGCCGTCGCCCGTGCCCCGGGTGTCTCTCGTGCCGCCTACGGGGCGGATCGAGGGCGCTCGGCACGCGTTGCACGGTGCTTCAGATGCGCGCAATCAACCGACGGTGGCCGCGCGCCGGCATGCGGACGCGGGCGCCGCAGCAGCCCACACCGTTCCGCCCTCGGACGGTGCGCCCAGCCGCGGGTTTATCAGGCGCTTGATCAAAGATCTGCGTTCGTCCAAGCGAGAGGTGCTGCTCGGGCTGGGCATAGGCGTTGGCCTGTCTTTCGCGCTGGTGCGTTGGGGGCAGGAGTATCTGGCCCATCGGGCCGCGCCCGAGTCCGAGCTCACGGTCGAGTCGCTGGCCGTGAACCCGGCGCCCCATCGGCCGCCTGCAACTCGGTTGCCTGCAGCCCCGCCGCCGCCTCGCCCGTTGCCTGCGCCCAGCTTGCCGGCACAGCTGCCCGCGCCAGCGTCGGCCGCGCCCTCCAATCGTGGTGGGGCGGCGCTCATGCAGGCTTCGCCGATGGTTCAGAGCGTGCTCACGGGGGAGCGCCAGGCCAGCCAGCGCCGTTCGTCGGCACAGGGCGCCAAGGGCGCCAAGCCCGCTTCCGCCACGCGAGCCCACACGGGTGGCGCGTCCGGCGTGCTCGGCGAGGACGCGCCCCTGGAGGCTCCGGGGGAGGAGCTCGAGCCGCGCGACCTCGATCGTCGGGACAAGGCGCCGCTCAGTCCGTCTCAGAGCGCCGGACTCGGACTCGATTTACCGCTCTGACGCCAGCGGCGGGGGAAGTTCGGGCATGCGCTGGAGTACGTCGTGTGGGGGTTGGATCGCGGCACTTCTGCTCGTGGTCACGGCCGGAGATGTCCGTGCAGAGGGCCGCGCACAGGCCTCGTCCGGGAAAACCGCGTCGGCGGTGCAGGGCGAGCAGGGCGAGTCGTCGCGGGTCGTGGACGAGAAAGCGGTCTCCACCTTCAAGGAGGGCATCGCGGCCTTTGATCGCAGGGACTTCGAAGCAGCACGCGTCGCGTTCCTGCAGACCTTTGCCCTGAAGCCCGCGGCCCCCGTCGTGCGCCGCAATCTCGGTCTGGCGGAGATCTACAGCGGTCACTATCTCGATGGCGCCCGCCGTCTGGCACGCGTGTTTCACACCACCGACGACGGTAGCTCCGAGGACCGCGCCCGCATGCTCGAGAGCTTGAAAAAAGCGGAGGCGCACCTCGAGCGAGTCAGCATCGAGGTGGACCAGGAGGGTGCGGAGATCCTGGTCGACGGGGTCGATCTCGGTACTTCCCCGTTGCCGTTCGTCTGGTACGTGGCGCCCGGCTCGTATGACGTGCGCATCCAGAAGAGCGGCTACGTGAGCTACGTGGCGTCGCGCGTGGCGAGCCCCGGGGCGAGCCATCACCTGCGCATCGTGCTCGAGCCGGTGGTAGAGCCGCCGCCCCCCGTGCGAGCTCCCGCACCTGTCGCGGAGCCGCCGGTCGAGACGGGGCCCAACGGATGGGTGCTCTTGGCGGGAGGTACGCTCACCGCTGGCGCCCTGATCACCGGCGCGGTCTTCACCCTCGCAGCGGCGGAGAACTCCGACAAGGTCGACATGCTGAGCGAGCAGCTGAGCGGGTTGAACTGCGCGAGTACTCCCCCGGCCGTTCCGGAGTGTGATGACCTGCAGGCCGCGTCCGATGCGCACGACCACCAGCAGATCTACGCGCTGGCGAGCTTCGTGGTGGCCGGAGCGGCCGGCGTCGGCACGCTCTTGTACGGCCTGCTCGCGGGCGGGGACGATGCGCCCGAGCCCGTCGCCCACGCGGGCGAGCACGGCGGGCAGTGGTCGGCGATGTTCGACGGCAAGCGGGCGTACGCGAGTTGGCGGACGTCGTTCTGAATCCGGCTACGGACTGCAGGCTACAGGCGGGTCACCTGAAGCCTGTAGCCTGTTCCAAAGAGGTCGCTCCCGCCGCGGGTGTCCTTTGACCCTGGGGCCGCAGGGAAGTCGTCCGGGTCGGCGTTTTCGGGTACTCTTCAGGCGTGAAGCCTCGCTCGCCGCTCGAGACTCTAAAAGACGTGCGCCAGCGCGCCCGAGACAGCGAACAGGCTCGGCTGGCGGGCTGTAGTCGGGCCGAGAAGCAGGCGGCAGCGGCAGAAGCGCGGGCCCGGCAAGCCTTGCTCGACCAGCTCGGCCAAGCGGAGCTGGCGCGCCGGGCCGAAGACCTGCGCCTCGAAGCGGCCGGGATTACCGCGGCCGAGGGGCAACGCCGCCTGGCCTGGGAAAGCGCGCAGCGGCACACGCGGGAACAGCTGTCTGCGGAGCTCGAGCGTGCCGTGGCGATGCACCGTGAGGCGAGCCGGCAACACGATCTGGCGCGCGGTGCGTTGCAGCGCGCCGACGCGGAGCTCGAACAAGTGGAGCGGCCTCTACAGCGACGCGAGCAAGCGCGCGTGCGCCAGCAGGAGCAAGCTCACCAGGACACCCAGGACGATGCCTCGGCGAGGGCGTTTTCGGAGCGGAAGGAAGCATGAAGACCTGCTGGATTGCGGCGGCGCTCCTGAGTGTGGCCGCGGCTTGCGGCGTGGGGACGCAAGCCTGTTCGTCGTTGCCCGGCGCCAAGAGCGGCCCGGGCACTGCTTCCGGCGGAGTGCCGCCCGTGCCTCCGGCGTCCCCCGCGCCGGGTTTGCTCACCCCCGCCGCCGCGGGGACCCTGGCCCACAGCGCGGATCTCTCGGGGATCGTGCCCTTGCTGTCGCTGCCCGAGCTCAGTGTCGCGGCCCAGGCCTACGGCGTAGAGGACTACGCGACCTGCGCTGCGCTGGTCGACGCGCACGTGCGCGCGAGCCAATTGAGCGTGCTCGAGGAGCCGCGCTGGTATCTGCTGCTCGGCAGCTTGCGGGAAAAGGCGGGCGATCTGCTGGGTGCCTCGCAGGCCTATGAACGCGCCACCGCGAGCGCCTGGCCGCTCGCCGACTACGCCGCGCTCGGGCTGGGTCGCAGCCTGGCCGGGCTGCAGGATCTGGCGGGCGCCGAGCGCGCGCTGCTCCGCGTGCCCGAGAACGCGGGGACCTATCCGAGCGCTCGAGGGCTGCTGGCGGAACTCGCCTGCCGGCAGGGTTTGACGGTGGAATGCCTCGAGAGGGCTCGGGTCTTCCGGGCGTTGCCGCGCAAACCTCTGAGCTGGTCCAACCAAGCCTTGCGCATCGCCGAGCTGCTGGTCAACCAGCTGGCTCCCGAGGCGCCGCGCCCGGGCAGCGCTGCTCCCGACGCGGCGCTGCCTGCGCCGGCTCTGCCCGGCGACCTGGCGGCGGCGTCCGTGGCAACCTCGAGCGCCGAGGATGTGCTCGGGGCTCTCGAGTACGTGCGTGCCTTGATGGTCGACGCGCCCAAGACGTCGAGCCGCTATGACGCTGCCGGGCTCGAGCGGCGTTTGATCGACGCGCTGCCATCGCCGCTGCAGACACCACAGCGGCAGCTGTCCCCCCAGGAGCAGCTGGCCCGCGCCGAGTCGTTGGAGAATGCCTCTCGCTCCGAGGACGCCAGCGCGCTGGTCGATACGCTGCTCGCCGCGCTCGGGGACGACTCCTTCGGTCCGATCGCCTGTCAGGCGCGCCTGGTGCAGGGCAAGGCGCTCTTGGATCTGAAGCAACGCTCCAACGCCGAGAAGCGTTTTCTGGACATCATCACGCGCTGCAAGAGCGCGGACCTGCGCACCTCGGCGCTGTTCCTGGCGGGTAGGGCCGCGTTTCAGGAGGATCGCTACGCTGACGCCAACCGCTTCTTCGAACGGCTGGAGCGCGAGGCTCCGCGCCACCGCCTGGCGGACGACGCGCGCCTGTACCGCGCGCAGGTTCAGCGGGAGCTCGGCTCGGACGCCCGCTTCGTGGCGTTGATCGACAGCATGCCCAACGACTACCCCGAAGGGGACATGGTCCAGGATGGGCTGTTTGCGCTCGCGCTCAGCCGCATGGAGAAGGCGGACTGGACCGGCGCCGCTCGCGCGCTCGGGCGCAGCCTGCAACTGCCCGGCGCCGACGGGGCCGCGCGCGGGCCCGAGACTTCCGGCCGCGAGCGTTACTTTCAGGCGCGCGCGCTGGTCGAAACCGGCCAGATCGAACGTGGCCTCTCCGAATACGAGCGCATCGTCGCCGAGCTGCCGCTGTCCTATTACATGCTGCAGGCCTACTCGCGCCTCGCGGAACGCGACCCGGCTCGCGGCAAGCGTGCGCTCGACGGCGTGCTGCAGCCCTCCGGTGTCCCCCCGTTCGAGATCGAGCACCGCCCGGAGTTTGACCAACCGGGATTCCTGCGCGCGTTCGAATTGTTTCGTCAGAGCGATATCGACAGTGCGCGGCGCGAGCTCGAGCTCATGAATCTGCTGGAGCCGGGGACGTCGCCGTCGGTGCTGTGGGGCGTCGCGCTCTTGTACGCGCGTGCGGGCTCGGCCCGGCTCTCGCACGCGCTGCCGCGCTGGCAGCTGCACGATTGGCTGGAGCGCTGGCCCGTCGGGCCCTGGAAGCAGGCCTGGGAGCTCGCGTTTCCGCGCCCCCACATCGAGTCGGTGACGGAGGAAGCCGCTCGCATGGGGGTGGACCCCGCGCTGATCTACGCCGTGATGCGCGAAGAGTCGGCATTTGATCCGGAAGCCGTGAGCCCCGCCAACGCGTACGGCCTGATGCAGGTCATCAGCCCCACGGCGCGCCGTTTCGGCAAAGAGGCAGGGCTGCCGTTTGACCGGCGGGCACTGACGACCCCGAGCGTCAACATCGCCATCGGGATCCGCGTGCTGTCGAACTACCAGAGCCGCTTTCCCGGTGACCCGTTGCTGGCCATCCCCGGCTACAACGCCGGGCCCGGTAAACCCAAGCAATGGGCCAAGGACTGGCCGAGCGTCGATTTTGACGTCTGGGTGGAGCTGATCCCGTATCGGGAGACCCGGCGTTACACCAAGCGCGTACTGGCGAGCCGAGGCGCGTATGCCTTTCTGTATTATCAGCCCAGCGATCCCAGCCCCGCCAACGATCCCCTTCGGCTTCCCCGCCGGCTGAGCCCCAGCGCCCAGGAATAGCAATTGTCAGGGCGGGGGCTTTTGCGGATAGTGCGCGCCAGGCGCGACGAGGCATGTCGCAACAGATGGACGCCTGGCTCCTTACGCACCTGCCGTCTCGCCTGCAAGAGCTCGGGCCGTATCAGCTCGCCTGGTGGCAGTGGCTGGCCCTCGTGCTGGTCGTGTTCTGTGCCTGGGGCCTGGCCACGCCGCTCAGCCATGTCAGTCGCGGCATCCTGACGCGCATCGCGAGCCGTACGTCCGCGACCTGGGACGACGTGCTCTTCAGCAACCTGCGCGGGCCCTTGCGGCTCGCGTGGACCACCGCGCTGTCTTTCGTGGGTCTGCCGTGGCTCGGCTTGCACGAGCAGGCGCGGAGCTCCGCGCACTCCGCGCTGCGGGTCACGGCGCTGCTCGCCTTCTTCTGGGCGCTGCTGCGCTCGGTCGATGTGGTGCGGCGCGATCTGGCGGAGTCTTCCTGGGGCCGGGGCCATCCCGCCACCCGCTCTCTCTTGCCGATCGCGGCCAAGCTCGGCGAAATCTTCGTGGCAGTGCTGGCCCTGCTGACGCTGCTGTCGGAGCTGGGTTACCCGGTGACGAGCCTGGTGGCGGGCCTCGGCATCGGCGGCGTAGCGGTCGCGCTCGGCGCCCAGAAGACTCTGGAGAACCTGTTCGGCGCGTTTGCGATCGGCACTGACCAGCCCTTCCTGCAAGGCGACACCGTGCGCGTGGGGGACCTGGTGGGTACGGTCGAGGTGATCGGTCTGCGCTCGACGCGCATTCGCACCGCGGATCGCACGCTGGTCACGATTCCAAACGGCAAGCTCGCGGACCTGCAGATCGAGTCACTCTCCGCGCGCGATCGCCTGCGCTTCAGCTGCACGCTCAGCCTTGGCTATGAAACGCGCCCCGCACAGCTGCGCACGGTGCTCGCGGAGCTCGATCGGGTGCTGCGCGAGCACCCCAAGGTATGGCCGGACAACGTGATGGTGCGCCTGTCCAGCTTCGGGGATTCCAGCTTGAAGATCGATGTGCAGGCCTGGTTTTTGACTTCGAATTGGGACGAATTTCTGGCCCTGCGTGAGGACGCGCTGCTGCGCTTCATGGACGTCGTGGAGAGCGAGGGCAGCAGCTTCGCCCTGCCCGCCAGCACCTTGCACCTGGTCAACCCAGGTGCGGCACCCAGCTTCCGAGAGCCCCCCGGCGCCCGAGAGAAGAGTAGTCTCGAGACACGAGGAAACACATGAAGGCACTTCAAGAGTTCAAAGCGTTTGCCATGAAAGGCAACGTCATCGACATGGCGGTCGGCGTCGTGATCGGGGCCGGCTTCGGCAAGATTGTCAGCTCGCTCGTGGCCGACATCATCACGCCGGTGCTCGGGCTCCTGATCGGCGGCGTCGATTTCACCAACCTGAAGGTGACGCTGAAAGAGGCGACGGCGCCGGACGGTAAGAACGCCGTCACCTGGAACTACGGCACGTTCATCCAGACCGTGTTCGACTTCCTGATCATCGCCTGGGCCATCTTCGTGTTGATCAAGCTGATCAGTCGGCTGGAACGCAAGAAGCCCCCGGCCGAGCCGCCGCCGCCACCGCCGCCTGCGGCGGAGATCGTGCTGCTCACCGAGATCCGCGACGCCCTGCGCGCCAAGAGCTAGTGCGCCAAGAGCGGCCAGCGCTCCGAGCGGCTGGTGCTCCGGGCGGCTAGCGTTCCGGGCGGCTACTTCGCGCTCAGCGCGTGCCACTCCTGCAGGCTGCGCACGCGCGGCGGAGCGTCGCCCATCAGCGCCTGCGCTTCGATCGCGTCGACCACCGCCAGTGCGGCCGCCAGGGTGGTGAAGTACGGCACGTTGGCGATCAGCGCATTGCGACGGATGGCGTAGCTGTCGCGGATCGCCTGGGCGCCCTGGGTGGTGTTGATCACCATCTGGATCTCGCTCTTGGCCAGCGCCTCGACCACGTGCGGCGCGCCCTCGCTGGCCTTGTTGATCACGGTCACGGGAATGCGCGAGCGCTCGATCGCGGCCGCGGTGCCGCGCGTCGCCACGATCACGAAGCCCAGGTTGCGCAGCCGCCGGGCGATCAAGCACGCCACCGCCTTGTCCTCGTCCTGCACGCTGATGAAGGCGCGCCCCGAACGGGGTAGACCCGAGCCGCTGGCCATCAGCGATTTGCCGAAGGCCTCAGCGGTGCTGGCGGCGATCCCCATCACTTCCCCGGTGGAGCGCATCTCCGGCCCCAAGATGGTGTCGACGCCCGGGAATTTCTGGAACGGAAACACGCTCTCCTTGATCGACACGTGTCCCGGCATCGCCGCGTCCTCGATGCCAAGATCATCGAGCGATCGCCCGGCCATGACCTGCGCGGCGATCTTGGCCAGCGGCTGCCCCGTCGCCTTGGAGACGAACGGCACCGTGCGAGAGGCGCGCGGGTTCACCTCGATGATGAAGACCTCACCGTCCTTGACGGCGTACTGCACATTCATCAGCCCGATCACTCCGAGCTCGATGGCGATGCGGCGCGTGGTCTCCTCGATCTTCGCCACGACCAGCGCGTCCAGCGAGGAGGGCGGCAGAATGCTGGTGGAGTCCCCCGAGTGCACCCCGGCCTCTTCCACGTGCTGCATCACGCCGCCGATCACGCAACGCTGCCCGTCCGAGACCGAATCCACGTCGACCTCGGTCGCGTTCTTCAAGAATTCATCGATCAGGAGCGTCTGCGTGCCGGCCTCTTCCGCGGCGCGCATCGCCAGTGCGGAGTAGGCGCGGAGCTCGCCCTCGGTGTGGCAGATCATCATGGCCCGACCACCGAGCACGTACGACGGACGCACCAGCACCGGCAGCCCGATGCCGCGTGCCACGGTGACCGCCTCGTCCACGCTGCGAGCGATGCCGGCCCGCGGCCGCTTGAGCTCGAGCTTGGTCAAGACGGCCTCGAAGCGCTCGCGGTCCTCGGCGCGGTCGATGGCGTCGGCGGGCGTGCCCAGCAATTTTACGCCCGCGCGTTCCAGCGCCACGGCGAGCTTGAGCGGCGTCTGCCCGCCAAACTGCACGATCACCCCGAGCAGCTCGCCGCGCGAGGCTTCCGCGTCGCAGACGTTGAGCACGTCCTCCAGCGTGAGGGGTTCGAAGTAGAGCCGGTCGGAGGTGTCGTAGTCCGTCGACACCGTCTCCGGATTGCAGTTGATCATGATCGTCTCGAGCCCGATCGCGCTGAGGGCAAACGCCGCGTGACAACAGCAATAGTCGAACTCGATGCCTTGACCGATGCGGTTGGGGCCACCGCCGAGAATGATGACCTTGCGCCGCTCGCTGATCTCCGCTTCGCTCTCGGTCTCGTAGGTGGAGTAGAGGTACGGCGTCTTCGCGACGAACTCCGCGGCGCACGTGTCCACTCGTCCGTAGACCGGGGTGACGCCCTGGCTCAGGCGCTGGCGGCGAACCTCTGTCTCGGTGCTGTGCCGCAGGCGCGCGATCTGCGCGTCACCGAAGCCGAGCCTCTTGCTCTCGCGCAGCAGCGCCGCATCCAGCGTCTTGGCCTGCGTGAGCTTCTGCTCTTGATCGAGAATGCGCTGCATCTCCCGCAGAAACCAGAGGTCGATGCGCGTGAGGCGATGCACTTCCTCGAGCCCGAGCCCGAGGCGCAGCGCGTCGCCCACGTGGAACAGCCGTTCGGCGGTCGCGACGCCGATCACGCCGGCGAGCACTTTCTTGATCTCGTCCAGGGATGCGGGCGGCAGATCCGGCTCGACGCGTACCTCGGGCGGCGCCTCGTTCTTCAGGTTGCGGCCCGCCTGTGGCGCGCCGCTGATGCGCCGGTAGTCCACGCGCTCGAGCAAGCTGTCAAAGCCGAGCTTGCCCGTCTCGAGCGAACGCGCCGCCTTCTGCAGGGCCTCCGGGAAGGAGCGGCCGATGCTCATGGCTTCGCCCACGCTCTTCATCTGCGTGCCGAGCCGCACGTCGGCGCCCGGAAACTTCTCGAAGGCAAAGCGCGGCCATTTGACGACCACGTAGTCGAGCGTCGGCTCGAATGCCGCGCTCGTCCCGGTAATGTCGTTCGTGAGCTCGTCCAGGCTGAAGCCCACCGCGAGCTTGGCCGCAATTTTTGCGATCGGATAGCCCGTGGCCTTCGATGCCAGCGCGCTGGAGCGCGAGACGCGCGGATTCATCTCGATCACGATGACTCGGCCGTCGGCGGGGTTGACCGCGAACTGCACGTTCGAGCCGCCCGTCTCCACACCGATCTCGTGCATCACCGCGCGAGCCGCATCGCGCAGGCGCTGGTATTCGCGATCGGTCAGCGTCTGCGCCGGCGCGACCGTGACCGAATCCCCCGTATGCACGCCCATCGGGTCGATGTTTTCGATCGAGCAGACGACGATGAAGTTGTCCTTGTAGTCGCGGATGACCTCGAGCTCGAACTCTTTCCAGCCGAGCAGGCTCTCCTCGACCAGCACTTCGTGGGTCGGGGATTGCTCGAGCGCCCAGCTCACCTTCTCGTCGAACTCGGCGGGATCCTCCACGATGGCGCCGCCGGCGCCGCCCATCGTGAAGCTGGGGCGCAGGATCGCGGGGAAGCCGGTGGTCTTGACGATCTCGCGCGCTTCCTCCAGCGAGTGCGCGTGCCCCGAGCGCGCCGATTCGAGCCCGGCGCGGGTCATGGCATCTTTGAAGAGCTGGCGGTCTTCCGCCATCTTGATCGCTTTGACGTCGGCACCGAGCAGCTTCACGCCGTACTGCGCGAGCACACCCGCGGCCTCGAGATCCAGAGCGGCATTGAGCGCCGTCTGGCCGCCGAGCGTCGGCAAGAGAGCATCCGGGCGCTCGCGTTCGATGATGGCGGTGAGCGCCGCGCGATTGATGGGCTCGACGTACGTGCGGTACACGAGCTCCGGGTCCGTCATGATGGTGGCGGGGTTGGAGTTGACCAGCACCACCTGGTAGCCGAGCGCCGTCAGGGCCTTCGCCCCCTGCGTCCCCGCGTAGTCGAACTCGCAGGCTTGGCCGATGACGATGGGGCCGGAGCCGATCAGCAGGATCTTGTGAATGTCGTCACGTCGGGGCATCGGGGAGCCCGTCTACCATCGCTCGCCGAGCCGCGGCAGAAATTTCCGGGCGTGCCCCGAGGCAGGGGCGGGAGAGCCCCCGACGCGCGGCGGCCAACTGCCGCTCAGCGTGCGGCCACTGCCCCGGTCGGCGGGCGAGCCGGAGGCAGGCGGCGCGGGGGCAACGGGGTCGGCTCGGACGGGCCGGCGGCGCCCTGGCGGGGGATCAGGTACGTCTTGTCGGCCCGCAGCGATTTCTTGGTGAGGCCGTTGGCCTGCATGATCGCCGCCACCGTCGTGCGGTATTTCTTGGCCAGCCCGATCAGCGTATCGCCCTTCTTGGCCTTGTGCGGGATGCTGTAGCGCATCGGCAGCAGCTTGCGTTGAGCGACCAATGCCGAGTAGCAGCGCCGCGCCGTCTCTTCCGCGATCGGGTTGTAAAAGCGCACGTGGATGTGCGTGGCGTGGCCGGGCTCGTGCACGATGATCGGGGAGTCGTCCGCCGTGCCGTGAAACACGCTCTCCAGCCAATCCGGATCCTCGCCGATCTCTTCGGCGTACTGGCGCAGCAGGCGCTGCACGCGACGGTCGATGAAGATGTAGTGGACGTCGGTGCGGGTGATCAGCGCGCGAATCAGGCCCCAGGTGCGGGGACGGTCCAGATTGCTGGCGTTGGCCGGCACGTACCAGTCCGGATCGTGCGTGTAGAAGTAGCTGATGTCGACGTCTCTGCCGGATTGATGGCTGATGTGAGGCCGGAGATAGCCGCCCTGCTTCTGGCTGAGATCCCCGATGAACAGGCTGTGCGAACCGGGAAACTCGTCCATGACCGCGTCGATCGCGGAGACCAGGTAATTGACCGTCTCGGTGGTGCCCCAGACGTTGGCGGGATCGATCTTCACCCAGCGCGGATCGTCCGGCAGGCGCACGCCGTTGATCAGCCCGCCCCGCGTGGCGCTGCCGAAGACCATCGAGCCGAGGCTGGGTAGATCGGTGCGCACCAGGCGATCGATCTCTTCCTTGCCTTTGCCGCGCAGCGGATGCCGGATCACCACCGGCGAGCGGACGGGCTTGCGCGCCGCGGGCCCCTCGTCGTGGGGCTCACCGTCCGCGACTTTGGCGTCCTCCGCTTCGGGCGGCGCGCGCAGACAGCCGCGCGGACTGCAGCCCTGGCCGACGTCGGCTGCGACGGGGGCGAACGGCGCGGGCTCTGGCTCGACGGGGAGCGGGGTGACCTGATGCGGGGCCTGCACCGCCTCCTGGGCGAAGAAGCTCGGCCCACACGCCACCGCCCCACAACCGAACACCAGCGCGAACCAGCGCAACCGCAACGCCCGCGCCAGATCGAGACGGGAGGTCGAGCCGAAAGGGGCGGGTAGGAGCGGCATTCCGAGCGGAGGAGGGAGTAGGCGGCCTAATCTTCAGGACGGCTCGCCGTCTGGATGTCGAAGGCACCCCTAGGGGAAAAACCGACTACCAGCGGGCCGAAACCGTTCCCGAAATGGAGGCGGTGTAGCCAGACCGGCGCACGCTAACAGCTTTTTCCCGCCAATCCCAAGATCCTTCTCGGCCCGGGTCCATCGAAATGCCACACTCTGACGGCCTGAGGGCCTGTCCGGACTTCGGACGTACGCAGCCTTGCTTTTTTCCGACCAGCCGTCACATCCTTTGGAGCGTTCGCGCCGGGCGCTGGGTGCTGGGCGCTGCTTCCGGAAGGCCCGTGGGCCCCGCGATGACTCGAGACATCAAGACCCCGTTGCCCCCTGCCGCTTCCACCCCGACCGCATCCGCGAAGCGGTACCTGGCGCACTTGATGGAGTACGCCTTCCGCGAGGGTTGGCGCACGCCCGACGACTTCATCCGCTATTTCCCCGCCAACTCGATCATGACGGCGCTCAAATCAGCGACCGATCTGCGGGTCTCGATCCTGGCGGCGGCGACCGGCATCTACGAAGAGATCTTGCGCCGCAAGACGCCGGCGCTGGCCGCGGAAGACCTGCGCCTGGCGCTGGAAGAGGGCACCACCAGCAGCATGCAGGTGTTGAGCGTGTTTTCTCCCGAGGACCGCGTGCGCTACCTCGACCCGCATCGCATCTGGGATTTTCTGGCGGAAGATCAGTTCTGGCAGGTCGAGGGCGACGGCGGCGAGGAGCTGCGGCGCGGCGCCGCGGAGCGCATGGCGTTCACGCTGACCCAGGCGCTGACCGAGCGCCTGATCACGCTGCGAGACATCCTGGATGGCGTCACCTACGATGCGGTCGCCGATTCGCTCTCGCCGCACGAGTTGCGCGCGGTGGTGCGCTTCGCGCTGCTCAAAGGACGCGACGGGATCGGGCTGAGCGAGAAGGTGCTGCTCGAGGTCTTGCCGCTCGATAAATTGGTGCGTTCGGTGCCGCTCGAGCACATCTGGCGCGAAGTGGTGATCCGCCGCCTCGCCATCCCTTGCGGCTTCACCGATCTCTCCCAGGAAGAGCGGCGGGCGAGCCTCGCAGAAAAGCGTGGCCAGGGTGAACGCCGGCCCTGGCCGACGCGGCCCTCTGCGCCGCCCGCGCTGCCGGCGGAGTTCACCGCGCCGCACCATTTGAGCGGCCCTCGAGAGGACGACTTTCCCCGCGGGGCTGGAGACTTTGGCCAGCGGCCAGCGCCGACCGACCACATCGTGACTGCGCTACCGCCCTCGCCGCATCGCGAGATGATGCCCGAGTTCGCCGACGAGGAGACGATCGGTATCGCTGCCAACGACGACCGCATCGCAGCGCCGCCTCGCCCGGTCGGGATGCTGCACGACGGAAGCCTCTTGCCTCCGCCACCCGCGGGGATGCCCGCGCTCGAGCCGGGCCCTGCTTCACAGCCGTCGCTCTCGTTGGCTCGCCCGCTGAGCTCCGCCCCACCCGACATCGCCAGCGCCGAGGCGAGTGAACGCCAGCGGCAGCGCGTGATCGAACACCTACGGGCGATCGGTCGCTTGCCGCCGAATCACCCGAGCCTGCCCGCCGCCGTGCTGCGCTCGATCGACGCGATGTATGCGCTCTTGCCGAGCGCCACGGACGACATCCAGAGAAAATCTGTGATCCGTCAGACCTTCGCCAACGAAAATCATCTGCGCGCAGCGCTGCTCGGCCTGATCGAGCTGATGGACTCGTCGGTGGATACCTCCGATCCGGTGATTCAAGGCGCCAAGATCGAGGCGCTGATCAAGATCCTGTTGTTCGAGGAGCAGCGCCGCAAAGAGACGGGTCGGTTCCCCTCGGGCGTGCAAGGCCCCCGCTCTTCGCTCTCGGGCCCCGGCGCTCTGCCGCCGGGCGGTTTCTCGCCGGAGGCCTATTCGCGCCCGGCGGGTGACGCCTACTACTACCCGGGGCCTGCATCGGCGCCGCCCTCCGCGCCCGGGCGTGTGGTGACGCAGCGGCCACCAGCGCCGGTGCTAGGAGCGACCTCCGGCTATGCGAGTTCGGCGCCGCCGCTGCCGAACTTGCCCGCTGAGCCGATGTCGACGCGCCGGCGCACATTGCCGCCGCCGCTGCCCCCGTCGTACCCGCGCGGTTGAGTTCAAAACTGTGCCCTCGGCAGAATGCGCACTCGGGGGTGAAGTTGGCGCAGGCGGGCAAGCGTGGCGCGCGCACGTATACTAGGCTGGCTGCGACGTGCGGCGATGTGTCACGTCGGCGCAGCCTCTCGCGTGCGGAACTGTGTTTCTCAACAGCCTGTCCTTCTCAGGCGTGCTCATCTCGACTCCTGCGCAGTATCTACGCGGCGAGTTTCGTGGCGTGTGTTTCATGACTCGATGGTCGAGTCTGAAACAGAGCCAGAGTCGTACCGAATCGCGCGCAAGTTCTCGTCGCTCGAGCGCTCTCGTAGCGCTAGTGTTGATCTACCGCTCGAGTGCAACTTCAACCCAGAATCATACCTCGTTGACGGGTTCGGTAGACTGTGAAAGATACCCCGGCGCCTAGGTCGTCGGGAGTTCGCTCTCTCACGGCGCACCTCCCATTGGATGCGAGGCCATACGGTAAGGAAATGATGCAAGACAAAGCGATTCTCACGTTGGGCAGCTGGGGCTTCGGCACGGGCTGGAGTTTTGGTCTGGCCTGTGCGCTGAGCGCTGCGTGCGCCGGCGGTGACACCCCGCAGCGGGACGACACCACCGAAGGGAACATCGCGATTGCGTATGCAGGTCGCCAGCAGACGGCGAACGCGGGTTCGACCGGCATGGGCACGGGCGGCTCGAGCTCCGGCACGGGTGGCTCCGGCTCCGGCACGGGCGGTAGCACCACCCAGGTAGAAGCAGGCGCCGGCGGCACGGCGAGCGGTGGCAGCGCCGGCTCGGGCGACGTGGCCGAAGGTGGCAGCTCCGGCAGCGGCTCGACCGCGGGCGGTTGCGACGGCTTTGCGATCATCGAGTTGAAGTGCGGCGGCGGCAGTTGTCACGGCGGCCCGTCGGGAGGCTTCCTGTCGGGATTCGCGGCCAGCGAGGATCAGGCCGCCACCTACGCAGGTCAGCCCTCGATGACGTGCTCGGCGCAAGGGGACAACGCAGACATCTTCAATCCGGACAATCCCGGGGCCAGCCTGGTGCTGCAGAAGATTGCGGGCACTTCTGCCTGCGGGAGCGCGATGCCGCTCGGTTCGCCCGCCAATTCGCTGCCGCCAGAGGACATCGACTGCATCGAGGAATGGATTGGCAGTCTCTAGCTTGCGCCGCCCGCCGCGTGTAGATTTGTGAGAGGTAGATCATGACCACAAACGCCACCACAGCCATTCGGCGGGGCCCGGTTCCCCCGCGGGGTTCCCACCCCCGCTCCACCCTCGTCCTCTCGCGGGGCCCCCATTCCGCTTTGCGATTTGCTTTTGCGGTCTGGAGCGCGCTGGCGGTTCTGTTCGCGATGCCAGCGGCCCGAGCGGCCGTGACGGCGGAGGGCGCGCCGAACATCATGGTGCGCCCCTTCGACGGGCCAAAGGCCAAGGCGCTCAACGAGCGCGTGGTCAAGGTGCTGGAGGAGCAGGGCGCGGATCTCGTGCCTGCCGGCTTCGAAGGGCCGACGGCCATGGAGAGCGACGCGGACTTTGCCAGCGTCGCGGCGCGCCTGAACATCCAGGCCTTCATCCAGGGCACCGCCACCAACGACAACACCGGTTGGACGCTCAAGCTCAACGTGCGGCAGGGCTCCAACGGTACGGTGGTCGGCAGCGGTGAGTTCAAGGCCAGCTGGTTTCCGGGCTTGCTCACCAAGATCGACGAGGACCTGATCAACACGCTGGAGAAGGCCTTGGCCGGTGCCCAGGTCCCCGCCGGCATCCAGGACGAGCCTCCGGCTCCCGAGGCGCCGCCGGAGCCGGAAAAGCCGCGTCCCAAGCCGCTCGAGCTGGACGCGGGCGCGGGCTTCCTGTTCCGCAGCTACACCGCGAACAACCCCGTCAATCTGCCGGGCGTCATCCAGACGCGCGATCAGAGCGGCGGCATGGCGGACCTGAAGGTGGGCGCTGCCTTCTACCCACTGGCGCTGTTCACCAAGGATTTCCTGGCCAACATCGGCATCGCCGGTCACTTCGAACACAGCCTGGGCGGCACGACGCAAGCCGGTGCCGATCCGAACACCGGTGTGCAGTCCGGGGACCTCGACACGTCGCTGAGCGCGTACGACATCGGTCTGCGCGTGCGACTACCGATCAGCCAGCACGAGCTCGGCTTCAGCGCCGCCTACGGGAACCAGCAGTTCGACATCGATGATGGCGCCACCGATCCGGATCCCGCCGCGGGGGAGCCCACCCAGCTCGTACCGGACGTGGACTACAAGTTCATCCGTCTCGGTGCCGACTTCACCTACGCGCTCAAGTCGTACTTCTTCAAGGGCGACGTCGGCCTGCGCGTGATCAACAGCGCCGGTGACGAGGCGGGTCAGATCCAGGCGGATACCTGGTTCCCGAACTCGGACGTCGGCGGCATGGATCTCGCGCTGACGGCTGGCTACAACGTGAGCGAGCGCTTCACGATCACGCTCGGCATGGATTTCCGGAACTACTACTACTCGATGAACTCGCGCTTCGAGGACTTCGGCATCGGGGCGCCCGGCGCTCCTCCCCCGCAGCCCGGCGGCACGGGTGATCGCAACCCGGTCGCCGGTGGCGCGAACGACATGTACTTCTCGGGCATGTTGGCGGCGCGCTACAGCATGCGCTGAAGAGGCACACCGCCACGTCGCTGAGGGCGCCAAGAGCAACATCTTTGGCGCCCTTGGCATTGGGTCGATTCAGCTCCTTCGGAGCGCCGGGGCCGGGTTCAGGCTCGAGGCAAGTCCTCGAAAGCGGCCGCGACATCGGCGTTCAGGATCTGGCCTCCGGCCATGTTCAACGATTCGTAGTGGCCGCGGTCCACCTTCAAAAACTCCGCGGGCCCCAGCTTGGCGAGCCGCCGCACGTAGGGCAGCGTGGCGTTGCAGAGCGCTCGCGTGCTGGTGCGCCCCACGGCCGCCGGCATGTTCGCGACGCAGTAGTGCACGACGCGATCGACGATGTAGGTGGGTTGGCTGTGCGTCGTGGGCCGTGAGGTCTCGAAGCAGCCGCCCTGATCGATCGATACGTCGACGATCACGCTGCCGGCTTTCATCACGCCGAGCTGGCGGCGCGTGACGAGCTTGGGCGCGGCACGTCCCGGCAACAGCACGGCGCCAATCACCAGATCGGCGCGCGCGAGCTGTTCGTCGATGGCGTGGGGATCTCCGTACACCGTGGTGACGTTGGGCGGCATGCTGCTGTCGAGCGCGCGCAAGGTGGCGAGGTTCACGTCCATGATGACGACGTTGGCACCCATGCCGGCAGCCACGCGCGCCGCGTTGCTGCCCACCACGCCGCCGCCGAGCACGAGTACGTTGGCGGGCTCGACGCCCGGCACGCCTCCGAGCAGGACACCGCGACCGAGCAGGGGCTGCTCGAGGTACTTGGCCCCCGATTGGATCGACAGGCGTCCGGCGACCTCGCTCATCGGGATCAAGAGCGGCAGGCTGCCGTCCGGCGCGCGCAGCGTTTCGTAGGCCAGAGCGCTAAAGCCGGCGGCCAGGCAGCCCTCGGTGAGTTCTCGCGAACCAGCGAAGTGGAAGTAGCCAAAGACCGTGTGTCGGGGTTCGAGCCGCGCGATCTCCGCCGGCTGTGGCTCCTTCACTTTGACGATCAGGTTGGCGTGTTCGAAGATGGCGTCCGGGCCTGCCGTGAGCTCGGCGCCGGCCTGCGCGTAGTCTTCATCCGCAAATCCAGCCTTGGCTCCCGCGCTCGACTCGATCAGCACGCGGTGACCGTCCAGGGTGAGCAGCTCCGCACCGACCGGGCGCAGCGCTACGCGATATTCGTCTTGCTTCGTCTCTTTCAGAACTCCAATGATCACTTCTCAGTCATGTCGCCATTTCGAGACCGGAGCAAGCAGGCTCCGGTGTTGAAGGCCGCGCGCCGGCGCACGCTCTCGACAGACTTAACGAAGAAAGAGCCGGGAGAAGCGGGCTCCGCAGAGACCGCGGCGATCGCCAACGGCATCTGCCTTCGGGGCCGCTTCATCGAGCACGGGGCGCGAGCAACGCGGCGACCTGTGCTGTCCGGCTGCTGCATGGTGGCTGCACGCAGGCTCGACATGCTCCTGAGCTGAGCTGCGTGGCGGGCTCACCTTGCTGTGCACGTAACCACGAGTGTAGGCCGAGGTGCTCCGCGTCGAGCGTATCCGCGCTCGCGGCGGGGTTTCGTGCGCGCCCGTACGTCCGGCGGCGACTCGCCAGCGCGCTCTGCTCGCAGCAACTCGTCGCGCGCACGGCGGCGTGTCGGGCGTGGACCTCGAGCTGTTCCGCCAGCGACAGCCCGGCGCGTGGCGGCGGAGCGAGGCGACAGTGCCCCGACCCGCGAGGCCTGGGCGCTGCCCTGCGGGCAACGGCACGAGGGCGCGTTCCGGTCGCCCTGGGGCCCCCGCGCGCGGCTGGCGGGCGCCGGCTCGGCGAGCCATTTTGGGAGCGCTCCCGCGGGGGGTTTGGGGTATGAAGCGGCGCCGAAACAGAAGACCGCCCGCTTGGCCTGTACAGGCTGCCGGGCTCGGACGCTTTCAGTAGCCAGCCGATCGGCCGTTGGCCTTGCCAGCGTCCCGGGCCGCTGCCGGTCGCCGGGGACGGGTAGCTCACCGCCACAGAATCATTGATGAAAATCGCAATTCCCCGAGAGATCCACCCGGCCGAGCGTCGCGCTGCCGCGACGCCGGACACGGTCAAGCGCCTGATCAAGCTGGGCTTCGAGGTGTCGATCGGCACCGGCGCCGGCGCCGGCTCGGCCATCTCCGACGCCGACTACGAAGTCGCCGGGGCGCGCATCGTGAGCGACCCGGTGCAGCTCTGGCGGGAGGCCGACATCGTGCTGAAGGTGCGGCCCCCCGAGCTCGACGCCGACCTGGGCCGGCACGAGGCCGATCTGCTGCGCCCCGCCGCGACCCTCGTGAGTTTCATCTGGCCGGCAACCAATGCGCCGCTCGTGCAGCAGCTCGGCGCGCGCGGCGTGACCGTGCTGGCGATGGACCAGATCCCTCGGGTCACGCGCGCGCAGAAGATGGACGCGCTGAGCTCGATGGCGAACATCGCCGGGTACCGCGCCATCATCGAGGCCGCCAGCTTCTTCGGTCGCTTCTTCACGGGGCAGATCACGGCGGCGGGCAAGGTGCCGCCCGCCAAGGTGCTCGTGATCGGCGCCGGCGTTGCTGGCCTGTCGGCGATCGGCACGGCGCGCAGCCTGGGCGCCATCGTGCGCGCGTTTGATACGCGGCCTGCCGTCAAAGAGCAGGTGGAGAGCATGGGGGCGGAGTTCCTGCTGCTCGATTTTGCCGAGGATGGGACCGGGCAGGGCGGCTACGCCAAGACGATGAGCGCCGAGTTCATCGCTGCGGAAATGGCGCTCTTCGCCGAGCAGGCGCGCGAGGTGGACATCATCGTGACCACGGCGCTGATCCCGGGCAAGCCGGCGCCGCGTTTGCTCACCGCCGAGACCGTGCGCGGCATGAAGCGGGGCTCGGTGATCGTGGACATGGCGGCGGAGGCCGGCGGCAACTGTGAGTTCACCGTGCCGGGCCAGGTCGTCGTCGAGCACGGCGTGACCGTGATCGGCTTCATGGATCTGCCGAGCCGGCTCGCCCCCACGGCGAGCCAGCTCTACGGCACCAACCTGTGCCACCTGCTGAGCGACATGGGTGGCGCCAAGAGCTGGCACGTCGATCTCGAGGACGAGGTGGTGCGCGGCGCCCTGGTGTTGCTCGACGGCAAGCTGATGTGGCCGCCGCCCAAGCGGGAGATCGTGGCTCCGCCCGCGCCCGCCAAGCCCCTGGTGGCCCCGCCGACCCCCAAACCCAAACGTCGCTCGCCGGTGGTGAGTGCAGCGCTGGTGCTGCTCGGTGCGGCGCTCGTGGTCGCGCTCGGACAGGTCGCCCCCGTGGCGTTCTTGGCGCACCTGACCGTGTTCGTGCTGGCCTGCTTCATCGGCTATCAGGTGGTGTGGAACGTCACGCCTGCGCTGCACACCCCGCTCATGAGCGTGACGAACGCGATCAGTGGTATCATTCTGATCGGCGGAATGTTGCAGGTCTCCGGCCCCCCGGCGTCGCTGGCGACGATCCTGGCGGCCATCGCCGTGCTGCTGGCCATGATCAACGTGGCGGGCGGCTTTCTGGTCACGCAACGCATGCTGGCCATGTTCCGCAGATGAGTCAGGGCGTCATCCATCATGTCTGAGAGCCTCGTTACTGTCCTGTACCTGTTGTCGGGAGCGCTGTTCATTCTGTCGCTGGGGGGGCTCAGCACGCAGGAGACCGCCAGCCGCGGCAACCGCCTGGGTGTGATCGGCATGCTGATCGCCATCGCGACCACCGCCTTCGGCACCAAGGTGAGCGGCTCGGGGTACGCCGTGCTCGCGGGCTGCGTCGCCGTCGGTTCCGGCATCGGGGCCTTGCTCGCCGCGCGCGTGGAGATGACGGCCATGCCGGAGCTGGTGGCCATCTTGCACAGCTTCGTCGGCCTCGCCGCGGTGCTGGTGGGCTTTGCCACCTACCTCGGACCGGAGAGCCTGGCCGGCGTGGAAGCCACCATCCACGAGATCGAGATCTGCCTCGGCGTGTTCGTGGGCATGGTCACCTTTACCGGCTCCGTCATCGCGTACGGCAAGCTGCGGGGCAGCATCAGCGGCAAGCCCCTGACTCTACCGGCGCGTCACTGGCTCAACCTCGCCATGATCGCGATCTGCGTGGCGCTCGGGGTCGCCTTCGTCGGCGCGCCCGGGCACGCAGGCTTTCAGTCGCTGCTCATCCTGACCGCCATCGCGGGCGTGTTTGGCGTGCACATGGTGATGGCGATCGGCGGCGCCGACATGCCGGTGGTCGTGTCCATGCTCAACAGCTACTCGGGTTGGGCCGCCTCGGCCGCCGGCTTCATGCTCAACAACGATCTGTTGATCCTGACCGGAGCGCTGGTGGGTTCGAGCGGCGCGATCCTGAGTTACATCATGTGTCGCGCGATGAATCGTTCGTTCTTCAGCGTGATCCTCGGCGGCTTTGGCGGGGCGGGGGTCGCGCCGAGCACGGCCGCGCCCGCGGGCGAGGTGCAGAGCCTCGACGCGGCCGAGACGACGCAGCTCCTGCGCGACTCCAAGCACGTGATCATCGTGCCGGGCTACGGCATGGCCGTGGCGCAGGCACAGTATCCGCTCTACGAGATCTTCAAGATCCTGGCCGCGCAGGGGGTCAAGGTCCGCTTTGCGATCCACCCCGTGGCAGGGCGCCTGCCCGGACACATGAACGTGCTTTTGGCCGAGGCCAAGGTGCCGTACGATTCGGTCCTGGAAATGGAGGAGATCAACGAGGACTTTCCGGAAACGGACGTCGTGCTCGTGATCGGCGCCAACGATATCGTCAACCCGGGCGCGCTCGATGACCCGTCGAGCCCCATCTATGGCATGCCCGTGCTCGAGGTGTGGAAGGCCGCCACCACCATCGTGCTCAAGCGCGGCATGGCCTCGGGCTACGCCGGGGTAGATAACCCACTATTTTACAAAGAGAACAACCGCATGCTCTTTGGTGACGCGCGCAAGAACGTGGAGGCCATCCTGGCGGGCCTGCGGCAAGGCAGAGGCGCTCAGGCGGCAGAATAAAGCGGCCCATCTGGGCGGTCGGACCACCCCTTCGCTTCGATGGCACGGGCAACGAGTTCGATTTTATTTTGAGGGGTTTGGACATACGACTTCGGAGGTTCTTGCCTACCTTCGGAGGTCTCCATGTTGATGCCGTCGTCTTCCTCTCGCGTGTGGCGCCGCGCCATTCCTGCGCTTGCCCTGGGCGCCCTCGCCGGCTTCGTGAGCCGTAGCGCCGAGGCGCACATCACCCTGATGAATCCGCCCTCCTGGGTGGTGGAGAACAACAACGGCGATCCGCAGAAGACGGCACCTTGCGGTGGCGGGGGCACGGCGACCAACTCGGTCACGACCTACCGCGTCGGCCAGCGTGTGGAGGTGCAGTGGAAGGAGACGATCGGTCACCCCGGGCACTTCCGCATTTCGATCGCCTCCGATCGAGCCGACTTCGAAGATCCGCCGGTCGAGACCAGCAACGGCGACGGTGTGAGCGGCAACTCGATGTCCGCGGAGATCATGAACCCCGTGGCGTACCCCGTGCTGCTCGACGGACTTTTCCCGCGGCCCAGCGTGGGTTTGCCGCAAGCGGCGCCGTTCGAGCAGGAGATCGTCATCCCTGACATGCCGGGGCCTGCCACGCTGCAGGTGACGCAGTTCATGGCCCAGCATGGGCCCGGCTACTTTTACTATCACTGCGCCGACATCAACATCGTCGCGGCCGACGCAGAGCTGCCCGGCGCAGGCGATGGCGCGGGTGGCTCTGCCTCCGTGGGCCAGGCAGGGTCGGCCAGCATCGGTGCGGGTGGGACGGGTGGCGGTGCGGCTGGCAGCGCTGGCTCGGCAGGCGCCGGCGCCGGCGGTGGCGATATCGACCCGGGCAATGAAGACGACGAAGGCTGCTCGCTCGCTCCCCGCGGCATCGCCGGGCGAGGTACCCCCGCGGCCGCGCTGGCGCTGCTCGGGCTCGGCGTCGCACTGGTTCGCCGTCGCAGTATTCGCGGTGGCAGCGCTCGCTGAGCCGCGGGCTCGCTGAGCGCGACTTTCTGCACTGAACTACCAGAGGTGTCGAGCGCGGCTGGGGACCGCGCTTGACGCTTCGTTCCGCTCTGCCCGCGCTCGAGCGCTGCGGCGGGACCGTTAGCTTTCCAACTGCAGCCCGACCAGCTTGGAAGGTGGGATCCGGTACTGCCGCTGACAGTAGTCACACGAGATCTCCAGTACCTCGCCGCGCTGGATGAAATCGTCGATGTCGGCTTTGGGCAGCGTCGACAGAGCTCCGAGCAAGCGTTCTGCGCTGCACCAACAGCCGAAGCGCAGCTGGCTATCGCCGAGCTCCGTATACGGGATGCCCTCCAACAGAGCGGTGATCATCGAGCGTGGTTCAGCGCCCGAGGCGAGATGCACGTCGATGTGACCGAACTCGCGCACTCGTTCGCTCATGAACGCCAGCGGCGCCTGGCCCACCCCCGGCAAGAGCTGGATCAGATAGCCGCCCGCGCAGATCAGCTCTTCCCCGTCGAAGAGCGTGCCGACGGCCACCAGCGTATCTACCTGTTCGGAGACGCGCATGTACTCCCGCAGGGCGTCCGAGACGTCACCTGCCGTTGGCACTTCGACGACGCCCTGGTGCATTCTCCCGTCCTGCAGCCGCCGCATGATCTGCAGCATGCTGCTGGTGAGCGGAAACTCCGGGCTCGTAGTGGGCAGACTCACGAGCCCGCGTGTCCCCTCTGTAGGGTGAGAGTCTGCCACCAGCGACCCTGTCTGCTGGCGTTGCTTCAGGATGGCCTGCACCCGCTGACTCGGTGACATCGTTTCGCGGACCAGCACGGCACCCGTCAATAGATCGCCGAAGGTCTTGCGAGTGAGGCCACTGGCGGGTTGCCGGGTGAGCGCCTCGCGCACCGTTTGGGTCGTGTTCACGGCCATGACTCGGAACGCCGAGTCATCGGTCATGGCACGCAGCGAGGAGTCATAGGTAGCGGTCATGGCGTGGCCCGTCACAGCAGAGCAAACATCACGGAACGAGGAGCAGGGAGCGGAGCGTGGATCACAGCGGAGCCTGGCAGGCGCCTGCTTGGATCAGTGAAGGTGTTCGTCTTCGTCGGTGGCGAGCGGAGGCAGCGGCTCGGAGAGCACGTAGCGCTCGCTCAGCCAATTGTTGAGATCCGCGAGTTTGCAGAGCGGCGAGCAAAACGGGCGGGGACCAAAGTCCGCAGGGGCGTTCTCGATCACCTTCTTGCACGTAGGGCAGACGATCCGCACGCCCCTTAGTCTAGCACGTTCCAGCGCCGCCAGAGGGCAGGGCAACTCCATGGTTTCGTGGCGGTTTCTATGACCACGACAGGGCGTTCGGCGGCATTGCGGCGGGTGCCGAGCGGTGCCGCCGGCCGCTGCCGCTCAGACCTGTGCGAGCGCCTTGCCGATGGCGTCGACCGTGCGATCCACGACGCTCTCGTCGTGCGCGAGCGACAGAAACGCCGCCTCGAACTGAGCCGGGGGCCAGTACACCCCTTCGGCGAGCAGCGCCCCGTGGAAGCGACCGAACGCCTGGGTGTCACAGGCTTTCGCGTCGTTCCAGGAGCGGATGGGGCCGGCGTGAAAGTAGATCGTGATCATCGACCCGACGCGTTGCACCGTCGCGGGCCGGGAGCATCGGGGCAACACCTGCCGGATCCCCGCCTCGAGCCGGGCGCCGAGCGTCTCCAGGCGCGCGTAGGCGGCGTCGTCGAGCAACTCCAAAGTGGCCAGACCAGCGCTGACCGCGATCGGGTTTCCGCTCAGTGTGCCCGCTTGATAGACGGGACCGAGGGGAGCCACACGGCTGAGCACGTCCCGGCGGCCACCATAGACCGCCAGCGGCATGCCGCCTCCGACCACCTTGCCCAGGCAGGTCAGATCCGGTCGCAGACCATAGCGCGCCTGGGCGCCGCCCGCGGAGAGCCGCGAGCCCGTCATCACTTCGTCGAAGATGGAGAGCGCGCCGTGGGTCGTGCAGAGCCGCACGATGGCCTCGAGAAACCCCGGCTCGGGAGGCACGCAGCCCATGTTGCCCGCCACCGGTTCGACGATCACCGCCGCGATGCGTTGACCCTGCCGCTCGAACAGCGCCTCGAGTGCGGCGATGTCGTTGTAGCCTACGGTCGCAGTGTTCCTCACCAGGTCGTCGGGCACGCCCGCCGAGTCGGCGGCGCCGAAGGTGGCTGCACCGCTGCCGGCCTTGACCAGGAGCGAGTCGGAATGGCCGTGGTACGCGCCGTCGAACTTGACGATCACGTCCCGCCCGGTGAAGCCGCGCGCCACGCGCAGAGCGCTCATCGTGGCCTCGGTGCCGCTCGAGACGCAGCGCAACATGCCGATGCTCGGGTAGCGGGCCACGATGGCCTCTGCAAACGTCACCTCCAGCGCGGTCGGAGCGCCAAAGGACAAGCCGGAGAGCGCCGCCTGCCGCACGCGCTCGATCACCTGGGGATGCGCATGGCCCAGGATGGCGGGGCCCCAGCTGCCGACGTAGTCCAGATAGCGATTGCCGTCGGCGTCGGTGAGCGTGCAGCCCTGCGCGCTTTCGATGAAGGGAGGAGAGCCCCCGACGGCGCGGAACGCGCGCACCGGGCTGTTCACCCCGCCCACGATCAGCCGCTCGGCTCGCTCGAACAGGCTCTGAGACTTGGACCTTCGGTTCTGTTTTTCCATGGCGCTTCCGTGGCTACAACCGTAGTACCGCGCCCGACTCCTTGACGAGCCGGATCACTCCGCGAGCCGTCAAATCCCGGATCGGTGGGTCTGCTGCCCGCGCGGGGCCCCAACCCCTGCGTTGGCTAATCCTGGGGCTAATCCTGGTCGCGGCGCTCGTGGTCGTCGATCGCGCGACGCCATTCTTCGATCAGGTCGAAGGCCTCCGTGCCCGGCCAGCGCAGCCGGGAGAGGCGGGCCAGCAGCTGGGAGGTGTGCTCGCCGGCCTGGCACAGCTCCGAGAAGCAGTTGGCCGCGCCCCCCAGTGCCCGGTGGGCCTGGTCGACGTCCCCGAGCTCCAGCTCGAGCCAGGCCTCGGTCAACAGGTAGTGCTGCTTCGGGCCGCGCTCTTCCCCGAATTTTCCGCCGACACCCTCGAGCAGAGCGCGCGCCTCCGGCAGTTCCCCCCGGGCCAGGTGCACCTGCGCCAGGAGCAGCTCCGCCTCGCTCTGGCCGGACGGCTCCACCAGCATCTCGTACAGGTGCAGCGAGCGGCTGGCGTGCACGTGCGCGTTGTCGAGGTCGTCGGTGTCGACCGCCACCATGGCGAGCAGGCGCTCGCAGCTGGCGGTGCCGCGCGGCATGCCGAGTGCCTCGAAGAGCGCGAGGGCGTCCTGGCCTTCGCGCATGGCGCTGAAGAAGTTGGACAGCCGATGCTCGATGTGGGCGAGCAGCAGCGTCGTTTCCGCCAGGCCGGGACGATAGCCGGAGCGCTCGAGCTCGGCGCGCGCCTCCAGCGTGAGCCGGCGCGCGCGGCTGGTACGCCCTTCCGAATGGGCGATCCAGCACGACAGCAGCATGCACTGGCCGCGGCCGAGCGTGCGCCCCTGCGCGGCGAAGTGCTCGGCGCCGCGCTCCGCGGCGGTGCGCGCCTGATCGTAGTTGCCCTGCAGATAGGCGATCTCGGCGATCGCCGCCTCGCACTGGGCCATGCCGAGCACGTCATTGATGCGCCCGAAGACCGACAGTGCCATCTCCACCAGGCGCAGCCCGTCGGTGAGGTTGCCGAGGTTGCTGTCGAGCTGGCCGAGCAGGCGCAGGCAATGCGCCAGGCTCGACTCGTCGTCCAGACGTTCGAGCGCGACGCGCGCGCGCTCGGCAAATTCCTTGGCTTGCAGCGCGGTGCCGGCATACCGCAGCACCTCGGCGCGCCAGCGATCGTGGCGCGCGGCCGAGCTGCCCGTGAGGCGACCGTCGAACAGATCCAGATCGTCGAGGGTGGCGCGCGGCTGCAGCGTGCCGTGCGACGACTGCTCCAGAAAATCGAAGAAGATCGCCGCGGCTTCATCCGGGCGATTGGCGCTCAGCAGGTTGACCACACGCTGGCGCACCACGCGATGTGTGCCGACCAGCGGATGGTGCTCGAGCGCGCGGGCCGCGGCGTGAAAGATGCCGTCGGCATCCAGGCGGCTCGACAGGCGGAGCAACAGGTGCTCCTGCAAGAGCGCATGCGGCCAGGTGTAGCGCTCCGTGCCCCGGGGCAGGATGATCTCGGCGTGGCGCAGGGCATCGATGCAGGGACCGGGCGAGAGCCCCAGATCTGCCAGGAGCGCCACGATCACCACCACGCGCATGTCGATGCCCAGCGTGGCCACCGCACACGCGGCCAGTTGCTCCGCTTCCCCGAGCGAGCCGAGGCGCGCGTCCCACAGGTCGGCCGTGGTCTGTGGCCGCACCGCCAACACCTCGCGCGGCACGCGGTACGTGCCATCGGCGAACTGCATGTCGCCCGCGTGCGCCCAGGCGTGCAGCTGCTGCAACGCAAAGAGCGGGAAGCCGCGGCTGCGCCGCGCCGCCTCCACGACGGCTTCGTCGTCCAGCGGCAACGAGGCGCGGAGCAGCGAACAGGTGTCCTCCTTGTTCATGGGCAACACCTGCAGCACCTCGCCCTCGAGCGCGCTGCGCAAGTGCCGTAGCGCGTTGGCGATGGGGCTGGCGAGCTGCACGTCTTCCGTGCGCACCGTCGCCACCATGAAGATGCGCTGATCCTGCTCGGTCTCGTGAATCCGGAGCAGGCCGTCGACGACCATCTCACTCGCGTTGTGCAGATCGTCGAGGAAGAACAGCAGCGGCCGCCCGGCGGCGATCTTGCGGATCGTAAAGCGCGTGATCTGCCGGCGTACGCCGGGTGAGTCGACCCGGAAGCGCACGCCGGTGGGGCCGAGCACGTGCTCGGCGCCGGGCGGCGTGGGGCGCAGCCACTCGGCAGCGCCAGCGATCCAGGCGCGCAGCTCGGTGTCGTGTTCACCCGCGTTCCAGCGCGCGAGCAGGGATTCTTCGATCGTGGCGCGGTCCACGCGCTCGAAATTGAAGTACTGCACGACGGCGCCGAGCATGCCGTTCGAGGCGCTGCGCAGGCGTTGATAGCGCACGGGCAGCGGCACCATGCGGCCCTCCTCGTGCACGGCCGTGCAGAGCCATTCTGCGATGCGGCTCTTGCCGACGCCGGCGGGCCCGAGCAAGAGCACCAGGCGGTGGGGCGGCCCATCCCCGCTGGCGACCTGACGCGCGATCTGCAGCAGGCGAGAGCGGATGTCCTGGCGGCCCACCAGGGGCGACGGGCGAATGCCGAGCAGCCCGGTCGGGCGCTCCGAGGTGGCGCGCAGGCGACGCGGAGGCCGCGCGCTCGGTTTGCGCGGCCCTTGCGCCGCGGGCTGCTCGAGCTCCGGCCAGTCCCAGGCCGTGGGGGGCAGCGGCCACTGCGGCGAGAGCACCTTCCACACGCGGCGTGCCTCGGCGGCGAACTCGTAGCGCTCCCAGGGCCGTTTGCTGAGCAGGCGGCGCACGAACTCGGCCGTCATGGCCGGCACCTCGATCGCGGGCACGAGCGCGGGCGCCGCTTCGAAGGCGTGCTGATGCAGTAGCTCTTTGGTGTCGCCGACGAACGGCGCGCGACCGCCGAGCAGCCGGTACAAGAGACAGCCCAGCGCGTACAGGTCCGTCGCACCGCACACGTGGTGCATCTCGTGCTTGATCTGCTCCGGCGCCATGTAGCCCGGCGTGCCAGCGCCGGCGTGGGGCAGAAACTCCATCGCCTTGGTGCCGTCGAGCCGCTCGTCGTGCGGGTCTTCTTTGAGCCAGGCGAGCCCGAGATCGAGAATGTGCACGCGGGGAGGGCGCCGCGGGCGGGACTCCACGATCACGTTGGACGGTTTCAGATCGCCGTGGATCACGCGGCGAGCGTGGGCGTGCGCCAGCGCATCCAGGATCTGATCGACGATCGACCAGATCACCGGGTAGCTGAGCTGCACGTGGCCCAGATCGTGGAGCGAGGCGCCCGTGACGAACTCCATCACCAGGTAGGGTGAGCCGCCCATCAGCTGCCCGAAGTCCGTGGCGTGGACGATGCCCGGGTGGTCGAGCGTCGCCAGAGCGCGGGCCTCCTTGTAGAACCAGGCCAGGTAGTCGTCGGTGGACGAGCCCTCCGGCACCGTGACTTGCTTCAGCGCGACATCCACGCCGCGGTGGCGATCGAAGCAGCGGTACACGATGCCCATGCCGCCCTCGCCGAGCACGCTGCGCACCTCGTAGCGTTCGGCGATGCAGTCACCGATCACGACGCGGTCGTTCTGGGACGCGACACGCGCCGCGGGTGGCTCGCGAGGTCCGGACTCGGACGCGGTCGCCGCGCTGTTGCGCGCCGCTGCCAACGCCGGCGCGTCCAGCGGTTCCGCCTGCACGGCGGTCGGTGCGGAGCTCCGAGAGCTCGCCGACTCGACGGGCTGGCTACGCGGGCCCCCAGGGTTCATCGCCGCGGAGTCTAGTCGCGCCCCGCTCCCCGTCGAGGCGAACTGGGTCGAAATGTAACGGGAGCGCTGGAACGGCGCGGACACGCAGCAGGGCTGCCGCGAAATGGTCCACTATCGAACACTTTGTGCCCCGGCTCTGACATCTCAGCCCTGTTTCTGGGCGTGGGCGTGCTTGGCGGCCTCGACTGCCTGCTTGAGGCTGCCGGGGCTGTAGCCGATGAGGATTTTGCCCATCACGTCGATCACCGGAATGCTGGAGCCGGTGCGGTTGGCACGCGCGAGCTTTTGCTGCATCTCGGCCTGGGCCGCGCGGCTCTCCTCGATGTTTTTCTTGGTCACCGCGACGCCGAGCGATTTCAAATAGCGCTCCGCATCGTGACAGGGCTTGCACCAGTCAGCGCCGTACACGATGGCCGTCACGGCGCTCTCCGGGACGGCGAGGTCCGGCGGACGCGCGCTCGGCTCCGCGCTCCCCGCGGCGCCGGGGGCGTCCAGAGCGGCAGGGGCGGCCACGGCCGGCGCGAACGCTTCCATGCGGGTCTTGCGCCGCTCGGCGCCGAGCTTCTCCCATTCGGCGCGCGGCAGGCTGCTCACCGCGTACGTACCGTCGTCGCGCTTCACGCTCAGGTCGGCAACGTAGACGCTGCTTCCGGCGCCCGCCGTCTGGTCCGTCACCACGACGCGCACCTGCTTGCGATGTTCGGGCGGGACGGCATCGATGCGCTCTTCGACGCGGAAGTCCCCCTCGTCGTTCAGCCAGGTGAGCAGCAGATTCGGGGTGTCATCTGCGAGCCGCAGCACGGGCAGCGCGGCCTCGGCAGCGGCCACCGCCTCCGCCGTGGGAGCGGCGCCGGAACGCGCCGTGCTCCGGCAGCCGAAGGTTCCCAGGCTCGAACTCGACAGGACGAGCACGACGCACGAGCAGAGCAAGCGCGAACGCAGCATCAGTTTTGAGCGGGGGTGGGACGGCGTGGGGAGTCGCCGGGCGGCGTGGGACCGCGCGAGCCGTCGGCCGCGGGCGTGGGCCCCCGCGACGAATCGAGCGGGATGCTACCCCGCGAGGCATCGAGAGCAGGGATGGGGCCCCGCGACAGATCGACAGCGGCTCTGGCGCCACGTCCGGGTTCCGCTGCGGGAACGCTGGAGATGCGCGGCGGCGGCTCCGACTCGGGCCCGCTCGCTTCCTCGGCCCTGCGCCGGCGCAGCCGCTCCGGCAGCGCGCGCACCGTCTCTACCAGGCCCAGGCAGACGTAGAAGAAAAGGAGCCATACCAGGACAAATTGCGGCTCGCCGTATTGCCAGACGACCACGCTCGAACCGATCCCGAAGGACACCAAGAGCGCGTTGGGAAGGTTGAAACTCAGGTCCTTGAAGGAGCGAAAACGAAAGCTCGACACCATCAGCAGGCTGAGCCCGATGGTCACGCCGAACAGCGCCAGCGTGTAGCGCTCATGGCTCAGCGCACCGCCCACGGCGTGGTTGGCGAGCAACAGAGAGATCAGGATGCCCGACGCCGGCGGGATCGGCAGACCAACGGTGTACTTGCTCGGCTTGACCGGCGCCCCCGCAGGACTGGCGCTCTGCACGTTGAAACGCGCCAGCCGGATGGCGCCGCTGGCAATGAACAGGAAGCCGACGATCAGGCCCGGTACCGGATACCGGTAGAGCACCCATTTGTAGACGAGCAGCGAGGGGGCCACGCCGAACGAGACGATGTCCGCCAGCGAATCGAGCTGCATGCCGAAGGCGCTCTGCGTACGCGTCATGCGTGCCACGCGCCCGTCCAGCAGGTCGAACAGCATCGCGAACATCAAGAGGATGGCGGCGCGATAGAAGTCGTCCGTGCTCGGGTTATCCAGCGCCACCACGCGGATGGCGTTGAAGCCGCAAAAAATCGAGGCGAGCGTGATCAAGTTGGGCAGGACGAAGAGCGTCTTGCGCAGATCGACGCGAACCCGTCGCCGCCGCCGTCGCTGAGTCAACCGAGGAGCCTCCACCGCATCACGCAAGCTACCCAGGTTGACGCGCCGAGTCCAGCGTCCAGCTGGCCGGTTTCTTTTGGCCAGGAGCGAGTGGCTGGGATTCGGCAGAAGCAAATGCGGTCCGTTTGTTGTCCCTGTACCGAAGGCGGTGCCTAAGATTTCTTCGCCATGCGTTCTGCCCAACTGCCCATTTCCGCGACTTGGATACGCCGGCTACCGAGTGCAGGCCTCGCCCTGGCGATCGCCTGGGGAGCTCGTTTCGGTTTCGCTCAGGACGAAGCCCCGCCGGAGGTCGACTCCGACACGGCAGGCGCGCCGGTTCCCACCGTCACCCAGGCCCCAGCGACGACCACGGTCTCGACCTCCGCGTATGGCGCGACCTTCATGCCCGCCCCCGGCACGAACCTGGAAGCCCACCTGACCTCGAGCTCTCACGCCAAGAGCGACATCGACCAGCCCGACACGTTCGATCTGCGCCGCCCCCCGCAGGGGCCCACCACGCTGCGCGGCGACTCGGACGCGCTCGGCACGCTGCGCGTCGACCCCTCCACCGCCGCCGGCGGGGAGGCGGGCAAGACCTTTCAGATCGTGCGCAAGGGCGACACGCTCTGGAGCATCTGCGGCGAGCAACTCGGCGAGGCGCGCTCCTGGCCGCGCGTCTGGGCCTTGAATCCTCAGCTGCAGAACCCGCACTGGATCTATCCGGGGGACCAGCTGCGGCTGCGCGCCTCGCTCGGCGCTCCGGGGGAGTCGATCGGCATTGGTCCGGCGGGCGCCTTCCGCGGCGGCACGCTCGGGGCCGGCAACATCAATCGCGGCGCCCTCGTGCCCCCGGAAACGGTGTTTTTGCGCGAGCTCGGCTACATCGACGACCCGGACCAGGACGTCTGGGGGCAGATCGTGGGTTCGCACCAGGAGCAGCAGCTGCTCGCGGACGGCAACCGGATCTACATGATTCTGCGTCCGGGCGCCCAGGTGCAGATCGGGCAGCTGATGACCGTGTTCGAGGACGTGCGCGATCCGCCCACGCCGGACGGCGCCCGGCGTCCGCCGGGCAAGATCGTCGCCTTCAAGGGCACGGTGAAGATCGATGCCTGGGACGCCACCAACCGCATGGCCCGCGGGGAGCTGGTCGAGTCGCTGGACGTGATCGAGCGTGGCGCCAAGGTGGGCCCGATCGGCCGGCGCTACTACGTGGTGCCACCGGCAGAGAGCCAGGTCGATGTGCACGCGCGCATCCTGACCAGCCTCTATCCGCACGGCTTGCTCGGCGGCGAGCAGGTGGTGTTCATCGACCGGGGCTCCAACGACGGTCTAAAACCAGGCAATCGCCTGTTTGTGGTGCGGCACGGGGACACCTGGCGCAAGACGCTGGAGTCGAGCTCCGAGATGGCCCGCAACCGCATCCTGCTCGACGTGCCGGAGCGCTTGCAGATCGCAGTCACGCCGCTCGATGGCGATGACGATATGTTCCCCGAAGAGGTGGTGGCCGAGCTGCGCGTGATCCGGTCGCACAAATATGCGTCGCTGGCCCTGATCACCCATTCGCACCAGGAGATCGAGCCCGGGGACGAAGCGGTCGCGCGCAAGGGCTTCTGAGGGCGGGCCCCCCGTAGGGGCACGGGGCGGGAGCAGCTCGCCCTGGCCCGGCGCCGTAGCGGGGAACGCGACCCGGCGACAGTGGGGCGACAGGCGCGGGCTGCCGGGGGCGGGGCCCGCCGGCGGCGCAGCAGAAATAGCACGCCGATGTGACGCTGCGCAGCGCGGCACGCGGAGCGCCCGAGCCGAGCCTGGCAGGGCTGGGCTCCGCCGGGCGGCGCTGTTATAGCTCTGCGGTGGTCGTGAACGCGCCGGACAACATTCCCATCGTAACGGTGGCCGATCTCGCGCGGCGGCTCAAGCGCAGCGTGGAGAGCCAGACCGGTCGCGAGTGGGTGGAGGGGGAGATCGTCTCGTTCAAGCGTGCCGGCAGTGGCCATGTGTATTTTTCGCTCAAGGACGCGCGCGAGGACGCCTGCCTCGAGTGCGTGATGTACCGCCTGGACGCGCTGCGCGCTCGGCAACACCTGTTTGACGGCGCCCGCATCCAGACCCTGGGCAGGGCCACCTTGTGGGCACCGCGCGGGCGCTTGCAGTTCATCGTGCAAACCCTGCGTCCCGTCGGGCGCGGAGCGCAGCTCGAGCAGCTGGAACGCCTGAAGCTGCAACTCCAGGCGGAGGGCCTGTTCGCTCGCGAGCGCAAGCGACCCTTGCCGGTGGCCCCGCGGGTGGTGGGCATCATCACCAGCGCCCACGGCGCCGCGTTGCACGATATCCGCAGCGTGGCGTTTCGGCGCGGACCCGTCCTGTTGGTCCTGTCGGCGGCGCTGGTGCAGGGCGTAGAGGCCCCGGAGAGCTTGATTGCCGCTCTCGATCGGATCGAACGCGACCCGCGCGTGGAAGTGGTGATCATCGGTCGCGGCGGCGGCGCGAGCGAGGACTTGATGGCGTTCAATGACGAACGTGTGGTGCGGCGGGTGGCCGCGCTGCGCGTGCCGACGGTGAGCGCGGTGGGGCATGAGGTGGATACGACGCTCACGGACCTGGTCGCCGACGTGCGCGCGGCCACGCCGTCGGAGGCTGCGGAGCTCGTGGTTCCGGAGCTGCGCGAGCGGCTGCTCCAGATCCATGCCTTGCGCCGCCAGCTCGGGCGTGCGATCCGCGCGCGTTGGCTGGAGGATGACAACCATGCGCGCGAGCTGCGGGCACGGCTCAGCGATCCGAGGTTCGTGATCGCGCAGCATCAGCAGGAACTCGACGACCAGCGGCGCCGCGCCGAGCGTGCACTCGGGCGGCGCATGGCTCGCGAGCGCGCGCGCGCCGAGGCGTGCGAGCGCCGCCTGTTGTCGCGGCATCCGCGCCTGGTACTGCTCGGGTCCAGAGCACGGCTCGATCCGCTGGCGGCGCGCCTGCGGGTGGCTCTCGAGCGGCGTCTCGAGCGTCAGCGGCACGCGCTCGCCGGCCAGCCCGAACGCATGCGCGTCTCGATGCGCGGGGCGCTGCAGAGCCAGCGCGAGCGCCTCTCCGCGCTGCGCGGTCGCTTGTTGGCCTTATCTCCGCTGACGGTGCTCGGCCGCGGCTATTCGATCGTGACGACGGACAGCGGGCAGGTCCTGACGCGAGCCAGCACGGTGGCGCTGGGGGACACGCTGCGGGTGCGCCTCGCCGAGGGCCGGCTCGGGGCGCAGGTGCTGAGCCTGGACGAGGACGCAGGATGACGTCGCCAAAGCATTTTCTACTGCTCGGGCACCCGGTGGGGCATTCGGTATCGCCCGCCATTCACGGCGCCGCCTATCGAGCGCTGGGTCTGCCCCATACCTACACGGTCCAAGATTGCCCGAGTGAAGCCGACGTGCGCGCGCAGGTAGCGCGCGTGCGCAGCGGCGAGGTCGCCGGCGTCAACGTCACCGTGCCCTGGAAGCGGCTGGCGCTCGAGCTGTGTGATCGCCCGGACGAGTCTGCCCAGCGCACCGGGGTGGCCAACGTGCTCGGGCTCGACCGTAGCGGTCAGCTGGTGGGCTCGAACACCGACGCCCAGGCGCTGGCGGAGGAGATCGCCGCTCTGCACCCGGCGCCGCGGCGTGCTGCCGTGATCGGTGCCGGCGGCGCCGCCCAGGCCGCCGTGGTCTCCTGCCGCATGCTGGGCGTCGAGCAGATTCTGCTCAGCAGCCGCGGGTTTCGCCTCGATCAGCCGCCGGCGAGTTGGGCCGGCGCGGACGTGTTGCAAAAGCTCGGTGCCGAGCTCGTGGCCTGGCCCGAGCACGCGCAGGATCGGCGCGCCGAGACGCTGCCGGGGCGGCTCGCTCAGGTGGACGTGATCATCCAGGCGACCAGCGCCGGCATGCGCGGTGCGGGCCCCGGGCACGCCGTCAGCGAGTGGATCGGGTGGCGGGAGCTCGCGCCGGGCGCGGTGGCCATCGACGTGGTCTACAATCCGCCGTCCACGCCGTTTCTGGAGGCGGCGCGGCTCGCCGGTGTGCCCTGCGCGGGCGGGCTCGGCATGTTGGTGAGGCAGGCGGCCGCCGCCATCCGCATCTGGCTGGGCCAGACGCCGGGCTTTGCCGCGCCGGAGCTCGGCGGGCTGCTCCTGGCCGCGGAGCAGGCGCTGCTTGCGCAGAGGAAAGCGTGAGCTACACGGGGGTGGGCGCGTCCTCGCCGGAGTCGATCTGGGCGCGCGTCGAGACCAAGGGCGAGCTCGAGCCTGCCGAGCGCGAGTGGCTACATACCAACGGCGCCGGCTCCTACGCGATGAGCACGCTGGCGTTGATGCACACCCGCCGCTACCACGGCTTGTTGGTCGCAGCCCTCGATCCACCGCTGCGGCGCTATGTGATCGTCAGCCAGCTGGACACCGTGGCTTCGGTGGGACAGCGCATCTATCGGCTCGCCACCCATCAGTTTCCGAACGTGGCGGCGACGCCCGGGTATCGGCTGCTCGAGAGCTTCGCGCAGGATCCGATCCCGCGCTGGAGCTTTCGCCTGGGGCGCTCCCTGCTCGAGTGCCGGCTGTGCCTGGCGCGCGGGGAATGCGCCACCGTCATGTCCTATTCCTGGCAGGGCCCGCGGCGCGCCCGGCTGAGCGTCAAACCGCTGTTCGCGATGCGCCCGATGCACGACGTGATCCAGGAGCACGGCGGTATCATTCATACGGTCAGCATGCGCCACGGCGAGGTCGAGATTCGGCCGAACCCCGAGCTGCCGCCGGTGGTCTTCGGCCACTCGGGAGTGTTCATGGGCTCGCCGGACTGGTGGCGGCGTTTCGAGTATCCCGTGGATCGAAATCGCGGCGTCACGCACCAGGAGGACCTGTGGACCCCGGGCACGTTCGAGCTCGATCTGGAGCCGGGTCAGACCCAATACCTGGTGTTTGGGCTCACGCGCCTGCCCAGGCGCCCCGCGAAAGATTGCATGGCGGAGGTCTGTCAGACCCTCGAGGCGCTCGACCCCGGCGCCGGCCATTCACACGCCGAGCGGCGCTTGTGTGTGGCGGCCGAGCAGTTTCGCGCCGACCTCGGGCCGCGCCCGGGAGTCATCGCGGGCTACCCCTGGCTGGATATGGCCGCCCGGGATGCGCTGATCTCGCTGCCGGGCCTGTACCTGGTCACGGGGCAGCTGGAGGGCGCCAAGCGGGTGCTGCGCACGCTGCTCTCGGCGCGCGTCGATGGCCTGCTCACGCGCGGCTTCAGCGAGGCCGGCGGCGTCTCGCCGCAGCCTTCGGCCGACGCCAGCTTGTGGCTGTTCGAGGCGACCGATCTGTTGTCGGCTGAAACCGGACCCGACGATGCCTTCGTGCGCGAGGAGCTGTATCCGGCGCTGGTGGCCATTTTCGAACGCGTGAGCGCGGGGGCCGGGGGCGTGCTGCAGCTGACCGCCGATGGGCTCGTCTCCAACACCGCCCCCGCGGACGCGCCGCTCACCTGGATGGACTCACGTGCCGACGGCGTCGCGGTGACGCCGCGTCACGGCGTGGCCGTCGAGTTGCAGGGCCTCTGGGGCCGCGCCTTGCGCGTGCTCGCTCGGCTCAGCCTGCAAGCGGGCGATGGCGAGTTGCACGCGCGCGTCGAGGCCGCGCGGCAGCGCCTGTGCCTGGCGTTCTCGCGGCGCTTCTGGTGCGCCGACACGCGCTACCCCTACGATTGCCTGAGCGTCGAGGAGAGCGGGACGGGCGCGTTTCGAGACCCCTCCGTACGCCCGAACGCGCTGATCGCGCTGACGCTGGACCCGGATCTATTCACCCGCTGGCAGGCCGTCTCGATCATCGAGCGAGTGCGCGAGCGGCTCCTCACACCGATGGGAGTGCGCACGCTCGAGCCGAGGCATCCGGACTACCGGGGCGACTTTCGCGGCCCCATGCACGAGCGACGGGCAGCGTACCATCAAGGGACAGGTTGGGTTTTTTTGCTGGGTTTCTTCGCGCGGGCAGCGTTTGCCCTCGATCCCAACGACTTCGAACTACAGATCGAGGTCCGGCAGGCGGTGGAGCGACTGCTGGACGCGAGCCCGGTATTGGGCCAAATTGCCCAGGTCGCGAGCGGCGATCCACCCCACCACCTGGGCGGTTGTCCAGCCCAGGCCTGGAGTGTGGCGGAGCTGTTGCGCTCCGTGAAGCAGATCCTCGAGCCGTGACGCGAGGCGATCCCCATGGCCCATGACATCACCACCTTCGGCTACCGGCGCATCGTCCTGTTGTTGGTGAGCCTCGTGATCGTCCCCAGCGGCCTCTTGCTCGCGGTCGGGGTGGTTCTGCTCTTTCGCGGCGAGGCCGAGCTGAACGTGCTGATGGGCATCCTGGTGCTGGCGCTGAGCGGGGCTGCCGTCACCGGGGTCATCCTGGTCTGGGTGTTCGTGCGTCGCGAAGCCAATCTGTCCCAGCTGCAGAGCGACTTCGTCTCCAAAGTGTCACACGAGCTTCGGACGCCGCTCACTTCGATCCGGCTCTTCTCCGAGACCTTGGCCCTGCGCCGTACCGATCCGAGAGCGGTGGACACCTGCATCGCCGGGCTGCATCGCGAGGTGAGCCGCTTGCAAGATCTGATCGATCGCTTGCTCGACTGGGGGCGCATGGAGAGCGGGCGCCGCCCGTTCCACATGGAGCCGACCGAGGTGGGGGCGATCGTGGAGCGGGCGATCGCCGATTTCGAGGGCGTGCGCGAGCGGCAGAACGCGCAGCTCAGCGTGTCGTTGCCCGAGCACATGCCGCTCCTGTGGGGAGAGTCGGCGTCGATCAGCGATGCGCTCCTCAACCTGCTCACCAACGCCAGCAAATACGGGGGGCACCCCGCCGAGATCGCGCTTGCGGTCAGCTCCAGCAGTCAACAGGTGAGGATCGCCGTGCAGGACAACGGCAAGGGCATCCCGCAGCGCGAGCACAAGCGTATCTTCCAGAAGTTCTATCGCGTCGATGATCGGCTCTCGCGCGACAAGCAGGGCTCCGGGCTGGGCCTGGCGATCGCCAAACACGTGGTCAAGGCCCACGGGGGCCGCATCGAGGTGGAGAGCGCGCCGGGCAAGGGCAGCATCTTCACCATCGTGCTGCCGATCTTGCGGGCCGTCCCGGCGCTCGCGGCGTCTTCCCTCGCAGCCCCGGCCAAGGCGGGTCGCGCGTGAGTCAGTCGAGCCTGCCTGCTGCCGGCATGGCATCTGCGTCGGTGCCCCTCGGCGCCGCCGCTCCGGGCAAGCGCATCCTGGTGATCGAGGATGATCCCAGCATCGTGCTCGGCCTGCGCATGAACCTGGAGGCGGAAGGCTACAGCGTGCAGGTGGCCGAAGACGGGGAGTCGGGGCTCGCCCAGGCCAAGCAAGATGGGCCGGACCTGATCATCCTGGATATCATGTTGCCTCGGCTGAACGGCTTCGAGGTGCTGCGCCAGCTGCGCGCCGAGGACGTGCGCATCCCGACCATCGTGCTGTCGGCGCGAGACGCGGAGCTCGACATCGTGATGGGGCTGGAGTTCGGCGCAGAAGACTACGTCACCAAACCGTTCGGGCTGGCGGAGCTCCTGGCGCGCATCAAGGCCGTGCTGCGGCGCCCGGCTCCGGACAGGTCGCTCGACAAGGCGCTGCCCGCGGCGCGCACGAGCCCGAGCTCGGTGGAGGCGAGCGAGGGCGGCGCGGCGCCGCGGCAGAAGGCTGCCGACGTGATCGTCGTGGGTGACCTGGCGATCGACCCGAGGACGCGCGAGGTGAAGCGTGCCGGGGACTTGATTGCGCTCACCGCCACGGAGTTCGACATCCTGTGGTGCCTGGTTCGCGCCGACGGTCGCGTGCTGTCGCGCGAGGAGATCCAGGAACAAGTCTGGGGGCCTCGTCATCACGGCACGCTGCGCACCATCGACAACTTCATGATGCAATTGCGAACCAAGCTCGAACGAGACCCGACCGATCCCGATCATCTGCTGACGGTGCGCGGGGTGGGCTACCGGTTGGCCCAATAGCAGTCGAGCCGCGTGCGGCCCGGGTCGAGGCGCACACGCGCTGGCTCGAGGCCTCAGACCGAGGCTGCGGGCGGCTGCGGAGTCGGGCCCGGCGGGAAAATGGGCTTTCCCGATAGCAATTGCGACTTGCAGGCCTGACCACTACGCTCCTCCCCATGCGATCGAAGTTCGACGAAGACGGCTCGGGGCCGAACATTTCCGAAGTCGTCGCGGAAGTGTCGGACGTCCTGTCGAGCAATCTGAAGCGTTTTGGGCCCGTCGTCGCGGGCCTGTTGCTGCTCGCCGTGGTGATCACCGGTGTGTACAGCGTGGGGCCCGGTGAGCAAGGCGTGGTGCGCAGGTTTGGTCGCGAGCATCGCACCGTCGGGCCCGGGCTACACTATGCGCTGCCGCTCGCGGAGTCGGTCGACGTCGTCAACATCGAGGAGGTGCGGCGCATCGAGGTGGGATTCAACGGCGAGACCACCGTCAACGAAGAGGCGCTGATGCTGACCGGAGACGAAAACATCGTCGAGGTCCACATGGTCGTGCAGTATCGCGTGAGCGATCCGATGCGCTACCTGTTCCGCCTGCGGGAGCCCGAGGCCTCGTTGCACGTGGCGGCAGAGGTGGCGATACGTTCGGTCGTGGGCCGCACCTTCATCGACGACGTGATGACGACGGGGCGCACCCAGGTGCAGCAGGCCACGCGCGAAGTGTTGCAGATGCTGATGGATGACTACGAGAGCGGCATCGAAATCACCGAGGTCAAGCTGGACGCGGTGGACGCGCCGGACGAAGTGAAGGACGCCTTCAACGCGGTGACGCGTGCGCGCGAGGACAAGGAAAAGCTGGTCAATGAAGCGCGCGGCTACCAGGAAGACAAGGTGCCGCGCGCGCGCGGGGACGCGCAGAGCATCGTGCGCGGCGCCGAGGGCTACAAGGAACAGCGCGTGCTGCGTGCCCAGGGTGACGCCGACAAGTTTGACGCGATGCTCGCCGAGTACGGCAAGGCGCGCAGTGTAACGCGGCAGCGCCTGTACCTGGAAACGATGGAGCGCGTGTTTGCGCCATTGAAGAACAAGCTGGTCGTGGACAAGGGGGCGCTCTCGGGCTCGGTGCCGCTGCTGCCGCTGCGCGGCTCTGCGCCCGTTGGGCTGACCTCGGCGCCTGCCGGCGTCGCCACGGTAGCCGCCGGGAGCCAGCCATGATTCGCGGCTTTCTGATCGTCGCCATCGGCTTTCTGATCGTGGGCATGAGCTCGATGTTCGTGATCAACGAGACCGAGCAGGCGATCGTCACACAATTTGGCCAGTACCGCTGGAGTGCCACGAACCCCGGGCTGCATTTCAAGGTGCCCTTCATGCAGGAGGTGCACCGCATGGAGCGGCGGGTGATCGGGCGGGACACCACGCCCGGTGACTACCTGACACTGGACAAGAAGAAGCTGGTCGCCGATCCGATCACGCGCTGGAAGATCGAGGACCCTCTGATCTTCTTCAAGAGCATGCACGACGAGGTGCGGGCCGCGCATCGGCTCGACGACATCGTCAAGAGCGAGCTGCGCAACGAGATCTCCAGCCACCAATTCGGTGAGATCATCGGTGTGGCGCGCGCGCCCATGATGTTGCGGGTGACCGAGCGCGTGCAGGAGAAGGCCAGGGAGTACGGGATCCGCGTGGTGGACGTGCGGATCAAGCGCGCGGATCTGCCGAGGGACGTGCAAGAGAGCGTGTTTGCTCGCATGCGGGCCGAGCGCGATCGGGAGGCGAAGCGCTATCGCTCGGAGGGTGCGGAGGAGGCCTCGAAGATTCGCGCCAAGACCGACAAAGACGTGACCATTCTGCTCGCGAAGGCCTACCAGGAAGCGGAGAAGCTCAAAGGCGACGGGGACGCCGAGAGCACGCGCATCTACGCCGGGGCCTACGGCAAGGACCCTGAATTTTACGGCCTGATCCGTTCGCTCGAAGCTTACGAAAAGTCGATCACTCCGGAAACGGAAGTCGTGATGTCAACGGACTCGGAACTGTTTCGCTACCTGGCTCGGCCGTCTGACGTCCGTACTGGGCCCCCTCTCAGATAATTGAGGTCACTCATGTCCAGAATCGTCAACTGCATCAAACTCGGTATCGAAGCGGAAGGTCTGGAGAAGCCGCCGTTTCGCGGCGCGCTCGGCGAGCGCGTGTATGAATCCGTTTCCAAGGAAGCCTGGAAGAAGTGGCTGGAGCACTCCAAGATGCTGATCAACGAGTACCGGCTCGATCTGGTGAGTGAAGCCGGGCAGCGCATCTGGATGACCGAGCTCGAGAGTTACTTCTTCGGCGAGGGCGGGACCAAGCCTCCGGAATTCAAGCCAAAGGAGTGAGTTGCCTGCTCCCGGACTCGCCGGGAGGTGAGGGGGAGGGGACGCGCGTTTCACCGGCGTTACACGGCAGCGCTTCGATCGTCGCGAAGTACCGACAGAAGCGAGTTCTCTCGGCGGCCGAGACGAAGTACCGTGGCGATACGGGGCGGGCTTCGCAGAGCTGGAGAGCGACATGAATCGAGCAACGCCGGATATCACGCGGATTACGATCGTCGTCCTGATCATCGGCGCGCTCCTGGCGGCGAGCCTGTGGACGATGTTGCCCTTCCTGGGCTCGTTGGTCTGGGCGACGGCGATCGTGGTGGCGACTTGGCCGCTCTTGCTGTGGGTACAGCGCGGCCTGGGCGGGCGGCGCTCGCTGGCCACGGCGGTGATGACGGTCTTCATGTTGGTGATCTTCATCGCTCCCTTCTGGATCGCGATCGGGTCACTGTTGGACGCATCGATGCAGGGCATCGATCTCGCGCGCGAGTACCTCACGCAGGGCCTGCCCCCGCCGCCGGCCTGGCTCACCGGCATCCCGTTGGGCGGCGCGCGCATTGCCAGCAGATGGCAGGAGTTGGCCGCCGCGGGCCCCGAGGCGCTCACCGAAACGCTGCGCCCGTACGCCCGCTCGGTAGCGGCCTGGATGCTCAACGTGACCGGCGGTCTAGGCGGCGTGCTGCTGCAACTGGTCCTGACGGTGATCATCTCGGGGATTCTGTACGCGCGCGGGGAGCTAGCGGCGCAGGGGGTGCTGGCCTTCGGGCGGCGTGTCGGCGCGGACCGCGGTGAACACGTGATCCGTCTGGCGGGGCAATCCGTGCGCGGGGTGGCATTGGGCGTGGTCGTGACGGCCCTCCTGCAGTCGGCGCTGGCCGGCCTGGGCCTCTGGGTGTGTGGCATCCCCCGCCCTGGGCTGCTCACGGCTGCGGTGTTCGTCTTGTGCATTGCGCAGATCGGGCCACTGCCGATATTCGTGGCCGGCACGGCCTGGCTGTATGCCAAGGACAACACCGGTTGGGCGGTGGCGCTCATCGTCTGGGCGATCGTAGTAGGTCCGCTGGATAATTTTCTGCGTCCGATATTGATCAAGCGGGGCGTGGATCTTCCGCTGCTGTTGATCATCGCCGGCGTGATCGGCGGGTTGGTGGGCTTTGGCGTGATCGGGCTGTTTGTCGGGCCGGTGATTCTCGCCGTCACGTACTCGTGTCTCGAGTCATGGATCCGCGATGGAGCGCCGCCGGCGGTCGTGACCGAGGACTGACGTACGAGCGCGCGGGCTCTCGTCAGGTCTTGCTTGGTGCCCGGGCCACCGCTGTGGCAGTCTCCCTGTCATGGACACCCGCACCCCCTGTCTGACCTCGCTCCTGCCCACGAGCGCTCTCTTGGTCCTGCTCGCTGCCGGCGCAGGCTGTAAGGCCAATGATGCTGCCAATGCACCGGCGGTCGCTTCGCCGAGCGCTCCCGCTGCCGTCGCGGCCGCAGCAGAAAGCCCCGCGGCAGCTCCAGCGGCCCCGGCGGCGACCAGCCCCAGCGCCCCCGCGGCAGGCGGCGGCAGTGACAACGCTGCGCCGTCGATCTATCCGATCACGATGACGCGTCTGGACGGCACGCCCGGCGCCTTGTCCAGCTGGAAGGGCCAGGTGCTCCTGATCGTCAACACCGCGTCGAAGTGCGGTTACACCCCCCAATACGAAGGCCTGCAGGCGCTGCACGCGAAGTACTCGCCGCGCGGCTTTGCCGTGCTGGGCTTTCCGTCCAACGACTTCGGTGGTCAGGAGCCGGGCAGCTCCAAAGAGATCGCGACGTTCTGCACCAGCATCTACGCCGTCAACTTCCCCATGTTCGAGAAGACCAAGGTCATCGGGGAGGAGCGCAGCCCGTTGTATGCGCTGCTCTCGGACGCGCGCGGCGCGCCGAAGTGGAATTTCCACAAGTACCTGATCGACAAGCAGGGCAGGCCGGTGCAGGCCTGGCCGAGCGCGGTGGCGCCCGGTGCAGCCGAGATCTCGGGCGCGATCGAAGCGCAGCTGGCCGTACAGTAGGCGGCGCTCGCCGAGCTGGCAATGGCGGGCGCCGTGCACCCGGTGTGGGTCGATCTCTCCCGAGCCGACACGCCGGATCTCCTGCGCTGATCGTCGACAGATCGCCCGGGCGAGCGGGCATGGCTGCGACCGGCGCCTCGCGGGGGCATCCCCAGCGTATGAAAACTCGACCGACCGTGCCTGTGTGGCGCGTCCGCTCCCGATCGGTGGAGTCGTGGCGAGCCCGCGCCTGGGCCATAGCCTGCGGGTTGTGGCTGCTCTCGCGCCCGGCGGCAGCCTGGGTTGCCGCGGAGAGCGAGAACTCGACGGCCCTGGCCTTCCCCGCGGCGGAGGCATCGTCCCCCGCGCGTCGGCCAGCCTCGCCTACCCCGGCGGAGGTGGGCCTGCAGCTGCGTGGCCTGACTCGCGTGCTGCGGCAGGAGCCCAACCCGGTGCAGCTGCAGATCCCCCCGGACCTGAGCGTAGCGGAGCTGAAAGGTAGCTATGGCGTTGCGCTGGCGCTCTCGCTCTTCAGCGGCCTGCTGATCACGGCGACGCTGGTCCTGTTGTTCGGGCTGTGGGCACGCCAGCGCTGGTTCGACGAGGCGCTGCCGAGCCAGCGGCCCAGTCCAGTCCGGCGTTCGAGCCCCCAACAGCGCTGAGGTCGCGAGGGTTCAGGGGCTCGCTGCAAAGCGCTGCGCGAACACTCGCGCGGCCTCGGGGGCAAGCGTGACGGATGCCTGCGTCTCGGCTCCGAGCCGCAGGATCTGCTCGCTGCTCGAGGGCCAGTGCGGAAGGCCGGGGCCATTGGGGTTCCCCGTGGAGATGAAGTTGACCCAATAGTTCGACATTTGCTCCGACAGGGCGCGATCCACGTCCTGCCAGGGGCGGTCGAGCTTGTTCAGGTTGGCGAACACGTAGGGCAGCTCGCCGGAGTGGAACGCCTGATACTCCGGATGCTCCGGCCACGGGATGGCGCGTTCGAAGAGGTAGCCAAAGTCCTTCGACAGGCCGTGGCGGGCGCGCGCCTGGCGGCAGTCCAGCAAGGTGGCCAGGCCTGCGTCCCTCGCCAGCTGCTTCTGGCGCTCGCTCGCCTCGGCGTCGGAGGACGCTGGATACAACGCGAGCAGCGCGCTCGCCAGCTCGCCATATTCGGAACGAACGGCATCGGTCCAGGCGGACAGCGTCAGCTTGCCATAGTCTTTCTGGGAACTGCGTTCGTCCGCGTTGAGCCCCGTGAGCAGGGGCACGTCGCTCGCGCCACCGCGCGCCAGCAGGGCCGCCGGTTGGTCCGGCACGACCCAACCATCGACGACGGGGCGAAAGCGCACTCCGCTGTCGGAGTGCTTGCCGAGCAGCGCCGGTGCTGGCAAGGCGCGCAGCTCCGCCAGGCCGAGCGCGCCCGCAAACTCGGCGCCCGCGGCCTCTGCCTCGGCGCGCACGGGGCTGAGCGTGCGACGGTCGAAAGGTCCACTCTGCGCGATGGCGCGCTGAAATAGCCCAGCGGACAGCGGTGAGACCGTCAAATAGTGCACGGAAGCGGCGCCCGCCGACTGCCCCCCGAGCGTCACCTGCTTTGGATCTCCGCCAAACGCGGCGATGTTGCGCTTCACCCAGCCCAGCGCACTGATCTGATCCAGGAGGCCGTAGTTGCCGCAGGATTGCTGCGCTGACTCCGCGCTGAGCTCCGGATGGCAGAAGAAGCCAAACACGCCCAGCCGGTAGTTGATGGTGACGACGATGATGCCCTTCTTGGCCAGCCCCTCACCGTCATAGAGCAAGACCTCGCCCGAGCCGCTGCTGAAGGCGCCGCCATGGATGAAGACCAGCACGGGGAGCGCGGGCCGAGCGCTGCCGAAAGCCGCCCGGGGCGCCCAGATGTTGAGCGCCAGGCAGTCTTCGTCGACGAAGTTGCGCAGCATGTACTCTTCCGTCCAGGGCAGGAGCGAGCGCCGCAGCTCCTGCATGCAGCTGTTGCTGAAGGCCGAGGCAAGGCGCACGCCCGCCCAGGCCCGTGCCGGTGCAGGTGGACGCCAGCGGAGCTCGCCCACGGGCGGTGCTGCATACGGCACGCCCTTGAATACGACGACGGACGGATCGTCCCCGGCCACGCCGGAGAGCAGGCCGGACTCGACCGTGACCGTGGGAGGCCCGACAGGAGTGGCTGCGCTAGGCACGGGCGGCGCCACCGTGGCCGAGCAGGCCAGCGCCAGGGGCAGGCAAGCCCGGGCGAGTGCGTTCACTGATCCTGCCCGGCTTGTGCCTGACAGCCGTCAAAGGTGGCCTGCGCGGCTTCGCAGCTGCCTGGGCCCTCGCTCGCACACGGCGCATCGGCCGTGGCCGTACAGGAGACCAGCTCGTAGTACTCCTGCGAGCAGCCGTACGCCGCGGCCTCGTCGTACTCTCGCGACAGTTTCTCCTCACAGGTCTCCTGGTCTCCATCGTCCTGTCGGCATTCCGCCGTGCGTTGGCACGCCAGGGCGAGATCGTCAGGCGGGCCGCTGGCTTCGTCACAGCTCCATCCGATCAGACCGAGTGCGAGGAGGAGGGGGCCAGGCCAAGTGCGCATGCCCCGCCAGCCTGTCACGCGGCCTGGCGGGTGGCAACCAGATGCGCTCTAGGGCGCAGCCTGCCCGCTGTACACGATCCGCCCCTGCGGCGCGCCGTACGCCTGCGGGATGTCGGGGACGGAGTCTGCGTCCGTGTCGGGAAGGCGCGAGAGAAAGCCGTACAGGGCTTGCCAGTGCTTCAACTCCTGAACGCCCGCGGTTGCGGGATCGGCGTCGACGTAGCGCGTGGTGGGGTCGACGACCGTGACGCAATCCTGGTCCTTGGCGTTGACCGACAACAGCCCCCCGGTGAAGCTGCTCACGAAGCCGAGCAGCCCCGCGACGTAGTTGGTGGATATGATCTGATAGCAGGTGGTGGTGTCCGTCAGATCCAACACCTGAGGGCCGCTGGGTGTGACGAGCGCCAGGCGGGAGACGCGCTGCAAGGGCGGCTGGCTCGCGTCGTACGTGACAAGGAGGCCCGAGAGCTGCAGGAAGACGTCGCTGCCCGCGAGCTCGGGCGCGCCGCCGAGCTCCAGACCCGAACGCAGGTCCTGCGCGTTGAGATAGAAGCTGACCAGCGGGTACCCCGGGACTTGGTTGGGCCCAATCCCGATCGGCAGTACGCGGAACAGGTCGGCAAACCAGAGCTCCCCCGTGCTCCCCTTCAGGATCGGGGCACGCAGCTGGCCGTTGGCCTCTACCGCGAGCGCGGGCGGGTTGGCGGGCTGGAGCGCGGAGACGATGCCTCGATAGGCGTCGGTGACGAGGTTGCCGATCGGTGCCTCCCCGGACCCAGGGAAGGGCACGTCGACGCCCGTCTTCGCGACGATCTGGCGATACGCGAGGCCCTGCGCCGAGAGCGTCGTGAGATCGAGCCCGCTGATGTACTGCTCGACGCGCGTCTGCGTGGCGGTGCTGCCCGGCAGGGCATCGTCGATGTCCTGCAGCACGTAGCCGTCCACCGCGACGCGCGCCCGTGCGCCAGCGCGGCTGGCGGGCGTCACCGTCAGCGATAGCTTGCCGAGAAAGGAGGTGTACGAGCCGGCGGTCACGATCAACGTCTCGCCGACGCGGACAGGCTCACTGAGCGTGTCGTGGGTGTGGCCGCTGATGATCACGTCGATCCCCGGGACGGCCGCCGCCAGCGCGGCATCCTCCCCGTTGCCTTCGTGGTCGATGCCCGAGTGAGACAGCGCGATCACCAGATCGACCTGGTCGACGTCGCGCAGCTCCGCCACCATGCGCGCGGCCGCGACGTCGATCGGTTCGAAACGGAGCGGGCTGGCCTGTGGTGTCACTTGCACGGCGTTGGCACCGAGCAGCCCGAAGAAGCCGACCCGGAGCCCGCCCACCGTCTTCACCAGCTTGGGGCGCAGGGCGCCGGTCGACGTCACCACTTGCTCGAGCGCGTCGTCGCCGGTGTCCGCGCTGGCAGCGCTGAACTGCAGGTTGGACGATAGGATCGGCAGGGTGATCTGCTTGGCGGCAGCGGCCTCCAGGATCAATGCCAGGCCGGCCGGCGTCCAGTCGAGCTCGTGGTTGCCGAGCGTCGTGGCATCGTAGCCGAGCGCTTGCATCAGTGTCAGCTCGGGCACCTCTCGAGTGGCCAGGAGCTCGAACAGCGTCCCCATCATGAAGTCGCCGGCGTCCAGCAGCAGCACCGGCGTGCCGGCAGCGGTAGCGCCGGCTCGAGCACGGCTGATCGCCGTGGCGAGACGAGCCAGGCCGCCGCGCGTGGCATCGTCCCCTGGGGTTGCTGGCGTGTAGTCGCGCTCGGGCGCGAAGCCCATCAGGTGCGAGTGCATGTCGTTGGTGTGCAGGATCAGCAGCGGCTGGGGCGCCCGGGCGGGGCCCGCGGCGTCCAGGCTCGGCTCGGCGGAGGCGTCCGGGCCGGCGCTGCCACCGCCTGTCCCTGACGCGAGGAACACGGTTTGGTCTTGCCCACAAGCGAGCGCGCCCAGCAACAGCGCGCCCAGCAGCAGCCGAGCGCCGACCGCAGCGCGGCCCGTGCCGCGATCTGCGCGGCCCCCCGGCGCGAGAACAGACGTGCTTTGCCTTCGGTGCTCCGTCATCGCCATGCTCGGCCCCCTGTGTTGAAGATGCAGGGGGAAGCTTACAGCGGCGCCGCCGGCCGTGAAATGAATTGTCGCGGGTCTGTTGGCCGCGGAGTAAGCTCCTCTCCTGCCCATCATCCCCGAGTGCCTGGCGTGCGGCGCGTGTTGTTTCTCGCTGCTCGCCACGTACGTGCGTGTCACCGGCGACGATCATGCCCGCCTCGCCGAACGCGCCGAAGAGTTGGTGTGGTTCGATGGCAATCGCGCGTACATGCGCATGGCGCACGGCCACTGCGGAGCGCTGCGCATCGAGCCCGTCTCGGGTCGTTTCCGCTGCAGCGCGTACGAAACGCGGCCTCAGGTGTGCCGCGATCTGGAGCGCGGCTCCGGCGCGTGCCGGGGTGAGCTCGACGCCAAGGCCCAGCGACCCCTCCTGGCGCTGGGCCTCGAGCGGCGCCCGCCCGGCGCGGGGTGAACGGCCTCGCCGCGATTGTCGGGGCTAGGACCCCTGGCGATGCGGTACGCTGGCGGGCAATGCTCAAAGCACGGGTTCCGACCGCTGGCGCTTGGTTCGCGTTGTTCGTGGCGGCTTGCGGTGGGGAGCCAGGCCCGGCGTCGTCGACCGGGTTGCCCTCGGGAATGAGCCCCGGCAGCGGCACGAGCGCCGAGCCGAGCCCGAGCGCCGAGCCGGGGGCGAGCCCAGCACCCGATACCAGCGCCGAGGCCCCGGCCGCGCCGGGCGGAGCCGAGGTGCCCGGCACGGAGATCGCGCTCGGGCCTGCCCCGGAGATGGCAGCGGTCGGTGATATGGGTGGCCCAGCGCCGCCCGCGCTCGAGCCCGTCCCGCCGGAGCCCACGTTGATCACCTCCGGTCCCGGTGGCTATTGGCAGGAGGGGCAGCCCCAACTGACGAACGATGCCCCGACCCTGCGCGTCGATGACAGCACCACCTTCCAACGCTGGGACGGTTTCGGCGGGACCTTCAACGAGGCGGGCTGGGATGCGCTGAGCGTGCTCGACCCTGCGCAACGGGAGCAAGCCATCGAGCTGCTCTTCGGCGCTCGCGCGGGGGCGCATTTTACCTACGGGCGGGTCCCGATCGGCGCCAGCGACTACGCGCTCAATCGCTACACGCTGAGCGAGCAGGCGGACGACTATGCCATGGAGAGCTTCTCCATCGAGCGCGATCGGCAGCTGCTGATCCCCTACATCCAGGCGGCGCTCGCGGTCAGCCCCGAGCTTCAGCTGTGGGCTAGCCCCTGGACCCCACCCGCCTGGATGAAAGACAACGGTTCCACCGACGGCGGGCGGATCCGCAACGAGCCGCAGGTACTCGAGGCCTACGCCCTGTACCTGGCCCGCTTCGTGGAAGACTACGCCGCCCTCGGCATCACGATCGGCGCGCTTCACCCGCAGAACGAGCCCGGCTACGAGCAGACGTATCCTACCTGCCTGTGGACACCGGAGCTCTTGCGGGACTTCGTCGGCGACTATCTCGGGCCGACGCTCCGCGAGCGAGGCGTCAGCTCCGAGATCTGGTTCGGGACCATGTCCGCCCCGCAGGACGCCCAACATGTCGCCGCCGTGATGGCGGATGCCACCTCGTCTCAGTACATCAAGGGCATCGGCGTGCAGTGGAACACGCTCAATTCCGTCGCGGGCTTTGCCTCGAGCTACGGCCTGCCCATCATGCAGACGGAGCACCGCTGCGGGAACTACCCGTGGGTGACCGACACGTTCAACGTGGAGCGGGCCCCCAATGACCAGGCGTATGCCGAGGAGAGCTGGGGTTTCATCACCCAGTGGATCCGAGCCGGCGTCAACTCGTACAGCGCCTGGAACATGGTGCTCGATACGGTGGGGATGAACCTGGACGTGGGGCGGCCGTGGCCCCAAAACGCCCTGCTCGTCGTGGACCGGGCGGCGCGCACGCTGAGCGTGACGCCCGCCTACCACGTGTTCCGCCACCTTTCTCAGTTCGTCGACGCGGGAGCCCGCCGCATCGGCACGACCGGCGATGCCGACGCGCTGGCGTTCGAGAACCCTGACGGCAGCATCGTGACCGTCGTGCACAATGCCGATGCCTCTGCACAGGACATCACGCTCGGCGTGAGCGCGGCCACGCTCCGCTTCAGTGTCCCCGCGCGCGGCTGGGCCACCGTCAACTGGCCCGGCACCGCCACGACATCCCCCTGAAGGGCGCACTGAAGCCAGCTGTGGCGCTGTCGGGCGGTAGGCTCCGGGGCAGCTCGGCGCCGCAGCGCTGGCCGTGTGCCAGGTGTGTCAGCGCTCGCGATCGAGCACGAAAATCCGCCTGGCCCGCTTTCTGCAAGGTGCTGGGCATGTTGCAGATGTCGCGCTTTGGTTCAGGGTCGCTTCGGGACGGTCGGGCCTGCTTTGCGGCGCTACTGTGTACTCTGGGCGTGGCGGTGGCGTGTGGTGGCAGCGCCGATGGGGACGACTGCGAGGGGGCGAATTGCCCGGCCCCGCCCGGGGGGCAATGTGTCCTCGCCGGAGTGACCTACGCGAGTGGCGTCAACGGCATCCCGGCAGAAGACGGATGCAACACCTGCAGCTGCCAGGACGGCGAGCTCGCCTGCACGTTGATCGGGTGTGCAGAGGCGCGCTGCCGCCGCGGCGCCGTGACCTATGCGAGTGGCACCAATGGCATCCCTGCGGGAGACGGCTGCAACACCTGCAGCTGCGACGCGGGCCAGCTCAGCTGCACGGAGCGCGCATGCACCACCATTCCGGCCAGCTGCAGCTACGCTGGAGAGACGCTGGCCAACGGGGAATCCCGCCCGTCCGGCGACGGTTGCAATAGCTGCACCTGCCACGATGGACAGCTGGGCTGCACCCTGATCGAGTGCAACCCCGGCTGTTACGCGGACACCGACTGTAACGAGGGCACGTTCTGCACCTTCCCGGTCCGCTCCTGCTCCGGGACGAACGCGGGTGCAGCGAGCTTCGCCCCGCCCGACGACGACGTCAGTGCGGAGCCACCCCAGGCGGGGCAGTGCCTCGCCCGCACGCAGATCTGCACCGAGGACTACACGCCGGTGTGCGGCTGCGACGGCGTGACCTACAGCAACGAGTGCGCGGCAGTGAACGCGGGCGTCCAGATCGCGACTCGCACCACCTGCCTCTGAGCGGGCGCGCGCAGCGCCGCAATCGTGAGGCCGCTGACCCCTGCGCTGGATTCATGATCCATCCGCTCGCGAGGCCCGCGCGGCTCTTGAATGGGGCGCTGCGAGGCTCTGCGCTCCCGATGCACGGCCCGGACGCACCATGCCCGGCGCCGATCGGCACTCCGCGCCAGCGCGGTCGTCCGCGCCCAGCGCTGCGTAAAGAGGGTCAGAGTGGGCCGGACCTGCACCGCACGACAGCTGGCGGCGCCTCGGGGCTCCGCCCGCTTACGGCACCGCCCCAGCGCGGTCGGGCTCTGCCAACGTCGCTCTGCGTGCTCGTTTCTTCCGGATGGCGTCGCGACCGAAGTCCTGCTCTGCTGCGAGGGTATTGTGGGAGCGGCAGCGTAGCGCGAGGTTGTCGATCGTCGCTGGGCCGCCTCGGCCGTGCGGGCGCTGGTGATGGAACTCTAACCCGGACTGCTCCCGGCAGCGCTGGCCGCGGGCGTCGACATACGTGCAGCGCGCTTCGTCGCGCTTCCAGACGCTGCGGCGGGCTTCGGCGGGGATGTACCGGCTCTGGCGAGCTGGCTGCGACGTGGAGTGCCGAGCGTCTGCGTCCCACTGCGGGCCATCTGTCGCCGACTGCGGCGGGGCGTGCCGAGCATCTGTCGCCGACTGCGCGGCAGGGCGCGGAGCGTGGGTCTTCGACGGTGGCGCAGAATGTGGAGCGTGTGTCTTCAACTGCGGCGCAGGGTGCGGCGCACGGGTCACCGATTGCGGCACGGGTGGCCGAGCAGGCGTCGGCCGGGGTTGCGGAGGCCTGTTCACCGGCTCCGGTGCTTTCGCCCGCGGACGTTCGCGCGCCGCGTGCTTGCGCTGGCGAAGTTTGTGCACCAGGAGCTCGAGCGCGCGGCGCTGCACGGCCACCAGATCGCGCGTGGGCAGCTCGTGTTGCAGCAAGTTGCGCGCCTCTTCCAGCAGATCCACGTAGGCTTGGTCTGCCGTGAACTGGACTTTGTAGCGCAGCTCTGTCACGGGTGATGCAGACGCCGTTGGCTGCGCATCGCCGGTAGCGAACGGCCTGCTCACGTCCTGCCTCGAGTCGGGCGCCGGTGTGCGGGCGCCGGTCTCGCCGTCGTATTCGTTGCCGCTCGATTCCTGCCCCGTCGTCGCAGCGGCCGCTTTCTCATCCGCCCGGGGTGGTGCCTGCCCGGCCCCGAGTCCCGCTTGCAGTTCTCGCACCTGTCCGGCGAGACCACGCACGTAGGCCGCCCACGTGTTGCGCGGTGGTGCCCAGAAACCAGGCAAATCGTCGTCGAGCGCCGACAGCGTCCAGTCTGCCGCGCCGGCGCGGGATAGCGGCACGATCCTGCTCGGCACATCGTGACAGGGCGCAATCTCCGCGACGAGGCGCTCGATTTCGCGTTTCGTCCGAAAGCGCGCGCGCGCCAGCAGCTCCGCGCAGTTTTCGTCCGTCAGGTGCGGCCCGAGGAGCAGAATGCCGGTCAGGTGCAAGGAGGCCTCCTCGAGCATCTCCAACAAGATCGGAAACTCTCGCGCGAGGCGCGCCGCCCGGCAACGCCGCTGCGCTTCATCCTCCGACATGCGCAGCTCGTACACGCAATACGTGTACAGCGAGGAGCACGCTCGTTCGCGATGGATGCCGCGTGCTTCGACCTCGGCGAGATGCGCGAGCAGCTGCGCGGTGAGCGCATTGGAACTACCGACGAGCCGTTTCGTCTCGCTATGCAACGACTCGTCCGTCAACTGTGCGAGGGAATTCATCCTCGCACTGTACACCCTTGAGATCGGAGCTCCTGGCTGCCACGCCAAAGCACCCGAACGGGTCCGATATGGTCGCAAAGAAAAACCGCTCTCCCAGCGCGTCTCAGCCCGAACCGTGTGGCGTAGCGCGCTGAATTTTGAACGATCGCCGACGTCGCGCTCGACCCAACGCCGAAAGCTGTCCAGCAAAATCGTTCGGCATCACGTCCGCGCAAAGAGCGCGGTGCTCGACGCCGAGGGCCCTGCGCCGGTGGTGCCCGCTGCGGCACCCGCCATGGGGGAGGCGTCCCCGGTCGATGTTGCACCTGCTTCTGCAACGCCGGGCGCTCCGCGCATGGGCGGCGGGGGCTGCAGCCTCTGGGCGTCGCGGAACTCATCGTCCGCGCCGCTGGCAGCGCTATTCGTGCTCGCGCTGGCAGGGCTGCGGCGCCGTCCGTGCGCGTCGCCGCAGGAGTAGCTCCTCGCTCCCGTGCAGGCTACGCGCTGGGCCCCGCGCTGCCCGGTTCCTCGAGGGTGCGCTCCAGCAGCAACGCCACAAATCGCTGCTCGGCAGCGGCGAAGCACCAGCCGATGTGTTCTCCGCAACCCCCACAGAGGGCCACTTGCCAGGCGAAGCCGGGGAACCACGTCCAGTAGGCGCTGGCTTCTCCCACGGCGCGGGCGCCTGGAGCACTGGCAAAGCAACCGACCTTGTGAATGACGCCGGCCGGGTTGATGAACGTGTGAGCATGAGCGCCGTTGACGCTGATGCCCGAGTGAACCTCGGCGATGAAGCTGCGGCAGGCGGCGCACAGCAGGCGTGCGCCCAGCGCCTCGCGGGGCTCGGGCTTCGGCCGCGAGCGCGGCTCGGGCGCGGGGCGTGGCCGCTCCGCTTTTCGCAGCCAGGCCACGTTTCCCGCGCAGGCCATCTGGCAACCCCAGCCCTGGCCGCCCGGCAGCGCTAGCCGAGCAGCTTCTCGATCCCGTGCACGCTCTGATCGCTCAAAAAGGCGCTGTCCAGTTTGCGCTCGACGAGCAGCCGGGAAAAGTGTGCGAGCATCGTCGGGTCAAAGACCTTGGGGGTCTGCGCCCGGATGTGATTGCACGCCTCCAGCGGGCTCACGATACGCCCGAGCGTATTGTCGGGGTTAAAGGTCAGGTCCGCGATGCTGTCACAGAGCGCGACCACGCGGCTCTGAAACGGGATCGCCTCGTCCGATAGCCCCTCGGGGAAGCCCTGGCCGTCGAAGCGCTCGTACATGTGCAGGATGCCGGTCGTGACCGTGTCGGGCACGCTCTTGAGAAGCCGGCTCGGGTTCTTGTATTGCGCGCGCGCCAGCTCCTCGTGATCGCGCAGCTGCCAGACATTCAGGGGCGTCAAGTGATGCTGCTGGCTCTTGCCGAGGTCGTGAAAGAGCCCGATCGCCCAGGCGTGCGCCGCCTGGGGCTCGCTCAGATCGAGCTGACGACAGAGCGCGTAACTGAGGCGCGCCACGCGCACCGAATGGCTCTTCAGCGAACCGCGCGAGCGTTCGTGAATGATCATCATCGACTCGGCGAGCCGCGACGGATCGCCGAGGGCGGCACCGCGGATGCGCGCCGCGCTTTCGTCGAGCTCCGGAAACGGCTCGCTCGTCGGGGCCCAACCGGTGGAGCTGGGCGGCGCAGGGTAGTTGCCGCCGAGCTCGGCGGGCGCGCGAGAAGAAGAGGGGGCGTCGAACGCGGGGGCGTCGAACGCGGACGTGTCCACCGGCAACTCCGCGACGCCGTCCTCCAGCGAGGCGCGAGGGGCCGGAGCGACGGGCGGCGGTGCGCTGGCGCGCGACACGCCGGTATCTTCGACCCTGCCGATGCGCGAGAACGCGCCGAGATCGCCGGAGTACAACTTGGCGAGCGCCGCTTGCACCGCAGCGGGCCGCGCCACGAGCCCCTTCACCTGGCGAGCGCCCGCGGCGACGCGCACGTTCTCGAGCAGCTCTGGGTTGCTGAGATCGGCGGCCACGATGGTCAGCGTCTCGTCTTCACCAAAGCGCAGCGGCACTACCTGGTAGCGCTCGGCGAGCCGCTGCGACAGCCTCGACAACGCTGCGCGCGGCACCACTGCCCCTGCCAGCGTCTTCGTGCTGATGAACCGGGTGCCAAACATCTCCGCCAAGTGGCGCAGCAACATGGACTCGGGCAGCCCACACTCGAGCAACGCTTCTTCGAAGCGGTCACCCGTCGAGTGGTGACGATCGAGGGCTGCGTTCGCCAGGGCGGGCGAGATACGACCCTCGCTGAGCATGCGCTCGGCGAGGACTGAGCTAGGGTCGGAATTCACTGGTGTTTTCAAGACGCTGAATGCTAGCCGTCAGCGCTGGAGGGAGCAAACATGTCCGTACGCACGCTCGGTCTCGACCCAAAACTGTACGATTACCTCCTGACTGTTTCGGTCCGGGAGCCACCGGTGCTGGCGGCGCTCCGAGAAGAAACAGCCCAGCTGCCCGGGGCCGGCATGCAGATCTCGCGAGAGCAGGGGCAGTTCATGCGCCTCTTGATCGAGCTATTGGGCGCCCAGAGGACCCTCGAGGTGGGGGTGTACACCGGGTACAGCTCGCTCTGCGTCGCCCAGGCGCTGCCGGAGGACGGGGAACTCGTCGCCTGCGACGTCAGCGAGGAGTACACGGCCGTCGCCCGGCGCTACTGGCGCGAGGCCGGGGTCGAGGGTCGCATCCGGCTCGAGCTCGGGCCCGCGCTCGAGACGCTCGATCGACTGCTGGCCTCGGGTGCGGGGGGCAGCTTTGACTTTGCCTTCATCGACGCCGACAAAGAGAACTACCTGGGCTACTACGAGCGGTCCCTGACCCTGCTCCGGCGTGGCGGCCTGATCGCCGTCGACAACGTGCTCTGGGGCGGCAGCGTGGCCGACCCCCAGGACCAGAGCCCGCGGACTTTGGCCATTCGCGCCCTCAACGCCCGGCTGGGGGACGACCCCCGGGTGTCGGCCTGCCTGGTTCCGATCGGTGACGGCCTGTTTTTGGCGCGAAAGCGCTGAGGATTACCTTTGGGCCCCCGCCTGCACCCGTGGGGTGGTGGCGGCGAAAATTTGTGCCTATATTTGTTGCGGCGGAGCGTCGTTCGGGTTCCTGCCACGACCGCACTTTCTTGGGCTTGGCCAGGGGAGGGCCGTCGGGTCAGCCCAGCGTCCCTTTCGGCGGTCTTTTGTAGACAGCCGAAGCCCAGCCTACTTTAACGCTGCCCTAGCGAGCCGACCGAGCTCCCCCAGAGGATCCATGTCCAACACGTCACCGGTACTCGGCACCGCCAACCTGGCGTTCGTCGAATCACTCTACAGTCGCTACCTCGAAGACCCGAACTCGGTACCGGAGGATTTTCGCCGTTACTTCGAGACGGAGCACCCGGCGAGCGGCAACGTGCGCATCGGGCCGTCCTTCGCCGCGCACTCCCTGTTTGATCCGAACGGTTCGTCGTCGATCCATGTCTCGGTTCCGCGCACTGCCACCCCGTCCAATGGCGCCGCGGCAAACGGCGCGAGCAACGGCGGTGCGGCGCACCAGGCCTCCGGCAGTGCGGCCCGCGGCGACGCCAGCCGGGCCCGCAGCACCTCCGCCCGCGGCAACGGTACCCCCAGCTATGGCGCTCCGAGCGCGGCTCCGAGCAGCAACGGCAGCAACGGTCACGGCGCGGCGCTCGCCCGGGCGGTGACGGAGGGCAGCGTCACGGCGCAGCCCGTGCAGGTGGTCGTCGAGCCGCCGGGCACCTCCGACGTCGCGGCACTGCAAGATCGCGTGGACCAACTCGTGCGCGCCTATCGCGTGCGCGGCCACATGATCGCCAAGGTCGATCCGCTCGGCCTGCCGCGGCCGCACTACGAGGAGCTCGACCCGGAGTATTACGGTCTGGTTCCCGCCGACATGGATCGCGTCTTCTCGAGCCGCACCATCACCGGCACGCAGCGCCTGACCTTGAGCGCGATCGTGGACCGCCTGCGCAATACCTATTGCCGCACGATCGGCGTGGAGTTCATGCACATCCACGACCCGGTCTCCAAGAACTGGCTCCAGGAGCGGATGGAGGGCTCGGAGAACCGCATCGAGCTCGATCTCGACACGCAGCGCTACATCCTGACCCTGCTCACCGACGCCGTCATGCTGGAGGAGTTCATCCAGCGCAAGTACGTGCGCGCCAAGAGCTTTTCACTCGAGGGCTCGGAGAGCCTGCTGCCGCTGTTGCATCTGGCGATCGACCGCGCGGCGGAGCACGGCGTGGACGAAGTCACGCTGGGCATGGCCCACCGCGGTCGCTTGAACGTGCTGGCCAACCTGATGGGCAAGAGCCCGCGTGAAATCTTCCGCGAGTTCGACGACGTCGACCCGGAGCTGTACCGCGGCCGCGGCGACGTCAAATACCACCTCGGGCGCAGTCACGATTTTACCACCCTGCACGGGCGCAAGGTGCACCTCTCACTGTGCTTCAACCCGAGCCATCTCGAGTTCGTCAACGGGGTGGTGCTCGGGCGCGTGCGCGCCAAGCAAGACCGCACGGGCGACCTCAAGCGCGTGCGCAAGATGGGCCTGGTGATCCACGGCGACGCCGCCTTCATCGGCGAGGGCATCGTCCAAGAGTGCCTCAACATGAGCGGGCTGGACGCCTACGAGACGGGCGGCACCGTGCACGTGGTGATCAACAACCAGATCGGCTTCACCACGCCGGCGCGCGAGGCACGTTCCACGACCTACTGCACGGACATCGCCAAGATGCTGCAGAGCCCGATCTTCCACGTGAACGGCGAGGATCCGGAAGCGGTGGCGCAGGTCGTGACGCTGGCCATGGATTTCCGCTCCACGTTCTCGCGCGATGTCGTGATCGACATGTACGGCTATCGGCGCCACGGTCACAACGAGGGCGACGAGCCGTCGTTTACCCAGCCGGTGCTGTACCGAGCGATCTCCAAGCGCCCGAGCGTGCGCGACGGCTACCTGGAGAACCTGACGCGCGAGGGCGATATTACCCGCGAAGAAGCGGACGCGATCGCCGTGCGCCGGCGCGAGCACCTGGAGCTCGAGCTGTCGGAAGCCCGTTCCAAGGACTTTCAGCGGCGCATGGACTGGCTGGGGGGCTACTGGAAGGGCTACCAGGGTGGGCCGGAGTCCGAGGTCGAGGATGTGGACACGTCGCTCGATCCCGCGCTGGTGCGCGACCTGCTCTTGCGCCAGACGCGCCTGCCGGAGGACTTTCAGGCCAATCCGAAGGTCGCGGGGGTGATCGAGCGTCGCGCCGAGATGGCCCGCGGTGAGCGCCCGCTCGACTGGGGTGCTGCCGAGGCATGCGCCTTTGCCTCGCTGCTCAACCAGGGCGTACCCGTGCGCCTGACGGGCCAAGACGTGGCGCGCGGCACCTTTGCGCATCGGCACGCCGTGCTGCACGACGTGCGCGACGGCCGCACCTACACCCCGCTCGCGCATCTGGACGCCGACGGCCAGCCGCGCGTGCAGATCTACAATAGCCCGCTCAGCGAGCAGGGCGTGATGAGCTTCGAGTGGGGCTACAGCCTGGACTCGCCCGAAGGCCTCGTGATGTGGGAGGCCCAGTTCGGCGACTTCGTGAACTGCGCGCAAGTCATCATCGACCAGTTCCTGGTCAGCGCCGAGGACAAGTGGAAGCGTCTGAGCGGGTTGGTGCTGCTCTTGCCGCACGGCTTCGAAGGCCAGGGGCCGGAGCACTCGAGCGCCCGGCTCGAGCGGTTCTTGATGCTGGCCGCCGAGGACAACATCCAGATCGCCCAGCTCACGACGCCGGCGCAGTACTACCACCTCTTGCGCCGCCAGGTGATGCGCCCCTGGCGCAAGCCGCTGATCGTGTTCACGCCCAAGAGCCTGCTGCGTCATCCGGACGCGAGCAGCAACATCGAGGAGATGGCTCGCGGCAGCTTTCACCGCGTGTTGCCCGATCCTGACGGCCTGGTGGGCCCCGGCGTGCAGCGCGTCTTGCTCTGCAGCGGCAAGGTATACTACGAGCTGCTCGCGCACCGGCGCGAGCTCGGGCGCAAAGACGTGGCCATCGTACGCTTGGAACAGATCTACCCGTTTCCCCGGCAGGCCCTGGCCTCCATCCTGGAGTCGTATTCGGCCGGCACCCGCATCGTCTGGGTGCAGGAAGAGCCGGAGAACATGGGCGCCTGGCCCTTCTTGCGGCTGCGCTTCGGTGAGCGCCTGTTCGGCCGCCACCCTCTGTCGGGCGCGTCGCGCGACGAGTCGGCGAGCCCCGCCACCGGTTCCGCGAGCTCTCACCGGCTCGAGCAGCAGGAACTGATCGGCCGCGCGTTCGCGCCGTTCTGAGCTTCGCCTCGAGCTGAAACATTTGCGACGCGCAGTTGGAGATGCATTGTCCTCATCATCCGTGACCCGAAGGAGAGGCTAAGGTGCCCGTAGAGTTGAAGGTCCCCTCCGTGGGCGAATCCGTGACCGAAGTAGAGATCGGCGACTGGCTCAAGGCCGTCGGTGACTCGGTCAAGCAGGATGACATCGTCCTGACGCTCGAGACCGACAAGGTCACCGTCGAGATTCCGGCGCCGGTCAACGGCACGATCTCCAAGATCCTGGTGAAGAAGGGCGACTCGGCCCGCGTCGGAGACGTCGTGGGCTACATGGAAGAGGGCGCGGCCGCAGAGCGCGGCGCCACGGCACCCTCGGCGCTCGACCCGGTCTTCGATCGCTCCCAGGGCTCCGAAGCGCCCCCGGCCACCATTCCCCCGGCGTCGGCGCCGCGGGTCATGCCTGCGGCGCAGAGAGCACTGCACCAGGCCGGGCTCGAGGCGTCGGATGTCACGCCCAGCGGTCCCGGTGGCAGGACTCTGAAAGAGGACGTGCAGCGCGCCGTTGCCGGGCGCGCCGCCAATGATGCGCGCCGCTCCGAAACCGCCCCGCGCGATCTCAAGTCCCGCGACCTGAAGCCGCCGCCGCTGCCCAGCATTCCTGGGGGCGCAGGCCGTCAGGAAGAGGTGGTGCCGATGACGTCGCTGCGCCGCAAGATCGCGGAACGGCTCGTCGAGGCGCAGCAGACCGCCGCGCTGCTCACGACCTTCAACGAGGTCGACATGAGCGCCGTCAAGCGCCTGCGTGAAGAGTACCAGGACGCGTTCCTGAAGAAGTACTCGATCAAGCTCGGCTTCATGTCCTTCTTCGTGAAGGCCGCCGTCGACGCGCTCAAGCAGTTCCCCAGCGTCAACGCCGAGGTCCGCGGCACGGACATCGTCTATCACAACTACTTCGACATCGGCGTGGCCGTGGGCGGGGGCAAGGGTCTGGTCGTTCCCGTGCTGCGCAACGTCGAGCGCATGGGCTTTGCCGAGGTGGAGCTGACCATTGCAGCGCTAGCGGGGCGAGCCAAAGATGGCTCACTCAAGCTGGAGGAGCTGCAGGGTGGCACCTTCACCATCACCAACGGCGGCATCTACGGCTCCTTGCTCTCCACGCCCATCATCAACCCTCCGCAGAGCGGCATCCTCGGCTTGCACGGGATCGTCGACCGCGCCGTGGTGGTCAAGGGTGAGGTGGTCGCCCGCCCGATGATGTACATCGCGCTCACCTACGATCACCGCATCGTGGACGGGCGAGAGGCCGTCGGCTTCTTGCGCCGCATCAAGGACGCGATCGAAGAGCCGACCCGCATGCTGATCGAGGTCTGAGGTTCGGATGGAAAATCAATTCGACCTGATCGTCATCGGGTCCGGTCCCGGTGGCTACGTGGCTGCCATTCGCGCGGCGCAGCTCGGCTTGCGCACGGCGTGCGTGGAGTTCGAAAAGGCGCTCGGCGGCACCTGCTTGCGCGTGGGATGCATTCCGAGCAAGGCGCTGCTCGAGGCGAGCCACCTGTATCACAAGGCCCAGCACGAGCTGGGCGCCTTCGGTATCGAGGTGGGCGGCGTGGGCTTGAACCTCGGCACCATGCTCAAGAAGAAGGATGACGTCGTCGGGCAGCTGACGGACGGCGTGGCGTTCCTGTTCAAGAAGAACAAGGTGGAGCGCTTCATCGGTCGCGGGCGGATCACGGCTCCCGGCAAGGTCACGGTCGAGCTGAGCGCGGGCGGCACGCAGGAGCTCTCCACCAAGAATATCATGATCGCGACGGGCAGCAGCGTGGCGCGGCTGCCGGGCGTGGAGCTCGACGGTGATCGCATCGGCACGAGCACGGAGGCGCTCTCGTATCCGGCGGTGCCCGGGCACCTGGTCGTGATTGGCGCCGGCGTGATCGGGCTCGAGCTCGGGTCCGTCTGGCAGCGGCTGGGCGCGAAGGTGACGGTGGTCGAATACGCCGATCGCATCCTGCCGACCATGGATAAGGAGCTGAGCACGCTCTCCAGGAAGATCCTGGAGAAGCAGGGGCTGGAGTTCCGGCTCGGTGCGCGCGTGAAGTCGGCCACCCACAACGGGCAGGTCTGCAAGGTCGAGATCGAGGGCAGCGATCCCATCGAGTGCGACCGCGTGCTGCTGGCTGTCGGCAGGATCCCGTACACCGAGGGGCTCGGCCTCGAGGCAGTCGGGGTGGCGCAGGGCAAGCGCGGAGACGTCTTGGTCGACGATCACTTCCAGAGCAACGTGCCCGGCATCTACGCGATCGGGGACGTGATCCGCGGCGCGATGTTGGCGCACAAGGCGGAGGAAGAGGGCATCGCCTGCGCCGAGTACATCGCCAATGGCTACGGCCACGTGGATTACGAGTCGATTCCGGCGGTGGTCTACACGCACCCTGAGATCGCCTCGGTGGGCAAGACCGAGGAACAGCTCAAGGAAGCGCAGATCAAGTACAAGAAGGGGGTCTTCCCCTTCAGCGCCAACGGTCGCGCCAAGGCTATCGGTAGCACCGAGGGCCGCGTCAAGATCCTCGCGGATGCCACGACCGATCGAGTGCTCGGTGTGCACATCGTCGGCGCCGCCGCCGGCGACCTGATCGCGGAGGCCGCCGTGGCCATGGCCTTCGGCGCGAGCTCCGAGGACATCGCACGCGCCTCGCACGCCCATCCGTCCCTGGCCGAAGCGGTCAAGGAAGCAGCGCTGGCCGCAGGCAGCGGCGCGATCCACATCTGAGAGCTCCGAGCTCGGCGGCGCGCCCTGGGCCGCCGCCGTCGCTGGGGGTCGGGACAGTGGGCGCCGGCTGCGCGGGGGAGCCCCGCTGCCTGCTAGAGGCTTTCGCTCGGCTCCGGCAACGGGCCGCCGCTGCGCACGTATTCGACGATCGCCGAGACGAGCGAGTTTTCCTGCTCGACGCACTTGCGGCTGACGCTGCCGAGCGTGACGCCGTGGCATTCCTTGCGGCGCTCGCTATAGGCGCGGCTGATCAACTCATCGGCGCGCAGGGCGCTCTGCAGCTCATCACCGAGCGAGCGCCAATCCACCTTGGCGTGCTGCCGGCGGCGCGGCTTCTTGCTGCTGAACTCCCCGTCGTGCAGCGTGACGCAGCTGCCGTTCCAGCGCAGCAGATCGTAGCCGGCGGTTTCGCTCATGCTCATGTCGCCGGCGGTGGACTGCTTGGCGTCGGTGTTGCGGCGTAGCGCGATCAGCTCTTCCCCCTTCATCACGCGTTCTTCCGACAGGGAAGGGCCGCCGGCACCGTTGAAGGCGGGGGCGATCGCGCGCGAGTACAGGCGCTTCCACGGGGAACCACCGCGGAACATGTGCAGGGCGACCTCGGGATGCACGCCGCTGCACAGCTTGCTCACCCACTGGGTCGGCGGCAGGCAATCCTTCGCGTCTTCATCCTTGCAGCCGCTCGGCAGCATCGACTCCGCCTCGGGCGCGGGCAGGTCCACGTGGCTGTATTGAGCGTCCAGCTCGGCCGGCGACGCCACAGTTTTGGTGTTGCTCGAGCCGCAAGCCAGGCATGCGGCGACGAGCGAGACACTGCCAATGATCCGCATGCCGACATACAAGCCTTGTCGGAGCGTACCTTGTCAAGAGTGGGATCTTACCTACATAGCCGCGCACGACGCGGGCTTGCAGCGCGCATGTTCTTTTGCAATCTGGCGTGTTTCTTGGCCCCAATTGTCAGTTTTGCTCGAGCTCCGAACGCACTGGGCACGGAGTTTTGCAGCGCCGTCCAGTAGCGATCTATCAAGTCGCAGTGCCGTGCGAACGATTGGATCGCAGTGCTGGATCACAGCGCGACATGGCGAGACGCCGACACGAACGTGTTTCCAGGGTGAATCGGAGGTGCTTCATGAAGCCGCGCCTCGAGCGCGCGCCGCTGCGTCTTTGAACGGGCTCGGGGGGCTCATTGCGCGGCTTCGCAGGTGTAGCGCAGCTCCCAGTCGTGCAGCACCGGCGCGGTCTGTCCGTCATTCGAAGGCACGAAGTCGATGACGAGCCTCAGGTAGTCTCTGCCGTTGACGTGGGCCGTGTCGAGGACGGCGCCGACGTCTTTGAAGGCGGGGGTTGCCGGGCTGAGTACCGTGCCCGTCGCTTGCCCGAGGCTGAGCAGCGGAGCCGTGGCTAGCTCCGCCAGGCTGTTGGCCGTCTGCACGCTGAGGTCGAGGTGGCTACCGTTGGCCGCCGTGAGGTAGTAGCTCACCAGCTGCCAGCTGGGCTGGTAGCTGTCCGGGCATTCTGCGGTGTACTCTCGCTCGAAGCTCGCTGTCTCGAAGCTGGGCGGGGCGGCACACTTGAGGTTGACGCAAGCAGCAGCGTTGCAACAGTCCGCCGGCGAGTTGCAGCTCTGCCCGGCGTTGCTGCAGGTGCCGCTCAACGCGGCGCAGGTCTTGACGGGCGGGCCACTGGCGGGCGTCCAGGCCGTGGGAGCACGGCAGGCGGAGGTGGCGGGGCTGGCGCTGCTGCCGCAGCACTGCTCGTCGCTCGAGCAGGACACCCCCGAGGCTTTGCAGGGCGTGGGCACCACGTAGCCACGCTCGTTGACGTAGTGGTTGGCCGTGTTGATGGCCGCCATGTTCTGCCCCGGCACGAGGAATGCCGGATGGCTGCGGTCCGTCGTGCCGGCCGTGGTGTTGTCGATGGCCGCCATCCAGAGCATGCTCGCGGCGCAGCTGAAGTGGGTCGACACACCGGCGGATGATTTCTGGTTGAACTGGTTGCCGTACGCGCGCGGGCTGGTGAAGACCACCCAGCGATAGCCGCCCACGGGGTTGGGCAGCACGCTGGGCTGATAGGAGCGATCACCGTCCGTGGCATCGTCGAGACCACCGTCGTCGTCCGCTTCGTTGAGCTTGCGCAGCTCGGTCTTGGTGGTGGAGGGAGTCTGCGTGTCGATGGACCAGATGCGGCCCTTCCAGTAGCCGCGGGTGGTCGGGCTCATGCTGCCGTAGCTTGCCTCGAAGCAGGCGCGCTTCTGATCCTCGGAGGCGCCGATGGTGATGCCATGGTCGGACTCGGCGCTACCGCAAAACTCGCCGCTCTCGGTCTCCACGTACAAGAGGCCCCGGCTGTCGCTCTCGAAAAATGGCCACTTGATCGGGATGCCCGGGCTGCCCGAGTTCCAGGTGTTGTGCAGGCGCACCTTGTTCGACACGGTCATCGTGGCCTGGTTGAAGCTCAACATGGACAGGCCCCGGCGCCAGCCGGTGTCGGCGAGGCCACTGGTGGCGTCGGCGTCGCCGTTCACGTAGGCGATCTTGGTGCCGTCCGGCGAGAACACCGGCACCATCATCGACGGCAGCTCCGTCGCGCGCAACGAGATGGCGGTGTTCGACGCGGACGAATAGGTCAGCGTGCCCGTGGTCGAGACGTAGAAGACCTTGCCGGCGTTGGTCGCCCCCAGGGGCCCCACCTTGACTTCCTCGAGGGCCGTGAGGTCCCCGGTCTGGTCGGCGTCGGTCGTCCGTGTGAGGATCCATTTGACGCTGGCGGTCCCGAGGGTCGATAGGCGGTAGACGCCATTTTTCGCGCTGGGGCTGCCCTCGTCTTTGACCAGGATGCGCGCGTTCACCGCGACGTTGACGCCATCGACCGTGAGTACGCCGAACGCGTTCGCCGTGAGCGTGGCCGGCGTCGCCGGTGGTGAGTTCAGCGCCTGCGTATTGGCCGGCAAGGCCCCGGTGGTGGCATAGTCCACGGAGAGGTAGCTGGTCGTGAAGGCCATGCCCGGGATGGTGCGCTGGGAAAACACGATGTTCGGCGGCGTCGCAGCGGCGGGATTGATCGTGCCGGACGCCGGCGAGGAGATGTAGAAGGTCTTGCCGCGATGGCTGCTGCCATCGGAGACGCGGACCTCCATGTTCGGCGTCATCTCGCCGCTGGCATCTGCGTCGTAGCGGCGCACCAACTTCCAGGGGCTCGCTACCGTCAGGTTGTAGACGCCGTTGCGGGACTGCGTGGTTTCATCCTTTACGAGCACCGCGGCACCTGCGGCCAGTGCGACACCGTCGATCGTCAATGTGCCCGACGTGCCCGTAAAGGTGCCGGGTGCCGTCCAGGTGTTGGCGGAGATGGATGCCAACGTTGCGGTGGTGGCGACCTGTACGCCAACACCGGGCTGCGAGGTCTTGACGAAGAAGTAGGGCTTCACCCCGCCCGCGGCGCCGGTCAGGGTGGCGTTCTGGGTGTTGTTGAGCGTGGGCATCTCCTGGGTGTTGCCCCAGAAGGCAGGGCCTTGCAGCACCAGTGAGCCATCCGGGGTGAGCGCGCCGTAGGAGAAGCCGCGGCTGTTTTCGCCGATGCGTTCGTTGTTGTTGTAGACGTCGCCGGCGCTGTTCGCGGCTCCGTTGTCGGACAGGCCCGTGTACGTGGGGGCCGTGCCGCTGCCCAGCAGCGTGAACAGCGGATCCCCGGCGGCAGTCATGCCGATGGTGTCGACACCCTTGCTGGTGCCGACCGGGGTGCCGAGGGCCTGCCAGGCCTGGTTGCCCGAGACGTAGACGTTACCACTGGCGGAGACGGAGTGGCAGACGGGGCAGCCCGCAGTGCCGTTGAACGGATCTTTGTTGGGCGCCGTGGCGAGCGACAGATCGATGGCCCGGGTCATCGAGATGTTGGCGGTGCTGCTCGGATGCGTGTTGTTGCCCACCTGGCAGGTCTGCCCGGGGGTGTAGCTGGCCGCGTTGTAGGTGCAGCTCTGGGAACCCGAGCAGGCGCTTAGGTTGCGCCGGTACTGCGTGTAGTAGGCGGTGCCGTACAAGGGCTGGCTGGCGAAGCTAACCGGGATCTTGAGCTCCGGCCGCACCGTGCTGCCGTAGCGGCGTTGAATGATGATCTCCCCACTCTGGGGGTTGGTCGGGTTGAGCTTGGCGCTGCGGTCAAACGCGCTCCAGATCTGCTGTGGGATGAGCCAGGCGGGCACGCCGGTGCTGAGCGGGCCCTCCTTGGGCTCGCCCGTGTAGATCTTGCTGTACCAGAAGGTGGGGGAGCTCGAGTTCGCCGGAAAGCGCAGCGCGACCTGGACCTGGCTGGCATTGTTGCCGCCCGTCTCCCATTGGACGAGCGGCGCCTTGAGGTCGAGCGGGAAGACCGTGTTCTTGTACGGGTACAGGGTCTTGGCCGTATCCGTAGACGACCCTGCGGCGTTAAATTCGCTGGCGATGCCAGAGTCGGAGCCGGCATCCACGATGTTGACGATCACGTCGACCAGCGCGGTCGTGGTGTCCATCGAGCTCGTCGCAGTGACGACGATGGGTGAGCCGATGCCGGAGAAGACCGTGAGTTGCCCGCTGCTGTTGATCACGGCGCGATCGTAAGAGTCGATGGTCCAGCTGGGCTGAATCGGCAGCCCGCTCGAGCAGGTCGCCGCGAAGGTGAGGCTGGCGGGGCTGATCGTCACGGCGCCGTTGGCGGCGATGCCGGTGATATGGAGCGTGGGATGGGCGGGCGAGATGCTGATGTCGCTGCAGTGGCCACCGCCCGCGAGGTTGGCCAGCGTGAGGCCGTCGGCATCGGCGTCCAGATCGTCGGCGACCACCAGACCATCGGGTGTGTCCGCGACCGCGTTGCATTGCGGGTCGCACAGGTTCTCGCAGTCTTCGGTCACCGACAGGGCTTGCAGGCGCAGGCCGCGGGAACTTTCGCTCGTCGCCGTCTCCACCAGGCGGTCGGGCGTGCACTCCGACCACACTCCCTGCGTGCAATGGCGCACGCCCATCGCGCAGATCACATAGTTGCCGCGTAGCTCTTGCAGGCTGCCGCAGTCGAGTTGCTCTCCCTCGTCGCTGCACGGGCAGTCCACGTTCGGGGCAGCGCAGCGATCGACCGAAGCACGAGCGACCAGGGGCTGGTCCGGATCGAGCTCTGCGGCAGCCGGCGTATCGGCGTCCGAGCTACAGCTAGAGAGCGGTACGAGCAACAGCCCGACGAGCCCGTTTTGGTACGAGCGGCGTCGGCGGGATGTGCGCGGGCTCACCAGGAGGCTCGTTTTCGGGTGGACCACACACCATTGAGATCGGTGGCCACGGTCCGCGTTAAAGCGCTGATTGCGTTGCTGACGTCACCCCGGCGGGGGGAGACATGGATGCGGCTGTTCCGAGATCGCTGCGGGACACCTGCGGCGGGGCGTTTTGCCGCAAATTTCGCGGGCTGGGGGCAACAGACCGCGGAGCTCTTGGCGGGCGGCGCTCGTAGTTACGGCGGCAGGCTCTGGCCGCGCGCACGCAGCGAGCGGGCGACTCGTTCTTCGAGCCCGGTCAAGAGGTCATAGGCCTGTCGCCAGTGCTCGCCTCGGGCCGCCACGCGTCCGCGTAGCCAGCGCCGTGTCTCATCGAGCACCTCACGGCGCACCGTGCGCTCGGCGAGCGGCTTGGCCAGCGCCAGTAGGAGCTCGTGCTCGACGCGCGCGGGCGCGCAGCTGAGCCCGCGCGCGAGGGCATCGGCGTCGTTGGCCGCGACGCGCGCCAGGATGTGCCCGACCACCGCGGCGGGGGCACGCCGCCAACAGATCGACAACAGGGCGGCGCTCTCGCCGACCGGGCCACTGGCGAGCCGCGCTTCGCCGAGCACGCGCTCCAGCCAGCTCACGTCCAGTCGTTCCAGCGCCGCGGCCCAGACCGGCGACGCCGCATGCTTGGGGAACGCGCGCGCCCAGCGCTCCACGAAGGAGGACCATTGGTTCGGGCCAAAGTACTCGAGCGGCCAGGCCTGTCCTGCCCAGCGCGCCCAGACCGCGTCCAGGAGATCGCCGGGCAGGTGCGGCCAGAAGTGCTCTCGGCAGCTGCTCTCGGGGCCCAACAGAGCATCGGCGGAGCTGGGGCAACCGCGCGCGTACCAGCTCTTCCAGACCGCGTGGGCCATGCGAGGCCAGCTCACGCGCCGCAGCTCGCACTCGGCGCGCAGCGCCGCCACCTCGAGCGGATGATGCCCGACCGCGTCGAGCAGCGCTCCCGCCGCGTCCTCCTCCAGGAGCACGCGTACGGCGAGCGTGGGTCGGGCCAGCGGGTGAACGATCGTGGGCAGTGCAGCGCCAGCGTCGCCCATCGAGAGCCTACCGACCATCGCGAACGCCTCGACGGCCCAGGCGCGCGCGCGCAGCTCCGGATCGAGCAGCGCGGCGTAGATGCCGTCGAGCAAGTGCGTGAGCTCCGGGCGCGAGCCCGACTGGCCCCACGGGCGCAGCAAGGGATGGGGCGCTCCCTCCCGCGAGCTGAGCGCGCCCGACAACGCCAGTGCAGCCAGGCGCCAGATGCGCACGTCGGCGAGCGGGCAGAGCACGGCGCCGCTCGAGAAGTTCAAGAGGCGCGGGCACGGTAGCTCACCCGGGAGCTCGACCAACCCGCGGAGCTGCTGGTTCCAGATCCCGGTCAGAAGCTCGTTCGGCACCGACGCGCCCGACAGGACGAGCAAGCCGAGGCAGACGAAGACGGCCTCCGTGGCCACCACGAGCGCAGGCTGGGAGGCGAGATCGAGCTCGAGCAGGTTGTCGACCAGGCTGAAGTCTCCCTGCTCGAGGTGGGCGTACAGCGCGTCCAGCACGCCCGGAGCGGCATGCGGCCGCAGCAGCGCTTCGCCCCAACTGAAGGGCGACGCCGCCCCGACGAGTTGTTCGCGCGCGCGCTGGAGCGCAGCGTGGCGCAGGAACTCCGGCGAGACCCCGAGGCGCCCCTGCGTGCCTCGCGAGCGCAACAGGCGCGCGTCCGCCAGGGCGCGCACGATGCGGTACGCGCCCGGTGGAACGCCGCGCAGCGCGCGCTCGACATCGACGAGCGCGCTCTCGCCACCGGAGCGAGCCAGCGACCAGCGCACCCACTCGGCGTCCACGCTGTCCTTGAACTCTGCCGGGACCAGATCGATCCATTCGTCCTGGGAGCGCGCGACCTCCCACGGCTGACTGCTGCGGATCAGCACCTCCTCCGCCAGCTTCACCAGCACGTCGAAGCCATGCCGCTTGAGCCACTGGGCCTCCGCGCTGCCCTTGGTCGTCGCCTGCTCGAGCCGCTCGTGCACGAAGCCGGCGGCGAGCTCGGCGAGCGACTTGCCCTGGCTCTGTTGCACGCCCCGGGCGTCGAGCAGCCCGCACATGCCGAGCAGCGCCCCGAGCGTCGGCAAGCGACCCTCCGCGACGGGTCGTTCGAGCCACGCCTGCGCGGCCGCCCTCTGGAAAGCGCCATCCTCGGGCAGGCGTGCCTCCACCCAGGCGAGCAGCGGCCCCAGGATCTCGCTGCCCGAGGGCGACTCGATCAGCTCCCAGGGCGAGGCGGCGACGGGCGTGCCCGGCCCGGGCGAGGGTGGACGCACCGGCGCCGCGATGCACAGACCGAGGCGCGGGGGCGCGTCGTCCAGTCCCTCGAGCCCGTCGGAGCGCTCCAGCTCGACGAAGGTGGGGCCGCTCGGCGGGAGCTGCGGGACGGCCTCCGCCCAGGAGCGCGCCGAGACCTGGACGGCGAGGCCGCGTGCCCCGAGCCAGCGACCCGCCAGGGAGCGACCGCTCCCCGAGGGCGCCAGCCACCAGAGCCGCCGCCACGCGGCGGGGCGCGTGACCTGGTCGGGGATGCCGGGCGGCAACGCCTCTTCCCGGAAGTCGAAGGGCCGGGCGAAGGGCAGATCGTCGAAGCGCAGGCGCGTGATGTCGTCGGCGTCGCGCAGGGCCTCGAGCGGGCGCCGCACGCTGTCGAGCGGGCAGCCGAGGGCGAGCGCCAGCGTGCGCTGGACGGCCTCGCGTTCTGCCAGCCACTCCAGCTCGATGCCGCGGTCGAGCTTGCTGTACAGCGCAGCCAGGGAGCGCGGCTGCGGCCGTGTCTCTTCCGGCCACTCGGAGTGCTCCAGGCTCCGCCGCGCCAGTGCCCCGTACCCATGGATCGGGGGCTCCGCGACGCGCATCAGATCTTTAAGCCAACCCATGCTGCCCGGTACACGGGTGGATACGCGACTCCGCGAGGTGCATGCCTGAGCAGTATGCACGCATTATTGAGTCAGATGCACTCCCCCCGCTCGGATTTCTCGAAGAAATCGAGGTTGGGCGTCCGGGCGCCGCCACACCGAGGTGGGTCTCGAGAACCGCTCAGGGGACACGTCCGCCGCGTCCGCGGCGGCCAGGGAACACCAGTGCCGGCTTCCGGCGCTCAAGGGATAGAGCGCAGGATCTGATCGAGGGGGCGCCGCCGCCGCGGCTTGGCCACGTCATTGCGCGCTGCATAACCGACCCAGAGGAACCCGACGATCTCTTCCCGTGCCGGGTCGATCCCCAGGCGGGCATAGGTGCGCTCATCGGTCGTGACGTCCCCGGTGCTCCACTTGGAGCCGATGCCCTCACTCCAGAGGGCGAGCATCGCGCTCTGCACCGCGCAGGCGATCGCCGCGTAGTCCTCGCGCCCCATCTCCGGGTCGTCGACCTTCACCTGACTGAGCACGAGCAGCTCGGCCGGCGTGAGCATCTTGGCCTTGAGCTTCTCGAGTGCGGCCGGTGCCATGGGCGCCGCCCCACCCGAGCTCTTCAGATCGGCCGAGATCTCGAGCAGCGCCTGACGGCCCTCGGGACCGACCCGAACGAAACGCCAGGGCTCGGTCATGCGGTGGTTCGGCGCGCAGACCGCTGCCTGCAGCGCACGCTCCAGCGCCCCCTCCGGGAGTGCACCGGCCCGATAGTCGTGCACGGTCCGCCGATCGGCCATGAGTTCTTGGATGTTCATCGATCGGTCCGGAGGTGTTGGGCGGCTCAGCCCGCGGGCGCCGGCCCCCTTTGCCGAGTGCCCGGGGAGCAGCGCGGCGAGCAACTCGCCGAGGAGTGCGGCGCCATCGGCGAGCAACTCGGCGAGCAGGGGAAGGGGCACGGCGTCCGGGTAGCCGGCACTTACATGAAGCTCTTCAGTTCCTTGGAGCGGCTCGGGTGCTGCAGCTTGCGCAGCGCCTTGGCCTCGATCTGGCGGATGCGCTCGCGCGTCACTTCGAAGTCCTGACCAACTTCCTCGAGCGTGTGATCGCTCTTCTCGCCGATGCCGAAGCGCATGCGCAGCACCTTCTCTTCGCGCGGCGTCAGCGTCTTGAGGACTTTGCGCGTCTGCTCGGAGAGGTTCATGTTGACGGCGGCGTCGGCGGGGCTGACCGCGCCCTTGTCCTCGATGAAATCGCCGAGGTGGCTGTCGCCCTCTTCGCCGATGGGCGTCTCGAGGCTGAGCGGCTCCTTGGCAATCTTGAGCACCTTGCGCACCTGATCGAGCGGTAGCTCCATCTTCTCCGCGATCTCATCCGGAGTCGGTTCACGCCCGAGCTCTTGCACCAGATAACGCGAGGTCCGAACCAGCTTGTTCGTCGTCTCGATCATGTGCACCGGGATGCGGATCGTGCGGGCCTGGTCAGCGATGGCGCGGGTGATGGCCTGACGGATCCACCAGGTGCCGTAGGTGCTGAACTTGTAGCCGCGCTTGTACTCGAACTTGTCGACGGCCTTCATCAGGCCGATGTTGCCTTCCTGGATCAGGTCGAGGAACTGCAGGCCGCGGTTGGTGTACTTCTTGGCGATGGAGACCACCAGGCGCAGGTTGGCTTCCACCAGCTCCGCCTTGGCGCGTTCGGCTCGCCGCTCGCCCTTGCGGACGGCGCGATACGTGTCGCGCACCTGCTCGAGATCCATCAGCTGCGTCGCTGACTCTGCCGTGGCGTTCGCATCCGCCTCGGCCGCCGCTCGGTTCATCTTGGAGTGCAGCGTCTTGAGCCGCCCCACCATGCGGTCGATGATCTTCTTGTTCAGACGCATCTCGTGCAGCGTCTTGGCCACTTCCTCGTGGTTCGCCTTCAGATCGAGGACGATCTGCTTGCGTCGCGCCTCACCGGCGCCCTTGATCTCGTCGCGCAGCGTCTGGTTCTTCTTGTCGGAGCGCTTGACCTTGTCGATCAGGCGCATCAGGAAGCGGTCGGCCTCTTCCTCGTCGAACTCGTGTTCGTCTTCCTCGCTGTCGCGGATGATCTCTTTGACGCGCAGCCGGTGCGAGCGCAGTTGCTCGCCGATGGCGATGATCTCACGCACGGCGATCGGGCTGGATAGGATGGCGGCCAGAACTTCGTTCTCGCCTTCCTCGATGCGCTTGGCGATCTCCACCTCACGCTCGCGCGTGAGCAAGGCCACGCTGCCCATCTTGCGCAGGTACATGCGGACCGGGTCATTGCTGCGCCCGTAGGCCGCGTCGGCCATCTCGCGCTTGGCTCCACCCTTCCGGGTAGAGGAGGGCGGTACTTCGCTGTCGCCCGCGATCGCACGCGGCGGAACGTCCGCTTCCACGCGCGCGCTCACCACCTCGATGTCTTCCGTGTCCAGGCGGCTGAGCACGCGATCCATCTGGTCCGCGCCCACGTCCTCGTCCGGCAAGGCGTCGTTGACCTCGTCGTAGGTCAAGAAGCCCTTGCTCTTGCCCAGGCTGATCAGCGCATCCACCTCGGAGTCCCCGTCGTCGCGCGCCGCGCGGCGGCCGCCGGCTCCGCTGCGGCCGCTCTCGGGACCACTCGCCTCGGCGACCAGGGGATCGATGCCGTTCTCGTCGAAGGCGGCGTCTTCGAGCGCCGCGTCGTCGGGACCGAAGTCGTCATCGTCGAGATCGACCTCCGGCGCATCATCGCCGTCGTCGTCCGAGCTGCCGTTGCTGGCCACGACCTCGGGCTTGCCCTTCTTCGCGCCCGCCTTGTCGGCGCCGCGCCCACGAGCCGCGACCGGCGGCTCTTCCCAGCTATCCTCGTCGCCATCGCCATCGAGATCCACGTCCTCGGGGGCGAGGCTCGGCTCGAGCTTGCGGGTGGACTTGCCGTTCTTGCTGGCCTTGGCCTCGGCGCTGCCGGCACCGCTGGAAACGGAGCGCACTCCGCTCGCGGAACCCGCCGCACCGCTACGCGCCGGTGCTGCCGCGGCGCGAGCCGTGGATGCGCGCGGGGAAGATCCGGGCGCGGCCTTGGCCGCCGCCTTCGGCGCACTCTTGCTGGCGGTCTTGGCGGCAGCGCTGGTGCCGTTGGCGGCCGGGTCCGTCGGGCCTTTGCTCTTGGCCGCGGCCTTGGGCCGGGCACCCTTGGCTTCAGAGGCCTTACCGGCTTCCGAGGATTTCGCTTCCTCGGACTTCGTCTTGGACGCCGGCGTCTTTTTTGCGGCGCTAGACGTACTGGTCTTGCTCGCTGGCTCGGACCTCTTTGTTCCCACGGGCTACCTCTTCTCGTTGTCTACGGTCTGGCCAGGCCGGCCATGCCCACCACCGTCACGCGCTCGGCGGGTTTGGCAGGGGCGAATGAATGGATCGGCAGAGACTAGCGCGCAAGACCGAGATGCATGCTTCAACGTCAAAATCGCCTTCTCGGACCCTGGCTGACCCCGCTCTGGACTCGTCGCGTACCAAATGCGGCAGATCCCGTGCCAATCCTCGTCGCTGATACCTCGTACTGCATCATTTCTTCGAGGAGGGCACGCTGCGTCGCCGGCATCTTTCCGACGGGCTACCGTGCCACCCTCGAGGGAATCTGCAAGGCGGAGTGCCAGAGCGCGACGATCTTGCTCCGTCCTGCAGCAGGGCGCCCGGATGGGAACGGGCGGAGCACCAGCGCCGGGCGGAGACCCGCAGTAGGCCCGATTTCCGGGCTTTTGCCCGCCTCGCTGCGCCAGGTGATACCAGCGGATTCTGGTGTAATTGTCATTCTGCCGCGCCGCCGTGACGCGCACGAGCGGCGTGGTTCGAGTTGCTGCAAGGGTTCCGCGCTCGTTCATCAGCGAGTGGCAGCGCCGCCTGCGGGGGTGAGGCTCAACGGACGAACTCGTAGTATTCGACCCCGAGATCCTGGAAGCCCCGGTCGTATTTTTTCCCCACGCGATGAATCGCGAATTCGTCCTGGGGCTGATATTCGACGTCTGGCGCGTCGCGTCGATCGTGCAGGGCTTCGTATTGGGCCCGGGTGAGATCGATGCCCCCCGTGAGCGCGTCGGCGAAGCCGATCCGCGCCGCTGCCTGCTGCCAACCGGGCACCGCGTAACAGGGCAGTGCCTCTGCGGCGTCCCCGCTGCCGTAACCCACGGCCACCATCGGCGCGCCCTCCAGCTCGAGCCCGCCCCGGTGGGCCTCCTCCAGCCCCGCGGCGATCCAGGCGGGCAGCGCGGCGCAATACAGATTGCCCACGTCTTTGACCGCATCCGAGCCCAGGCTCATCTTTTTCACGAGCAACTCGATGAAGCCCGCCTGGCGGCGCAGGGTCCCCGCTGCGGTACTGGTGGCCTCGTAGGGGCTCACCTCGAGGTCGTCGCCCGCGTTCGATGACAGCTGAGCGAACAGATCGGGGGAGGCCATGGTTTCGCGCACGACGTCGGCAACGCTGACGCCTGCCGCCTGGCAGAGGCCCGCCAGCTCGTCCTGGTGGTGGTCCCCTCGCACCAGCCCGCGCACGTACAGGAAGCTCATCGCTTGAATCGGCATCAGGTGATAGGGCCGATGAAAGAACAGCGCCTTCACGTCCCGGTAGTATTGGCCTGCCGATACTCCGAGCCGTTCCAACATGGTCTCCACGGCGAGCACGGTCTCGTCGAGATACGAAACCGTGGAGTACTTGCCGCTGAAAACCGGAAAGTCGCTGGGCCGCCGCGTGCGGGTGGCGTAGCCCTCGGTGAAGTGGCGAGCGAACGGCTTGCGGAAGTCGGGGCCGCGATAGTCCGACGCGCTGCCGGCGTGTTCGAGATCGATGCCGAGCAAGCGGGGAGAGGCCTCGATCAACGCCGCCACCGCGCCGGCGCCCTGCGTCTGCTCGCCCGTGCTGCCGCGTTCATATTCTGCGACGTCCGAGCTCACCACGATGGCCTGGCGCTTGCGGCCGTCGCTGCTCACATAGCGCAGGGCGCTCTTGAGCGCGTAGATGCCCCCGAGGCAGGCGTGCTTGAACTCCGGCACCTCCAGCTGGCGCGAGAGCCGTGGCAGCCCGAGATCATCGAGCGCCTGGTCTACCATCCCGCGCACGATCACCGCGCCCACGGCGTTGTCGGTGCTCGACTCCGTGCCCAGCCCGAGCCAGCCGACATTCCTCGGATCGATGTCGTTCTTGCGGATCAGCCGCAGCACGGCGTTGGCGGCCATCGTGTACACGTTCTCGTGCTGGCCGACGACGCGAAAGCTGCGGCCCACGACCGACTGCACCTTGTCCCAGGGGCTATCTGTCCATTCGCACCAGGCCTGTAGAGGAACACGCAGCCGCGGCACGTAGATGCTGAGGGCGCTCACGCCGGGCAAGGCCTGGTGCCCCTTCGTAGGCTGATCGAGCATGGGGGGAAGTTCTCCTTTTTTTGGGTCGCTGGACGGAAAGCTCGAGGTCCGAGGTGCTGACCGGCTCCGCTGTAGGTTGAAGCAAACGGGGGCACCCTTCCGAGAGCCAAGGGGGCCCGGCGGCATTGGGCCGACGGGCATGGCGCGCGACCCTAGCGCCCTCTCGGTTTCCGGTCGACGCTTTTACAGCCGAGCGGTTTCGGGTCCTTGCTAGCGAGAATCGCTGAGCAAAGCGGGCGCGGGGGGCACAGCGGCTCGGGCTGGCCTCGCCGGGTGCCCGGGCGCGCTAGGTTTCGGTTACGGACACCGGCCTCAAGGAAAGCCGGATGTCGTCGTTCAGGAGAATGTGGCTAGAAACGGTCACCAAAAGTCGGGAGAGGCGCTGTGAAAGGGCTCATTTTCAACCTGCTGGATAGCATGGCCCGCAATTCAGGCTGCGCCGACGAAGCGTGGGACCTGGTGATGGAGTTCGTGGCCAGCGAGACCGACCACGAAGCGGAGTCCGACACCTGCCTGAGCTGTTTTGACGAGGGCGAGTCACTCCTGGCCTTCGAGACGCCGGCCGAGGCCATGATTCAGTGCCTCGGAGGCGAGACCGGGACGGCGCGCGAATCGGCGAGCGAGTTTCCCGAGCTGTCGATGATGAACGAGACGGAGGAATGGGCGTCGGAGTCCGTGCCGCCGATGGTCGACCCCGACACCGTTGCCCACCACTCGATCCAGGCGACCGAGGGCTTCAGCCACGATTTGCTGAACCTGCTCGAGCAGCTCCTGGCCGAGGCGCTCTCCGGGGACTCCCAGGACGACGACGGCGATGACGGCGAAGAACAGTTCGCCGCGACCGCCCACTCGCGCCGCACCACTCACTGAGTTTTCAGGGCGATTGCCGCCGCGTCGCCCGCGGCTGGGCGCTGGGCCGCACTAACGGCCTTGCTCTCTGGGTGGGTTTGGGGGACAAGGCCGTCGATCGGTGCCTGGCACCGATGATTGGCACCCATGCTTCGACTCGGCGGCTGCCCGGCGCTCTCTCCCTTCCGGCGAGAACGCCTGCTCGTTCGGCTGCCCCACGTGCGGCAGCTGCACGCTGAATTTCAGCACTTCGTTTCGCTGGAGAGCGAGCTCGACGAGTCTGAGCTCGCGCTCTTGCGCCAGCTGCTCGAGTACGGTCCCAGTGCCGACGGCCTCGCTGCCGAGCTGAGCGCTGCCGCAGACGGCGAGCCGGTGATCGTGGGCCCGCGGCTGGGCACGGTCTCGCCGTGGGCGTCGAAGGCGACCGAGATCGCGCGCATCTGTGGCCTGTCCAAGGTGCGCTGCATCGAGCGCGGCGTGCTCTACCGGTTGGTCAAGGCGGAGGGTGCCGGGCGCGTCACGGATGCCGAGCGCAGCGTGCTCTTCGATGCGATGACGCAGAGCACGTACGCCAACTGGGAGGAGGTAGAACGGCTGTTCCTGCACACCCCGCCGAAGCCTCTCCAATCGATCGACGTGCTCGGCGCCGGCCGCGCTGCCCTGGAGCGCGCCAATCACGAGCTCGGCCTGGCGCTGGACAACGATGAGATCGACTATCTCGTCTCCAGCTTTCGCAGCCTCGGGCGCGATCCGACGGACATCGAGCTGATGATGTTCGCGCAGGCCAACTCCGAGCACTGCCGGCACAAGATCTTTCGCGGTCGCTTCCGTGTCGACGGCGAGGCCCAGCCGCTCTCCTTGATGGGCATGATCCGCAACACCTTCGAGCAGAGTCCCGAGGGCGTGCTGTCCGCGTATCGCGACAACGCGGCCGTCATGCTGGGCTCGCGCGGGCGGCGGCTCTCGGTCGGTGCGAACGGCCATGAGTATGAGGAGCGGGACGAAGACGTTCACATCCTCATGAAGTGTGAAACGCACAACCATCCCACGGCGATTTCACCGTACCCCGGAGCAGCGACCGGCTCGGGCGGCGAGATCCGGGATGAAGCGGCGACGGGCCGCGGCGGTAAACCCAAGGCGGGGCTGACCGGGTTCTCCGTGTCCAATCTGCGCATCCCCGGTTATCTGCGGCCCTGGGAGTCGGAGGAGTACGGCTTTCCGGCGCACATCAAGAGTGCGCTCGAGATCATGATCGACGGGCCGCTCGGCGCCGCCGGTTTCAACAACGAGTTCGGTAGGCCCGCGATCCTCGGCTACTTCCGCAGCTTCGAGCAGTCGCTGCCGGGGGAGAACGGGCCCGAGCGCAAGGGCTACCACAAGCCGATCATGCTCGCTGGTGGGCTCGGCAACGTGCGCCCCGCGCTGGTCCAGAAGGCGGCGGTGCCGCCCGGCGCGGTGCTCGTGGTGATGGGCGGTCCGGCGTTCTTGATCGGGCTCGGTGGTGGGGCCGCCTCCTCGCGAGACCAGGGTCAAAACCAAGCCCAGCTCGATTTTGCTTCGGTGCAACGCGACAACCCGGAGATGCAGCGCCGCTGCCAGGAGGTCATCGACCGCTGCGTCGCGCTCGGGGCAGACAGCCCCATCCTGAGCGTGCACGACGTAGGTGCGGGCGGGCTGGCCAACGCGTTGCCCGAGATCGTTCATGATCAAGACCTGGGCGGGCAGATCGAGCTGCGCCTCGTGCCCAGCGCGGAGCCGGGGCTGTCGCCGCTCGAAATTTGGTGCAACGAGGCGCAGGAGCGCTTCGTGCTCGCGATTGCCCCCGAGCGCTATGAGGCGTTTGCGCGCATCGCCGCACGCGAGCGCTGTCCGATCGCGGCCGTCGGCAAGGCCACGGCGGAGCCACGGCTGGTGCTGTCGGACCGGCACTTTGCCGACAAGCCGATCGATCTGCCCTTGGACGTCCTGTTCGGCAATACGCCGGTGCTCGAGCGCGACGTGCGGCGCGTGCGCTTTGCCCGCGAGGCGCTGGATACCGCCGGCATCTCGCTGCGTGAGGCCGCAGGGCGCGTGCTGTCCTTGCCGGCGGTGGCCAGCAAGAGCTTCCTGGTCACGATCGGGGATCGCAGTGTCACCGGGCTGGTCTCGCGCGATTCGATGGTGGGTCCCTGGCAGGTGCCCGTCGCCGATGCCGGCGTCACCCTGACCGACTACCGCGGGGTAGCGGGGGAAGCCATGTCGCTCGGAGAGCGGGCGCCGGTCGCGGTGTTCCAGCCCGAGGCTGCGGCGCGTCTGGCGGTCGCCGAGGCGCTGACCAACATCGCGTCCGCGGGCGTGGCGCGCATCGCCGACGTGCGGCTGTCGGCGAACTGGATGGCCGCTGCGGGGCAGCCGGGTCAGGACGCGGCGCTGTTCGATGCGGTGCGGGCCGTGGCCATGGAACTCTGCCCGCGGCTCGGCATCGCCATCCCGGTGGGCAAAGACTCGCTCAGCATGCGCACCTCCTGGCGCGACAGCCAGGGAGCGCAGCGTTCGGTCACTTCGCCGCTATCGCTCGTGATCACGGCCTTTGCAGCGGTGCCCGACGTGCGCCGCGCGCTCACCCCCCAGCTCGACACAGAGCAAGACTCCGAGCTGCTCTTGATCGATCTTTCCCTGGGTCGAGATCGCCTGGGCGGCTCGGCGCTGGCTCAGGTGTACGAGCGCCTCGGCACCGACACGCCCGATCTCGAGGACCCCGCGCTGCTCGCCGGCTTCTTTGCCGCGATCGGGCTGTTGAACCAGAGCGGCAAGCTGCTCGCCTATCACGATCGCTCCGATGGTGGGCTCTTCGTCACGCTGCTGGAGATGGCCTTTGCGGCGCACAGCGGTCTCGAGGTGACGCTGGATGAGCTCCCCTCCGAGCCGCTGCGCGCTCTGTTCAGCGAGGAGCCCGGCGCCGTGATCCAGGTCGCCCGGCGCGATCTGGATCACGTGCTCCTCGTGCTGGCCGAGCACGGCCTCCGGCAGGGAGCGGCTGTGCGGCGCCTGGGTCGTCCGAGCCAGGATGGGCGCCTGCGGTTTTCACGGCATGGCACGCTGCTCCTGGATGAGACGCGCGCCCAGCTCGAGCAAATCTGGTCGGAGACGAGCTTCCGCATCGCGAGCCTGCGCGATCATCCCGAGTGCGCGCGCCAGGAGTACGAGCGCTCTGTCGACGTGGAAGATCCGGGCATGACGCCGCTGGTGTCGTTCGAGCGCGACGCCGACGGCCGCTCGCTCGAGGTGCGCTCGATCAGCGACGCGGCGGAGCGGCCGCTGATCGCGATCGTGCGCGAGCAGGGTGTCAACGGTCAGCTGGAGATGGCAGCCGCCTTTCATCAGGCGGGCTTCCGCTGCCGCGACGTGCACATGAGCGATCTCTTTGCGGGTCGTTTCGAACTCGCGGAGGCCGTGGGGCTCGCCGCCTGCGGTGGCTTCTCCTACGGGGACGTGCTCGGCGCCGGCCAGGGCTGGGCCAAATCCATCCTGCTCAACGCCCAGGTCCGCGAGCAGTTCACGAGCTTCTTCCAGCGCCCAAACAGCTTCAGCTTGGCGGTCTGCAACGGCTGCCAGATGATGTCCGGTTTGAAGGACCTGATTCCGGGTGCCGCCCACTTCCCCCGCTTCGTTCAAAATACCTCGGAGCGCTTCGAGGCACGCCTGGGCCTGGTTCAGGTGGAGGCCACGCGTTCCTTGTTCTTGCGCGGCATGGCGGGCTCCCGCTTGCCGGTCGTGGTGTCGCACGGCGAGGGGCGCGTCGAGGCGAGCCTGGCCGGTCGCGAAGCTTTGCGCGGCGAAGGCCGCGTGGCGCTCCGATTTGTCGACCACCGGGGCCACGTGGCAACGCGCTATCCGGACAATCCGAATGGCTCCCCCGAGGGCATCACTGCGGTCAGCAGCGACGACGGCCGAGTGCTGATCACCATGCCCCATCCCGAGCGCGTGTTCCGCACCGCGCAGCTGTCCTGGCACCCGCGCGAATGGGGGCACTACTCTCCCTGGATGCGGCTCTTCGACAACGCGCGGCGCTGGGTGGACGAGCAGCGCTGACGGGCGGCGCGGCGCACGGGGCCTGCGGCACGCGGAGAATGGCTCGAGCGCAGGAGCACTCTTGGAGGAGACAGTCGTAACACTGAGCGGCGTTCCGGAGACCATGCTCTGGACGTTGTACAACCGAGCCAGCGAGGCGAGGCGCCCCGGCACCTTCCTGCCTGACCCGGAGTGCGTGCGGATCTTCGAGTCGATCGCGTACGATTTCGAGCGCAGCTTCGGCAAGCCGGACGGCACTCACCCCCTGCGCTCGCAGCTCTTCGATCGGGCCGTCGTACCGTGGCTGGCGGCTCATCCGGGGGGAGCCGTGGTCGAGCTCGCCGCCGGTCTGGAGACTCAGTTCCAGCGCTGCGACGACGGCCGGGTGCAGTGGTACTGCGTCGACGTGCCCGAAGCGCTGGCCGTGCGCGAGCGCTTCCTGCCGGCGACGCCCCGTTGCCGCTACATCGCCAAGAGCGCGCTCGATTTTTCCTGGATGGCGGAGATCGATCCGAGTCGCGGGGTGTGCGTGACGGCGCAGGGCCTACTCATGTACCTTGAGCCGGCGGACGTGCAGCAGTTGGTGACCGCCATCCTCGAGCGCTTTGCCGGCGTGGAGCTGGTCTTCGACACCATCCCCCGCTGGTTCTCCCGGCAGACCCTGAAGGGCTACCACAAGACCCAGCACTACACGGCGCCGCGCATGCCCTGGGGAGTGGACCGCAACGAGATCGAGCCGCTCCTGCGCGGCTGGAGTGGCCGGGTGAGCGAGGTGACGCTGGTGCCTTTCGGCTACGCCTTCGGTCCGCTCTTCCGCTTGTTGAGCTTCTTGTCGCGCCTGCCGAAGCTGCGCAACATGGGCTTCGCCGTCGTCCAGGTGAGCACGGCGGGGGGGCGAGATGAGGCTCGGCGACGAGTCGACCGGCCTGGACGGATGTGAGCACGTCGGCAGAGCCTCCAGGGGTGCGGCGAGCTGCTCCTGATCGACGCCGGGATGTACAGTGGGCCCATGACGTCGCCGCCGCAGCAGGGGGCCGTCCCCCGAACGTCCTCCGCCTCGATTCTCCTGCGCACAGAGATCCCCGGCCCCCGCAGTCGCGCGCTGATCGCCCGCCGCGAAGCTGCCAGCGCTCCGGGTGCGGCGAAGCTCACGCCCATCGCCATCGAGTCGGCCCACGGCGCTGTCGTCGTGGATGTGGACGGCAATCGATTGATCGATCTGGCGGGCGGCATCGGCACCCTGGCCGTCGGACACACGCCCGCCCGTGTGGTAGCGGCGCTGCAGTCGCAGGCAGAAAAGCTGATCCACATGTGCGCCATCGTGGCCACGTACGAGCCCGCCGTTGCGCTGATGGAACGCCTCAATTCGCTGGCTCCGGGTGACTTCCCGAAACGTTCGGTGCTGATGAATAGCGGAGCCGAGGCCGTGGAGACCGCCGTGCACATCAGCCGCTCCTACACGAAGCGGCAGGGCATCGTGGTGTTCGACGGCGCCTATCACGGGCGCACGAACCTCACGATGGCCATGACATCGAAGTTCAATCTGTTCAAGAAAGGCTACGGCCCGTTCGCCCCCGAGGTCTATCGGTTCCCGTTCCCCGACCTGTACCGGCGTCCCGCCGGCATGACGCGCGCGGCCTGGACGGATTGGCACGTCGCGAACCTCGATCACGCGTTCACGGCCAGCGTCGACCCGTCGCACGTCGCGGCCATCGTCATCGAGCCCGTGCTGGGCGAGGGCGGCTTCCTGCCTGCACCCGCGCCGTTTCTGCGCCGCCTGCGCGAGCTGTGTGACGTCCATGGCATGCTGCTCGTCTTCGACGAGATCCAATCGGGTCTCGGCCGCACCGGCAAGCTCTGGGCGTGCGAGCACAGCGGGGTGGTCCCCGATCTGCTCACCAGCGCCAAATCCCTGGGCGCTGGCATGCCCATCTCGGCGGTCGTGGGGCGCGCCGAGATCATGGAGGCGCCGCATCCCGGAGGTCTCGGCGGCACCTACGCCGGCAATCCGCTCGCCTGCGTCGCCGCGCTGGCCGCGCTGGACGAGATCACGCGGCCCGAGTTCCTGGCGCGTGCCACCGTGATCGGCGAGCGCCTGCGCAGCCGCCTCTCCGCCCTCCAGGCCGCTCACCCGCGGCTCGTCGGCGACGTGCGAGGCCTGGGTTCGATGCTGGCGATGGAGCTGGTGAAGAACCCGGAGACGAAAGAGCCCTGGCTGGAGGCGACGCAGGCCGTCAACCGCGGCACGTTGCAGCGCGGTGTCGTCACCATTCGCGCTGGCTTGTTTTCCAACTGCGTTCGCTTCCTGCCGCCGCTGAACCTGAGCGACGAGCAGTTCGACGAGGCCATGGCCGTGGTCGAAGCGACGCTGGACGCAGTGGCGACGGAGCTCGGCGTGGCGGGTGCCGGATGAGCGTCTCCGACGACGAGCGAATGTTGATCGGGGGCGAGTGGCTGCGAGCGCGGCGAGGCGCCAGCAGGCCATTGGTCGATCCGGCGACCGAGGCGGCGGTCGCGGAGCTCCCCTACGGGGACGCGGCGGACGCGCAGGCCGCGCTGGACGCGGCAGCGGCGGCCTTCCCCGCGTGGGCGCGCAAGACGCCCTACGAGCGAGCCGCGCTTCTTCACAGCGCCGCGGACCTGATCGCCAGCCGCGTGGAAGCGTACGCGCGCCGGACCACGGAGGAGTCGGGCAAGCCACTTTCGCAGTCCCGCGGGGAGTGGAGCAACGCTCCTTTGTATCTGCGCTTCGCCGCCGAAGAAGCTTGCCGCATGGGCGGGCACTGGATTCCGTCGCGAACTGTCGGGCGGCGCATCGACGTCAGCTACCAGCCTCTCGGCGTCGTCGCCGTCATCACCGCCTGGAACTTCCCGGTCTACAACGTGAATCGGGCCGTGGCCTCGGCGCTGGCCGCGGGCTGCAGCGTCGTGGTGAGGCCGTCGGAGCTCACGCCGCGCTCGGCCTTCGACTACGCTCGTGCCTTTGTGGACGCCGGCCTCCCCCCGGGGGTCTTGAACGTGATCAACGGCGATCCGCACGAGATGGGACAGGCACTGCTCGCCGATGCGCGCTGTCGCAAGCTCGCCTTCACCGGTTCGGTGGGTGTCGGCAAACTGCTGATGGACGGCGCCTCGCGCACCATCAAGCGCCTGGCTCTCGAGCTCGGCGGTAACGCCCCGGTCATCGTCCTGCCCGACGTGGATGTCGGCGCGGTTGCCCGCGCGGCGGTCAGCGCCAAACTCCGCAACGCGGGTCAGGTGTGCATCGCCCCGCAACGCTTCATCGTGCACGCCTCGATCGCTGCCAGCTTCGCCGCGACGGCCGCAGACGCGATGTCGCGGGAGGTGGTCGGGCATGGTCTCGCGCCGGAAACGACCGTGGGTCCGTTGATCAGCGCGCCGCAGCGCGAACGGGTGGAGCAGCTCGTCGAAAGCAGCGCTGCGCGCGGCGCACGCATTCTCACCGGTGGGACGCGCGGCGTCGCGCCGAAGGGATACTTCTACGCCCCCACGGTGCTCGACCGCCTGGAACCGAGCGCGCCGGTGCTGCGCGAGGAGATTTTTGGGCCGGTCATGCCCATCGTGTCCTTCGAGACGCTGGACGACGCGCTGCGCATGGCCAATGACACCGAGTACGGCCTCGCCTCCTTCGTGTTCACCGACAGCCTGAAGACGGCGCTCGCCGTGTCAGAAGGGCTAGAGTTCGGCCTGGTGGGCGTCAACGACTGGTACCCCGTCGCGGCGGAGGCGCCGTTTGGTGGCATGAAGCAATCGGGGCTCGGCCGCGAATCGGGTCGCGAGGGCGTGTACGAATATGTCGAGGTCAAGACCCGGTACTTTGGTGGGCTCGGTTGATGGATCTCTCTCTGGCTCGCCCGATTCGTCGGCTGTGCCTGGAGGGCACGCCCAGTGAGCGGGGCCATGCCCACGGGCTCGCGTACGGCGCCAGCATTCGAGAGTACACCCGGGACCGGGTGCGGCTCGCTGCCGATGGAAGCTGGGCTGGGCGGCCCACCACCGAGGCCGACATCCTGGCGCTCGCCGAAGAGATGCTGCCCGCACATCGAGCCTACGCCCCCGATTTGACGGTGGAGCTGGAAGCCATGGCCCATGCGGCCGGCATCAGCGCCGCCGAGGCCATCATCGTCGGCGGGTTCACGGACTTCGTCGATGTCGTGCGCGCCCGCGCCGGTGTCGCGACGCCCGAAGAGGACGACTGCACGTCGCTGCTCTCGCAACGATACCTGGCTCAAACCTGGGACATGCACGCGAGTGCCACGCCGCATGTCCTGATGCTGGACGTGCGCTCCCGGCCTGCCTGCCTGGTCTTCTCGACCGTCGGCTGCCTCGCGCAGATCGGTATGAACGCCGCGGGCATCGCCATCGGCATCAACAATCTGGTCAGCACGGACGGTCGCGTCGGGGTGACCTGGCCTTTCGTCGTGCGAAAGGTGCTCCAACAGACCACGCTCGAGGCGGCTGTGGCCTGCGTCGTCGATGCGCCGCTCGCCGGGGCCCACAACTATCTCCTCCTCGACGCTCACGGTCAGGGCTGCAACCTGGAGGCGATGCCCACGCACACCGCCATCACTCGCCTGGAGTCGGCCGCGCTCGTCCACACGAACCACTGTCTCGATGCGGAGGCCGCGCGCCGGGAGGCCGCGCGCGCGCCGGCGCTGCTTGCCTCGTCGCGGCAGCGCCTAGCCCGCGGCGTTTCTCTCGCTGCCGGGCCGATCGATCTGGAGCAGCTGTTCGCCATGACGCGTGACCCGGTCATCTGTCGCCGCTCCGAGCCGCCGTACCACGTCGAGTCCTCCGGCGCGGTCGTGATGCGCCCCTCGACCCTGGATTTGTGGGCGGTATGGGGCGTGCCGGCGGACCACTCCTACGAACACTTTCGCGTCGACGGCGGCGCCCGGGAGCTCGCATGATGGTCGAAAGCGCGGGCTCGGGCGGGCAGCACGGTCGGTTGAGGAGCGTGCCGCCGGTACCTGAAAGCGCAGCCAGTGGCGCCCCGCGTCCGGTCGTCGAATTCCGGAACGTCTCGAAGAAGTTCGGCGACTACACCGCCTGCGACCGGGTCTCGTTTCACGTCGCCAAGGGCGAGTTCTTCTCCCTGCTCGGGCCTTCGGGCTGCGGCAAGACGACGACGCTGCGCCTGATCGCCGGCTTCGAGGAGCCAGACGGGGGCGAGGTCCTGATCGATGGCGAGGTGGTGAACCGCAAGCGCCCCTACGAGCGCAACCTGGCCATGGTCTTCCAGAATTACGCCCTCTTTCCACATCTGAGCATCGAGCAAAATATCTCCTTTGGTCTGGAGATGAAGAGGACACCGAAGACCGAGCGGGCCGGCCGCGTCGAGAAGGCCCTGCAAATGGTGCAGCTCGATCCATCCCAGTATGCCCGGCGGCGCCCGGCGCAACTCTCCGGCGGTCAGCGGCAACGCGTGGCCCTCGCCCGCGCCCTCGTGCTCGAGCCGTCGGTGCTCCTGCTCGATGAGCCGCTCGGCGCGCTCGATCTGCGGCTGCGCAAGGAGATGCAGCTCGAGCTGAGGCACCTGAACAAGCAACTGGGGACGACGTTCATCTTCGTGACGCACGATCAGGAAGAGGCCCTGACGATGTCAGACCGTATCGCCGTGATGAGCAACGCCGGCATCGCACAGATCGGCACGCCGGCGGAGATCTATGAGTGTCCGCGGACCCCCTTCGTGGCACGGTTCATCGGCGAGACCAACTTCTTCGAGGGCCGCTGCACGGGCCGTCACGCCAGCGGCTGGATCATCGAGGGGGAGGGGTCGAGGTACGTCGTCCCGGCGCACCCTCAGATCGCCGAAGGCAAGCAGGTGCGTATCGCCGTGCGGCCCGAGTGGCTCGATGTCGTCGCCCCTGCGGACGTCCCCGCCGGCGAGAACCACCTGCTCGGGCACGTGCTCGAGGTCATCTACCTCGGCGAGACGCTGCACGTGCTCGTACGCGTCGCTGACAAGACGGTTTCGATCGCGGTGCGCAACGAGGGACAACTCACGCGTCCTCTGAGCATCAAGCCGCGGGACGCTGTCGCGCTGGCCTGGAAAGCCGAGGACTGCCAGGTCCTGGAGGACGACTGATTTGTCGCTGCGTCGGCGCGTGCTTCTGTGGTTCCACGACCACCCCTGGCTCGAGGCCTGGGCCTTGCTCGCCCCAGGCCTCACCTGGCTCGTGATCTTCTTCGTCGCGCCGCTGCTGCTCATGTTCGGCTACAGCTTCATGCCTCGCGATGCATACGGGGGCGTCGAGTCGGGTTTCACCCTCGAGCACTACGCGCGCTTCTTCGACCCGCTGTACATCACCATCGTGGGACGCAGCGTGGTCTATGCCGTCGTGTGTACCGTGCTCTGCCTGCTGCTCGGCTACCCCGTCGCCTATGCCATCGCGCGCGCGCAGCGTTGGCGCAATGCACTGCTCTTCCTGGTCACGTTGCCGTTCTGGACGAGCTTTCTCGTGCGCATCTTTTCCATGATCTTCCTGCTGCGTGAGTCGGGTCTGATCAACTCGATCCTCGTCGGCAGCGGCCTCATCGAAGAAGCCATCAGCATGCTCTATACGTCACCCGCGGTGCTGGTGGGTTTGATCTACGGTTTTCTGCCCTTCATGGTGCTGCCGGTGTACGCTTCGCTGGAGAAGCTGGACCGGTCCCTGCTGGAGGCGGCCGAGGTGCTCGGGGCGAGGCCTGCGGCACGCTTTTTCCGCATCACGCTGCCGTTGTCCAAGCCCGGCGTCGTCGCAGGCTCGATGCTCGTCTTTATCCCCGCGCTCGGCTCGTTTCTGACGTCCGACCTCTTGGGAGGCGCCAAGGAGATCCTGATCGGCAATCTCGTGCAAAATCAGTTTACGACCGCGCGCAACTGGCCCTTCGGATCGGCGGCGTCGTTCGTCATGATGACGTTGGTGCTGGTTGCGGTGTCGCTGTACCTGCGGGTGCGCGACGCCGGCGAGCAGATGTCCCGGTAGAGTGTCTCGGTAGAGGCGTGAAGCAGGCATGCGAGATCAGCGGCTCTCTCATTGGCTCGTAGCCCTCGTCGCGGTGGTGTTGGGCTTCCTGCACGCCCCATTGCTCGTGCTGGTGCTGTTCTCCTTCAACGATTCGAAGTTCTCGTCCAGCTGGGTTGGCTTCACGACCAGGTGGTACGCGCGCCTCGCCGAGCGCCCCGACATCGTGGGCGGGCTGTATTCGAGCCTGGTCGTGGGCGCCGCCTCCACGGTGCTCGCCACGTCCCTCGGCACGCTCCTGGCCCTCGGCCTCGCGCGCCACCGGTTTCGCGGCCGCCGCCTGATCGAGGCCCTGCTCTACGTCCCGATCGTCACTCCGGAAATCGTCGTCGGGATCTCGCTCTTGATCCTGTTTGTGGCCGTGGAGTTTCCGCTGGGTCTCACCAGCATCACGATCGCTCACGTCGCCTTCAACATCTCATTTGTAGCCGTGGTCGTGAACGCCCGACTGCAGGGGATGGACAACGCGCTCGAAGAGGCAGCGATGAGCCTGGGTGCCGACGAAATTACGGCCTTCTTCCGGGTCACGGTGCCGCAGCTGTGGCCTGCTATCCTGTCGGGTGCCATGCTCGCCTTCACGATGTCCTTCGACGACTACGTGATCACGAGCTTTGTGGCGGGGACGGATGCCTCGACGCTACCGATGGTCATCTACACCATGGTGAGAAAGAACATCGAGCCCTCGATCAACGCGATCAGCACCATCGTGCTCGTCGCGACGACGTTGCTGATTGTCGTGGCCAATCGGCCCCGCGGAAAAGCGCCGCAGGGTCGCGCCTAGGTAGGTAAAGGAGGCAAACGTGAAGCGTAGAGATGTCGAGCAGCAATTCCAGGCGTTCTTGGCGGGCGGCGTCAACCGCCGCGACTTCATCCAGAGGCTGTTGGCCGCTGGTGCGTCCGTGACGTCAGTGGCGGCCCTGCTGGAGGCGTGTAGCAAAGCGACTCCTGCGCCTACCGTAGAGACCTCCGCTCTGAAGCCAGCCGCCACGGCCGTCCCCCCGCCGAGCAGCGCGCCTGTCGCGGAGAAGGGCGACCTGCCCGAGATCGAGAAGGAGCTCCACATCGCCAACTGGAGCGACTACATCGCCGAGGACACCATCCCGAAGTTTGAAAAGGAGACGGGCATCAAGGTCAAGTACTCCACCTACGAGTCGAACGAAGACCTGATGGCCAAGCTTCAGATCGGCGCCGGTGGTTATGACATCGTGGTGCCGACGGGTTATGTCGTCACGGTTCTCGCGGCCCAGAAGAGGCTGTTCCCGCTCCGCAAGCAGTATCTGACGAACTGGAAGAACGTCGCGCCGCTGTTCCTGAACCCCTCGTTTGACCCCGACAACGAGATGGGCGTGCCCTGGCAGTGGGGCACCACGGGCATCGCCTACCGCAAGGATAAATTGACGACACCGCCGGAGTCGTGGGGCGTGTTCCTCGATGCCAAGTACAAGAACAAGATGACGATGATGGACGACCTGCGAGACGCCATCGGCGCGTGGCTGAAATATCGCGGCAAGTCGCTCAACGCTTCGGGCGCTCCGGACCTGGAACAGGCCAAGCAGGACGCGATCGCTGCCAAGCATAACCTCAAGGCGTACATCTCGGCCCCGGTCAAGGGGCAGCTCATCGCCGGCGACGTCTGGATTGCGCAACTGTGGAACGGCGACACGGCACAGGCCAAGGTCGAACAGAAGTTCATCGAGTACGTGCTGCCCAAGGAAGGGGGCGGCATCTGGACAGACTCGTTGATTATCCCGGCGGATGCGCCCCACAAGCGCGCGGCGCACGAGTTCATGAACTTCATCCTGCGCCCGGAGATCGCCGCCGGCATCTCGGAGTTCACCGGCTACGGCACACCGGTAGCGCCCGCCATCCCCCTGATGAAGAACCCGGTAGCCTTTCCCACCGCCGAAGAGCGCGCCCGGCTCGAGTTCCAGACGGATCTGGGCGCGGCGGCACAGGTCTGGGACAAGCTCTGGACCGAGATCAAGGCCGCTTGAGGCCCCTCGGGTTCTGGCCAGTCCATGCCCGGTGCGTCCAACAGCTGTGAGATCCGCGAGGTGCGCTCGGGCGCCGAGGTCGACCAGGCCTACGCCGTCCTCGACGCGTGGTTTGGAGTGCGTGCGGAGCTCGAGCGGCGTGAGGTCATCGACGCCTGGCTCGCGCAGCCCGACGGCGTTCGGGTCGGTGACCTGCGCCTTCGGTATCACCTGCTCACGGCGCGGTCGCCGGACGGTAGGTTGGTCGGGGTGCGCGACTGCCATGTCACCGTCGACGCCGGCCGTGGCATCTGTGTCATCTACCTGGCGCACGTCTACGTCCTGCCCGAGCAGCGGCGCACGGGTCTCGCGCAGCGGTTCCGCGACGTCCCCCTGGAGCTCGCGCGCCGCGACCTGCGCCAGTGGGGTTTACCGGAGGGTGAGACGCTGTTCGCTGCCGAGCAAGAGTTCTTCGACCCCGCCGCGGTAGATACGGCAGTTCGGCTGGTAGCGTACGGCAAGAGCGGCTACCAAGCCATTGCGCCGCACGTGCTGCCGTACGCGCAAGCCGACTTTCGCGACCTGGCCGCCGGCAGCGGCGTCGCGCAACCGCTCCCGTTGCTCGCGGTCGTGCGGCGGCTGGGCCACGAGGGCACTCCCACGCTACCCGTGGCCCTCGCCAGCGCCTTCGTGGAACATCTGTATGCCGTGTTTTCCACCCACTGTCGCCCTCAGGACCTGGTCGCGCCACGTCGCCGGGCCCTCACCGTCCTTGCTGCCTCGCGCTTGTCGGACGTCCCCTTGTTGCCTTTGCCCACCAGCCTCGAGGATCGAACGGCGCTCGACGCGCTGTCGTTCGCGGCGGCCATGCCACATTTTCGAGAGCCGCGGGAGCGGCAGGAGTGATGGACGACAACGCCAGCCTGCGCGCGCGGCGCGAAGCAGCGGTGGCCCGCGGCGTGGCTACGGCGGCCCCGTTCTTCATCGCGCGCGCCGAGAACTCCGAGCTCTGGGACACCGAGGGCAGGCGCTACATCGATTTCGCTGGCGGCATCGCCGTGCTCAACACGGGCCATCGCCATCCGCGCGTGCTGGCCGCGCTCGCGAAACAGCTGGAGTGCTTCACTCATTCGGCGTTTCAGGTCGTTGCGTACGAGTCGTATGTGCGCCTCGCCGAGCGGCTCAACGGCATCGCGCCGATCTCCGGTCCCGTGAAGAGCGTATTTTTCTCCACCGGCGCGGAGGCGCTGGAGAACGCCGTGAAGATTGCGCGGGTCGCCACGGGGCGCAGCGCGCTCATCTGCTTTGGCGGCGCATTCCACGGCCGCTCCTTCATGACCATGGCGATGACCGGCAAGGTCGTACCCTACAAGGCCGGCTTCGGGCCCTTGCCCGCGGAGGTGTACCACGTGCCGTTTCCCTCGGCCTTGCACGGGGTCAGCGTTGCCGACAGCGTGGTCGCCATCGAGCGCCTGTTCAGGGCCGACGTCGACCCCCGGCGCGTCGCCGCCATCGTGATCGAGCCGGTGCAAGGCGAGGGCGGTTTCTATCCGGCGCCGCCCGAGCTGCTGCTCGAGCTGCGTGCGATCTGCGACGAGCACGGCATCCTGCTCGTCGCTGACGAGGTCCAGACGGGCTTTGCGCGAACCGGCAAATGGTTTGGCATGCACCATCATTCGGTCGAGCCGGATCTGATGACCTGCGCGAAGTCCCTGGCCGCCGGCTTGCCTCTTTCGGGCGTCATCGGGCGCGCTGCCGTGATGGATGCGCCCGCCCCCGGCGGGCTCGGCGGCACGTACGGCGGCAACCCCCTCGCGATTGCCGCTGCCCACGCGGTGCTCGACATCATCCTGAGCGAGCAGCTCATCGAACGCGCAAACGTCCTCGGAGCCCGCCTGCGCACGCGGCTCGAAGCGCTGCAGCGCCGCGTCCCCGCGCTCGCGGAAGTGCGAGGCCAAGGCGCGATGGTCGCGGTCGAGTTGATGCGCGGAGCCGAGCCCGACGCCGATGCCGCCCGCACCATCCAGCGCCGCGCGCTCGACCAGGGCCTCTTGCTCCTCACCTGCGGCAACTACGGCAACGTGATCCGTTTTCTCTTCCCGCTCACGATCTCCGATGAGCTGTTCGACGAGGCGCTGGGCATCTTGGAAGCGGCCGTGTCCGGTTAGCGTCCCGTGTTCGGCGCGGGACCCGGGTCGTCGATCAGGGACGGCGCTCGCGACCCCGCCCCGAAGCCGGCGTGAAGGGCTGGTGACAAAGCGCCGGCCCAGGGTAAGGCCCCCACGCGCTGCCGGGGAGGGCGTCGATAGTTGCCTTCAGCACGGCCGTGTCCGGTGGATTGTCGCCACAACGGCCACGCCGGCGTGCAGCGCTGCGAAACGTGCTGAACGACAGCCATCTTGCGCGACGCGCGCCACGGCGAGCCGTCGACCGAGGGGGGATCGTCGACCACAAACAGCGCCAGCGGAGCGCGCGTGCGAACGTGCGCGCGCGGCGCAACCCGAAGGGAAATCTATGCGAACAGTTGCATCGCAACATCTACGTGTGAGGCGGCTCGGGCGGGTAGGGATCGCAACGGCCGCATTCGGTTGGGCCTGGGCAGCTTCGAGTGCGGCTGCAGAGAGCCACGATACTGCGCGCGTGCCGGCTCTGAAGTGGGCCCCCTGCGGGGAGGATTCTCCGGGCGTGGAGTGTGCCCGCGTGAACGTGCCGCTCGACTATGACCGGCCGCACGGAGCCAGCACGTCCCTCGCGCTGGCGCGAGTTCCGGCGGCGGCCGGAGCCGACAAGGTCGGCAGCGTGTTCGTGAATCCGGGTGGGCCGGGGGGCTCCGGCGTGGACTTTGTCCGTCTTGGGTTTGGTGAATCGCTCGCGGCGCAACTGCTGGGCCGCTTTGACGTGATCGGCTTCGATCCGCGCGGGGTGAGCCAGTCCGATCCGATCCAGTGCTTCGATTCCTCGGAGGCTCAGGGGGAGTACTTTGACGCTGCGCCCTATATCTTCCCCCAAAATTTGGGCGAAGAGGCCCAGTACTTCGAGGTCTACTCCGGCCTGGCCGATCAATGCCTGAACCGGGAGCAGCCGATCACCGCGCACATGAGCACGGCGGATGTCGCGCGCGACCTCGACTTGCTGCGCCGCGCGGTGGGGGACGAAGCTCTCAGCTATCTGGGCTTTTCCTATGGCTCCTTCCTCGGCACCACGTACGCAAACCTGTTTCCCGACAAGGTTCGCGCGTTGGTCATCGATGGGGTGCTCGACCCGCGCCTGTGGTCGAGCGGCACTCAGTTCATCTCCGATCGAGTCGCGACCCAGGAAGAGTTCGACGAGTTCCTGCGCTTGTGCGACGCCGCCGGTAGCGACTGCGCGCTCAGCGGCCCTGCGGGAGCGGCGTCCCGGTACTGGGACCTTGCCGATGCGCTTCGCCGGAGCCCACTGCCGTTCGATGACAGCTTTGCTTACACGTACGAGATCCTGATCGCCGACACGCTGGGCGCCATGTACGTGCCGGAGCTCTGGGGAGGCCCACAGGGGTTTGCCCAGCTGTTCGCGTCCCTCGCGGATGCGGCGCTCGGGGATGAAATGGCATTGGCGCAGGCGATCGAGGTGGCCAATACGCTGGCGGAGCTCTTCGCTTCGGAGCCGAAGGAGTACGACAACGGCGGCGACGCGTTCTACGGCAACCACTGCGCCGATGCCGAGTACCCCGCCGCGATGGGGGAGTATGGCTCGTTGGGCTCCTTCTCGGCGGATGGTTCCGCGTTTGGGCCTCTCTGGTGGTGGAATACGGCGACGGGTTGTGCCGATTGGCCTGTCGCTGCCGACCGCTACGCGGGCCCCTGGACGGCAACGACGGCTGCGCCGGTGCTGGTGGTGGGCAACTTCTTCGACGGCGTCACCGACTATGCGGGCGCGATAGCTTCGAGTGAGTTGCTCGGCGGCAGCCGCTTGCTGAGCTACGCGGGCTGGGGCCACACTGCCTTCGACCGCAACGGCTGCGTGACGGATTACGTGGTCGACTATCTGCTCGACGGCGCTCTGCCGCCCGAGGGCACGGTGTGCCCGGCGAACGCGAATCCCTTCGTGCCGCCGGCCGTCGTGGAGGCCACGCCGGAAGGCGCCGTGGAAGCGTTCGGTGTGCACGTGCCGTTCGTCGGTTTACCGCACTCGCGTCGCTTCGCGCACGGCGGGCGCTTCGCGTACGGGCGCTGAGCAGGAGGAGGGCGCGGGGGGGGGCCCAGCGCGCGGGGGGCCGAGCGCGCGAGTCTTCACGGAGGAAACTCGGCGAACTGGGGCAAGTCATCGCAGATCTGGTGCCATGCTGCCTTGGAGGCGACCTGGATGTGGTGGTCCGGCGCCTTGCTGGGTGGGTTGTCGAGTACGCCCAGAGGCACGTGGATCTTCGTTCCCCCCTGGACCGTGGAGTACAGGGGCGAACAACACTGGGCGCACACGGCGACGTAGTCCCCGGCGCGTTCATCGAGCCGGCGCAGTTGCTCGATGCCACTGCTGATGTGGAGCTGGGCAGCCGGGATGCCGCCAATGGCCGCGCACGCCGCGCCCGTGCGCCGGCGGCACCTGGAGCAATGGCAGTAGAAGGCGTAGGCAAACGCATCCTCCACGCTAAATTGCACGGCACCACAGAAACAGTGTGCGTTCAACCTCGCCACTGCGGCGTTGTCCTGCTGTTGCATGTCGGCTTCTTTCCTCTCGTCGTTCGCTCGCGGGGCAGGATACCGCCGTCGCAGACGGGCTGCCAGTCGTGCAGGTTCCGCGGCAACTCCCGCGCGGCGGCGTTGCGGGTACGCCAGCTTTGATGCCGTGTCGCAGTGCGGGCAAGCTCCGAGTTTCAGCCGGATACGCTCGATCGGCGGCACCTGTCGAAGCACCGCTTGCGCTGCAGGTCAGAGCGCGCGAGGACGCGCGAACTTGGCTAGGTGCTGAGAACCTGGCGTGGCGTGGGCTCCGGGCAGGCGTTCCGTGTCTGGAAGCGACGTGGTCGCTGCTCGCCCATTCATCGCCGGGCGCTCGGCAGAGGGATCCGGCGCAGGCCCTCGCGCAGCAGTTGCTCGATACTGGCGCCCCGAAGGCCCTCGTCCTGGCGTAGCTCGGCGAGCACCTCCCGCACCTCGCGCTCTCGAAAGCCGAGACCCCGCAATGCCGAGAAGAGCTTGGCCTGCACGTCGAGCGCATTGGCTTGTAGAGCCTGGCCGTAGTCAGTGCCATCGGCGTGCCGGACGCGAACGCCCACGTGGGCGTCGCTTTCGATGACGAGTTGGCCGCGATGGGCAGCTCGGTGATGCGCACCGCATTATGCCGCGTTCCCGATTATGCCGCGTTCGCGATTGGGCGGGGCCCATTTCTGCGGAGAAAGGCATAATTTTTGTGTGATGTACGCGGCATAATCCGGCCCCGCTAAGACGCTTCTTTTT
>Ga0315912_10000114_pt1 | contig 194573 bp, 165 predicted proteins | sample VfabasoilMG_FD_204469 | JGI IMG/M metagenome (GOLD analysis project Ga0315912, IMG submission 204469) | Garden soil microbial communities collected in Santa Monica, California, United States - V. faba soil | ecosystem: Environmental > Terrestrial > Soil > Garden | place: USA: California...
GACCCGCCAGGGCTTCGGGCGGGTGGTGAAGCGCCACGCCGCGCGCGCCGGGATCCGCTCGGCGATCTCGCCCCACACCCTGCGCCACGCCTTCGCCACCCACCTGCTCAACCATGGCGCCGATCTGCGGGTGGTGCAGATGCTGCTCGGCCACAGCGACGTCTCGACCACCCAGATCTACACCCACGTGGCGCGCGAACGGTTGAAGGAGCTGCATGCCAAGCACCACCCGCGCGGCTGAACCGCCCTGCTACCATCCCGGCCCCATGCACCACGCCCTCACCACCCTCCGACCGCTCGTCGTCGCCGCCGCCTTCGGCGCCAGCCTGGCGCTCGCTGCGCCCGTCGCGCCAGCGGCATCTCCGGCGACCAACGCGGTCGCGGTCGAGCCGGCCGACCAGGTGCGCGCCGCGCTCGGCAAGCGGTTCCCGACCCTGCGGATCGAGAGCCTGCGGGCGGCACCGGTCGCCGGGCTGTGGGAGTTCACGGTCGGGATGGACGTCTACTACGTCTCGAGCGATGCGCGCTTCATCGTCCGCGGCGACATCGTCGACCTCGCCGGTGACCGCAACCTCTCCGAGCAGCGTCGCGCCGAGCTGCGCCGGGCCCAGCTCGGGCGGATCGCCGAGGCCGACATGATCGTGTTCGGGCCGCCGCGAGCGACCCACACCGTCACCGTCTTCACCGACATCGACTGCGGTTACTGCCGCAAGCTGCATTCGCAGATCGCCGAGTACAACAGGCTCGGCATCCGGGTCCGCTACCTGCCGTACCCGCGCGCCGGGCTCGGCTCGGAGTCATGGCAGAAGGCGAAGGACGTCTGGTGCGCCAAGGACCGCAACACCGCGCTGACCCGCGCCAAGCGCGACGAGGCGGTGCCCCACGCCGAGTGCGACGGGGCGGTGGTGATGCGGGGGCTCCAGCTCGGCGAGCTGTTCAAGCTCGACGGCACGCCGATGGTGCTCAGCGACGATGGCTTCGAGATCGGCGGCTACCTCACGCCGACCGAGATGAAGCAGCGGCTCGACCTGCTGACGAAGCAGCGACCGCGCGGCTGATCAGGTCTCGAGCAGCGGGCGCTTGCCCGGCTTGCCGTCCCATTCGGCCGAGTCGGCCGGCGACGGCTTCTTCTCGGTGATGGTGGGCCAGGCCTTGGCCAGGTCGGCGTTGAGCTTCTTGAAGTCCTGCTGGTCGTCGGGGACGTCGTCCTCGGCGTAGATCGCGTTGGCCGGGCACTCCGGCTCGCACAGCGTGCAGTCGATGCACTCGTCCGGGTCGATCACGAGGAAGTTGGGGCCCTCGTGGAAGCAGTCCACCGGGCAGACCTCCACGCAGTCCATGTACTTGCACTTGATGCAGTTCTCGGTGACGACGAAGGCCATGGCGGGCTCCGGGAGGGTCGCCGGCGGACGGGCGCCCGGCGGTGGCGATTCTAGATGAGGATACTAATCGAGGCCGGCCGACCAAGGTCCGGTCGGCCTCAGGCTGGCCGGCGCTCGACCGTGAACGAGTGGACCTCGAAGCGGCCGCGCTCGCGGTCGGCGAGGAAGCGCTCGAGCGCGACGCGCACGCTGGCGAACGCGATGTCGTCCCAGGGGATCTCGGCCGGTGGCAGCAACAGGGTCTCGAGCGATTCGACGCCGACGCCGAACTCGGTGCCGACGAGCCGCCCGCGGTACATCAGGTGCAGCTGGCTCACGTGCGGCACGTCGATGACGCAGTGCAGGGCGAGGTCGACCACCTCGGCCAACGCCTCCTCGCGGGACTCGCGGACGGCCGCTTCGGCGCCGGTCTCGCCGAGTTCCATGAAACCGGCCGGCACGGTCCAGTAGCCGCGTCGTGGTTCGATCGCACGGCGGCAGAGCAGGATCCGGCCGTCGTCGCTCTCGACCGTGCAGCCCGCGATCAGCTTGGGGTTGAGGTAGTGGACGGTGCCGCAGGCGCCGCAGACGTGGCGCGGCAGGGTGTCGTCGGCGGGGACCCGCAGGGTCACCGGCTGGCCGCACTGGCTGCAGTAGTTCATCGGGTGGGACGGCGTTCCGATGGGATGGTGCCCGGAGCCGGAATCGAACCGGCACTCCTTTAGAGGGAACGGGATTTTGAGTCCCGCGCGTCTACCAGTTCCGCCATCCGGGCTGGGGGGCGGAGTATATGCGAGCCTGCCCCCCTCCCTTGCGACGGTCCGGCGTCCCCGGGCATCAGTACCCACGATGGCGAACCCCTTCGACCAGGAGCTCGACCCCGGCCTCGTCGCCCGCGCCCAGCGCGGCGACATGAAGGCCCATGCCGTCCTCTACCGGGCCTTCGCCGGTGGGGTCAACGGCGTGGCCCGCCGCCTGGTCCGCAGCCCCGACATCGCCGAGGAGATCGTCCAGGACACCTTCGTCGAGGTCATCCACTCGATCGGCAAGTTCCGCGGCGAGGCGCCGGTCGGGGCCTGGATCCGGCGCATCGCGGTGAGCAAGAGCCTGATGCACCTGCGCTCGTACTGGGAGCGCAACAAGCGCGGCCTGCCCGACGACGATGAGGGCGAGGTCGGCTACGCGCCAGCGAATACACCGGCGGCGCCCGACGTGCACGGCCGGCTCGACCTCGAGATCGCGCTCGGCCTGCTGCCGGTGACGGCCAGGACGGTGGTCTGGCTCCACGACGTCGAGGGCTACACCCACGAGGAGATCGGCGAGATGTTGGGCCAGACCCCCAGCTTCTCGAAGTCGCAGCTCGCCCGCGCCTACGCGCGGCTGCGCGAGCTGCTGGAGAAGGACCGCGACGCTTGGCGCGGTCCGGGCATCAAGGAGGTGTCATGAACGCACACCTGGACGTCGAGACCCTGCTCGCTCTGCGCGATGGCGACGCCGTCGCTAACGAGCCCACCGCGCACCTCGAAGGCTGCGCGACCTGCCGCGCCGACCTCGCGCGCCTGCGCGCGCTGCGCGACGGCTTGCGCGCGCTGCCGCCGGTCCCGCCCGGCCCCGAGCTGTGGGCCCGCGTGATCGCCGCGGTCGAACCGCCGGTCAGGGTGGTGGCGCGTCGCAGCCGGGTGCGCTTGATGGTGGCCGGCATCGCCGCGTCGTTCGCGCTCGCCGCGAGCGTCACGCTGGTGGTCCTGCGCGACGGACCGGCGGCGACCGCACCGGCGGTCGCGCTGGCCGGCGCCGAGCCCTCGGTCGGCGACCTCCAGCAGCGCTCGCAGCGGCTCGAGGCCGTGCTCGCGGCGCTCGAATCGCGACCGCGGGTGACCTCGGCGCGCAGCGCCGGCACCATCGCCGAGCTCGAGGATGGCATCGCGCTGGTCGACTACCAGATCGGCCAGGTCGAGCCCGGGGCCGGGAGCGCCGCGCTGCACCGCGCGCTGTGGACCAAGCGCGTCGAGCTGATGGAATCGCTGGTGACCGTCCGCTACGCGGGCGAACGCGCCGACAGCATCTGAACGGATCCGACCAAGGAACGACAACGGAACGCCCGGGCGGAGCCCGGCGAGGAGAGGACGAGATGGAGGCGAACGGCATGAACGGGATCAGGATGGCGGTGGCGATCGCGGCGATCGCGGCGAGCGGTGCGCTGGCGGCCAAACCGGCGCCGAGCAGCGAGCTCTCGGCCGAGGAGCGGGCCAAGGTCGAGCAGCGGATGAGCGAGCTCAGCAAGGAGATGCGCGAGCTCGGGCGCAAGCTCGGCGACGACCGTCGGATCCAGGCGATCGAGATCAACCGGGTGGCGATGAACCGCGCCATGATCGGCATCACGGTCGACAACGAGGAGAGCGAGACCAAGGGCGATGGCGTGCACGTCGCGGGCATCTCGCCGCGCGGCCCAGCCGCCGCCGCGGGTCTGCGCGCCGGCGACGTCATCACCTCGATCGATGGCAAGCCGCTCAAGAGGGAGGGCGAATCCGGTCCGTTCGAGCGCCTGCGCGCCGTGATGGAAGGCAAGGACGCCGGCGACGAGGTCAAGCTCAAGGTCCTGCGCGAGGGCAAGACCGTCGATGCGACGGTGAAGGTCGAGTCCTACTCGCCGCGGGCCTTCGGCTACGCCTTCGGCACCCCGGGCCTGGACGGCGCCGAGCGCTTCGAGATGCTGCTCCCGCCAGGCACCCCGATGGCACCGATGGCGCCGATCCCCCCGATGCCGCCGATGGGCCCGGGCGCCGAGCGCTTCCGCTGGTTCAGCCGCGAATGGGGCGACCTCGAGATGGTCAGCCTGTCGTCCAAGCTCGGCGAGTACTTCGGCGCCAAGGACGGGGTGCTGGTGGTGCACGCGCCCACCGACGGGGCGATCGCGCTCCAGGACGGCGACGTGATCGTCAAGGTCGGCGACCGCAAGCCGGCCAGCCCGGAGCAGGTGCTGCGCATCCTGCGCTCCTACGACTCGGGCGAAGCGCTCAAGCTCGAGGTCCTGCGCAACCGCAAGACCGTCGCGATCGACGTCAAGGTGCCGCAGCGCGGCACCGGCCGCGGTGGCGAGACGCTGCCCGAGGGCGTGACCGACATCATCATCCGACCCTGAGGTCGGCTGCGCCCCAGCGAAGACGGAGGCCGGCGACCGATTCCGCTGATGCGGAGTCGCCGCCGGCCTCCGCGTCTCTGGACCGCTCGCGGCGCGGCGCGATGCGCTTGCTAGACTGCGCGCCCCATGCCGACCGAACCGCCCGCCTGGCGCCGCGATGACTTCAGCTACGAGCTGCCTCCCGAGCTGATCGCGCAGCGGCCGCTCGCCGAACGCACCGCGAGCCGGCTGCTGGTGCTCGACGGCGCGAGCGGCGCGCTCATCGACCGCCGCTTCACCGACCTCGGCGCCCTGCTGCGCGCCGGCGACCTGCTGGTGGTCAACGACACCCGGGTGATCCCGGCTCGCCTGCTGGCGCGCAAGCCGACCGGCGGTCAGGTCGAGGTGCTGATCGAGCGGCCGCTCGACGCCGAGCGCGCGCTCGCCCACCTCCGGGCGAGCAAGGCGACCCGGCCCGGCACGCTGCTCGAGGTGCTCGACGCCGCGGGCATGCCGGGCGGTGCGCTCGAGGTGGCGGGTCGCGACGGCGAGCTGTTCGAGGTCCGCAGCCCGGGCGAGCCGCTCGATGCGCTGCTCGAGCGCTGCGGCCACGTGCCGCTGCCGCCCTACCTGGCTCGTGCCGACGACGCTGCCGACCGCGAGCGCTACCAGACCGTGTTCGCGCGCGAGCGCGGCGCGGTCGCCGCGCCGACCGCCGGCCTGCACTTCGACGCGGCGACGCTGGCGGCGCTGCAGGCGCAAGGCGTCGAGCGCGCGAGCGTCACGCTCCACGTCGGTGCCGGGACGTTCCAGCCGGTGCGGGTCGACGACCTCGGCCAGCACCGGATGCACGCCGAGCGGGTGACGGTGCCAGCGGCGGCGGTCGCGGCGATCGCGCGCTGCCGCGCGCGCGGCGGACGGGTGGTGGCGGTCGGCACCACCGTCGTGCGCAGCCTCGAGACCGCCGCTCTCGAGTCCGGCGACGGCGGGTTGGCCCCGTTCGCGGGCGACTCGCGGCTGTTCATCACGCCCGGCTTCCGCTTCCGGGTGGTCGACGCGCTGGTCACCAACTTCCATCTGCCCGAGAGCACGCTCATCATGCTGGTCGCGGCGTTCGCCGGGCACGGCCCGACGCTCGCCGCCTACCGCCACGCGGTCGCCGAGCGCTACCGGTTCTTCTCGTACGGAGACGCGATGTTCGTGACGCCCGACCCCGCGGTGCGCGCTTGAGGTTCGAGCTGCTGGGCCGCGACGGCCGCGCCCGCCGCGGCCGGCTGGCGTTCGAGCGCGGCGTGGTCGAGACCCCGGCGTTCATGCCGGTCGGCACCTACGGCACGGTCAAGGCGATGACGCCGGAGGAGCTCGCGGGCCTCGGGGCCGAGATCATCCTCGGCAACACCTTCCACCTGATGCTGCGGCCGGGCACCGAGGTCATCGCCAAGCACGGCGACCTCCATGCCTTCATGCACTGGGAGCGGCCGATCCTGACCGACTCCGGCGGCTTCCAGATCTGGAGCCTCAAGGACCTGCGCAAGCTGACCGAGCAGGGCGTCACCTTCCAGTCGCCGGTCAACGGCGACCGCATCGAGTTCACGCCCGAGGACGCGATGCGGGTCCAGCTCGCGCTCGGCTCCGACGTCATCATGGTGCTCGACGAGTGCACGCCGTACCCGGCGACGGTCGACGAAGCGCGCGATTCGATGGAGCTCTCGCTGCGCTGGGCGCGGCGCTGCAAGGATGCGCACTCAGCGCTGCCGGCCAACGCGCTCAACTCCTCGTCCGGAAGGAAGGGCGCGCTGTTCGGCATCATCCAGGGCGGGATGCACGAAGAGCTTAGGCTGCGCTCGCTCGAGGGCCTGACCGCGATCGGCTTCGACGGCTACGCCATCGGCGGCCTGTCGGTCGGTGAGCCGACCGCCGATCGCGACCGGGTGCTCGACGCGCTCGACCCGGCCATGCCGGCCGACCGGCCGCGTTACCTGATGGGGGTCGGCACGCCCGAGGACATCGTCGAGTCGGTGCGCCGCGGCATCGACATGTTCGATTGCGTGATGCCGACCCGCAACGCGCGCAACGGCTTCCTGTTCACCCGCCACGGGCTGGTGCGGATCCGCAACGCGCGCCACACCGACGACGCCGGGCCGCTCGACCCCGAATGCGCCTGCTACACCTGCCGCAACTACAGCCGCGCCTACCTCCGCCACCTCGACAAGTGCGGCGAGATCCTCAGCGCCCGCCTCAACACCATCCACAACCTGCACCACTACCAGTGGCTGATGCAGGGCCTGCGGGCCGCGATCGCGGGCGGCACGCTCGAGCGCTACGTCGCGGAGTTCTACGCCCTGCGGGGCAAGCCCGTCCCGCCCGTGGCATAATCCGCGCCCCTCGGACGGCCCTTGCATCCGACCGGCCCGTCCCCATCCAAGCACCACCTAACAAGAGGGTGAGCATGAGCTTCCTCATCTCCGACGCGCACGCCCAATCCGCCCCGGCCCAGGGCGGCGACCCGATCTTCAGCTGGCTGATCCTGATCGGCATGTTCGTGCTGTTCTACTTCATGCTCATCCGGCCGCAGCAGAAGCGCGCCAAGGAGCACAAGCAGATGGTCGACGGCCTCAAGGCCGGCGACGAGGTCGTCACCGGCGGCGGGGTGCTGGGCAAGGTCACCGCGGTCAACGACCAGTTCGCCACCGTCGAGCTCGCCGAGGGCGTCGCGGTCAAGATCCAGCGCCATTCGATCGTCGCCGTGCTGCCGAAGGGCACGCTCAAGGCCGCGGGCTGAACCACGATGAGCGTCGTCAACCATTACCCGCTGTGGAAGAACCTGCTGATCCTGGCGGTGTTCGTGGGCGGCGTGCTCACGGCGCTGCCCAACGCGTTCGGCGATGACCCGGCGGTCCAGGTCTCGCACCCCAGCCTCGCGGTCGATGCCCAGCCCACCATCGCCCGGGTCGGCGCGGCGCTCGCCGCCGCCGGCCTGACGCCGCGCAGCGTGGCGCTCGAGGACGGCAAGGTCATCGCCCGCTTCGACGATCCCGAGGTCCAGCTCAAGGCGCTCGAGGCGGTCAAGGCGGCGCTCGACGATCGCCACGGCGTCGCGCTCAACCTGGCGGCGCGGACCCCGCAGTGGCTGCGCGACCTCGGCCTCAAGCCGATGAACCTCGGCCTCGACCTGCGCGGCGGCGTGCACTTCCTGCTCCAGGTCGACATGAAGGCGGCGCTCAACCAGGCGCTCGAGCGCTACGAGGGCGATGCGCGCACCGCGCTGCGCGCCAAGGACGTCCGCTACCTGTCGGTCTCGCGCGATGGCGAGAGCGTGATGGTCCGCTTCCGCGACGCCGAGAACCTCGCCGCCGGCCTCAAGCTGTTGGCCGGCGAGTTCCCCGACCTCACCCTGACCGAGGCCTCGACCGACACCGAGCAGGCCGTGCGCCTGTCGCTCTCGGAGTTCCAGCTCCGCGCGATCCGCGACTCGGCGGTGCAGCAGAACGTCGTCACGCTGCGCAACCGTGTCAACGAGCTGGGTGTGGCCGAGCCGCTGGTGCAGCAGCAGGGCGCCGAGCGCATCGTGGTCCAGCTGCCCGGGATCCAGGACACCATCGCGGCGCGCGACATCCTCGGCGCGACCGCCACGCTCGAGTTCCGGCTGGTGTCGGAGGAGGGCAACGCGTTCGAAGCGGCCGCCTCCGGCCGCGTGCCGCTCGACTCCAAGCTCTACAAGATGCGCGACGGCACCCCGGTGCTGCTCAAGCGCGAGATCATCGTCCGCGGCGACCAGCTCACCGACGCCTCGACCACCATCGACGCCGAGCGCGGCACGCCGGCGGTCTCGGTCAGCCTCGACGCCGCCGGCGGTCGCCGGATGGCCGACACCACCGCCGCCAACGTCGGCAAGCCGATGGCGGTGGTGTTCGTCGAGAGCAAGTCGGTCACCCGCCCCGGTCCCGACGGCACGCCGGTCATCGAGCGCAAGCGCACCGAGGAGGTGATCTCGGTCGCCACCATCCAGGGCCCGTTCTCGAGCCGCTTCCAGATCACCGGCCTCGACCAGGCCGAGGCCAAGCAGCTCTCGCTGTTGCTGCGCGCCGGCGCGCTCGCCGCGCCGGTCGACGTGGTCGAGGACGGCACCATCGGCCCGAGCCTCGGCGCCGACAACATCGACCAGGGCTTCATGGCCTCGCTGGTCGGGTTCCTGCTGTGCTGCGCGTTCTCGACGGTCTACTACCGGCTCTTCGGCTTGGTCGCGAGCCTCGCGCTCGGGTTCAACCTGGTGATGATCGTGGCGCTGATGTCGCTGATCCAGGCGACCCTGACGCTGCCCGGCATCGCCGGCATCGTGCTCACGGTCGGCATGGCGGTCGACGCCAACGTCCTGATCTACGAGCGCATCCGCGAGGAGCTGCGCAAGGGCAGCACGCCGCAGGCCGCGATCTCGGCCGGCTACGACCGCGCCTTCGTCACCATCGCCGATGCCAACTTCACCACCCTGATCGCCGGCGTGGTGCTGTTCGGCCTCGGCTCGGGCCCGATCAAGGGCTTCGCGGTGACGCTGTGCCTCGGCATCGTGACCTCGATGTTCACCGCGATCATGGGCACCCGCGCCATCATCAACCTGGTCTACGGCGGACGGCGCGTCACCGCGCTGTCGGTCTGACCGCGCCGCCGGACGGAGAGAGCAGCGATGGAGTTCTTCTCGAAGGTCACCAACATCGATTTCATGCGCTGGCGCCGCGTCGCGCTGGGCGGCTCGGCGCTGGCCAACGTGTTCGCGCTGGTGCTGTTGTTCACCCAGGGCCTGAACCTCGGCATCGACTTCACCGGCGGCATGCTGCTCGAGGTCGAGTACCCGCAGCAGGTCGAACTGGTCGACGTCCGCCAGGACCTGGCCGGGGCCGGCTTCACCGACGCGGTGGTCCAGCACTTCGGCTCGACCAGGAAGGTCCAGATCCGCATCCAGCCGGGCGAGGGCGCCAAACCGCAGGACGTGCGCGAGACCGCGCTGGCCGCGTTGCGCGCCGACGGCTCGGGCGTCGAGCTGCGGGCGTCGGGCTTCGTCGGGCCGCAGGTCGGCGCCGAGCTCGTCGACCAGGGCACCATCGCCGCCATCGTGGCCATGCTCTTCATCGGCATGTACCTGTGGATGCGGTTCGAGATCAAGCTCGCCGGCGCGGCGCTGATCGCGACGCTGCACGACGTGCTGATGACGATCGGCTTCTTCTCGTTGACCCAGCTGCCGTTCGACCTGACCGTGTTCGCCGCGATCCTGGCGATCATCGGCTTCTCGATCAACGACACGGTGGTGGTGTTCGACCGCTTGCGCGAGTGCTTCCGCGAGATGCGCCGCGGCACCGCGATCGAGATCGCCAACGCGGCGATCAACCAGACCATCTCGCGCACCATCATGACCGGCGTCACGACGATGCTGGTGCTGGGCTCGCTCTACTGGTTCGGCAGCGAGACGCTGCGGCCGTTCGCGATCGCGCTGGTGTTCGGCGTGGTGGTCGGCACCTACTCGTCGATCTACGTCGCGAGCGCCTCGGCGTTGGCGATGGGGCTCGAGAAAGCCGACCTGATGCCGCCGAAGAAGGACGATTCCATGGAGGAGACGCCCTAGGGCGTCGCCGTCCCGCATCGATCGACATGGAACCCGCGGCGACCCCGCGGGTTCCGCGCTTCCGGGCTCAGACCCTCGGCACGGCCTTCTGGATCTCGCGCAGCAGCGCGGCGTGGACCCGCGGGTTGCCGGCGCAGACGTCGCCGATCTCGGCGAAGCGCGCGCCGCCGTGGAGGTCGGTGACCATGCCGCCGGCCTCGCTGATCATCAGGCAGCCGGCCGCCATGTCCCATTCCTTGAGGCCGAGCTCCCAGAAACCGTCGAGCCGCGCCGCGGCGACGTAGGCGAGGTCGAGCGCAGCGGCGCCGGGACGGCGGATGCCACGGGTCCTGAGCGTCACGGCGCGGAACATCTGCAGGTAGGCGTCGAGCCGCGCGTGCTCGCGGTAGGGGAAGCCGGTGCCGATCAGGCTCTCCTCGAGCTCGCGGCGGTCGGAGACGCGCAGGCGCTTGCCGTCGAGCTGGGCGCCGCCGCCGCGGGTCGCGGTGAACAGCTCCTGGCGCAGCGGGTCGTAGACCACGCCGACCTCGGTCCGGCCCTTGACCTTGAGCGCGAGCGAGACCGCGAACTGCGGGAAGCCGTGCAGGAAGTTGGTGGTGCCGTCGAGCGGATCGATGACCCAGACGAAGTCGCCGCTGCCCGAGGCGCCGCTCTCCTCGCCGAGGAACGCGTGGTCGGGATGGAAACCGCGGATGCAGGAGATGATCTCCTGCTCGGCCGCCTTGTCGATCTCGGTGACGAACTCGTTGCGCTGCTTGACCTGGACGTCGAGCTCGTGGCCGCGCTGCTGGCCGCGGACGATCAGGTCGCCGGCACGGCGCGCCGCGCGCACCGCGATGTTGAGCATCGGTTGCATGTCGTCTCCGGTACTGGGCAAGAACGTCCCGGCTGCGCGGGCGCGGTAGGATACCAGAACGCCCCGGCGCCCCAGCCGCATCCGTCCTCCCCACCATCCATCCGACCATGAACGCCCCCGTCCTCCCGCTCGACGTGCGCTTCGTGCTCTGCGACACCAGCCATCCCGGCAACGTCGGCGCGGTGGCGCGGGCGATGAAGACCATGGGCCTCGCCGACCTCGCGCTGGTCGCGCCCAAGGAGTTCCCGCACCCCGACGCGACCGCGCGCGCGGCCGGCGCCGAGGACCTGCTGGCGCGGGCCCGGGTCCACGCCACGCTCGACGAGGCGCTCGCCGATCGCACCCTGGTGGTGGCGACCAGCAGCCGGCGGCGGACCATCCCTTGCCCTGAGCTCGTGCCGCGGCAGCTCGCCGAGCGCCTGGCGTGCGAGCGGGGCGCCACCCGCTGCGCCATCCTGTTCGGCGCCGAGCGCACCGGTCTCACCAACGACCAGCTCGACCGCGCCAGCCAGCTCTGCGTGATCCCGGCCAACCCCGACTACGCCTCGTTGAACCTCGGCGCCGCGGCGCAGATCCTGGCCTACGAGCTTCGGCTTGCGGCGCTGGCGCAAGACGCTGGCGCGCTCGACGGCGATGCCGCGCCCGACGATGCGGCCGCGCCGCCGGCCGACGCCGCCGAGGTCGAGGCCTACTACCGGAGGCTCGAGGCGTCGCTGGCCGGCTCCGGCTTCCTCGACACCGACAACCCGCGCCACCTGATGCGCCGCCTGCGCCGGCTCTACAACCGCGCCGGCCTCGACCAGAACGAGGTGCGCATCCTGCACGGCATCATCTCGGCGCTCGAAGCGCGCGGACGCTGACGTGGCCTACGTCTACCTCGACCACAACGCGACCACGCCGCTCGACCCGCGGGTCCGCGAGGCGATGCTGCCGTTCCTCGACCAAAGCTTCGGCAACGCCTCGAGCCTGCACCGCGCCGGCCGGCTCGCGCGCAACGCGATCGACGGCGCGCGGGCCGAGGTCGCGGCGCTATGCGGCGCCGAGCCGGGGCAGGTGGTGTTCACCAGCGGCGGCACCGAAGCCGACAACCTCGCCCTCCATGGGGTGATGGATGGCGTGATGGGCGAGGCGGGCGCGGCCCCGGGCCGGATCCTGGTCAGCGCGGTCGAGCACTCGGCGGTGCTCGAGCCGGCGCGTCGGCTCGCCCGCCGCGGCCACCCGCTCGAGCTGCTGCCGGTCGACGGCGAGTGCCGGCTCGACCTCGCCGCGCTCGACGCGGCCCTCTTCGCCGTGCAGTCGCGCGGACCGGTGCGGTTGGTCTCGGTGATGCTCGCCAACAACGAGACCGGCGTGGTGCAGGACATCCCGCGCGTCGCCGAACGGGTGCGCGCCGCCGGCGCGCTGTTGCACGTCGATGCGGTGCAGGCGACCGGCAAGCTGCCGCTCGACCTCGCCGCGCTCGGCTGCCATCTGCTGTCGCTGTCGGCGCACAAGATGGGCGGGCCGAAGGGCGCCGGCGCGCTGGTGGTGGACCGCGCGATCGCGCTCGAGCCCTTGCTCGCCGGTGGTGGCCAGGAGCACGGCCTGCGCGGCGGCACCGAACCCACCCCGCAGCTGGTCGGCTTCGGCGTCGCTGCCGTGCTGGCGCGGGCCGAGCTGCCGGAGCGGACGGCGCGGCTGCTCGCGCTCCGGACCCGGCTCGAGGCCGCGCTCGCGGGCATCGCCGGCGGCGTGGCGATCGCGGCCGCTGCCGGCCGCCTGCCGAACACGGTACAGTTCGCGTTGCCGGGCTTCGATGGCGCCGCCCTGGTGATGGCGCTGGACCGCAAGGGCTTCGCGGTCGCCACCGGGTCCGCCTGCCACAGCGGCAAGCCGAGCCACGTGCTGGCCGCGATGGGCCTGCCGGTGGCGGTGGCGCAGGGCGCGATCCGCATCAGCCTGGGCCTCACCAACACCGCGGCGGACGTCGATGCGTTCGCCGCCGCGCTCACCGAGGTCGCCGCGAACCGACCGGGCGCGAACTGGACCTGACATGGACCACCGAACCGAACCCGAACGCTTCGTCTACCTCGACTACGCCGCGACCACGCCGGTCGATCCCGAGGTGGCGCAGGCGATGTGCGGCTGCATGACCGCCGAGGGCGTGTGGGCCAACCCGGCGTCGACCCACGGACCGGGCCGCGCCGCGCGCGAGCTGGTCGAGACCGCCCGCGCCCAGGTCGCGCGCGCGGTCAACGCCCAGCCCGATTGGGTGGTGTGGACCAGCGGCGCCACCGAGTCGAACAACCTGGCGTTGAAGGGCTTCATGCGCGCGCACCGCAAGCGCGGCAAGCACCTGATCACGGTCAAGACCGAGCACAAGGCGGTGCTCGACGCCGCCAAGTGGCTCGAACGCGACGGCTGCGAGGTGACCTACCTGGTGCCGGGCGCCGACGGCCGGGTCGACCCGGCCCAGGTCGCCGCTGCGCTGCGCGACGACACCGTGGTGGTGGCGGTGATGCTGGTCAACAACGAGATCGGCACGGTCCAGCCGGTCGCCGAGATCGCGGCGCTGGCCCACGCCCGCGGCGCGCTGGTCCACGTCGACGCGGTGCAGGCGCTGGGCAAGACCCCGGTCGACATGGTCGCGCTCGGCGCCGACTCGCTCGCGGTCTCGGCCCACAAGTGCTACGGCCCGAAGGGGATCGGCGCGCTGGTGGTGCGGCGCGCGCCGGGCGTGGTGCTCGAGGCGCAGGTCCACGGCGGCGGCCAGGAGCGCGGGATGCGTTCGGGCACGCTGCCGACCCACCAGATCGTCGGCTTCGGCGCGGCGGCGGAGAAGGCGATCGCGCTGCTGCCGACCGAACGGGCGCGGATCGCCGAGCTGCGAGCGCTGCTCGAGACCCGCCTCGGCGCGATCCCCGGCGCCTCGATCAACTGCCCGGCCGCGCACGGCGTGCCGCACATCCTGTCGGTCTCGTTCGAAGGCGTCCACGGCGAGGCGCTGGTCGCCGACCTCGCCGAGCTGGCGATCTCGACCGGCTCGGCCTGCAGCGCGGCGACGCCGGAACCGTCCTACGTGCTGCGCGCGCTCGGCCGCGACGACCTCACCGCGGCGGCGACGCTGCGCATCTCGATGGGCCGCGGCACCAGCCGCGACGACGTCGAGTTCGCCGCGACGCGCATCGTCGCGGCGGTGGCGCGCTTGCGCGCCCTGGCGCCGGCGGCATGAGCGCGATGGCGCAGTACCCGGCCGAGGTCTGGGCCCGGTTCCGGTCCCCGGCCCATGCCGGCGCGCCGCTGGCCGGGGCGCGGGTCGGGCACGGTGGCGAGCGCAAGCAGGGCGGCGAGATCGAGCTCTGGTTCACCGTCGCCGGCGGTCGCATCGCGCGGGCCGGCTTCCGTGCCTTCGGCTGCCCCTACGCGGTCGCCTCCGCCGACCTCTGCTGCCAGTGGCTGATCGGCCAGGACCCGGGGGGACTGCTTGAGTTCGACGCCAGCGCCCTCATGGAAGGCTTGGCGGTGCCGCCGGAGCGGTTCCCGGTCAAGATCTGGCTCGAGGACGCGGTGCGAGCCGCGGCCCGCGCCGAGGAGGCCTAGATGGAGATCGCGATGGATGGTGTCAGCCTCACGACCGCGGCCGCGGAGCAGGTCCGGCGCCAGCTCGAGCGGCGCGGCCACGGGGCCGGGCTGCGGGTGGGGGTCAAGGAATCGGGCTGCTCGGGCTTCGCCTACCGGGTCGATTTCGCCGACGAGGTCGGCCCGCAGGACCTCGTGTTCCAGTGCCACGGCGTCCAGGTCGTCGTCGCCAAGGACCACCTGCCGGTGCTGGCCGGGGTCGAGGTCGATTTCGTGCGCCAGGGCCTGAACGAGAGCTTCAAGTTCCGCAACCCGAACGTGAAGGACGAATGCGGCTGCGGCGAGTCCTTCACCGTCTGACGCTGCGGGCCGGGCCATGGCCCGGCCCCGCCATGGAACTATTCTTCTGGCCGGCCTCAGGCCCCCCCGGTACAATCCAACCCCTTGATTCGCTTCGCAAACCCGCGGGCTCCGCGGGTTTGCGCCGTATGGACCCCCGATAGACCCCCACACCCAGGAACGGAGACTTCAGACCCATGGCTCTCGAACGGACCCTCTCGATCATCAAGCCCGACGGCGTCGCCAAGAACCTCATCGGTGAGGTCTATGCGCGCTTCGAGAAGGCCGGCCTCAAGGTCGTCGCCGCCAAGATGAAGCACCTGTCGCGCGCCGAGGTCGAGGCCTTCTACGGCGTCCACCGCGAGCGCCCGTTCTTCAAGCCGCTCTGCGATTTCATGGTCTCGGGCCCGGTGATCATCCAGGTGCTGGAAGGCGAGGGCGCCGTGCTCAAGCACCGCGAGGTGATGGGCGCCACCGACCCCAAGAAGGCCGACCCGGGCACCATCCGCCGCGACTTCGCGAGCTCGGTCGACGAGAACATGGTCCACGGTTCGGACGCCGCCGACACCGCGGCCCAGGAGATCTCGTTCTTCTTCGCCCAGACCGAGCTCTGCCCGCGCACCCGTTGATCCCGTGACGCCCCCCGCCGCCAACCTCAGCCAGAAGGTCAACCTGCTCGGTCTCGACCGCGCCGGCCTGACCAGTTTCTGCGCCGAGCTCGGCGAGAAGCCGTTCCGCGCCAAGCAGCTGATGAAGTGGATCCACCAGCGCGGGATCGATGACTTCGAGCGGATGACCGACCTGTCGAAGCCGCTGCGCGAGAAGCTCGCCGCGGTCGCCGAGGTCCGCGCCCCCGAGGTCATGTCGGACTCGCCCTCGAGCGACGGCACCCGCAAGTGGCTGCTGCGGATGGATGCGACCCAGGGCATCGAGGCGGTGTTCATCCCCAACGACGACCGCGGCACGCTCTGCATCTCGACCCAGGTCGGCTGCGCGCTCGACTGCTCGTTCTGCTCGACCGGCAAGCAGGGCTTCAACCGCGACCTGACCACCGCCGAGATCGTCGGCCAGGTCTGGCTGGTGGCGAAGGCGCTCGGCCAGTTCGACGGCGCCTGCGACCCGGCCGACCGCCAGGTGACCAACATCGTGCTGATGGGGATGGGCGAGCCGCTGATGAACTACGACCGGGTGCTGCCGGCGCTCAGGCTGTTCATGGACGACTTCGCCTACGGCCTGTCCAAGCGCAAGGTCACGCTCTCGACCTCGGGCGTGGTGCCGGGCATCGACCGCCTGACCGCCGACGTCGACGTCGCGCTGGCGCTGTCGCTGCACGCGCCCACCGACGCGCTGCGCGACCAGCTGGTGCCGGTCAACCGCAAGTGGCCGATCAAGGAGGTCATCGCCGCCTGCCGCCGCTACGTCGACGCCCGCCCGCATCGCCACGTGCTGATCGAGTACGTGATGCTCGACGGCGTCAACGACAGCGACCAGCAGGCCCGCGAACTGGTGCGGGTCTGCTCGAAGCTGCCGGTCAAGGTCAACCTGATCCCGTTCAACCCGTTCCCGGGCAGCCCCTACCGGCGCTCGAGCGACGAGCGGATCGCCGCGTTCCGCTCGATCCTGCAGGCCAAGGACATCATCACCACCACGCGGCGCACCCGCGGCGACGACATCGACGCCGCCTGCGGCCAGCTCGCCGGCCAGGTCGCCGATCGCGGCACCAAGCAGGCGCGTTACGCCAAGCTGCGGGCGATCCCGGTCAAGAAGGTCGCCGACGAAGGAGCCCACTGATGCTGCGCACCCTCAAGCTCGTGACGATGGTCCTGGTGGTCGCGGCGCTCGCCGGCTGCATCACCGAGAGCTCGCCGTCGCTGACCCACTCGCAGGCCTCTTTGACCCAGGCCTCGTCGCTCAACACCCAGCTCGCGTTCGAACACCTGCGCAACGGCCGCCGCGCCGATGCGGTGCTCAAGTTCGAGAAGGCGATCGAGCAGGACCCGACCAACGCCAACGCCTACCTCGGCCTGGCCATGATCAACGACCAGGTCGGCGACCAGAAGGAAGCGCGCAAGCACTACGAGGAGGCGATCGAGGCCGCCCCCGACGATCCGGTGGTGCAGAACGCCTATGCCGCCTGGCTGTGCAAGATCGGCGAGGCCAAGAAGGCCGAGGACCAGTTCGTCGCCGCCGCCCACAACCTCCGCTACCAGACCCCGGAGGTCGCGTTGACCAACGCCGGGATGTGCCTGCGGCGCGGCAAGCTCGACGACCGGGCCGAGGCGCACCTGCGCGCGGCGCTCAAGGAGAACCCCAACTACGGTCCGGCGCTGGCCGAGATGTCCGACCTCTCGCTGGCGCGCGGCGACGCGCTGCGCAGCCGCGCGTTCCTCCAGCGCCTGCTCGAGCTCGGCCGGCCCGACGCCCGCACCCTGCTGCTCGCCTACCGCACCGAGCTGGCGCTCAAGGATCCGCGCCAGGCCCAGCGCTACGCCGACCAGCTCAAGCGCGACTACCCGGCGTCCGAACAGGCCAAGGCGCTGGGCACCAAGTGAGCGGGAGCGACGAGCCCACGGTCGAGATCAGCGCGCCGCGCCCCGGCGAGCAGCTGCGCGTCGCGCGCGAGGGGCGCGGTCTGACCCCGGTGCAGGCCGCGCACGAGATGCGCATCGACCTCGCCACGCTCAAGGCGCTCGAGAGCGACGACTACGCGCGGCTCGGCGCGCCGATCTTCGTCAAGGGTCACCTGCGCAACTACGCCAAGCACCTCGGGATCTCCGCCGAGCCGCTGGTGACCGCCTACGAGCGGATCGCCACGCCGACGCCGCCCTCGCTGGTCGGCTTCCGCAACGAGGGCGAGCAGGTCGGCGGCCACCTCGAGCTCCGGCGCCTGCTGCCGGTCGTCGCCGGTGGCACCGCGGCGGTGCTGCTCGCGTTGTTCGCGCTGTGGCTGTTCCGCCGCCCGCCGGCGCCGCCGGTCGAGCCGGTCGCGGTGGTCAGCGCGCCGGCGACCGTGGCGGCTATCGCGCCAACGACAGGGCCGACCGTGGTGGCGGCGACGCCGGGCACCGCGCCGGCGACCGCGCCGACCTCCACCGCGGCGGGCAGCGTCGGGACCGCCGACCCCGTCCCGGTCAGCGCGCCAACGGGAGCGCCGGTCGAGCCGGCCAAGGCGCTGCCGTCGGGCCAGCTCAGGCTCACGCTGCGCTTCAGCGGCGAGTCGTGGGTCGAGGTCTACGATTCCGCGGGCGCGCCGCTGGTCTACCAGCTGTTCGAGGCCGGCCAGTCGCGCGAGCTCAGCGCCACGCCACCGCTGAAGGTGTTCCTGGGCCAGGCCGCCTCGGTCAGCATGAACATCGACGGCCGCAAGGTCGACCTCGTCGCGCTGACCAAGCGCGACGCCACCGCGCGCTTCAGCGTCGCCGCCGGCGGCAGCGTCCGCTGAGCCCCTGCCGATGACCGCGAACCTCATCCAGCCCGTGCGGGGCATGAACGACCTGACGCCCGATCAGTGCGCGCTGTGGCAGCAGGTCGAGGCGGTGCTGCGCGAGTGCTTCGCCGGCTACGGCTACCGCGAGCTGCGCACGCCGCTGCTCGAGCACACCGAGCTGTTCAAGCGCTCGATCGGCGATGCCACCGACATCGTCGAGAAGGAGATGTACAGCTTCGAGGACCGCAACGGCGATTCGCTGACGCTGCGGCCCGAGAGCACGGCGAGCTGCGTCCGCGCCGGGCTGTCGAACGGGCTGCTCCACCACCAGACGCCGCGGCTCTGGTACCTGGGCCCGATGTTCCGCCACGAGCGGCCGCAGAAGGGCCGTTACCGCCAGTTCCACCAGGCCGGCATCGAGGCCTTCGGCATGGCCGGTCCCGACATCGACGCCGAGGTGATCCTGGTCGCGGCCCGCCTGCTGCGCCGGCTCGGCATCGACGGCGTCATGCTCAAGCTCAACACGCTCGGCACGCCGGCCGCGCGCGGCGGGTTCCGCACCGCGCTGGTCGCCCACCTCGAGCGCCACCGCGACGCGCTCGACGAGGACTCCCGGCGCCGGCTCGCGACCAACCCCTTGCGCATCCTCGACAGCAAGTCGCCGCAGACGCAGGCGCTGCTGGCCGATGCGCCGCGGCTGCTCGACCATCTCGACGACGCTTCGCGCGCGCACTTCGACGGTCTGTGCGCGATCCTCCAAGCGGCGGGCGTCGCCTACCTCGTCGAACCGCGGCTGGTGCGCGGGCTCGACTACTACACCGGCACCGTGTTCGAGTTCGTCACCGACAAGCTCGGGGCGCAGGACGCGGTGTGCTCGGGCGGCCGTTACGACGGCCTGGTCGAGCAGCTCGGCGGCAACGCCACCCCGGCGGTGGGCTGGGCGCTCGGGATGGAGCGGCTGGTCGCGCTGGCCGAGCAGGGCGCCTGGCGTCCGGTCCCCGGGCCGACCGCGGCCTATGCGGTGCTGGTCGGCGCGGCGGCCGAGCGCAGCGGCGCGGCGCTGCTCGAGCGGCTGCGCGACGCGCTGCCCGGCCACGCCATCGTCGCCAACGCCGGCGGCGGCAGCTTCAAGTCCCAGCTCAAGCGCGCCGACAAGAGCGGCGCGCGCTTCGCCTTGATCATCGGCGACGACGAGGCCGCTCGCGGCGTGGTCGCGCTCAAGGACCTGCGCCACGACGCGCCGCAGTCCGAGCACGCGCCGGCGGAGCTCGCCGCCGCGTTGTCGGCGGCGCTGGCGCGTTGAACATCTTCCATCCAACCGCACGAACGGAGATCTCCCTTGGCTGAGCATCATGACGAGATGGAACAGGTCGAAGAGCTGAAGCGCTGGTGGCTCGAGAACCGCGCCTTCGTGCTGGCGGGCCTCGTGATCGGCGTCGGCGCCGTCGCCGGCTGGCGCGGCTGGGAGTGGCACCAGACCCGCATGAGCGAGCAGGGCGCCGCGCTCTACGCCGAGGTCGCCACCGCGATCGAGTCCAAGGACCTGGCCAAGGCCGAGGGCCTGGGCCTGACGCTGCGCAACGACTACGCCGGCACGCCGTACGCGGCGAACGCCGCGCTGCTGCTGGCCAAGGCCGAGCTCGACGCGGGCCAGGGCCCGGCGGCGCGGCTCGCGCTCGAGTGGGTGATCGCCGAGGCCCGCGACGCCGAGATCAAGGTGCTGGCGCGCACCCGCCTGGCGCGGCTGCTGATCGCCGACGGCGAGGCGAGCAAGGCGCTCGAGCTGCTGGCCGGCATCGACGGCGGCGCGTTCGTGGCGCTGGCGCAGGACGCCCGCGGCGATGCCCATGCCGCGCTCGGCCATCCCGAGGATGCCCGCAAGAGCTGGCAGGCCGCGCTCGACGCCAGCGAAGGCAACCTCGCCGATCGCGCGATGATCGAGCTCAAGATCGACGCGCTCGGTCCGGCGACAACCCCCACGACGCCGGCCGCGACCGCGGCGACCGCTCCGGCGTCGGCGCCGACCACCACCAAGCCGGCCGGGACCACGCCGTGATCCCGGCTCCGCTGCGCGCGCTCGTCCTGCTCGGGCTCGCGTTCGCCGCGCTCGGCTGCTCGTCGAAGGGCTCGACCATCGAGCCGCCGGCGGAGCTGCAGGGGTTCGAGGAGAAGGTCCGGTTCGAAAGCCTGTGGGACGTCTCGCTCGCGGGCGAGGACGAGGACGGCCTGCTGCTCGGGCTGGCACCGGCCACCGACGGCCGCCGGGTCTACGCCGCCGGCCGCGACGGCATGGTCACCGCGTTCGACCTCGCGACCGGCGATCGCGCCTGGCGCGCCGAGGTGCCGCGCCTGACCATCGGTTCGACCGCCAGCCTCGGCCTGTGGAACAAGATGGTCACCTCCGCGACCACGGTCTCGCGCCAGCGGCTCGCCGCCGGGCCCGGGATCGGCGGCGGCCTGCTGGTGGTCGGTTCGAGCGACGGCGAGGTCGCTGCGCTCGACGCCGAGGACGGCCGCCTGCTGTGGAACGTCAAGGTCGGCGGCGAGGTCAATTCGGCGCCAGTCACCGACGGCAACCGCGTGGTGGTCCGGCTCGCCAACGGCCAGCTCATCGCGCTCGACGGCAAGACCGGCGAGCAGAAGTGGTTCGCCGACCAGCCGGTCCCATCGCTGTCGTTGCGCGGCTCGAACCGTCCGTTGATCGGCGACGGCCGGGTGTTCGCCGGCTTCGACAACGGCAAGGTCGCGGCTTACGAGCTCGAGCGCGGCCAGCTGATGTGGGAATCGCCGCTGGCGGCGCCGAGCGGCCGCAGCGAGATCGAGCGGCTGGTCGACGTCGACGGACCGATGCGGCTCGCCGCCGGCGAGCTGTTCGCGGTCGCCTACCATGGCCGTGTCGCCGCGCTCGACGCCGACTCCGGCCGTCCGCTGTGGCAGCGCGACCTCTCGAGCTCGGCCGGGCTGACCGCCGACGCGGTCGCGGTCTACGTCACCGATGCCGACAGCCAGGTCTGGGCGCTCGATCGCGTCAACGGCGGACCGCTCTGGACCCAGGCCGACCTCCGCGCACGCATGCTGACCGCGCCGGCGGCGGTCGCGGGCGTGGTCGCGGTCGGCGACCTCGCCGGCTACCTCCATCTGCTCGACCACGAGACCGGCCGCATCGTCGGCCGCGAACAGGTCGGCGGCGGCGCGCTCACCGCGCAACCGCTGGTGATCGACGACGTGCTGGTGGTGCAGACCACCGGCGGCCGGATCTCCGCCTACCGCGTCGTGCCGCGCGAACCGAAGGGCGGCTGAGGCCGCCCGCCGCAGGACGACCGCCGCAATGCTCCCCGTCGTCGCCCTGATCGGTCGCCCCAACGTCGGCAAGTCGACGCTGTTCAACCGGCTGACCCGCAGCAAGGAGGCGCTGGTCGCCGACCTGCCGGGCCTGACCCGCGACCGCCAGTACGGCTACGGCAAGGTCGGCCCGGTTCCCTACATCACGATCGACACCGGTGGCTTGACCGAGGGCGCCCAGGGCGTCGAGGCGCTGGCGATGGAGCAGAGCCTGCGCGCGGTGAGCGAGGCCGACATCGTGCTGTTCATGTGCGATACGCAGGCCGGCTTCACCCACCAGGACCGCCAGGTCGCGGATCGGCTGCGGGCCTCGGGCAAGCGCGTGGTGCTGGTGCTGAACAAGGCCGAGGGCCTCGAGATCGAGGAGGCCGCGGTCGAGTTCCACGCGCTCGGCTTCGGCGATCCGTACGCGGTCTCGGCCTCGCACGGCGAGGGCATCGATGAACTGATGGCCGACGTGCTCTCGGCCTACGTGGTGCCCGACGAGGTCGCCGGGATGCCCGAGCCTGACGCCGGCACCCGCATCGCGGTGGTCGGTCGCCCCAACGTCGGCAAGTCGACCCTGGTCAACCGTCTGCTGGGCGAGGAGCGGGTGGTCGCCAGCGACCAGCCCGGCACCACCCGCGACAGCATCGCGATCCCGTTCAGCCGCGGCGGCAAGCCCTACGTGCTGGTCGACACCGCCGGCGTGCGCCGGCGGGCGCGGATCGAGGAGCAGGTCGAGCACGACAGCGTGGTCCAGACCCTGCAGGCGATCGACGACAGCAACGTGGTGATCGCGCTGCTCGACGCCAGCGAGGGCGTCACCGACCACGATGCGGCGCTGATCGGCATCGCGGTCGAACGCGGCCGCGCGCTGGTGATCGGCCTCAACAAGTGGGACGGCCTCGACGCCGACCAGCGCGACACCACCCGCCGGACCTTCGACCTCAAGCTGCCGTTCGTGCACTTCGCCACGGTCCACAACATCTCGGCGCTGCACGGCACCGGGGTCGGCGACCTGATGCGCTCGGTCGAGTCGGCCTGGGTCGCGGCGACCCGCGAGCTGACCACCGCCCAGCTCAACAAGGTGCTGGAGCAGGCGGTGACCCAGCACCAGCCGCCGATGGTGCGGGGGCGCCGGGTCAAGCTCCGCTACGCCCACCAGGGCGGCAAGAACCCGCCGGTGATCGTGGTCCACGGCAACCAGACCGAGGACGTCCCGGACGCCTACCGCCGCTACCTCGAGAACAAGTACCGGGACGCCTTCGAGCTCCACGGCACCCCGGTCCGGGTCGAGTTCCGCACCGGCCACAACCCGTTCAAAGGTCGACGGAACCCAATGACCGACCGACAGGTCAAACGACGGCAGCGCCTCCAGCGCCACCGTTGATCGACCGAACCACGCCCCCGCCAGGAGATGACCGATGGACTTCCGACTGACCCGCCTGTCGCTGATCGCCGCATTCGCGGCTTCCGCTGCGTTCGCCGCCGCCGGCGCCGCCAGCGCCGCTGATGCGCCAGCCAAGTCGGACCTGCCGGTCGACATCCCCTACACCAGCTACACGCTGAAGAACGGCCTGACCCTGATCGTCCACGAGGACCACAAGGCGCCGATCGTCGCCTTCAACATCTGGTACCACGTCGGCTCCAAGGACGAGCGGGTCGGCAAGACCGGCTTCGCCCACCTGTTCGAGCACCTGATGTTCAACGGCTCGGAGAACCACGACGGCGAATGGTTCAAGACCATCGACGCGCTCGGCGGCACCACCGTCAACGGCACCACCTGGTTCGACCGCACCAACTACTTCCAGAACGTGCCCAAGACCGGGCTCGACAGCGTGCTGTGGCTGGAGTCGGACCGCATGGGCCACCTGCTCGGCGCCATCACCCAGGCCAAGCTCGACGAGCAGCGCGGCGTGGTCCAGAACGAGAAGCGCCAGGGCGAGAACCAGCCCTACGGCAAGGTCGACGACCTGATGCTCAAGAGCATCTACCCGGCCTCCCACCCGATGTCGTGGGACACCATCGGCTCGATGGCCGACCTCAACGCGGCCTCGCTCGACGACGTCAAGGAATGGTTCAAGGAGTACTACGGCGCCGCCAACGCGGTGATCGCGATCGCCGGCGACATCACGCCCGACGAGGCCAAGGCCAAGGTCGAGAAGTACTTCGGCGATATCCCGGCCGGGCCGGCGCTGCCGCGCCACCGGGCCTGGATCGGCCAGCGCACCGGCCACCAGCGCGCCGTGATGCAGGACCGCGTGCCGCAGGCGCGCGTCTACAAGGTCTGGAACGTCCCGCAGTGGGGCAGCAAGGACGGCGAGCAGCTCGACCTCGCCGCGGCGGTGCTCGGCGGCGGCAAGAACTCACGGCTGTTCGAACGCCTGGTCTATCGCGACAAGATCGCGACCGAGGTCTTCGCCTATCGCCAGCCGTTCGAGATCTCGAGCATGTTCAACATCGTCGCCACGGTGCAGCCGGGCGGCGACATCGCCGCGGTCGAGAAGGCGATCGACGAGGAGCTCGCGCGCTTCCTGGCCAAGGGCCCGACCAAGGCCGAGCTCGAGCGCGAGAAGACCCAGCTGCGCGCCTCGTTCGTGCGCAGCGTCGAGCGCATCGGTGGCTTCGGCGGCAAGTCCGAGGTGCTGGCCGAGAGCATGACCTACGGCGGCAGCCCGGACGCCTGGAAGCAGAACCTGCGCTGGACGCTCGAGGCGACCCCGGCCGACGTGCAGCGCGTCGCCAAGCAGTGGCTCGGCGACGGTGACTGGACGCTGCAGGTGCTGCCGTACCCGAACTACGCCACCGCGCCGTCGACCGTCGACCGCAAGCACCTGCCGATGCCGGAGTCGTTCCCGGCCGGCGAGTTCCCGGCGCGCGAGACCGCGACGCTGTCGAACGGGCTCAAGGTCGTGCTCGCTCGCCGTGACACGGTGCCGGTTGTGAACATGAACATGATCTTCGACGCCGGCTACTCGGCCGACGGCGCGACCCCGGGCCTCGCCCAGCTGACCGGCAACATGATGGACGAGGGCACCAAGTCACGCTCCTCGCTGCAGATCAGCGACGAGCTGGCGCGGCTCGGCGCCGAGCTCGGTGCCGGCTCGAACCTCGACAACACCTTCGTCTCGCTCTCGGCGCTCAAGGACAAGCTCACGCCGTCGCTCGACCTCTACGCCGACGTGATCCTGAACCCGGCGTTCCCGACCGACGACTTCGAGCGGCTGCGCACCAACACCATCGCCGCGATCAAGCGCGAGCGGGTGACGCCGAACGCGATCGGCAACCGGCTGTTCCCGCGCCTGATCTTCGGCAAGGGTCATCCCTATGGCGTGCCGTTCTCGGGCAACGGCTACGAGGACGTGGTGGCGACGCTGACCCGCGAGCAGCTCCAGGCCTTCCACGGCACCTGGTTCAAGCCCAACAACGCGACCCTGGTGGTGGCCGGCGACGTGACGCTGGCCGAGCTGACCCCGTTGCTCGAGCAGCGCTTCGGCAAGTGGGCGGCGGGCGATACGCCCAAGAAGGACCTGCGCGAGGTCGCGCTGCCGCAGAAGCCGGTGATCTACCTGGTCGACCGGCCCGACTCGCAGCAGTCGATCATCATCGTCGGCCAGGCGATCCCGCCGAAGTCCTACGCCAAGGACCTCGCCTTCGACGCCGCCAACGAGGTGTTCGGCGGCGACTTCTCCTCGCGCATCAACATGAACCTGCGCGAGGACAAGCATTGGTCGTACGGCGCCTACGCCTATGCCACCGACGCCCGCGGCCCGCGGCCGTTCCGCGTCGCGGCGCCGGTGCAGACCGACAAGACCGCCGAGTCGATGGCCGAGATCGCCAAGGAGTACGCCGGCTGGGTCGGCGGCAAGCCGGCGACCGCCGACGAGCTCAGGGCGGCCAAGGACCGCAGCACGCTGACGCTGCCGGGCCGCTGGGAGACCATCAACGCGGTGCTCGCCGACAACGTCTACCAGCAGCGCTTCGGGCTGGGCGACGACTTCTGGCCGACCTACGCGGCCAAGGTCAACGCGCTGACGCTCGACGAGGTCAACGCGGTCGCCCGCGAGGTGATCAAGCCCGGTGCCCTGACCTGGGTGGTGGTCGGCGACCGGCGCAAGGTCGAGGATGCCATCCGCAAACTCGGCCTCGGCGAGCTGCGCTTCGTCGACGCCGACGGCAACCCTGCCGGCCAGTGACCCGACGCCTCGGACGGGCGCGGCGGTAGCGATGCCGCCGCGCCCTTCGTCCGTCATACTCCGGCCATGGCTGCACTGACGCCGGGCACCCGCGGGACCCACACCCTCCGTCGACCGTTCGCGATGCGCCGCGGCGGCGTGCTGGCGTCGGTGACGCTGGCCTACGAGAGCTGGGGCGCGCTCAACCCGGCCCGCGACAACGTGGTGCTGCTGTTCACCGGCCTGTCGCCCACCGCGCACGCCGCTTCGTCGACCGCCGATCCGAGCCCGGGCTGGTGGGAGGAGATGGTCGGACCGGGCCGGGCGCTCGACACCGACCTGCACCACGTGGTGTGCGTCAACTCGCTGGGCTCCTGCTTCGGCTCGACCGGACCAGCCGCGGTCGATCCGGTCAGCGGCGAGCGCTGGGGCCCGCGCTTCCCGATCCTCTCGATCGAGGACATCGCCGGTGCGGCCCACGCGCTGCTCGCCGACCTCGGCATCGCGCGGCTGCGCGCGGTGGTCGGCAACTCGCTGGGCGGGATGACCGCGCTCGCCTACTGCCTGCAGTTCCCGCAGGCGGTGCGGGCCGCGGTGCTGTCGTCGAGCGCGGCGCATTCGCTGCCGTTCGCGATCGCGATCCGCTCGCTGCAGCGCGAGCACATCCGCAAGGACCCGGCGTTCCGCGAGGGCTGGTACGCGCCCGAGCACGAGCCGGTGGCCGGGATGCGGATGGCGCGCAAGCTCGGGATGCTGTCCTACCGCTCGACCTTCGAATGGGACGAGCGCTTCGGCCGCAAGCGGGTGGCCCAGCCCGAGGACGCGGGGCAGAACGGCTTCGGGCCGCAGTTCGAGATCGAGGCCTACCTCCAGTCGCACGCCGACCGCTTCGTCGGCGGCTTCGACGCCAACTGCTACCTGCAGATCTCACGCTCGATGGACCTGTTCGACGCCGCCGAGCATGGACCCGACGGCACGCTCGAGGCCGCGTTCGCCCGCCTCGCGCTCGAAGCCGCGTTGGTGGTCGGGGTCGAGACCGACATCCTGTTCCCGGTCCACCAGCAGGCCGAGCTCGCGCGGCTGCTCGCCCATCCCGACCGTCGCACCGCGTTCGCCCGCCTCGATTGCGTCCAGGGCCACGACTCGTTCCTGATCGAGCACGCGCGCTTCACCGCCGCGATCAAGCCCTTCCTCGCCGCGCTGGCATGAGCACGTTCGCCCGCGACCGGCACGCCCGCCTGTTGCTGGGTTCGGCGTTCGTCGCCGCGGCGCTGCTGGTGCTGACCTCGCTGTGGAGTTCGAGCGCGGCGGCGCCCGAGCACTGGGCGCGGGCGCGCTGGTCGTTGCTGCCGCTCGCGCTCTGCATCGTCGCGGCCGCAGCCTGCGGCCACGGTGCCTGGCGGCGACGCGCCGAACGATCGCTCTGGTTGCCCCTGGTCGGCGCGGCGGCGACCGCGCTCGCCGCGGCGGCGGCGAGCCTGCTCGGCAAGTTCTAGTCCTTCGCGGGGTCGGCCGGCTCGACCGGCGGCAGCTCGATCAGGAACAGCTTGGGATCGACCGAGGTCCCGTTGAGCGTGACGCCGAAGTGCAGGTGCGCCGCGGTCACCCGGCCGGTGGCGCCGACCGCGCCGATCACGGTGCCGGCTTCGACCCGCTGGCCCGGCTTCACGTCGATCCGGCTCAGGTGGTTGTACATCGTGATCAGGCCGCGGCCGTGGTCGATGAACACGGTGTTGCCGTTGAAGTAGAAGTCGCCGACGTCGGCGACCAGACCGGCGGCGGGCGCCACGATCGGCGTGCCAGCGGCGGCCGCGAGGTCGAGCCCGGCATGCGGCCGACGCTCCTCGCCGTTGAACCAGCGGCGCAGCCCGAACGGGCTCGATTCCGGTGCCACCACCGGCAGGCGGAACGCGCTGTTCACGCCATCGGTCTCGCTGAAGCGGTCGAGCGAGGCGCGGATGCGCGGGGTCTCGCGCTCGATCCGCGCCATCTCCTCGGGTCCCGGGTTGACCATCTTGTCGTTGGCGAGCGTGATGCGCTGCTCGCCGCGGGCCTTGTCGAGCACCTCGAAGCGGCGGCTCTGCGGCCCGGCGCAGTCCTCCCATTCGACCTTGTGCTGTCCGGGCGCGGTGGCGAGCGGGATGCCGATCAGCGCGACCCAGCGGCCGTCGGCCGCGACCACGGCGGTCCGCCGGGTGTTGAACCTGACCTCGGGCCGCGCGCCGCTGGCGGGGCCGACGTCGACCAGCACCACGCCGCCGGCGACCGCTTCGGCGCGCGGCAGCGCCGCGATGCAAGGCCACGCCAGCAGCGCCAGGACCAGGACCAACGGACGCAGGCTCATCGGGGCTCCTCGTCGGCGGGGTCGACACGGACGACCCGCGCCGCGATGCGGCCGTGGGCGAGGCGGGCCTCGACCTCGGCGCCGACCGCGACCTCGCGCGCATCGCGCAACGCGCGACCGTCGCTGCCGCTGACGATCGCGTAGCCGCGGGTCAGCGTCGCCAGCGGGCTGACCGCCTGCAGCGCGCGCGCAGCGCTGGCGAAGCCGGCGCGCTTGCGTTCGAGCCCGCGGTCGTGGGCCCGACGCAGCCGGCCGTCGAGCTCGTCGAGGCGCTGGGCCCGTTGCGCCAGGCGCGCGCCGGGGTGGAGCTGGGTCAGCCGATGGGCGAGGAAGCGGGCGCGCTCGGCATGGCGGCGGAGCTCGCGCTCGGTGCCGGTGCGCAGGCGCAGGGCGAGCGCGCCGAGCCGGCGCGCGCGCTCCTCGGCGTCGGGCGAGACCCGCTCGGCCGCCGCGGTCGGGGTCGGGGCGCGCAGGTCGGCGACTAGGTCGGCGATGGTGACGTCGACCTCGTGGCCGACGCCGCTGACGGTCGGTATCGGCGAGGCCGCGATCGCGCGCGCGACCTGCTCGTCGTTGAAGCACCAGAGGTCCTCGAGCGAGCCGCCGCCGCGGACCACCAGCAGCACCTCGCACTCGGCGCGCGTGCCGGCGGCGCGGATCGCGGCGACGATCTCGGCGACCGCGGCGGCGCCCTGCACCGCGGTCGGGTAGACGATGACCCGCAGGTCGGGCGCGCGGCGGGCGAGCGTGGTCAGCACGTCGTGGAGCGCGGCGCCGGAGGCCGAGGTCACCACGCCGACGCTGCGGACCACCGTCGGCAACGGTCGCTTGCGCGCCGGGTCGAACAGGCCCTCGGCCTCGAGCTTGCGCTTGAGCTCCTCGAAGCGGCGGCGCAGCGCGCCGTCGCCGGCCAGCTCGGCGTGCTCGAGGATCAGCTGGAACTCGCCACGCGGCTCGTAGAGCCCGACCCGGGCCCGGCACAGCAGCTGCATGCCATCGGTGAGCGCGAAGCCGAGCTTCTGCGCGCGCGGGCGCCACATCGCGCAGCGGACCTGGGCGCCGGAATCCTTGAGCGTGAGGTAGAGGTGGCCCGAGGCCGGTCGCGCGAGGTTGGAGACCTCGCCCTCGACCCAGATCGCAGGGAAGCCCTCGAGCACGCCGCGCACCTCGGCGTTGAGGCGGGAGACCGTGTAGACCTGGCGGGGCTCGGGCGTGGCGTTCACGGCCGGCATCGTAGCAAGCCGCTGCGTCAGCGCTGCCGCACGCGGCATCCTCGGCGTGGGTGAGGCCGGGGTTCACTCGGACTCGCTCCGGGGAGTAGAATGGCGGGATTTACCCCCACGGGGGTAGGTCGACCAAACTAGAGCGAGGTGCTCGTCGCCCCATGCGCATCGTGCAAGAAGCCCTCACCTTCGACGACGTCCTGCTGCGGCCCGATTACTCGAACGTCCTGCCGCGCGACGTCAGCCTGCGGACCAAGCTCACCCGCTCGATCGAGCTCAACGTGCCGATCGCCTCGGCGGCGATGGACACGGTGACCGAAGCCCGCCTCGCCATCGCACTGGCCCAGGAAGGCGGCATCGGCATCATCCACAAGAACATGAACGGCGAGGAGCAGGCCCGCCACGTCCGCAGCGTCAAGAAGCACGAGTCGGGCGTGGTCAAGGATCCGATCTGCGTCACCGCCGACACCACCATCCGCGAGGTGCTGCGCCTGCAGCGCGAGAACAAGATCTCGGGCTTCCCGGTTCTCGACGGCGAATCGCTGGTCGGCATCGTCACCAACCGCGACGTGCGCTTCGAGACCCGCCACGACGCGGCGGTGACCTCGATCATGACCCCCCGCGACCGCCTGGTGACGGTGCGCGAAGGCGCGCCGCGCGACGAGGTCATCGCCAAGCTCCGCGACCACCGCATCGAGAAGGTGCTGGTGGTGGACGCCAAGCACCGCCTGCGCGGGATGATCACGGTCAAGGACATCCAGAAGGCCAAGGAGCATCCGCTCGCGGCCAAGGACGAGCAGGGCCGCCTGCGGGTCGGCGCCGCGGTCGGCACCGGTCCCGACACCGACGCGCGGGTCGCCGCGTTGGTCGAGGCCGGCGTCGACGTGGTCATCGTCGACACCTCGCACGGCCATTCCGAGGGCGTGCTGGCCAAGGTCCGCGCCATCAAGAAGGCCTTCCCCAAGCTGCAGGTCATCGGCGGCAACATCGTCACCGCCGAGGCGGCCAAGGCGCTGGTCGATGCCGGCGCCGACGGCGTCAAGGTCGGCATCGGTCCGGGCTCGATCTGCACCACCCGCATCGTCGCCGGCGTCGGCGTGCCGCAGATCACCGCGGTCGCCAACGTCGCCGAGGCGCTGGCCGGCAGCGACGTGCCGCTGATCGCCGACGGCGGCATCCGCTACTCGGGCGACGTGGCCAAGGCCATCGCCGCCGGCGCCCACTGCGTGATGCTGGGCGGGATGTTCGCGGGGACGGACGAAGCCCCAGGTGAGATCGAGCTCTACGCCGGCCGCTCCTACAAGTCCTACCGCGGCATGGGTTCGCTCGGCGCGATGGCCCAGCGCCACGGCTCGGCCGACCGCTACTTCCAGGACCCCACCGACGAGATCGAGAAGCTGGTGCCGGAAGGCATCGAGGGCCGGGTCCCCTACAAGGGCAGCCTGGTGCCGATCGTCGGCCAGCTCACCGGCGGCCTGCGCTCGGCGATGGGCTACTGCGGCTGCGCCACCATCGGCGAGATGCGGACCAAGCCGACCTTCGTCCGCATCACCGGTGCCGGCATGCGTGAGAGCCACGTCCACGACGTGACGATCACCAAGGAAGCCCCGAACTACCGCCAGACCTGAGGGCCCGCGCGTGACGACCCCCACCGGCCGCGACATCCATTCCGACCGGATCCTGATCATCGACTTCGGGTCGCAGTGGACCCAGCTCATCGCGCGGCGGGTCCGCGAGCTCGGCGTGTTCTGCGAGCTGCGCGGCCCGGACCTCAAGGACGCCGAGGTCCGCGCCTTCGCGCCCAAGGGCGTGATCCTCTCGGGCGGACCGGAGTCCGCGATCGGCGATTCCAAGCCGCACACCCCGCAGGCGATCTACGAGCTCGGCGTGCCGGTGCTCGGCATCTGCTACGGCATGCAGGACATGGCGGCTCAGCTCGGTGGCCAGGTCGAGCCGGGCCAGCACCGCGAGTTCGGCATGGAGCGGATGACGCTGCTCGCGCCATCGCGCCTGTTCGAGGGCATCGAGGATCACCGCGACGCCGAGGGCCGTGCCGAGCTCGAGGTGATGATGAACCACGGCGACTCGGTCACCCGCCTGCCGACGGGCTTCGCCCGCCTCGGCGCCTCGCAGGACGCCTCCTGCGCTGCGATGTCGGACGAGGCGCGCCGCTTCTACGGCGTGCAGTTCCACCCCGAGGTCACCCAGACCGTCCAGGGCGGCCGGCTCCTGTCGCGCTTCGTGCTCGAGATCTGCGGCGCGGCGCCGCTGTGGAACCCGTCGTCGATCATCGAGGACCAGGTCCGCGCGGTGCGGGCCAAGGTAGGCAAGGACAAGGTGCTGCTCGGTCTCTCGGGCGGCGTCGACTCGTCGGTGGTGGCGGCGCTGTTGCACCGCGCGATCGGCGACCAGCTCGAGTGCGTGTTCGTCGACACCGGCCTGTTGCGCCTGCACGAGGGCGACCAGGTGATGGCGACGTTCGCCCGCAGCATGGGCGTCAAGGTGACGCGGGTCGACGCCGAAGCGCGTTTCCTCGCCGGCCTTGCCGGCATCGCCGACCCCGAGGCCAAGCGCAAGGCGATCGGCCGGATGTTCGTCGAGATCTTCGACGCCGAGTCGGCCAGGCACGCCGATTGCCGCTGGCTCGCCCAGGGCACCATCTACCCCGACGTGATCGAGTCGGCGGCGGCCTCGGGCAAGGCCCACGTGATCAAGAGCCACCACAACGTCGGCGGCCTGCCGGCGCACATGAAGCTGCAGCTGCTCGAGCCGCTGCGCGAGCTGTTCAAGGACGAGGTGCGCCGGGTCGGCGTCGAGCTCGGCCTGCCGCACGAGATGGTCTACCGCCATCCGTTCCCGGGCCCGGGGCTCGGGGTGCGGATCCTGGGCGAGGTCCGCAAGGAGCACGCCGACCTGCTGCGCCAAGCCGACCACATCTTCATCGAGGAGCTGCGCGCCGCCGGCCTCTACGACAAGGTCAGCCAGGCGTTCGCGGTGTTCCTGCCGGTCAAGAGCGTCGGCGTGCAGGGCGACGGTCGCCGCTACGAGTGGGTGGTCGCGCTGCGCGCGGTCGAGACGATCGACTTCATGTCGGCGCGCTGGGCCCATCTGCCCTACGAGTTCCTCGACAAGGTCACCCGCCGCATCGTCAACGAGACGCCCGGGATCTCGCGGGTGGTCTACGACGTGACCGGCAAGCCGCCCGGCACCATCGAGTGGGAATAGACGAGAAGTTCATGGCGCGCGCGCTCGAGCTGGCGCGCGACGCCGAGCGGGCGGGTGAGGTCCCGGTCGGTGCGCTGGTGGTCCTCGACGGCGCGGTCATGGGCGAGGGCAGGAACCAGCCGATCGCGTCCCACGACCCCACCGGCCACGCCGAGGTGATCGCCCTGCGCGAGGCGGCGACCCGCGCGTCGAACTACCGCCTGACCGGCGCGACGCTCTACGTGACGCTGGAACCCTGCCCGATGTGCGCGATGGCGCTGGTCCACGCCCGCATCGGCCGCCTGGTGTTCGGCGCCGCCGATCCGCGCCAGGGCGCGGCCGGCTCGGTCCTGGACCTGTGCCGCCATCCGGCCTTCAACCACCGGCTGGAAGTGCAGGGCGGGGTGGCGGCGGACGAGGCCGGGGCGCTGTTGCGCGGCTTCTTCAAGGCTCGTCGCTAGCCTCCGGGGCGCGGTTCCGGTTAGGATGCGCGCCGCGCGGAAGGGTACCGAAGCGGTCATAACGGCGCACACTCGAAATGTGATGGGGGTTAATAGCCCCACGTGGGTTCGAATCCCACCCCTTCCGCCACTTAACACTTCGCGGCATTCGCGTCCCTCGCGCCCGAGCGGGCGCGTTGCGCGCGTGCGCGCCGCGCTTTAGCCTGACGACCTCGGCGCGCCGTCCGTCGCGCCAGCTTCCATCACCGACCGTTCCAATTTCGACCTTTCCAACATCGACAAGGGCCCACAGGGGGATCCATGAAACGATTCAGCACGCTCGCCGCCACCGCGTTCGCCACCGCACTCGTCTTCGCGCCCGTCGCGAGCGGCGGCGTCCAGGACATCGCCGAGGCGATGAAGATCCTCGACCAGGTCAACCAGATCACCGCCGGCATGGCCACCATGAACGTGGTCATCCCCGCGCCGACCCCGATCTACGACAACAGCGGCGCGTTCCTGTCGCCCTACCGTTGCGACGGCACGCCGACCGAGTGGTCGAACAAGGCGATGAGCGCCGGTGCCGGCGCGGCAGTCGGCGGCATGGCGGCCGAGAAGGCGGCCGCGGCGATCCCGTTCGTCGGCGGCTTCTTCGCCAAGAAGGCCAAGGACGTCGGCGCCAAGACCGGCGCGATGACCGCGGCGGGCGGCGCCGAGTTCGTCAAGACGACCTCCAACATCTCGTTCAACACCCCGCAGGAGCTCGCGGTGTACCTGCAGGCCAAGCACGCGGCGCTCGACCCCGATTTCGCCAAGCGCGTGACGGCGGCGATGAGCATCTACCCGGAGCTCAAGACCGCGTACGCCCCGGCGGTCGAAGCGGCGGCGGAGGCGGCCAAGGCGGCCGCGGCGGTCGCGGCGGCCAACCCGGCACCGATGACCGGCGCGTTGCCGGCGGCGGCGCCGACCACGGCGGCCGATCCGACCGCGATGCCGGCCTCGCCCTGCCACTGACGCAGGACCGAAAGGCCCACGACCGAGGCCCGCGCGAGCGGGCCTCGGCGTTTCCGGGGTACGGTGCACGATGACGACCTCGCTCCGGTTCGCGCTGCTCGGCAGCGGCAGTCGCGGCAACGGCACGGTGGTGTCGGCCGGTGGCACCACCGTGCTCATCGACTGCGGCTTCTCGGCCGCCGAGACCGAGCGGCGCCTGGCCCGGCTCGGTCTCGCGCCGCGCGACCTCACCGCGGTGCTGGTCACCCACGAGCATTCCGACCACGTCGGTGGCGTGCTGCGCTTCTGCGCCAAGCACCAGGTGCCGGTGCGGACCTCTGTCGGGACGCGGGTCGCCGCCGGGCTCAACGGCGCCACCACGCTGCGCGCCGGCGAGCGCTTTGCGATCGGCGCGCTCGAGGTCGAGCCGGTGGCGGTGCCGCACGACGCCGCCGAGCCGCTCCAGTTCGTGGTCGGCGATGGCGCGCGGCGGGTCGGCGTGTTGACCGACCTAGGCCATCCGGCCGCGGCGGTGGTGGCCGGCTACGCCGGCTGCGACGCGTTGGTGCTCGAGTGCAACCACGATGCGGCCTTGCTCGCCGGCGGCGATTACCCCGGCTTCCTCAAGTCGCGGGTCGGCGGCGATCGCGGCCATCTTTCGAACGCGCAGGCCGCGACGCTGCTCGCCGGTCTCGGCGCGGCGTCGCTGCAGCACGTGATCGCGGCGCACCTGTCGGCGGCCAACAACCGGCCCGAGCTCGCGCAGGAGGCGCTCGCCGGCGCGCTCGGCTGCGCGCCGGGATGGATCGGGGTCGCCGAACAGGACGCCGGCCTCGGCTGGCGCGAGGTGCTCTGACCGCGGCGGAGGCAGGGGCGGGCGGACCGCCGACGGCCTCCGGTACAATGCGCGCCCCGCCTACCAGGATGGATCCATGCTTCATCTCCCGGGCAGCGCCGCGATGTCGGCGTTCCGCGTCGAGAAGCTCCTCGACCGACTCCGTCCGTCCCATCCCGAGCTGCGTGGCATCGCCACCCGTTTCGAACATTTCGTCGAGCTCAGCGCGCCGCTCTCCGCCGGCGAACGCGAGCTGCTCGACACGCTGCTGACCTACGGCCCGCGCGGCGCCGCGCCGCAGCCCACCGGCACCACGCTGCTGGTGCTGCCGCGCTTCGGCACCATCTCGCCGTGGTCGAGCAAGGCCACCGACATCGCCCGCAACTGCGGCCTGGCCAAGGTCCGCCGCATCGAGCGCGGCATCGCCTACTTCGTCGACGCGCCGGGGCTGGCCGACGCGGCGCTGGCGCGCGTCGCCGCCGTGCTGCACGACCGGATGACCGAGGTCGTGGTGCGGGCCTTCGCCGACGCCGCCGCGCTGTTCCGCCACGACCCGCCGCGGCCCCTCAAGCGCGTGCCGTTGCTGGCCGGCGGCCGGGCGGCGCTGGTCGCCGCCGACGCCGAGCTCGGCCTGGCGCTGGCGCCCGACGAGATCGATTACCTGGTCGAGGCCTTCGGCGAGCTCGGCCGCGACCCGACCGACGTCGAGCTGATGATGTTCGCCCAGGCCAACTCCGAGCACTGCCGCCACAAGATCTTCAAGGGCGAGTGGATCGTCGACGGCGTGAAGCAGGACCGCGCGCTGTTCGACATGATCCGCGAGACCCATGCCGCGAACCCGGTCGGCGTGCTGTCGGCCTACACCGACAACGCCGCGGTGATGGCGGGCAGCCGCGCCGGTCGCTTCTTCCCCGACGCCGACGGCGTCTACCGGGCGCACGACGAGGACGTCCACGTCCTGATGAAGGTCGAGACCCACAACCATCCGACCGCGATCTCGCCGTTCCCCGGCGCGGCGACCGGCTCGGGCGGCGAGATCCGCGACGAGGGGGCGACCGGCAAGGGCGCCAAGCCCAAGGCCGGACTGTGCGGCTTCTCGGTCTCGAACCTGCGGATCCCCGGCGCGCTGCAGCCCTGGGAAGCCGACAACGGCAAGCCCCACCGCATCGTCAGCGCGCTCGAGATCATGCTCGAGGGCCCGATCGGCGCCGCCGCGTTCAACAACGAGTTCGGCCGGCCCAACGTGCTCGGCTACTTCCGCGCCTTCGAGCAGCGCATCGCCGACGGCCAGGTCCGCGGCTACCACAAGCCGATCATGATCGCGGGCGGGCTCGGCAACGTGCGGCCCGGCGACGTGCTGAAGGGCGAGGTGCCGCCCGGCGCCAAGGTCGTCGTGCTCGGCGGCCCGGCGATGCTGATCGGGCTCGGCGGCGGCGCGGCCTCGTCGATGGCGACCGGCGCCTCGAGCGAGCAGCTCGACTTCGCCTCGGTCCAACGCGGCAACCCGGAGATGCAACGCCGCGCCCAGGAGGTCATCGACCGCTGCTGGGCGCAGGGCGTGCGCAACCCGATCCTCGCCATCCACGACGTTGGCGCCGGCGGCCTGTCCAACGCCGTGCCCGAGATCATCGACCACAGCCATCGCGGCGGCCGCATCGACCTGCGTGCGATCCCGAGCGACGAGCCGGGGATGGCGCCGCTCGAGATCTGGTGCAACGAATCGCAGGAGCGCTACGTGCTGGCGATCGCGCCCGAGCGGCTCGACGAGTTCGCCGCGCTGTGCGCCCGCGAACGCTGCCCCTACGCGGTGCTGGGCGAGACCACCGCCGAGCGCCGGCTCCTGGTCGACGACCCGACGCTCGGCGACCAGCCGGTCGACATGCCGATGGAGGTGCTGCTGGGCAAGGCGCCGCGCATGCTGCGCGACGTCCGCCGCAGCGCGCCGACCGGCGACGGGTTCAGCACCGCTGGCATCGATGCCAGCGAGGCCGCGTTGCGCGTGCTGCGTTCGCCGACCGTCGGCGACAAGGGCTTCCTCGTCACCATCGGCGACCGCACCGTCGGCGGCCTGATCGCCCGCGATCAGCTGGTCGGACCGTGGCAGGTGCCGGTCGCCGACTGCGCCGTGACGCTCGCCGCGTTCGACGGCTACGCCGGCGAGGCGATGGCGATGGGCGAGCGCACGCCGGTCGCGGTGCTCGACGCGCCGGCCTCGGGCCGGCTGGCGGTGGCCGAGGCGATCACCAACATCGCGGCCGCGCCGATCTCCGATCTGAAGCTGGTCCGGCTGTCGGCGAACTGGATGGCGGCGACCGGCGCCGGCGGCGACGACGCCGCGCTCTACGACACGGTGCGCGCGGTCGGCCCCGAGCTCTGCGCCAAGCTCGGCATCGCGATCCCGGTCGGCAAGGATTCGCTCTCGATGCGCACGGTCTGGCAGCAGGACGGCGCCGAGAAGCGCGTCACCGCGCCGGTGTCGCTGATCGTCTCGGCGTTCGCGCCGGTCGGTGACGTGCGCCGGACCCTGACCCCCGAGCTCCGGCGCGACGCCGGCCCGACCCGGCTGCTGCTGATCGACCTCGGCCAGGGCCAGAACCGGCTCGGCGCCTCGGCGCTGGCCCAGGTCTACGGCCGCATCGGCGCGGTCCCGCCCGACCTCGATGACCCCCAGCTGCTGGCGCGCTTCTTCGCCGCGGTGCAGGAGCTCAACGCCGCCGGCCTGGCGCTCGCCTACCACGACCGCGCCGACGGCGGCCTGCTGGCGACGGTCTGCGAGATGGCGTTCGCCAGCGGCTGCGGCGCCAACGTCGCGCTCGACGCGCTCGGCAACGATCCGCTCGCGGCGCTGTTCGCCGAGGAGCTCGGTGCGGTGCTGCAGGTGCGCGCCGACGAGCTCGTCGCGGTCCGCGCGGTGCTGGCGCGCCACGGCCTCGAGCCGCTTTGCCACGATCTCGGCGGTCCCACCGACGACGACCGCGTGCGCTTCAGCCACGGCGGCCACGAACTGGTCGCCGCGTCGCGCACCGACCTGCGGCGGGCCTGGAGCGAGGTCACCGGCCTGATGCAGGCGCTGCGCGACGAGCCGCGCAGCGCAGGCGAGGAGCAGGAGGGGCGGCTCGACCCCGAGGCGCCCGGCCTCTCGGTCAAGCTCACGTTCGATCCGGCCGCCGACGTCGTCGCGCCCTACGTCGCGACCGGCCGCCGGCCGCGGGTCGCGGTGCTGCGCGAGCAGGGCGTCAACGGCCAGGTCGAGATGGCGGCGGCGTTCGACCGCGCCGGCTTCGAGGCGGTCGACGTGCACATGACCGACCTCCACGCGCAGCGGGTCCGGCTCGAGCGCTTCGACGGCTTGGTCGCCTGCGGCGGCTTCTCCTACGGCGACGTGCTGGGCGCCGGCGAGGGCTGGGCCAAGGGCATCCTCCACACGCCGCGGACCCGCGACGCGTTCGCTTCGTTCCTGGCGCGGCCGGGCAGCTTCGCGCTCGGCGTCTGCAACGGCTGCCAGATGATGGCGGCGCTCAAGGACATCATCCCGGGCGCCGCCAGCTGGCCGCGCTTCGTGCGCAACCGCTCCGAGCAGTTCGAGGGCCGCGTCGCGCTGGTCGAGGTGCTGCGCTCGCCGTCGCTGTTCCTGCAGGGGATGGAGGGCTCGGTGCTGCCGATCGCGGTCGCGCACGGCGAGGGTCGCGCCGAGTTCGGACGCGACTCCGACGCCGACGCGTTGCTCGCCTCGGGGCTGGTCGGGATGCGCTGGGTCGACGGCCACCACCGGCCGACGATGCGCTACCCGGCGAACCCCAACGGCTCGCCGCTCGGCATCACCGGTCTCACCACGCCTGACGGGCGGGTCACCATCCTGATGCCGCACCCGGAGCGCGTGTTCCGCACCGCGCAGAACTCCTGGCATCCGCGCGGCTGGGGCGAGGACGGACCCTGGCTGCGGATGTTCCGCAACGCGCGGGTCGCGCTGGGCTGATCCCGCGGTCCCAGACGCCAGAGCGCCGGCTCGCGCCGGAGCTGCTCCAGAAGGAAGAAGGCCGGCTTGCGCCGGCCTTCCTGTTCCTGCGTGCGGTCGCCCCGCGGGCGGTCGCGCCGTTCAATGCAAGCGGATCACCGTCACGCCGTCGTTGCGGCGGTCGCCGTCGGCGCCGACCTTGCGGCACAGGCGGGTGCCGGTGACGGTCACGCACTGGGCGGACTCCGGCACGAACTCGAGCTGGCGGATGATCTCGCGCCGCAGCGGGACGCCGTCCTCGAGCAGCGGCGCGTAGCGCCAGTTCGACAACGCGCGGACCACCGCGCGGTCGAAGATCGCCGGCGGGTCGGCGGCGATGATCTCGACGCTCTGGGTCCGGCCGCTGGCGTCGACCGTCAAAAGGGCGGTGACCGTGCCACCGATGCCGCGGCTGCGGGCGCCGTACGGATAGGCCGGCGCGACGCCGACCAGCTGCTGGCCACCGCTGATCATCGGCCCGCTGCCGCTGGCAGGCGCCGCGGTCGGTTCGAGGTCGGTGGCGACGATCGCTGGCGCGTAGCCGCCCGGCAGCTCGGCGAGCACGCCGGCGACCGGTTCAGCATCGATCGCATGCGTTGCGACCTCGACCGGTCCCTCCTGCGGCGCGGGCAGCGTCGGCAGCGCCGCGGCGGGTGCCAGGGGCGTGGTCGCGACCGTCGTGATGCGGAGCTCGGCGATCGAGCCGGCGGCGGTCGGGGATGCCTCGTCGACCGTCGCCGCCACGACGTCAGAGCCCGCGGTCGGTGACGGCGCGACTAGCTCCACGGCGGCGACCGGCTCGAGCAGCGGATCGCTCGCCAGCAACGGCACGCTGACGGTGGCGGTGAGCGCGGTCAGGGTCGCGAGCGCGCAGGCGCTGGCGAGCGCGGTGCCGCGCTGGCGGCTGGGGCCCTGGCCGAGCAGACGCTCGATGCGGTCGAGCAGCACGCCGCCGGTGGCGCCGAGCGCGAGCGCGGCACGCATCCCGCGCAGCTCCTCGAGCTCGGTCAGCGCGCGGGCGTAGGCGATCGCATCGCCGCCGAAGCGCACCGCGACCGCGTCGCAGCACTCCTCGCGTTCCTGGCGGGCACGGGCCGAGATCCAATGCACCGCCGGGTGGAAGAACAGCAGGGTCTCGAGCACGGTCTGCAGCGCGTTGACCAGGTAGTCGTGGCGGCGGATGTGGGCGAGCTCGTGGGCCAGGATCATCGCCAGCTGGTGCGGCGAGAGCCCGGCGAGCGCCGCGGTCGGCACCAGGATCATCGGCTCGAACCAGCCGATCACGCTCGGCGACTCGACCAGGGTCGAACGCGCGACGCGGACGGTGCGCTCGAGACCGAGCTCGGCGGCGATCCGTGCCACCAGGGTGGCGAGCTCGGCGCCGCCCAGCGGCACGGCCGAGCGGCGCAACGCGACGAGGTGGCGCCAGGCGTCCCATACCCGCAGCGCCGAGACCAGCACGCCGGTGCACCACAGCGCGACGATCCAGGGCAGCGAGGGCTGGAGCATCGAGACCAGGTCGACCTCGGTCGCCGCCGCGAGCACGAACGCGGTGGTCGCGCCGGTGAAGCTGACGGCGTCGCTGGCGCCGAACTCCGCTGGCGCGTAGCCGGCCGGGGCCTCGCCGATCCAGAGGAAGGTCGCGACCGGTGCCAGCGCCAGCAGCGCGAGCGCGGCCAGCGACAGGGCGTAGCGCAGCTCGGGACCACGGCCGCGGGCCCACCAGGTGGCGAGCGCGTAGGCGAGCGCGATCGCCGCGCCCTGCCAGACCGAGTGGAGCAGGGTCCAGCCGAGCCGTTCGATCAAGGGATGGGCGATGAGCTCCATGGGTCAGCGCTCCTTGTTCTCGAGCCGGTCGAGAAGCTCTTTTATCTGGGCCAACTCCTCGGGCCGCGGACGCTTGGTCGACCCGAGCGCCTGCAGCGCGAGCAGCGCCGGCGAGTCGTCGAAGGCACGCCGCGAAAGGTCGCCGAGCAGCATGTCCTGGGTGTGCTGCTTGGTGAGGGTCGCGTGGTAGACGTGGGCGCGCTGGCTGTCGTCGCGCAGCACCAGACCCTTGCCGTGCATGATCTGCAGCAGCTTGAGCGTGGTGGTGTAGCCGGTGTGGGCGTCCTCGCCCCGGTCGAGCTGCTCGTGGACGTCGCGGACCGTGGCGTGGCCGAGGCGCCAGAGCACGGTGAGGATGTCGAGCTCGGCGTCGGTGGGACGCGGTAGCTCGGGGACGCGGGGCGGGCGCGGCGACATCAGGACCTCCAGGGTTGACCGGAGTATAGGCATCTCACGAACCTTTTCGTAGGTGGCCCGGCAGGGGCCGGGAGGGGTCGGCCGACCTGCGGTTACACCCTTAGAATGCGCGGCCCCGGAACCGTTCCCCCTATCGGAGGCCTTGCAAGGATGGGTACCCGCCACCGCGCCGGCGCGCTGCATGCCCCCCGTGGATCGACCCTGCGCTGCCGGGGCTGGGTCCAGGAGGCCGCGCTGCGGATGCTCTTGAACAACCTCGACCCGGAGGTCGCCGAACGGCCCGAGGAGCTCGTGGTCTACGGCGGCATCGGCCGGGCGGCTCGAGATTGGGAGGCCTTCGACGCCATCGTCGCCACGCTCGAGCGGCTGGCCGACGACGAGACGCTGCTGATCCAGTCGGGCAAGCCGGTCGGCGTGTTCAGGACCCACGAGCGCGCGCCGCGCGTGCTGCTCGCTAACTCGAACCTGGTCGGCGAGTGGGCCAACTGGGACCACTTCCACGAGCTCGATCGCAAGGGCTTGATGATGTACGGCCAGATGACCGCCGGCTCGTGGATCTACATCGGCTCGCAGGGCATCGTGCAGGGCACCTACGAGACCTTCGCCGAGGCGGTGCGCCAGCACTTCGGCGGCGACGCGCGCGGCAAGTGGCTGCTGACCGCCGGCCTCGGCGGGATGGGCGGCGCGCAACCGCTGGCCGCGGTGTTCGCCGGTTTGAGCTGCCTCGCGGTCGAGGTCGACGAGAGCCGCATCGACAAGCGGCTCGAGACCGGCTACGTCGACCACAAGGTGCGCACGCTGGCCGAGGCGCGCACGCTCATCGAGCGTGCGGCGGGTCAGAACCGCGCCGTATCCGTCGGCCTGCTCGGCAACGCAGCCGAGCTGTTCGAACAGATAGGGAAGGGAGATTGGCAACCGTCGCTGGTCACCGACCAGACCTCGGCCCACGATCCGCTCAACGGCTACCTGCCGGTCGGCCACACGCTGGCCAGCGGCGCCGCGCTCCGGCAGGCGGACCCCAAGGGCTACGTCGCGCTCAGCAAGCAGAGCATGGCGCGCCAGGTGCGGGCGATGCTGGCCTTCCACCGCAAGGGCATCCCGACCTTCGATTACGGCAACAACATCCGGGCGATGGCCCAGGACGTCGGCGTCGCTGACGCCTTCGACTTCAAGGGTTTCGTTCCGCTCTACATCCGGCCGCTGTTCTGCGAGGGCATGGGTCCGTTCCGCTGGGTCGCGTTGTCCGGCGATCCCGCCGACATCGCCCGGACCGACGCCAAGGTGCGCGAGCTGTTCCCGCACAAGCAGGACCTCCATCGCTGGCTCGACCACGCCCAGCAGCGGATCAAGTTCCAGGGCCTGCCGGCGCGGATCTGCTGGCTCGGCTACCAGGAGCGTCACCTCGCCGGCCTCGCGTTCAACGAGATGGTGGCGAAGGGCGAGCTCAAGGCGCCGATCGTGATCGGTCGCGACCATCTCGATTCAGGGTCGGTCGCCTCGCCCAACCGCGAGACCGAGGGGATGAAGGACGGCAGCGACGCGGTCGCCGATTGGCCGATACTCAACGCGCTGCTCAACACCGCGGGCGGCGCTTCGTGGGTCTCGTTCCACCACGGCGGCGGGGTCGGGATGGGCTACTCGCTGCATGCCGGCGTGGTGATCGTCGCCGACGGCAGCGAGCGGGCGCGGCTCGCGCTCGAACGGGTGCTGGTGAACGATCCGGGGACGGGCGTGATGCGTCACGCCGATGCGGGCTACGAGCGCGCCCAGGAGGTCGCGCGCGAGCGCGGCCTCGACCTGCCGATGCTCCGGCGGTAGAGGCCGTCGGTCGGACGACGACCGATCAAAGAAGGTCGATCAGCGTGCCTTGGGCTTGGCCGGCGTGGCAGCCTTGTCGTGCGGCAGGCGGACGGTGGGCGTCTCCCACGGATCCGGTTTCGACGACGTCGGCTTCAGCGCTTTCTGCCAGGCGTAAGGCTCGACGTGCGCCACCACGGTCTCGGGGTCGGCACGATCGATCTTCACCATCTGGGGCAGGGTCTTGGACATCGTTTCCTCCGTCGCGCGTGCGCGCGACGGGACTCATAGGACCCCAACCGCAGCGCCGATGTTGCGACGCAGTTCCCAATCCCCGGACGGGATGTCGGTTCCGTGACGGACATCACGCCCGGGGGTGAGGATCAGCCCTTCTTGGCAGGCTTGGCGTCGGCCGGGACCTCGCCGCAGCCCGATTGGTAGGCCGTGCGGACCTGCTCGTAGCCCGATTGGGCGGTCTGCTTGCAGGCCTTGTCCGTGCCACAGGCGGCCTTGCGCGCCAGCGCGTCCTTCATCGACTGGTGCAACTGGGCGCAGCGCTTGTCGTCGTAGCGTCCGCTGCTGCCGGTGGCGGGACCGGCCTTCTTCGGCAACGGTGCCGGCACGCTTGCGGCGGCGGTCGCGCCGCCCAGCACGGGGGCGGCGTCGGCGGCCTGCTTCGCGGCGCGCTTCTGCTTCTCGCACTGCTCCGCGAGCTTGCCCTTCTCGACGAAGTCCTTCTCCTTGTCGACCGCCTTGCAGGCATCGATCGTCGTGGACGCCGCCGGCGCGACCGGCGCAGCGGTCGCCTGCTTCGCGGCGCGCTTCTGCTTCTCGCACTGCTCCGCGAGCTTGCCCTTCTCGACGAAGTCCTTCTCCTTGTCGACCGCCTTGCAGGCGTCGAACGCGGGCGCGGCAGCGGGCGCGGCCGGGGCCACCGGCGCCACGACGTCGTCCTTGGTCTTCGGCGTCATCTCCGGCGGCAGCGCTCCGCAGCGGGTCTCGAACTCCTTGCGCATCGCCTTCTGCTCGGGATGGCCGCCCTTGGCGCGCTGACCGTCGTCCTTGCCGTCGCCGTGCGCCGCCTTGTTGCCGGTCTGCGCCTTGATGTACTCGTCGCGCAGCTTCTGGCACTCGGGCGTCAGCGTCTCCTTCTTGAAGGCGTGCGGGTTGGCGTTCGCAGCGGGTTGGGCGGCGACGGGCATCGCGAGCAGCGCCGCGAGCAGGGCGAGGGTGGGGGTACGTGCGTTCATGGCGTTCTCCTTGGGCTAGTCCAAGAGCGGTGTGGTCGGTTCGGGATCAGACGAGCGGGCTCAGCGCCGTCGGCAGCGGCGCGGAGAAACGGCCGGCGCCGATCGCTTCGGCGACGCGAGCGATGTCGTGGTCAAGGCGGCGGTCGCCGTCGTGCGGCGCGGCGAGCTCGCGCACCGCGGCGAGCACGCGCTCGAGCTCGGGCGTGGTGCGCTTGGGCCGCTGCTGCTCGAGCGCGACCGCGGCGGCCAGCAGCTCGATGGCGAGGATGTGGCCGACGTTGTCGCAGATCCGCAGCAGCTTGCGGCCGGCGATCGGCGCCATGCTGACGTGGTCCTCCTGGCCGGCGCTGGTCGGGATCGAGTCGACCGAGGCCGGATGGGCGAGCATCTTGTCCTCGGAGGCGAGCGCCGCTGCGGTGACGTGGGCGATCATGTAACCCGACTCCAGGCCGGGCGCCTTGGTCAGGAACATCGACAGCGCCGGGTTGACCTTGCGCAGCATCAGGTCGATGCGCCGCTCGCTGATCGAGCCGAGCTCGGCGACCGCGATCGCCATGAAGTCGGCGACGAACGCCAGCGGCTCGGCGTGGAAGTTGCCGCCCGACAGCACCTCGTCGCCGAAGATCAGCGGGTTGTCGGAGACCGAGTTGCACTCGCGACCGAGGACTCGGCCGGCATGGGCCAGCGTGTCCCACACCGCGCCGTGCACCTGCGGCATGCAGCGCAGCGCGTAGGGGTCCTGGACCCGGTCGCAGTCGGCGTGGCCGGCGTGGATCTCGCTCTCGGAGAGCAGGTGGCGGAACGCCGCGGCGACCTGCTGCTGGCCCTCGAGGTTGCGCGCGGCATGGATGCGGGCGTCGAACGGGGCGTAGGAACCGGCCAGCGCCTCGACCGAGAACGCGCCGGCGACGTTGGCGGTGGCGAGCAGCGCGTCGGCGCGCAGCAGGCCCTCGATCGCGAGGGCGGCCGAGAGCTGGGTGCCGTTGAGCAGGGCGAGGCCTTCCTTCGCCGCGAGCTGGACCGGCTTGACGCCGGCGGCAGCGCAGACCGCCGGGCCTTCGAGCGGGCCGCCGCGACGATCGCCCTGGACCGCCTCGCCCTCGCCGATCAGGGCGAGCGTCAGGTGGGCGAGCGGGGCGAGGTCGCCGGAGGCGCCGACCGAACCCGATTCGGGGATGACCGGCAGCACGTCGGCGTTGAGCAGGGCGAGCAGGGCCTGCACCACTTCGGGCCGCACGCCCGAATGGCCCAACGCCAGAGAGTTGGCCTTGAGCAGCATCAGGCGACGGGTCAGCCGCGCGTCGAGCGGGGCGCCGACGCCGCAGGCGTGCGAGCGGACCAGGTTGTACTGCAGCTGCACCACCTGGTCGTTGGAGATGCGCTGGTTGGCGAACGCGCCGAAGCCGGTGTTGATGCCGTAGTGCGCGTCGCCGTCGGCGAGCGCGCGCTCGACCGCGGCGACCGAGACCCGCATCCGCGCGATCGCGGCATCGGCCAGCGCCACCGTCGGCCGTTCGCGCTCGAAGCGGGCGAGTTCGGCGAGCGTCAGGGCGTGGCCGTCGAGGCTGAGCGTGCCGGAGGTCGAGCGGGTCATGCGAGGAGTCCTTCGATGTAGGTCGCGACGGGCTTGACCCCGCCGAACTGGTAGACGAGATGCTCGGGAGCAGCTGCGTCCCACAGCGTGAAGTCGGCGCGCTGGCCCACGCCGAGAGTGCCACGGTCGGCGAGCCCGAGCGCGCGCGCCGCATGGCGAGTCGCGCCGACCAAGGCCTCCTCGGCGCTCAGTCCGTAGAGGACGGTCGCCATGTGCAGCGCGGCGAGCAGCGAGGTGCAGGGCGAGGTGCCGGGGTTGCAGTCGGTCGCGACCGCCATCGGCACGCCGGCCGCGCGCAGCGCGGCGACCGGCGGCAGCCGCGGGTCGCGCAGGAAGTAGGAGGCGAACGGCAGCAGCACCGCGACCGTGCCGTGCGCCGCCATCGCCGCGACGTCGTCGGCCGCGGCGTGCTCGAGGTGGTCGCAGGACAGCGCGCCGAGCTCGGCGGCGCGACGCGTGCCGCCCAGGTTCGAGAGCTGGTCGGTGTGGGCGCGCAACGCGAAGCCGAGGGCCTGGGCCGCCGCGGCGAGCCGCTCGAGGTCGGCGACGCTGAACGCGATGTGCTCGACGTAGACGTCGACCGTCGCGGCCAGCCGCTCGGCGGCGACCGCCGGCAACCACTCGCCGATCACCGCGTCGACGAACGCAGCCTTGGCGGTGCCAGCTGGCACCGCGTGCAGACCGAGGAAGGTCGGCTCGAGCGACAGGCGGGTGCGTCCGCGCAGGGCGCGGACCGCGCGCAGCTGCTTGAGCTCGCTGGCGAGGTCGAGGCCGTAACCCGACTTGACCTCGACCGTGGTGACGCCCTCGGCCTGCAACGCAGCGAGCCGGGGCAGCGAGGCTTCGATCAGCGCGTCCTCGGAGGCTGCCCGCACCGCGCGCACCGTGGTCTGGATCCCGCCGCCGCGGGCCGCGATCTCGGCGTAGCTCGCGCCGCGCAGTCGTTCGGCGTGCTCCGCCATCCGGTCGCCGGCGTAGAGCACGTGGGTGTGGCAATCGATGAAGCCGGGCAGCACGAAGGCGCCGGCGGCGTCGAGCGTGGCGCGCGTCGCGGCGTCGCGCGGCGGGTCGAACGCGACCACGCGCCCGTCGCGCACGGCGAACCCGGCGTGGCTGGAGGCCGCGAGGCCGTCCGCCATGGTGTGGATGCGAGCGTTGTGGACGACGAGGTCGTACATCGGAGGGGTATGATGCGCGCGATGCAGCGGTACAGCTTCCGTCACATCCTCACGCCGGACGGCATGTTACACGACCGGACCCTCACGGTGGGTCCGGACGGGCGCATCGTCGCGCTCGAGCCGTCCGCGCCTGGTGCCCGCCCCGACGGCTGGCTCGCGCTGCCCGGCATCCCCAACGCCCACAGCCACGCGTTCCAGCGCGCGTTGGCCGGCTTCGGTGAGCAGCCGAGCGCCGATGGCCGCGATCACTTCTGGTCGTGGCGCGAGGCGATGTACCGCCTGGCGCAGCGCGTGACCCCCGAGCAGTGCGGCGCGATCGCGCGCCACGCCTACGCCGAGATGCTCGCCGCCGGCTACACCAGCGTCGCCGAGTTCCACTACCTCCATCACGGCGTCGACGGCGCGCGCGGGACCGAGATGGCGGAGGCCGTGATCGGCGCGGCGCGCAGCGCCGGGATCAGGCTCACGCTGCTGCCGGTGCTCTACCTGCAGGGCGGCTTCGACCACGCCGCGCTGCCCGAGCAGCGCCGCTTCCTCCACGCCAGCGTCGACGACTTCCTCGGGTTCCTGCAGCGGCTCGAGCCCGTGGCCCGCTCCGGCGGGGCACGGCTAGGCGTCGCGCCGCACTCGCTGCGCGCGGTGCCGGCACGCGAGCTGCCGTCGCTCCAGCTCGGCGCCCGCGCGCTGCTCGGGGCCGATGCGCCGTTCCACATCCACGTCGCCGAGCAGACCGCCGAGGTCGAGGCCTGCCATGCCGCCCACGGCTGCGGCCCGGTCGAGCTGCTGGCGCGCAGCATCGAGCTCGACGCGCGCTGGAGCCTGGTCCACGCCACCCATGCCGACGCGCGCGAGCGCGCGACCCTGCGCCGGAGCGGCGCCAACCTGGTGGTCTGCCCGCTGACCGAGGCCTATCTCGGCGACGGGCTCTACCCGGTCGAGGAGCATCGCGGCGAGGGCGTCGCCGGCATCGCGATCGGTTCCGACTCGAACTGCCGCATCGACGCGTTCGAGGAGCTGCGCCTGCTCGAGCTCGGCGCTCGGCTGCGCAACCGCGCTCGCGCCCAGCTCGCCGACGCGCGCGGCCTCGGCCAGCCGCTGTGGAGCGGCGCGGTCGCCGCCGGCGCGCGGGCGTTGGCGCAACCGGTCGCCGGGCTCGCGGTCGGTCAGCACGCCGACCTGGTGGTGATCGACGAGGACGCGCCGGCGCTGGCCGGCCACGGCATCGCGACCGCGCTCGACGCGCTCGTCATCAACGGCAGCAGCCGCGACCTCGCCGCGGCGTTCGTCGGTGGCAAGCGCATCGCGCCGGCCGCGACCCGCGCCGGGTTCGACGCCGCGGTCCGCGGCCTGTTGCCGTGACGCCGGCGCGCTGAGAGCCCGCGATGCCCTATTCGATCCCGCCGTTCGTCGTCCGCCATCCCACCGCGCCGCCGGTGCCGCTGGTGGTCAGCATCCCGCACACCGGCACCCATCTGCCGCCCGACCTGCGCGCCCGGCTCGCCGACGATGCGATGCGCGCGCTGCCGATGACCGACTGGCACCTGCACGACCTCTACAGCTTCCTGCCCGCGCTCGGCGTGACCACGCTGCACGCGACCTGGTCGCGCTTCTTCGTCGACCTCAACCGCGCGCCTGACGACCGGCCGCTCTACCCCGGGCGCTTCGAGACCGGGCTGGTCGCGCGCGAGACCTTCCAGGGCGAGACCATCTGGCGCGAACCGCCCGACGCCGATGAGGTCGAGCAGCGTCGGCGGCGGGTCCACGCGCCGTACCACGCCGAGCTGCTGCGCCTGCTCGAGGAGGCCAAATCCCGTTCCGGTCGCGCCTGGCTGATCGACGCCCACAGCGTCGCGTCGCGGGCGAGCCGCCTGCATCCGGCGTTGGTCGAGGACGTGTTCCTCGGCGACCGCGACGGCCAGTGCTGCCCCGAGCGCTTCATCGCCACGGTCGAGCGCGGCTTCTCGGCGCAGGGCCTCGCGGTGGTGCGCAACCGCCCCTACAAGGGCGGCTACATCACCGACCACTACGGCCGGCTGCCGGGGATCGCCGCGCTGCAGATCGAGATGGCGCAGCGGGTGTACATGGATGAGGCCGACCCGGCCAACGCCCACGCCCATCCGCGCTTCGGCCGTGCGCTCGGCCAGTTGCGGGCGGTGTTCGAAGGCTTGATCGCGACGCTTTAGTCCGAAGGAGGCGCCGGGCGGTGCCGGACGGCACGCCACGGCGCGAGCCTGCTCAATTCGAAGAGACGTACTTCTCGCGCCGGACGTTGGCGCTCGGGAAACCCGCCGCCGTGAGCACGGCGAACGCCGCATCGACCATCGCCGGGTTGCCGCAGAGGTAGGCGATGTCGCGGGCCGGGTCGGGCGCGAGCGCGGCGAGCGCGACCTGGACGTGGCCGCGGTGCTCGCCGGCGCCGAGCTCGGCCTCGCGCGACAGGCAGGGATGGAAGCGGAAGCGCGGCTCGCGACCGGCGAGCGCGGTGAACTCGGCGGCGTAGAGCAGCTCGGCGCGGGTGCGCACGCCGAGCAGCAGCTCGGCCTCGCAACGGCCGGCGGCGATGCGCGCGGCGAGCTCGGGCAGCATCGCGCGGTAGGGCGTGACGCCGGTGCCGGTCGCGATCAACAGGTAGCGGCAGGGCGGGTCGTCGCGCAGCACGAAGCGACCGAACGGGCCGGTCGCTTTCACCCGCGCGCCGGGCGCCATCCCGAACAGGATGCCGGTGGCGCGTCCGCCCTCGACGTGCGAGGCCGCCAGCGCGAGCGGACCGTCGGCGCCGGGCACGGTCGCGATGCTGTACGAGCGGCGCAGGTCCTTGCCCTCGTGGGGCAGGTGCAGGGTGAGGAACTGGCCGGCGAGGTAGGGCATCGCGGCGCCGTCGACGCGACGGAAGGCGAGCTCGCGGACGGTCGGCGCGACCATGCGGGCGGACTCGAGCTCGAGCTCGAACGGCAGGTTCGACAAGCGGCGCTCCCCGGCGACGGTCCGCGGCGGCGCCGCGGGGCGCGCATTCTCGCACGGTCGCGGGTGACCCGAGCCGGTGCTAGATTCGGCGCGCGACGCGACCTCCGCGCCGCGCACCGACGAGGACCTCCCCATGCGTCAGCTCCGCACCCTCGCCCTCGCGCTCTGCGCGACCGCCTGCGCCTCGACCCCGGCCGACAGCACCCGCAGCGCGCTCGACGCGGCGCTGGCCGGCACCCACCGCAGCGATGCCAACCGCGCCCGCGACGCGTTCCGCCATCCGAAGGAGACGCTCGAGTTCTTCGGCTTCAAGGACGAGATGGTGGTGCTCGAGCTGTGGCCCGGTGGCGGCTGGTACACCGAAGTGCTGGCGCCGGTGCTGCGCGACCGCGGCCAGCTGATCGCGGCCCACCTCGATGCCGAGGCCTCGGCCTACGCCAAGCGCTCGCGCACCGCCTACGACGAGAAGATCGCCGCCAGCCCGGCGCTCTACGACAAGGTCAAGGTGGTGGTGCTGCAACCGCCGGCGCGCATCGAGCTCGGCCCGGCCGACTCGGTCGACATGGTGCTGACCTTCCGCAACCTCCACAACTGGATGCAGAGCAACCAGCTCGAGGCCGTGTTCACCGCCGCGTTCCGCGTGCTCAAGCACGGCGGCACCTTCGGCGTGGTCGAGCACCGGGCCAAGGCCGACGCCGACGATGCGACGGTCGCCAAGAGCGGTTACGTCCGCGAGCAGTACGCGATCCAGATGGCGGAGCGCGCCGGGTTCCAGTTCGTCGGCAAGAGCGAGATCAACGCCAACCCGAAGGACACCAAGGACCATCCGGAGGGCGTCTGGACCCTGCCGCCGAGCTACCGGCTGGGCGACAAGGACCGCGCCAAGTACCAGGCGATCGGCGAGTCGGATCGCATGACGCTCAGGTTCATCAAGCCGAAAGGCAAGTGATCCACCCCTCTCCCCTCCGGGGAGAGGGGCAGGGGTGAGGGGTGAGTTGCTAGGGCAGCTTCTCGCCGAAGCGCGCCCAGCGCCACTCCCAGTCCGGGCCGAGCGACCAGATCACGCGCGAGGCGCGACCGGCGAGCAGCTTGCGCGGCACCGGTCCGAACCAGCGCGCATCGCGGCTGTTGTCTCGGTTGTCGCCCATCATCCAGTAGCTGTCGGGCGGAACCGTCATCGGACCGAAGCCGCGGCCCTCCGGCGTCATGAAGATCACCGGATGGGGATGGTCGGGCAGCGCCTCGCTGAACACCGCGCCGTCGTAGCTGCGGCCGTCCGGGGTCCGGACCGCGCCGGCGAACTGCCCCAGCATCCGGTAGTCGAGCGTCTGGCCGTTGATGGTCAGCTTCTGGCCGCGCATCTCGAGCACGTCACCGGGCATCCCGATTAGACGCTTGACCAGCCGCTCGCCGCTGTTGGGCTCCCAGAACACCACCACGTCACCGCGCCGCGGTTCGCCGGTGCGCATCACCGAGATGGTGGTGAACGGCAGGCGCAGGTCGAAGGCGCGGCGGTCGACGAAGATGCGGTCGCCGATCAGGATCGAGGGCTGCATCGATCCGCTCGGCACCTGGTACCAATCGACGAACACCGAGCGGCAGGCGAGGATCACCGCGATCAGCACCAGCGTGGTGCGCCACTCGCGCCACTCCTGCAGCCACCACTCCTTGCTCAAGCGCGGGTGTCGCGGGGCGTCGCTCATCCGATGCTCTCCACCTGGACCGCGACCTCGCGGGCGAGCAGCGCCGCGGCGATGGTGCGGTACTTGATCCGACGGGCGTGGGTGAGCTCGCGCCAGGCGCGCTGCTCGTGGAGCTCGGCGCCCATGAAGCCGACGAAGTCGTCGAACACCACCACCGAGCCGGGCTGCAGCCGATCGCCGATCGCGTCGAACACCTGCTTGGTCGAGCCGTGGATGTCGCAGTCGACGTGCCAGAGCCGCGCCGGCTCGGCGACCGTCGCCGCGAACGCCGGCACGGTCGTGGCGAAGTCGCCGACGTGCAGAGTGCAGTTGGCGGCGACCGCGGGCGGGATGCCGCCGATGTCGTAGGCGCCCTTCAGCGTGCCCTCGGTGAAGTCTGACGGCAGGCCCTTGAACGAGTCGAAGCCGTGGACGGTGCCGGACACGCCCGCCGCGAGCTGGGCCAACGAGCGGCCGCCGAACACGCCGAACTCGGCGACGTGTCCGTCGACCGTGGCCGCGGCGATCCCAGCCTCGAGCACCTGGTACGGCAGACCGACGAAGCGGGCGCAGCCTTGTTGGCGCAGGGCGAGGAAGCCTTCCCAGCGAGCGCGTTGGCGCGGGTCCAGCACGAGGCCGTCGACCGCGGCGTCGGGGTCGGTGCCGGTCAGGACCGCGAGCGCGGCGCGCAGCATCGGCAGCTCGCGGGCGCCGGGCGTCGCGGCGAGCGCGGCGTCGACCTCGGCGAGGGTGCTGGCCGGATCGGCGGGATCGAAGCGGCAATGCGCGAGCAGCGTGGCGGCCGCGTCGTGCGGCTTGCGCGCGACGAGGGCCTCGAGCACGCCGATCGCGTCGGCGGTGCGGCCGAGGTTGGCGTAAGCCATCGCCAGCGGCAGCTGGGCTTCGGCCGCGAGCGGTGCGTGCGGCGCGGCGAGCTCGAACTCGGCGAGCGCGGCCTGGTGCTGGCCCGCCATCCAGCGCGAGCGCCCGGTCAGCAGCACGAACTTGACCAGGTCGCCGGCCCGGGCCCGCGCCGCGAGCGCGGCGGCGAGCGCGCGCGGTCCGTCGTTCTCGCGCAGGGCGAGCTCGGCGAGGTCCTCGTGCAGTTGCAGCGGTTCGCGCGCGGTGGCCGCGCCGAGCTCGAGCGCAGCGCGTGCGCCGGCGAGGTCGCCGCGCGCCAGGCGCACGCGGGCCAGCAGGCGATGGCCGTCGGCGGAGTCGGGGGCGCCGGCGATCGCGGTCGCGGCGACCGCATCAGCGTCGGCGAGGGCGCCCTGGGCGAGCGCTTCGTAGCCGCGGGTGAGCTCGGCGGTCAGGTCGAACGAGGCCATGCGGTCATCGGCTCCTGGTCACTTCTTGAGCGGGCGGTACTTGATCCGGTGCGGCTGGTCGGCGTCCGCGCCGAGGCGCTTCTTCCGGTCCTCTTCGTACTCCTGGAAGTTGCCCTGGAACCAGACCGCCTGCGAGTCGCCCTCGAAGGCGAGGATGTGGGTCGCGATGCGGTCGAGGAACCAGCGGTCGTGCGAGATCACCACCGCGCAGCCCGGGAAGTCGAGCAACGCTTCTTCCAGCGCGCGCAGGGTCTCGACGTCGAGGTCGTTGGTCGGCTCGTCGAGCAGCAACAGGTTGCCGCCGCTCTTGAGCAGCTTGGCGAGGTGGAGCCGGTTGCGCTCGCCGCCCGACAGCGTCCCGACCAGTTTCTGCTGATCGGCGCCCTTGAAGTTGAAGCGGCCGCAGTAGGCGCGCGACGGCGTGGTGTAGGCGCCGACCGTGATGATGTCGAGCCCGTCGCTGAGCTCCTGCCACACGGTGTTCTTGTCGTTGAGCGAATCGCGGCTCTGGTCGACGTAGGCGACCTTGACCGTCGGGCCGACCTTGATCTCACCGGCGTCGGGTTCCTCGGTCCCGGTCAGCATCCGGAACAGCGTGGTCTTGCCGGCGCCGTTGGGGCCGATGATGCCGACGATGCCGCCCTGCGGCAGCTTGAAGTCGAGGCCTTCGAACAGCAGCTTGTCGCCGAAGCCCTTCTTGAGTCCGGTCGCCTCGATCACCAGCTCGCCCAGGCGCGGACCGGGCGGGATGTAGATCTCCTTGGTCTCGTTGCGGGTGATCGCCTCCTGCGACGAGAGCTCCTCGAAGCGGGCCAGGCGCGACTTGCTCTTCTTGGTGCGGCCCTTGGGGTTCTGGCGCACCCACTCGAGCTCGGCCTGCATCGCCTTGCGCCGCGAGTCCTCCTGCTTCTGCTCGAGCGCGAGGCGCGCGTCCTTCTGCTCGAGCCACGAGGAGTAGTTGCCCTGCCACGGGATGCCGTAGCCGCGGTCGAGCTCGAGGATCCAGCCCGCCACGTTGTCGAGGAAGTAGCGGTCGTGGGTCACCGCGATCACGGTGCCGGGGAAGTCGTGGAGGAAGCGCTCGAGCCAGGCCACCGACTCGGCGTCGAGGTGGTTGGTCGGCTCGTCGAGCAGCAGCATGTCGGGCTTGCTGAGCAGCAGCCGGCACAGCGCGACGCGGCGCCTCTCGCCACCCGAGAGCTTGCTGACGTCGGCGTCCCAGGGCGGCAGGCGCAGCGCCTCGGCCGCGACCTCGAGGATGTGGTCGAGGTTGTGGGCGTCGGCGCTGTTGATGACCGCCTCGAGCCGGGCCTGCTCGGCGGCGAGCTTGTCGAAGTCGGCATCGGGCTCGCCGTAGGCGGCGTAGACCGCGTCGAGCTTGGCCTGGACGTCGGTGATCGAGGCGAGACCTTCGCTGACGTTGCCGCGCACGTCCTTGGTCGGGTCGAGCCGCGGCTCCTGCGGCAGGAACCCGACCCGCAGGCCGGGCTGCGGTCGGGCCTCGCCGACGAAGTCCTGGTCCTCGCCCGCCATGATCCGCAGCAGCGACGACTTGCCCGAGCCGTTCAAGCCGAGCACGCCGATCTTGGCGCCGGGGAAGAAGGAGAGGTTGATGTCGCGCAGGATCTCGCGCTTCGGCGGCACGACCTTGCCGCAGCGGATCATCGTGTAGACGTACTGCATCGGGACCTTTGCTACTGGGGCAGGGGGGCTGAGCGGGCGCGGATTATAAGCGGTTCCCGGCCGTCGGCCGGGGGTGTAAGGTCCGGGCATGCGCAACCCACGACACTTCCTGTTCGCCGCGGCGCTGCTCGCGGCCTCCGCCGGCGCCGCCACCCCGACGCCCTACTGGCCGCCGATCACCGAGGCGCCGACCCAGCACCGCAACCCCGGCCGCTTCGTGTGGGCCGACCTCGTCACCAACGACGTCGGGCTCGCGGTCGAGTTCTACGGCGCGACCTTCGGTTGGACCTTCGAGACCTACGGCGACGCGACCGACGACCGCCTGACCTACACGCTGGTGTTCGCCGAGGGCCGACCGATCGGCGGCATGGTGTTCCACCAGCGCGCCGAGGAGGCCAAGGCGGCACGCTGGGTGGCACTGATCTCGGTCGCCGACACCGCGGTCGCTGCGCGCAAGGTGACCCAGGCCGGTGGCAAGCTGCTGGTGGGTCCGCGCACGCTGGGCGAGCGCGGCGAGGTCGCGGTGTTCGCCGACCCCGAGGGCGCGCTGGCCGGCATGATCCGCTCGGCGACCGGCGACCCCGAGGACTACCTCGGCGGGATCGGCGAGTGGCTGTGGATCGAGCTGTGGGCGGACGACTCCAAGAAGGAGTCCGACTTCTACGCCGCCGCGTTCGGCTACGCCGCGCAAGCGGTCGAGGGCACGCCGGGGATGTACCGGCTCTCGAGCGACGGCAAGCTCCGCGCCGGCATCGCGCAGAAGACCGAGGCGGTGAATCAGGCCAAGAGCGTTTGGCTGCCCTACGTGCGGGTCGCCGACGTCGCGGCCACCGTCAAGAAGGCCGAGGCCGCTGGCGGCCGCGTCGCGGTCACCGCGCGCGCCTTGCACGGCGCGCAGGTCGCGGTGCTGATCGATCCCACCGGCGCGCCGTTCGCGGTCGCCGAGCTCGACGGGGGTGCCAAGTGAGCGCCCGCCTCGTGCGCAACAGCGCGTTGATCATCGGTGCCGCGATCGTCGGCGCCACGCTCACCAGCTGCGGCAGCGGTGGCGACGTCTCGGTCCACGGCTCGGTGAGCGTCGGCTACGGGTACGGCTACGGGTACGGCGGTTACTACGGACCGTGGTACCCGCCGGGTGGCGCGATCACGGTCCCGCCCGGTGGTTACCCTGGTGGCCCGGGCGGGCCTGGCGGTCCCGGTGGTCCGGGCGGTCCGGGTGGACCTGGCGGTCCCGGTGGTCCGGGCGGCGCCTACCCGGGTCACCCGAGCACGCTGCCGTCGAGCGGACAGATGCAGGGCTCGCGACCGTCGGGCAGCCGACCGTCGTCGATGTCGCGTCCGGCCTCGCGGCCTTCGCCGCGCCCGATGGGCGGTGGTGGTCGGCGTCGTTGAGCGTTCGCGCCGCGTGACGCGCGGCGCTCGAGCAGCGGATCAGGTCCGGCCTTCGGCGCCTTCCTCGCGCTTGGCGGCATCGGTCTCGATGAACGCGATGACCATCCCGGCGATGTCCTTGCGGGTCGCGAACTCGATCCCTTCCAGCCCCGGCGTCGAGTTGACCTCGAGCACCACCGGGCCGCGGCCCGAGCGCATCAGGTCGACGCCGGCCACGTTCAAGCCCATCACCTTGGCCGCCCGCACCGCGGTGCGGCGCTCCTCGGGCGTGATCTCGATCTCGACCGCGGTGCCGCCGCGATGGAGGTTGGCGCGGAAGTCGCCCTGGCGGGCGGTGCGCTGCATCGCCGCGACCACCTCGCCGCCGATGACGAAGCAGCGGATGTCGGTGCCGGCCGCCTCGCCGATGAACTCCTGGACCAGGAAGTGGGCGCGCAGGCCGCGGAACGCGTCGATCACGCTCTCGGCAGCCTGCGAGGTCTCGGCCAACACCACGCCCATGCCCTGCGAGCCCTCGGTGAGCTTGATCACGTAGGGCGGCTTGCCGACCAGCGCCATCAGGTCCTCGGTGTCGTCGGGCATGTAGGCGAGGCCGGTGACCGGCAGGCCGATGCCCTTGCGCGACATCAGCTGGAGCGAGCGCAGCTTGTCGCGGGCGCGCGAGATCGCGAGCGACTCGTTGAGCGTGTAGACGCCGAGCATCTCGAACTGGCGGATCACCGCGGTGCCGTAGAAGGTGATGCTGGCGCCGACCCGCGGGATGACCGCGTCGATGCCCTCGAGCGTGCGGCCGCGGTAGTGGATCTCGGGCTCATCGCGCGAGATGTTCATGTAGCAGCGCAGCGGGTCGAGCACCATCACCTCGTGGCCGCGGGCGGTGGCCGCCTCGACCAGCCGCTGGGTCGAGTAGAGCCGCGAGTTGCGCGAGAGGATGGCGATCTTCATGGCCGGGCGACTATAGCCCAGGCTGGGTTACGCTCATCCGCATGGCGCAGATCGCAGAAGCCAGGGTCGGCGTGTTCGGCGGCGCAGCGCTCGCGGCCTACGGCTTCGGCCGCGGCCATCCCTTCAACGCCGATCGCCACGACGCGTTCTTCCAGGCGCTCGAGCTCGCCGGCCTCGCCACGCGCACGCGACGGCTGGCGCCGGTGCGCGCCGACCGCGCGATGCTCGAGCTGTTCCACACCCCGCGCTACCTCGACTTCGTCGCCACCCGCTGCGCGGCGGGCGTCGGCTACCTCGACGACGGCGACACGCCGGCGCAGCGCGGGCTCGACGCCGCCGCGGCGGTGGTGGTCGGGACCACGGTCGAGGCCTGCCGCCGGGTGCTGGACCGCGAGATCGCGCGCAGCTTCTGCCCGGTCGGCGGTCTGCATCACGGCGCGCGCGACGCCGCGGCGGGCTTCTGCGTCTACAACGATTGCGGCGTGGCGATCGAATGGTTGCGCCGGCAGGGCGTCGGCCGGATCGCCTACGTCGACATCGACGCCCACCATGGCGACGGCGTGTACGACGCCTTCGCCGACGACCCCGAGCTGCTGTTCGCCGACATCCACCAGGACGGCCGCACCATCTACCCCGGCAGCGGCGACGCCGACGACACTGGCCGCGGCCGCGCCCGTGGCACCAAGCTCAACCTGCCGTTGCCGCCCGGCGCCGACGATGCCGCGTTCCTGGTGGCGTGGCAGGAGGTCGAGCGCTACCTCGAGGCGACCCCGCCCGAGTTCATCCTGATGCAGTGCGGGGCCGACTCGATCGCCGGCGACCCGCTGGCCCAGCTCCGGCTGACGCCCGCCTCGCATGCCCACGCGGCGCGCCGGCTGACCCGGCTCGCCGCGCGCCGCGGCTGCCGCGGCCTGGTCGCGGTCGGCGGCGGCGGCTACCAGCGCGACAACCTCGCCGCGACCTGGGTCGGGGTGGTCCGCGCACTGCTCGAGGGCTGAGGCCCGGGCCGGGCGGGGCGGCGGGGGCCATACAGTAGAATGCGACCCCGGCCTCCCGCTCAGACCCCCGCTCTTTCACAACCCTTCGCCATTGGACACGGAGCCCACCGATGTACTCCCGCGGCATGCGCATCGCTGATTTCGACAAGGACCTCTGGAAGGCGCTCGAGGCCGAGCGCAAGCGCCAGGAGACCCACATCGAGCTGATCGCCTCGGAGAACTTCGCCTCGCCGCGGGTGCTCGAGGCGCAGGGCACCGTGCTCACCAACAAGTACGCGGAGGGTTACCCGGGCAAGCGCTACTACGGCGGTTGCGAGCACGTCGACGTCGCCGAGCAGCTCGCGATCGACCGCGCCAAGCAGCTGTTCGGCGCGGCCTACGCCAACGTCCAGCCCCATTCCGGATCGCAGGCCAACGCCGCGGTCTACTACGCGCTGCTCCAGCCTGGCGACACCATCCTCGGCATGAGCCTGGCCCACGGTGGCCACCTCACCCACGGCGCCAAGCCCAACTTCTCGGGCAAGCACTTCAAGGCCATCCAGTACGGCGTCGACGCCACCGGCATCCTCGACTACGAGGAGGTCGCGCGGCTCGCCCGCGAGCACAAGCCGCGGATGATCGTCGCCGGCTTCTCGGCCTACTCGCGCGTGATCGACTGGGCGCGGTTCCGCGCCATCGCCGACGAGGTCGGCGCGCTGTTCTTCGTCGACATGGCGCACGTCGCCGGGCTGGTCGCGGCCGGCCTCTACCCGAGCCCGGTGCCGCACGCCGACGTCGTCACCACCACCACCCACAAGACCCTGCGCGGTCCGCGCGGCGGCCTGATCCTGGCCCGCGCCAACGAGGAGATCGAGAAGAAGCTCTCGTCGATGGTGTTCCCGGGCACCCAGGGCGGCCCGCTGATGCACGTGATCGCGGCCAAGGCGGTCGCGTTCAAGGAAGCGCTGTCGCCCGACTTCAAGCGCTACCAGAAGCAGGTGATCGCCAACGCCCGTGCGATGGCGACCACGCTGATCGCGCGTGGCTACAAGGTGGTCTCGGGCGGCACCGACGACCATCTGTTCCTGCTCGACCTGGTCGACAAGGACATCACCGGCAAGGACGCCGACGCCTGGCTCGGCGCCGCCCACATCACGGTCAACAAGAACACCGTGCCCAACGACCCGCGCTCGCCGTTCGTGACCTCGGGCCTGCGCATCGGCACGCCGGCGGTCACCACCCGCGGCTTCCGCGAGACCGAGGTCCACGCGGTCGCGGGCTGGATCGCCGACATCCTCGACAGCCGCGGCGCCGAGCGGACCATCGAGCGGGTCCGGCGCGAGGCCGCGGCGCTGTGCGCGCGCTTCCCGGTCTACGCTGACGAGGGCAGCGGTCCGAAGGCGGGCAAGAAGGCGACCAAGAAGACCCGGCCGGCGCGCAAGGCGAAATCGAAGCGCAGAGCCAAGCCCGGTCCCGCGCGCGAGGGGAAGAAGACGCGCTCCGCCCCGCGGGCCGCTCGCAAGACCTCTCGCAAGTAAGCCGGCCCGGCGCATCGCCCATGCACTGCCCGTTCTGCAACCACGAGGACACCAAGGTCATCGACTCGCGCCTGGCGGGCGAGGGCATGCAGGTCAGGCGTCGGCGCGAGTGCGACAAATGCGGCGAGCGCTTCACCACTTTCGAGGGCGCCGAGCTGGTGCTGCCGCGGGTGGTCAAGCGCGACGAGACGCGGGTGCCGTTCGACGAGGACAAGCTGCGCCAGGGCATGGTCCGCGCTCTGGAGAAGCGGCCGGTCTCGATCGAGGCGGTCGAGGACGCGCTGGCGCGGATCAAGCACCGCCTGCTCACCACCGGCGAGCGCGAGGTCAAGTCGCGCCAGATCGGCGAGTGGGTGATGGAGGCGCTCAAGGAGATGGACCAGGTCGCGTTCGTGCGCTTCGCCTCGGTCTACCGCGACTTCCAGGACGTCCGCGAGTTCCGCGAGGAGATCGAGCGCTTGGCCGGCGCGCCGACCCCGGAGCAGAAGCGCGCCCAGCTGACGCTGCTGCCGGGCGACGAGAAGAAGAAGGGGTAGACGCCGCCGCGCCCCGCCCGCCCTCAAGCGCCCAGCCTCCAACGGATACCGATGCAACCCTTCACCGCCACCGACCACGCCCACATGGCCCGCGCGCTCGCGCTCGCGGCCGACGGCGCCATGCCGCATCCGAACCCGCGGGTCGGCTGCGTGCTGGTGCGCGACGGCGCGGTGGTGGGCGAGGGCCGCCACGCCCGCGCCGGTGAGGCGCACGCCGAGGTCGAGGCGCTCGCGGCGGCCGGGACGAAGGCCCGCGGCGCCACCGCCTACGTCACGCTCGAGCCCTGCAACCACCACGGCCGCACGCCGCCCTGCACCGAGGCGCTGATCGCGGCCGGAGTCGCCGAGGTGATCGGCGCGATGGTCGATCCGAACCCGAAGGTCGCGGGCCAGGGCTACGCCGCGCTCGAGCGCGGCGGGATCGCGGTCCGCCACGGGCTGATGAACGCGCCAGCGGCCGCGCTCAACCCCGGCTTCGTCAAGCGCATGACCCACGGCCGACCGTTCGTGCGGGTCAAGCTCGGCATGAGCCTCGACGCGCGGATCGCGCTCGCCAGCGGCGAGTCGCGCTGGATCACCGGCACCGACGCGCGAGCCGACGTCCAGCGCCTGCGCGCGCGCTCCGACGCGATCGTCACCGGCATCGACACCGTGCTCGCCGACGACCCCAACCTGACGGTGCGCGACGCCGAGGGCGGCACGCCGGCGCGCCAGCCGTTGCGGGTGGTGCTCGACTCGACCCTGCAGCTGCCGGCCGACGCACGGCTGCTGTCCCAGCCCGGTCGGACCCTGGTGTTCACCGCGGCGCGCGATCCGCACCACGCCAACGAGCTCAGCGAGGCGCACGCCGAGGTCCGCACGCTGCCGTCCGCGATCGGCGGTGGGCTCGACCTCGGCGCCTTGCTCGACGAGCTCGGCCGGCGCGAGGTCAACGAAGTGCTGGTCGAGGCGGGCCCGACCCTGGCCGGCGCCTTCGTCGCCGCGCGGCTCTGCGACGAGCTCGTGCTCTACGTCGCGCCGACCCTGCTCGGCGACACCGCGCGGCCGGCGTTCGCGCTGCCGGAGCTGGCGTCGCTCGACGAGCGGACCATGCTCGAGGTGCTCGACCTGCGCGCGGTCGGCAGCGACTGGCGGGTCACGGCGCGGCTCGCGCCGACGCCGACCGGCGTTGCATCGGGAAGGGCGCGCTGAATGTTCACCGGCATCGTCCAGCAGCTCGGCACGATCGCGGCGCGCGAGGCGCGCGGCGACGGCGCCCGGCTGACGGTCCGCGCCGAGGGGGGCTTCCTGGTCGGCGTCTCGACCGGCGATTCGATCGCGGTCAACGGTTGCTGCCTGACCGTGGTCGCGCTCGGTGCCGACCGCTTCGAGGCCGATTGCTCGAAGGAGACGCTGGCGCTGACCACGCTCGGCGCGCTCGACGCCGGCGCGCGGGTCAACCTCGAGCGTGCGCTGACGCTGGCGACGCCGCTCGGTGGACATCTGGTCGCCGGCCACGTCGATGGCGTCGGCGAGGTCACTTCGTTCGCGGCCGAAGGGTCGGACGCCGCGGCCGGCCAGCGGCTCGAGCTCAAGGTGCCCGAGGCGCTCGCCCGCTACCTCGCCCGCAAGGGTTCGATCGCGGTCGATGGCGTGAGCCTGACCGTCAACGCGGTCGGCGCCGACTCGTTCAGCTGCACGATCGTGCCGCACACGCTCGCCCACACGAACTTCGCCGGCTACCGCGTCGGCAGCCGGGTCAACCTCGAGGTCGACCTGATGGCGCGCTACGCCGAGCGCCTGCTCGAGATGCGCCGATGACGCTCGACCGCATCGAGGACGTGATCGCCGACCTCAAGGCCGGTCGGATGGTCGTGATCATGGACGACGAGGATCGCGAGAACGAAGGCGATCTCGTGATGTGCGCCGAGCACGCCCGCGCCGAGGACGTCAACTTCATGGCCCGCTTCGGCCGCGGCCTGATCTGCCTGACGCTGACCCGCGAGCGTTGCCGACTGCTGCGGCTGCCGCTGATGGTGCGCGACACCGATGCGCTGCACGGCACCAACTTCACGCTCTCGATCGAGGCCGCCGAGGGCGTCACCACCGGCATCTCGGCCCACGACCGCGCCCACACGATCCGTACTGCAGTGGCGAAGGATGCGACACCGGAAGTGCTGCGCCAGCCCGGCCACGTCTTCCCGCTGATGGCGCAGGCCGGCGGCGTGCTGACCCGCGCCGGCCACACCGAGGCCGGTTGCGACCTGGCGCGGCTCGCCGGCTGCGAGCCGGCCGCGGTGATCGTCGAGATCCTCAACGAGGACGGCTCGATGGCGCGCCGTCCCGACCTCGAGCGCTTCGCGGCGACCCACCAGCTCCGCATCGGCACCATCGCCGACCTGATCCGCTACCGGCTCGAGAAGGAGCCCTCGGTCGAGCGCATCGCCGAGCGCGCCGTGCCGACGGAGTTCGGCGAGTTCCAGTGCTACGCCTACGAGGATCGGGTCAACCGCACGGTCCACCTCGCGCTGGTCAAGGGCGCGATCGATGCCGAGCGGCCGGTGCTGGTCCGCGTCCACCTCCAGAACACGCTGTCGGACGCGCTCGGCCTGCGCTGGCCCGAGCTCGGCTGGCCGCTGCGCGACGCGATGCGGCGCATCGCCGCCGAGGGCGGCATGGTGGTGCTGCTGCGCCAACCCGAGCCCGCCGCCGAGCTGGTCCAGCGCCTGTCGGGCGAGGTCACGCCGGGCCTCCACGACGAGAAGCACGACGGGGGTCACGACGACCAGGCCCGGGTGCTGCGGACCTACGGCATCGGCGCCCAGATCATCTCCGACCTCGGCGCGCGCAAGCTGCGGGTGCTGTCGGCGCCCAAGTCGATGCGCGGCATCGCGGGCTTCGGGCTCGAGGTCGTCGAGTACGTGGACAAGTCATGATGAGCATGAGGAGCGCATGATGGCGGGGACGCGGAGCAGCGGGACGACCAAGGCGACGAGCGGGGTGCGGATCGCGCTGGTCGCGGCCGAGTGGCACGCGGTGCTGGTCGACCAACTGGTCGCGGGCGCGCGCCGCGCGTTGGCGGCGGCCGGCGTGCCGACGACGGCGATCGAGCTGCACCGGGTGCCGGGCGCCTGGGAGCTGCCGGCGGCGGCGCTCTGGCTCGCCGAGCGCGGCGACGTCGACGCGGTGATCGCGTTCGGCTGCGTGATCCGCGGCGACACGCCGCACTTCGGTTTCGTCGCCGGTGAATGCGCCCGCGGCCTGATGCAGGTGCAGATCGTGACCGGCGTGCCGGTCGCGTTCGGCGTCCTCACCACCGAGGACGCGGCGCAGGCGGCGGCACGGGCCGACCCGGAGCAGATGGACAAGGGCGGCGAAGCGGTGCGCGCGGCGCTCGAGATGGTGGCCTTGCGCAAGGGACTGGAGGTCCGATGACGGCTGGATCGATGCACCCGGCGGCGATGCTGCGGGCCCGTTCGCGGGCGCGGCGCTGCGCGCTGCAGGCGCTCTACGTGTGGCAGATGACCGGCGACTCGCCGGCCGACCTGATCCGCCAGTTCCGCGAAGGCGAGGAGATCAAGAAGGCCGACGTCGAGTACTTCGAGGAGCTCGTGATCGGCTGCCTGCGCGAGAGCGACTCGCTGCTCGGCGCGATCGGCGGGATGCTCGACCGCCCGGTCGAGCAGCTCGACCCGATCGAGCGCGCGGCGCTGACCATCGGCCTGTTCGAGCTGCGCGACCAGCCCGGCGTCCCGTTCCGCGTCGCGATCAGCGAAGCGGTCGAGCTGGCCAAGGACTTCGGCGGCAGCGACGGCCACAAGTACGTCAACGCCGTGCTCGACCGGGCGGCGCGCACGCTGCGCGCCGCGGAGGTCGGATGAGCGGCGAGTTCGAGCTGATCCGGCGCTGGTTCGCGCCCGGCACCGGCGGCGCGCGGCGCTTCGTGCCCGGTGAGCGCGGCGTGGTGCTCGGCATCGGCGACGACGCGGCGCTGCTCGAGCTGCCCGAGGGCCACGAGCTGGTCGCCGCGACCGACACCATCGTCGCCGGCGTCCATTTCCCGAGCGATTGCCCGCCGCGGGCGATCGGCCACCGCGCGCTGGCGGTCAACCTCTCCGACCTCGCCGCGATGGGCGCCGAGCCGCGCTGGGCGCTGCTGGCGCTGACGCTGCCGGACGAGGACCCGCGCTGGCTCGACGAGTTCGCGGCCGGCTTCCACGCGCTGTCCGGCCGCATCGACTGCGTGCTGGTCGGCGGCGACACCACCCGCGGGCCGCTCTCGATCACGGTCACCGCGCTCGGCAGCGTGCCGCGCGGCAGCGCGCTGCGCCGCGCCGGCGCGCGGGTCGGCGATGCGGTCTGCGTCTCCGGCTCGCTGGGCGACGCCGCCGCCGGCCTCGCGCTGTTCGAGGGCCGCTACTCGACCCGCGCCACCGGCGTGCATCCGCTGCTGCTGCGCTTCGAGCTGCCCGAGCCCCGCCTCGCGCTCGGCCGCGCGCTGCGCGGCATCGCGACCGCCTGCATCGACGTCTCCGATGGCCTGCTCGCCGACCTCGGCCACGTGCTCGAGGCGAGCGGGGTGGGCGCCACGGTCGAGGTCGACGCCGTGCCGATCTCGGTGCCGATGGAGCTCGCGATCCCGGCCGCCGACCACCGCGAGCTCGCGCTCGCCGGTGGCGACGACTACGAGCTCGCCTTCACCTGCGCGCCCGACGCGGTCGACGACCTGCGGGCGCGGGCGGTCGAGCTCGGGGTCCAGGTCACCCGCATCGGTACCATCGAGGCCGCCCCCGGCCTGCGCTGCCGCGACCGCGAGGGCGGCGCGGTGGCGCCGCACCGGCTGGGCTATGAGCACTTCCGTTCGTCCTGAGGCCGCGCAGCTGGTCCGCAATCCGCTGCTGGCGGTCGCGTTCGGCTTCGGGCTCGGCCTCGCGCCCCGGGCGCCGGGCACCTGCGGCACGCTGCTCGGCATCCCGCTCCACCTCGCGACCGTCGGCCTCGCCTGGCCGCTGCGCGCGGCGCTGATCGCGGCCGCGTTCGGCTTCGGGGTCTGGGTCTGCGGCCGCGCGGCGCGGACGCTCGGCGTCCCCGACCATCCCGGGATCGTCTGGGACGAGGTGGTCGGCTACCTGGTGGCGATGCTCGCCGCACCGGTCGGTTGGCTGGGGATCGTGATGGGGTTCGCGCTGTTCCGCCTGTTCGACGTCTGGAAGCCGTGGCCGATCCGCGTCGTCGACCGCGGCGTGCACGGCGGCTTCGGCATCATGCTCGACGACCTGCTCGCCGGAGCGATGGCGGCTGCTATCCTGTGGCTCGCGCAGGCCACCGGCCTGCTCCAGGGATGAGCGGGAACAGGGATCGGGACAAGTGAACAGCCCAGTCACCACCGGCGCGATCCTCGGCAAGCTCGGCAAGTACGTGGTCACCCGCGAGCTCGGCCGCGGCGCGACCGGCGTCGTCTACCTGTGCCACGACCCGTACCACGGCCGCGACGTCGCGCTGAAGCTGTACTACTCCGACACCGAGCTGCCCGAGGACCAGCGCCGCACCCGGCGCAAGGTGTTCTTCAACGAGGCGCATCTGGTCGGGATGCTGACCCATCCCAACATCCTGCCGATCTACGACGCCGGCGAGGACGAGACCCGCTGCTACATCGTGATGGAGTACGTGCGCGGCGCCGAGCCGCTGACCGTGTTCACGCGGCCCGAGAACCTGCTGCCGATCCGCAAGGTCGTCGAGATCGTGTTCAAGTGCGCCAAGGCGCTCGACTTCGCCCACCGCAAGGGCGTCATCCATCGCGACATCAAGCCCAGCAACATCATGCTGACCGCCGACGGCGACGTCCGGATCGTCGACTTCGGCATCGCCCACAGCCCGCTGTCGGACATGACCCCGGTCTCCGGCCTGCTCGGCTCGCCCTCGTACATGGCGCCCGAAGCGGTCAAGGACGACAAGCCCAACAACCAGTCGGACCTCTACTCGCTGGGCGTGGTGATGTACGAGCTGCTGACCGGCAAGCGGCCCTACATGGGCGAGAACCTGTCGCGGTTGGTGCACCAGATCATCTACGCCACCCCGCCGCCGGTCCACCGGCTGCGCACCGACGTCCCGATCGTGCTCGAGCAGGTCGTGACCAAGGCGATGGACAAGGACCAGAAGCGCCGCTTCCGCACCGGCCTCGAGTTCGCCGCCGACCTGACCCGCGCCTTCAACGAGCTCGAGAAGATCGCCGAGGAGGTCGCGTCGCAGGAGCGCTTCAACATGGTGCGCGGCCTGCACTTCTTCCAGGACTTCACCTACCCGGAGATCTGGGAGGTGCTGCACGCCTCGGAGTGGCAGGTCCGCCAGCCCGGCGAGTCGGTGATCCGCGAGGGCGAGATGGACGAGTCGTTCTACATCATCGTCTCGGGCTCGGTGCAGGTGGTGAAGGGCGGCAAGGCGCTCGGCGCGTTGCGCGAGGGCGACTGCTTCGGCGAGATGGGCTACATGAGCCACACCGAGCGCACCGCCAACGTCAACGCCGACGGCGGCTGCATCCTGATGCGGGTCAACGCCACGCTGATGGAGCAGTCGTCGCTGCAATGCCAGCTGCGCTTCCACAAGGTCTTCCTGCGCTCGCTGATCGAGCGCCTGACCCGGACCAGCGAGGTCGCGATCGGCGACCGCGCCCCCGGCGCGGCGCGGGCCTGAGGGCGCGCTGATGGAGATCACGCTGCCCCGCCAGCTCGGCAAGTACAACCTGCTCTCCGAGCTCGGCAAGGGCGCCTCCGGCACCGTCTACCTCGCCGAGGACCCGTTCGGCGACCGCCACGTCGCGGTCAAGGTCTACAAGAGCGACGCCGGGCTCAACGATGCCGAGAAGAAGCTCCAGCGCAAGCTGTTCTTCAACGAAGCGCACATGGCGGGCAAGCTCAAGCACCCCAACATCCTGCCGATCTACGACGCCGGCGAGGACGAGGACATCCGCTACGTGGTGATGGAGTACCTCAAGAACTCGACGCCGCTGACCAAGTACATCAAGTCCGACAACCTGCTGCCGATGCGCAAGGTGGTCGAGATCTTCTTCGCCACCGCCAAGGCGCTCGACTACGCCCACAAGAACGGCGTGGTCCACCGCGACATCAAGCCGGCCAACGTGATGATGGACTCGGTCGGCAAGGTGATGATCGTCGACTTCGGCGTGGCCAAGCAGATCGGCGCCAACACCACCCAGATCCACGGCATGGTCGGCACGCCGCGCTACATGTCGCCGGAGCAGATCGAGGCCAAGGACGTCAACAACCAGACCGACCTGTGGTCGCTGGGCGTGATGACCTACGAGCTGCTGACCGGGATGCAGCCGTTCTACGGCGAGACCCTGCCGCAGCTCGCCCACGGCATCTGCAACACCGACCCGGTGCCGGTCAGCCAGTACCGCGTCGACATGCCCGAGATGCTGGCGCGGGTCGTGATGCGTTGCCTCAAGAAGGGCCTGCGCGCGCGCTACACCATGGGCATGGACATCGCCGGCGACCTCGCCTACGTGTTCGACCACCTCGCCGAGCAGGCCCAGGAGATCGCCGAGCAGGAGCGCTTCAACATGGTGCGCGGCCTGGCGTTCTTCGAGGACTTCGCCCAGCCCGAGGTCTGGGAGCTGCTCCACGCCAGCGCCTGGAAGAACTACACCGACGGCCAGGTCATCGTCACCGAGGGCGAGACCGACGATTGCTTCTACATCATCGTCTCGGGCGAGGTCCAGGTGATGAAGGGCGGCAACATGCTGGGCACGCTCGAGGAGGGCGACTGCTTCGGCGAGATGGGCTACATCTCCAAGACCAAGCGCACCGCGACGATCCAGGCCAAGGGCATCGTCAACCTGATGCGGGTCAACGCGACCTCGATGGAGCGGGCGTCCAAGGACACCCAGCTCAAGTTCTACCAGGTGTTCGTCAAGACGCTGATCGACCGGCTCGCCAAGTCGAACGAGAAGCTGATGGCGGCCAAGCTCTGAGATGAGCGAGCACGGCGATCGCAAGCGGCTGCTGCAGGAGTCCCTGCTGCTGACCCGCAAGGACTGGCTCGAGCTCGCGCTCGCGCTCTACGCCCAGCGCGCCAGCGCCCAGGGCTACGCCCGGACCTTCGAGCTCGGCGACTGGAACCAATTGACCTGCCACGCCTACCTGAGCCGCGAAGCGCAAGCGCAGCTCGCCGGCCAGGGCTTCTCGAGCAACACCGAGCTCGGACCCATCTACAAGAGCTGGTACGAGCGCGAACGCAAGCGGGTCCGCGAGCTGCTCACCCGCGACGAGCGGCTGGCGCCGCTCGCCGACCTCGCCGACGGCCTGATGTTCGACGTCTACCGCGGCTACGGCGACGCCGCCGAGATGGTGTGCCGGATCTCGGCCGAGGGCTTCTCGTGGAGCCACGAGCGCACCACCGCGTTCAAGGCGCCGGTCGACCCGAGCGGCGCGAAGAAGGGCTAGCCCGCGTCCTTGTCCTTCTCGACCAGCGCGTAGGCGCTGTGGTTGTGGATCGACTCGAAGTTCTCCGACTCGACCACGTAGGCCGCGATGCGGTCGTCGTCGTTGAGCCGCAACGCGATGTCGCGGACCATGTCCTCGACGAACTTGGGGTTGTCGTAGGCGTGCTCGGTCACGAACTTCTCGTCCGGCCGCTTGAGCAGGCCGTAGAGCTGGCACGAGGCTTCGTTCTCGACCACGTCGATCAGCTCCTCGATCCAGACGAAATCGCGGAGCTTGGCGTTGACGGTGACGTGGCTGCGCTGGTTGTGGGCGCCGTACTCCGAGATCTTCTTGGAGCAGGGGCAGAGGCTCGTCACCGGCACCACCACCTTGATCCAGGTGTCGAACTTCTTGTCGCAGCGCTCGCCGATCAGGGTCACGTCGTAGTCCATCAGCGACTCGACGCCTGACACCGGCGCCTTCTTCATCACGAAGTAGGGGAAGCGCATCTCGATGTGGCCCTTCTTGGCCTCGAGCCGCGTCCGCATCTCCTTCAGCATGTCCTGGAACGATTCGACCGAGACGTAGCGCTCGTGGTGGTCGAGCAGCACCTCGACGAAGCGCGACATGTGGGTGCCCTTGAAGTTGTGGGGCAGGTCGACGTACATGTTGAACGTCGCGATGGTGTGCTGCTCGCCGCCCGAGCGGTCCTTGACCTTGACCGGGTGGCGGATGTCCTTGATCCCGACCTTGTTGATCGGGATGCGGCGGGTGTCGGGGCTGCCCTGGACGTCGGCGATCTGCACGACTGCGGCGGTGCCGGACTGGGTCTTGGGAGGGTTCATGCGGGCCTCGATGGGACTCTATGGAAAGAGCGCGGTCCGGTAGGAGGTGGGGCCGCGGGTTCGTGTTTCAAGGATACGCCGGAGCCGAGCATCCGGATGCGGGCTTGCCCGCAGCGCTAGACCGCTGCGCGCGGACCGGTGAACGCGAGCACGCGGGTGCGGATCCCGGCGAGGTCGAGGCCGGCCGCGGCCAGCACCTCCTCGCGCGTGCCGTGGGCGAGGAACTCGTCGGGCAGCCCGAGCTGCAGCACCCGCACCGCGAAGCCTTGCTGGGCGAGGCATTCGGCGACCGCGCTGCCGGCGCCGCCCATCGCGCAGCCGTCCTCGATCGTGACCAGGTGAGCATGGGTCCGCGCCAGCTCGGCGAGCAGCGCGGCGTCGAGCGGTTTGACGAAGCGCAGGTTGACGAGCGTGGCGTCGAGCTCGTCGGCGAGCGGCGCGACCAGCGGCACCATCGCGCCGACCGCGATCAGTGCGAGACCCTTGCCGGTGCGACGGACCTCGGCTCGGCCGACCGGCAGCGGTCGCGCGCTGCGCTCGATCGCGACGCCCGGGCCGCCGCCGCGCGGGTAGCGCACCGCGGACGGACCGGGCAGCGCGAGGCCGGTGTCGAGCATGCGCCGGCACTCGTCCTCGTCGGCCGGCGCCATCACCACCATCCCCGGCAGGCAGCGGAGGTAGGCGAGGTCGAACGATCCAGCATGGGTCGCGCCGTCGGGGCCGACCACGCCGGCGCGGTCGATCGCGAACACCACCGGCAGGCCCTGGACCGCGACGTCGTGGACCAGCTGGTCGTAGGCGCGCTGCAGGAACGTCGAGTAGATCGCGACCACCGGCCGCAGGCCCTCGCAGGCCATCCCGGCGGCGAGCGTCACCGCATGCTGCTCGGCGATGCCGACGTCGTGGTAGCGATCGGGGAAGCGTTGCGAGAACTCGACCAGGCCCGAGCCTTCGCGCATCGCCGGCGTGACCGCGACCAGGCGCGGCTCGCGCTCGGCGGCGTCGCAGAGCCAGCTGCCGAAGACCTCGGAGTAGGTCGGGCCCTTGGCCGGCTTGGAGTGGATCTCGCCCTTGGCCGGGTCGAACGACGACGGACCGTGCCACTTGATCGGGTCGGCCTCGGCCGGCGCGAAGCCCTTGCCCTTGCGGGTGACCACGTGCAGGAACTGCGGACCGTCCATGCCGCGCAGGTTGCGCAGCATCGTCACCAGCGTGTCGAGGTCGTGGCCGTCGATCGGGCCGAAGTAGTTCCAGCCCAGCTCCTCGAACAGCGTACCGGGGAACACCATGCCCTTGACGTGCTCCTCGCTGCGGCGGGCGAGCTCCCACATCGTCGGCATGTGGGCGAGGACCTTCTTCGAACCCTCGCGCAGGTTGTAGTAGGTGCGGCCCGAGAGCAGCTTGGCGAAGTAGTGCGACAGACCGCCGACGTTCTCGGAGATCGACATGTCGTTGTCGTTGAGGACCACCAGCAGGTTGGGGTGGAGCATGCCGCCGTGGTTGAGCGCCTCGAACACCATCCCGGCGGTCATCGCACCGTCGCCGATCACGGCGACGACCTTGCGTTGGTGGTCGGCGGGGTCGGCGCTGCGCGACAGCGCGAGCGCCATCCCGAGCGCGGCGCTGACGCTGGTCGAGGAGTGGCCGACGCCGAACGCGTCGTGCTCGCTCTCGTCGCGCGTGGGGAACGGCGCCAGGCCGCCCTTGCGGCGGATCGTGCCGAGCCGGTCGCGGCGGCCGGTCAACACCTTGTGCGGGTAGGCCTGGTGGCCGACGTCCCATACCAGCCGGTCGCGCGGGGTGTCGAACACGTAGTGCAGCGCGACGGTGAGCTCGACCGTGCCGAGGTTGGCGGCGAAGTGGCCGCCGATCCCGGCCAGCGTCTGCACCAGGTGCTCGCGCAGCTCGGCCGCGACCTGCGGCAGCTGCTCGCGCGACAAGGCGCGGAGGTCGGCCGGGCCCTCGATGCGCGGGAGCAGCGGGCGGGTGGGTTCGGCGGGAGGGGTCATCGGTGCCTGGGTTTCAGGAGCGGTGGCAGGAGGGCGGGGCGGGGGCGCGGCGGAGGCGGGGATTATAAGCCCCGCGCTGCGGCTGACCTGGCCTGGACGCTCAGCTGCTGCGGGTCACGACGTGATGGCTCAGGAACCGCAACGGTTCGGCGTCCGCCCCGAACGGTCCGAGCGCGGCGACCGCCTCGAGGTGCAGCTCGTGGGCCATCGTCCGCGAGGCCTCGAGCCCGAGGATGCTGGGGAAGGTCGGCTTGCCGCGGGCGCGGTCGGCACCCGAGCGCTTGCCCAGCGTCGCGGTCTCGCCCTCCTCGTCGAGGATGTCGTCGTGGATCTGGAACGCGAGCCCGACCCGCGCGCCGTAGCGGGCCAGCGCCTCGCGTCGCGCTGGGTCGAGGTCGACGGCTGCGGCCGGCAGCAGCACGCTGGCGCGGATCAGGGCCCCGGTCTTGCGCGCGTGCATCAGCTCGAGCTCGGGTAGCGTCAGTTGGTGGCCGACCGCGCCGAGGTCGATGGCCTGGCCGCCGGCCATCCCGGCCGAACCGGAGGCGAGCGCGAGCATCTCGACCATCGCCAGTCGCGCCGCGGCATCGGCGCCGAGCTCGCGGTCGCGGGTCAGGATCTCGAACGCCAGCACCTGGAGCGCATCGCCGGCCAGGATCGCGGTCGCCTCGTCGAAGCGCTTGTGGCAGGTCGGGCGGCCGCGGCGCAGGTCGTCGTCGTCCATCGCCGGCAGGTCATCGTGGACCAGCGAGTAGGCGTGGACGATCTCGATCGCGGTGGCGATGCCGTCGAGCCGCGTCGGGTCGAGCCCGAGCGTCTCGCCGGTGGCGAAGCAGAGCAGCGGACGGATCCGCTTGCCGCCGCCGAGCACGGCGTAGCGCATCGCCTGGTGGAGCCGGCTGGGCTCGTGGCTGGCGGCCGGCAGCCAGCGGTCGAGCGCGCGCTCGACCCGGTCCTGGTACGCCGGGATGCGATCGGCGAAGCTCATCGGCCTGCGGTCGTCGCCTCAGCCTTCGAACGGCTCGAGCGACTGCTTGCCGTCGCGGGAGACCAGCAGCTGGACCTTCTGCTCGGCGTCCTTCAACGCCGATTGGCACAGGCGGGTGAGCTCGACGCCACGCTCGAAGCTCTCGAGCGCCTGCTCGAGCGGCAGGTCGCCCTTCTCCATCCGCGCCACCAGCGCTTCGAGCTCGGCCAGCGCCTTCTCGAAATCGAGGCCGTCGGTGCCTTTGGTCTTCTTCATGCGGCGGATGCTCTCATGGGTTAGGGGGGAAGACCCCGTTGACGGGTCGGGCGGGCGGGGCGTAGGTTCGAGGCCCCTTTAGACCAATTCTAAAGCGAAAACATAAAGCGTCATCCCGACCTCGGAGGAGGGCTCATGGCACTGAAAGGCAGCAAGACCGAAGGGAACCTCAAGGCGGCGTTCGCCGGCGAGAGCCAGGCCAACCGTCGCTACCTGTACTTCGCCGCCAAGGCCGACGTCGAAGGCTTCAACGATGTCGCCGCGGTGTTCCGCTCGACCGCCGAGGGCGAGACCGGTCATGCCCACGGCCATCTCGAGTACCTCGAGACGGTGGGCGATCCGGCCACCGGCCTGCCGATCGGACCGACCGGCCACAACCTGAAGGCCGCGATCGCGGGTGAGACCCACGAGTACACCGACATGTACCCGGGCATGGCCAAGACCGCGCGCGACGAGGGCTTCGGCGAGATCGCCGATTGGTTCGAGACCTTGGCCAAGGCGGAGCGTTCGCACGCCAACCGCTTCCAGAAGGCGCTCGACACGCTCGGCGCCTGAGCGCCCGGCGGCTTCGCCGATCGGATCGATAGCACGCTCCCGCGGCGACCCCGGCCTCGAACCGGGGTCGCCGCGGGACGATCGCGAGGGACGGATGGCGCGCGAAGGCAGCCTCGAAGCACCCACCCGGCACGCGCTCGATTGGCAGAGCGCCGACTTCAACGACGAGACCAAGCTGTTCGGCGAGCTCGAGCGGGTGTTCGACATCTGCCACGGCTGCCGGCGTTGCTTCTCGTTGTGCAACTCGTTCCCGACCCTGTTCGACCTGGTCGACGCGACCACGGAAGGCGAGGTCCACGCGGTCGAGAAGCAGGCCTACTGGCCGGTGGTCGACCACTGCTACCTCTGCGACATGTGCTTCATGACCAAGTGCCCCTACGTGCCGCCGCACCCCTGGGCGGTCGATTTCCCGCACCTGATGCTGCGGGCCAAGGCGATCAAGCACGCCCAGGGCGGGACCCGGCTGCGCGACAAGGTGCTGTCGTCGACCGACGCGGTCGGCAAGCTGGCCTCGATCCCGGTCGTCGTCGAGGTGGTCAACGCGGTCAACCGCAGCGTCCTCGGGCGCAAGGCGCTCGATGCGGTGCTCGGCGTGCATCCCGATGCGGTCGTGCCCGAGTACCACGCCGATCGCTTGTCCAAACGCCTGGTGCGCCGTGCCGGCCCGGCGCTCGAGCCGTGGGCGATCGGCGAGACCACCGGCAAGGTCGCGCTGTTCGGCACCTGCTATGGCGAGTACAACCTGCCAGCGCTGGGCGAGGACCTCTGCGCGGTGTTCGAGCACAACGGCATCCCGGTCACGCTCGCCGAGTCGCTGCGCTGCTGTGGCATGCCCAAGCTCGAGCTCGGCGACCTCAAGGCGGTGGCGGCGCTCAAGGCCCACAACGTGCCGGCGCTCGCGGCGCTGGTCGACCAAGGCTACGACCTGACCTCGCCGATCCCGTCCTGCACCCTGATGTTCAAGCAGGAGCTGCCGCTGATGTTCCCCGACGATCCGCTGGTGGCCAAGGTCCGCGACGCGTTCTTCGATCCCTTCGAGTACCTGATGCTGCGCCACAAGGCCGGCGCGCTGCGCACCGACTTCACGCATGCGCTGGGGAAGATCGCCTACCACGCGCCCTGCCACCTGCGGGTGCAGAACCTCGGCAACAAGACCCGCGACGCGCTGGCGTTGGTCCCCGGCACAGAGGTCGAGCTGATCGAGCGTTGCTCGGGCCACGACGGCACCTACGCCGTGAAGTCGGAGTTCCACCAGGTCTCGATGAAGATCGCGGCACCGGTGGTGCGCCGGGTGGAGGGCGCCCAGGCCGCGCACTTCTCGAGCGATTGCCCGATGGCGGGCCACCAGATCGCCAACGGCCTCGCGGTCGAGAGCGCCGAGCGCGAGCGCGGCCCCGAGCACCCATTGAGCCTGCTGCGGCAGGCGTACGGCATTTGACGAGTCCGTGAGATGAAGCCCGCACCGATGACGACGAGCGCCAAGCTGACCCGTGCCGACCTGCTGCCGCTCGAGCGCTACGCGGCCGAGCGCGCCGCGTTCCGGACCCGCGTGCTGGCGCACAAGGCGGCGCGCACGCTGGCGCTCGGACCGCACATGACGCTGGTGTTCGAGGACCGCCTCACCGTCCAGTACCAGGTGCAGGAGATGCTGCGGATCGAGCGGATCTTCGAGCCGGCCGGGATCGACGATGAGCTCGCCGCGTACAACCCCTTGATCCCCGACGGTGGCAACCTCAAGGCCACCCTGCTGATCGAGTTCCCCGACCCCGAGCAGCGCCGGATCGAGCTCGGCCGGCTGCGCGGCGTCGAGCGCGAGCTCTGGCTCCAGGCCGGCGCTGGCGCGCGCTCGGTCGCGATCGCCGACGAGGACCTCGAGCGCGAGAACGAGGAGAAGACCTCGGCCGTGCACTTCCTGCGCTTCGAGCTCGATGCCGCGGCGCGCGCCTCGCTCACCGGCGGCGGACCGCTCGAGCTCGGCTGCGACCATCCGGCCTATCGCCACCGGCTGGCGGTGGGCGAGACCTCGCGCCGGGCGCTGGCCGCCGACCTGACCTGAACCGACCCAGGACGCCGACGCGCATCGCCGACCTCGGCCGGGCGCCGGCGGGGCGTCTGCTACCATCGCGCCCCGCATGACCAAGAAGTACGACGCCTCCTCGATCGAGGTCCTCGCCGGCCTCGAACCCGTCCGCAAGCGGCCGGGCATGTACACCGACACCTCGCGACCGAACCACCTCGCCCACGAGGTGATCGACAACGCGGTCGACGAGGCGCTCGCCGGCCATGCCAGGAAGATCAGCGTCACGCTGCACAAGGACGGCTCGCTGTCCTGCGCCGACGACGGCCGCGGCATGCCGGTCGACGTCCATCCCAAGGAGAAGGTGACCGGCGTCGAGCTGATCCTGACCCGGCTCCACGCCGGCGGTAAGTTCTCCGACGAGACCTACCAGTACGCCGGCGGCCTGCACGGGGTCGGCGTCTCGGTGGTCAACGCGCTGTCGAGCAAGCTCGAGATCGAGGTCAAGCGCGACGGCAAGGTCCATGCGATGAGCTTCAAGGGCGGCGACCGCGCCAGCCCGCTCAAGGTCATCGGCAAGGTCGGCGAGCGCAACACCGGCACCACGCTGCGGTTCTGGCCCGACCCCAAGTACTTCGACTCGCCGCGGATCCTGGCGACCAAGCTGCGCCACGTGCTGCGGGCCAAGGCCGTGCTGTGCGCCGGGCTCGAGGTCGAGTTCACCGATGAGCAGGCGGGCGAGCACGAGAGCTGGCGTTTCGACGACGGCCTGCCCGACTACCTCAAGGACGCGATCAAGGGCTGGGACGCGCTGCCCGACGAGCCGTTCGTCGGCGACCTCGCGGTCGAGCGCGAGTCGGCGCAGTGGGCGGTGGCCTGGCTGCCCGACGGCGGTGACCTCATCACCGAGTCCTACGTCAACCTGATCCCGACCGAGCAGGGCGGCACCCACGTCAACGGCCTGCGCACCGGGCTGACCGATGCGCTGCGCGAGTTCTGCGACTTCCGCAACCTCCTGCCACGCGGCGTCAAGCTCGCGCCCGAGGACGTCTGGGAGCGCTGCGCCTACGTGCTGTCGGTGCGGATGAAGGAGCCGCAGTTCAGCGGCCAGACCAAGGAACGGCTCGCCTCGCGCGACGTCGCGGCGTTCGTCGCCGGCGTGAGCAAGGATCACTTCGCGCTCTGGCTCAACCAGCACCCCGAGCAGGGCGAGGCGATCGCCGCCCACGCCATCGACCGCGCCCAGCAGCGGCTCAAGGCCGGCAAGGCCGTCACCCGCAAGAAGATCACCGCCGGGCCGCAGCTGCCGGGCAAGCTCGCCGACTGCACCAGCGACGACATGGCCCGCACCGAGCTGTTCCTGGTCGAGGGCGATTCGGCCGGCGGCTCGGCCAAGCAGGCCCGCGAGCGCGACTTCCAGGCGATCATGCCGCTGCGCGGCAAGATCCTGAACACCTGGGAGGTCGATGCGACCCAGGTGCTGGCGTCGCAGGAGGTCCACGACATCGCGGTCGCGATCGGCGTCGACCCCGGCTCGAACGACCTCAAGAACCTGCGCTACGGCCGGGTCTGCATCCTGGCCGACGCCGATTCCGACGGCGCCCACATCGCGACCCTGCTCTGCGCGCTGTTCCTGCGCCACTTCCGGCCGCTGGTGGCGGCCGGCCACGTCTTCGTCTGCATGCCGCCGCTGTTCCGCATCGACCTCGGCAAGGACGTCTACTACGCGCTGGACGAGGACGAGAAGCAGGGCATCCTCGACCGCTTCGGCGCCGAGAAGAAGCGCGGCAAGCCGACCGTCACCCGCTTCAAGGGCCTCGGCGAGATGAACCCGCTCCAGTTGCGCGAGACCACCATGGCGCCCGATACGCGACGGCTGGTCCAGCTCACGATCGAGGCCGCCGACCAGACCGACAAGTTGATGGACATGCTGCTGGCCAAGAAGCGCGCGTCCGATCGCAAGGACTGGCTCGAGAAGAAGGGCAACCTGGCCTCGATATGACGCTGCCGCGCCGCGTCCCGTTCTGGGCCTTGCTCGCGTCCGCCGCGTTCGCGGTGTTCACGCTCACGCGTCTGGCGCTCGCCCTGGACTCGGGCCTCGATCGTGCGCCGCTCAGCGGCTGGCCTTTCGCCTTCGGCGTCGGTCTGTGGTTCGACCTGGCGGCGCTGTGCTTCCTGATCCCGCCGTTCCTGCTCTACGACGCGCTCACGCCGGCGCGCTGGCGCCAGGCGCGCTGGCACATCGTGGCCCGCACCGCCGTGTTCGGCGCGGCGTTGTTCGCGCTGCTGTTCGGCGCGCTGGCCGAGGTCCTGTTCTGGCAGGAGTTCACCACCCGCTTCAACTTCATCGCGGTCGACTACCTCATCTACACCCGCGAGGTGATCGGCAACATCGAGGAATCCTACCCGGTGTCGGCGATCGTGCTGGTGATCGGCGCCGTCGCGGCGACCGCGGTGTGGCGCCTGCGCGGCGCGGTGGCGCGGGCCGATGCCACGCCGATGACCTGGCGCCGGCGCGGCGCGAAGGGCGTCGCCGCCGTGCTGCTGCCGCTGCTCGCCTGGTGGGTGGCCGACGTCGATCAGATGTACCGGAGCACGGACGCCACCATCGACGAGCTGGCCGGCAACGGCCTGTACACGTTCGCCGCGGCGATGCGACGCAACGAGCTCGACTACGACCGCTTCTACCTCACCATCCCGCAGGCCGAGGCCGACGCGATCCTGGCGCGCCTCGACGTCGAGCGCATCGCGTTCACCGCGCCCGACCCCTACGCCGACGCCTCGGACGAGAGCGGCGAACCGATCCCCTGGTACGCCAAGCGCCGGCCGCGCAACGTCGTGCTGATCTCGGTCGAGAGCCTGTCGGCGTCGTTCGTCGGCGCCTACGGCGCCAGCAGTGGGCTCACCCCGAACCTCGACCGCATCGCCGCCGACGGTCTGGTCTGGGAGAACGCGTTCGCCACCGGGACGCGCACGGTGCGCGGCCTTGAGGCCTTGTCGCTCGGAACGCCGCCGGTGCCGGGCCAGGCGATCGTGCGCCGGCCGGCGAACGAGCACCTCGAGACCATCGGCGGGATCCTGCAGCACCAGGGTTTCAGCTCGCGCTTCATCTACGGCGGTTACGGCTACTTCGACAACATGAACGCCTACTTCGACGCCAACGACTACCAGGTCGTCGACCGCACCGACTTCCCGCCGCAGAGCATCGCCGCCGAGAACGTCTGGGGCGTGGCCGACGAATCGCTGTACGCGAACGCGCTGCGCTACCTCGACGAAGATGCGGCGGCCGGCAAGCGCTTCTTCGCCCACATCATGACCACTTCCAACCACCGACCGTTCACCTATCCGGACGGGCGCATCGACATCCCGTCGCCCGGTGGACGCAAAGGCGCGGTCAAGTACACGGATTGGGCGATCGGCTGGTTCATCGTCGAGGCGCGCAAGCGCCCGTGGTTCGCCGACACCTTGTTCGTGATCGTCGCCGACCACTGCGCCTCGGTCGCCGGCAAGACCGAGCTGCCGGTGGCGCAGTACCGCATCCCGCTGATCCTCTACCAGCCCGGCAACATCGCGGCGCGGCGGATCGCGCAGCCGATCAGCCAGATCGACGTGGGCCCGACGCTGCTCGACACGCTGGGCGTCAACGGTGACGACTATTTCTTCGGCAAGGAGTTCGTCGAGCAGAAGCCGGAGGATGCCCGGGTGTTCATCAGCAACTACCAGTCGCTCGGCTACTACAAGCACGACCAGCTGGTCGTGCTGAAGCCGGGTCGCCGCGTGGAATCGTTCCGGGTCGACCCGACCACGTTCGGATCGACGCCTGCGCCGCTTGACCCGGTGCTGCGCGACGAGGCCATCGCCTACTACCAGACCGCGGCCCGCTCGTTCAGCTACGGGCGCCTGCTCGCGCCGTGGTACCGCGACGCGGTCGCGACGCCCTGAGGACCGCATGAAGAAACCGAAGAAGCCCTCGCCGAAGCCCAAGGCCAAGGCCAAGCGTCCGAAGTACGAGGGCGTCGAGCGTCGCGCGAAGCCGCGCGACCTGGTGCCCGAGTTCGAGCGCCAGCCGCTGAAAGTCTTCGCCGAGAAGGCCTACCTCGACTATTCGATGTACGTGATCCTCGATCGCGCGCTGCCGCACATCGGCGACGGCCTGAAGCCGGTCCAGCGCCGCATCGTCTATGCGATGTCCGAGCTCGGCCTCGCCTCGGGCAACAAGCACAAGAAGTCGGCGCGCACGGTCGGCGACGTGATCGGCAAGTTCCATCCCCACGGCGACAGCGCCTGCTACGAGGCGATGGTGCTGATGGCGCAACCGTTCTCGTACCGCTACCCGGTCGTCGACGGCCAGGGCAACTGGGGCTCGCCCGACGACCCCAAGTCGTTCGCGGCGATGCGCTACACCGAGTCGCGCCTGACCAAGTACGCCGAGGTGCTGCTGACCGAGCTCGGCCAGGGCACCGTCGATTGGCAGGCCAACTTCGACGGCACGCTCGAGGAGCCGGTGGTGCTGCCGGCGCGGCTGCCGAACCTTTTGCTCAACGGCACCACCGGCATCGCGGTCGGCATGGCGACCGACATCCCGCCGCACAACGCGCGCGAGGTCGCGGCGGCCTGCGTCCAGCTGCTGGCCAAGCCCGACTCCTCGATCGCCGAGCTCTGCAAGCACATCAAGGGCCCCGACTTCCCGACCGAGGCCGAGGTCATCACGCCGGCGGCCGAGCTGCGCGAGATGTACCGGACCGGCAACGGCTCGATCCGGGCCCGCGCGGTGTGGGAGCGCGAGGACGGCAACGTGATCATCACCGCGCTGCCGTTCCAGGTCTCGCCGGCCAAGGTGCTGGAGCAGATCGCGGCCCAGATGCGCGACAAGAAGCTCGCCATGGTCGAGGACCTGCGCGACGAGTCCGACCATGAGAACCCGACGCGGCTCGTGATCGTGCCGCGCAGCAACCGGGTCGACCTCGAAGGGCTGATGGCGCACCTGTTCGCGACCACCGACCTCGAGCGCAGCTACCGGGTCAACCTCAACGTGATCGGCCTCGACGGCCGGCCCAAGGTCCACGACCTCAAGTCGCTGCTCGAGGAGTGGCTCAAGTTCCGCATCGCGACGGTCAAGCGCCGGCTCGAGTGGCGGCTGGAGAAGGTCACCAAGCGCCTCCACATCCTCGAAGGCCTGTTGATCGCCTTCCTCAACATCGACGAGGTGATCCGCATCATCCGGCGCGAGGACGAGCCCAAGCCGGTGCTGATGAAGCGGTTCAAGCTCAGCGACGAGCAGGCCGAATCGATACTTGAACTGAAGCTTCGCCATCTGGCGAAGCTTGAAGAGATCCAGATCAAGGGCGAGCAGAAGGAACTGGCCAAGGAGAAGGCTGACCTCGAATCGACGCTCGCCTCCAAGGGCAAGCTGCGCCAGTTGGTGCGCGACGAGATCGTCAAGGACGCCGCCACCTACGGCGACAAGCGCCGCGCGCCGCTGATCGAGCGCGAGGCAGCGGTCGCGATGGACGAGACCGAGCTGACGCCGACCGAGCCCGTGACCATCGTGCTCTCGCAACGCGGCTGGGCGCGCGCCGCCAAGGGTCACGAGATCGACCCGGGCAAGCTCGAGTACAAGACCGGCGACGGCTTCCTGGTCAGCGCTCGCGGTCGCAGCAACCTGCCGGCGGTGTTCCTCGACTCGACCGGCCGTTGCTACTCGCTGCCGGCGCACACGCTGCCGAGCGCGCGCGGCCACGGCGAGCCGCTGTCGGGGCGGCTGGCGCCGCCCGACGGCGCGACCTTCCGCGGCGCGATGATCGGCAACGCCGACGACTACTGGCTGCTCGCGTCGGACGCCGGCTACGGCTTCGTCGCCAAGCTCGGCGACCTCTACGCCGCGAAGAAGGCGGGCAAGACCGTGCTGTCGGTGCCGAAGGGCGCCGGCGTCTGCGTGCCGACCCCGGTCGGCGACCCGTTGGGCGACCTCGTCTGCGCGGTGGGCAAGGAGGGCCACCTGCTGGTGTTCCCGGCCAAGGACCTGCCCGAGCTCTCGCGCGGCAAGGGCAACAAGATCCTCAACGTGCCCAAGAAGAAGGTCATCGCCCGCGAGGAGTACCTGGTCGCGGCCTGCTGCGTCGATCCCGACGAGGGCCTGGTCGTGCACTCCGGCGGCCGGACCATGACGCTCAAGGGCAAGGAGCTCGAGCACTACCGCGGCGAGCGCGGCCAACGCGGCCTCAAGCTGCCGCGCGGTTGGCGCGAGGTCGAACGCCTGGCGCCGGTCGCGTCGGCCGCCGAGCCCGGTGCCGAAACGGCGGCTCCGGCCAAGGCCAAGGCCGGCAAGTGACCGGCGGCGGCCGGCCTCCAGCCATCGGCCAGGGGCCATCCGCTAGAATCCACCGTCGCGGCGGGCTTGAACGCCGGTCGGGCGCCCCCAGTTCCAAGCATGTCTGCGGCCGTCGGCCGCGATGGGAGAACTCCTCGTCATGATGCTCCGACTGTTCCTGTTCCTCGTCACCAACATCGCCGTGATGGTCGTGTTGACCGCGGCGCTGATGTTCCTCGGCCCGGCGCTCGGCATCGCGCCCGGCTCGTTCAGCATGCTGGTGCTGATGGGCGGCGTGGTCGGCTTCGCCGGCGCGTTCATCTCGCTGGCGATGTCGAAGTGGATCGCCAAGCGCTCGATGGGCGTGCAGGTCATCGAGCAGCCTTCGAACGACGTCGAGCGTTGGCTGGTCGCGACCGTCCAGCGCCAGGCCCAGCAGGCCGGCATCGGCATGCCCGAGGTCGGCATCTTCGACAACCCGACCCCAAACGCCTTCGCCACCGGCATGAGCCGGAACGCCGCGCTGGTCGCGGTCTCGACCGGGCTGCTGCGGTCGATGAGCAAGGAGGAGGTCGAGGCGGTGCTCGGCCACGAGGTGTCGCACGTCGCCAACGGCGACATGATCACGATGGCGTTGATCCAGGGCGTGGTTAACACGTTCGTGTTCGTGCTGGCGCGCGTGGTCGGCAACATCGTCGACAAGGTCGTGCTCAAGAACGAGCGCGGCCACGGCATCGGCTACTTCGTCACGGTGATCCTGGCCGAGATCGTGCTCGGCATCCTCGCCAGCATGATCGTGATGTGGTTCTCGCGGCAGCGCGAGTTCCGCGCCGACGCCGGTGGCGCCCAGCTCGCCGGGCGGATGAAGATGATCGCCGCGCTCGAGGCGCTGCGCCGCGGCCACGAGCCGGAGCCGCTGCCCGACCAGATGGCGGCGTTCGGCATCGCCGGCGGTCGCCCGGCGGGGTGGAAGCGGCTGTTCATGAGCCACCCGCCGCTCGAGGAGCGCATCGAAGCGCTCAAGTCCGCCCGCACGGTCTGAGCGACCGCGGGGCCGCCGCCCGGGTGTCCGGGCCTCCCTAAGACGCGGACGCGATACCGGTCGGCCCGGACACCCGGACGTCGGCCGATGTGGTCGCAGAAACACGAAGGCCCGCACAAGCGGGCCTTCGTCGTTTCGATGCGCTCGGTCTCGCGTTAGTCCTACTTCCCATCCGCAATAATGACCTCGGGCTCCTGCACGTAGTTGCCCTGGATGTAGTCGGCGCCGAGCTGCCACAGCAGCGCCATCGCGTTGGCGGACTCGACCCGCTCGACGATGGTCTGGATGCCCTTGTCCTTGGCGGTCGAGATCAGCGTCTTCATCAGCTCGCGCTTGGCCTGGTCCCGCTCGACCACCTGCATGTACGAGCCGTCGATCTTGACGAAGTCGGGCTTGAAGTGGTCGAGCAGTCGCAGCGGCTCGTGGCCGACCCCGAAGTGCTCGATCGCGAAGGCGCAGTCGAACTGCTGCAGCGCGCGCGCCAGGTTGAGCGTCTCGTTGAGGAACTTGGCGACCGACTTCTCGGCGACCTGGACCACGATGCTGCCCTTCGGCACCTGGAGCTCGGCGAAGCCCTTGGCCAGGAACGGTGCGAACTGGGGGTCGACCAGGGTCTGGTCGGAGATGCGCAGGAACAGCCGGGTGCCGTCGCGGGTCTTGCTCCGCTCGTTGGCGACCCTGAGCGCGTTGACCACGATCCAGCGGTCGATGCCGACCATCAGGTTGTTGCGCGCCGCCGCCGGCATGAACTCGGCCGGCATGATCTCGGTGCCATCCTCGCCGACCATCCGCACCAGCACGTCGATCATGTCGGTGGCGTCGCCCTGCAGGCTGGCGATGCCCTGGTAGGCGAGGTGGAAGCGGTTCTGGCGCAGCGCCTCGGTGATGCGCTTGACCCAACCGGCGTCGGTGACCTGGCCGGTCTTGTCGACCTCGGCCGGCACCCAGACCTTGGTCCGGTTTCCGCCGGCCTTGCGCGCATCGTCGATCGCCTGCTGGGCGAACGCGATCAGCCCGGCCGGGCCCTTGGCCGGGGCGTTGAGGTCGGCGATGCCGATGCTGACCGTCATCGAGGTCGAGGCGGCGCCGGCCTGGAACACGGTCCTGGCGACGACGTCGCGCAGCCGCTCGGCGATCGCCTCGATCTCCTTGAACGAGTTGCGGGTCACCAGCGCGGTGTAGATGTTGCCGCCGAAGCGCGCGGCGAGGTCCGAGTCGGCGAGGTTCTCGGCGATCAGCTCGCCCAGTCGCTTGAGCACGTCGTCGCTGGAGAGCAGGCCGACGCGCTCCTCGACCACGCTGAACTTGTCGGGCTTGAGGTAGAGCAGGGCGCGCGCGGCGCGGCGCTCCTCGCGCGCAAGCTCCTCGCTCAGGACCTCGACGAAGTAGTGGCGGAGGTAGAGGCCGGTCAGCGCGTCGCGGCGCGAGACCTCGGCCAGCTTCTCCTCCATCTCGCGGTTGTCGACGTCGGCGCGGATCGCGATCTCGACCGCGATCTCGCCGTCCATCTCGACCTGGCGCAGGGTGGCCTTGGCCTCGACCGGGTTGCCGCCGTGGCCGATGCCGTTGAGCAGGAGCTCGCCGGGCGGCTTGCCCTTGAGCGTGCCGCGCAGCCCGATCTTGAGCTCGGCCTGCGACGCACCGTCGAACAGGTCCATCACGGTCTGACCGACCAGCTCCTCGGCGTTGGGGAAGCCGAAGCGGGTGACGAACGCCGGGTTGACCTCGGTGATGATGCCGTCCTGGACGTAGGCGATCGCGTCGTTGGATTCGGTGAGCAGGGTCTCGAAGCGGCTGGCGTTGCCGCGGATGGTCTCCTCGGCGGCCTTCAGGCGCTTGCCGTCGGCGGCAACCGCCAGCTCGCGGAGCGCGACGGCGACCAGGCGCGCGGCGTTGTCGCCGCTGACCAGGTCGCGCGCGCCCTGCGCCATCGCGTTGGCGATCGAGGCCTCGTCGACGCCCTTGCCGACCGCGATCACCGGCACGCCCGGCGCCAGGCGATCGCGCAGACCGGTGACCTCGTCGATCTCGGCGGCGGGGTTGGCGAGGAAGCAGAAGATCAGGTCCGGCCGGCGCTGGGACAGCGCGCTCTCGCAGGCGGCGACGTCGGCGACCCAGGTCGGACGCACCGGATGGCCGGCGTTGCGCAGCGCGCTGTTGAGGCGCTCGGCGTTGTTCTGCGCCGGCGCCACCACCACCAGCTCGATCGCCTCGCGGACCGGCGTGCTCATGCCGCCCACCGCGCGGCGAGCTCGAGCGGCAGCTTGCGCGGCGCGCCGGCGACCTCTCGCACCAGGCGCGGCACCAGATAGCCGGGCAGGCGCTCGGCCACCTCGGCGTGGAGCGCGAGCGCGCGCTCGTCGTCGACCGCGAAGTGGGCGGCGCCCGCCACGCGGTCGAGCTGGTGCAGGTAGTAGGGCAGCACGCCGGCGGCGAACAGCGCCTCGGACAGGTCGCCGAGCGCATCGGCGTCGTCGTTGACGCCGCGCAGCAGCACCGACTGGTTGAGCAGCGTCGCGCCGGTGGCGGCGAGCGCGGCGCAGGCCGCGCGCACATCGCGATCGAATTCGTTGGCGTGGTTGGCGTGCAGCACCACCACCGTGCGCAGGCGCGTCGCGCCGAGCCAGCCGAGCAGCGCGGCATCGACCCGCGACGGCAGCACCACCGGCTGGCGGGTGTGGATGCGCAGGCGTTCGACGTGCGGGATCGCCGCGATCCGCGCGGAGAGGTCGGCGAGGCGCTGGTCGGAGAGCGACAGCGGATCGCCGCCCGAGAGGATCACCTCGGTCAGGCTGGCATCGGCGGAGATCGCCTCGAGCGCGGCGCGCCAATCGTCGGCGCGCGGGTTCTCGTCGGAATATGGGAACCCGCGGCGGAAGCAGTAGCGGCAGTGGACGCCGCAGGCGCCGGTCGCGACCAGCAGCGCGCGACCGCGGTATTTGGTGAGCAGGCCGGGCGCCCGGCGGCTGGCGAGGTCGCCGACCGGATCGTCGGAGTAGCCGGCGGTCTCGTCGAGCTCGCGGTCGATCGGCAGCACCTGGCGCAGCAGCGGGTCGGCGGCGTCGCCGCGTCGCATGCGGGCGACGAAGCCGCGCGGGACGCGCAGCGGGAAACGCACCGCCGCGGCGCGCGCGGGGGCCGCCAGGGCCGGGTTGAGGCCGAGGATGTCGAGGAGTTCCGCCGGATCGGACACCGCGCCGGCCAGTTCCTGGCGCCAGTTCGGCTGCCCCGCGGCGATGTTTGCGGGTATCATCTGCGACCTTTTTCCGGGCTTCCCCACGCCGAAACCGTGGAGATTCTGCCCATAACACGACGGGAATGATATGGCGGTCTACAGCACCAGCGATTGGAAAGGCGGCCTCAAGGTCATGATGGACGGCGACCCGTACTCGATCGTCGAGAACGAGCACGTCAAGCCGGGCAAGGGCCAGGCCTTCAACCGCGTGCGCATGCGCAACCTCAAGACCGGTCGCATCCTCGAGAAGACTTTCAAGTCGGGCGACACGCTCGAAGGCGCCGACATCGTCGAGGCCGAATACCAGTACATGTACAACGACGGCACCTTCTTCCACTTCATGCATCCGGAGACGTTCGAGCAGATCGCGGCGAACCCGTCGGCGGTCGGCGAGGGCTCGAAGTGGCTGAAGGAGAACGACAACTGCAACCTGCTGCTGTGGAACGGCGTTCCCATGGCGGTCACGCCGCAGCCCCACGTCATCCTCAAGGTCACCCGTTGCGACCCGGGCGTGAAGGGCGACACCGCGCGCGGCGGCGGCGACAAGCCGGCGCTGCTCGAGACCGGCGCCGAGGTGCGCGTGCCGTTGTTCGTCAACGAAGGCGATTCGGTCCGGGTCGACACGCGGACCGGCGAGTACGTCTCGCGCGCGTGAGCGGCGCGGCGCACCGCCCACCGCGGTCGCGATGATGGAACCCGTCCCCGATTGGCACCCCACGGCGACGCGCGACGCGCTGGTGGCGCGCGCGGCGCTGCTGGCGCGGACCCGCGCGTTCATGGCCGAGCGCGGCGTGCTCGAGGTCGAGGTGCCGGCGCTGTCGGTGGCTGCGGCGCCCGATCCGCATCTCGCCAGCCTCGCGGTCGTGACGACAGCGGGCACCCGCCACCTCCACACCTCCCCCGAGTACCCGCTCAAGCGGCTGCTCGCCGCCGGCTTCGGCGATTGCTACGCGTTGGGCAAGGTCTGGCGCGAGGGTGAGGTCGGGTCGCGCCATCAACCCGAGTTCACGATGCTCGAGTGGTACCGCGTCGGTTGGGACCATCGCCGCCTGATGGCGGAGCTCGCCGAGCTGATCGCCGCGCTGCTCGCGCCGCGCCACGCGCTCGCCGCTCCCGAGGTCGTCAGCTACCGCGATGCGTTCCAGGCGCGGCTCGGCCTCGATCCGCTCCGCGCTGATGCCGGCGCGCTCGCCGAGCTCTGCGTCGCGCGCGGCGCGGTCGGGGCGCGCGACCTCGAACGGATGGCGCTCGACCGCGACGGCCTGCTCGACCTGCTCTGCAGCCACTACGTCCATCCCACGCTTGGTGCCGGCCGGGTCACGCTGCTCACCGATTTCCCCGCCTCGCAATGCGCACTGGCCCGCATCCGCCCGGGCCATGACGGCGAACCGGCGGTCGCCGAGCGCTTCGAGGCCTTCGTCGGCGGAGTCGAGCTCGCCAACGGCTACCACGAGCTCGCCGATGCCGCCGAGCAGCGCCAGCGTTTCGAGCGCGCGAACCGGACGCGCGCCGACCGCGGTCTGCCGACGATGCCGCTCGACGAGCGCCTGCTCGCGGCCCTGGCCCACGGCCTGCCCGCGTGCGCCGGAGTCGCGCTCGGCTTCGACCGGGTGGCGATGCTGGCGCTCGGGGCCGGCACGCTCGACGAGGTGATCGCGTTCCCCTGGACGAGGGCCTGAGATGTTCGCCATCCCTTCTTCCGACCTGCCGACCGACAAGGCCGCGCTCTACGCCGAGCTCGCCACCCAGGCCGAGGGACTGATGCATGGCGAGCGCGACGCGATCGCCAACGCCGCCAACCTCGCCGCGCTGCTCTGGCACGCGTTGCCGGACTGCAACTGGATCGGCTTCTACATGTTCAAGGACGGCGAGCTGGTGGTCGGTCCGTTCCAGGGCAGGCCGGCCTGCGTCCGCATCGCGCTCGGCAAGGGCGTCTGCGGCACGGCCGCCGCCACCCGTCGCACCCAGCGGGTCGAGGACGTCCACGCGTTCCCCGGCCACATCGCCTGCGATGCGGCGAGCCGCTCGGAGCTGGTGGTGCCGCTGGTCGCGAGCGACGGCCGCTTGATCGGCGTGCTCGACCTCGATTCGCCGAGCGTGGCGCGCTTCGACGCGATCGATGCCGCCGGCCTCGAACGGATCGCCGCGCTCTATTCAGGGGCGGTCGGTTAGCGGAAGAGGTCGTGGGCGCGCTGCCGGCGCGCCATCAGGTTCAACCGCCAGCGTGGATCGTCCCGATCCGCTGGCCCATCCGCAGCGGCGCGTCGGGCGCCAACACCGCGTCCCAGCCGACCCGGCCGGGCTCGGTCAGCAGGACGACCGTCGACCCCATGTTGAAGCGGGCGATCTCGTCGCCCTTGCGGAAGCGATGCAGGTCGGCGCGGTAGCGCCAGCTGCGGACCTCGCGGCCCATCGGCGGCGTGACCTCGCCGGCCCACACCGTCTCGACGCTCGAGACGAACAGCGCGCCGACCATCACGTAGGCGATCCGGCCAGCATCGGTGTCGAGGATGAACACCACCCGCTCGTTGCGCGCGAACAGGCGATCGACCGCGCGGGTGGTCGGCGGGTTGACGCTGAACAGGCGGCCCGGCACGTGGATCATCTCGATCAGGGTGCCGTCGGCCGGCATGTGGACGCGGTGGTAGTCGCGCGGCGACAGGTAGAGCGTCGCTGACATCCCGCCGTCGAACGGCGCGGCGCGGCGTGGGTCGCCGCCGAGCAGCTCGGTCGCGGTGTAGCCGCGGCCCTTGGCCTGGAACACGCGACCGGCGGTGACCGGCTGGGCCTGCGAGACGCGTGAGTCCGCCGGACAGGCGAAGGCGTCGGCGGCGGCGGCGATCGGTCGCGCGCCGGGCTTGAGCGCACGGGTGAAGAACGCGTTGAACGTCGGGTAGGCGGCGAGCTCGGGTTGCGCGGCCTCGTCGAGCGCGACGTCGTAGGTCCGGACGAACCAGCGCATGAACGCCAGCCGCAGCGCGGGCAGGCGCGGGCTGCGCGTCAGCCGGTGCACGACGCGGGAGAGCAGGTGGTGCGGCAGCGGGTATTGCGGCCAGGCCTTCAGCAGGTCCATCGGGGTCCTTCGCTCGGTGAGGATCAGTGGTGGGCGGCGCGCGCATCGCGGACGGTGGCGCGCACGGTCAGCGTGCGGCCGTCGGCGAGCACGAGCGCCACCTCGTGGACCGCGCCGACCGCAGGCGGATCGGCCGGGTCGAACAACATCAGGTGCAGACCGCCGGGCGCGAACGCGAGGCGGGCGCCGGGCGCGACCTCGAGGATCGGTCGCGGCCGCATGCCGATCCGGTCGCCCTCGCGGTAGCTCTCGTGGACCTCGGCCTTGGCGAAGCCGGTGGCGCGCGCGCCGACGATGCGCATGGGCGCGACGCCGTGGTTGTCGAGCACGAGGTAGCCGGCGGCCACCGGCACGCCCGGCGCAGGGAGCGCGATCCAGGCGTCGCTGAGCGCGGGCTCGCCGGCCTCGGCGCCCGGAAGCGCGAGCGCCGCCGCAATCGCGACCACCATCGTCAAGCGCAGGCGCATCGGTCAGCCGCCGATCAACGCGCGCAGGTCGGCGGCGAGCGCAGCGGGGTCGAGCGGCGGCGAGACCACCGCGGCGAAGCGGGCCGCGGGATCGAGGATGAACAACGCGCCCGGGTGGTCGACCGAGTAGCCGCCGTCCGCCCCCGGCGCGCCGATCGCGATCGGCGCGCTCAGCGCCGCGGCAAGGCGTTCGAGCGCGGCGGGGTCGGTGGTCGCGCCGACGAACGACGGGTCGTAGAAGCGGGCGTATGCGAGCGCCTGGTCGGCGGTGTCGCGACCTGGGTCGACCGAGATGAACAGCAGGCGCGGCCGCTGCGCGGCAGGCAGGTCGGCGAGGTCGCGGTTCGCGCGCGCGACCAGCGCGAGCGTGGTCGGGCAGACGTCGGGGCAACGGGTGAAACCGAGGAAGATCACGGTCCAGCGGCCGGCGAGGTCGGCGATCCGGAGCTCGGCGTCGCCGCTCCTGAGCGTCAGCTCGGGCAGGGCGCGCGACGCCGGCAGCAGGGTCGCGGCCTGCAGCTGCGGCGGCTGGTGGAGGGCGCGTCCCGCGAGGACGCCGACCGCGAGCGCGATGGCGGCGATCCCGACCAGCAGGAGGGTGCGTTGCGAGGGCATGCGCGGATTGTCTCATGCGTCCGCGCGGCGAGGCGCGTCCCGGTCCGGGTCGTCGGCACGCTGCGGTATCATCCGCGGCCCATGGCGCAGGCCCAGCCGCTCGGAACCTTCGAAGACGCTGCCGCCGCGCTGGCGACGCCGGCCGACGCCATCCGTTGGGGCGCGGCGCGCTTCGCCGCCGCCGGCCTGCACTACGGACACGGCACCGCCGATGCGATCGACGACGCCGCGGCGCTGGTGCTGTTCGCGGCCGGCCTGCCGGTCGATGCCGACGACGAGATGGTCGCCCGCCCGCTCAACGCGGTGCAGCAGCGCGCGGTCCACGACCTGCTGGCGCGGCGGATCAGCGAGCGCCTGCCGTCGGCCTACCTCACCGGCGAGAGCTGGTTCTGCGGCCTGCGCTTCGCGGTCGACGCGCGGGTGCTGGTGCCACGCTCGCCGATCGCCGAGCTGATCGAGCGCGGCTTCGCTCCCTGGCTCGATCCCGACCGCGTGCGTCGGGTCGCCGACCTCTGCACCGGTTCGGGCTGCATCGCGATCGCCTGTGCTTACGCCTTCCCGAACGCGACGGTCGATGCCACCGAACTGTCAGCCGACGCGCTCGAGGTCGCGGCCAGCAACGTAGTCGCCCACGCGCTCGACGCGCGGGTCGCTCTCCACCGCGGCGACCTGTGGGCCGGTTGCGCCGGACCCTGGGACCTGATCGTCACCAACCCGCCCTACGTCGACGCGGCGGAGATGGCTGCGCTGCCGGACGAGCATCGCCACGAGCCCGCGCTCGCGCTGGCGGCGGGCGCCGACGGCCTCGACTTCGCGACGCGGATCCTGCGCGAGAGCGCGGCGCGGCTCGCACCGGGCGGACTGCTCTGCCTCGAGGTCGGCGGCAGCTGGCCAGCGCTCGAGGCGCGGTTCCCGACCGTGCCGTTCACCTGGGTCGAGTTCGAGCGCGGCGGCGACGGCGTGTTGGTGATCACGCGCGACGAGCTCGTCGCGCACGCCGCGGCGCTGGCACGATGAGCGGGCGGCGCTGAGATGGCGGGCAACGGCATCGGCCAGGCGTTCCGCGTCACCACCGCCGGCGAGAGCCATGGCCCGGCGTTGGTCGCGATCGTCGACGGCTGCCCGCCGGGCCTGGCGCTCGCCGAGGCCGATCTCCAGGCCGAGCTCGATCGCCGGCGCGGCGGCCGGTCGCGCCACACCTCGCAGCGACGTGAAGGCGACCAGGTCCGCATCCTCGCCGGCGTGTTCGAGGGCGCCACCACCGGCGCGCCGATCGCCCTGCTGATCGAGAACCACGACGCGCGACCAGCCGACTACGACGCGTTGCGCCACCTGCTGCGACCCGGTCACGCCGACTACACCCATCTGATGAAGTACGGCCGCCGCGACCACCGCGGCGGCGGACGCGCCAGCGCGCGCGAGACCGCGATGCGGGTCGCGGCCGGTGCCATCGCGCGCAAGCTGCTCGCCGAGCGGGCCGGGGTGCGCATCCAGGGCTGGCTCGCGGCGCTCGGCCCGCTCGAGCTCGGCGATACCGACCTCGCGGCGGCCCGCGGCAACCCGTTCTCCTGCGCCGAACCGGCGCGGTTGCCCGAGCTCGAGGCGTACATGGACGAGCTGCGCCGGTCCGGCGACTCGGTCGGTGCGCGGGTGCGGCTGCGCGCCACCGGCCTGCCGGTCGGGCTCGGCGAACCGGTGTTCGACCGCCTCGACGCCGACCTCGCCCACGCCCTGATGGGGATCAACGCGGTGAAGGGCGTCGAAGTCGGCGCCGGGTTCGCCAGCGTGGGCCAGCGCGGCAGCGCGCATCGCGATGCGATGGGCCCGGACGGGTTCCGGTCCAACCAGGCGGGCGGGGTCCTCGGCGGGATCTCCACCGGCCAGGCGCTCGAGCTCGCGGTGGCGTTCAAACCGACCTCGAGCCTGCGCCTGCCGATCCCGACGGTCGACGACCAGGGCCGAGCCGCCGAGGTCGCGACGCTCGGCCGCCACGACCCCTGCGTCGGGCTGCGCGGCGTGCCGGTCTGCGAGGCGATGGTCGCGATCGTGCTCGCCGACCATTGGCTGCGGCATCGCGCCCAGTGCGGCGACGTCGTGCCGCCGTTCCCGCCGCTGCCGTCCGCGGCACCGTGACCCGCTCATGTTGAGCGGCCTCGCCGCGCGCCTCGGCGCCGGCTACTTCGCGCTGTTCGTCTTCACCGGGCTGATGGGGCCGTACCTCGGCCTGTGGCTCGACGGCCTCGGCCACGATGCGACCACCATCGGCCTGCTGCTGGCCTTGCTCGCCGCGACCAAGGTCGGCGCCAGCACGCTGTGGGCCTGGCTCGGCGACCACACCGGCCGCCGCGCGACGCTGGTGCGCACGGCGGCGGCGATCGCGGCGCTCGCCAGCGTCGGGTTCCTGTTCGCGCGCGGCGCCTGGGCGCTGGCGCTGACGCTTTTCGTCTGCGCCTCGTTCTGGAACGCGCTGTCGCCGCAGCTCGAGGTGCTGACGCTGCACGGCGTCGGCAGCAGCCGTTACTCGCAGGTCCGCGTCTGGGGTTCGGTCGGGTTCATCGTCGCGGTGGTCGGTGGCGGGATGCTGATCGAACGCGTCGGCCAGGCGGCGTTCCCGTGGGCGGTGATCGCCTCGCTGGTGGCGCTGGCGCTGGTGGCGCTGGCGATCCCCGACGAGGCGACCGGCGCCGGCGGGGGCAGCGAGGCGGCGCAAGCGAGCGGGTCGCTGCTCGAGGCGCTGCGAGCGCCGGGCGTGCTGCCGACCTTCGGCGCCTTCGTCCTGATGCAGGTCGGCTTCGGCGCCTACTACGGGTTCTTCAGCCTCTACCTCGCCGAGCTCGGCCACTCGGGCAGCGCGATCGGTGCGCTGTGGGCGCTCGGCGTGGTGGCCGAGATCGCGGCGTTCGCGCTGATGCCGGCGCTCACGGCGCGGGCCTCGTTGACCACCTTGCTCGGCGCGAGCTGCGCGCTGACCGCGCTGCGTTGGCTCATGCTCGCCGGCCTCGCTGGTAACATGGCCTGGCTGGTGGTCGCCCAGCTGCTGCATGCGGCGTCGTTCGGTGTCTACCACTCGGTGGCGGTGCAGCTGGTGGCCCGCGCGTTCCCGGGCCGGCTCGCCGGCCGCGGTCAGGCGCTGCACTCGAGCCTGGCCTACGGGATCGGCGGGGCGACCGGTGCCGCGCTCGCTGGCCTGCTGTGGGACGGCGTCGGTCCGCAGGCCGCCTACCTGGGCGCGGCGGTCGCGAGCATGGCGGCCTGGCTCTGCCTCGCGGCAGCACCACGGGTCGAGCACCAACATCCATCCTTCGAGAGGTCCAGGGCATGACGCGCAAGTTCGATGTGGCGGTGGTCGGCGCGACCGGAGCGGTCGGCGAGGCGATGCTCGAGATCCTCGACCAGCGCGGGTTCCCGGTCGGCGAGGTCCACGCGCTGGCGAGCGCGCGCTCGGCGGGCAAGCGGGTGGCCTTCGGCGCGCGCCAGCTCAAGGTCGTCGACCTCGCGACCTTCGACTTCGCCCGGGTGCAGATCGCGCTGTTCTCGGCGGGGGGCAAGGTCAGCGCCGAGCACGCACCGCGCGCGGCCGCGGCGGGCTGCGTCGTGATCGACAACTCCTCGCACTTCCGCCAGGACCCCGACGTGCCGCTGGTGGTGGCCGAGGTCAACCCGGCGGCGCTCGTCGGCTACCGGACCCGCAACATCATCGCCAACCCCAACTGCTCGACGATGCAGATGGTGGTGGTGCTCAAGCCCCTGCACGACGCCGCCCACATCGAACGGATCAACGTCGCCACCTACCAGTCGGTGTCGGGGGCGGGCGCCAAGGCGGTCGCCGAGCTCGGCCGGCAATCGGCCCAGCTCCTCAACGGCTTGCCGATCGAGCCGGCGGTGTTCCCGCGCCAGATCGCGTTCAACGTGATCCCCCAGATTGACGTCTTCCAGGACAACGGCTACACCCGGGAGGAGATGAAGATGGTCTGGGAGACCCGCAAGATCCTGGGCGAGCCCGGGATCGGGGTGAACGCCACGGCGGTCCGGGTCCCGGTCTTCTACGGCCACTCCGAGGCCGTCCACCTCGAGACCCGCCGCAAGCTGAGCGCGGCCGAGGCCCGGGACCTGCTGGCGGTGGCCCCCGGCGTGAAGGTGCTGGACGACCGCGGCCCCGGGGGGTACCCCACCCCGGTGACCGAGGCGGCGGGGCAGGACCCCGTCTGGGTCGGCCGGATCCGGGAGGACCTCTCCCACGAGCGGGGGTTGGACCTCTGGATCGTGGCCGACAACATCCGGAAAGGGGCCGCCCTGAACGCGGTCCAGCTGGCTGAGTTGTTGGTGAAAGACCACCTGTAGGCTATAGTTAGCCCAACTTCATAAGACTGGACATGAAGTGTGGGCGCACCCCACGGGTGGGCTGCGGACCCCCAAATCCGGTCGCCGAACGACACTTGCATGAAGGGGATGATGGGATGAATCGACGGTTGACCCTCGCCCTGGCGGTCCTCGCGAGCCTCGTTCCCGCCATCGCCCTCGGGCTCGGTCTCGGCGACATCCGGCTCCATTCGGCGCTGAACCAGCCGCTCGATGCCGAGATCGACCTGCTCGCCGCCACCGACGACGAGATCAACAGCATCAAGGTGCGGCTGGCGTCGGCTGACCAGTTCGACCGTTACGGCATCGACCGCAACGCTGCGCTGGCCTCGTTCAAGTTCGAAGTGGTGAAGCGTCCCGATGGGCGCGCCTACGTCCACGTCACCTCCGATCAGTCGATGCGCGAACCGTTCCTGACCTTCCTGGTCGAGGCGTCCTGGCCGCGCGGCCGCCTGCTGCGCGAGTACACCGTGCTGCTCGACCCGCCGGTGCTCGCGCCGGCGCCGCCGAGCGCCGCCGCCGAACCGCAGACCGCGCCGGCGGTGAGCGCCGAACAGTACGCCGCACCGGTCGCGGCTGGCGCGACCGCCACCCAACCGCAGCCGAGCTACGTCGCGCCGGAACCGACCACCGCGCCGGTGATCTCGACGCCGGTCACCGCCGGTCCGTCGACCGCCGGCTCCGCGCCGACCTCCGACACCCCGATGCAGGGCGAGCCGCAGCCGGACGCCGCGCCGGCCTACGACTCGTCGAACTACGGCCCGGTGCGCCGCGGCGAGACGCTGTGGGCGATCTCGGCGCGGCTCAAGCCCGAGCAGGCCGTGTCGATGAACCAGATGATGATCGCGGTGTACCGGGCGAACCCGGACGCGTTCCGCGGCAACATCAACCGCCTCAAGCGCGGCGCGATCCTCCGCATCCCTGACGCGAGCGAGATCACCAGCATCACGGTCGCCGAAGCGAACGCCGAGGCGGTCCGCCACAACGACGAATGGCAGGCGACCCGAGTCGCGGTCACCACCACGCCGAGCGGCGGCGAGACGGTCGAGCCGGCGCCGGTCGTGGCGCCCGAACCGCAGCCCGAGCCGGTCGCGGCCGCGCCGGTGACGCCGCCGACGAGGAAGGAGCCCAAGCCGGTGGTGGTCGAGCCGACCCCCAGCGCACCGGCGGCCACGACGCCGACCGTCGTCGCGCCGTCGCAGCCTTCTCTGTCGGTGGTCGCGCCGAGCGATGACCTCGGTGCGCCGTCGACCGATCCGACCGCTCGCGTCGCCGACCTCGAGAAGCAGCTCGCCGAGGCCCAGGCCGCCGGCACCAACACCAAGCGCAAGCGTGAACGCATCGTCCGGCTCGAGAAGGAGCTCGGCGAAGCGCGCGCTGCGTTGACGGTCCCGAGCGACACGCTGGCTCAGATCCAGGACCAGGCGCCCGCGACCCCGACGACGGTCGAACCGGCCGTCTCGCCCGCGACCACGCCGGCCGCGGCGCCGGCCACCGTCGCCGCCCAGCCGGTGGCGCCGGCCCGCGCCAAGAAGGGCATGCTCGACACGCTGCTCGAGAACCTGTTCAACCCGATCGTGCTGATGCTCTTGGCCTTGGCCGTGCTGGTGCCGATCGGCGCGATCGGCTTCAAGAAGCTGCGGGCGCGCCAGGCCGCCAAGCAAGCGACGGCGAGCGAGCAGTCGCCCTGGGGCGACGAGCCTTCGGACGCGGACAAGACCGTCGTCGGCGACGATTCGACCGCCCAGCCGACGTTCGGCGGCACCGGGCGCTCGGAGGAGCGGACCGTGATGCGCGGGCCGGACCCGGCGCTGCTGGTCGCCACCGGCGAGACCGTCGCGATCCCCGAGGAACAGGTCCAGAAGACCGTGATGCTGCCGCGCGACGAGCTCGACAAGACCATCATGCAGACGATGGCGGTCGAGAAGCAGGCACCGGTGGTGATGGAGCCGCCGGCCGAGCCGATCGCGCACCAGGCCGAGACCGTCGTGGGCGGCACGCCGCTCAAGCTCGACGAGAACGACCCCATGTCGGAAGCCGACTTCCACATGGCCTACGGCCTCTACGACCAGGCGGCCGACCTCATCAAGAAGGCGACCGCGCGCGAACCGGCCCGTCGCGACCTGCGCCTCAAGCTGCTCGAGATCCACTTCTCGGCTGGCAACAAGGGCGCGTTCGTGGGCGAGGCCAAGGCCCTGCGCGAGAGCATGGGCGCGCGGCCCGATGCTGATTGGAACACCGTCGTCATCTTCGGCAAGCAGATCGCGCCGGAAGAGGGCATGTTCAACGAAGCCGGGTCGGGCGCCGCCACGGTGGACTTCGACGCCTCGGCGGGCGGGGTCGGGACCGAGACCGGCGTCGGCCTCAGCTTCGATCCGTTCGCCGCGCCGGAACCTGCTCCCGCGGCAGCGCCTGACGCGCCCGCCGCCAAGCCTGCCGCCGCGGCCTCGCCGGTGGTCGAGGTCCCGCTCGAGTTCGAGCTCGGCGATTTCGAGATGGACACCGGGGCCGCCAAACCGGCCGCCACGCCGACCGCGCCGCCCGCGCCGGCGCGCAAGGAACACACCGATTCGCAGAGCGACTTCGACAAGGCGCTGGCCGAGCTCTCGGCGTTCGTCGACACCAACGTGCCCAAGGTCGCGGGCGGCGATGCCGCGCCGGCGGAAGCCGACCTCGGCGAGATCCAGCTCGAAGACGGCGGCCTCGAGATCGAAGAGGAGTCGGCGGGTTCGGAGATCGACACCAAGCTCGACTTGGCGCGCGCCTACATCGACATGATGGATCCGGGCTCGGCCAAGGGCATCCTCGAAGAGGTCCTCGCCGACGGCGACGACAAGCAGAAGGCTGAAGCGAAGAAGCTGCTGTCGTCGCTCGGCTGATGCGCTGATCGCGCCGCTGGCGCGCCCGCGACCATGAACGTCCCCGCACTCCGCATCGCGGCCCTGGTCGCGTTCGCGGCGTCGTGCGCCATCGTGCCGCCGCCCCTGGCGTTCGCTCTCGCTGGCGTCGCCGCCATCATCAACCTGTTCGTCGCGGACGCGGGCCGCGCGCTCGGCGCGCTGCTGTGGCGCTCGCGTTGGTTGCTGGCGATGGTGGTGCTGGTCAACGCCTTCGCCACCCCGGGCCCGCCGGCCTGGGCCGCGGCGCCGGACTGGGCGCCGAGCGCGGCGGGCCTCGCGCTCGCGCAGCACCGCGGCGGCTCGCTGCTGGCGATGCTGGCCGCCGTGAACCTCCTGCTCCGGAGCACGCCGACGCCGGCGCTGGTCGACGGGCTCTCCGCCCTGGCGCAGCCGTTCCGGCCGCTGGGCCTCGATCCCGAGCGGCTGGCCACCCGTGTGGCCGGCGCGCTCGCCGAGCTCGGCGGCACCGAGCGCGCGCTGCGCGCGCGCGCCGACGGCGGCAGCTGGCTCGACGCGATGGCCGAGCGGATCATCGCGATCGAGTCGCGGGCGGAGCGCTGACCGTGCGCTTCGCGATGGGAATCGAGTACGACGGGGCCGGTTACGCGGGCTGGCAGCATCAGGGTCACGCCCGGACCCTGCAGCAGGTGGTGGAGGAGGCGCTCAGCGCGGTGGCCGCCGAACCGATCAAGGTGGTGGCGGCCGGTCGCACCGACGCCGGGGTCCATGCCACCCTGCAGGTCGTGCACTTCGACACCGTCGCCGAACGCCCCGAACGCGGCTGGTTGCTCGGCACCAACAGCAACCTGCCGGGCGACGTCGGCGCTCAGTGGATCCGACCGGTGGCGGACTCGTTCAGCGCGCGCTTCAGCGCGCTGTCGCGCAGCTACCGCTACCTGATCGTCAACCGGCCGCATCGTCCGGCGCTGCTGCAACGCCACGCGACGTGGGTCCACGCCGCGCTCGACGTCGAGGCGATGCAGGCCGCGGCCCAGCTGCTGGTGGGCGAGCACGACTTCTCGTCGTTCCGTGCCTCGTCGTGCCAGGCGAAATCGCCGGTGCGCCGGCTGCAGCGCGCGAGCGTGATCCGGCGCGGCGACTGGCTCGCCTTCGACGTCACCGCCAACGCGTTCCTCCACCACATGGTGCGGAACATGGTCGGCTCGCTGCTGCTGGTCGGGCGCGGCGAGCAGGACCTCGGCTGGTTCCGCAGCCTGCTCGCGGCGCGCGATCGGCGCGCCGCCGGCATCACGGCGCCGCCCACCGGCCTCTACCTGGTCGACGTTGAGTACGCGGCCGAGCATGCGCTGCCCCGCGGTCGGTACCCCGACTTGGCGGACGGCGCACCCCTTCCACCCGGACCCGTCCGCGACTAACCTGACCGACCATGAGCTGGCTCAAGAAACTCGTCCCGGCCAAGATCCAGACCGGCGATCGCCGTCGCAGCGTGCCCGAAGGCCTGTGGACCAAGTGCCCGGGCTGCGACGCGGTGCTGTACCAGGCCGAGCTCGAGCGCAACCTCGCGGTCTGCCCGAAGTGCGGCCACCACATGCGCATCAGCGCGCGCGAGCGCCTCGACGTGTTCCTCGATCCCGAGGGTCGCGAGGAGATCGGCGCCGAGGTCGGCCCGATCGACGCGCTCAAGTTCAAGGACAGCAAGCGCTACAAGGACCGCATCGTCGATTCGCAGCGGGCGACCGGCGAGAAGGATTCGCTGGTCGCGATGCGCGGCACGCTCAAGGGCCTGCCGATCGTCGCGGTCGCCTTCGAGTTCAAGTTCATGGGCGGCTCGATGGGGTCGGTGGTCGGCGAGCGCTTCGTGCGCGCGGCCGAGGTCGCGCGCGAGGAGGGCATGCCGATGGTGTGCTTCTCGGCCAGCGGCGGCGCGCGGATGCAGGAGGCGCTGTTCTCGCTGATGCAGATGGCCAAGACCAGCGCGGCGCTGGCGCGGCTCGCCGACGAGGGCCTGCCCTACATCTCGGTGCTGACCGACCCCACCACCGGTGGCGTGAGCGCCAGCCTCGCCATGTTGGGCGACGTCAACGTCGCAGAACCGAAGGCCTTGATCGGCTTCGCCGGACCGCGGGTCATCCAGCAGACCGTGCGCGAGACGCTGCCCGAGGGTTTCCAGCGCAGCGAGTTCCTGGTCGACCACGGCGCGGTGGACTTCATCGTCGACCGTCGCGAGATGCGCGACCGGCTCGCCAGCCTGCTGGCGATGCTGATGCGCAAGCCGGCGCCGCCCGACGACGACATCGCCGAAGACGAAGCCGTCGAGACGAAGTGACCGACCGCGACCTCGCCGCGTGGTTGGACCACGCCGAACGCCTCCATCCCCGATCCATCGACCTCTCGCTCGAGCGGGTGTCCGTAGTGCTGGCACGGCTAGCCCTCGAGCGCCCGCCGTTCGCGGTGATCACGGTCGGCGGCACCAACGGCAAGGGCTCCTGCGTCGCGTTCCTCGAGGCGATGCTGGCCGCCAGCGGCCGCCGGGTCGGGGCCTACACCTCGCCGCACCTGGTCCGCTACACCGAGCGGGTCCGCCTCGACGGGCGCGAGATCGACGAGCACGCGCTGGCGGCGGCGTTCGCGCGGGTCGAAGCCGTGCGCGACGGACAGACCCTCACCTACTTCGAGTTCGGCACCGTCGCCGCGCTCGAGGCGTTCCGCGCCGCGGGCGCCGAGGTGGCGGTGCTCGAGGTCGGGCTGGGCGGGCGGTTCGACGCGGTCAACGCGGTCGAGCCGCTCGGCGCGGTGGTGACCAGCGTCGCGCTCGACCACCAGGAGCTGCTCGGCGCGGACCGCGAGGCGATCGGCCGCGAGAAGGCCGGCATCCTCCGTGCCGGCCGACCGGCCGTGTGCGGCGATCTCGATCCCCCGCTGAGCCTGGTCGAGCAGGCTCGCGCCCTCGGCGCGCCGCTGCTGCGCCTCGGCCACGAGGTGCGCTGGCAGGGCGCTGCGGAGGGTTGGGAGGTCGCGGTCGGCGCCCGCACGCTGCGCGGCTTGCCGCTGCCGGCCTTGGCCGGCGGGTTCCAACGCCGCAACGCGGCCTGCGCGATCGCGCTGCTGGTGGCGCTCGAACACGAGCTGCCGGTCGACGAGCGCGCGATCCGCGCCGGGCTCACGCAGGCCCGCAACCCCGGCCGCCTCGAGCGACGCCAGCTCGACGACGGCATCGAGCTCGTGCTCGACGTCGCCCACAACCCCGCCGCCGCTGCCGAGCTCGCCCGCGCGCTGCACGACGGCGATCGCGGCCGCAGCTTCGCGGTGATCGGCGTGCTCGCCGACAAGGACGCTGCGGGCATCGCCGGCGCGCTGCACGGCGCGATCGACGGCTGGTTCGCAGCGGGGCTCGCCGGTCCGCGCGGCCGGAGCGGCGAGGACCTCGCCCGCATCCTGCGCAGCTCGGATTGCTCGCCGGTCACGGCGCACGCCGACGTCGCGACCGCGTTCGCGGCGGCGCGGGCCGCGGCCCGCGCCGGTGACCGGATCGTGGTGCTCGGTTCGTTCCACACCGTCGGAGCCATGATGGCGGCCGGTGTATGCTCGCGCTGAGAGAGGGAGGCGTATGGACCAGAGCTTGAAGGAACGCTTGGTGGGCGCGGCCGTGCTGGTCGTGCTCGCCGTCATCTTCGTGCCGATGGTGCTCGACGGCCCCGACGAGCCCTCGGCGACGGCACCGACGACCGTCGCGGCGGTGCCGGCAGGGGCCAGCACGTTCCGCTACGACCTCGAGGCGCCGCTGCCGACCCCAGGGGCCGCGCCGGGCACGACGGCGCCGGCGACCTCGCCTGGCACGGCGGCGTCCGTAGCCGGCGCAGCGCCGATCGCCGTTCCGACCGCGACCGCGGCGGTCAAGCCTGCCACCGCGCCGGCCACCAAACCCGCGTCGAGCGTCGCGCCCAAGCCGGCGGCGTCGGAACCCAAACCCACCGTCACCACCAAGCCCACGCCGGCCCCCGCGCCGAGCGCGACCGGCGGTTGGGCGGCGCAGGTCGGCTCCTTCTCGAAGCAGGCGACCGCCGACGGCGTCGCGGCCGACCTCAAGGGCAAGGGCTTCAAGGCCTTCGTGATGCCGCACAAGGACGGCAAGACCACGTTGTACCGGGTCCGCGTCGGTCCGGTGGCGTCGCGCGAGGCCGCCGATGCGCTGGCCAAGAAGATCATCGCCAAGACCGGCCAGACCGCGCGCCCCGTCCCGCATCCCTGACCCGGCGTGCGGGTCGGTTCGGTTAGAATGCGCGCCCGCGGCAGGGTCCGCGAAGCCTCGAGCCCCACATGGTCTGGATCGACTGGTGCATCGTCGTCATCCTCGCCGTCTCCGTCGTGTTCGGGGTGTTGCGCGGTTTCGTGAAGGAAGCGTTGGGGCTGGCGGCCTGGGTCATCGGTTTCTGGGTCGCGCTGGCGCACTGGCAGATGCTGGCGTCCAAGCTCGGCCGCTACATCGACTCTGGCTCGAGCTCCGCGGTGGCCGCGTTCGCGGTGCTGCTGTTCGGCACCTTGCTGATCGGCGCGGTCATCAACCATTTCATCGCCAAGGGTCTCGAGAAGGCCGGGCTGCAGGCGCTCGACCGCGCGCTCGGCGGACTGTTCGGCCTGGTGCGCGGGGTCGCGATCGCGGCGGTGATGCTGCTGTTCGCCGGCCTGCTGCACGCCGACCGCAGCGAGGCCTGGCGCAAGTCGAAGCTGCTGCCGTACTTCGGTCCGACCGTGGCCTGGTTGCGTTCCCACCTCGACGACCATCCCGACTTCGGCCGATCCATCCTCGGCCGGAACGGATAGGGGCCCGACCATGTGCGCCATCGTAGGGATCGTCGCCCGCAGCCCGGTCAACCAGGCGATCTACGACGCGCTGACCGTGCTCCAGCACCGCGGCCAGGACGCCGCCGGCATCGCCACCTTCGACCAGGACCGGGTCCAGCTGCGCAAGAAGAACGGCCTGGTGCGCGACGTGTTCCAGGAGCGCCACATGGTGCGCTTGCGCGGCACGATGGGCATCGGCCACTGCCGCTATCCGACCGCCGGTTCGTCGGGCTCGGCCGAGGCCCAGCCGTTCTACACCAACGCGCCCTACGGCATCGCGCTCGCCCACAACGGCAACCTGACCAACGCCGCCGAGCTCCGCGCGTTGCTCGAGAGCGAGGACCTGCGCCACCTCAACACCGGCTCGGACTCCGAGACCCTGCTCAACGTCTTCGCCCACGAGCTGCAGCGCCTCAACCGGCGCGTGCTCGAGCCGGCCGACGTGTTCGCGGCGCTCGACGCGGTCCACACCCGGATCCGCGGCGGCTACGCGGTGATCGCGATGATCAACGGCTTCGGCGTGGTCGGCTTCCGCGACCCGTGGGGCATCCGGCCGCTGGTGCTCGGCCGCCGCGACACCGACCTGGGCCCGGAGCACATGCTGGCGTCGGAGAGCGTGGCGCTCGATGCGCTCGGCTTCGAGCTGGTGCGCGACGTCGCGCCGGGCGAGGCGGTGATCGTGACCCACGACGGGCTGGTGATCTCGCACCAGCCGGCGGTGCCCTCGATGCTGTCGCCCTGCATCTTCGAGCACGTCTACTTCGCCCGGCCCGACTCGGTGATCGACGGGGTCTCGGTCCACAAGGCGCGGATGCGGATGGGCGACAAGCTCGCCGAGCGCATCGCCAAGGACCACAAGGACATCGACATCGATGTGGTGATCCCGATCCCGGACACCAGCAGGACCAGCGCCCTCCAGCTCGCCAACCAGCTCGGCGTGAAGTACCGCGAGGGCTTCATGAAGAACCGCTACATCGGGCGGACCTTCATCATGCCGGGGCAGCAGCAGCGCGCCAAATCGGTCAAGCAGAAGCTCAACCCGATCCCGTTCGAGTTCGAGGGCAAGAGCGTGCTGCTGGTCGACGACTCGATCGTCCGCGGCACCACCTCGCGACAGATCGTGCAGATGGCCCGCGACGCCGGCGCGCGCAAGGTCCACTTCGCCTCGGCCGCTCCGGCGATCCGCTTCCCCAACGTCTACGGCATCGACATGCCATCGGCCAACGAGCTGATCGCCCACGGCCGCTCGGTCGAGGAGATCGAGCGCTACATCGGCGCCGACCGCCTGATCTACCAGGACCTCGACGACCTGCGCGACGCGGTGCGCAAGGGCAACCCGAACATCGCCCGCTTCGAGGACGCCGTGTTCTCCGGCGACTACGTCACCGGCGACGTCACGCCGCAGTACCTCGCCCGCATCGAGGCCGAGCGCAACGACCTGGCCAAGCACCGCAAGGAGAAGCCGACGCGCGGCTGAGCGGCCCCGCGCCCGAGGGCGCGGAGCCGGCTCGCAGCGGTCGGGCGGCGTTCAGGCGGAGTTGCGCTCCGCGATCCAGGCATCGACCAGCTGCTCGAGGATCGCGAGCGGAACCGCGCCGTTCTTCAGCACCACGTCGTGGAACGCCTTCTCGTCGTACTTGGCCCCGAGCGCAGCTTGGGCCTTGCCCCGCAGCTCGAGGATCTTGAGCTTGCCGACCATGTAGGCGCAGGCCTGGCCCGGCCACACGATGTAGCGCTCGATCTCGGCGACCACGTCGGTCTCGGTCATGCCGGTGGTGCTGCGCATGTAATCGATCGCCTGCTCGCGGCTCCAGCGCTTGCTGTGCATGCCGGTGTCGACCACCAGGCGGGTGGCGCGGAACAGCGCGGCCTGGAGGTGGCCGAGGCGGTCGTAGGGGTCGTCGAGGAAGCCGTGCTCGGCCGCGACCTGCTCGGCGTACAGCGCCCAACCCTCGGTGTAGGCGGTGAACAGGCCGAAGGTGCGGAACTGGGGGACACCCTTCAGCTCCTGCGCGATCGAGATCTGGAAGTGATGGCCGGGCACCGCCTCGTGGTACGAGAGCGTGCGCATGCCGAACTTGGCGATCTCCTTGACCTCGCGCAGGTTGGCGTAGAACACGCCCGGCTTCGAGCCGTCGCGCGGCGGGGCGTTGTAGTAGGCGCCGGGCGCGTCCTTCTCGCGGAACTCCGGCACGCGCTTGACCTCGACCTTGGCCTTGGGCCGGACCGCGAACGCGGCGTCCATCCCGGCGTCGACCTCGTCGATGATCGCCTGGTAGTCCTTGAGGATCTGCTCGCGGGCCTCCGGCGTGTCGGCGTACAGGTACTTGGGGTCCTCGTTGAGCTTCGCCATCCACTCGCCGACGGTGCCGCCCTTGTGACCTTGCGCGTCGAGGATCGTGCGCATCTCGGCGCTGATCTTGGCGACCTGGTCGAGCCCGAGCTGGTGGACCTGGTCGGGCGTGTAGTCGGTGGTGGTGTAACCGCGCAGCTCGTGGGCGTAGTAGGCGTCGCCGTCCGGCAGGCGCCAGGCGCCGGCGTCGTGGGTCAGCTTGGGCTGGAGGCCCTCGAGCACCCCGATCATCTTGGTCCAGGCCGGGTACACGGTCGTCGTGATCTCGGCCTCGACCCGAGCCGCCAGCGCGTCGCGGGTCGCTTGATCGAGGTCGGCGACCTTGGCCGCGCGCTCGACGAACGAGGTGTAGAGCACGTTGTCCTTGGCCGGCGTCGCCGTGAACTTGCGCATGCCCACGAGCACCTTCTCGACCACGAAGTCCGGCGGGCGGATGCCCTTGGATTCGCGCAGCGCCATGCCCTCGAGCACCTGGTCGAACTTGGTCCCGAACTTGGACAGCCGCGCGACGTAGTCCTCGGCGTCGTCCTCGGAGTTGATCTGGTGGGTCTCGACCATGAACTCCGGCAGTTGGTTCTGGATGCCGAACAGCTGGGTCACCGGGTAGGCGTGCCACATGTAGGCCTCGCCGCGGACCCCCTGGTCGAGGAACCAGTCGAGGATGTCGGTCGACAGCAGCTGGGCCGGCGTCTGATCGGCGCGGTCGTACGCGCGCAGCGTGGCCAGCGTCCCGCGCAGGTCGGCGGCGGCGCGTTCCTGCTCGGCGACCGATTCGTCGGCGAAGTCGTCCTCGTACCACTCGAGGCTCGGCGGGATCATCCGCAGCGACGACAGCAGCTCCGGGTTGGTGAGCAGGAAGCGGACGAACGAGCGGTCGTAGAAGAGGTCGATCGAGAAGGGCTTGAACCAGACCAGGTTCACGACCCAGATCGATACGGCGGTTAGCACGGCGGCCAGGGTGCCGAGCAGGTACTTCTTCCAAGGCTTCATGGGCGGCTCCGGTTCGGGCTGGGAGGGGGCCGAGGGTAACATCGCGCCGTGTCCACCAAGCCCGTCGCACCCCGTCGTCTGCTGCTCGAGTGCCACGCCGCGGCTCTGGCCGCGGTCGAACCGCGGGTGGCGACGGCGCGCGCTCTCGCCGAGCTCGGCTCCGGCCCGCTGCGGGTGATCGCGGCGGGCAAGGCGGCCGAAGGCATGCTGCGCGCGATGTTGGGTTCGCCGCGCCACACGCTGATCGCCGCGGTGGTCGCAGCGCCGGGGCGGGCGCCCGCCGACCTCGTCCGCGATGCCCGCATCGCATGGCACGCCGGTGGCCACCCGCTGCCCGACGCGGGCAGCCTCGCCGCCGGTGCCGCGGCGCTGGGGCTGGTCGACGAGGCACCGCCCGATGCGCGCTTCCTGATCCTGCTGTCGGGTGGCGCCTCGGCCCTGCTCGAGCATCCTGTCGCCGGCGTCACGCTCGAGCGCTTGCGCAGCGAGACCGCTCGCTGGCTCGCCGCGGGGCTCGCGATCGGCGAGGTGAACCGCGAGCGCGCCGCGCTGTCGCAGCTCAAGTCCGGTGGCCTCGCGCGACGCCTCGGCACCCGACCAGCCACGGTGCTGTTGGTGTCCGACGTGCCCGGCGACGACCCCGCGGTGGTCGGCTCGGGTCCGTGCTGGGACGCGAGCACCGCCGGTGCGATCGAACATCGTTGCGTCGCGGCCAACGCCGATGCCCGCGCGGCGGTGGTCGAGCTGGCGCGCGACCGCGGCCTCGCGGTGCACGACCACGGCGCGCTCGCCGGGGATGCGACCGCGACCGGCCGTGCGATCGCGCAGCAGCTCGCAGATGCCACCCCGGGGATCCACCTGTGGGGTGGCGAATGCACGGTCGTGCTGCCGGACTCGCCGGGGCGAGGCGGGCGCTGCCAACAGTTGGCCCTCGCCGCGGTCGCGACCGGGATCGCGGCCGGCGATGCGCTGCTCGCCTGCGGCACCGATGGCTGCGACGGTCCGGACCTGCGCTGGCGCGTCGCCGGGGCCCTGGTCGATGGGGGCAGCGCGATGCGGATCGCCGACGCCGGTCGCGACCCGGCCGATCACCTCGCGCGTTGCGATGCCGGCAGCGCGCTCGAGGACGCCGGTGACCTGGTCGACACCGGCCCGACCGGCACCAACGTCGCCGACCTCGTGATCGCCTGGCGCGCGGACGAGCGGCGTTCCGGGCGATGATGCGCGCGCCATGAACGATGCCCGCACCGGCGCCACCGTCGAACCGCTGCCGCCCGAGGATTTCGTCGGTTGCCCGACGCCGCCGTCGTGGCTGGCTCGCGCGGTCGACGAGCTCGAGACCCTGCTCTGCGACCACGCCCATTGCGAGCGCAAGGCCGCCGCCAACGCGCTGGCGCTGATGCACCGCTACGCCGAGGAGCCGGCGCTGCTCGACAAGCTGTCACGGCTGGCGCGCGAGGAGCTCCGCCACTTCGAGCAGGTGCAGAAGGTGATGCGGGCCCGCGGCCTGCGCTACCGGCGGATGTCGCCGGCGCGCTACGCCGAGGGGTTGTTCAGCGAGCTGCGCGGCAACGAGCCCGGGCGCCGGATGGACACGCTGGTGGCCGCGGCGTTCATCGAGGCGCGCTCCTGCGAGCGGTTCCTTCGCCTGGCGCCCTTGCTGCCGCCCGACGTGGGCGAGCTCTATCGCGGTCTATGCGCCTCGGAGGCGCGCCACTACGCCGATTACCTCGCGCTCGCCGCGAGCGGCGCCGATGCCGCGGAGCTCGCGTCGCGCATCACGCGCTTCCGCGCGGTCGAGCGGGCGCTGATCGAGTCGCCCGACCCGCAGTTCCGCTTCCACTCGGGTGCGCCGAGCGCCTCGCCGAACGACTAGAAGGGCAGCGGGTCCTGGCGGAAAGCGGCGCCGTCGGCGCGGGCGAGCCAGCCGTGCTGATGCCAATCGCCGAGCACCCAGCGTTCGCAGCGCCGACCGTCGACCTGCAGCTCGTGGCGCGCCGGGCGATGGGTGTGGCCGTGGATGAGCCGCGTCGCGCCGGAGCTGCGCAGCAGCACGGCGACGGCATCGGGGTTGACGTCCATCAGGTAGGCGTCCTTGTCGGCGTTCTCGGCCCGCGACGCGGCGCGGGCCTGCTCGGCGAACGCGCGACGGGCGGCGAGCGGCTGGCCGAGGAAGTCCCTTTGCCAGTCCGCGGCGCGGACCTGGCGGCGGAACGCCTGGTACTTGGCGTCGTCGATGCACTGCGCGTCGCCGTGCGCCAGGACCGTCGGCACGCCACCGAGGTCGAGCAGGCAGGGCTCGGTCTCGACCCGCACGCCGCTGCGCGAAGTGAAGCCGGCGCCGAGCAGGAAGTCGCGGTTGCCGTGCAGCGCATGCACCGGGACGGTCCGTGCCAGAGCCGCGAACCCTTCGAGCACCGGCACGAGCCAGGGCGCATCGTCGTCGTCGCCGAGCCAGGCCTCGAAAAGGTCGCCGAGCACCCACAGCGCCGCGGCGTCGCGCGCCTCGCCTGCGAGCAGGCGGAGCAGGCAGGCGGTCGCCTCCGGCCGACCCTCGTCGAGGTGGAGGTCGGAGATGAAGAGCGTCGCCCGGCTCATCGGCTTCGGGTCAGGGCTTCTTCTCGACCGGAGCGGCTGGCGCGACAGGCTTGGGTTCGACCGGCTTGACGACCTTCGGCATCGCGGTGAGCTCGGCCTTCTGGATCATGGCGTTGCGGAACGGCACGTCCTTGCTGAACGGACCGCCTGGACCGGTCGGGATCGCGGCGATCTTGTCGACCACCTCCATCCCTTCGACCACCATGCCGAACACCGCGTAGCCGCCGCCCATCGTGTCGAGGTTGCGCGGGCCGCGGGCCGCGCTGTTGTCGACCAGGTTGATGAAGAACTGCGCGGTCGCCGAGTCGAGCTCGTTGGTCCGCGCCATCGCGACCGCGCCGCGGACGTTGGTGAGGCCGTTGCCGGCCTCGAGCTTGATCGGGGCGCGGGTCTTGCGCTCGTCGAACTTGGGCGTGAAGCCGCCAGCCTGGGCCATGAAGCCGGGGATGACGCGGTGGAAGATCACGCCGTCGTAGTGGCGGTCCTTCACGTACTGCACGAAGTTGGCGACCGAGAGCGGCGCCTTGTCCGGGTAGAGCTCGAGCACGATCGGGCCGTCGGAAGTGGTGAGCTTGACCCGCAGCGGCGCGGCGGGCGCCGGGGCGGCTGCGGGCTGGGCCTGGGCGACGACGCCGAGCGTCGAGGTCAAGATGACGGCAGCCGAGGCGATCGAGGCGAGGAGGGCTGAGCGGCTCATGGGTGCTCCTGGACTGAGGTGCGAGGTCGGAGCGCGATGATAAACCCCAGCGCGCCCGCCACCGGGTCCACCGCCGGGGCCGCGGAACCTTCGGCTACCATGGCGGCCCCGTATGTCCGTCCCCATCGCCACCCGCTTCGCGCCGAGCCCGACCGGCCACCTGCACCTCGGCAACGCGCGCACCGCGTTGTTCTCGTGGCTGCTGGCGCGCGGCCGCGGCGGGCGTTTCCTGCTCCGGATCGAGGACACCGATGCCGGGCGGACCGTGGCGGGCGCCGAAGCGGCGCTGCTCGACGACCTGCGTTGGCTCGGCCTCGGCTGGGACGGCGATCCGGTCCACCAGTCGGCGCGGGCGGCACGCCACGCCAAGCTGCTCGGCGCGCTCGAGGCGAGCGGACGCGCCTACCCCTGTTTCTGCACCGAGACCGAGCTCGCGGTCGCGCGGCGCAGTGCGCTGGCAGCCGGTCGCCCCCCCAGGTACGCCGAGACCTGCGCCTCGCTCGGCCGGGTCGAAGCCGATGCTCGGCGCTCTGCTGGCGCGCCGGCGTCGCTTCGATTCCGGGTCGGGGTCTGGGGCGATCATCCGTTCGTCGATCTCGTGCATGGTCCGCACGACGAGCCGACCGACGCGATGGGGGACTTCGTCATCCGGCGCAGCGACGGTGTGCCGACATTCCTCTTCGCCAACGCGGTCGACGACGCCGAGATGGGCGTGACGCAGGTTCTGCGCGGTGACGACCATCTCTCCAATACGCCACGTCAGCTCGATGTGCTGCGCGCGCTGGTCGATATCGGCGAGCTTCCCGACCGGATCCCGGCCTACGGCCACTTGCCGCTGGTGCTGGGCGGCGACGGTCGGCCGCTGTCGAAGCGCGACGGCGCCGCGACCGTCGGCGAGCTGCGCACCGCCGGCTGGCTGCCGCTCGCGGTGATCAACCACCTGGCGCGACTCGGGCACAGCGGCTTCGCCGAAGCCCTGCTCCCGCTCGATGAGCTCGCCCGCGCCTTCGACGCCGCCCACCTCGGCCGCGCGCCGGCACGCTTCGACCTCGCCCAGCTCGAACATTGGCAGCGGCTCGCGCTGGCCACGCTCGATGCCGAGGCGTTCCAGCGCTGGGCCGCGCTCGAGACGACCCCGGTGCCGCCGGCCGATCGCGCCGCGTTCGCCGTGGTGGTGCGCGGCAACGTCCTGCTGCCGCGCGACGCCCAGCAGTGGGCGCGCGCGCTCTACGGCGATCGCGTCGGCGATGACGGCACGAGCCCGGAGGCCGATCCGGTGGTCGAGGAGGCGCGCGGTGCGTTCTTCGCCGCCGCGCTCGCGGCGCTCGAAGGCGCCGGCTCCGACTACCCGGCCTTCGCCAAGGCGCTCGGCGCGGCGACCGGCCGCAAGGGCCGCGCGCTGCACTCGCCGGTGCGCGCCGCGGTCACCGGCCGGCTCGATGGCCCGGAGCTGGTCGCGATCTTCCCGCTGCTCGGCCGCGAGCGGCTCGCCGCGCGCTTCCGCGCGCTCACCTGATCGCTCCTCTCGAAAACCCTCCAGAACACCGCAAGCTCGTCCAGGTACCCCGCATGGCATTGCCCACCATCACCGTCCACGACTCGTTGACCCGCCGCAAGGAAGCGCTCGTCACCCGCGAGCCGGGCAAGGTCGGCATCTACGTCTGCGGCATCACGGTCTACGACCTCTGCCACCTCGGCCATGCCCGGATGATCGTGGTGTTCGACGTGGTGCAGCGCTACCTCAAGGCCGCCGGCTACCAGGTGACCTACGTCCGCAACATCACCGACATCGACGACAAGATCATCAAGCGCGCCAACGAGAACGGCGAGCCGATCGGCGCGCTGACCGCGCGGATGATCGAGGCGATGGACCAGGACTTCGCCGCGCTCGGCTGCGAGAAGCCGACCCAGGAACCGCGCGCGACCCAGCACGTGGCCGGGATGGTGCGGATGATCGCGACGCTCGAGGGCAGCGGCCATGCCTACGCCGGCAAGTCCGGCGACGTCTACTACAAGGTCTCGTCGTTCGCCGACTACGGCCAGCTCTCGGGCAAGGACCCCGAGGACCTGCGTGCCGGCGCGCGGGTCGAGGTCGACGCGAACAAGCAGGACCCGCTCGACTTCGTGCTGTGGAAGCACGCCAAGCCCAACGAGCCCTACTGGGACAGCCCCTGGGGCATCGGTCGACCGGGCTGGCACATCGAGTGCTCGGTGATGTCGCAGGCCTGCCTGGGCGAGGACTTCGACATCCACGGCGGCGGCATGGACCTCAAGTTCCCGCACCACGAGAACGAGATCGCGCAATCAAGAGGTGCGACGGGCAAGGGGTTCGCCAAGTATTGGCTGCACAACGGCTTCGTCACCATCGACGACGAGAAGATGTCGAAGTCGCTCGGCAACTTCTTCACCATCCGCGAGGTGCTGGCGAAGTACCCGGCCGAGGTGGTGCGCTTCATGATCGTCGGCAGCCACTACCGCTCGCCGCTCAGCCACTCCGACGCCCAGCTCGACCAGGCCAAGGCCGGCCTCGACCGCCTGTACCTCGCGCTGCGCGCCGAGCCGGATTCCCCGGTGCCGGACGTGGGTCCGGGCGCGTCCGATTCCGCCGCGCAGCGCTTCCACGCCGCGATGCAGGACGACTTCAACACGCCCGAGGCCTACGCCGTGCTGTTCGAGCTCGCCAACCAGGCCAACGCCGCCAAGGACGCCGCCCAGAGGCGCGAGCGGCTCGGCCTGCTGAAAGGTCTGGGCGCGGTGCTCGGCCTGCTGCAGCAGGACCCCGAGGCCTTCCTCAAGAGCGGCGGGGCAGCGGCGGGCGGCGACGACGCCGAGATCGACGCGCTGGTCGCGGCGCGGATCGCGGCGCGCAAGGCCAAGGACTTCAAGGAATCCGACCGCCTCCGCGACGAGCTCAAGTCGCGCGGCATTCTTCTCGAAGACTCGCCTTCCGGGACGACTTGGCGCCGGAGCTAATCGAACCGCGCCCGCATCGTGCCGCGGGAACCTTGGGGAGTCGTCGCCGACCGGGTTGCGTCCGCATCTGAGGGAGGCGACGACTCCCCAAGGTCACCCGCGGCCCAGCGCCTACAGCGCTTCGCGCAACTCCACCGCCGTCAGCGTGTTCTCCAGGAGCATCGCGATGGTCATCGGCCCGACGCCCCCGGGCACCGGCGACAGGTAGGCGGCGCGGGCGGCGACCGACACCGGGTCGCAATCGCCGACGATGGTGCCGTCGGGCAGGTGGTTGATGCCGACGTCGATGACGGTCGCGCCCTCGCGCACCCATTCGCCCTTGACCAGGCCCGGCTTGCCGGCCGCCACCACCAGGATCTCGGCCATCCCGACGTGCTCCTCGAGCGCCTTGGTGAAGCGGTGGGTGGCGGTGACGGTCGCCCCGGCCAGCAGCAGCTCGAGCGTCATCGGCCGGCCGACGATGTTGGAGACGCCCACCACCACCGCATGGCGGCCGTAGAAGGTCTCACCGACGCTCTTGAGCATCTGGATCACGCCGTAGGGCGTGCAGGGGCGCAGGCGCGGGATGCGCTGGGTCAGGCGGCCGATGTTGTAGGGGTGGAAGCCGTCGACGTCCTTGTCGGGGTGGATGCGTTCGATGACCCGGGTCGACTCGATGTGGGAGGGCAGCGGCAGCTGGACCAGGATGCCGTCGACCGCGTCGTCGGCGTTCAAGCGGTCGATCAGGGCGTTGAGCTCGGCCTCGCTGGTATCAGGCTTGAGGTCGTGGGCGAAGGAGAGGACGCCGACTTCCTCGCAGGCCTTGCGCTTGTTGCGGACGTAGACCCGCGAGGCGGAGTGGCTGCCGACCTGGACCACCGCCAGGCCCGGACGGCGACGACCGGCGGCGATGCGGGCCTCGACCCGTTCGCGGAGCTGGCGTTTGATGCCCGCCGCGAGCGCCTTGCCGTCGATGATCTTCGCCGCCATCCATCGCTCCAGGCTCGGACCGGGGCCCCGGGGGCGCGCATTCTCGCACCTTCGGAACTCGTTGAAACCGCAGGGTCGCGCCCGTAGAATGCCGGCCGCCGAACGGGGCATAGCGCAGTCTGGTAGCGCATCTGGTTTGGGACCAGAGGGTCGCAGGTTCAAATCCTGCTGCCCCGACCATTTCAGAGCGCCTGTAGCTCAACTGGATGGAGCACCGGCCTTCTAAGCCGGCGGCTGCAGGTTCGAGTCCTGCCAGGCGCACCACGCCGCGGAAGGCGACGACGAGGATGACGACGAGACGATGGTGGACGTAGCTCAGTTGGTAGAGTCCCGGATTGTGATTCCGGTCGTCGTGGGTTCGAGTCCCATCGTCCACCCCATTCAAGAGCATCGGTCAGAGAACACGGGACGTTAGCTCAGCTGGTAGAGCTGCAGACTCTTAATCTGTAGGTCGTAGGTTCGATCCCTACACGTCCCACCACTCTCTCGATCGATGACGACTCCGGAACGCCGCACACGAGTGCGGCGTTCGCGTTTCCACGACATTCGATCGAGTGAATGACCTTGAATGGCATTCATCGGTTCGACTCAGTCCACCGGTTTTGTAAGCCGTTTGCTCATTGCGTTGGATTTCCCGCTTCCACTATCGTCGCCGCGTTCCAGGGGGCGACCTCCCGCTTGGGTGGTTGATGGAAGGGGGGTCAGTTGTCCGATCTGCGATCGGGAGCAGCCGCGGCGTCTGACGCCGGGCTCGTCTCCCTCAGCATCGTTGCGCGCGTGCTCGGGGTCCCGGCGGATCCTGCGGTGCTCGCGCACGAGTTCGCGCCGCCCGGGAAGCCCTGCGGCGAGACCGAGCTCCTGCGCGCCGCCAAGGCGCTGGGACTCAAGGCGCGCGCGCTCAAGCTGGACCGCGCCGCGTTGCGTGACGCACCGCTCCCCGCCATCGGCTTCGACTGCGACGGCACGGCCTTCGTCATCGGCAAGTTCGCCGAGGAAGGCGTGCTGATCCAGGACCCGCGCAAGCCGGGACCTGAAGCGCTGCGCTGGGACGCGTTCGAGGCCCGCTGGTCGGGCGAGGCGATCCTGCTTGCCAAGCGCGCGCTGCTGCCGGCCGCGCTCGAACGCTTCAACATCGGCTGGTTCGTGCCGGCGCTCGAGCGCTACCGCGGGCTGCTCGGCGAGGTCCTGTTGGCCTCGTTCTTCATCCAGTTGCTGGCGCTCGCCACCCCGTTGTTCTTCCAGGTGATCGTGGACAAGGTGCTGGTGCACCGCGGCCTGTCGACGCTCGACGTCTTGTGCGTCGCGATGATCGTGGTGGCGGTGTTCGAGGTCACCCTCGGCGCGCTCAGGACCTACGTTTTCTCCCACACCACCAACCGGATCGACGTCGAGCTCGGAGCGCGGCTGTTCCAGCACCTGCTGGCGCTGCCGCTGGCCTACTTCGAGGCGCGCCGGGTCGGTGATTCGGTCGCCCGGGTCCGCGAGCTCGAGAACATCCGCAACTTCCTGACCGGCACCGCGCTGACCGTGGTGATCGACGCGGTGTTCACGGTCGTGTTCCTCGCGTTCATGTTCTGGTACGCGCCCTTGCTCGCCTGGATCGTGCTCGCCACGGTCCCGGCCTACGCGCTGCTGTCGGTGATCGTCACGCCGATCTTCAGGGCCCGCCTCAACGAGAAGTTCGCCCGCGGCGCCGAGAACCAGTCGTTCCTGGTCGAGACCGTGACCGGGATCCAGACCGTCAAGGCGCTGGCGGTCGAGCCGCAGCTGCGCCGGCGCTGGGAGGAACAGCTCGCTGAGTACGTCCGCAGTTCGTTCCGCGCCAGCAACCTCGGCAACGTCTCCTCGCAGATCGCCCAGCTCATCAGCAAGATCGCCACGATCCTGACCCTGTGGTTCGGCGCGCGGATGGTGATGGGCGGCGAGCTCTCGATGGGCCAGCTGATCGCCTTCAACATGATGGCGGGCCGGGTCAGCGGTCCTTTGCTGCGCCTGGTCCAGCTGTGGCAGGACTTCCAGCAGGCCGGTATCTCACTCCAGCGGTTGGGCGACATCCTCAACACCCCGACCGAGAGCAGCCAAGGCGCGGCGCGCTCGCGGCTGCCCGAGCTCAAGGGCGCGCTCAAGTTCGAGCACGTGACGTTCCGCTACGGACCGCAGTTGCCGCCGGTGCTCACCGATCTCTCGCTCGAGATCCAACCGGGCGAGGTTCTCGGCATCGTCGGGCGCTCGGGTTCGGGCAAGAGCACGCTGACCAAGCTGGTCCAGCGCCTCTACCTTCCGGAGGCGGGCCGGGTGTTCGTCGACGGCGTCGACCTCGCGCTGATCGACCCGGTCTGGCTGCGCCGCAACATCGGCGTGGTGCTGCAGGAGAACTACCTGTTCAACCGCACGGTGCGCGAGAACATCGCGCTCGCCGACCCGGCGATGCCGCTCGAGCGGGTGATGCAGGTGGCCAACCTCGCCGGCGCGCACGAGTTCATCGTCGAGCTGCCGCAGGGCTACGACACCGTGTTAGGCGAGCACGGCTCGAACCTCTCCGGTGGCCAGCGCCAGCGGATCGCGATCGCCCGCGCGCTCGCGACCAACCCGCGGGTCTTGATCTTCGATGAGGCGACCAGCGCGCTCGACTACGAGTCGGAGCGGATCATCCAGGACAACATGCGGATGATCGCGCGCAACCGCACGGTGCTGATCATCGCCCACCGGCTGAGCACTGTGCGCCATGCCAACCGGATCATCGTGGTCGAGCGCGGCCGGATCGAGGAGCAGGGCGGACATGCCGAGCTGCTGGCGCAGAACGGCCGCTATGCGCGGCTGCATTCCCAGCAGACGGGGGCGAAGGTCGGATGAGCGCCGCCGTGGTCCAGTGGTTCGCCCGGTTCGGGCGGGAGCGGAGCGAGGCCGAGCGCGCCGCCGCGCACGAGCGCTCGCGGCTCGAGTTCCTGCCGGCGGCGCTCGAGATCCAGGAGACCCCGCCCAACCCGATGGCGCGCAAGACGCTGTGGACGGTGGTCGCGTTGTTCGTGATCGCGGTCGCCTGGGCCTGTTGGGCGCAGGTCGACATCGTGGTCACCGCCCGCGGCAAGGTGGTGCCGAGTGGGCGGGTGAAGACGGTCCAGCCGTTCGAAGGCGGCGTGGTCCGCGCCATCCTGGTGCGGGACGGCCAAGTGGTGGTCAAGGACCAGCCGCTGATCGAGCTCGACACCGCGCTCACGGCCGCCGACGAGGCGCGCGTGGGGGCCGAGCTCGACACCGTGCGGGCCGACCTGACGCGGCTGAAGGCGCTGGAGGAGGCGTTGACGCGAGGTCGCGCGCCGATGGCGACAGCGCTGCCCGCTCAGCAGGCCTCGCTGCTGCGAGACCAATGGGCGGAGTTCGTGTCGCGGCGCGGCACGCTCGAACAGGACATCCAGCGGCTCACGGCAGCCCGCGAGGGCGCACGCCAGACCGTGGCCCGGCTCGAGGCGACCCTGCCGCTGATCGACGAGCGGGTCTCGAACCTCGAGAAGCTCGCGGCCGAGAACCTCGCGCCGCGCCAGCAGCTGCTGGAGCTCAAGCAAGAGCAGGTCGGGGTCCGGTACGAGCGTGAGACCCAGAAGGCGCGCCGCAACGAGGTCGGCGCCGAACTCGCCCGGGCCCAGGAGCAGCGCCGTGGGCTGGAGGCCGAGTTCGGGCGCGGCGTGCAAGAGCAGCTGGTCGCCGCCGAGACTCGGCTCGCGGGCCTGACCCAGGAAGGCGCCAAGGCCGGCGAGCGCAGCCGCCTCCAGACGCTGCGCGCGCCCGCCGACGGCATCGTGAAGGCGCTCGCCGTGCATACGGTCGGTGGCGTGGTGACCCCGGCGCAAGAGCTGATGCAGGTGGTGCCGGTCGGCGACGTGCTCGAGATCGAGGCGCTGGTCGAGAACCAGGACATCGGCTTCGTCCGCGCCGGCCAGCCGGTCGAGGTCAAGGTCGATGCGTTCCCGTTCACCAAGTTCGGCCTCATCGAAGGCGACCTCGTCTCCGTTTCTGCGGACGCCGTCGCGCTCGAGGACGGCCCGTTGGTGTATCCCGTGCGGGTGGTGATGCGCCGCGAGGCGCAGCCCAAGGAGATCACCCTGGCGCCCGGGATGACCACCGCGGTGGAGATCAAGACCGGGAAGAGGCGGGTGATCGAGTTCCTGCTGGCGCCGGTGGTGCGGCGGGCGGATGAAGCCATGAGTGAGAGGTAGCCACATGCTCCACGTCAGCTCGAACTTGGTGAAGCGAGCGCCTTCGCTGGCGCTGTTGTTCATGGCATTCACCCTAGGCGGATGCGATCGCTTCGATGGTGGGTCGCGAAACGTCGTTGCAACTCTCACGTCGGATGTTGTGCCGACGGATCTTCTCTCAGACTCGATCTATTGGCTCGACGAGCAGCACGTGATCTTCGAGGGCGCTCCACGCCTGAGGGTCGGCTCGGGCAGCGTTCGGGACATCGACGCAGGGGGCATCTACGTCTGGGACGTCGTAAGTGGGTCGCTCGTGCAGCATCGCAAGCGAGCGACAGCGCTGTGCTTTGACGGCACCTCAATCTTCTACGTTCTTTGGGAACCCACATCTGAGTTCCCCGACCGCACCGGACAGACATTCGAGGTCGCGAAGACGGTGGTGAAGCACGGCAAGGCCGAACGCTGGTCCGGGGCGTTCGGACATGAGGCTCAGCACTCCAGCGACGAGGTGATGGGATACTCGCGCGTGTCCTGTGAGGCGCGACGCATCGAGGGCGCTCCATCGGAAGGCATGCGCTACTCATTGCGTGAGCCGAACAGTTATCTGTTGATTACCCGAGACGTAAATGGATTTCTTAGGGCGATAGGGAGCGACAGAGAGATCCCCGTCTTCAGCAGACCGGGTGAAGATCCCAGCCAATTCCGCATCCCTGATATCTCGTATTCCGCGTTCAGGACATCGTACTTCGTCTCATGGCCGAGCATCGCAGCGCTATGGCCGGACAGTCGAGCCAAGGCGTTCGTGTTCGATGCAAAAGGCAAGTCAGAAGCGATAGACATCGATGTGACCGGGCTGCCCGGGGTCATGACCTTCGACCTCGGCGCGGCGGGTCCGATCATCCGCGTGGTCAACATCGTCTCGTCGCATGACGCAGGCAAGTCTGGCGTGTACCTCGCGACCACGACGGGACCTAAGCTCCTGCGACAGGGGCACATCAAGGACGGCGCTGTGTCCCCTGATGGTTGCCGTTATGCCTATGCACGCGGCGACGACTCCACTGCCTTCTCGGAGCGAACTGGTCTAGAAATCACGCTCGAAGTACTGAACGTTTGTCAGTAATTCCATTCCTTCCTCGATAAATTCCCAAATCCAGGACAACGACAATGCCCAGCCAACTGAGCCAATTCGATCTGGTCGAAGCCTGTACCGACAGCTACACCGGCGCAATCCCGCTTGGGTACTCGCTGTTCCGGTCGTTCCCGACGACGGGGCTTGGTGGAAACGTAATCATCTATCAACGCGGAGAAGGGGCTTCTCTCGAGAACGAGTTCATCGTCGCTTTTCGCGGCACTGAACCTCAAGCTGATGATGGGTACGCAGACCTTGGGATCGGCTGGGACCAGTGGCTGCAGATCTCGGATCAGATCGCATCGTTCCTTACGCAAGCGCTGATCGATGGTTCTCAACTCCATTTCGTTGGTCACAGCCTGGGCGGCGCTCTGGCGCAATACGCCGCGTATGCCTATCAGAGTCGAGCGGTCGCCGAACATCTGCAGCCGATCTTCTCCTTGGAGACTGTGAACGCGCTTGGTGGCATTGCGGGACTGCGAGCGGAGTTCCCGGGGTCATTTGACGAGAACGCGCTCTCCGGTCATCCGGTCGTTCACTACTTCGTCGATGGCGATTTCGTTTCGCGCTTGGGAGAAGGGCACCTCGGCGGGAACACCCTTCAGATCGTCGATTCGACGCGCACCCAGCCGCATAGCTTTCTCAGCGGTCACGTCATGACGACGGTCAACGCGATGCTGTCGAACGATGATTTCTCCTCGGCACAACCAGCTACGCCCGACTATCTCGATCACTCGTCGATTCAGCCGTTCGCGTACTTCATCGCGGATCTGATGAACGGCGATGGGCAGCTGGCCACGGGCGAGGCCGAGCTTCGCATTGCATTGGGATTGCTCGCGGTGAACACGGTCTTGTCGTTGCCCGCATCAGGCGTGTTGAACGACGAGTTCCGTCAATTGATGCAGGCGTTGTTCCGCAACCTCGGGGACGCGGAGCCGCTGGGTTCCGAAGGCAGCCCGCTCTGGTACACGCTTGAGGAGTTGCCCTGGGGCAACCCCACATTCCACGTCGTGCTGCCCGTAGTGCTGGCCGGCGCTTTGGGTTACAGCGTCGGCGACCTGCTCAACGAGGTGATGCAGCGTCACGGCATCGACCTTTCACAACTCTTGGAGGAGACGGGGCCAATCTCCCTGTTCCAGGACGCTTGGAGCCTGTCCCCGATCGCTCTCCTATCGAGTTTCCTTGCCGATCAGAGTGATGAGAACGGTGTGTCAGCCTCCCCAGTTGAATTGCTCGAAGGCACGTCAGAGTCGTTGGTGCTGAACATGGGGTCTGTCAGCGACGCGGTCCGAACGCTGCTGTTGCGAATTCCCAATGATTCTCCGTTCACACTGTCGGGTGCTGGACTGTCGCTCGTCGACGGGTCCACGACCGACTACCGACTAATGGTCCCCGTGGGTGCGATGAGCACCACGATCAACGTCATCGCGGGCTCGGATCCCGATTCGTCCTCGGAAAGATCGACGATCAGCGTCCTTACGCCGCCGATCTGGGATGTGCTCCCGAACCTGCTCGAATCGCTCGTTGCCAGTATCTCGGTCGTCGTTCGCGAGCCACCCATCGAGCACCCTTTCGTCGACGGCACTGCCGCTGATGATCGAGGCGGGGATGCCATCCTTGGCGACTCGAACTCGAACACGATGCACGGCCTCGGAGGAGACGATGATCTTCTCGGTCGCGGAGGCGACGACGTCATCTTTGGTGACGACGGTGACGACCTCGTGCTGGTCGAATCTGGCAATACGACGGTCGAAGGCGGCGCCGGTCGCGACATCCTCCAGGCGCAGGGCGGTGGAACCGCCTCGCTGTCCGGCGGCGATGGCGATGATTTCATCTCGGGTAGCAACGACGTCGAGATCCTCCAAGGCGGCTACGACGACGACGTAATCTCGGGTGCGGGCGGCGATGACACCATCGAAGGCGGAGAAGGCGATGACCTGATCTTCGCGGACGGCGCATACACCATCATCGCGAACCCCGCGATGGGCGAGGACAACCGCGATTGGAGCGTGACGGTGGATTCCGTCACCGGAGAGTTCGAGTTCAACCTGGTGTTCGGTAGTCCGAACAGCGGCAGCGCGGACGGCTCCGACTTCGTCGATGCTGGTGGCGGGAACGACATCATCTTCGGCGGCGGTGGCGATGACTTCATCCTCGCTGGCCCCGACCTTCCTCTGTACGGTCTCGACGCAGACCGCGTCATCGGTGGTGCCGGCAATGACTACATCGAAGGCGGCGCTGCGAACGACATCCTGAGCGGTGACGACTCGAACGAGCCGGGACTCGTCGGCAACGACATCATCTTCGGTCAATTCGGCGATGACCAGATTCGCGGTGGACTGGGCGACGACCTTCTCTACGGCGGCGATGGCGACGATGTAATCGCTGGCGACCGCGATTTCGGTGACACCGAGGGCGGAAACGACTTCTTGGACGGTGGCGCCGGCAACGATGCGCTCGATGCGGGCGGCGGAGACGACGGCGTCACAGGCGACGAAGGCAACGACAACCTCATCGGTGGCGCGGGTAACGATCGCCTGTGGGGCGAGGACGGCGACGATCAGATCCAGGGTGGTGCGGACAACGACACCATCTGGGCCGGCGAAGGCAACGACATCGCGACCGGCGGCGAGGGCAACGATGAACTGTCCGGCTCGGGGGGCGTCGACACGCTCGCGGGCGACGCAGGCGATGACCGGCTCGATGGCGGCGACGGCGACGACCAGCTCCAGGGTGGCACCGGGAACGACCGCCTGGTCGGCGGCGACGGCGCAGACCAACTGTTCGGCGAGGACGGCACCGACACGCTGGATGGTGGGCTCGGCAACGACAACTTGATCGCCGGTGCGGGGGATGACTCGCTTTCGGGCGGCTCTGGCAATGACCAGCTGTTCGGCCAGGCCGGTATCGATACGCTGAGCGGCGGGTCAGGGAACGACCAGCTGCAGGGCGGCAACGATGCCGACACGCTGCGGGGCGACGCGGGTAACGACCTGCTGTTCGGCGAACAGGGCGCCGACTCGCTCCAAGGCGGCGACGGCGACGATCAACTCCAAGGCGGCACCGAGAACGATCAGTTGTTCGGCGACGCCGGCAACGACATCCTCGCCGGTCAGGACGGCAACGACGCCCTCGCCGGTGGCGCGGGGACCGACGATTTGTTCGGTGATTCTGGCGACGACGACCTGCACGGCGGTGCAGGCGACGACTACATGACCGGCGGCACGGGCAACGACCTCTACCGGTTCAACACCGGCGACGGCGTCGACATCGTCTACCCGGGCGCCGAATCGGCGGCCGAGCGGATCGTGTTCGGAGCGGGCATCACCCCGGCCGACATCACCTTCGCACGCCACGGCACCAACTCGCTGGCATTCCTGCTGCCGGGTGGTCAGGACGCGCTGGTGATCAACGGCTGGTACGCGAGCGCGGCGAACCGCATCGGCACCATCGAGTTCGCCGACGGCACGATCTGGACCCCGGCGAACGTGCCGACCAGCACGAGCCTGCGGACGTTCATCGGCGATTCGAACAACAACTCGCTGACCGGTACGACCAGCGCCGATTCGCTATACGGCTATGCCGGAAACGACACGCTTACCGGCAACAGCGGCAACGACCTGCTGGTGGGCGGTCTCGGTAACGATACGCTCAACGGCGGTAATGGCGCGGACACCTACCTCATCGAGGCAATGGATGGCAGCGACATCATCACCAACGCGGCGACCGACACGGTCCAGTTCGGCCTGGGCGTCACGGCATCGGACCTCTCCTACGAGCGTTCCGAGAACGATCTGCTGATCCGCTGGGGCTCGAATGTCACCACCATGTGGGACTGGTACGCCGGCGGTGCGCCGGCGGCGATCACCTTCGCAGGTGGCTCATCGGCGCCTTCGATCTCGGAGATCGGCACGCTCGGCCAGAATGTCGCAAGCAACTACCAATTCGCTCGTGGCACGGGCATCCGGACCCTGTCGGATTGGGGTGATTTCGACACACTCACTTTCGGCACGGGCATCCAGCCGGCCGATGTGACGGCGTCGCGTACCGGCCTGAACCTGGTGTTGACGGTCGGTCCGGGCTCCACCGATCAGGTCGTGGTCACGGGCTGGTTCAACGGCCCCATCAACCAGATCGAGGAGTTCCGATTCTCCGATTCCGCAACCATAATTTCTGCGGATTCGCTCACGGCGAACTTGCTGACACTGGTGGGCACGGCGGGCAACGAGACTGTGTCCGGTAGCGATTACTACGGCGAGACGCTGAACGGACTCGCCGGCAACGACACGCTGCGCGGCAACGGCGGCGACGACACGTTGCAGGCCGGCCTGGGCAACGATGCCCTCCAAGGCGGGCTCGGCAACGACCTTTACCTGTTCAACCGTGGCGATGGCGTCGACGTGATCACGGAGGCCGGCGGCACCGACACCTTGCGGGTGGAGATCGCGGGCGCCGAGGTCAGCGCGACGACCACCAACACCAACCTGGTGTTGACCTTCAGCGGCTCAGCCGACCAGATCACTATCGTGGGCCAGAGCTCGAGCGGCTTCGGCACTCGCGTGGAGAACATCGAGTTCGTCACGCGGGCGACCGATGCTGCGGAGACCATCGGCGGCAGCGGGTTCAACGACATCGTCTACGGGTTCGGCGGCAATGACAGCATCACCGGCGGCCTGGGCCGTGACACCCTTGACGGTGGCGCCGGCATCGACACCATCGACGGCGGCGAAGGCGGCGACACCTTGATCGGCGGCGCGGGCGACGACATCGTCGGTGGCGCCTTCTCCACCAGCGCGCAGTCCGACTACGGCAGCGCCAGCAACACCTACGAAGGCGGCGCTGGCAACGACACGCTGAACGGCACGATGTGGAACGACGTCTTCCGGTTCAACCTGGGAGATGGCGCGGACCGCATCATCGAGACCCCGGTCAACACGACCAGCATCGGCAACTCGAACGCCGACCAGGTCGTGTTCGGCCCGGGGATCCTGCCCGAGCACTTGACCGCCCAGCGCAGCGGCGACGACCTGATCGTGCGGTATAGCGCGACGGACAGCTTCACGGTGGTCGGTTGGTTCCTCGACTACCGCCGGCAGGTCGAGCGTTTCTACTTCACGATCGGTGGCGTGCCTCAGCAGCTGATGACCGATGACGACGTCCAGCGCTTGGCGTTCATCCAGAACGGCACCGCCGGCAACGATGTGCTGAACGGCGACGGCACCTACGGTGATTCGCTGTTCGGCCTCGGTGGCGCCGACCAGTTGTTCGGGAACGGCGGCGCCGATCTGCTCGACGGTGGCGCGGGCAACGACACGCTCGACGGTGGAAGCGGCAGCGACGTGTTCGTGTTCGGACCTGGATACGGCTCCGACCTCGTCATCGACGATGGCGCGACCAGTTACACGGACGTCGTGCGCCTCGCGGCGACCGTCTCTCCGTCGATGGTCACCTACTCTCGCAGCGGCAACGACATCGTCCTGGCGCTGAGCAGCGGCGAACAGTTGCGGATCCGTGACGGCATGCTGCCTTCACGGCCGATCGAGCAGATCACCTTCCTGGACGGCAGCGCCGCGGTCCAGGTCAGTGCGCTCGTCGATGCGTTGATCACGGTGAACGGCACTGCATCCGACGACGTTCTGACCGGCAGCACCGGCACCGACATCATGAACGGCTACAGCGGCAACGACGTCCTCGACGGCATCGCGGGCGACGACACCATCAACGCTGGCGACGGCAACGACCGGCTCATCGTCGGCGCAGGCCAGAGCCTGTTGCTGGGCGGCGCCGGCGACGACGCCTATGTGTTCACGACCCGGGTCTACGGGACGAACACCATCCGCGATGCGGAGGGCATGAACCGCATCGTGCTGCCGACGGGGGCAACGCCGGCGACGGTGTGGCCGGAGGTGCAGTGGCATGGCGCCACGGCGGATCTCCGTGTGCAACTCGATTCCCCGTCGGATTCGACCGCAGTGTTTGTCGAGAACGGCTACACCAACGGCAACGTCGAATTCCAGCTCGCCGATGGGCGCGTGCTCTCGTTCGACCAGTTCGTGCAGGAGCTGAACGCGGGTGGCCGACTGTTGCCGCAGCGCGGCACGTTCGAAGCCGACACGATCGTCGGCAGCGCACGCGGCGATGCCCTCGAGGGCCAGGGCGGCGACGACCACCTCAACGGCGGTGCCGGCGACGACCTGATCCGTGGCGGCAACGAGGGCTTCGACGTCAGCAGTGGCAACGACCTATTGGAAGGCGGCAGCGGCAACGACACCCTGATTGGCCAGGACGGGGACGATGTGTTGGACGGCGGCGCGGGCAACGACTCGCTCCAAGGCGGCACCGGCGTCGACACCTTCCTGTTCAGCCGAGGGATGGGCTCGGACACGGTGACCGAGGACATCAAATCCCTCGGCACCAGCACGATCGAGTTCGCAGCGGGCATCTCGCCCACCGAGATAACGGTGGCGCGGGAGGGCAAGAACCTGGTCATCCGCATGGCGGGCTCGAACGAGACGATGACCGTCCAGGGCTGGGTCGCGGGCGGCAGCCGCCTCCCGGTGTCGCTGGTCTTCGCCGACGGCACGGCGTTCTCGGCCACCGACCTCGAGAGCGGGGCGATCAAGCTGGGCACCACCGGGGCCGATACGCTGCGTGGCGGTGGGGGCAACGACCTGCTGTTCGGCGCCGAGGGCAACGACCGGCTCCTGGGCAAGGGTGGCGCTGACTTCCTCAACGGCGGCGGCGGCGACGACCGGATGGAGGGTGGCGCGGGCGACGACACCTACGCCTTCAACAACGGCTGGGGTCACGACGTCGTCGCCGAGGGCAACTCGGGCTCGGGCAACGACACGATCCTGTTCGGGCCGGGCGTGACGCTCGACCAGCTGACGTTCCTCCAGAGCGGCAACAACATGGTGGTCAGCACCGGCGACGGGCGTGCCATCACGGTCGAGAACTGGTTCCTCGGCGCGGCCAACCAGATCGAGACCTTCCGCGATTCGACCGGCAACTCGATGCTGGCGAGCCAGGTGGAGGCGCTGGTGCAGGCGTCGGCGGCCTTCGTCCCGATGGCGTCCGCGGCGCCGGGGCCAGATCCCACGCTCAAGCGTGGGGTGCCGGACGACTTCGGTTTTGCGGTCGACGAGCTCAGCGAGCGTCGGGAGACACGCTTCCAGGCCGGCTGGACGCCCTGACCCAGACGCGATGGGAACGGGAGGGGCGGGCGGCGCGAGCCGTCCGCCCCTTCGCGTTGGTGCCTGTGGATATCTGATGCGGAGGCGAGGTCTGGTCCGTATAATCCGCGGCCGCCATCACCCCGAGCCGCGAAAGTGGCGGAACTGGTAGACGCGCCGGTTTTAGGTACCGGTGGGGCAACCCGTGAGAGTTCGAGTCTCTCCTTTCGCACCATGACCTCCTGAGGATGGAAAGCCAGATGCAAGTTCAGATCGAGACCGTGGGGGCGCTGGAGCGCCGGATGACCGTCAAGATCCCGGCGCAGCGCGTCGAGGACGAGGTCGAGTCGCGGCTCAAGTCGCTATCGCGCACCGCGCGGATCAAGGGCTTCCGTCCCGGCAAGGTGCCGTTCAAGGTCGTGGTGCAGAACTACGGTCCGCAGGTCCGCACCGAGGTGGTCGAGGAGCTGCTGCGCCGTTCCTACGGCGAGGCGGTGGTGCAACAGAAGCTGAACCCGGCCGGCGGCCCGCGCATCGAACCGATCAACGCCGAGCCCGGCGCCGACGTCGAGTTCGTCGCGGTGTTCGAGGTCTACCCGACGGTCAAGCTCAGTGGCGTCGACGGCATCAAGGTCGACAAGCCGGCCGCCGCCATCACCGACGCCGACGTCGAGAAGATGGTCGACAACCTGCGCCGCCAGCGCGGCGCCTGGAAGCCGGCGACCCGCGCGGCCAAGGACGGCGACCGCATCACGGTCGACTTCGACGGCTCGCTCGACGGCCAGCCGTTCGCCGGCGGCAAGGGCGAGCGGATGCCGATCGTGCTCGGCGCCGGCCGCATGGTGCCTGGCTTCGAGTCCCAGCTCGCCGGGCTCAAGGCCGGCGATGCCAAGTCGATCGACATCAAGTTCCCCTCCGACTACCCGACCGCGCAGCTCGCCGGTCGCGACGCCAAGTTCGCGATCACGTGCCACGGGGTCGATGAGCTCGAGGTCCCGGCGCTCGACGGCAAGTTCGCCAAGGACTTCGGCGTCGCCGACGGCACGGTCGAGACGCTCCGCAAGGAAGTGCGCGACAACATGCAGCGCGAGCTCGACGAGACGGTCAAGCGCCGGCTCAAGGAGCAGGTGATGCAGGCGCTGCTCGACGCCAACCAGGTCGACCTGCCGAAGGCGCTGGTCGACGAGGAGATCCAGCGCCTGGCCAGCGACGCGCTGGCCCGGATGGGGATGACCGACCGCAGCCGCGCCCCCGACCTGCCGCGCGAGATGTTCGAGGAGCAGGCCCGCCGCCGGGTCAAGCTCGGCCTGCTGGTCGGCGCCGTGCTCCAGGACCACCGCATCATGCTCGAGGAGGCGCGGGTCCAGCGCGTGCTCGACGACCTGACCGCCGAGTACGGCGATCGCGCCGCGGCGCTGGCCGCCTATCGCGGCAACCGCGACGTGATGCGCCAGATCGAGACGCTGGCGCTCGAGGAACAGGCGGTCGAGTTCCTGGTCGGCAAGGCCAAGGTCACCGAGACCCCGACCACGTTCACGGACCTCATGAACTTCGCGGGTGATCGCAAATGAGCCGCACCGAGCCGAGCGCCCAGCACCTGATCCCGATGGTCGTCGAACAGACGGCGCGCGGCGAGCGGGCCTACGACATCTACTCGCGGCTGCTGAAGGAGCGGGTGGTGTTCATCGTCGGCGGGATCGACGACCACGTCGCCAACCTGGTGGTCGCCCAGCTGCTGTTTCTCGAGTCGGAGAGCCCCGACAAGGACATCCACCTCTACATCAACTCGCCGGGCGGCATCGTCACCGCCGGCCTCGCGATCTACGACACGATGCAGTTCATCAAGTCCGACGTCAGCACCATCTGCATCGGCCAGGCCGCCAGCATGGGCGCGTTCCTGCTCGCCGCCGGCGCCAAGGGCAAGCGCTTCGCGCTGCCCAACTCGCGGATCATGATCCACCAGCCGCTGGGCGGCTTCCAGGGCCAGGCCACCGACATCGAGATCCACGCCCGCGAGATCCTCGACCTCAAGGCCAAGCTCAACCAGATGCTGGCCAAGCACACCGGCCAGCCGCTCGAGCGCATCGCCTCCGACACCGAGCGCGACAAGTTCCTGGGCTCCGAGGACGCCAAGTCCTACGGCCTGATCGACGCGGTCCTCGACCGCCGGCCGGCCGCGCCCGGGGCCTGAAGCCCACGCGCTGGGGGTCCTGAGCGAGTGCGCTAGACTCGACCCCGGACCACCCCCTCCGAGGACCTGATGACCGACGAACGCCACGGTTCGCACGACGACGGCAAGCTGCTGTACTGCTCGTTCTGCGGCAAGAGCCAGCACGAGGTGCGCAAGCTCATCGCCGGGCCGTCGGTGTTCGTCTGCGACGAGTGCGTCGAGCTCTGCAACGACATCATCCGCGAGGAGATGGAGGAGCAGACCCAGCAGACTCGCTCCAAGCTGCCCAAGCCGCAGGAGATCAAGCAGGTCCTCGACCAGTACGTGATCGGGCAGGAGCGGGCCAAGAAGATCCTCGCGGTCGCGGTCCACAACCACTACAAGCGGCTCGAGTCGCGCGGCAAGAAGTCCGGCAAGGGCGACGACGTCGAGCTCTCGAAGTCGAACATCCTGCTGATCGGGCCGACCGGCAGCGGCAAGACCCTGCTGGCCGAGACCCTGGCCCGCCTGCTCAACGTCCCGTTCACCATCGCCGATGCCACCACCCTCACCGAGGCGGGCTACGTCGGCGAGGACGTCGAGAACATCATCCAGAAGCTGCTGCAGAAGTGCGACTACGACGTCGAACGGGCGCAGACCGGCATCGTCTACATCGACGAGATCGACAAGATCTCGCGCAAGTCCGAGAACCCGTCGATCACCCGCGACGTCTCGGGCGAGGGCGTCCAGCAGGCGCTGCTCAAGCTGATCGAGGGCACCGTCGCCTCGGTCCCGCCCCAGGGCGGCCGCAAGCACCCCCAGCAGGAGTTCCTGCAGGTCGACACCTCGAACATCCTGTTCATCTGCGGCGGCGCGTTCGCCGGCCTCGACAAGGTGATCAAGAACCGCACCGAGAAGACCGGCATCGGCTTCACCGCCGACGTCAAGGGCAAGGCCGAGCAGAAGAACGTCGGCCAGATGCTGACCGGCGTCGAGCCCGAGGACCTGATCCGCTACGGCCTGATCCCCGAGTTCGTCGGCCGCCTGCCGGTGGTCGCGACGCTCGAGGAGCTCGACGAGGACGCCCTGGTCACGATCCTGACCGAGCCCAAGAACGCCATCACCAAGCAGTACCGCAAGCTGTTCGAGATGGAAGGCGTCGAGCTCGAGTTCCGCGACGATGCGCTGCGGGCCTCGGCGCGCAAGGCGCTCGAGCGCAAGACCGGCGCCCGCGGCCTGCGCACCATCCTCGAGAACGTGCTGCTCGACATCATGTACGACCTGCCGTCGATGGACAGCGTGGTCAAGGTCGTGCTCGACGAGACAGTCATCAACGGCGACACCCGGCCGTACGTCATCTACCAGTCCGACGCCAAACGGGCGGTCTCGGAGGACTGACGGCGCTTCCCACCGCAGGTCCCTGCGGTAGAGTGGCGCTTGAAACGCGCCCGGACGCCCCCAACCTGAGCTGACCGGTACGGCCCCATCGTGGGACCGCAGGAGAAGCCCGTGGCCAAGGACGAGACCGCAACCCCCAGCACCCCGACCCAGACCGTGGCGGTCCTGCCGCTGCGCGACGTGGTCGTATACCCGCACATGGTCATCCCGCTGTTCGTCGGCCGCGAGAAATCGATCCTCGCGCTCGAGCATGCGATGAAGGATTCCAAGCAGATCCTGCTGGTGGCCCAGAAGAGCCCCGAGGTCGACGACCCGTCCGAGAAGGACGTCCACCGGGTCGGCGTGCTGGCCGCGGTGCTGCAGATGCTCAAGCTGCCCGACGGCACCGTGAAGGTGCTGGTCGAGGGCGGCGAGCGGGCTCGGGTCGAGGCGCTCCACGACGGCGAGTTCTTCACCGCCGAGGTCAGCGCCATCGTCGATGCGACCGACGCCGACGAACGCGAGGTCGACGTGCTGATGCGCTCGGTCACCGCGCAGTTCGAGCAGTACGTCAAGCTCAACAAGAAGATACCGCCCGAGATCCTGACCTCGCTGGCCGGCATCGATTCGCCCGGCCGGCTGGCCGACACCATCGCCGCGCACATCCAGCTCAAGCTCGACGAGAAGCAGCGGGTGCTCGAGGTCGAGGACGTCCGCGCCCGGCTCGAGCACGTGCTGGCGCTGATCGAGGCCGAGATCGACCTGATGCAGATCGAGAAGCGCATCCGCGGCCGCGTCAAGCAGCAGATGGAGAAGTCGCAGCGCGAGTACTACCTCAACGAGCAGATGAAGGCGATCCAGAAGGAGCTCGGCGAGATCGACGGCGAGGGCAGCAACGAGTTCGAGGAGCTCGAGAAGAAGGTCGCCAAGGCCGGCATGCCCAAGGAGGCGCGCGACAAGGCCAAGGCCGAGCTCAACAAGCTCAAGATGATGTCGCCGATGTCGGCCGAAGCCACGGTGGTGCGCAACTACCTCGATTGGCTGCTGCAGGTGCCGTGGAAGAAGCGGACCAAGGTCCGCCACGACATCAAGGTCGCCGAGGAGGTCCTCGACTCCGACCACTACGGCCTCGAGAAGGTGAAGGAGCGCGTGCTCGAGTACCTCGCGGTGCAGCAGCGAGTGCAGAAGCTCAAGGGCCCGATCCTGTGCCTGGTCGGCCCGCCCGGCGTCGGCAAGACCTCGCTCGGCCAGTCGATCGCCAAGGCCACCAACCGCAAGTTCGTGCGGATGAGCCTGGGCGGCGTGCGCGATGAGGCCGAGATCCGCGGGCACCGCCGGACCTACATCGGCTCGATGCCCGGCAAGATCGTGCAGAACATGTCGAAGGTCGGCTACCGCAACCCGCTGTTCCTGCTCGACGAGGTCGACAAGATGTCGATGGACTTCCGCGGCGACCCGTCATCGGCGCTGCTCGAAGTGCTCGACCCCGAGCAGAACAACGCGTTCGCCGACCACTACCTCGAGGTCGACTACGACCTGTCGGAGGTGATGTTCATCGCCACCGCCAACACGCTCAACATCCCGGCCCCGCTGCTCGACCGGATGGAGGTCATCAGGCTGCCGGGCTACACCGAGGACGAGAAGGCGCACATCGCGCTCAAGTACCTGATCCCCAAGCAGATGAAGAACAACGGCCTGCGGCCCGACGAGATGGCGGTCGACGAGGCCGCGGTCTACGACGTGATCCGCCACTACACGCGCGAGGCCGGCGTCCGCAACCTCGAGCGCGAGTTCGCCAAGCTCTCGCGCAAGGTGGTGAAGGACCTGCTGACCTCGGGCAGCAAGGACCCGGTCAAGGTCGGCGCGGCCGACCTCGAGAAGTACCTCGGCGTGCCGCGCTTCCGCTACGGCCGGGCCGAGGAGAGCGACCGCATCGGCCTGGTCACCGGCCTGGCCTGGACCGAGGTCGGCGGTGAGCTGCTGACGCTGGAGGCCGCGGTCATCCCGGGCAAGGGCAAGCTGACCCACACCGGCCAGCTCGGCAACGTGATGCAGGAGTCGGTCCAGGCAGCCCTGACCGTGGTCCGCTCGCGGGCCGTGGGCTTGGGCCTCGACCCCGATTTCCACCAGAAGCTCGACATGCACGTCCACGTGCCCGAGGGCGCCACGCCCAAGGACGGCCCCAGCGCCGGCATCGGCATGTGCACGGCGCTGGTCTCGGCGCTGACCAAGGTCCCGGTGCGGGCCGATGTGGCGATGACCGGCGAGATCACGCTGCGCGGCGAGGTGCTGCCGATCGGCGGGCTCAAGGAGAAGCTGCTGGCGGCGCATCGCGGCGGCATCACCACCGTCATCATCCCTGCGGAGAACACCAAGGACCTGGCCGAGATCCCGGCCAACGTGAAAGGCAAGCTCGAGATCCGGCCGGTGCGCTGGATCGACGACGTCCTGGCCATCGCGCTGACCAAGCTGCCGGAGACCGCGGTGACGCCGGTGCCGGCGGCGCCGGTCGCGGCCGAGACCAAGCCCGAGGGCGACGACCACGCCCGCGCCCATTGAACTTCCTTCCGAGAATGCTTGGCAGGGTGGGGTGGGGCCGGTAGAATCCGCCGCCCGCTTGACCGCGGGTTGCTCGCGGCGGGGTGCTTAGCTCAGCTGGTAGAGCATCGCCTTTACACGGCGAGGGTCGGGGGTTCGATCCCCTCAGCACCCACCATCACGGAGTGGTAGTTCAGTTGGTTAGAATACCGGCCTGTCACGCCGGGGGTCGCGGGTTCGAGTCCCGTCCACTCCGCCAACTCCCCAGGTAAGGGCGCCGGACAAAGGGCGCCCTTTCCGTTTGCGCGTCACCCAGAGGGTTCCGAACCGATGCTGCAGCGTTTCCGCGATCAGATCAAAGGCTGGGTGGCGACGGTCATCATCGGTCTGTTGGTGGTGCCGTTCGCCCTGTGGGGCGTGAACTCGTACTTCAACTACGCCCAGAGCGACTGGGTGGCGATGGTCGACGGCGATCCGATCTCGGTCGGCGAGTTCCGCAGCGAGTACCAGCAGCAGCTGGCGCGGTTCCAGCAGATGTTCGGCGCCCAGTACCGGCCCGAGCTGTTCGACACCCAGACCACCCGCGACCAGGTCGTCGACCAGATGGTGCGCCGGGTGCTGGTCGAGCGGCGGACCCGCGACGGCGGCTACCGCGTCAGCGACGCCCAGCTCGCCGAAGAGATCCAGAAGATGGAGTTCTTCCAGGTCGACGGCAAGTTCTCGCGCGAGGTGATGGGCCAGCGCCTCAAGTCGATCAACATGACCCCGGCCCAGTTCGACGCTCGCCTGCGCAAGGACATGCTGCTGGCGCAGCTGCCCGACGCGATCACCAACAGCGAGTTCATCACCGCGACCGAGCTCGCCCGCGCCGTCGCCCTGCGCGACGAGCAGCGCGCCGCGACCTGGATCGCGGTGCCGGCGGTCCGCTTCCTGCCCGAGATCAAGCTCAGCGACGCCGAGCTCGAGACCTGGTACGCGGCCAACAAGGCGCGCTACCTGACCGAGGAGATGGTCACGCTCGAGTACCTCGAGCTCGAGCCGAGCTCGCTCAAGGCCGCCGACGTCGAACCGACCGAGGCCCAGCTGCACGAGATCTACGCCGCCGAGGGCGAGCGCTTCTCGCGCGCCGAGCAGCGTCAGGCCCGTCACATCCTGCTCGACTCCAGCGACCCGGCCAAGGCCGAGGCCGAGGCCCAGGCGATCGTCGCCCGGATCCAGAAGGGCGAGGACTTCGGCAAGCTGGCGCAGGAGCTGTCCAAGGACCCCGGTTCGGCCGCGCAGGGCGGCGACCTGGGCTGGATGGAGCGCGGCGTGATGGTCGGCGCCTTCGACGACGCGGTGTTCGCGATGAAGGAGGGCGAGGTCCGCGGCCCGGTCAGGACCGAGTTCGGCGTCCACGTCATCCGCCTCGACGGCGTCCGTGCGGCCCAGTCGCGTCCCTTCGAGGAGGTCCGCGCCGAGCTCGCCGCCAAATGGCGGGCCGACCAGGCCAGCGAGCGGCTGGTCAAGGCGAGCGAGCAGCTCGCCGACATCACCTACGCCAACCCCGACAGCCTCGAGCAGGCGGCCACCGCGCTCGGTCTCAAGGTCATGACCGTCGCGGGCGTGACCCGCGCCGGCGGCGGCGGCATCGCGGTCGAGCAGAAGGTGCGCGACGCGGCGTTCAGCGTCGACGTGCTGGGCGAGCGCCGCAACAGCAGCCCGATCGAGCTCGAGCCCGAGCACCTCGTGGTGGTGCGGGTCGCCGAGCATCAACCGGCGGTGCAGCGCGCCTTCGCCGAGGTCCGCGATCAGGTGCTCGACGCGGCGCGCGAGGAGCGCGCCGGGACGATGGCCCAGGCGCTGGCCGAGGCGCTGGCGGTCAAGCTCCGCGCCGGTGCGATCCCCGAGCAGCTGGCGAAGGCCGAGCGCCTGCCGGCGCCGGTCACCCGCACGCTCAAGCGCAGCGCCCAGGACGCGCCGCCCGAGGTCAGCCGCGCGCTGTTCGGCGCCGGCCAGCCGGTGGTGGGCAGCCTGCTCGCCGGCGTCGCGCCGCTCGCCAACGGCGACCGCATGGTGTTCCGCGTCGATGCCGTGATCCCAGGCGACGCAGCCGCGATGGCCGAGGCCGAGCGCGATGCGCGTCGCGCCGAGCTCGCGCGCCGGACCTCGACCATCGCCTTGACCGCCTACACCGCGGCGCTCGAGAAGGCGTCCGAGGTCAAGTACCAGAAGGACAAGGCGCAGTAGTCCCAGCCGCCCGGCGCGCCGCGCGCCGGATCACCGATCGACGCCCAAGGGGATCCCATGCTCCGCATCGCGCTCTGGAAGCAGATCCTCGCCGGCATCGCCGCCGCGATCGTCGTCGGCTGGTTCAGCCGTGACGGGGCCGAGCTGCTGGGCCTGCCGGTGCTGACGGTCTACGAGTTCGTCGGCAAGCTGTTCATCACCGCGCTCAAGATGCTGATCGTGCCGTTGGTGGTGTCGTCGATGATCGTCGGCATCGCCAACATCGGTCGCGGCAGCGACGGCGGTGGCAGCCTCGGCCGCATCGGCCTGCGCACCATCGGCTTCTACACCGTCACGCTGTTCGCGGCGGTGCTGGTCGGCCTGGTGCTGGTCAACCTGATCCAGCCTGGCTTGGTCGATGGTGTGCCGGCGCGGGAGCTGCTGGCGCTGGAGGCGACCGCCGCCCAGGCCGGCGCCAACATCCGGGCCGGTGGCCTCGGCGACGTGATCCAGATCTTCGCCCGGATGATCCCGGAGAACGTGTTCCGCGCCGCGGTCGAGAACGAGATGCTGGCGCTGATCTTCTTCGCGTTGCTGTTCGGCTACTTCATGGCCAAGCTGCCGAGCGAGCTCGGCGACGTCCAGCATCGGTTCTGGCAGGGCGTGTTCGAGATCATGATGAAGATGACCGACCTGGTCATGGCGTTCGCGCCGATCGGCGTGTTCGCCCTGGTCGCGGCGGTGGTGGCCAAGACCGGGTTCGATGCGGCGCGGCCGCTGTTCATGTGCGCGGTGACGGTGGTGCTGGCCTTGGCGTTCCACATGCTGGTCACGCTCCCGCTGTTCCTGCGCTTCGTCGGCGGCGTCCAGCCCTGGCGCTTCTACCAGGCGATGGCGCCGGCGATGCTCACCGCGTTCTCGACCGCCTCGTCGAACGCGACCCTGCCGATCAACATGGATTGCCTCGAGAAGCGGGTCGGGGTGTCGAACCGGATCTCGAGCTTCGTGCTGCCGCTCGGCGCGACCGTCAACATGAACGGCAGCGCGCTCTACGAGTGCGTCGCGGCGCTGTTCCTCGCCCAGGCCTACGGCCTCGACCTGTCGTTCGGCACCCAGTTCGCGGTCGTGATCATGGCGGTGGTGACCTCGATCGGGGTCGCCGGCGTGCCGGCGGCCTCGCTGGTCGCGATCGCCATCATCCTCACCGCCATCGGGCTGCCGGCCGAGGCGATCGGCGTGCTGTTCGTGTTCGACCGGGTGCTCGACATGGCGCGGACCGCGGTCAACGTCACCGGTGACGCGGTCGCCGCGGTGCTGGTGGCCCGGCTCGAAGGCGAGCAGACGGCGGTGGCCCTGGCGACGAAGGGCGGCGCCGCGGCGGTCTGAGCGTCGCGCCGCGCCCGGTGCGCGGCGGTGGGGCGGGCTGGGGGTGTGGGTGCGTGTCGTGCGGGCGTGGCGTAGGGCCGACGCTGCGAGCGGATCCGCTCTGGCACGCGAGCAGTACACCCCATACATGTCGTCGACATCACCGCGTTCGCCGGCTTCTGATGCCGGCGCCCCTCGCCACGCCCTCCCTCAGCACCCACACCCCCAGCCCGACCTCGCCGCCGCATGGCGTCTGCAGTGGCACCGCTCATGCCGCCAAGCCACCCTTCGCGAGCGTGGTCGTCGTTGGGGCGAAGAGGGTGTTCGATCGTCTTGGTCCAACCACCCGCATGCCGCGCGACGAGCGGGCGTCAGCGCGTATCGATGCTGCACGACGCAGGCCGGCGAGCGCGAGGGTGTGACGTCTGAGGAGGGGCGTGGCGGGTGGCGCCGGCGCTCGAAGCGACGCGGGAACGCTCGCAGCGACGACGCGTATGGGGTGTGCTTCGATCGGTACTGGAGCGGATCCGGTCGCGTCATCGACCTGACGCCACGCCCCGACGACAGGGCGTCACACCCTCGCGATCGTCGGCCGGAAACGGAGCGGGCGCGCCAAGCGCCGACGCTCACTCGTCGAGCGTCATGCCCACCTGCGAGTAGCCGCAGTCGACGTAGATGATCTCGCCGGTGATGCCCGACGCCAGGTCGGAGCAGAGGAAGGCGGCGGTGTTGCCGACCTCCTCCTGGGTGACGTTGCGCTTGAGCGGCGTCACGGTCTTCACGTAGTCGAGCATCTTGCGCAGGCCGCCGACGCCCGACGAGGCGAGGGTCTTGATCGGCCCGGCCGAGATGGCGTTGACGCGGATGCCTTCGGCGCCGAGGTCGAACGCCATGAAGCGCACGTTGGCCTCGAGCGAGGCCTTGGCCACGCCCATCACGTTGTAGTTCGGCAGCGAGGCGACCGCGCCGAGGTAGCTCATCGTGATCAGCGCGCCGTTCGGGCGCAGCATCGGCCGCGCCGCCTTGGCCAGCGCCGCGAACGAGTACGACGAGATGTCGTGCGAGATGCGGAAGCCCTCGCGGGTCACGCAGTCGAGGTAGCGGCCCTTGAGCTGGTCGGCCGGGGCGTAGGCGATCGAGTGGACCAGGATGTCGAACTTGTCCCAGCGCTTGGCCAGCAGGCCGTAGAGCGCGTCGATCGAGGCGTCCTCGGCGACCTCGCAGGGCAGCACGATGTCGGAGCCGAGCTCCTTGGCGATCGGCTCGACGTTCTCCTTGAGCCGCTCGCTCTGGTAGGTGAACGCCAGCTCGGCGCCCTGCGCGCGCATGGCCTTGGCCACGCCCAACGCGATCGAGTACTTGTTGGCGACGCCGCAGATCAGCGCGCGTTTGCCGGCGAGGAACCCCATCGTGATCTCCTCAAGCTCAGCTGCGCGAGCTTTCCTGGGTGACGTCGACCTTGACCTTCAGGCGCTGTCCGCGGCGCAGCTTCTTGTTCTTCGGCACCTTGTTCCAGTCGCTGAGCTGGCCGGTGGTGACGCCGAAGCGCTTGGCGATGACCGCCAGGGTGTCGCCGCGGCGGACCACGTAGTTGATGGTGCGGGTGGTGGCGAGCGGCTCGTAGACCACCGGCTGGACCGTGTTGCCATCGGCGGTGGCCTCGGCCAGCCACACGACGAGCTCGCTGCCGGGGGCGAGCGGGTCGTTCGGGCCGATGCCGTTCCAGCGCGCGATCTGGGCCGCCGAGACGCCGTGGTCGCGGGCGACGCGCCAGACGTCGTCGCCGGGGGCGACGCCGTAGGTGATGCGCTGGTCGACCAGCGGCTGGTCGGGCAGGCGGCCGGTCAGGGCCGAGGCGAACTCGCCGGCGTAGGTCGACATCGGCAGCGCCGAGGTCGGCACCAGCAGCTGCTGGCCGACGCTGATCGCGGTGCCCTCGATGCGGTTCAGCATCTGCAGCATCTCGACGCTGACCCGGTCCTTCTGCGCGATCGAGTAGAGGGTCTCGCCGGGCGCCACCGTGTGGCGGGTCCAGCGCACCATCTCCTCGCGCGGCAGCTTGGCCAGCCGGTCGCTGAAGACGGCTTGGGCGTCGTGCGGCACGACCACGGCGTGGGGACCGTCCGGGTCGCTGGCCCAGCGGTTGTAGCCGGGGTTGAGCAGGTAGAACTCGCGCATCGAGATGCCGGCGAGGCCGGCGGCAACCGCGAGGTCGATCTGGCCGGGGACCTCGAGCCGCGCCAGGTACGGCGCATCGGTGACCGGGGTCAGGGCCACGCCGTAGGCGTCGGGATCGGTGACCAGCCGCTTGAGCGCCATCATCTTCGGCACGTAGGCGGCGGTCTCCTTCGGCAGCCTGAGGTGCCAGAAGTCGGTCGGCTTGCCGGCCTTGGCGTTGGCGCGGACCGCACGGTGCACGCGGCCTTCGCCGCTGTTGTAGGCAGCGAGCGCCAGCAGCCAGTCGCCGCCGAACTCGTCGTGGAGGTCCTGCAGGTAGTCGAGCGCAGCGCGGGTCGACTCGTGGACGTCGCGGCGGCCGTCGTACCACCAGTTGAGCTTGAGCGAGTAGCGGCGGCCGGTGCCCGGGATGAACTGCCAGAGGCCGGCGGCGCGACCGTGCGAGTAGGCGAACGGGTCGTAGGCGCTCTCGACGATCGGCAGCAGCGCGAGCTCGAGCGGCATGTCGCGGCGCTCGAGCTCGTCGACGATGAAGCGGAAGTAGGGTTGGGCGCGGGTGACGACGCGGTCGAGGTACTCCTGGTTGGAGGCGTACCAGCGGAGCTGGGCGTCGATGCGCGGATCCTTGGAGGCGTCGGCCCACCGCAAGCCGTCGCGGATCCGCTCCCACACGTCGCCCGGCGGCAGCGTCGGCTCGAGCAACGGATCAGGTCCGAGCTCAGGGACGACGAAGTCGGCGGCCGGCGAACGCGGCGGGGTCGCGACCGCGATCGTCGCTTCGGTCGGCGTCGGCGCGACTTCCGGACGCACGCTCGGCGCGCAGGCGTTCAGCGCGCCCGTGGCGAGCACGAACAGCACATGAGGAAGCACACGCAAGTGCTTGACGGGCTTAGCGGAATCCATCTTTCCAACGTCTCAGGGCGGCGAACACGGCGACTTTACCAGTGGGGGGTTCACCCGACCACCGGGCGGCGGATTCGACCACGGCGGGGGTCTCCAGGCGCAGGAACGGGTTCACGCTTCGCTCTGTTTTCACAGTCGAGGGCAGGGAAGGGAGGCCGGTGGCCCGCAGGCCGTCTACTCGCCCCGCATAGGCGGCGACCTCGGGGTTGCCCGGCTCGACCATCGCGGCGAACCGCAGGTTTGCCGCCGTGTACTCGTGGCCACAGCAGACCCGGGTCGAGCCCGGCAGCGCGGCCAGCCGTTCGAGCGAGGCGGTCATCTGCGCCGGGCTGCCCTCGAACAGGCGACCGCAGCCGGCGCTGAACAGGGTGTCGCCGCAGAACAGGGTCCCGCCCGCCGGCTCGGGCGCATGGAACGCGATGTGGCCGAGGGTGTGGCCCGGGATCTCGAGCACCTCGAAGCTCAGCTCGAGCTCGGGCACGAACACACGGTCGCCCGCGCCGACCGGATGCGAGACCACCGCCTGGGCCTCGTGCCGCGGACCGTAGACCGGGATGCGGCCGCGCGCGAGCTCGAGCACGCCGCCGACGTGGTCGTGGTGGTGATGAGTGACGAGGATCGCGACCAGGCGGACGCCGGTCGTCGCGAGCCAGGCCGCGACCGGCGCGGCATCGCCCGGGTCGACCACGATCGCGACCGGGTCGGCGCCGGGCGCGGCATGACGGACCGTCCAGATGTAGTTGTCGCTGAACGCCGGCAGCGGATGGAGCGAGAGCATGGCGCCACTCTCCGCCGGCGAGACCGACGCGGCAAGCGGGCGGTCGCGGCGACGACCGCCGTCCGGAGCGGCGTGTAACATCGCGGGATGGACGGCCCGCCCGACAGCACCGAACGCAGCGCCTGGTTCGACGCCCCGCAGGGCCGCTTCGTGCTGGCCTCGGAGCACGCCCTGATGGCGCGCGCGCTGAGCGAGGTGTTCGGCTTCGTGATGGTGCAGGTCGGCGACTGGGGTCCGGCCGGCGCCCTGATCGGCGAGCACCGGGTGGCGAACGTGGTCTACGCCGGCGGCGCCGCGGCGCCGGGCGCCCAGCGGGTCGAGACCGACGGCGACGCGCTGCCGTTCGCCGCCGAGTCGATCGATGCGGTGGTGCTGCCGCACGCGCTCGAGCAGGCCGGCTCACCTCACGCCCTGGTCCGCGAGGCCGAGCGCGTGCTGGTCGCCGACGGCCACCTCGTCGTGCTCGGCTTCAACCCCTGGAGCCTGTGGGGCCTGCGCCGCCGCATCGGCCCGCCGCGCTTCCCGTTCGACCAGCCGCACTGCATCGGCGAGACCCGCCTGCGCGATTGGCTGGCACTGCTCGGCTTGGAGACGGTCGCGGTCCACCGGCACCTGCACGGCCTGCCGCTCGACTCCGACGGCGGCCTTCGCCGCGCCGCGTTCCTCGACCGCTGGGGCGCCCGCAGCTGGCCGATGTTCGCCGGTGGCTACGTGCTGGTGGCGCGCAAGCGCCGGCTCTCGCTAACGCCTTTGCGCGTGGTGCGCGAGCGCAGCGCACCGGCGCTCGGCGGCACAGTCACCGCCCGGCGCGATGCGGCATGAGCAGCGCGATGCGCAAGTACGTGGCGTACACCGACGGCGCCTGCCGCGGCAACCCGGGGCCGGGCGGCTGGGGCGCGCTGCTGCGCAACGACCTCGGCGAGCGCGAGCTGGCGGGGTACGACCCGGCCACCACAAACAACCGGATGGAGCTGATGGGCGCGATCGCGGTGCTCGAGGCGCTGGCGCCGGGCGCCGAGGTCGAGCTCCACACCGACTCGCAGTACGTCAAGCTCGGCATCACCGAGTGGATCTCGAACTGGAAGCGGCGCGGCTGGAAGACCTCCGACCGCAAGCCGGTCAAGAACCAGGACCTCTGGCAGCGGCTCGACCACGCCGCCCACAAGCACAAGGTCGAGTGGCGCTGGGTCAAGGGCCACTCCGGCGACCCCGACAACGAGCGGGTCGACCAGCTCGCGAACGCGGCGATCGACGCTGCGTTCGCGGCCAAGGGCGGACGCTGAGATGCGCCAGGTCGTGCTCGACACCGAGACCACCGGCCTCGAGCCCGGCGACGGCCATCGCATCATCGAGATCGGCTGCGTCGAGATCGGCGGCCGGCGCCGCGGCGCGGGCCGGCGCTGGTTCCTCAACCCCGAGCGCGCGATCGACGAGGCCGCGGTCGCGGTCCACGGCATCACCCGCGAGCAGCTCGCCGGCAAGCCGCGCTTCGCCGACATCGCCGACGAGCTGATCGAGCACGTCCGCGGCGCCGAGCTCGTGATCCACAACGCGCCTTTCGACGTCGGCTTCCTCGACGCCGAGCTCGCCCGCGCCGGCCGTCCCGAGCGCATCGGCCAGCTCTGCGCGGTGCTCGACACCCTGGCGCTGGCGCGCGAGCTGCACCCGGGCCAGCGCAACGGCCTCGACGCGCTATGCAAGCGCTATTCGATCGACGACTCGCGCCGCGAGTTCCACGGCGCGCTGCTCGACGCCGAGATCCTGGCCGACGTCTACCTGGCGATGACCGGTGGTCAGGACGCGCTGGCGCTGGACGCCGCGCCAGGCGAGGCCGACCGCGGCCGCAGCGTGGCGCCGATCGCCCGTGCTGGCGCCATCCCACGGGTTGTCGCCGATGCCGCCGACCGCGAGGCTCATGCGACCCGGCTCGTCAAGCTGCGCAAGACCGCTGGCGGTCGCGCGGTGTGGGACGCGCTCGAGCCCCCGACCACGGGCGAAGCAAAAGCGCAGTAAAGCGGGCGGGGGTCGCCGACCACCCCCGTCGAACCGGCGCGGCCGCGCCGGTATAGTCCGCCCCCAGCCCGCCCTCGAACCACGGAGCTCCGAACATGGCCGATGCGTCCGCCGCCGACCTTGCCAGCCGCGCCCTGATGGACTCCGGCGTGATCCTCGCCAGCGGCGCGGTCGCTGCAGTGATCGCCAAGCGGCTCTCGATGCCCGACATCGTGCTGTTCCTGTTGGTGGGCATGCTGCTCGGCCCGCAGGCGTTCGGCGTGCTCGGGGTCGGCGCGGACTCCGTGATGAACCAGTTCATCCTCGCCTTCGGCGCGGCTTACATCCTGTTCGACGGCGGCACCACGCTGCGGTTCCGCGTGCTCAAGGAGATCTGGGTGCTGCTGCTCGTGATCGCCACGGTCGGCGTGCTGATCACCGCGGCGATCACCGCGTTCGCCGCCCGCGAGTTCATGGGCATCGCCTGGAGCACGGCGCTGGTGCTCGGCGCGGTGCTGTGCTCGACCGATCCGGCGACCCTGGTGCCGGTGTTCAAGCAGGTCAAGATCAAGGAGCGGGTGGCGCAGCTGGTGATGAGCGAGTCGGCGTTCAACGACGCGATGGGCGCGATCCTGACCTTCACCGTGTTCGGCATCGTGGTCGGTGGCGAGGCGTTCTCGTTCGCCCACACCGGCAAGGACCTGATCAAGGAAGCCGGGCTCGGGCTGATGATCGGTGCCGCGTTCGGCTACGGTGCGGCGCTGCTGATCGCGCACAAGCAGTACCCGTTGCTCAAGGACTACATGCCGCTGGTGACGCTGATCCTGGTGATCTTCGCGTTCCAAGTCGCGTTGATGCTCGATGCCAGCGCGTTCATGGCGGTGTTCACGGCCGGCGTGATGCTGTCGAACAACGAATCGTTCGGCTTCCACGCCGACGACATCGACGAGGAGAAGATGCACGAGTACGTGGCGAGCACCGCGCTGCTGTTCCGCATCTTCATCTTCATCCTGCTCGGCAGCCAGGTCGACTTCGTGCTGATCCAGCAGTACCTCGCGCCCGGGCTGGCGGTGGTCGCGGTGTTCATGTTCGTGGCCCGGCCCATGACCGTGTTCGCCTGCGCGCTCCCCGACCGCCACGCCAAGTGGACGCTCAAGGAGATGCTGTTCATGTGCTGGACCCGCGAGACCGGGGTGATCCCGGCGGCACTGGTCGGCCTGCTCGCCGGCCAGATGGCACAGATGGAGAGCGTCCCGGCCGACTTCGACCTCAAGGCGATCGGCGCGGTGACCTTCATCGCGATCCTGGCCACCATCCTGATCCAGGCCACCACCACCAAGTGGCTGGCGCGGAAGCTCGACCTGCTGGTCGAGTGACGGCGGCGGCCTGATGCCCGTCGCTCGGGCCTTCTTCGCCAACTTCCTCGGTCGCGCGCCGGGTTGGTACAAGGCCGCTGTCCTCAGCGCGCTGTTCGCCAACCCGCTGATCCTGTTCGCGGCCGGCCCGTTCGTGGCGGGCTGGTCGGTCGTGCTCGAGCTCATCTTCGCGTTGGCGATGGCGACCAGGTGCTACCCGCTGCAGCCCGGTGGCCTGGTCGCGATCGAGGCCGTGGTTCTCGGGTTGACCACCGCCGATGGCGTCGCGACCGAGGTCGCCGCCAACTTCGACGTCCTGCTGCTGCTGATCTTCATGGTCGCGGGGATCTACTTCCTCAAGGACATGCTGCTGTTCGTCTTCACCCGCTTGCTGACCGGCATCCGTTCGAAGACCGCGCTGTCGGTCGCGTTCTGCGGCGTGTCGGCGTTGCTCTCGGCCTTCCTCGACGCGCTGACGGTGATGGCGGTGGTGATCACGGTCGCGGCCGGTTTCGTCAAGGCGATCGAAGCGGTGCGTCAGCGCGGGACGCTCAGCGACGACGACCGCGAGGGCTTCGTTGCGTTCCTCCGCGACTTGTTGATGCACGCAGCGGTCGGCACCGCGCTCGGCGGCGCCTGCACCCTGGTCGGAGAACCGCAGAACCTGCTGATCGGCGGGGTGGTCGGCTGGGGCTTCATCGAGTACGCGCGAGCGATGGCGCCGGTCTCGGCGCCGGTGCTGGCGGTCGGGCTCGCCACCTGCTGGGCGGTCGAGCGCTTCCGGGTCGCCGGCTACGGCGCCGAGCTGCCGCTGGCGGCTCGCGAAGCGTTGGCGGCCGTCGCTGTCGCCGAGCGCGCCGGGTCCACCGCCGAGTACCGGGCCCGGCTCATCGCGCAACTGGCGGTAGTGGTCTTGCTGGTCGTCGCGCTCGCGTTGCACGTCGCCGAGGTCGGGATCGTCGGACTCGCCGTCATCATCCTTGCCACCGCCTTTACCGGCGTGGTCGAGGAGCACCGGCTCGGCAAGGCCTTCGAGGAGGCGATGCCGTTCGCCGCGTTGATCGTGGTGTTCTTCGCGGTGGTCTCGGTGATCCACGAGCAGCATCTGTTCTCGCCGGTGATCGGCTGGGCGCTCGGCTTCGAGGGTTCGGCGCGAAACGCGGTGTTCTACCTCGCCTCCGGGGCGCTCTCGGTGGTCTCGGACAACGTGTTCGTCGCCACCGTCTACATCCGCGATGTGCAGACGGCGTTCGAGCTCGGCGCCATCGACCGCACCACGCTCGAGCAGCTGGCGATCGCGATCAACATGGGCACCAACGTCCCGAGCATCGCCACGCCCAACGGCCAGGCCGCGTTCCTGTTCCTGTTGACCTCGGGCGTGGCGGTCGCGCTGCGGCTGACCTACCTCAGGATGGTGATCGCGGCGCTGCCCTACACCGTGACGATGACCGCCACCGGCTTCGTCGCGATGTGGCTGTGGGTCTGATCCAGCAGGGCTGACCCGGGCCGGTGCCCACCTATCGATCAGTGGTGGGCGTGAGCGCCCGCCGCGAACGCACCCCACGCCGACCAGGCCCCGAGCCCGACCAGCAGCGCACCGGCGAGCCGGCGCAACGCGGGCAGCCGCAACAGGTCGGTGCGTCCGCCGATCAACCAGGCACCGACGCCGAGCGCGGGCAGGGTGCCGGCGCCGAACGCGAGCATGGTGGCGGCGCCGCCCAGCGCCGAGCCGGTGGTCGCGGCGGCGAGCAACGCGGTCCAGCTCAGGGCGCAGGGCAACCAGCCCCACAACACGCCGAGCGCCAGCGCGTTCGCGATGCCGTCCTGGTGCCCGACCCGCTGGGCGAGCGGGGCGAGCGCGCCGTGCCAGACCCGAGAGGCGATCGCCTCGAGCGCACGCCACGGCGGCCGGTCGAGCAGCAGGCGCGCGCCGAGCATCACGAACAACAGCGCGGTCGCGAGTCGCAACCCGGTGCCGAGCGGCCGCGGGTCGAAGGCCAGCGCCCAGCCGCGCGCACCGAACGCGACCGCGCCGCCGACCAGCGCGCCGGCGAGCGCGTAGCCGATCACGCGACCGCTCGAGTGGAGGTAGGCGTGGCGCGGGTCGGGCGCCCGCAGCGCGAGCGCCGCCGCGATGCCGCCGCACATCGCGACGCAGTGCCCGGAGCCTAGAAGCCCGAACATGAACGCGCCGAGCGGGGTGGCAAGCTCAGCGGGGTCCATCGTCGCCTTGGCGCCCCGTCGTGGATCCGTCCTCCGCACGCACTGCGTCGGCAGCCGGTTGCGACGGCCGCGGGTCCTGCGGCGGCGCGCGATCGTCGTCGAGCACCGCCCGCCACGGTGGCGTGTCGAGGTCCTCGAACTGACGACGCTCGATCGCCCACAGCAGGCCCCACACCGCGAGCCCGAGCAGCAGCAGCGAGAGCGGGATCAGGACGAACAGGCTGCTCATTGCGCATCCTCGGCCAGCCGCAGCGCGTTCGCCACCACCAGCAGCGAGCTCGCGCTCATGCCGAGCGCGGCCGACCAGGGCTCCAGCAGCCCGGCCATCGCCACCGGCAGCACCAGCAGGTTGTATCCGACCGCCCACCACAGGTTCTGGCGCACCACCGCGCGGGCGCGGCCGGCGATCTCGAACGCGGCCAGCAGCGGCGCCAGGCGCGCGCCGCTCAGCACTGCATCGCCCTGGGCCTGGGCCAGGGCGGTGCCCGAGCTCAGCGCGATGGCGACGTCGGCGCCGGCCAGCACCGGCGCATCGTTGACGCCATCGCCGACCATCGCGACGCGCCGGCCGGCGGTCTGCAGCGCGCGGACGCGGGCCAGCTTGTCGGCGGGCGCCAGCCGCGCCTCGCGCGCGGCGAACCCGAGCGTGTCGGCGACCCGCGCGACCTCGGCCGCGTCGTCGCCGCTCATGAGATGGAGCGCGAGCCCGCGCGCGCGCAGCGCGACGACGGTCGCGGCGGCGTCCGCGCGGACGGCGTCGGCGAACGCGAAGCGGGCGAGCGGTCCGGCGTGGTCGGCGAGCAGAACGCCGCGGTCGGCGTCGGGCTCCGGGCTCGCGACGGCCGGGTGCTCGTCCGCGGACGCGAAGCGGGGCGTGCCGAGCCGGTAGCGGACGCCGTCGATCGTCCCGCTGACGCCCTGGCCGGGGACGGTCGCGATGTCCGAGGCGGCGCGCGCCACGAGCGGGAAGGCGCGGGCCAGCGCGTGCTCCGAGCCATGTTCGAGCGCGGCGGCGATCGCGGTCGCCGTCGCGGCATCGAGGCCGTCGCGCAGCGTCTCGACCCCGGCCAGGCGCGGCCGCCCTTCGGTCAGCGTGCCGGTCTTGTCGAACACGAGGTCGGTGGCGTCGGCGAGCGCCTCGAGCGCGCGGGCCCGGACCACGAACACGCCGTCGCGCGCCAGGCGATGGGTGGCGGCGGTCTGGGCCGCCGGCATCGCCAGGCCGAGCGCGCAGGGGCAGGTCGCGATCAACACCGCGAGCGTGACCGGCAGGGCGCGGGCGGGCTCGAGCGTCCACCACAGGGCGAAGGCGGCGAGCGCCGACAGCAGCACCGCGCCGACCAACCAGGCTGCGATGCGGTCGGCGGCGAGCTGCTGCGGCGGGCGCTCGCTCTGGGCGCGGGCGAGCAGGCGACCGAGCGCCGCGACCTGGGTCTCGGCGCCGACCCGAATGATCCGGGCCTCGAACGGGGCACCGGCGTTGAGGCTGCCGCCGAGCAGCGCGTCGCCGCGCCGGCGTTGCTGGGCGCGCGACTCGCCGGTCAGCAGCGATTCGTCGAGCAAGGCGCCGTCGGACTCGAGCGTCGCGTCGCTCGGCACCGCATCGCCGGGACGGACCAGCACGCGGTCGCCGACGCTGAGCTCGACCCGACCGACCGCACGCGGCCCATTGGCGTCGAGCCTGAGCGCGGTCGCCGGCAGCAGGCGGGCCAGCGCGTCGGCGGCGTCGCCGGCCCGCGCCCGCGCCGCGAGCTCGAGGTAGCGGCCGGCCAGCAGCAGGAACACGAACATCGCCAGCGAGTCGTAGTACACCGGCCAGCGGCCGGCCAGCGTGTTGACCAGGCTGGCACCGAAGGCGAGCGCGACCGCCAGCGCGATCGGCACGTCCATGCCGAGCCGCCCTGCCATCAGCTGGACCAGGGCGCCGCGGAAGAACGGCGCCGCCGAGTACAGCACCACCGGCGTCGCCAGCAGCAGGCTCACCCACTCGAGGTAGCGCGCGGTGACGAGGTCCATGTCCTGCCACTCGCCGTACCAGAGCGCGATGCCGTACATCATCGCCTGCATCGCGACCAGGCCGGCCAACGCCAGGCGCTTGAGCAGGTCGCGGCGTTCGGCGGCGAGCACCGGTTCGGCGTCCTCGAGCGGATGCGGTCGGTAGCCGAGCGCGGCGAGCCGTTCGAGCAGCGCGGCGAGCGGCGGGCCGTCGGGCCCGAGCGTGGCGGTGAGCCGCGCCGACACCGGGTTGAGGTGGACGCGGCGCACTCCCGGGATGCGGGTCAGGGCGCCTTCGATCAACCAGGCGCAGGCCGCGCAGCGCACGCCCTCGACCAGCATCGACACGGCGCGCGCGCCGTCGGCCTCGCGGACCACGAAGCGCGCGCTCAGGGCCGGACGATCGAAGGCGGCGAACCCGGCGTCGAGCGCCGCGTCAGGTCGCGGCGCGGGCGCCTCGCGCGCGCCGTAGTAGGCGCCGAGGCCGCAGCTCGCGATCAGCTCCGCCGCCGCGGCGCAGCCCAGGCAGCAGACCGCGACCGGCACCGGCGCGAGCCGGGCCTGCGGCGGGTCCTCGGGCAAGGGTTCGCCGCAGTGGAAGCAGCGTTCAGCCGCCGTCGTCATCGCCGGAGTCGTCGCCCGCATCATCGACGGGCGGTGGCGTGGCATCGGTGGCGGATGCGGCCGGCGCGGATGCGGGCACCGCGGCCCCTGCCGCGGGATCCTGCCAGGTGACGCCGACCTTCCGCACCGTCTCGGTGACCAGTGGGTCGCGATGGCTGAACGCGATCCAGACCGTGACCAGGCCGCCGATCACCGCGGCGACCGGCGGTCCGACCACCAGCCAGAACAGCGGGTCGCGCCAGCCGAAGCTCGGGCCGCGACGGCCGTCGGCACTCTCCGTTTCGTCGGGTCGGTCCATCGTCAGCCTGGTCTCACTTGGTCGGGGCGAAGAAGCGGGTGATCTCGCGGGCGCGCTGCTCGGGCGCGTCGGCGGCGGCGATCGCGATCTCGATCGAGCGGCTGCCGGCGACCGCGTTGCGCGGTGCCCTGACCCGCACCGCGACGTTGCCGACCGAACCAGCCCCGACCACCAGGCTGCGCGCATCGAGCACCGCCGCGCCGTCGACCGTGTCGGCCTCGTGGCGAGCGACCTCGACCTCCAGTCCGGCGAGCCCGCTCGCGCTCACGTCGTAGCGGTGGTCGCGCGCGTCGCGGTTGATGACCTTGAGCAGGTAGACGTTCTCGACCACGCCGTCGTCGAGGCGGTAGAGCGCGTTGCGGTCGCGCAGCACGTCGAGCGCGACCGCGGGCCGCAGCGCGACGCCCGCGATCCACAGCCCGGTCAGCGCCACCAGCAGTGCGCCGTAGACCACCGTCCGCTTGCGGAGCAGCGGGCGCGCCGCGCCGCTGAGCGCGTTGGCGTCGGTGTACCTGATCAGGCCGCGCGGGTAGCCGACCTTGTCCATCACCGAGTCGCAGGCGTCGACGCAGGCGGCGCAGGCGATGCACTCGTACTGCAGGCCGTCGCGGATGTCGATGCCGGTCGGGCAGACCTGGACGCACAGCGTGCAGTCGATGCAATCGCCGAGGCCCTTGGCCTGGTGGTCGTCGCCACGCTTGCGCGCGCCGCGCTGCTCGCCGCGCTTCTCGTCGTAGGCGATGAGCAGGGTCCGGTCGTCGAACATCGCGCTCTGGAAGCGGGCGTAGGGGCACATGTACATGCAGACCTGCTCGCGCAGGTAGCCGGCGTTGCCGTAGGTGGCGAGGCCGTAGAACAGGATCCAGAACGTCTCCCACGGCCCGGTCGCGAGCGCGACCACCGCGGTGCCGAGCTCGCGGACCGGGGTGAAGTAGCCGACGAAGGTGAAGCCGGTCCACAGCGCGAGCGTGACCCACAGCACCTGCTTGGCCGTGCTGCGCAGGACCCGGTCGCGATGCCAGGGGCCGCGGTCGAGCTTCATCCGCGCCATCCGGTCGCCCTCGGTCCAGCGCTCGATGCGGATGAAGAGGTCGGTCCATACCGTCTGGGGACAGGCGTAGCCGCACCACAGCCGGCCGGCGAGCGCGGTGAAGAAGAACAGCGTCAGCGCCGCGATCACCATCAGCAGCGCGAGCAGGTGGAAGTCCTGGGGCCAGAAGGTCAGGCCGAAGACGTGGAACTTGCGCGCCGGGAGGTCGAACAGCACCGCCTGGCGGCCGTCCCAGGGCAGCCAGGCCACGCCGTAGAACAGCCCGAGCAGCACGATCGAGGCCAGCGCGCGCAGCGACTGGAAGCGGCCGGACTGCTCGCGCGGGTAGACCTTCTTGCGCGCCGCGTAGAGCGAGCTCGACGATTCCTCGAACTTGCCGGCGAAGGGGTCGCGCGGGGCGCTCGGCGTGCTCATGGTCCGGGCGCCGCGCCCTCGTCCTCGTCGTCGCTCGCGTGCGGCGAGCGCTGCGGGTCGGCGGCGAGCAACCAGTGCGCGGCGGTGGCGCTGGCGGCGGCGAGCAGCCAGAACAGCACGAAGCCGAGCGTGTAGGCGCCGAGGCGTGAGAGCTCGAACGGGAAGGTGGCCGAGGCGGTCAGGACCTCGGGGTCGAAGGTGGCGAAGAACACGGCCTCGGCGACGCCGGCGGCGACGAACGCGACCCAGCCGATGGTGATCGGGACGACCCAGCGCGGACGCGGGCGCGAGCGATGGGGCATGCGGTCGCTCGCTCCGCTACTGCGGCTGGCCGAGCGAGCGGACGTAGGCGGCGACCAGCTTGACCTTCTGCTCGCCGAGCAGCTCGCCGTGCGGCGGCATCCGGCCCATCCGCCCGTCGGCGATGCTGGCCTTGAGCGACTCGTAGTCACCGCCGTAGAGCCAGCGGTCGTTGCTGAGGTCGGGCGCGCCCAGCAGCGGGTTGCCCTTGCCGTCGGGGCCGTGGCACGCGACGCAGAGCGTGGCGAAACGCTCGGCGCCGCGCGGCGCGAGAGCCGCCAGCGCCGGCTCGGCCTCGCGGCCGCCCAGCGTGTAGACGTAGGCCGCGAGCTCGGCCACGCCCTGCTCGCCGAACGCCGCGCGCTGCGGCGGCATCACGCCGTTGCGGCCGTGGGTGATGGTGGTCACCAACGCCGCGCCGTCGCTGCCGTAGAGCCATTCGGCGTCGGTGAGGTCGGGGAAGCCTGCCGCGCCGCGGCCGTCGGAGCCGTGGCAGGTGCTGCAGGTGTTGGCGAAGATCCGCGCTCCGGTCGCCAGCGCCTGCGGCTCCTTGGCCAGCGCGTCGACGTCCATCCCGGCGAACGCGGCGAACAGCTCCGCTTCGCGGGCGCGGACCGCGGCGACCTCGGCTTGGTACTGGCCGGCTTGCGTCCAGCCCAGCGTGCCGGCGAGGTTGCCGGCGCCCGGGTAGAGCACCAGGTAACCGACCGAGAACACCACGGTGCCGACGAACAGGAACAGCCACCAGCGCGGCATCGGGTTGTTGAGCTCGACCAGGTCACCGTCCCAGACGTGGCCGGTGGTCTCGCCCTTGACGTCCTCGCCCGGACGCTTGCGCGAGGTGTAGATCAGCAGCCACAACGCGCCGACGATGTTGATCGCGACGATCACGATGACGTAGAGGCTCCAACCCTGGCTCATCGTGCATCCTCCCGGTCGTGCGCCGCATCCTGCAGCGGCAGCTGCGCCGCCGCGTCGAACTCGCGCTTGCGCCGGCTGCTCCAGGCCCAGCCGCTGATGGCGACGAAGCCGATCATCGCCACCAGCGTGAGCAGGCCGTGGTAGACGCCCTTATCGATGCCGAACAGCTCCATCGCTCACCTCCCGGCCCGGCCAGCGACGCCCATCACCTGCAGGTAGGCGATCAAGGCGTCCATCTCGGTCTTGCCCGCGACCGCCGCGGCGGCGCCGGCGATCTCCTCGTCGCTGTAGGGATGGCCGAGGAAGCGCAGGGTCTCGAGCTTGCGGGTCAGGTGCTCGCCATCGATCGGCCGCTCGGCCAGCCAGGGGAAGCCCGGCATGTTGGAGGCGGGCACCAGGTCGCGCGGGGCAATCAGGTGGATGCGGTGCCATTCGTCGGTGTAGCGGCCGCCGACCCGGGCGAGGTCGGGTCCGGTGCGCTTGCTGCCCCACTGGAACGGCCGCTCGTACACGGTCTCGCCGGCCTTGGTGAACGGCCCGTAGCGCTCGGTCTCCGACTTGAACGGCCGGATCATCTGCGAGTGGCAGACGTAGCAGCCCTCGCGGACGTAGACGTCGCGGCCCTCCTGCTCGAGCGGCGCGAACGGCACCACGCCGGGCAGCGGCTGGGTGGTCTCGGCCTGGAACATCAGCGGCACGATCTCGGCCAGGCCGCCGAACGAGATCGCGACCGCGACCAGCGCCGCCATCAGGCCGATGTTCTTCTCGATCTTGTCGTGGTTCATGCCTGCGCTCCCGTGGCGACCGCGTGCCTGGCGGGCTCCGGTCCGGCGATCGTCCGCCACACGTTCCAGGCCATGATCAGCATCCCGACCAGGAACAGCAGCCCGCCCAGCAGGCGCGCGCCGTAGTAGGGGTAGGTCGCCTCGACGCTCTCGATGAACGAGTAGGTGAGCGTGCCGTCGGGCTCGAGCGCCCGCCACATCAGGCCCTGCATCACGCCGGCGATCCACATCGACACGGTGTAGAGCACGACGCCGATGGTCGCGATCCAGAAGTGCAGGTCGATGGCCTTGATGCTGTGCATCCGCGGCTTGTCGAACAGCTTGGGGATCAGGGCGTAGATGCAGCCGATGGTCACGAACGCGACCCAGCCCAGCGCGCCGGAATGGACGTGGCCGATGGTCCAGTCGGTGTAGTGGCTGAGCGAGTTGACGGTCTTGATCGACATCATCGGCCCCTCGAAGGTCGACATGCCGTAGAACGAGAGCGAGACGATCATGAACTTGAGGATCGGGTCCTCGCGCAGCTTATGCCAGGCGCCCGACAGCGTCATGATGCCGTTGATCATGCCGCCCCACGACGGCGCCAGCAGCATCAGCGAGAACACCATGCCCAGCGACTGGGCCCAGTCGGGCAGCGCGGTGTACTGCAGGTGGTGCGGGCCGGCCCACATGTAGAGCGCGATCAGGGCCCAGAAGTGGACGATCGAGAGCCGGTACGAGTAGACCGGGCGGCCGGCCTGGCGTGGCACGAAGTAGTACATCATCCCGAGGAAGCCGGCGGTCAGGAAGAAGCCGACCGCGTTGTGGCCGTACCACCACTGCACCATCGCATCGACCGCGCCCGAGTAGATCGGGTAGGAGTGGGTGAGCGAGGTCGGGATCGCCAGGCTGTTGACGATGTGGAGCACGGCGATGGTCAGGATGTAGGCGCCGAAGAACCAGTTGGCGACGTAGATGTGCTCGACCTTGCGCTGGGCGACGGTGCCGAAGAACACGACGGCGTAGGCGACCCACACCACCGCGATCAGCACGTCGATCGGCCAGATCAGCTCGGCGTACTCCTTGCCCTGGGTCAGGCCGAACGGCAGCGTCAGCGCGGCGCTCAGGATCACGAGCTGCCAGCCCCAGAACGTGAACGCCACCAGTGGGCCGCCGAACAGCCGCACGCCGCAGGTCCGCTGCACCACCCAGTACGAGGCGGCGAACAGGCCGCAGCCGCCGAAGGCGAAGACCACCGCGTTGGTGTGGAGCGGGCGGAGGTGGCTGTAGGTCAGCCAGGGCGTGTCGAAGTTGAGCTGCGGCCACATCAGCTGGGCGGCGAGGATGACGCCGACCAGCATGCCGACGATGCCCCAGACCACGGTCATCACCGCGAACCGGCGGATGACGGTGTCGTCGTAGGCGGCGGGCTGGGCGGTGGGGTCGGCGGCGTCGGCCATCAGGGCGCTCCCGGGTTCCTCAGGACCGGGGCAGTCTAGCGGGGGCAACGGTCGGGGTGCTGATTCAGGTCAATGCGGGGCCATCCTGGTGCCCGGACACTGCCCGACCATGGAGACCTCGGTCCGCTTCGACCCCGAGCTGGTCCGCCGCTACGACCGGGCCGGGCCGCGCTACACCTCCTACCCGACCGCGCTCCAGTTCACCGAGGCGTTCGGCGAAGCCGACTACCGCGCCGCCGCGCAGCGCTCGAACGACGACCCGATCCCGCCGCCGTTGTCGCTCTACGTCCACGTCCCGTTCTGCGCCAGCCCCTGCTTCTACTGCGGCTGCACCAAGATCATCACCCGCGACGCCACGGCCGGCGCGCGCTACCTGACCCACCTCGCCCGCGAGGTCGAGCTCCAGGCCCGGCTGTTCGATCGCGACCGGATCGTCGACCAGCTCCACCTCGGCGGCGGCACGCCGACTTTCCTGACCCCGGCGCAGCTCGTCGAGCTCCACCAGATCCTGTGCCACAGCTTCCCGTTGCGCGAGGACGCCAGCCGCGAGTTCTCGATCGAGATCGATCCGCGCACCGCCAGCGACGAGCTGATGGCGACGCTGGCCGGCCTCGGCTTCAACCGCATCAGCCTCGGCGTCCAGGACTTCGACCCCGCGGTGCAGGAGGCGGTCAACCGCGTCCAGCCGCGCGAGGCCGTGCTCGAGGTGATCGGCGCGGCGCGCCACCACGGCTTCCGCTCGATCGCGCTCGACCTGATCTACGGCTTGCCGCGCCAGACCGTCGAGTCGTTCGCGCGCACGCTCGACGACGTGATCGCGGTGCGGCCCGAGCGCATCGCCTGCTACAGCTACGCCCACCTGCCGCAGGTGTTCAAGCCGCAGACCCAGATCGACGAGGCCGACCTCTGCCCGCCGGCGGTCAAGCTCGCGTTGCTCGGCATCACGGTCGAGAAGCTGACCCGCGCCGGCTACGTCTACGTCGGGATGGACCACTTCGCGGTGCCCGAGGACGAGCTGGCGGTGGCGCTCGCCGATGGCACGCTGCAGCGCAACTTCCAGGGCTACTCGACCCGCGCCGGGCACGACATGATCGGGCTCGGCATGAGCTCGATCGGCCGGGTCGGCGATTCGTTCGTGCAGAACCTGAAGCGGCTCGACGCCTGGCAGGGGGCGCTCGAGCAGGGCCGTCTGCCCATCTGGCGCGGCTACACGATGGATGCTGACGACCGTGTGCGCCGCGACGTGATCCAGGACCTGATGTGCCGCGGCATGGTGGACTACCACGCCGTCGGCGCGCGCCACGGCATCGCCTTCACCGACTACTTCGTCGACGCGTTGCGGCGGCTGGCGCCGATGGCCGCGGATGGCCTGGTCGAGCTCCGCTCGGACCGGCTCCAGGTCACGCCGCTCGGCCGGCTGCTGGTGCGCGCGGTGGCGATGTGCTTCGACGCCCACCTCGACCCGGACGTGGTCACGCCGCTGGGCAGCGCCAGCGGCGCGACCGGCGCCACCGGCGGCAAACCCGCCCGCCGGTTCTCGCGGATCGTCTGACTACTCGAGCGCCAGCGCGCGCAGCCGAGCGGCGTCAAGCACCCTGAGCTCAGGACCGTCGACGGCGATCACGCCGCGCTCGGCTAGCCCGTGCAGCACGCGCGACAGCGTCTCGGGCTGGAGCGAGAGCCGCGAGGCCAGCACCTTCTTCTGAACGTCGAGGCGGATGACGCGCTCGCCGCGCGGACCGTCGTCGGGCGGCAGGTTCTGCAGCAGCCAGGTGATCACGCGCAGCGTCGAGTTCTGCAGCGACAGGGCTTCGACCTCGTCGATCCTTCGGCGCAACCGCAGCGACAGGCCGCCGAGCACGCGCAGGCAGGTCTCGGGCGAGCCGCGCAACACGGCGAGGAAGCGCTCGGCGTCGAACCCCAGCACCTCGGCCTCGGTCAGCGCCTCGCTGTGCACCGGGTACTCGCGCAGGGTCAGGAACATCACCGCCTCGGCGAAGGTCTGGCCCGGCCCCATCACCTCGATCACCTTCTCGGCGCCGTTGGGCGCGATCCGGTAGAGCTTGATCCGGCCGCGGCGCACGAGCCAGAAGCGCTCGGCGCGCTGGCCCATCTCGAACAGCCGCTGACCGGGGACGAGGGAGACGCGGCTGACCCCGACCCGCACCGCGTCGAGACCGGCGGCGTCGAGCTCGGCGAAGAACGGATGGAGCTTGAGCTCCTCGTCGGCGACCAGCGGCGCGGCGGGCGGCATGGCCGCAGGATGCCACAGCGCCGGTTCAGCGCTCGCGCCAGACCGTGAGCTCGAAGCCCTCGCCCGGCAGCTCGACGAAGGTCCATACGAAGCCGCGCTCCGCCAGGTACTGGTACAGCGGCAGCGGTTCGCGGTGGATCAGCACGCGCAACCGGCGCTCGCCCTCGAGCAGGCGCAACGCCAGCACGATGCGTTCGAACGGCTCCGGCGGCGACAGGTGCCGGACGTCGATGAACAGCGGATCCTGGGCGGGAAGGGCGTCGACCATGGGCGGACCGTAGCCGGCGGACGGCGCCCGTGCCATTGACCGCGGTCAAGCGGCGACCGACCCTGCGGTAGACTCGGTCCGAACCCGTCCGGAGCCTCGCCCGTGTCCCCCAGCGCCTCGCCGGTCACCGTCGATCTCAAGCAGATCAAGCACGCCTGCGGGACCTGTTCGCTGGCCGAGCTCTGCCTGCCGATGGGTCTGAGCAAGCAGGACGTCAGCAAGCTCGAATCGCTGGTCGCCTCGCGCGGTCCGCTGCACGCCGACGACCATCTGTTCCGCGTCAACGATCCGTTCCGCGCGATCTATGCGGTGCGCGGCGGCTGCTTCAAGACCTACCTGGTCGACGACGCCGGCAAGGAGCAGGTGCTCGGCTTCCACCTGCCCGGCGAGCTGATCGGCCTCGACGCGATCTGGCCCGAGAAGCACCAATGCAACGCGGTGGCGCTCGACACCGCCTCGGTCTGCGAGCTGCCGTTCGGCGAGATCACCCGGCTGGCGAGCAGGATCCCCAGCCTCCAGCAGACCATGTTCCGCCTGCTGTCGCGCGACATCGGCGATTCGCACACGCTGGCCGGTGACCTGACCGCCGAGCAGCGAATCGCGGCGTTCCTGCTGTCGCTCGCGTCCCGGCTCAAGGCCCGCGGCTACTCCGAGTCCCGCCTGACGCTGGCGATGCCGCGCCGCGACATCGCCAACTTCCTGCGCCTCGCGACCGAGACGGTCAGCCGGGTGTTCACCCGCTTCGAGAAGGACGGCCTCATCGGCGTCGACCGTCGCGACGTGGAGCTGCTCGAGATCGAAAAGCTACGCAAGCTCAGCCACCAGAGCCCGTGCTGAGGCCCGTCCCGACCTTGACCAGTTCGGCCAGGCAGTCGCAGTAGAGGTCGAGGTAGTCGACGCCGTTCTCCGCGTCGTAGAGCCAGGGGTTCATCAGCGTGTGGCGCAGCACGAACAACCCGGCGGCCTCGCGGCGCGGATCGGTCGGCTGCTCGCGCAGGGTCCGCGGGTCGAGCCCGAGCCGTTCGAGCACCGCGACCATCGGCGCATGCCCCAGGCTGTGTAGCGCGAGCGTGGTCGCCGAGGCGAAGTGTTGCTTGACCTGCAGCGGCTGCGAGGCATCGACCCGCAGCGCGTCGTAGATCCGCGCGGTGAAGCGGTTGGCGACCGCCAGGTCGCGGTTGCCGGCGGGGTTGAGCGCGAGGCAGACCAGGTTCGAGTCGGGCTCGAACGGGATGCTGAGCGTGGCCTGGCCGCGCAGCCGCGCGGCGAGCGCCTCGAGCTTGTGCTGGAAGCGCTCGGCGTTGCGCACCGTGCCGGCGACGATCCGACCGAAGTTCTCGGCGTCGAGCGGCAGCACCTTGTGCGCGACGTGGACCGCGGCGGCGTTGGCGCCGGGCTTGGAGCCCTCGAGGATGTAGCGACCGAGACCGCGGAAGCGGTCGCGGTAGGCGGGCGCCGGTCCAGCGGCGGGCTCGGCGTTGAACACGTAGTCCGCATCCTGGGTCACGAACTCGGTGACGCGCTGGTCGCGGTAGACGATCGCGCCGGTGCCGAACGGCAGGTAGCCGAGCTTGTGCGGGTCGATGGTGACCGAATCGACCTCGGCCAGCGCCGCGATCGCGTCGTAGACCTCGCGCGACGGGAAGTGCTGGAAACCGGCGCGGACCTCGGCGTGGGGGACGAGACCGCCGTCGGGGCGGCGGAACACGCTCGCGAGGTAGCCGCCCCAGGCGCCGTCGACGTGGACGCCGAAGCCGAGGCCCCGCTCGCGCCAGTGTGTGCGCGCCGCGACCACCCGATGCAGCGGATCGAGCGTGCCGAACTCGGTGGTGCCGAGCACCGCGACCACCGCCAGCACCGGCACGCGCTGCTCGTGGGCCTGGGCCAGCGCGGCGTCGAGCGCGTCGGCGTCCATCCGCATGCCGCGCTCGCCGACCTGCCAGAGCCGGTCGTCGCCGAGCCCGAGCAGGCGCATCGCCTTCTGCCAAGAGTAGTGGGCGGTGGCGGGAGCGAGCACCACGTGCGGTCGGAGCGTGGGGTGGCGCAGATGGAACTCGACGGTGCCGAGCGCGCCGATGCGTTCGGCATCGATCGCGGCGGCGATCGCCGCCGCGGCATCGCGACCTGCGGCCCCGTCGGCGGCGAGCTCGAAGAGCGCGCGGTCGAGCGCGCCGCGCAACGCGATGCACTCGGCGACCATGAGGTTGGCGAGCGCCCAGTCGTCATGGTCGACGAGCGGCCGGCCGGCGACGGAGAGCCGGGCGGCGAGCGCCGCGGCGACCGTCGCCTGGCGCGAACCGGCGCCGAGCGAGCGGAGCGCGGCGCCGAGCGCGACCGGCCAGCTCCGCACCGCGCGCAGCATCGCCAGCGCCTCGTAGTTGGCGACCGAGCCGCCTGAGCACAGGTGACCGAACGCGCAGTCGGCGCGGGCGACCTCGGTGGGGAAGCCGAGCATGCGGGCCAGCATCAGGCCGGCGGCGAGCTCGAGCTCGACCGTGACCGGCGCGGCGTCCTCGACCACGTTGTTGGGGTTGTAGGGCAGCGTGACGATCTGCGCGATCAGCCCAGGCAGCAGCGTGTCGGAGGCCATGTGGCCGATGTAGCGCGGCGAGTGGAACGGCACCGAGCGCTTGAGCGCGGCCGACAGCGCGTGCAGCTCACGCCGCATCCGCGCCTCGAACTCCTGGTGCTCGGCGCTGAAGCGGGCGCGGGTCGGGATCGCCGGCGGGTCCTCGGGGTGGAAGTTGCGGCGCCAGAACACGTGGTCGCGCAGGAACTCGACCACCAGCTTCTCCAGCAGCTCGTCGTTCTCGCCGTAAGGCCCGAGGAACGCGGCCGATGGGGGTGGGGGTGGGGGCGGGGCGGGGTGGTCGGGCATCGGGAGCTCCGGGGTGCGGAGGCCCTAGGGGAACAGGCCGCGACGGTGGCGGCATTGATGCCGGTCAACGCTTGACGGCGGTCAAGGAGGCGCGGCGTACCATCGTCGAACATCCGCTCGAAGCCAGGAGCCGCCATGCACTCGATCCGAACCGCTTCCCTGACCCTCTGCGCCGCGTTGGCCGCGACCGCCAGCGCCGGCACGGTCGATGACCTCGTCGCCGGCGCCAAGCTCAGCCTCGACTTGCGCTACCGGATCGAGGCGGTCGACCAGGTCGGCTTCGCCGAGCAGGCGCTGGCGTCGACGCTGCGGGCCCGGCTCGGCGGGAGCAGCGGCAGCGCCGGCGGCTTCTCGCTCCACGGCGACTTCGAGGTCATCGGCGCGGTCGGCGTCGACGACTACAACAGCACGGCCAACGGCCTGACCCAGTTCCCGGTGATCGCCGACCCCACGGGCTCCGAGCTCAACCAGGCGTTCCTGCAATGGAAGGGCGCTGCCGGGCAGCTGCGTTACGGCCGCCAGCGTTTCGTCCTCGACAACCATCGCTTCATCGGCAACGTCGGCTTCCGCCAGAACGAGCAGACCTTCGACGCCACCACCGCCGCGCTCAAGCTCGGCCGCGCCACGCTGACCGGCGCCTGGATCTGGAACGCCGATCGGATCTTCGGCGAGGACCATCCCAACCCGCTGTCGGCGAACACGCCACTCCAGGCGCCGGTGTTGCACCTCGGTCTGCCGCTCGGCAAGGGCAAGCTCTCGCTCTACGCTCACGCCTTCGAGTTCGAGGCCCAGCCCGCGAACTCCCACAGCAACGTCGGCCTGCGCTGGGCCAACGACCCGGCCGGGGCGGGCGCCGACCGCGGGCTGCGCTACGCGTTCGAGTTCGCGCAGCAGGACGCCTACGCCGACGGCGCTGCCACCATCGACCAGGATTACGCGCTGGCCGAGCTCGGCTGGGGCGGCCAGGTGTTCGGCGTCCGCGCCGGCGTCGAGACGCTGGGCGGCGACGGCGTGCGCGGCTTCCAGACCCCGTTCGCGACGCTGCACGCGTTCAACGGCTGGGCCGACCGCTTCCTGTCCACACCGGCCGACGGCTTGGTCGATGCCTACCTCACGCTCGACCTGCGGCGCGGCGGCTGGAGCGTGGTGCTCACCGGCCACGACTTCAGCGCCGACTTCGTCGACGCGAAGTACGGCCGGGAGCTCGACCTCGGGATCTTCTACGCCGCCAGCGCCCGCACCACCTTCAAGTTCGAGTACGCCGACTACGCCGCCGAGACCTTCGCCACCGACACTCGCATCGTCTGGCTCACCGCCGAGTTCAAGCTCTGACCTGAGCCCACCAGGAGCACTTCATGTCCAAGATCACCCGACCCATCGCCATCGCCGCACTCATCGCCGCGTCCTTCGCCGGCAGCGCCTGGGCCGCCGACACCGGGGGCTCCGCCAAGGGCGACCTCGGTCCGCCGCAGGGCGAGCCGGTCGTCGCCGAGCTCACCGACGCACCGCTGGTGCCCAAGCCGATCAAGCGCGACAAGCCAGCCAAGGTGATCGTCAACCTCGAGGTCCGCGAGCTCGACAAGGAGATCTCGGAGGGCGTGACCTACACCTTCTGGACCTTCGGCGGATCGGTGCCGGGCAAGTTCATCCGCATCCGGCAGGGCGACACGGTGGAGTTCCACCTCCGCAACCATCCCGACTCGAAGATGCCGCACAACATCGACCTGCACGCGGTCACCGGGGCCGGCGGCGGCGCCGCCTCGTCGTTCACCGCGCCCGGCCACGAGTCGCAGTTCACGTTCAAGGCGCTCAACCAGGGCCTCTACGTCTACCACTGCGCGACCGCGCCGGTCGGCATGCACGTCGCCAACGGCATGTACGGGCTGATCCTGGTCGAACCGCCGGAGGGGATGAAGCCGGTCGACCGCGAGTTCTACGTGATGCAGGGCGACTTCTACACGGTCGGCAAGTACCGCGAGAAAGGCCACCAGCCGTTCGACATGCAGAAGGCGATCGACGAGAACGCGACCTACGTGTTGTTCAACGGCTCGGAGAACGCGCTGGTCGGCCCCAACGCCCTGACCGCCAAGGTCGGCGAGACCATCCGGCTCTACGTCGGCAACGGCGGACCGAACCTGGTCTCGAGCTTCCACGTCATCGGCGAGATCTTCGACAAGGTCAACTTCGAGGGCGGCACCCAGCACCAGGAGAACGTCCAGACCACGCTGGTCCCGGCCGGCGGCTCGGCGATCACCGAGTTCAAGGTCGAGGTGCCGGGCACCCTGATCCTGGTCGACCACAGCATCTTCCGCGCCTTCAACAAGGGCGCGCTCGGCATGATCAAGGTCGAGGGTCCGGAGGACAAGGCGATCTATTCCGGCAAGGAGGTCGACAGCGTCTACCTCGGCGACAAGATGGTGGCGGCCGGCGCGGTCGGCGCCGCGACCAAGGCGACCACCGCCGGCAAGGTCACCAAGGAGCAGCAGATCAAGGCCGGCGCCACGCTCTACAACGGCACCTGCTCGGTCTGCCATCAGGCCAGCGGCGAAGGCCTGGCCGGCGTGTTCCCGCCGCTCGCCAAGTCGGACTTCCTGATGGCGGACAAGACCCGCGCCATCAAGGTCCTGCTCGACGGCCTGTCCGGCCCGGTCACGGTCAACGGCAAGCCCTACAACTCGGTGATGCCGCCGATGAGCCAGCTCAACGACGACGAGATCGCCAACCTGCTGACCTACGCGATGAACTCGTTCGGCAACAGCGGTGGCGTGGTCACCGCCGCCGAGGTCGCCAAGGTCCGCGCGGCATCGCCGCGGCCGAAGGGCGCCGCGCACTGATGCGTCAGCCAGCGTTCGCCATCGGCGCGGCGCTCCTGCTGTCCCTCGCAGGGACCGCGGGAGCGGCTGCGCCGGCGACGCGCGCGGTCGACATCCCGGGCGGCAGGTTCACCTCGGTGCTGCCCGTCGCGCCGGGCGTCTACGAGACGGTCGTGCCGGCGTACACGCTCGATGCCACCGCGGTGACCAACGCCCAGTTCCTGGCGTTCGTCAGCACCCGCCCCGAGTGGCGCCGCGGCACCGCCCCCGCGTTGTTCGCCGACGAGCGCTACCTCGAGCGCTGGGCCGGCCCGCTCGCGCTCGGCGAACGCGTGGCGCCGGATGCGCCGGTGACCGGCGTGTCGTGGTTCGCAGCGCGGGCCTACTGCGGCGCCCAGGGCGCGCGCCTGCCGCGCTGGATCGAATGGGAGTTCGCCGCGGCCGCCGACGAGAGCCGTACCGATGCGCGTGCCGATCCGGCCTGGCGCCAGCGGATGCTCGACTGGTACGGCGAACGGGGCGGCCGTCCGCTCGGCGCGGTCGGTCGCGATGCCGCGTCGTACTACGGCACCCACGACCTCGCGGCCGGGGTCTGGGAGTGGGTCGAGGATTCCAACGCGCTGCTGGTGTCGAGCGACAACCGCGAGCAGGGGGATCCTGACCTGATGAAGTTCTGCGGCGCCGGCGCCTTGACCATGCAGGACCGCGAGGCCTACGCGGTGCTGATGCGGATCGCGATGCTGTCCTCGCTCGAGGCCCGCTACACCACGCGCGACCTGGGGTTCAGGTGCGCCGGAAGGAAGGTGACGCGATGAACGGTTCCAAGACCCTCAGCACCGCTGCGCTGGCGATGGCGCTCGGCCTCGCCGCGATGCTCGACGCGGGCGCCGTTTCGCCACCGACCTACCCGGGCGATTCGATCTACTTGTTGAAGGTGGCGCTCACCGATCAACACGGCACGCCGGTCGCGCTCGACCGCTACGCCGGTCATCCCACCGTCGTCAGCATGTTCTACGGCAGCTGCCCGCACATCTGTCCGATGCTGGTCGCGTCGACCGCGCGCCTGCAGCGCGAGCTGCCGGAGGCGCAGCGCGACCGGATGAAGGTGCTGTTCGTGAGCTTCGATCCCGGCGACACGCCGGCGCTGCTCGGCGAGGTGCTGGAGAAGCAGGGCATCGACTCGAAAGGGTGGACGCTGGCGCGGACCTCGGCCGACGAGGTGCGTTTGGTCGCCGCCACGCTCGGCATCCGCTACAAGCAGCTGCCCGACGGCAGCTTCAGCCACGCCACGATCCTGACCCTGCTCGACCCGCAGGGCCGGCCGCTGGCGCGGACCGAGCGCTTCACCGATCCCGAACCGGAGTTCCGCGCCGCGCTCGCCGCAGCGACCGCGCGCTAGCGCCCGAGCTGCGACAGCGGGTTGTAGTCCTCGGTGTTGAGCAGCAGAGTGTCCTCGAACATCGAGTAGAGGTCGCCGGGGAAGCCGATCATCTGGCCGACGTCGCGCGCCCAGGGCGCGAGCGCGAAGCCGCCGGTCGCCTGGGTGTCGTAGGGCAGCGTGATCCGCAGCGGGATCGAGATGAACACGCCCTTGTCGTAGTAGGGGTTGCCCGGCGAGGCCGGCCCGGTGATGTCGTTGCCGTTGGTACGGGTGTACCAAGCACCGAACGTCACGCCCGATTTGAGGCGGCGCTGCAGCTCGAAACGGTAACCCTCGTCCTTGGCCAGGAACACGCCGCCGCGCACGGTGGCGGTGATGCCGTAGGAGGGGATGCGGTAGTGGACCGCGGCGATGCCGGTGACGGTGTGGTAGTCGAGCAGTTCGAAGCCACCGTCGTAGTCGCGCTGGTGGGCGTATTCGACCGTGAGGTCGTAGGCCCAGTCGCCCTTGGCCGGCAGGAACAGCAGCTGGCCGCCGGCGCCGAAGAACATCTCCTCGTAGTAGCCGATCGAAGCCCGCGAGTAGAAACGCTCGCCGAGCTGGGCGTACTTGGCGAGGAACAGGTTCTCGAGCTTGAGCGTGTTGCCCTGCTGCTTGTAGAGCGCGACGTCGCTGCGCACGTGCGGCAGCGTGCTGCTGTTGATGTCGGCGACTTCGCTGACGTTCTCGAGCAGCGTGAGTCGCACTGTGCCTGTGCCGTACAGGCCCGGCGCGTAGCGCTGGCTGTAGTAGCCGGCGGCGAAGATGTCGTAGCGGAACGCGCCGCCGGTGTCGTTGAAGAACCCGCTCATCACGAACGGCTTGACGCCGAAGGTGGCGCCATCGCGGTCCGATCGCTCGACGAACAGCAGGTTGGCGCCCTGGTCGGCGCCGGCTTCGACGCTGAACTCCGACTCCTGGGGCAGCGGCAGCTCGTCGAGCGAGTAGACGAGGTCCTCGGTGCGGAACGCCGCCTGGTCCTCGGCCCGGGCGTAGCGCACGGTCAGGGTCGGCGCCAGTGCCTCGGGCTTGGCCTGGCCGGCGAAGTAGGCCCGTAGGACCGCGAGGTCGCGGAACTCGTAAGAGGCCACCGCCAAGTCGAGGTTGGTGTAGGTGATGCGCAGGGTCCGCATGTCGGCCGGCCCGAACAGCAGGGCGGTGCGGGCGGCGCGACCGACGGCGCGACCGATCAGCGAGATGCGGTTGTTGGTGAGCTTGAGCTCGAGCTGGGTACCGACCAACGCGACCTCGACCTTGTCGAAATCCTGGTCGTAGAGCTGCTGGGCCAGGCTGACGGCGGCGGGCGAGAGCGGCGTCCACGCGGCGGGGGGCGCCGGTTCGTCGTGGGCGGCGAAGCGTGGCGGTGGTTCCTTGGTTTTGGGCGTGAGGTCGGCGTCGCCGAACGGCACCGTGAGCCAGGCCTTGCCGCCGATCTCGCCGCCCTCGCTGGTGAGCTGCACGCCCCAGTCAATCCGGCGGTATTCGATGCCAAGGTTCAATGCACTGGTGCGCTGGTCGGCGCCGCTCTGGCTGGCGCCGTAGTCGGCGGGGTAGTCGTTGGCGTCGTACTCGGCAAGGAAGCCGAAGCCGGCGGCCCAGGCCGGCGCGTAGCGCAGCCCGCCGAAGGCGCCGTCGATGCGCTGATCGCCGTAGCCCAGGCTGAGGTCGAGCTCGCCGATCCGCTTGGACGCCACCAGGTAGTTCGACGGGAACAGGCGCGTGCCATGGAAATCGCGGGTACCGACCGCGAGCGCCGGCAGACGCGCGGACTCCTGCCAAAGGTTCCACTTGAGGTGGAACTGCTTGTCCTTGAAGTCGCCGTAGTCGCCGACCGTCGAGGGATCGACGCCGTCGAGCTTCATGAACGCGAACGCGAACTCGAAACGGGGTAGCGCCGCGATCGAGCCGACCAGGCCACCGTAGGGGCTCGACGACATCAGGCCGATCTTGACCGTGCCGTCGGCGTCGACCCGCGCATCGGGCATCGCGATCACGCCCGAATCGCCGGCGGTCGAAGGCGCGGTGGCGGCGAAAGCCGATGCGCCGAGCAAGAGGGCCGCGAGCGCCAGCGGTGCAGGGGTCGGTCGCATCGGTTCCTAGAAAAGTTTCGGCCGGGAGGCGGGGCTCACGCCCCGGCAACCCGGCCGAAAGTGGTCAGCTCCCAGGGGCGGAGCGGACCGAGGTCGCTCAGTGCTCGCCAGGGATCTGGATGCCCTTCGCGTTGCCACCGGTGGTGGCGACGAAGGTGGCGATCGAGACGGTGGCGAAGATCAGACCGGTGGTGACACCGGGCGTCATGCCGAACAGCGACAGGCCAGCGGTCTCGACCGCTTCGGTGTCGAGCTTTGCGGTTTCGACCACGGCAGCCTCATCGGCGGCCGGGGCGACGATCACCGCCTCATCAGCGAAAGCGGAAGCGGAGAGGGCGACGCCCGCGAGGAGCGCCAGTGCCTTGTTCTTCATCAAAACCTCCAAAGAATATGGAACTGAAAGTACTTTCGTAAACAACGTTGTTTTCCGGCGAATCATTCACCGGGGCGCGCAGTGTGCCGCAGCGGAGCGGATGGCCGCAACCGTTCCGGGCGGGGGAACGCCGACCCATGTGCGTCAGCAGGCGATCCGGAAGGAGTTGGTGGGCGGTGCAGGGCTTGAACCTGCGACCCCTGCCGTGTGAAAGCAGTGCTCTACCGCTGAGCTAACCGCCCCACCTTGAGAGGGCGCGAATCCTACACATACCCCGCCAACGGAGGAAGTCAGCGCCGAAAAGGCCCTGAACCCGGTGAATTCGCCGCCCGGTTCACCCTTCGCCGGGCAGAATTCCCATAGAATACGCGGCCTTACGCGGCCTATCTGTCCGTCCGGAGAGCCCGATCGTGGTTCGTTCCCGCGCCTTCGCCATCGCTTTCGCGTTGCTCTGCACCTCGTCCCTCGTCGCCGCCGGGGAACCGACCGCCGAGCAGCTCAAGTTGTTCCAGCAGCTCTCACCCGAGCAGCAGCGGGCGTTGATCCAGCAGGCCACCTCTGGCGGCAGCGCGCCTTCTACCTCGTTGCCGGCACAGCAGCAGGCCGTCGCCGCACCGCAGCCGGTGGCGCCGCGCGTCAGCGACGTACGCCGCGATTCGTGGCGCGAGTTCGATCTCCGGCGCCTGGCGCTCGAGGACCCCGAGCTCGAGAGCTGCCTCCGGCGCTACGAGGTCGGCGATCTCCGGGCGGTGCGCAGCGTGGCGACCGACGCCGGCAGCACGGCGGTTGAGCCGCGGATGCTGCCGTGGGATCTGCGCCGCCGCATCGGCCTGCTCGGCAGCACGTTCGATAGCGACCGGCTCACACCTGGCCTCGACGACCAGAGCGACATCAACGAGTCGCTGCGCGGCACCGCGCTGTGGCGTGACCTGTGGTCGTGCGTCGACCTCGTCACCCAGTACGACCGCACCGGCGGCGCGCTGCGGCCGTTCGGCTACGAGCTGTTCGCCGGCACGCCCGAGTCGTTCGCGCCGGCGGTCGACATCCCGGTCCCCGCCGACTATCTGATCGGGCCCGGCGACAACATCGACCTCCAGCTGTTCGGCAAGGAGAACGCGCAGCACCGGCTCACCGTCAACCGCGACGGGATGATCGGCCTGCCCGGCATCGGTCCGGTGTCGGTCGCCGGGATGAGCTTCGAGCGGTTGGCCCGGACCATCGAGCAGCGCGTCGCGCAGCAGACCATCGGGGTGCGCGCGAGCGTGACGATGGGGCCGCTGCGGACCATGCAGGTGTTCGTGGTCGGCGAGGCGTTCCGCCCCGGCGCCTACACCGTCAGCAGCCTCGCCACCATCACCCATGTGCTGTTCGCCGGTGGGGGCATCAAGCCGATCGGCAGCCTGCGCGCGATCGAGCTCAAGCGCGGAGGCAAGACGGTGCGCACGCTCGACCTCTACGACCTCTTGCTGCGCGGCGACACCAGCGACGACGTCCGCCTGCAGCCCGGCGACGCGGTGTTCGTGCCGCCGGTCGGCGCGACCGTCGCGGTCGCGGGCGAGGTCCGGCGCCCCGCCATCTACGAGGTCGGCGCGGGTGACACCGTCGCCGACGCGATCGCGATCGCCGGCGGCCTGTTGCCGACCGCCTACCCCAAGGCCACCCGCCTCGAGCGCATCGGCGCGGGCCAGGCCCGCAGCGTCCGCGACGTCGACGCCAGCAGCGAGCAGGGCCGCAAGGAGAAGGTGATCGCGGGCGATTACCTGCGCGTCTACTCGATGCTCGAGCGGGTCGAGTCGTTCGTGCGGGTCTCGGGCCACGTGCTGCGCCCGGGCATGTACGAATGGCATCCGGGCCTCCGGCTCACCGAGCTGCTCGCCGACGCCAGCGCGCTGCAGCCCAACCCCGACCTCGGCTACCTGCTGGTGCGGCGCGAGGTCGGGCCGGAGCGTCGGATCGAGGCGTTCAGCATCGATATCGCCCAGGCTTGGGCCGCGCCGGGTGGCGTCGCCGACCCCGAGCTCGCCAACCGCGACCAGGTGATCGCGTTCGGCCTCGAGGCCGACCGGCAGCCGGCGATCTCCGAACTGGTTCGCGAGCTCGCGGCGCAGGCGAGCAGCGAGATCCCGACCTTGACCGTGAACGTGCGCGGCAGCGTGCGTTCGGTCGGGACCTACCCGCTCGAGCGCGGGATGACGGTTTCCAAGCTGGTCCGCGCGGCCGGTGGACTGAGCGAGGGCGCCTATCGGTTCGACGCCGAGCTGACCCGCCAGCTGGCCGAGGACGGCAAGCGACGGATCTCCCAGCACATCCCGGTCGACCTCGCGGCGCTGCTGGCGGGTGACGCGACCAAGGACCTCGTGCTGCAGCCCTACGACGTGCTCAACCTCAAGCCGATCCCGCTGTGGAGCAGCGGCGAGTCGATCGTGCTGCGCGGCGAAGTGCGCTTCCCCGGCACCTACTCGATCAAGCGCGGCGAATCGCTGGCCGAGGTCATCCAACGGGCCGGCGGCCTGACCACGGAGGCCTACCCCGAGGGCGCTGCGTTCACGCGGGTCTCGCTCCAGCGCCTCGAGCAGGAGCAGATCGGCGTGCTGGCGCGGCGCCTCGAGACCGACATCGCGACGCTCGCGCTGTCGAGCACGCAGAGCAACGACCCTCAAGCACAGGAGGCGCTGCTGGTCGGCCGTTCGCTGGTGGCGCAGATGCGCACGGTGCAGGCGCCGGGGCGGCTGGTCATCGACCTGCCGGCGCTCATGGCCGGGAGCCAGGCGCTCGAGCTGCAGGGCGGTGATCGCCTGATCGTGCCGCGCAAGCCCAGCAGCGTGACCGTGATCGGCGAGATCCAGTACCCGACCTCGCACCTGTACGAGAAGGGCGAGGACCTTACCGATTACATCTCGAAGAGCGGCGGCTTCACCCAAAAGGCCAACGACGACGCGGTCTACGTGGTCCGTGCCAATGGCCGGGTCGACGTCGGGTCGGCGGCCAAGGAGATCCGGCCCGGCGACACCATCGTCGTCCCGCTCGACACCGAGCGGATGCGGCCGTTGGTGTTCTGGAGCACGGTCACGCAGATCCTGTTCCAGCTCGGCTTGTTCCTGGCCAGCGCGCACACCATCGGCGTCCTCTGAGGTCCGCGGTTTGCACGATGCATCCGCGTCAATCGCGAACCCGAGCCCCGGCACCGTCGAGCACCTGCCGATGAACGGCTTGCGCCAACGCGTCTGGCGGTTGCTCGGCGCGACCGACCAGGACGACCTGCTGCGGTCGGGCGCGCTGGTGTTCGTCGCCAACGCCGGCGCGGTGGCGCTGGCGTTCGCGGCCCAGGCCGGCGTCGCGCGACTGATCGGGGCTGACCCGTTCGGTCGCTTCGCGGTGGCGCTCAACATCATCGTGCTGCTCGCCGCGTTCGCCCGCTTCGGGCTCGAGTCCGCGACCCTGCGCTTCGTGCCGGCCTGCCGCGCCCGAAATGCTGGCGCCGAGCTCGCTGCGTTCCTCGCCTTCAGCGGCAGGCTGGTGGTGACGCTGGGCGCGGCGCTCGGCCTCGGCGCGCTCGCCGCGGCGGCCTGGCTCGGTGGCGATCCTCGGGTCGCGGTGTTGGTCGCGGTGACCTTGCCGGTGATGGCTTGGGTCGAGCTCAACGGCGCACGGCTGCAGGCCGATGGCCGCGCGGTGCGTTACCAGGTGGTGTACGGCCTGGTGCGGCCGTTGCTGCTCCTCGGCGGGACCGCGGTCGGGATCGCGGTGCTCGGCGGTGGCGATGCCGCCACCGCCCTGACCGCCAACCTGGTCGCCGTCGCGGCAGTGGGCGTGGTGGTCACGCGCGAGGCGCGGGTGGTGCAACCGGTCGAGCCGCCGGCCGCGACCGCCGACGAGCGCCGGCGCTGGCTGACGGTCGCCGCGCCGATGTTCATGATCGGCGTGGCGCAGTTGAGCCTGGCCCGGCTCGACACGTTGATCGCGGCGCTGTTCGTCGATGCCCGCGAGGTCGCTCTGTACGCCGCGGCGAGCCAGGTCGCGATCGTGGTGAGCTTCGGCATCCACGCGATCAACACGGTGGTGGCGCCGCGGATAGCGGCGGCCTACGCCACCGGCGACCGCGCGCGCATGCAAGCGCTGGTGCGGACCTCGGCGCGGGCGGTGTTCGTCTACACCGTGCCGGTGTTCGCCGTCGTGCTGCTGTGGGGCGACCGCATCCTCGGCCTGTTCGGGCCCGAGTTCGTCGCCGGGCACGGCCTGCTCGTGATCCTGGCCTGCGGCCACGCGATGATCGCGGTCTGCGGCTCGGTCGGTTTCCTGCTGACGATGACCGACCACCAGCGCGAGGCCGCGGTGGTGATCGTCGGCACCGCGATCGCGAGCGCCTTGCTGGCCTACGGCTTCGGCCGGATGGTCGGCGTGGCCGGCGTTGCGGCGGGCGCGGCGCTGGCGGTCGCGTTCCGAAGCCTGGTCCTCAGCATCCTCGTCCACCGCCGGCTCGGCGTGTCGGCGACCGCGTTCTGAATCAGCCCCCGATACCTAGAGGAATTCCCCCGTGCCCGAATGGCTCAAGAACCTCGCGCGCCGTGTCGCGCCTGCGCTGTATCCCAAGCTCCGCACCGTCTACTGGCGGTTGATCGGCGAGTTCCGAGTGCTGCGTCAGGTCGGCATCGGCGTTTTCCTGCCCCGCGCCGAGCGCCAGGTTCGATGGGAAGAGGAGCTGCCGGTGCAGGCCATCCGGACGGTCGAGCTCGGCGGTGCGAGCAGCTCGAGCGCTGAGTTCAGCGAGATCCTCGAGGGGATGGGCATCCCCCATTCGCGAGGGACCTATGCGGTCTACCTCCCGCCGGACGTGGTCGCCGCCTCGCCGTTCGCCGCCCTGGTGGCGGGGATGCCGACGGACTCCGGCCTGAAGGTCATGCGCCAAGCCGGTCCTCCTGCTTCGACTCCGTACGCCGATGGGGCTGAGCATTCCAGGCTGCACCTGGCGCTCATCTACGGCCATCGTCACCTCTCGTTGGTGGCGAACCGACTCGCTGAGGCTGGGGTCGGCCCCAAGTTGCACGACCTGTTGGAGTTCGGGTACGCCGGCCAGCGCTGGACCGCGTACGTGGTCGAGCACCTCCCGCTCGAGGCGACCGGCGACGCCGGTGCTGGCTGCATCGCTGCGCTCGAGGCGCTCTGCGCTTCCGACGAGCTCGCGCTCGTCACGCCGCAAGGCTTCGACCATGTCGATTTCCAGCCGCCGCATTACCAGAACAACGTGCGGGCCCGGCAGGGTTCGCCGACGCACGGGCTTTACGTCGATTTCCAGAACATCCGGTTCCCGGACTACGGTCGCTACCTGGAGCGCGTGGCGCGAGCGGCAGCCGAGGCCTCGCACTTCGGAGACGCCAGCTTGCTCCGCGGCGGCCGCTACCTCTACCAGCGCGTGCCAGGCGTGGCGCTGCCCGCCAAGCGCGACTTCGTCGAACGGATGCGCACCATCGACGCACTGCTGGCCGAGGGCGGCGTGTCGCTGCGCGACCGCGTCGTCCTCGACGTCGGCTGCAACATCGGCATGGCGATCGCCGAGTACCTGCGCCGCGGTGCGGTCTGGTGCCACGGTTGGGATCGCAGCCGCGTGGTGCCGGAGACCGAGAAGGTCCTGCGTGCGATCGGTTGCACCCGCTTCAGCCTCGCCGGGCGCGACCTCGACCCCGACGCGCAGCTCGAGGACGACCTGCCGCCGGCGGTCGTCGCGCGGCTCGATGGCTGCGTGCTGTCCTACCTCGCGGTCCGCGGCCACATCGGCTGGCTCGACGCCGTGGTCCGGATGCCCTGGCGCCACATGATCTACGAGGGTCACGAAGGCGAGGACCTGACCGTGTTCGAAGCGCACGTCGCCGAGCTCGCTGACCGCACGCCGGTGGTGGTGCGGGCCCGCGCCATGTACCGCGACGGCGATTCCCGTCCGCGCCCGGTCGCCCTGATCGAGCGCGCGGCACCGCGCTGACGCCAGGAGCACGCGCGCGATGTGCGGGATGTTCGGAGCGATGGGCGAGGTCGGCGGTGACCAGCGCGCGGCGCTGGTCGAGCGCATGGGCCGCGCGATGGCGCATCGCGGCCCCGACGGCGATGGCGTGTGGGCCGCTCCGGACGCGCCGCTCGCGCTCGGCCATCGCCGGCTCGCGATCATCGACCTCTCGCCGACCGGGGCTCAGCCGATGGCATCGGCCGGCGGCCGCTTCGTCATGACCTACAACGGCGAGATCTACAACTACCGTGAGCTGCGCGCCGAGCTCGAGGCGGCGGGCGCGGCGCCGGTCTGGCGCGGCAGTTCCGACACCGAGGTGGTGCTCGCCGCGTTCGAGCGCTGGGGTGTAGCGGCGACGCTGCCCAAGCTCGAGGGCATGTTCGCGCTGGCGGTCTGGGACCGGCACGAGCGCGCGCTGCTGCTCGCGCGGGATCGCGCCGGCGAGAAGCCGCTGCACGTCCTCCGCGGGCCGCGGCGTCTGGCGTTCGCCTCCGAGCCGCGCGCGCTGCGCGAGGTCGCGGGCGACGCCTGGCGCCTCGACGGCGCGCGCCTCGCGGGCTTCATGCGCTACGGTTTCGTGCCGGGCGGCGGCACGCTGATCGAGGGCATCGAGCAGATCGGGCCCGGCACCTTGTCGACGGTGCGGCTTTGCGCTGACGGGACGCTCGCGACCTCCACCGCAGTCTGGTGGCAGCCAGCGACGGTCTACGCCGAAGCGCGGGCCGCCGGCGCCTCGCGCCAGCGCAGCGACGGCGAGCTGCTCGAGGAGCTCGACGCGCTGCTGCGGCGCGCGGTGCGTTTGCGCTTGGCGGGCGACGTGCCGGTCGGCGCGTTCCTCTCCGGCGGCATCGATTCGAGCCTGGTGGTCGCCTACATGCAGCAGGCGTCGTCGCGCCCGGCGCACACCTTCTCGATCGGCTTCGACGACCCGCGCTTCGACGAGTCGGCGGGCTCGCGGCTCGCCGCGAACACGCTCGGGACCGAGCACACCCAACTGCGCCTGTCGCTCGACGGCGCGATGCGCATCGTGCCGATGCTGGCCAGCACGTTCGATGCGCCGCTCGGCGACCCCTCGCAGATCCCGACCCTGTTGGTGTCGGCGGTCGCGCGCCGCAGCGTGACCGTGGCCTTGAGCGGCGACGCTGGCGATGAGCTGTTCGGTGGCTACGACCGCTACGCGCTGGCGACGCGCGCCCGACGCGGGATCGAGCGGGTGCCGCGGCCGCTGCGCGGCGCGCTGGCCGGTGCCATCGGTGGCGAGCGGCGGGCGCGGGCCGGCGCCGCGCTGCTGAACCGGGTCCTGCCGCGACGCGGCCTGGGCGGCGAGGTCCGCGCCTCGCGCCTGCGGCGCTTCGCGCGCGCGCTGCGCGCCGACGACGCGCGCGGCTTCTACTCGGCGCTGGTCGCGCAACACGAGGGCGCGGAGCGCCTGCTGGTCGGCGCACCGACCGGCGAGCTGCCCAACCCCGCGCTGTGGGCACCGGAGCATGACAGCGCACTGGCCCAGATGATGATGTGCGACTTCACCCAGTACCTGCCGGACGACATCCTCGCCAAGGTCGACCGCGCGGCGATGGCGGTGAGCCTCGAGACCCGGGTGCCGCTGCTCGACGATGCGGTGATGCGCTTCGCCTGGTCGTTGCCCGACGACGCGCGGATGCGCGACGGGCGGGGGAAGTGGCTGTTGCGTGCATTGCTGCGGCGCTTCGTGCCCGAGACCATCAGCGCGGGGCCCAAGCGCGGGTTCGGCGCGCCGGTCGGCGAATGGCTGCGCGGCGGCCTGCGCGGGTGGGCCGAGGAACTGCTCGGGCCGGCGCGGCTGCGGGCCCAGGGCCTGTTCGATCCGCAGGCGGTCCAGGCGCTGTGGACCGCCCATCGTGACCAGCAGGCCGACCACGAGGCGGTCCTGTGGTCGCTGCTCGCCTTCCAGTCCTGGCACGACGCCTGGCTCGAAGCCCCGCCAACTTCGACGTCGCTCGCGGCGTCGGACCAGCTCGCCGCGCGGGTCGTCGCCGGCGCCACCCCTTGCTGAGCGCGGATCCCGTCGCGTCGCGCGACGGGCCGCAGAGGAGCCCGAGATGAGCACCACGATCCCGCCCCCGACCGAAATCGATTTGGCCGCCTGGTTCGCGTTCGGCCGTCGCCATCGCCTGACGCTCGCGCTCGCCGCTCTGGTCGGCCTCGCGCTCGGCAGCGCGCACGCGGTGCTCGGCACCCGCTGGTACCTGGCCGAGGTCAGGTTCGTGTCGGTCAGCGACGATGGTAGCGGCATGATGGAGGGCGGCTCGCCGATCGGCGGATTGGCGGCGCTCGCCGGCGTCAACCTCGGCATGCTCGGCGGCAGCAACCGCGAGGAGGCGCTCGCGGTCCTAAGGTCGCGGGCCGTGCTCGACGGGTTCGTCACCCGCAAGCAGCTGCTGCCGACGCTCTTCTCGGGCGAGTGGGACGCCGAGGCGAAACGATGGAAGCACGACGACCCAGCGGACCACCCGACCCTGTCCGACGCCTACAAGCTGTTCGAGCGGAGGATCTGGGGGATCGACGACGACAAGCGCACCGGCATCATCACGCTCTCCATCATGTTCAAGGACCGCGAGGTCGCGGCGGCGTGGGCCAACGAGCTGGTCGCCGAGGTCAACACCAAGCTCCGCGCCCGGGCGGTCGAAGAGGCGCAGCGCGGCCTCAAGTACCTCAACGATGAGCTCGAGAAGACCGGCTCGATGGAGCTGCGGCAGATGATCTTCGGGCTGGTAGAGAACCAGATGAACCGGATCATGATCGCCAACGTCCGCGACGAGTACGCGTTCAAGATCATCGATCCGGCGATCGCGCCGGACCCCGACGACTACGTTCGGCCGCGCGGACCGATCGAGGGCATCGGCGGACTGCTGTTCGGGCTGTTCATCGGCGTGGCGATCGGTCTCGCTCGCGACCGCGGCTTGCTGCGCTGAAAGCGTCTGGATCCGGCCGGTGAGCGAACCCAACGCGGCAGTGACGCTCGAGCACGGCATCGGTGCGCGCCCGGCGTGGGGCGTGCTCGCGGCCGCCCTGCTGATGCTCAACGCCACCTGTCTGTTCTCGTTCACGGCGGTGGCGGCGGGCTGGCCGATCGCATCGTTCGGGTTGGGCACGATCCTCATCCTCGGCGCCCTCGCTCTGGTCAATTGGTCGCAGACCGCATGGGTGCTGCGTGACCCCTGGTTCCTCGCGCTCGGCGCGTTGACGTTCGGCCTGCCTGTGCTCGGATTGTTCTTCGGCAACGGGTTCGACCCTCGCGCCTACGCGCTGCGCGTGCTGTACATGCTGATCGTGGCCTACGCCTATCTCGCGGCGGTCAACGGTGGGCTGCACGCGTTGCGCCGGATCCTCGTGCTGTGCTGGGCGATCTCCGCCGTCGGGATGGTCGCGAGCGTGGTCGCACCCGAGGCGTTCCTCTACGTCGCGTTGGCCAACGACGGCACCATCGAGTACGCGGGGCGCGCCTACGGCTTCTTCATGCAGCCCAACGACGCTGCCACCAACCTGATCTTGATGATGGTGACCGGCTTGGCGATCTTCGACGCGCGTCGCACCAGCACGCTGGTGACGGTCTGCGCCATCACCTTCGCCAGCGTGCTGGCGACAGGATCGCGGAGCGGCAGCGCGATCTGCTTGGCGGTGGCTTGCCTCGCGGCGTTCGCTTGGCAGAAGCGCAGCGCGCGTGCGGCGCACCAGCTGAGCCTGACGACCCGGCTCGTGCGCCTGGCGGTGGTTGCGGCGATCGCCGTGGTTGCGGTCTGGGGCATCCAGCGCGCGTTCGAGGCCACAATCGGCAGCGGGGGCGGAGACCTCGACGTCGGTTCGCGCATCCAGTCAATCGCCGATGCCGACACCTCGCAGATCAGCACCGATTTCTCGGTGCTGTCGCGCCTTGCGGCGCAGGCCCGCTACCTGCAGCTGATCGCGCAACGACCGTTGACCGGCTACGGGCTCGGCGCCGGCGACACGCTCAAGGAGCAGGGGATCATCGACCTCCATAGCCACAACCAATTCCTCGAAGCGGCGCTCGACGCCGGCGTGTTCGGCGCCGTCGCTGCGCTATTGATCGTGATGGTGCCGGTGCTGGGTGGGCGGGCGGTCGCGCTTCACCAAGCGATCGGCGGACCGGCCGGCTGGGTCGCGGTCGGCGCCTTCGTGCTGCTGTTCATGGTGTCCAACACGGTGCTTACGACACGGATGGTCTACTTCCTGCTGGGCGGCTTGCTCGGCCTGTCGCGCTTGGCGCAACGCCTGCCGGCCGCAGCGGCGCGCTGACCGAAAGCCGGCGTGCGTGTCACCTTCTGCATCTCGAACCTGGTCGCCGGTGGCGCCGAACGCCAGCTGCATTACGCGGTCGCCGGGCTCGAGGCCCACGGGGCGACGGTCGACGTCGCGTTCGTCGAGGGTCTGGAGTCGATGGTGCCGACTGCCGCGCGCGGTCAGTGGTTCCGGCTCGGCCCGCTCGACAACCGTGACCCGCGGCTCCTGCTGCGGTTGCGCCGGTTCGTCCGCCAGCGCCGGCCCGACCTGGTCCAGAGCTGGAGCGTGCAGCAGGACGTCGTCGCCGGCCTGCTGCATGCCTACGGCGACCTGGCCTGGGTGCTGCGCGAGCCGAACTCGTCGGGGATGTACGGCGGCGGCTGGCGTGTCGCGCTGCGCGACCGGCTCGCCCGACGCGCCGACGGTATCGTGGCGAACTCGAACGCAGGCCTCGCGCACTGGCGCGCGCGCGGTCACCGCGGCCCGCAGGCCTTGATCCGCAACGCGGTGCCCGCGCGCACGATCGCCGCCGCGCCGCGGGCCGACCTGGCCGCGCTCGGCCTGCGCCGCGGGCTCCCGACGGTCGCGTTCGTCGGTCGGTTCGAGCCGGAGAAGAACGTGGTGGCCACGGCGCGCGCGATCGCGCGGGCGGCGGCGATGGCGGGCGGGCAGGGCGTGCTGGTCGGGGGCGGCAGCGAACTTCGCGCGGTCGAAGCCGCGGTCGCCGGTGCACCGGTCGCGATTGCCGGGTTCCGCGACGACGTCTGGTCGTTGCTCGGCGCGACCGACGTCGTGGTGCTGGCGAGCTTCACCGAAGGCGAACCCAACGTACTGCTCGAAGCCGCCGCCGCGGGCTGCGCAATCGTGGCGGCCGACATCGCGCCGTTGCGCGAGATGCTGGCCGAGGACCAGACGGTGTTCGTCGACCCCGCCTCCGAAGACGACATCGTCCGCGGCATCTCCCGGGCGCTCGCCGACGGCGGGCGGCGCTCGCCGCGCGTGCAGGTCGCGCAGGCGATGGTCGTCGATCGCGAGCCGGCGGCGATCGGGCTCCGATACCTCGAGTTCTACGAGAAGGTGCTGCGCAGTGGCCGCTGAACGCTGGGTGCTGGTGGTCGCGTTGCCGCCGCCGGTGACCGGCCAGAGCATCGCCGCGGCGATGCTGGTCGAGCATCTCGCCGAGCGCGGCACGCCGCACGCCGTGATCGACATCTCGGGCGGGTTCGGCCGCGATGGCCGGATCGCTCCGCTGCTGGGACGGATGGCGCAGTACCTGGGGAAGATCGCGGCCTTCGTCGCCTGCGTTTGGCGGCGCCCGGCGCCGACCGTCTACCTGACCATCGCCCAGTCGGCGCGCGGCTTCGCGCGCGACCTCTGTTTCGTGTGGATCGCGGCAGCTGCGCGCTGTCGCATCGTGCTCCACCTCCATGGCGGCAACTACCAGGGCTTCTACCTGTCATGCGGACCGCTCCTGCGTTGGGTGGTCCGGAGCACGCTGCGTCGCGCCGATCTGATCATCGTGCTGGGCGAAGGGTTGCGCGGGATGTTCGATTTCGATCCCGAGCTCGCGCAGCGCATCGCGGTGGTGCCGAACGGGTTGCCGACCGCGGACGTTCGCGGCGTGGTCAGGCGCCTGCCGGAGGCCGGTCCGGTCCGCGTGCTCTACCTGTCGAACCTGATCCAATCGAAGGGCTACGTCTCGGTCCTGGAGGCGGCAGCGCGCCTGGCCCGCGAGCGGCCGGGGCGCTTCGAGTTCAGGTTCTGCGGCGAGTTCATGGCCAGCCCGGACGACCGGGACCCACGCCCGATCGCTGAGCGCATCGCGCGCTTCGATGCCTTCGTGGCCGAACATGGCCTCGACGCCAGCGTGGCACGGCTCGGCTCGGTCGGCGGCGCCGCCAAGCAGGCGGAGCTCGATGGCGCGCACCTCTTCGTGCTGCCGACCGACTACGCGTTCGAAGGCCAGCCGATCTCGATCATCGAGGCGCTCGCGAACGGGCTGCCCGTGATCACCACCCGCTTCCGGGCGATCCCCGATCTGATCGAGGCCGGCATCAACGGCGCGTTCGTGCCGTTCGGCGATGCCGCGACGCTGGCGGCGGCGATCGACGCCGCGGTCGCCGACCCCGCTCGCTACGAGGCGCAGAGCGCGGCGGCGACGCGCGCCTACCAACTGCGCTTCACGCGCGAGCGCCACCTCGAAGCGCTGTGCTCCGCGATCGCGGACGTCCGGCCCCCGGCGGGCGGTCGCCGGTGAGCCCACCACGGCCGATGAGGATCCTGGTGCTCTCGCAGTACTTCCGCCCCGAGCATTTCCGGGTCAACGACCTGGTCGATTGGCTCGTCGCGCGCGGCCACAGGGTCGAGGTGTTGACCGGCCAGCCCAACTATCCCGCCGGCCGGTTCGCCGAGGGCTACGGTTGGTCGGGTCCTTGGACCGAGCAGCAGGGCGCGGTGCGGGTGATGCGGGTGCCGCTGCTGCCGCGAGGCGCCGGTGGCGGGCTGCGGCTGGCGCTCAACTACCTGAGCTTCGCTTTGGTCGCCTCGTTGGTCGCGCCGTTCCGTTGCCGTGGCCGCTACGACGCGATCTTCGTGCACGAACCTTCGCCGATGACCGTCGGCATCCCGGCCGCGATGCTGCGCTGGACCACCGGTGCGCCGGTTCTATTCTGGATCCTCGACCTGTGGCCGGAGAGCGTGACCGCGGCGGGCGGGGTCCGTTCGCGCCCGGTTCTCGCGGCGCTGCATGCGCTGGTGCGCTGGATCCTCGCCCGTTGCGACCGGGTGCTGGTGCAGTCGCAGGGCTTCGTGCCGCTGTTGCGCGAACGCGGCGTCGCCGCCGAGCGCATCCGCTACCTGCCCAACTGGGCCGAGCCACCCGGCGCGCCGCAGGGTGGCGCCGATTGGCCGGCGCTCGCGCCCGGGTTCCAGGTGGTCTACGCCGGCAACATCGGGGCCTCGCAGGATTTTGGTACCGTGCTCGCCGCGGCCGAGCGGCTGCGCCACGATCCGCGCATCCGCTGGACCGTGGTCGGCGACGGGCGCGAGGCGGCTTGGCTGCGCGAGGAGGTCACCCGCCGTGGGCTCGCCGACCGCTTCGCCGTGCTGCCGGCGCGACCGGCGTCGGCGATGCCGGCACTGTTCGCGGCGGCCGATGCGATGTTGGTGGCGTTGCGGGCCGACCCGCTGTTCGCGCTGACGGTGCCGGCCAAGGTCCAGGCCTACCTGGCTGCGGGTCGGCCGATCGTCGCCTTGCTCGACGGCGAGGGCGCCCGCATCGTGCGCGAGGCGGGCGCGGGCGCAGTCGCGGCCTGCGGCGACCCCGCGGCGCTGGCGCGGGCGGTGCTCGAGCTCGCGGCCTTGACCCCGGCGCAGCGCGCGGCGCTGGGCGAAGCGGGCGCCCGCTACTCGGCGCGCTGGTTCGACCGCGAGACTTTGCTGTGCGAGCTCGAGGGCTGGATGAGCGAAGCCGCGGCAGCGCGCGGCGGACCGACTGACATATAAGAGGGCTGGGACCGACATGGCGATCGACTTTTCCGACAAGACCATCCTGATCACCGGCGGCACCGGCTCGTTCGGCGGCGAGCTGCTGCGCACGCTGATGAAGGGCGCGTTCCGCGAGGTTCGGATCTTCAGCCGCGACGAGCTCAAGCAAGAGAAGATGCGGCTGGCGCTGCGCAACCCGGCGGTCCGCTTCCACCTCGGCGACGTGCGCGACCGCGCCAGCGTCGATGCCGCGATGCGCGGCGTCGACCACGTGTTCCATGCCGCGGCGCTCAAGCAGGTCCCGTCCTGTGAGTTCTTCCCGAGCCAGGCGGTGCTGACCAACGTGGTCGGCAGCCAGAACGTCATCGAATCGGCGATCGAGGCCGGGGTGGGGAAGGTGGTCTGCCTCAGCACCGACAAGGCCGTCTATCCGGTCAACGCGATGGGCATGACCAAGGCGCTGATGGAGAAGGTGGCGCAGAGCGCCGCGCGCGGCCTCGGCAACGGCGCCACCACCATCACCACCGTCCGCTACGGCAACGTGATGTGCTCGCGCGGTTCGGTCATCCCGCTGTTCCTCGACCAGATCGCCGCAGGCCAGCCGCTCACGATCACGGTGCCGGAGATGACCCGCTTCCTGCTCCGGCTCACGGACGCGATCGACCTCGTGATCTTCGCGTTCGAGCACGGCCGCCAGGGCGACATCCTGGTGCGCAAGGCGCCGGCCTCGACCATCGCCGACCTGGCGGAGGCGCTGCAGAACCTGGCCGGCCGCCGCGTCGGTCTCGCCGACATCGGCATGCGCCACGGCGAGAAGATCTACGAGACGCTGGCGACCCGCGAGGAGCTGCGCCGTTCCGAGGACATGGGCGACTACTACCGCGTCGCGATGGACGCCCGCGACCTCAACTACGACAAGTACACGATCGCCGGCGACACCGGCGAGGCCGCCCTCGACGACTACCATTCGCACAACGCCGAGCGGCTGACCGTCACGCAGATCGAGCAGCTGGTCGGGCCGTTGGCCGAGGTCAAGGCGGCGCTGGCGGCGATGCGGTGAGCGGGATGACGGACCCCAAGCTCAGGGTGCTGGTCACCGGCGCGGCCGGCTTCCTCGGCTGGCATCTCCGTTGCCATGCGCTCGGCGAGTCCGACCTCGAGGTCACGGCGATGCCGCGGGCGCGGTTCGACGATCCGGCCGCGCTCGCCGGCGCGCTCGCGGGTTGCGACGTGCTGGTCCACCTCGCCGGGATGAACCGCGGCGATGCGGCCGAGCTCGAGCGGACCAACGTCGCGCTGGCGGACGCCCTGGCGACCGCGCTGCGCGCGGCGCCCCGCGCCCCGCGGGTGGTTTACGCCTCCACCACCCACGCCACCAGCGACACGCCCTACGGCCGCTCCAAGCGTCGGGCCGGCGAAATGCTCGCCGCGGCGGCGGCGGAGCGCGGCGTCGCCTGCCATGCGATCGTGTTCCCGCACCTGTTCGGCGAACGTGGTCGTCCGCATTACAACTCGGCGGTCGCGACGTTCTGCCACCAGCTCGCCAACGGCGAGCCGCGCCTGGTCACCCGCGACGCCGAGCTCGAGCTGCTGCACGCACAGGACGCGGCCGCGGCCTTGGTGGCCGCGGCGCGCGGGGGCGATGGCGTCGAGCTCCGCCCGGCGGGGCGGCGGATCATGGTCTCGGAGGTGCTCGCCCGGCTCGAGGCGATCGCCGCCGGCTACGCCACCCTGATCGTCCCCGATCTTGAGGATCCGTTCGCGCTGCGGCTGTTCAACGCCTATCGCTCCTACCTCTACCCGACGCAAGTGCCGGTCTCGCTCACCGTCCACAGCGATCCGCGCGGCGACCTGTTCGAGGCGGTGCGCACCCACCACGGCGGCCAGAGCTTCGTCTCGACCACGCACCACGGCCACGTCCGCGGCAACCACTACCACCGGTTCAAGTTCGAGCGCTTCCTGGTCCTGCGCGGCCGCGCCGAGATCCGCATCCGGCGGCTGCTCGACGACGCGGTCCTGACCCATGCGGTCGACGGCGCCCGACCGGCGGTGGTCGACATCCCGACGCTCCACACCCACCATATCGAGAACGTCGGGGACGATGACCTGATCACGATGTTCTGGGCCCACGAGTTCTACGACCGGGCTCGGCCCGACACCTACGCCGAGAAGGTCTGACCCGATGTCCCGCAAGCTCAAGGTCGTCACGGTGGTCGGGACCCGGCCGGAGATCATCCGCCTGTCGTGCGTCATCCCGCGGCTCGATGCCGCTTTCGAGCACGTGCTGGTCCACACCGGCCAGAACTACGATCACGAGCTCAACGGGATCTTCTTCGAGGGTCTCGGTCTGCGCCGGCCCGACCGCTTCCTCGAGGCCGCCGGCGGCAGCGTCGGCGAGACCATCGGCCAGATCATCGCCCGCAGCCATGCGGTGTTGGACGAGGTCCGGCCGGACGCGTTCCTGGTGCTGGGCGACACCAACAGTTGCCTCTCGATCATCTCCGCGCGCCGGCTGCGCATCCCGAGTTTCCACATGGAGGCCGGCAACCGCTGCTTCGACCTGCGGGTGCCCGAGGAATCGAACCGCCGGCTGGTCGACCACCAGGCCGACGTGAACCTGCCTTACAGCGACATCGCCCGCGAGTACCTGCTGCGCGAGGGCCTGCCGCCCGACCGCATCGTCAAGACCGGCAGCCCGATGTTCGAGGTGCTGAACGCGCAGGCCGCCGGCATCGAGTCCTCGACGGTGCTCGAGCGGCTCGGGCTCGTCTCCGGCGACTACTTCGTGGTCAGCTGCCATCGCGAGGAGAACGTCGACCACCCGGGCCGCTTCGCCGCGTTCATCGCCGTGCTCGAGGCGTTGGCGGCGCGGTTCGGAAAGCGCATCGTGGTTTCGGTCCACCCGCGGACCCGCAAGCGGATCGAAGCCGCCGGCGTCAAGGTCCCGGCGCTGGTCGAGCTGATGAAGCCGCTCGGTTTCCATGACTACGTCAGGCTCCAGCGCGATTCGCTGCTGGTGTTGTCGGACAGCGGCACCATCAACGAGGAGTCGTCGATCCTCAACTTCCGGGCGCTCAACATCCGTGAGGCGCACGAGCGGCCCGAGGGCATGGAGGAGGGCGCGGTGATGATGACCGGGCTGTCGCTCGAGCGCGTGATGCAAGCAGTCGATCTGGTCGCGGACCAGCCGGTCGGCGCCGCCCGCGCCCTGCGCCGGGTCGCCGACTACTCGCAGCCCAACGTCTCGGAGATCGTCGCGCGGGTGATCCTGAGCTACACCGACTACGTACGGCGGACCTCGTGGCAGGACGGCGCTTGAGCTCCACGCAGCGCATGCGTCGTGCGCTGGTCGTGGCCGGCCTTGCGACCCTGGTCGCCTGCGGCGGTGGATCGACCGTGGACGAAGACCCGATTGACCGTGGCCAGAAGCAGGAGCTGAGGGTCTGGCGCAACCCGTACCGCGATGTGCTGTGGGACAGCGATATCGCGCTGCTTGCCCAACATCATGACCATGTCGCGGCGAAGACCACTGCGCTGCGAGCCTACGATGCTGCCGGCTATGCGGTGGTGGGGTTGCAGGATTACAGCGGCGTACCTGCGCTCGCCTACACGCTCAAGTATCGGATCTGGCCGCCGGAGGCCTTCGTGGCGGCCGACGTCCTGGGTTCGTTCGCCAACCTCAAGCTGCTGCTGCCGAACGCGGAGGAGGTCGGAAACGGCGCGTTGCACGCGACCTCTCCGTTCCTGACCGAATACGTCGAGTTCGTCGCGCCCGGCCAGGCGCGCGATCTGGCCAAGCAGCAGTACAGCACCGAGCAGGAGCTTGGCGAGCTCGTCACGAGACTGGGCGGCTTCCCGATCATGGCCCACCCCTGGGACCCGCAGAACGAGTACCAGGGCTACACGCGCTACCGCGGGATGGAGGTCTACAACGCGTTCGCCGAGGTAATGCGACGTCGCGGCACCGAGTACTACGTGACGCAGGACCGCAACGCGGTGATGCGCAGCAAGTGGGACATCACTATGCGGGATCGGCCCGAGACCATCGGCATCGCGGTCAACGACCACTTTGGACCCGACGCGTCGCTGCCAGCGGACTTCGCCGACCTCAAGGACAGCGGCAAGGTGGTGGTGTTCGCGCGCGATTCCTCGCTCGCCGCCTATCGCACCGCGTTCGAGCGCGGCGCGCTGCTGGCCGTGCAGGATCGTTCTGTGCCGAAAGGTGGCTGGCCGCAGGTGGCGCGGATTGGCGTGGTTGGCACCTCGATCACGGTCGCGACCGCGGCGCGGGTGCGCTGGATCGTCGATGGCGCGCCTGACCGCGAGTCGCCGACGCTCGACGTCGCGACGCTGCGGGCCGGGACGCGGGTGGTCCGCGCCGAGGTCTTCGACGGCGACGGAAGCGTCGTCTACACCCAAGGCTTCGCGGTGCGCCCGGTCGGCGACGTCGACGGTGATTACGACGTCGATCGCGACGACCGCCGGCTCTGCGCCCGCATCGCCGACGGCGACATCGCGCCGGTCCAGCAGATCGACGCCTGCGGCGCCGGCTGAGCTCGGGGTCCGGGTTTGGGGGGTTCGTAACAAACTCTTTACCAAGGTTGGGAAATGCGTCCTGCGATCGGCGCGATACCCCAAAACTCTGCGCGTCATCCGCAATCTTTCTGTGAACCAGGTCGCGGTCGTCGAGTGCGCGATTAGCATCGCGCCCCATCGAACCAACGGTGGGAATCGCACATGCCTTCGTTCGCCCAGAGCCCTCTCGCTCGCCTCGTCCACGCCCTGGTCCTGACCGGCGCGTTCTCCGCGGCGACCGGTTTCGCCGCGACCAACGACCTGCGCGTCTGGCGCAACCCCTACGGCAAGGTCGACTTCACGCGCGACCTGCAGTTGCTGGCGCAGATGCACGACCACGTGGCGGCCAACACCGTCGGTATCACCGCCTACGACAAGGCGGGCTACAACGTCATGCCGTTGATGACCTACAGCGGTGTGCCGGAGCTGAGCTACGCCATCGGCTATCGCCTGTGGGCGCCGGAGGATTACCTTGCGCCGACGTTCCTCCGCCGATTGTCGAACATCAAGGTGTTCCTGCCCAACGCCGAGGAGGTCGGCCACGGCGCGTTGCATGCGACCTCGCCGTTCCTGACCGAGTACATCGAGTTCATCGCGCCCGGCGCGCCGCGCAGTCTGAACCGGAAGCAGTACTCGACCGAGCAGGAGCTCGGTGCGCTGATCTCGTCGCTCGGCGGCTTCCCGATCATGGCCCACCCCTGGTACGAGCCGACCCGTTACGAGATCTACACCAACTTCAAGGGCATGGAGGTCTACAGCGCCTTCGCCGCCGTCAAGCGGCGGGAAGCGGATCCGTACTACACGACGGTCGATCGCAACGCCGTTCTCCTCACCAAGTGGGACGCGGTGCTGCGACTGCGCCCGGAGACCATCGGCATCGCGGTCAACGACCACTTCGGACCTGACGCGAAGCTGCCGCGGACCTTCGACGACATCAAGGACAGCGGCAAGATCGTGGTCTACGCCCGCGCCGCGACGCTGGCGGCCTACCGCGAGGCGCTCGAGCGCGGCGCCGTGTTGGCGGTCAACGACCGCGGCACCGCCACCAAGAACAAGTACCCGCGGTTGAGCCGCGTCACAGTTGCTGGCACCACGCTCACCGTCGCACTGAGCGTGACCGGAGCGAAGGTGCTGTGGTTGGTCGACGGCAAGGCAGTCGGCGACGGGCTGAGCTACGACTTCGGCACCGCGCCGGTCGGTTCACGCTTCGTCCGCGCCGAGGTCTACGCCAAGGACGGCAGCGTGGTCTACACCCAGGCGTTTGCGTTGCGCCCGATCCGGGACGTCGACGGCGACTACGACGTCGATGCGCATGACCAGGCCATCTGCCAGACCCTCGCCGGCGTCGCCAGCCCGCGCCAGGAACACCTCGACGCCTGTCGCGACTGGTGAGGGCGACCGCCTTCTGATGGGAAGGCGACGCCGCGGCTGGTAGGCTACGCAGCCCCGGGCGCCGAAGCGCGCCGAGTCCCGTGGTCCCGCGGTGCCTGCGAACCCGATCCTGATCGCCCCCGAAGTTCCTCGACCGCGCGTCGCCGTGACCGGCGCGCGTGGTTTCGTCGGTCGGCGCCTGGCACCGGCGTTGCGCGACGCAGGACACGAAGTGGTCGGCGTCAGTCGCGAGGTGGTGGTCGACGGCGAAGGGATCACCTGGCGCCGCGCGGCGCTCGAGGTCGGACCGTTGGCGGTGGCGTTCGCCGGTTGTGAAACTGTGGTCCATCTCGCGGCCCAGGCCCACGACCTCTCGCCGCAGGTCCGCGCCGATGCCGGCCTGTTCGACCGCATCAACCACCTCGGCACCGTCGCCGCGCTCGAGGCCGCGGCGCGCGCCGGGGCCCGACGCTTCGTCCTGCTGAGCTCGATCAAGGCGGTCTGCGACACAGCGCCGAAGCCGATCGACGAGGACACCCCGACCGCGCCGGCCGACGCCTACGGCGCCAGCAAGCGAGCCGCCGAGCTCGCCGCCGCCGAAGGCGCTGCGCGCTTCGGTCTCGAGCTCGTCGTGCTTCGGCCACCGCTCGTCTACGGGCCGGGCAACCGCGGCAACATGGCCCGGATCATCGGCGCGGTGCAGCGCGGCTGGCCGCTGCCGCTCGGCGTCCTCGGGGCGCGCCGCAGCCTGATCTTCGTCGACAACCTCTGCACGGCGGTGGTCGTGGCGGTGGCTCAGCGCGACCTGGCGAGCGCGACCTACTTCGTGGCCGACGACCTCCCGCCGACGGTGGCCGAGCTCGCCCGCACGGTAGGAAGGGTGATCGGGCGGCCGGCGCGGATCGTCGCCGTCCCCGAGCCTCTCCTTGTGGCGCTGGCGCGCGCCGGCGATCTGGTCTCGGCGTTGGTCGGCCGCTCGGTCGGCATCGACAGCTACACGCTCGATCGGCTGCGGTCGCCGCTGGTGATCGATGACGCCCGCTTCCGCGCCGCGAGCGGCTGGCGCCCAACGGTGGGCTTCGAGGACGCGTTGAGGCTAACGCTCGCGGCGCCCGGCGGGCGCTGAGCGCCGCCGGCTCGCAGCGGCCGCCAGCGGCTGGTACGGTACCGAGGAAGGAGGATCCGAGTGAACGGTTACACGAGCGTGTTGGTGGTCGGCGCCCACCCCGACGACGAGGTGCTGGGGTTCGGCGCGACCGGTGCTGCGATGGCGCGCGCCGGCGTCCCGGTCACGGCCTGCCTGGTCTCGGGCGGCGTCCACGTCCGCCGGGAACGGCCCACCGACCAGGATTTCGACGACGACCTGCATCGAGCGCAATCTATCCTCGGCTTCTCCGCGCCGATCCTCGGCTCGTTCCCCAACATCGAGATGAACACAGTCCCGCACCTGCAGCTGGTCCGGTTCATCGAGGCCGCCATCGAGTCGACCGGTGCCGACCTGGTGGTCACCCACCACCCCGAGGACATCAACGACGATCACCGCCGGGTCGCCAAGGCAGTGGTCGCGGCGTCTCGCCTCTACCAGCGCAAGGCGGGCGTGCCGGAGCTGAACGGCCTCTACTTCATGGAGGTGCTGTCGGCGACCGACTGGACCTATCCCGCCGGCCTCAACCCGTTCGCGCCCGACACGTTCGTCGACGCCAGCGCGACGCTCGACCTCAAGCTGGCGGCGCTGGCGGCCTACCGCGGCGTGATGCGCGAGGCACCGCATCCGCGACGCGAAGAGGTGTTGCGCGGGCACGCCGTTTACCGCGGCGCGCAGGCTGGGCTGCGCTACGCCGAGGCGTTCCAGACCGTGTTCCGCCGGGGGCTATGAGCTCCGGCATCTACCGGTCGACGTTCAAGCGCCCTCTGGACTGCGTCGCCGCGGCCAGCGCGCTCGTGCTGCTGTCGCCCGTGCTGGCGCTGTGCTGGGTCGCGATCAAGCTCGACGACGGCGGCCCGGCGATCTTCCGGCAGCAGCGCGTCGGCCGCGACAAGGCGAGCTTCACGATCTACAAGTTCCGAAGCATGCCGACCGGGACCTCCGACCTGCCGTCGGTCGCGGCGGGCGCGCTCCGGATAACGCGGGTGGGTACCTTCCTCCGTCGCAGCAACCTCGACGAGCTGCCGCAGTTGTGGAACATCTTGGTCGGCGACATGAGCTTGGTCGGCCCGCGCCCCGCGCTCGCTTCGCAGCTCGAGCTGATCCGCCTGCGTGACGAGCGCGGCACGTTCTCGGTGCGGCCCGGCTTGACAGGCCTGGCCCAGGTCAGCAGCTTCGACGGGATGTCCGAGCTCGAGAAGGCGACGCTCGACGCCGAGTACGCGGCGAACATCACGTTGCTGGTCGACTCGGTGTTGGTGCTGCGCACCATCGGCTACCTGTTCAAGCCGCCGCCGGTGTACTGATGGCGATCAAGGTCGGTTTCGTCACCTGCGTCCAACTCGGCCTCGACTGCATGGAGGAGATCCGCCGCTGCGGCGGCCGGCTCGACCTCGCCATCACCTTGCGCGACGGGATCGCCCGCCGCAAGTCGGGACGGGTCTACATCGACGGGTTCTGCGCCGAGCAGGCGACGCCGCTGCTGAAGGTCCGCCACATCGACGACGGAGAGGCGGCGGCGGCGGTGCGCGCGCATGCCATCGACTGGTTGTTCATCGTCGGCTGGTCGCAGATCGCCGGCGCCGCGGTGCTGACGGCGCCGAAGCGGGGCGCGCTCGGCATGCATCCGACGCTGCTGCCGGAGGGGCGCGGGCGGGCGGCCATCCCGTGGGCGATCCTCAAGGGCTTGCCGCGCACCGGCGTCACCTTGTTCAAGCTCGACGGCGGCGTCGACACCGGACCGATCGTGGCGCAACAGGTGGTGCCGATGGCGGTCGACCAGACCGCGACCGACCTGTACCGCAAGGTCGGCGACGCCCATCGCGCGCTGATCGCCGGGACCTGGTCCGCGCTCCAGGCGGACCGGCTCGAGCTGCGGCCTCAGGATGGCTCGCTGGCCACGATCTGGCCGGGACGGACCCCGGCCGACGGCGAGATCCTGCCGTCGATGTCGGTGGACGAGGTCGACCGCTTGGTGCGCGCCACCACCCGTCCTTATCCCGGCGCGTTCCATCGGACGGCAGCGGGCGCGTACACGGTCTGGGCCGGATGCAAAGACAAGGTGAACGCGACCGACGTCGCGATACCGTTGCGCGACGGGACGTTTTGGGCTTCGGAGCATAAGTTCCGTGACGATTCAAGCGGCTGATGTAGTCCCAGCCCTACAGTCCCGGAACATCGGAACGGGCGCGGTGATAGCATTCGCACCCCGTCTCCCCATCGGATCGCCCTCGGAACCGCCGTGGTCTTCAAGAATCGCTGGTTCATCTTCGCGCACGATCTCGCCTGGGTCCCGCTCAGCGTCGTCCTGACCTACCTGATTTCGTGGAACTTCGCGATCCCGCCGCAGGTATCGTTCGACCGCGGCGTGTTGCTTGCGCTGGTCGCGCTGCCGGTCCACACCGCGACGTTCACCGTCTTCGGTTGCTACCGCGGCATCTGGCGCTACGCCTCGATCCCGGACCTTATCCGCCTCGTCGGTGCCGTGATCAGCGGCGCGCTGCTGGTGAGCCTGATCATGCATCCGCTGGCGGACGTCGATCCGATCCCGGCCGCGCGCCTGGTCCTCTACCCGATGATCCTGCTGTTCGGCACCGGCGGCTCGCGAGTGCTCTACCGCTACCTGCTCGAGGTCGCCGCCCGCGCCGACAACCGTGAGGCGCGCCGAACGCTGATCGTCGGCGCCGGTCGCGCCGGCGAGATGCTGGTGCGTGACATCGCTCGCGCCGGAGCGCCGTTCGAGGTCGTCGGCCTGGTCGACGACGACTACGCCAAGCAGGGCTACGAGCTCCAGGGCGTGCGCGTGATCGGCCGCGTCCCCGACCTCAAGACCCTGATCGATCGGCGCGAGGTCAAGGTCGTGCTGGTGGCGATGCCATCGGCGCCGCGTGGCGTGATGGAGATGGTGGTGCAGGCCTGCGCCGATCGCGGCGTCGAGTGCCGGACGCTGCCGTCGCTGCTCGAGCTGGCCGACGGTCAGATCGAGGTCAGCCGGCTGCGGGCGGTGACCATCGAGGACCTGCTCGGTCGCGACCCGGTCGAGCTCGACCGCTCGGCGATCGGCGCCTTCCTCCGCGGACGCACCGTGCTGGTCACGGGTGGTGGCGGGTCGATCGGTTCGGAGCTCTGCCGCCAGGTCCTGGCGCACGAGCCGGAGCGTCTGGTCATCGTCGAGCTCAGCGAGTTCAACCTCTACGAGATCGAGCGTGAGCTCAGCGGCCGCTTCCCGCGGACGAAGATCAAGCCGGTGCTGGGCGACGTCAAGAACGCTGCCAAGATGGACCGCGTGTTCGAGGCCTACAAGCCTCAGGTCGTGTTCCACGCCGCGGCCTACAAGCACGTGCCGATGATCGAGTTCAACCCGGTCGAGGGCATCCTCAACAACGTCCGCGGCACGCGCGCGGTCGCCGACCTCGCGGTCAAGCACGGCGTGGCGGCGTTCATCCTGGTCTCCACCGACAAGACCGTGAACCCGACCAACGTGATGGGCGCGACCAAGCGGGTCGCCGAGATCTACTGCCAGTCGTTCAAGGGCCGGGTCGGCACGCGGTTCGTCACCACGCGCTTCGGCAACGTCCTCGGGTCGGCCGGGTCGGTGGTGCCGCTGTTCAACGAACAGATAGCCAAGGGTGGGCCGGTCACGGTCACCCACCAGGACATCACGCGCTACTTCATGACAATCCCGGAGGCCTCGGGGCTGATCCTCCAGGCTGGCGCGATGGGCCACGGCGGCGAGATCTTCGTGCTCGACATGGGCAAACCGGTGCGGATCGTCGACCTCGCGCGGCGCATGATCCAGCTCTCCGGCTACCAGCCGGAGATCGACATCGCGATCAAGATCACCGGCCTGCGGCCGGGCGAGAAGATGCACGAGGAGCTGTTCTACGAGAAGGAGCCGTTGCTCGGCACACAGCACCCGAAGCTGCTGCTGGCTGCGAGCATCCCGTTCGAGCAGCACAAGCTCGAGGCCGAGATCCAGGCGATGCTCGATGCGGCGGATGCCGGCGATGCGATGCGCGCCGTCGACTGCCTCAAGGAGCTCATCCCGGAGTTCAAGTCCAACGTCATCGCCAGCGAGCGCGAGGAGATGGTGCGCAGCTCGCCGAACCTCCGAGTGGTCAAGTAGCGGATGTCCCACGCCGACGAGATGAGCAGGGGCGAGCGGTTCGCCTTCGGCGAGAACTGGGCGCGGTTCCTGGAACTGCTGGACGACCGCCGGATCGCCCTCGCCGAGCGTTCTCTGCGCGACATGCTTGGCGTGGATTCCCTCGAGGGACGCACGTTCGTTGACGCCGGGTCGGGCAGCGGCTTGTTCAGCCTCGCGGCACGCCGTTTGGGCGCGAGGGTCCATTCGTTCGATTTCGATCCCAGTTCGGTGGCCTGCACCAGGGAGCTGCGGTCGCGTTTCTTCCGTGACGATCCGATGTGGAAGGTCGAGCAAGCTTCGGTGCTCGACCGGGCCTATCTGGAAGGCTTGGGGCGTTTCGACGTCGTCTACAGCTGGGGCGTGCTGCACCACACCGGTTCGATGTGGGCCGCGCTCGAGAACGTGACCGCGTTGGTCGGTCCTGGTGGCAAGCTCTTCATCTCCATCTACAACGACGGCAAGGGCGCGAGCCGACGCTGGCTGGCGGTTAAGAAGGCCTACAACGCGCTGCCCGGACCACTGCGTTGGCTTGTGTTGATCCCCTCCTTGGTCCGGATCTGGGGGCGGAGGGTGCTGTTGGACAGCTTGCGCCTGGATCCGCTCCGCACCTGGCGGACCTACGCCGAGTCGTCGATGCGGGGCATGAGCGCCTGGCACGACGTGGTGGATTGGGTGGGCGGCTTGCCGTATGAGTTCGCCAGCGTCGACGAGATATTCGACTTCTATCGTGCCCGAGGGTTCGTCCTGAGGCGGATATTCACAGTGGGCGGCGGATTGGGCTGCAACGAGTTCGTGTTCCACCGCGAAGTTTGACGGCGAGCCCTGGTCCCTGCGACAATCCGCCCGCCTCAAAAGCGCCGATTTGACTCAGCTTGCGGGCGCTATACAAATGCAGCTAAAGCGGCGAGAGCCTGCTTTAGCGTCTGCTGAGCGGGCTTTTCCATTCGCCCGCTCCGCGACGCCTCCGCGCTGCGGAGCCGTCCGGATCGGGCGTCGAGGTCGACGCGCAACATGTCCGGCATCCAGGTCTCGTTCGAGTTCTTCCCGCCACGCACGCCCGAGATGGAGGCGTCGCTGTGGCGCGCGGTCGGTCGCCTCGAAGGCCTGGCGCCGCGTTTCGTCTCGGTGACCTACGGCGCCGGCGGCTCGACCCGCGAACGCACCCATAACACCGTCACCCGGCTGCGCAACGAGACCGGCCTCGAGCCGGCCGCGCACCTGACCTGCGTCGCCGCGAGCCGTGCTGAGGTCGATGAGGTCGCCCGCCGCTACGCCGCGGCCGGCGTGCACCACATCGTCGCGCTTCGGGGCGACGCGCCCGAAGGGCAGGGGCGGTACTCGCCGCATCCCGAGGGTTACGCCAACGCCGCCGAACTGGTCGCGGGGCTGAAGAAGATCGCCGACTTCGAGATCAGCGTCGCGGCCCACCCGGAAGGCCACCCCGATTCGCCGTCGCTCGATGCCGACATCGACAACCTGGCGCGCAAGGTCGACGCCGGCGCGACCCGGGCCATCACCCAGTACTTCTTCGACCCGGTGGTGTACCTGCGGTTCCGCGACCGGGTCGCGGCCCGCGGCTTGAAGATCCCCGTGGTGCCCGGGATCCTGCCGGTCACCAACTTCAAGACCCTGGTCAAGTTCAGCGCCGCCTGCGGCGCCTCGGTGCCGGCCTGGCTCGCCGAGCGCTTCGCCGGGCTCGACGACGATCCGGAGATCCGGCCGCTGGTGGCGAGCGCGATCGCGGTCGAGCTCTGCCGCGCGCTCGAGCGCGAGGGCGTCCGCGAGTTCCACTTCTACACGCTCAACCGCGCCGAGCTGACCACCGCGATCTGCCGCGTGCTCGGCGTGGCCGAGACGAGGGCGGCGGCATGAGCGCGTTCGCGAAGGCGCTCGCCGAGCGCATCCTGGTCATCGATGGCGCGATGGGCACCATGCTCCAACGCCACCGGTTCGACGAGGACGCCTTCCGCGGCGCGCGCTTCACCGGTCATCCGACCCTGCTCAAGGGCAACAACGACCTGCTGACGCTGACCCAGCCCGAGGCGGTCGTCGCGGTGCATCGCGCCTACCTCGAGGCCGGCGCCGACATCATCGAGACCAACACCTTCAACTCGACCCGCACCGCGCAGGCCGACTACGGGCTCGAGGCGCTGTGCTACGAGCTCAACAAGGAAGGCGCCGCGCTGGCGCGGCGCGCGGTCGACAGCCACGTCGCCGGCCGGCCAGGCCGCCAGTGCTTCGTCGCCGGCGTGCTCGGCCCGACGCCCAAGACCGCCTCGCTGTCGCCCGACGTCAACGACCCTGGCTTCCGCGCGGTGTCGTTCGACGAACTGCTCGAGGCCTATCGCGAGGCGACCGAGGGCCTGATCGACGGCGGCGCCGACCTGTTGATGGTCGAGACCGTGTTCGACACGCTCAACTGCAAGGCCGCGCTCGCCGCGATCGACGACGTGCAGCAGGCGCGCGGGATCCGCCTGCCGCTGATGATCTCGTTCACCATCACCGACGCCTCGGGTCGCACCCTGTCGGGCCAGACCACCGAGGCGTTCTGGAACTCGGTGCGTCATGCGCGGCCGACCGTGATCGGCCTCAACTGCGCGCTCGGCCCGGCCCAGCTGCGCCAGTACGTCGCCGAGCTCTCGCGCATCGCCGACTGCCCGGTCTCCTGCCACCCCAACGCCGGCCTGCCCAACGCGTTCGGCGGCTACGACCTGGCCGCGGCCCAGATGGCCCAGCAGGTGGGCGAATGGGCCGACGCCGGGCTGATCAACGTGATCGGCGGCTGCTGCGGCACCACGCCCCAGCACATCAGCGCGATCGCGAGCCGGGTCGACGGCGTCGCGCCGCGCCGACCGTCGACGCCCGAGCCGCGCTGCCGCCTGGCGGGCCTCGAGCCGTTGAACCTCGGCCCCGAGTCGCTGTTCGTCAACGTCGGCGAGCGCACCAACATCACCGGTTCGGCCAAGTTCAAGCAGCTGGTGCTCGACGGCAAGTACGAGCCGGCGGTCGAGGTCGCGCGCCAGCAGGTCGAGAGCGGGGCCCAGGTCATCGACGTCAACATGGACGAGGCGATGCTCGATGGCGTCGCCGCGATGACGCGGTTCCTGCACCTGATCGGCTCGGAGCCGGCGGTCGCCCGCGTCCCGGTGATGATTGATTCCTCGCGCTGGGCGATCCTCGAGGCCGGCCTCAAGTGCGTGCAGGGCAAGGCCATCGTCAACTCCATCTCGCTCAAGGAAGGCGAGGCGCAGTTCCTCGAGCAGGCCCGCCTGGCGCGTCGCTACGGCGCGGCGGTCGTGGTGATGGCGTTCGACGAGCAAGGTCAGGCCGACACGCTCGAGCGGCGGGTCGACGTCTGCGAGCGCGCCTACCGGCTGCTGCTCGACGTCGCCGGCTTCCAGCCTGAGGACATCATCTTCGACCCCAACATCTTCGCCATCGGCACCGGCCTCGAGGCCCACGACCGCTACGGCATCGACTTCATCGAGGCGGTCAAGCAGATCAAGCAGCGCTGCCCGGGCGTGCTGGTGTCGGGCGGCGTCAGCAACGTGTCGTTCTCGTTCCGCGGCAACAACGCGGTGCGCGAGGCGATCCATGCGGTGTTCCTCTACCACGCGATCCGCGCCGGGCTGTCGATGGCGATCGTCAACGCCGGTGCGCTGCCGGTCTACGAGCAGATCGCGCCCGAGCTGCGCGAACGGATCGAGGACCTGATCTTCGCCCGCCGGCCCGACGCCACCGAGCGCCTGCTCGAGGTCGCCTCGACCGCCAAGCAGGGCGCGCGCACCGGCGCTGACCTGGCCTGGCGCGAGCAGCCGGTCGCCGAGCGCCTCAAGCACGCGCTGATCAACGGCATCATCGACTTCATCGACGCCGACACCGAGGAGGCCCGCCGCGTCGCGGTGCGGCCGATCGAGGTGATCGAGGGGCCGCTGATGGCCGGGATGGAGGTAGTCGGCGACCTGTTCGGCGCCGGCAAGATGTTCCTGCCCCAGGTGGTCAAGTCGGCCCGGGTGATGAAGAAGGCGGTCGCCTACCTGATCCCCTACATCGAGGCCGAGAAGGGCGCCGACGCCAAGCCCAAGGGCAAGGTCCTGCTCGCCACGGTCAAGGGCGACGTCCACGACATCGGCAAGAACATCGTCGGCGTCGTGCTCCAGTGCAACAACTACGACGTCGTCAACCTCGGCGTGATGGTGCCGGCGGCCCAGATCCTCGAGACCGCGCGCCGCGAGAAGGTCGACGTCATCGGTCTGTCGGGCCTGATCACGCCCTCGCTCGAGGAGATGTCGTTCGTGGCCAAGGAGATGCAGCGCGAGGGCTTCGAGCTGCCGCTGATGATCGGCGGCGCCACCACCTCGCGCATGCACACCGCGGTCAAGATCGCGCCCAACTACCAGGCGCCGGTGGTCCACGTGAAGGACGCCTCGCGCGCGGTCGGCGTGGTCTCGCAGCTGCTGAACCAGGACACCCGCGACGAGTTCGCGGCCCGCATCAGGGCCGACTACGAGGCCGCCCGGATCCAGCACGCCGGCCGCGACGCCGGCACGGTGTGGCTGACGCTCAACGAGGCGCGCGCCAACGCGCTCGGCACCGACTGGGCCGCGGCCCGGCCGGTCGCGCCGCGCACGCCGGGGATCTCGGAGCTGCGCAACTACCCGCTCGAGGAGCTGCGCCGCTACATCGACTGGACCCCGTTCTTCCACGCCTGGGGGCTCAAGGCGAGCTACCCGCGGATCATGGATGACGCCGAGCTCGGCGAGCAGGCCCGCACGCTGCACGCCGACGCCAACCGGATGCTCGACCGGGTCTGCGCCGAGCGCAGCCTGCAGGCGCACGGCGTGATCGGGCTGTTCCCGGCCCATGCGGTCGGCGACTCGGTGGTGATCGGCGGCCAGGCGTTCCAGTTCCTGCGCCAGCAGCAGGAGCGGCCGTCGGGCAAGCCCAACCAGTGCCTCGCCGACCTGGTCGCGCCGCTTTCCATCCAGCAAGCTAGCGGCCTGTCCGATTGGGCCGGCGCGTTCGCGGTCACCGCCGGCCACGGCATCGAGGCGCTGATCGCCCGCCATCGCGCCGACCACGACGACTACAGCGAGATCATGGTCAAAGCGCTCGCCGACCGACTGGCCGAGGCCTTCGCCGAACGCCTGCACGAGCGCGTGCGCCGCGAGTTCTGGGGCTATGCCGCGGAGGAGGCGCTCGACAACGAAGCGCTGATCGCCGAGCAGTACCGCGGCATCCGGCCGGCGCCGGGCTACCCGGCCTGTCCCGAGCACAGCGAGAAGGCCGTGCTGTGGACGCTGCTCGACGCCGAGCGCCGCACCGGCATCTCGCTCACCGAGTCGTTCGCGATGCTGCCGACCGCCGCGGTCAGCGGCTTCTACTTCGCCCATCCCCAGGCGCGCTACTTCGCGGTCGGCCGCATCCAGCGCGACCAGGTCGAGGACTACGCGCGGCGCAAGGGCTGGACGCTGCCCCAGGCCGAACGCTGGCTCGCGCCCAACCTCGGCTACGAACCCGAAGCAAGCAACGCGGCTGACGCCGCTCCCCCTACGCTCAAGAAGAGGATCGCCTGATGTCCCGTTCCAGCTACCTGTTCACCTCCGAGTCGGTCGGCGAAGGCCACCCGGACAAGGTCGCCGACCAGATCTCCGACGCGGTGCTCGACGCGATCCTGGCCCAGGACAAGCGCGCCCGGGTCG